>OBLX010000022.1_pt1 | contig 99692 bp, 91 predicted proteins | sample 1519811 | NCBI WGS metagenome assembly OBLX01 (sample SAMEA3991476, study PRJEB22521) | metagenome | biome: anthropogenic terrestrial biome; feature: sewage plant; material: surface water | place: Sweden | collected 2012-09-26
TTCAGATTGGCTTTGGGGAAGCGGCAGCCGGCCTGCTCAACAGGGCTGCGATCTGGTGATCCTCACCCTACACGAACACACGTTCGACCGCAAGGCGCCTGCGCAGTGCATCCGGTCGCGTCCAACGGTGGCGCAGTCGCGAGCTGCCCGCGACGAGGTCGACGCACGGTTCGAGGTGAGCGACGTCTGGGCCTCGTGCGCTTCTACGACACGAGATCCCTGGCAGGGCTCCTCGAAGAGCAGGGACTGTCCGTCGTCGAGTGCGCAAGCGAACCAGGTCGCGTGACCGCGCTGGCGCAACGAGCGTCCCCATCGCCTTCGATGTGCAGCCCGACTGGGGGCCGTCAGGTGTCGCCCTCATGGCGGAGCGGCACCGAAGACGCACTCGGCGTGTCGGCGCCGCCGCTAGCTGAGTGCGTCGTCGAGCGCCGCCGTGAACGAAGCGAGGGCCTCGTCGCACTCGTCCGCGGTGATGGAGAGCGGGGGAGCGATGCGCAGGCAGTTGCCGTAGAGGCCACCCTTGCCGATGAGCAGGCGGCGGGCCTTGGTGGCTTCCAGGACCCGGCCGGCGGCGTCGGCGTCGGGGGTGAAGCCGTCGGCGGCGACGAGCTCGAGGCCGATCATGAGGCCCCTGCCGCGGATCTCGCCGATGGCGGGGTGGCGTTCGACGAGGGGCTCGAGCCCGGACAGGAGGCGGGCGCCCATCTCGGCGGCGTTGGCCTGGAGGCCGTGGTCGAGCAGGTAGTGCAGGTTGGCCAGCGCGCCGGCCGACGAGAGGGGGTTGCCGCCGAAGGTGGAGATGGAGTTGGCCGGCACGGCGTCCATCACCTCGGCGCGCCCGACGACGCCGGCGATGGTGAGGCCGTTGCCCAGGCCCTTGGCGAAGGTGAGCAGGTCGGGTGTGATGCCGTGGGCCTGGTAGCCCCAGAAGTGCTCGCCGGTGCGGCCCCAGCCGGTCTGCACCTCGTCGCTGATGAAGAGGATGTCGTTCTCACGGCAGACCTTCTCGACGGGGGAGAAGAAGCCGGTGGGCGGGATGGCGAAGCCGCCCACGCCCTGGATGGGTTCGGCGATGAGGGCGGCGACGTCGCCGGAGGTGGTGGTGGCCACGAGGTCGCGCAGGTCCTCGGCGCAGGCGTCCACGAAGGCGGCGTCGTCGAGGTGGCGGAACGGGCTGCGGAACTTGTAGCCCGAGGCCATGTAGGAGACCTGGAAGGGCGTCAGCGACGTGGGGGACCAGCCCCGGTTGCCGGTGATGCCGATGGTGGCGAAGGACCGGCCGTGGTAGCTGTTGCGGACCGCGATGATCTGGCTCGACTTCCGGTACGACGAGGCCGCGAGGAGCGCCGCCTCGTTGGCCTCGGTGCCGGAGGTGGTGAAGAAGACCCGGGCGTCGGGGATGCCGGACAGCTCGGCGATCAGCTCGGCCAGCTCGATCATGGGGCGGATGAGGTAGAGCGTCGACGTGTGCAGCATGCGCTCGGCCTGCGTCTGGATGGCCTGGGTCACCTCGGGCACGTTGTGGCCCGTCATGGTGGTGAGGATCCCGCCGAAGAGGTCGAGGTAGCGGTTGCCCTCGCCGTCGACGACGTGGCGGCCCTCGCCCGAGACGATCTCGATGGGGTCGTCGTAGTACAGGGCCAACCAGGAGGGCAGGACCGCCTTGTGGCGGGCGAGGAGCTCGGCGTGTTCGTTCACGTTCGTGTTTCCCTTGGGCTCAGAGGACGTCGCCGCGCGTCCGCCAACGCTGCCACAGCACCGAGAGGCCGATCAGGGCCAGGCTGCCCATCAGGATCATCGTGGCCAGCACGTTGATCTGCGGCGGCAGGGCGGTCTTGGCGGCGTTGTTGACGTACAGCGGGTAGGTGGCGGTCGACCCCGCGTTGAACAAGGTGATGATGAAGTCGTCGAGCGAGAGGGCGAACGACAGCATCATGGCGGCGACGATGCCCGGCACGATGAGGGGGAGCGTCACCTTGAAGAAGGTGCGGGTGGGGTTGGCGCCGAGATCCATGGCGGCGTCCTCGAGGCTCCAGTCGAAGCCCCGGATGCGCGCTTTCACCGTGAGGGCGATGAAGCTGACCTCGAACATGATGTGGGCCAGCACGATGGTGCCGAAGCCGAGGTTCCACCCGAAGTCGAGGAACAGGGTGAGCAGCGACGAGCCGAGCACGATCTCGGGCGTCGTGAGGGGGATGACCAGGAAGAGGTCGATCCCGCCCGAGCCCCGGAAGCGATGGCGCACCAGGGCGATGGCGACCATCGTCCCCAACACGAGGGCCACAGCGGTCGACAGGGCCGCCACCTTGAGGCTCGTCACCAGGGCGTCGACGAGGGCGGGGTACTTCCACGGGTCCTGCCAGGCCTCGAGCGAGAAGCCCTTCCAGACGAAGTTGAACTTGCCCACCGGGTTGTTGAACGAGAAGGCGACGATGACCGCGACCGGCAACAGCAGGTAGAAGATGACGAACCCGGCGTAGGCGTTGACGAACCAGCCGCCGAGGCGACGCAGCCACGGCGGTGGCTTGAAGCCCTTGCGGATGGGGCCGGCGCCCTCCTCCGCGTGGGCGGTCAGCGCCGGCGGGTCGACGGGAGCGGGCGCGGCCGTGGTGGCGGCGGTCATGCCACGAGGTCCTCGGTACCGAGTATGCGGGTGTAGATGAGCACCGACACCAGGATGATCAGCATCAGCACGAACGACAGCGCCGCCGCCAGCGGGTAGTCCTTGGTCACGAGGAACTGGCTCTGGATGACGGTGCCCACCATGGACTGGTTCACCCCGCCGAGGTACTGGGCGTTGACGAAGTCGCCCGCCGCAGGGATGAAGGTGAGCAGGCTGCCGGCCAACACGCCCGGCAGCGACAACGGCAGCAGCACCTTGCGGAACGTCCGGAAGCCGCCGGCGTAGAGGTCCCTGGCCGCTTCGAGCAAGCGGGGGTCGATCTTCTCGATGCTCACGTAGATGGGCAGGATCATGAAGGGCAGGAAGTTGTAGGTGAGCCCGCCGATCACCGCCCATTGGGTCGAGAGGATGCGCCCGTTCTCGGTCAGCCCCAGCGAGTCGAGGATCCCGACGAGGATGGTGTCGTCACCGAAGATGGTCTTCCAGGCCAGCGTCCGCACGATGAAGGTGATGAAGAACGGCACGATGACGAGGCCGAGGAGCAGGTTCTTCCACTTGCCGGCCTTGAAGGCGATCACGTAGGCCAACGGATAGGCGAGGGCGAGGGCGAGCAGGGTGGCCGTCAGCGCGTACTCGAACGACCGGATGATCTGCTCGTCGTAGCGGCTGAACGCGTCGCCGTAGTTGGAGAAGGCCCAGCTGAAGCTCAGGGTCGGGTCGAACACCGAACCGGTGTTGGTGGACAGCGAGGTGCGCAGCAGCGCCCACAGCGGGATGACGAAGAAGACGGCGAGGTAGGCCAGCGCCGGCAGGCTGAGCAGGTACGGCGTGGCGCGCGAGTGGCGGTTTCCTCCGCTCGCACTCCCAGCCACGTCGCCCCCGTCCCCGCCGGCTCAGCCCCGCGCCACGGCGTTCCACACCGACGAGAACTCCTGGTCCTCCTCGTCGGTGAGGCCGCGCCAGGCGATGGCCTTGTCGCGGACCGCGGCGGGCGGGTTGATGAGCTCGTTGTCGGCGAGCTCGGCGCCGTCAGGCAGCGCCGCCAGCGCCTCACCAGTGCCCTCGACGGGCGGGATGTACTGCACGTAGGCGGTGATCTGGGCCATGTGCTCAGGGTCGTAGACGTAGTCCATCCACTGCTCGGCACCGGTGCTGTTCCTGGTGCTGACGGGCATGACCATGTTGTCCGACCACGAGATCATCCCCTCCTCGGGGATCACGAACTCGAGGTCGGGGTTGTCGAGCTTCAGCTGGGCGACGTCGCCCGAGTAGGCCTGGGCGATGGCCACGTTGCCGGCCACGAGGTCGTCGCCGTAGTCGTTGCCGGTGAAGCGTCGGATCTGGCCCTGGTCCTTGGCCTCCTGGACCTTGTCGGCGGCCTGCTGGACCATCTCCAAGGTGGCCTCGGCCGGTGAGTTGCCGTCGGAGAGCATGATCTGGCCGCCGCCGTCGCGCAGGTCGCTCATCAGGGTGACCTTGCCTGCGAACTCGGGGTCGAAGAGGTCGTTCAGGCTGGTGATCTCCCGGCCCGTGAGCTGCGGGTTGTAGGCGATCGAGGTGAAGCCCGAGGCCCACGGGAGGCTGTAGGTGCGATCGGGGTCGAAGGCGATGCCCTGGAGGGACTCGACCAGATTGGCCTTGTTGGGCACGTTGGCGGCGTCGATGGGAGCCAGCCAGCCGAGCTGGATCAGGCGGTTCACCATGAAGTCGGTGACGATGAAGAGGTCGGCCCCGATGTCCTGGCCGCGGCTGAGGGGCTCGCGGATCCGGGCGAAGTACTCCTCGTTGTCATTGACGTCCTCGGTGTACTTCACCCGCAGCCCGCTGGCGTCCTCGAACTGACCGACGGTCTCCTCGTCGATGTAGAAGGGCCAGTTGGAGATGCGCAACTGGTCGTTGGTGGTGGGCACGAACGTGGTGTCGCTGCTCGACTCGCTGTCCCCGCCGCCGCAGGCCGCCAGGAAGCTGGGTCCGACCATCAGGGCACCGACGCCCACCCCGGCGGTGCCGAGGAACCGGCGGCGACTCATGGACCCGGGCGCGCCCGATGGCGCCGCCGATGCACGCGTCGACGCCCAACCGCGGCGCGGTGCGGACGCGAGGAGGCGGGCGAGGCGCTGTTGGTCGGGGGTGGTCATGAGAAGACCCTTTCGATGTCGTCGGGGGATCGTTGGGGGGCGAGGTCGGGGACGCCGGGGAGGACCGACGCCGCCGCCGGTTCCCAGCTCGCCCACACCTCGTCGCCGGGGCGCAGCAGCGGGAGCTGCTGGTCGGCGCCGATGTGGGCCACCACCTCGGAGCCGTCCGGGGCGGTGCCGGCGAGGCGCACGACAGGGCCCTGGAACACGAGGTCGGACACCGTGAGGCGCACCGCACCGTCGGCGGCGGCCTCCGTGGCGATGCGCACCCGCTCGGGCCGCACCATGAGGGTGACGGGACCCTCGAGGCGCTCGAGGGCGCGGCCGGCGAGGGTGGTGCCGAGGGCAGCCACCGTGGCGGTGCCGTCGCCCTGACCCTGGAGCTCGGCCGTCCACAGGTTGGCCTGGCCGATGAAGCCCGCCACGAACACGGTGCGCGGGCGGTCGTAGATCTCGGTCGGGGTGCCGATCTGCTCGACCACGCCGAGGTTCATCACCGCGATGCGGTCGCTCATGGTGAGCGCCTCTTCCTGGTCGTGGGTGACGTATACGAAGGTGATGCCCACCTCGCGCTGGATGCGCTTGAGCTCGAGCTGCATGGCTTGGCGGAGCTTGAGGTCGAGGGCCCCGAGGGGCTCGTCGAGCAGGAGCGCGCTCGGGTAGTTCACCAGGGCGCGGGCCAGGGCGACGCGCTGCTGCTGGCCGCCGCTCATCTGGTTGGGGCGACGCTTCGCGAAGTCGGCCAGGCGCACGACGTCGAGCATCTCGGTGACCCGCTGGCGGACGAGTGCCTTGTCGGTCTTGGCGCTGCGAGGACCGAAGGCGACGTTGTCGAAGATCGACATGTGGGGGAACAGGGCGTAGTGCTGGAAGACCGTGTTCACGTTGCGCCGGTACGGCGGGACCCTGGAGACGTCCTTGCCGTCGAGGCGGATCTCGCCGGAGGTCGGCGCCTCGAAGCCGGCGATCATGCGCAGGCTGGTGGTCTTGCCGCAGCCTGACGGGCCGAGCAGCGAGAAGAACTCGCCACGGGCGATGGCGATGTCGACGTGGTCGACCGCCACGGCGTCGCCGAAGCGCTTCTCGACGTCCACCAGCTCGATGACGACGTCGCGCTGGATCTCGTCTGGTCCGTCCACATCCACCATCGATCCGAAACCTAGTCGCGTTCCCCAGTGGTGATTCGACGGCCGGCCGTCGTTCATGCGCACGAAACGGTTTCGTCATGCAGCGACGGGTGGGGGTGTGTTCTGGACCTATGGTGGTCGCCGTGCGTGCCGGTGTCCGCGTGACCGAAGGCGAGATCTGACCGTGGCCGACCAGCCGTTTCGTCTCCTGCCCCGGCTCACCCCCGAGACCGAGCCGTTCTGGACCGGGGGCGCCGACGGGGCCCTCCGCTTCTGGCGTTGCCAGTCCTGCGGCTACTGGCTGCACCCGCCCGGCCCCCTCTGCCCCGAGTGCCTCTCGAAGGAGCTGGCGGTGGAAGCGGTGTCAGGGGATGCGGTCCTGCACACCTACACCGTGAACCACCAGTCGTGGTATCCGGGCCTCGACCCGCCCTACGTCGTGGCCATCGTCGAGCTGCCCGAGCAGGAGGGCCTGCGCCTCACCACGAACCTCGTGGACTGCGCCCCCGAGGAGACCGCCATCGGCATGGCCCTGCACGTCGTGTTCGAGCAGTACGAGGACGTGTGGCTGCCGTTCTTCGCGCCCGCCGACCGGACGGGGGAGGCATCGTGATGGACGCCGTCATCTCCGGTGTCGGCCAGTCGCAGATCGGGCGCCGCATCGACCGCGAGCCCCTGGACCTGACCGTCGATGCCGTGCTGGCGGCGGTGGCCGATGCCGGGCTCACCCTGGCCGACATCGACGGCATCGCCACCTACCCGGGAGGCATCGACAACCCGCCGGGGTTCTCGGGGGTGGGCGTCACCGAGCTGCAGGACGCACTGCGCCTGAACCTCAACTGGTTCGCCGGCGGCATGGAGTCGCCCGGCCAGCTGGGGTCGGTCATCAACGCGGCCATGGCCGTCGCCTGCGGTCTGGCGCGCCACGTCGTGTGCTTCCGCACCGTGTGGGAGGCCACCGCGCAGGGCAGCAAGGGCCGCTCGGCGGTGATGCCCGGCATCGGCGCGGCGTCCGGCGGCGCGTCGTCGTTCCGGGTCGGCAGCTTCATGCAGTGGTCGCTGCCCTTCGGGGCGCCCTCGGCGGTCAACTGGATCGGGATGATGGCCCAGCGCCACTTCCACGAGTTCGGCACCACCCGGGAGCAGCTCGGTGCGATCGCGGTCAACGCCCGGCGCAACGCCGCCCGCAATCCGAAGGCGATCTACACCGACCCCATGTCACTCGACGACTACCTGGCCGCCCGGATGATCTCGTCGCCGCTGTGCCTCTACGACTGCGATGTCCCCTCTGACGGCAGCACCGCCATCATCGTCTCGGCCCCCGACACGGCCCCGGACCTGCGCAAGGCGCCGGTGTCCATCGAGTCGGTCGGCACCGCCATCCACGGCCGACCGTCCTGGGACCAGTGGGACGACCTCACCACCATGGCCCTGCGCGACGCCGCCGCGATGTTGTGGCAGCGCACGGACCTGACGCCGGCCGACGTCGACGTGGCCGAGTGCTACGACGGCTTCAGCTTCATCGCGCTCTGCTGGCTCGAGGCCCTCGGCTTCTGCGGCAAGGGCGAGGGTGGTCCCTTCGTCGAGGGCGGGCAGCGCATCGCCATCGACGGGCCATTGCCCCTCAACACCCACGGCGGGCAGCTCTCGGCCGGTCGCCTGCACGGCTACGGCTTCCTCCACGAGGCCTGCACCCAGCTCTGGGGTGAGGGCGGCGAGCGCCAGGTGGCCGGTGATCCCGAGGTGGCGGTGGCCGCCGCCGGCGGTGGGCCTCTGGGCGGCTGCCTGCTGCTCACCAAGGGACGCTGAGCACCGTGCCCGCGCTCGTCACCGCTGCGCTCCTCGACACCTCGGACACGGGCGGGATCGTCGTGCCGCTCGCCATCATCGCCGCCTGCGTGGTGATCAGCGCGGTGGCCATCGTGGTGGCGCGGCGCCGGCGCCGCTCGGCTCCGTCCGGCGCCGAGGCGGGTGCCGAGGCCAGGGACTCAGGCGGGTCCGAGGGGGGCGACGACTGGGGCCAGGGCCACGAGGACCTCCTGGCCTGGCAGACCACCCAGGGCCACCACGTCGACCGCTGGCTCGACGCCCACGAGCGCACGCTGCCCGACGTCGTTCCGGGGGCCGACCCCGCCATCGACGCCGCGCTGGACCAGGCCATGGCGAACGCCGCCGGCGTGTGCCCCAACCCCGAGATCTCCGCCATGTTGACCGGCATGCGGGACACGGCTCGGGCCACGCGTGACGCCCTGACCAGCGGCGATCGGGAAGGGGCCACCGAGGCCCACTCGGCCTACGCCCGGCACCGCTCCGACGCCATCGCCCGCATGAACGAGACCCAGCAGCGGGCCGACTCGGCGACGCCCGACGGCTGAGTCTGCGACCGGCGATCGAGCGGCGGCTGGAACGAACCGACGCTGACGACACCCGACGTGCTCCTCTGTGAGCTTCCTGCGCAACACCCGATCGAAGGCCGGCGTGGTTCGGTCAGGCCCCGTTCAGCGATGCTGTCGTACGGTCGCTTCACGACGGGGCCGTTGGCCCCGAGCCTCGGCCCTACGGCCGGAAAGGAGATCGAGATGCGCAAAAAGCTGATCGCAGCGGGAGCGGGCGTCGTGCTCGCTCTGGGAGTGTCCGGAGGCGCCGTCGCCCTTGCGGGCGGCGGTGACGGTGGCGAAGGCACCGTCACCGGCGCCGGGGCCGACGCGGCCACGGCTGCGGCCCTCGAGGCCACGAACGGTGGTCACGCCAACTCGGTCGAGCGGGACAACGAGAACGGCGCCACGTGGGAGGTCGAGGTGACGCGTCCCGACGGCACCACCGTGGACGTGCGTCTGGACGACCAGTACAGGGTGGTGGTCATCGAAGGCGATTCCGAGGCCCACGACGGCAACGACGCGGACGACTGATCGCCTCCGGCCGGCCGGACCAGGCCGGATCGGTCGGGCGCTGCCCTCACGCGTCGCCCGGCCGACTCGCGTTGGAGACAACATGGGCCGGTGATCCGACGTGGCCGCGGGCGAAACGGGGGCCACGGCGGCGCGTCGTCTTCGGAGGGAACGGGCCTCGGCGTGTTGCCCTTCGTCGGTGTCGCCGTCGCGGCGAGCGCGCTGGCACTGGCCTTCGGCCTGTTGTTCGCCAAGCTGACCGACAGCGTCCTGGAAGGCGAGGACCTGCCCACCGTCGACGTGAGGGTGACGACCTGGCTGGTCGATCACCGCGATGGCACGCTGACCGCGCTCCTTCGACCGGTGACCCACCTCGCCGACCCGCTCGTGATCGCCGCCGTCCTCGGTGTGGCGGTGGTGGTGCTGGCCGCTCGGGGCCGTAGGAGGGCTGCCGCGTTCCTCGTCGTGTCGTCGCTCGGCACCGCTCTGCTCGTCCACGCCGTCAAGGTGCTGATCGGCCGGGACCGTCCCGAGAGCGCGGATCGCCTGGTCGCGGTGACCGGTGCCGCGTTCCCCTCGGGCCATGCCGCGCAGTCGGTGGCGTGCTACGTCGCCATCGCGGTCGTCGTGCTTTGGTCGAGTCGATCACGAACGACGGGACTCGTCGCCATGACCGTGGCCGGCTCGATCGTCCTGCTCGTCGGGGTGTCCCGGGTGTACCTGGGCGTCCACTGGACCTCCGATGTCATCGCCGGGTGGTCCCTCGGTGCCACCTGGCTCGCGTGCACGGTGGTGGTCTTCTCGATCGCGGGGTCGGTCGACCACAGACTCGCTGACGAGGGCAGGGACTGATCGCACCGGTATCGGCCAAAGCGCTTCGATCGGCGCTTCCGAGTCACGCGACCTCGGCGCAGCGCCTCGAAAACGTCCCGCGGAACGCTTTCTGGACCGTGAGCATCAGGGGTGGGGTCGATGTGGGGGCCCTCGGCTCGCCGCCGCAATCCTCGTGGTGTGGGGTGCTCACCTGCTGAAGGCAGCACGCAGGCGGTGCCGAGCCTGAGGGCTTACCTCGGCGTTACCTCGCCGGGTCCACGCTGGGCCCGTGGACCTCGCCGCCAGCGCTGCGCACGCCGCCCGGCCCCTCGTGCTCGTCGTCGAGGACGACGAGCGGCTCGGTCCCATCGTCGGGCGCATGCTCGAGCGGTCGGGCTACGACCACGTGCTGGCCACCACGGGTGACGACGCCTTGCGGGCGATGCGCGACCGGGAGCCGGTGGCCGCCGTGGTCGACATCATGATCGCCCACCCCGACGGCATCGAGGTGTGCCGGAAGTTCCGGCGGGACTCCTGGCCCGGCACGCTCGTGGTGATGAGCGCCCGCAGCTCCCCCGACGACCGGCGGCGCGCGCTCGCGGCCGGCGCCGACGCGTTCCTGCCGAAGCCGTTCCGCCTCCCGGAGCTGGTGGCCACGCTGGCAGGGGTGCGCCCGGCTCCCGTGTCGGCGCCCGACCACCTGGACCCCGCGGCCGAGCACGAACCAGGCCCTGCCACCTGGGTGCGATGAGCCCCGGCCGTCGCGGCCTGGGCGTTCGGGCTCGTCTCTGCGCGCTGGCCAGCGGAGCCGCGCTCGTCGCCGTCGTCATCGGGGGCGCGTTCCTCTACCGCAGTGTCACGGCGACCCTCAGCGCTGCACTGACCGAGGAGCTGCGCTCGCACGCCCAAGACGTCGCCGCCGAGCTCGCGGTCGGCGCCACTCCGTCGTTGGACACCGGGGTCGAGACCCAGGTCCTCGGGCCCGACGTGGACGACGTCGCTCCCGGTTCCGAGCAGCCCTTGCTCGACGTCGCGGAGCGCGCCCGGGCGGCCGAGGGTGGGCTCGTCGTCGATCGCACCGCGTCGGGGCGTCACCTCCGGATCGTGGCGGTGCCGGCGACGACCTCGGGTGGAGGGCAGGTGGTGGTGGTCGCGGGCAGCACGGCGACCATCGACGCCACCGAACAACGCCTGCTGGGCCGGTTGCTCCTCGCCGGCGGAGTGCTGGTCGCCTTCACCGCGGCCGCCGCGTGGGTCGTGACCAGGGGCGCCCTGCGACCCGTCCGTTCGATGAGCCGGCGGGCGCGTTCGTTGTCGACTCAGGATCCCGACGAACGGCTTCCGGTGCCGCCCGGGCAGGACGAGGTGGCCGAGCTCGGGGTGACCCTCAACCAGATGCTCGACCGCATCGCCGAGGCCCGGGCCCGGGAGCGCACCTTCATCGATGACGCGAGCCACGAGCTGCGCGCGCCGCTGGCGGTGGTGCGCGGCGAGCTCGAGCTCGCGCTCCTGGAGCACCCGGCCGACCTCAGCGACGACGTGCGGCGTGCGGTGGCCAACGCCCTCGACGAGACCGACCGCCTGGTCCGACTGTCGGACCAGCTGCTGGTCCTCGCCCGGGCCGATGCCGGGATGCTCGCGGTCGAGGGGGCCTCGTCCTCGCTCGCCGAGGTGGTCCACCGGGGGGTCGGGCGGGCCGGGAGCCACGACGTCCAGGTCGTGGTGGATGATGCCGACACGTCCGTCGCGATCGACGAGGTGGCCCTCGAGCAGGTGGTGACCAACCTCGTGGCCAACGCCGCACGGTGGGCAACCAGCGCCGTGCGCTGCGAGTGCCTGAGCGAGGGAGGCCGGATGGCGCTCGTGCGCGTCAGCGATGACGGTCCGGGCTTCGCACCGAGCTACCTCGCCCACGCCTTCGAGCGCTTTCGCCGCGCCGATGCCGTTCGTTCCCGTGCCGGGGCCAGCAACGGGCTCGGCCTGGCCATCGTGGCGGCCATCGTCCAAGCCCACGGCGGACAGATCGCCCTGGGCAACGGTGCCGCCGGTGGGGCCTGGGTGGAGGTGCGCCTGCCGGTGGCCGAACCGCTCCCTCAGGCGCGGATGCGGGTGCCGGCGGGGTCGTAGACGGCGGCGGCGACCACCTGCGCGGGGATCCACTCGCCGAAGACCTGCACCTCGACGGCGCGGCCGAGGTCGGCGTGGTCGACGTCGAGGTAGGCGAAGGCCAGCGCGGTACCCGTGCGGAACCCCTGGTTGCCGCTCGTGACGCGGCCCACCAGCTCGCCGTCGACCCGCACGGGCTCGGAACCGAGGGGCACCGCCAAGGGGTCGGCGAGCACGAGGGTGCGCAGGCGCCGACGCACGCCGGTGTCCTTCACCGCGCGAAGAGCCGCACGTCCCACGAAGTCGACGTCCTTGTCGAGGGCCACGGCGAAGCCCAGGCCGGCCTCGAACGGGTTGTCCTCGGGGGACAGGTCGAGGCCCCAGACCCGGTAGCCCTTCTCCACCCGCAGCGAGTCGATGGCGCGGTAGCCGCCGGCGACGAGCCCGTCGGGCTGTCCCGCCTCCCACAGAGACTCCCAGAGGGTGGCGCCGTACTCGGTGGGGCAGTAGAGCTCCCACCCGAGCTCGCCGACGAAGGTGACCCGCACGGCCAGCACGGGCACCGCCCCGACCGAGAGCCGCTGGGCGGTGAGGTAGGGGAAGTCGTCGTTGGCGAGCGAGGTCTGCGTGAGGCGCTGCAGGATCGTCCGTGCCGACGGCCCCCACAGCCCGAAGCAGGCCCACGCCGAGGTGACGTCGCGTGCCTCGCACCGGTCGCCCTCGGGCAGCCGGCGCTGCTGGTGGTGGATCCAGCTGAGGTCGTGGTTGCCGAAGGCCGTGCCGGTGACCAGCAGGTGGCGGTCGTGGTCGAGGCGGGTGACGGTGAGGTCGCACTCGATCCCGCCCTCCTCGTTGGTGAGCTGCGTGTAGGTCACCGAGCCGACGGGCCGGTCGACGCGGTTGGCGCAGATCCGCTCGAGGAAGGCCGTGGCGCCGGGCCCGGCGACCTCCACCTTGGAGAAGCTGGTCTCGTCGAAGAGGGCGGCGGCGTCCCGGCAGGCGAGGGCCTCGGCGCCGATGGCGGGGCTCCAGTGCTGGCCCGCCCAGCCACGTGGGCGGCCCGCAGGGTCGCCGGCGGCGGCGTTAGGCTCGAACCAGTTGGGGCGCTCCCAGCTGCTCTTCTCTCCGAACGAGCAGCCGAGGGCGACCAGCGCGGGGTAGGCGGGGGAGCGGCGCAGCGGACGTCCGGCCCGGCGCTCCTCGTTGGGGTAGTGGATGTCGTAGTAGGTCGCGTACACCTCGACGGTCCGGGCGAGGGTGTGGGCCTGGCTCCGGTACTGGGGACCGAAGCGGCGGATGTCCATCTTCCAGGTGTCGAAGCTGGGTCGTCCGTCGACGATCCACTCGGCGAGCACCCGTCCGACCCCACCGGCGCCGGCGATCCCGTGGGCGCAGAATCCGGCGGCCACGAAGAAACCCGCGACCTCGCTCTCCCCGAGGATGAACTCGTTGTCGGGGGTGAAGGCCTCCGGGCCGTTGAGGAGCTGGACGATGTCGGCGTCCTCGACCGCGGGCACTCGCTTGCAGGCGTTGGCCATCAGGGGAGCGAAGCGGTCCCAGTCCTCGGAGAGCAGGCGGTTGTTGAAGTCCTCGGGGACGCGGTCGAGCGCCCACGGTGCCGGGTCGCGCTCGTAGCCACCGAGGACCAGCCCGGATCCGTCGCGCCGGAAGTAGACCAGGTTGTCGGGGTCGCGCAGCTGGGGGAGGTCGTCGGTGACCCCGTCCACCGACTTGGTGATGAGGTACTGGTGGGCCATGGGGATGATGGGCACGTGGACGCCGGCCATCGCCGCGACCTTCGGGGTGTACATGCCGCACGCGGCCACCACGGCCTCGGCCTCGATGGTGCCGTGGTCGGTGACCACCTCGGCGATGCGGCCGTCGCGCACGACCAGGTCGACGACGCGGGTGCCGGTCTGCACCCGCACGCCCTTGGCCTTCGCCGCGCCGGCGAGTGCGAGGGTGAGGCCGCTCGGGTCGAGGTAGCCGTCGGTCGGCAGCCACGCGGCGCCGAGCACACCGGTGGGGTCCATGAGCGGGAACAGGTCGTGGGCCTCGGCCGGACCGAGCAGCTCCATGGGCAGGCCGAAGGTGGTGGCCCATCCCTGTTGGCGGCGCAGCTCCTCGAGGCGCTCCGGGGTGGCGGCCAGGCGCAGCGAGCCGACCTCACGCCAGCCCGGGGACCGGCCGGTCTCGGCCGCATCGGCCTCGAGTCGCCGGTACACGTCGACGCTGTGCATCATCATCCGGGTCAGGGGCAGCGAGCTGCGCAGCTGCCCCACCAACCCGGCGGAGTGGAACGTGCTGCCGCTGGTGAGCTCCGAGCGCTCGACGAGCACCACATCGGTGCACCCCGCCTCGGCGAGGTGGTAGGCGATGGAGGCCCCGCCGACCCCGCCGCCGATGACGACCACCCGGGCGCGCTCAGCCATCGAGGCCGCATCCCGTGGCGGCGTCGGCCAGCAGGCGGGACCACCCCCGCCGCTCGGCGTTGCCGAGGAGCCGGTCGAAGTGCTCGTTGGCGTAGGCCTCGAAGTCGACGTCGAGGGTGCTGACCGCCTGCTGCACGACCCCCCACATGGCCTCGCGGAGGTCGCTCATCACCTTCATCAGGCGCAGGCGAGCCAGCCGGCCGTTGGTGACGTCGCCGAAGTAGCCCTCGAGCAGGGCCTCCTCGCCGGCGTCGTCGAGACCGTTGTTCACCGCGAAGTTGCCGAGGTCGAAGAAGCGGTCGTTCATGCCGGCGTACTCCCAGTCGATGAGCCAGAGCCGCTGGTCGCGGCCGAGCAGGAAGTTGCCCCCGAGCAGGTCGTTGTGTGCGGGGACGGGTGGATCCGGTGCCGCCGCGAACGCCCGGTGGACCTCCTCGGCGCGGGCCATGGCCTGGTCGAAGGCGTCGGGAACGCGAGCGCCGCGCGCTCGGGCCTTGCCGGCGTAGTCGACCGGCACGGCGTACCAGTCGAACACCGCGGCGATCGGCGGTCCGTCGTGGGTGCGGCGGAGGAGGTCGGCCGCGCTGGCCAGCGTGCCGTTGGCGTGCAAGGCCTCGGGTGACAGCGGTCGAGCGTCGTCGACGTAGCGGGTGACGAGTGAGCCGTCGACGAAGGCGACGACCTCGGGCCCCACGCCGAGGGAGGCGGCCCGGGTGGCGGCCTCCCATTCGTCGGCGCGATCGATGCCCAGAAGCTCAGTGCCCTCGCCGGGGCAGCGCACGACGAAGCGCTCGTCGCCCAGCGAGACCAGCCAATTCCGGTTGGTGATGCCGCCGACGAGGGGGCGCACCGATCGGCGCTCACCCGCCCAGCCAGGCACCCGGTCGAGCAGTGCCGTGAGGTCGTCCGGTTCGTCGTGCACGTGTCACCCTCCGCCCGTCGGGAGGTCGTGGGCCGGGTGGGGGCCGGCCACGGCCGGTCCCCACCCTGCCACGTCGGACGAGGCGCTACCGCTCGTCGGGACGCCGCTCCATCTCGTCCTCCATCGCGGTGAACTCGGAGGCGGGCGCCGTGCCGGCGATGACCGCTTCGAGTTCCGCTTCGAGGGCGGCGAGCTCTTCGGGGGTACCCATGACCTGCGGGCCCTTGAACCACTTGCGGGCCGAGAGCAGCCAGTAGCCGTACACGAAGAGCAACAGCAGCCCGAAGGCCACCGGCGCGTAGTTGAAGCTGGCCCAGGTGATGGGACTGAACTGCGGGAGCATGAAGTAGATGCTGATGAAGACCACCCAGACCACGGCGATCCACCCCACGAGGTAGCTCCAGCGCCCCAGGTGCCAGGGCCCCCGCTCGAAGGCCTCGCCCTGGCGCAACCGGAGGAACACCGGGATCACGTAGGCGACGTACAGCCCCACCACGCCGATCGAGACGATGGCGAAGAAGGTGGCCGGGAAGCCGCCGGCGTCGCGCAGCGAGAAGAGGCCGGCGATGAAGGCGGCCGCCGCACAGAACCAGATGGAGTTCGTGGGCGTCCGGGTGCGGGGGTTGATGCGGTGCCACAGCTTGTGTCCGGGCACGGCGCCGTCACGGGAGAAGGCGTAGAGCATCCGGGAGTTGGCGGTGAGGCAGGCGTTGCCGCAGAAGAACTGGGCCACGCAGGCGATGCCGATGAGCAGCTTGGCCCCGCCGGCGCCGATGGAGTCGACGATGATCGGGAGGGGTGCGGTGATCAGCGAGCCGGCCGCCGTGAGCGTGTCGTAGCCGGCCGGGATGGCGAAGAACAGCGCCAGCAGCAGGATGTAGCCGGCGATGCCGGACAGCCACACCGCGGTGACCATGCCCTTGGGCCCGGCCACGGCGGCGTTCTCGGTCTCCTCGGTCATGTGGGCCGAGGCGTCGAAGCCGGTGATCGTGTACTGGGCCAGCAGGCACCCGATGAAGAACACGTAGATCCCCGACATCGGACCGCTCCAGCCTGTGTTGTTCTGGAAGGTCGTGAACACGTACTCGGCCGAGGCGTGCTCGTCCGGCAGCAGCACCAGCACGACGAGGAACACCGCGACGCCGGCGAGCTGCCACCAGACGCTGATGTCGTTGATCAGGGCGATGAGGCGGATGCCGAGGCTGTTCAGCACCCCGTGGATCAACAGCATCACGGCGTAGATGAACAGGATCGAGTACTTCGTCGGCTCGTAGTCGGACACCAGGCTCAGGAAGCCGCCGATGAAGTTGGCCAGCGCGAAGTCCACGCTGGCGGTGATGGCGATCTGGCCGATCAGGTTGAACCAGCCCGTCGTCCAGCTCCACAGCGGAGCGTTCTTCTTGGCCAGCTTCGCCGACCAGTAGTACAGGCCACCGGCGGTCGGGTACGCCGAGCACACCTCGCCCATCGACATGGCCACGAAGAGCGACATGACCGTGACCAGGGGCCAGCCCCAGACCACGGCGGGACCGCCACCCGCGTAGAGCACCAGGTAGAAGGTGGTCAGGCAGCCCGCCAGGATGCAGATGATCGAGAACGACACGGCCATGTTGGAAAAGCCCTGCATCTTGCGACCGAGCTCTTGGGCGTACCCCAGCTCGTGCAGGCGTTCCGTGTCGGACTTCGGTGCCGAAGCACTCGCGTCGACTGCCATATGACTCCCCCCAGAAGTGTTTGTGTTCGTCGCCCTTGGTCCGCCCAGGGGCCGAGGCAATGGCTACCACCTCCGGACGACGGGCGCTCGCGAAACGCGTCGGGCTGACCACGGTCGGCCGGGAGGGGTCATTTGCGTCGGGCCGCGGGCCCGACTAAAACCCGACTATGTCGATCGGAGTTATCGAAAAAGAGGGAAAGGGCGAGCCCGTCCCACCGGACGGGGGGGCCGGGGACGCCGCGGAGCCCGCCTTCCACGCCGCGGCGCCGACGCGCCCCGCCCGGTGGCGGCGTGCCGCGGCCGGGGTCGGTCGGGTGGCCTTGCCCCTCGGCCTGTTCCTCGGGATCTGGTTCCTCGTCACCGAGCTGCGCATCTGGGACGAGCTCTTCGTCCCTCGTCCCGCCGCGGTGTGGGACCGCTTCATCCAGTCCGTGACCACCCACGACGGCGACCGGGGCCTCCAGGACCACTTCTTGTGGGAGCACGTCTGGGCCAGCCTCTACCGGATCCTGGTCGGGGTCGGCTGGGCCATCGTCATCGGCGTCCCCCTGGGCCTTCTCCTGGCCTCGGTGCGTGCCTTCGCCGTGGTCGTCGAGCCCTTCGTGAACTTCGTGCGGGCCCTGCCGCCGCTCGCCTACTTCTCGCTGCTCATCATCTGGTTCGGCATCGAGAACACCTCGAAGATCTGGCTGCTCTTCCTCGCCGCGGTCGCGCCCATCGCCCTGTCGGTGGTGGCCGGCGCCCAGAGCGTGCGGAAGGAGCGTCTCGACGCCGGGCGGTCCCTCGGGGCGAACCGCCGGCAGCTGGCGCTGTACGTGGTCGTTCCCTCCCTGTTGCCCGACCTGTTCGTGGGCATCCGCCTGGCGCTGGGCTTCGCCTTCACGACCATCGTGGCGGCCGAGACCGTCGACGGCATCCCCGGCATCGGCGGCCTGGCGTGGTCCACCAAGAAGTTCCAGCAGACCGACACCGCCGTACTCTGCATCATCGTCATCGGCCTCACGGCCATCCTGCTCGACCACCTCGTGAAGGTGGCCGACCGTGCCTGCGTTCCCTGGCGGGGGAAGGCCTGAGCGAACGCGTGCACGGCCCGGGCGGACCCCCCGCTCGGTTCCGACGGCCGGCCTCCGCCGGCCGCCCTACCCGAAAGCGAGTACCTCACATGTCACGCACCACCCCGCGATCAGCGCACTGGTGGCTGAGCCTGCTTCTCGTTGCCCTCCTCGGCATCGCCACCGCCGCGTGCAGCAGCGACAGCGATTCCGACGCGGGCTCGACCACCTCGGTGGCCGGAGGCTCCGAGGAGTCGAGCGCCGAGGCGCCCGACACCATCACCATCGGCTACCAGGCCGTCCCGAACGGAGACCTGATCGTCAAGAACCAGGGTTGGCTCGAGGAGGCCTTCCCCGATTCGACCATCGACTGGAAGCTCTTCGCCTCCGGCGGTGACGTGAACGAGGCCGTCCTCGCCGGCAGCATCGACATCGGTCTCGCCGGGAGCAGCCCGGTGTCGCGGGGCCTGTCGTCGGGCATCGAGTACCAGGTTCCGTGGATCTTCGACGTCATCGGCGATGCCGAGGCCCTCGTCGTCAACCCGGACAAGGCCAGTTCGATCGAGGACCTGGCCGGGCTCACCATCGCCACACCCTTTGCGTCCACGTCGCACTACAGCCTCCTCGCCGCTCTCGACCAGGCCGGGGTCGATTCCGGAGACGTCGACATCATCGACGCCGAGCCGGACGACATCTTCGCCGCATGGAGCCGTGGCGACATCGACGGCGCCTACGTCTGGAACCCCAACCTGGCGAGCATCATCGACGATGGCGGCGAGGTGCTCATCACCAGCGCCGACCTGGCGGCCGACGGCTTCACCACCTACGACCTCGCGGTGGTGTCGAACAGCTTCGCCGAGGAGTTCCCGGACGCGGTGCAGACCTGGGTGAACGAGCAGAACCGGGCCATCGCCCTCATCAAGGACGACCCCGAGGCGGCTGCCGAAGCGGTCGCTGCGGAGCTCGATCTCGATCCCGAGGAAGCTGCGGCGCAGCTCGACGACCTGGTCTTCCTCGACGCGACCGAGCAGTCCGCTCCCGACCAGCTCGGCGGTGGCCTGGCGGAATCGCTCCAGTCCGCGGCCGAGTTCAACGCCGAGCAGGGTGAGATCGACGAGGCCGCCCCGCTGGACGTGTTCCAGGCCGCCGTCATCGACACCTTCGCGAAGGCCGCGAGTTGAGCCACGCGTGCGGTCCTCGCCGGTGACGGCGAGCGAACAGCACGCGGTGGACGCCGGAGGGTCACCCGGGGCTGCCCGGGTGACCCTCCGTGGCGTCACCCACGTGTTCGGCGATCGGGCACCGCGGGTGACCGCGCTGTCCGACATCGACCTCGACATCGACCCCGGCGAGCTCGTGTGCATCGTCGGGCCTTCGGGGTGTGGCAAGACCACCCTGCTCCAGCTCGTGGCGGGATTCCTGCACCCGACCCACGGCGTCGTGGAGGTGGGTGGGACCCCCGTCAACGCGCCCGGACCCGATCGGGGCGTGGTGTTCCAGCAGCCGAACCTCTTCCCGTGGCTGTCGGTGCGGGCGAACGTGGCCTTCGGTCCCCGCATGCGCCGACGGCCTCGCCGCGACCGCAACGAGGACGCCGACCGGTGGCTGGAGCTCGTCGGTCTGAGCGACTTCGCCGGCCATCGGCCCTATGAGCTCTCGGGGGGTATGCAGCAGCGGGTCCAGATCGCCCGCGTGCTGGCCAACGATCCGACCATCATGTTGATGGACGAGCCCTTCGGGGCCCTCGACGCCTTGACCCGAGAGCGTCTGCAGCTCGAGCTCTGGCGCATCTGGACCGAGACGCGCCGGACGGTGATCTTCATCACGCACAGCGTCGAGGAGGCCGTCTTCCTCGGCACCCGGGTGATCGTCATGAGCCCGCGGCCCGGCCAGGTCGTCCACGATCAGCACTCGCCGTTCGGTCCCGACCACCCCCGGGACCGCGTGATGCGGTCGTCGCCGGAGTTCACCGCGCTCCGCCAGCAGATCTCGCAGGTGATCGATGACAGCGCCGGAGGCCACGACCTGCCGACGACCGCGTGAGCGCGCCGCGGGCGCTCAGCAGGCGCGGGTGAGCGGGGCCCGCAGCGCCGGCAGGACCTCGCGGGCGAAGAGGCGCAGGGACTTGGGGCTGGCGAAGTCCGAGAACTGACAGATGAACATCTCCACGCCCAGGTCCACCTCGCGGTTGAGGGCCTCGGCCACCTCGGACGGGGTGCCCGCGACCAGGCCGCCCCAGCCGCCGAAGCGGCGCTCGGCTGCCTCGATGACCTCGTCCCGGACGGCGCGGCTGGAGGCGAGGGCGACCACGTGCTGCACGGAGACGCGCGCCGGTCGGGCCAGCGGGAGGAGCTCTTCGAGGCGGGCGACGGCATAGGACGGGCAGTTCCACCACTCGGCGTAGTGCGCGGCGATGGGCAGGGTGAAGCGCTTGCCGCCGCCCCCGATGTGGATGGGGATGCGTGGCTGCTGCACGGGCACCGGCCGACCGATGGCGTTGTGCAGCTGGTGGAAGCGGCCTTTGAACGAGAACGGTTCGCCGGTGAACATGCGGTCGAGCACCTCGAGGGACTCGACGAGACGGGTGGCGCGCACCTTCGGTGGCTCGTCGGGGAAGCCGAAGGTGCGCAGCTCCTCTTCGACCGAACCCCAGCCGAGGCCGAGCTCGAGGCGGCCCTCGCTGATGCCGTCGAGGGTCGCGGCCATCTTCGCCAGCAGGGCCGGGTGGCGGAACGAGGTGCACAAGGTGAGGTGGCCGAGGCGAATGCGCGAGGTGCGCCGCGCCAGGGCGGCGGCGACGGTCCAGGCCTCGAGGGTGTCGGCCTCCGGTAGGGCTGGTGCCGCCAGGTGGTCCATGAACCACACCGAATGGAATCCGAGGTTCTCGGCCATGAGCACGCGCTCTTCGATGGTGCCGTAGTCCATGCGCACCTGAGGGAGGTACAGGCCCACCTGCACACGCCGCGTGGGGTGAACGCCGGCCTCGGCGGTGCTGGGCGCCCGGTTCACGTCCACGCCGACCGATCGTGCTGCGCGAAGGGGCAGGCCAGAACATGATCCTTGGCGTCGATGACCCCTGGCCCCACGAACGGATCCCCCTCCCGCGCCGGAGTGGCCGTGACGATATCGCCCCGAACTGCTCTACGCAGGGTGACGACTCGTTGACGCCGAGGGGTCAGGCCGGCTCGGCGAAGGCCTTGGTCTCGAGGTACTCCTCGAAGCCGGCCACGCCCATCTCCCGGCCCACACCCGACTGGCGGTAGCCACCGAAGGGCACGTCCGGGCTGTAGTAGATGCCCCCGTTGATCATGAGCGTGCCCGTGCGGATGCGGCGTGCGACTGCCTTGGCCCGTTCGTTGTCAGCGGACATGACCGCCCCGGACAGGCCGTAGATCGAGTTGTTGGCGATGCGCACGGCGTCGTCGTCGGTGCCGTCGAAGGTGATCACTGCCAGCACGGGCCCGAAGACCTCCTGCTGGGCGATGGTGGCGTCGGGATCGACGTCGACGAGCAGGGTGGGCTCGTAGAACCAGCCCCGGTCGAGGTGCTCGGGTGCCTTGCCCCCGGTGACGAGGGTGGCGCCCTCGTCGACGGCCCCCTTCACCAGGCCGTCGACCCGCTCCCGCTGGCGCTCGGTGACGAGGGGGCCCATGAAGTTGGCGGGGTCGGTGGGATCGCCGTAGGGCATCGACTCGAGGACGCTCTTGGCGATCTCGACGCCCTCGTCGTAGCGGGAGCGGGGGAGCAGGAGCCGGGTGGGGATGGCGCAGCCCTGGCCGGCGTGGGTGCAGACCCCGAACGCCGCCGCCCCCGCGGCACCGCTCATGTCGCAGTCCTCGAGGGCCACGAAGGCGGACTTGCCACCGAGCTCGAGGAAGACCTTCTTCACCGTGTCGGCGGCGGCGGCCATGACGCGCCGCCCCACCGCGGTGGACCCCGTGAAGGTGACCAGGTCGACGCGCGGGTCGGTGGTGATGGCCTCGCCGATGTCGTTGCGCTCGGCGGTGATGATGTTCAACACGCCGGGCGGGATGTCGGTGTGTTCCTCGGCGAGCCGCCCGAGCACGAGCGCCGACCACGGGGTGGCGGGTGCCGCCTTCAACACGACGGTGTTGCCGGCGGCGAAGGCGGGGCCGATCTTGGCCAGGTTGAGCTGGTGGGGGAAGTTCCACGCGGTGATGGCGCCGACCACGCCGACGGCCTCCTTCTCGATCCACCGGTGCGAGGGGATGCCCATCGGCTCGGCGTTGCCGAGGTCCTCGCTCCAGGCGTACCGCTCGGCGAGGTCGGCGTAGTAGGTGAGGAACTCGAGGGGGACGTCGAGCTGCGGGCCGTAGGTCAGGGCGACGGGCGTCCCGACCTCGGCCACCGTCATGGCGCGGATCTCCTCCTGGTGGTCGACCAGCGCCTGGTGGAGCTGGCGCAGGCAGCGCACCCGGAGCTCGACGTCGGTCGACCAGCCCGTCTCGTCGAAGGCCCTGCGAGCCGCACCGATGGCGCGGTCGAGATCGGCCTCGGAGGCATCCGCGGCGACGCCGAGCACCTCACCGGTGGCCGGGTTGACGTTGTCGTAGGTGGCGCCGCCTTCGGCCGCCACCCGCGCCCCGTCGATGAACAGATCGGTCTCGTACCAGAGGTCCCCCATGGGGGGGAGACTAGGGGATGGCGGGCGCCCGCCCGGGCGTGGTCGCTCGGGTGTCCACCCGCCACGACGCGATCGCCGACACCACGGCGAGGCCGGCGAGGAAGAGCCACAACAGGTCGAAGTCGGCGGGGTCGCCGGTGGTGGCACCGCCCACGAGGGCGACGGCCACGGCGACCCCCAGTGTGCCGGCGATCCGGCTGTTGGTCTGGGTGGTCGCCGCTGCGATGCCGAACTTCGTGCTGGCGACGGCGTGGACGGCCCCGCTCTGGAACGACGGGAACACGGTGCCGATCCCGGCTCCCATGAGGACGAGGGCCACGACCCAGGTCCCGAAGGTGTCGCGCCCGCCGACGCCCACCAGCAGCAGGAGGCTGCCGGCCGCGAAGGAAAGCGCGCCCGGCACCATCACCCGGCGGTGGCCGACCCGGTCGGCCAGCTTGCCCCCGGCGAACGAGAGCGTGGCCGCGGTGACCTGTGCCGGGATCACGTACAGCCCGGCCCGGGAGTGGGGTGCGTCCCAGACCTCGGTGGCGAAGACCACCAGCCCGAAGAACATGGCGAAGAAGGCGGTCGAGAAGGTGAACGCGACGAGGTTCGAGGCCCGGAACAGGGGGTCGGCGAGCAGGTCGAGGTCCAGCACCGGGTCGTCTTGGCGGGACGATCGTCGCACCAGGGCCGCTGCGGCGAGCACGGCGACGAACGCCGCCTCCAGCACCACGGGATCGGTCCAGCCCCGCTCGGGGCCCTGGGTGATGGACAGTGCCATGGCGGCGACGGCGACCATGAGGATGGCCGAGCCGGCGAGGTCGCCCACCCGGGCATCGGCATCGACGGATTCACGGAACACCCGGGCGCCGCCGAAGAAGGCCACCGCGGCCAGGGGCACGTTGACGAGCAGGACCCACCGCCAGCCGCCGGCAGCCAACAGGGCGGAACCGATGGCCGGTCCCGCCACCGTGGCGATGCCGCCCACTCCTCCCCAGGTGCCGATGGCCGTGCCCCGGCGCGACGCCGGGAACTCGGAGAGGAGCACCCCCATCGATGCCGGCAAGATCAGGGCGCCGCCGACGGCCTGGCCGGCCCGGGCGGCGATGAGCCAGACGGGGCCCGGTGCGAGACCGGAGGCCAGCGCACCGAAGCCGAACACGGCGGTGCCGACGAGGAACATGCGTCGTCGCCCCAGCCGATCGGCCAGGCGTCCGCTCGGGATCAGCAGCGAGGCCAAGACGAGGCTGTAGATCGTCACCACCCAGGAGAGCAGCGCCGGCGGGGTCGCAGGGAAGGCGTCGCTGATGGCCGGGTAGGCCACGAACAGCATCGAGAGGTCCAACGCGCCCGCGAAGCCGGCGATGCTCGCCACCGAGAGCACGAGCCAGGCTCGGCGGGGGATCGCATCGACGTTCGGGGAGGCGGTGGTGATGCGACCGACCCTAGAGGCCGCCGTGGCTACGGTGTGCCGCGATGCCGATCCACTACGACCTCGGCGACGATCACGTCGCGCTCATCACCATCGACCGGCCCGAGACCCGCAACGCCCTCGACATGTACCACTTCCGCGATCTGGCGGCCGCCTGGCGTCGGTTCAAGGACGAGGACGAGGCATGGGTGGCGATCGTCACCGGTGTCGACGGGGCCTTCATGGCCGGTGCCGACCTCAAGACCTACATCCCGCAGATCACCGAGCTCCACACCAAGATCGCCAGCGGCGAGGTGACCGAGATCGACGGGTGCCGCCTCAGCGATGGCACCCGCGCCGTGCTGCGCAACGCCAAGATCTACAAGCCGATCATCGCCGCGGTGGGCGGGCCGTGCGTGGCCGGGGGGATGGAGATGCTCGGTGGCGTCGACCTGCGCATCGCCACGCCGAACGCCACCTTCGGGGTGATGGAGCCGAAGCGGGGCCTCTTCGCCGGCGGTGGCACCACCGTGCGCCTGCCCCGCCAGCTCGCCTTCCCCGCCGCCATGGAGTTCCTGCTCACCGCCGAAGCGTTCCCGGCGTCACGGGCGCTGGAGGTCGGGCTGCTGAACGAGATCGTCGAGCCCGACCAGTTGCTCGACCGGGCCCGGGACTGGGCGCACCGCATCACCGCCAACGCCCCGCTGGCGGTCCAGGCCACCAAGGAGAGTGTCCTGCGGGGCCTGGCCCTCGACCTCGAGGCCGCCTACACGGTCGAGGAGGAGCTGAGCGGCGTGGTGTTCTCGTCCGAGGACGCCAAGGAGGGCCCACGGGCCTTCGCCGAGAAGCGCCCGCCGCAGTGGACGGGCCGGTGACGGGCCGGTGAGCGTGCCCGACCCCCGCTCCGCCTGCCTCATCGGCGTGGCCCAGTCGGTGGTGCGCCCCGAGGACGGTGACTCGCCCGAGCCGCTCGCGGTCTGGGAGCAGGTCGTGCGCGACGCGGCCGCCGACAGCCGGGGGCGGGGGGTCCTCGAGGCCATCGACAGCTTCAACGTCGTCCACTGCCAGAGCTGGCAGTACGACGATCCCGCGGCCCGCCTGGCCGAGCGCCTGGGCGTCGACTGCCGCCACGGCCACTACTCGGGCATGGGCGGCACCACCCCGCAGCTGCTGGTGCAGCACCTCGCCGACGTCATCGCTGCGGGGGACATCGACGTCGGCGTGATCGTCGGTGCCGAGGCCCTGTCCACCAAGCGTCGGATGAAGAGGGAGGGACGCAAGCCCGAGTGGAGCCACCCGGCGGCGGACCGCAACCCCTTCCCCTTCGAGGACCCCTTCCACCCGGCCGAGGTGGCCCATCAGGTGTTCCAGGCCTGGCTCACCTTCCCGGTCTGGGACGTGGCCCGCCGCGCCCACTTGGGCGTCGCGCCCCAGGACTACCGCGCCGCCATCGGCCGCCTGATGGCCCCGATGACCGCGGTGGCCGCGGCCAACCCCTTCGCCTGGTTCCCGACCGAGCGCAGCGCCGAGGAGCTCATCACGCCGACAGCCGACAACCGCCTCGTCGGCTACCCGTACACCAAGCTCACCGTGTCGGTGATGGACGTCGACCTCGGTGCTGCCGTCATCGTGGCCAGCCACGCCAAAGCCGACGAGCTGGGGGTGCCGCCCGAGCAGCGGGTCTACCTCCGCGGCTGGTGCTACGCCTCGGACCCGCTCTATCTGGCCGAGCGCGAGGACCTCTGGCGCTCGCCGGCCATGGCCGGCGCCGGGGCGGAGGCGCTCCGGTCGGCCGGGGTGGGTATCGACGACGTCGCCCACCTCGACCTCTACTCGTGCTTCGCCAGCTCGCTGCACTTCGCGGCGGATGCCCTCGGGCTCTCGGTCGACGACGAGCGCTCCCTCACCGTCACCGGGGGCCTGCCCTTCGCCGGGGGAGCGGGGAGCAACTACGTCACCCAGTCGTTGGCAGCGATGGCGCAGGTGCTCCGCGAGGACCCCGGCTCGTACGGGTTGGTCTCCGGCGTGGGCATGCACATGACCAAGCACGCGTTCGGCGTCTACTCCACCACGCCCGGGCCCGTCGACTGGCCGGCCGAGTCCGAGGTGCAGGGTGCGGTGGACGAGCTGCCTGTCCGCGCCATCCGCGATGAGGCCTCGGGAGCGGCCACGGTGGCCAGCTACACCGTCGCCCACGGGCGCGACGGGGCACCCGAATGGGGCCTCGTCATCGCCGACCTGCCCGAGGGCGACCGCTGCTACGCCCGCGTCGCCGACGCCGGGCTGCTCGCGGAGATGGAGGCCACCGAGTGGGTGGGCGCCGATCTGGACCTGGTGTCGAGCGATGGCGTCAACACCGTGCGGCCCTGACGGACCCCCAGCCGGAAGTCAGCTGATCTCGGCGTCGCCGGGCTCGTGGTGCCCGGACAGGGCACGGTGGAGTCCGGCGCCGATGAGGGCGCCGACGATGGGGAACAGCCAGAAGAACCAGAGCTGCCCGAGCCAGTCGCCACCGACGAACAGCGCAGGGCCGGTGGAGCGGGCCGGGTTGACCGAGGTGTTGGTCACCGGGATGGTGACCAGGTGGATCAGGGCCAACGACAGGCCGATGCCCAGGGGGGCGAAGCCCGTCGGGGCGCGGCGATCGGTCACGCCGAGGATCACCCAGAGGAACACTGCGGTGAACACCACCTCGACGACGATGCCGGACAGCATCGAGTACTGCCCGGGTGAGCCAGTGGTGCCGAAGCCGTTGGCGGCGAGGAAGTTGCCTTCACGCTCGAACCCAGGGCCGCCGTCGGCGATGAGGAAGAGCGCCGCCGCCGCGGCGATGGCGCCGATCACCTGCACGACCACGTACGGCAGGACGTTCCGGCCCTCGAAGCGCTTGGCCGCCCAGAGCCCGACGGTCACGGCCGGGTTGAAGTGGCCGCCGGAGATGTGGCCCAAGGCGTAGGCGCCCGTGACCACGGTGAGCCCGAAGGCCAACGAGACCCCGAGCAGGCCGATGCCGATGCCGTCGAGTCCGTCGGCCGCCCCGAACTTGGCGGCGAGCACCGCCGAGCCACAGCCGCCGAGGACCAGCCAGAAGGTGCCGAGCGCCTCGGCGCCGAGTGCACGGGCGTTGCTCATCGGGTTCCCCTTTCGTCGCCCTCACCAGTGACCGTAGTCACCGGCTGCGCGCCGAGGGTCGACCCTCGCGACCAGGGAGCAGGAGTACCGTCGACCCCGTCCCCTGCACCGACGCGGCCAGGAGCCTTCGATGAGCGACAATCCCACCCAACCGGGCAATTCCGTCTTCGGCGAACCGGCGGGCCCACCGACCCAGCCCGCGGCGGGTCCCACCGGCGCGACCGGCCCGGTGGGCGACCCCACCCAGATCGCCGGCGCGGTCACCCCTGCAGGGGGGACCGAGGCCGTGCACTACGACGTGCCGCCCCAGCCTCCGCTTCCTCCGGACGGCGGTGGCCCCACCGGGCCAGGCGGTCCGGGTGGCCCCTACACGCCGGATGAGGAAGAGCCGCCGTGGTATCAGAAGACCTCGGTCATCGTGGCCATCGTCCTGGTGCTGGTGTTCCTCATCGCCATCGCGGTGGCGGTGTTCGCCAGTGGTGGCGACGACGATTCGCCCACCACGACCACCTCGTCGACGTCGTCGACCACGTCGAGCAGCACCACGTCGACGTCGACGAGCACGACCCTGGCGCCCACCACGACGACCCAGGCGCCCACGACCACCACGGCGGCACCGACCACCACGACGGCGGCGCCCACGACGACGACCACGGCGCCGCCCACCACCACCACCACGACGGCGCCGTAGCGACGCGGCGGTCCCCGGCGCCGGCCCCTCGTGGGGGTCGGTTGCCGGGGACCGCCCGTGCGTCACGTTCGGGAAGGGTGGTTCCGGCCCCGGGCAGGTGGTGTCGGACCCCGGAGCAGTGGGTCAGACCCGAGCGTGCGCGCCATCGGGGTCATGGGGGCCGGGCGGCGTCGGGATGTACTCCACCACCCGGCCGGGCTTGGCGAGGCCCTTCGACACCCAGGCGTGCTTGCGGCTGTCGGCCCAGACCAGCATCGGGGGCAGCACCACGAGGGCGCTGAACAGGGCGACGGCCACGTTCATGGCCACGAGGATGCCGAAGTCGCGCAGGAGGGGCAGTGACGATGTGGCGATGACCGCCACGCCGGAGATGGCGGTCATGGCCGACACGATGAAGGCGCGGCCGGTGCGCCCGGCGGCGGTGTCGACCGCCTCCCGTGGTGAGGCCCCACGTTCACGCTCCTCCACGAAGCGCAGCAGGATCAGCGACGTGAACTCGGTGCAGGCGGCAATCACCAGGGGGCCGCCGATGGCGGTCATGGGGCTCAGCTTCAGGTCGAACGTCCAGGCCACCAGCGAGGCCGTACCCACCGCGATCAGCACAGGCACGAGGGACAGCAACGCTCGCACCATGCTGCGCATGCGGATGGTGAGGAAGAGGAACACGAACAGCAGCGCGATGTAGGTGAGCTCGATGCGGTTGGCCTCGAGGTTCTTGAGCAGGCCCACACCCACCACCGCGAGGCCGGACGGGGTCGCTTCGATGCCCGCGGGCGGGTCAACGGTGGCCTTGATCTCGTCAACCACCTTGGCGCGCTCTTCGAGGGCGCTCGGGCCGGTGCGGAAGATCAGGTTCATGGCCTGACCGTCCGACGAGACGAGGGATTGCTGGATGTCGGGCGGCGCCACGTCGTAGGCGGCCTGCACCTCCGCGCCGGTGGGCGCGACCGAGGAGGCGCCCGGCACGACGAGCAGGTCGCTCACCGTGGCCACCATGCTCGACGAGGTGATCAGGTCCTCGGGGTACAGGGCGAGCTGGTCCTGGGTGAACTCGTGCAGGAAGGTCACGTTCTCGTCGCTGAAGACGTCGTCGCTCTGGATGAAGATGCCCAGCTCGCTGGAGCTGCCCACCTCCTCGTCCAGGGTGTTGATGTCGCGGATCACCTGCGTGTCCTGGTTCACCCACTTGATGGGGTCGGTCTGGAGGGTCAAGTCGTCCTCGACGGCCATGCCGCCGAGGAAGATGGCGATGCTGGCGAGGGCGAGCGGGATCGCGGCCCAGGCCGGCACCGACCCCATCCACACCGTGAGACGGCCGAGGGGGCCCTCGCGGAAGTCCCGACCCTTGGTGGGCGACTTGAACTCACGGATGCCCAGCGAGGCGAGGGGCACGATGATGCTGCAGACACAGATCACGGCGATGCCGACGGCGAGGAGCAGGCCGAAGTCGCGGATCATCGGCACCTTGGCGAATTGGAGCGCACAGAAGGCGAACACCGCGTCGAAGGTGACCACGAGGAGGGCGGGGCAGAGGTTGCGTGCCGTCTCCTGGATGGGGTGGCGCATGTGGTCGATGACCACCTCCTCCTCCACCCGGGCATGCATCTGGATCGCGTAGTCGATGCCGATGCCCATCATCACCGGCAGGCCGGCGATGGTGACGATGGTGAGGGGGATGCCCAGGTAGCCGGCGGTGCCGAAGGCCCAGACGAGGCCGACCAGGATCACGCCCAACGGGAGCAGGCGCCACCGCACGTTGAAGAAGATGAGCAGGATCAGGACCATGATGGAGGCGGCGATGGCCCCGAGGGTCAACATGCCGCCGGTCAGGTAGTCGTTGATGTCCTGCAGGAGCACCGGGGCGCCGGTGGTCACCACGGACGCGTTGTCGAACTCCAGTTGGCTGGTCGCCTCCTTGGTGGCGTCGGCGCCGGCGCCTTCTTCGTCGATCGAGGCGTTCCCCACGAGCCGGGTGACCAGCTGCGCGTGGGTGTCGTCGGGGAAGAAGGAGCGCAGGGCGAGGCGGATCTCGCCTTCGTTGTCCCGAAGGAGGAAGTCGACGAACTCGGGGTTGTCGAGGTTGCGCTCGTCGGCCGGGATGGCGTTGATGCGCTCGAGGGTGGCCACGGCGTCGGCCTGGCGGGCGGCGCGGCCCTCCTCGCTCGGGTCCTCCGTGGTGGCCCGTAGCAGAGCGGCCCCCGCGACGCTCTGGGTCACGTCGCCGCTGTCGCTGGCCACCAGGGCGGCGTTGAAGTCCATCACGTCGACGGGGGTGATCGCGGTCTCGACGGACGGGTCGGCCCGCAGCTGCTCGGCCACGTCGTTGAACTGGGCCCGATTCGCCTCGGTGAACAGCTCGTCGATGGTGTGGCCCTCGTCCATGGTGACGAGGGTGAGCATGGCCTGGCCGCCGAAGAGGTCCTGGTAGGCGACGCTGTCCTTGTAGACCTGATCGCTCTTGTTGAAGTAGCTGTCCTGGCCCGTCTGGAACTCGAGCTGCGTGATGCCGAAGCCGAGGAAGAGGGTCACCAGCAGGCCGAGCACGGCCACCACGCCCGCTCGTTTGCCCAACCAGACCGCCAACCGCATCCAGAACCGCTGCATCGCCACGCCTCCTGCGTCTCGTCCCCCGGTGAGGGGGCGCACAGTAGCGGAGCGCGTGACGCCGGCGTTCACCGTTCGTTCATGGGCCTACGATCCGGTCATGGCGACTGACGAGGCACTGGCCGACGAACTCGTGGGCACCATCCGTGCGTGGGTGCGCAAGGACGTGATACCGAACGCATCCGAGCTCGAGCACGCGGACGAGTACCCGGCCGACATGGTGGCGCAGATGCGGGCCTTCGGGCTCTTCGGCGCCACCATCCCCGCCGAGTACGGCGGTCTCGAGCTCGACGTGAGCACCTACGCGCGCATCGTCGAGGAGCTGGCCTACGGCTGGATGACGCTGTCGGGGGTGCTCAACACCCACATGATCGCCAGCAACCTCATCAAGCGCTTCGGCACGGAGGATCAGCGGTCCCGGTGGCTGCCCCGGCTCGCCGCCGGCGACGTCCGCGCCGCCTTCTCGTTGAGCGAGCCCGACGCCGGCAGCGACACCCAGGCCCTCCGCGCCAAGGCCGTACCCGACGGGGACGAGTACGTCGTCAACGGCACCAAGATGTGGGTGACCAATGGCGAGCGTGCCGGTCTCGTCGCCCTCGCCGCCCGCACGCCAGAGGGCATCACCTGCTTCATCGTCGAGAAGGAGCCGGGCGCATCGTTCGAGGGGATCGGGGTCAGCCGCCACATCGAGAAGCTCGGGTACAAGGGCATCGAGACCGTCGAGATGACCTACACCGACCACCGCGTCCCCGCCGCCAACGTGCTCGGCGGCGACGAGGGCCTCGGCCGGGGCCTCCACTTCATCCTCAGCTCCCTCGAACTGGGTCGCATCAACATCGCCGCCCGGGCTGTCGGTGTGGGCCGAGCCGCCTACGACGCCGCGTTCGCGTACGCGCAGCAGCGGGAGACCTTCGGGGTGCCCATCGCCAAGCACCAGGCCATCCAGTTCAAGCTGGCCGACATGGCCACCAAGCTCGAGGCCTCCCGGCTGCTGGTGAAGAGCGCGGCGGAGAAGTTCGACCGCGGCGAGCGGGCCGACGTCGAAGCGGGCATGGCCAAGCTGTTCGCCTCGGAGTCGGCGTTCGAGATCGCCACCGAAGCCATGCGGGTGCACGGCGGGTACGGGTACACCACCGAGTTCCCCGTCGAGCGCTACTACCGGGACGCGCCGCTGATGATCATCGGCGAGGGGACCAACGAGATCCAGCGCATCGTCATCGCCCGCGGCCTGCTCAAGCGGGCCGAGGAGGCCGGGCTCGCCTGAGCACGCACCGTCGCCCGTCGCCTCGGACGTGAGGTGCCGATCTGGCGTCACGAACGCCCTGGCTGCGCGCGCCGGTGAAGCGAGATCGGGGTACGGGGGGCACGGGGTCAGCCCGTACTCGTGGCGGTGGTGCCGGATCCGCCGCCGGGCAGCGTGACCTGCGCGGTCATGCCCAGCGCGACGTGGGGCGTTCGGGTTTCGGGATCGGCCACGAAGCAGTTGAAGCTGTAGTCGCCGGCAGCCAGGTCGATGGGCACGTAGGCGACCGCGCCGGGCGCGATGGCCGCGAGTCCGGTCCCCGCGGTGTTGTCGAGGTTGCCGACGGTCCACTCGTGGGCCTGGGTGCCGTCGTTGGTCACCTCGATGGTGCCGGCGGCGGGCAGGTCGTCGGGGTAGTCGAAGGCGAAGTCGACGAGCGACACCGAGGCGTCGGGCGTCGGGGGAGCGGCCGGGGCCTCCTCGCCACCGGGAGAGGCGACCACGTCGACCTCGCCGAGCATGCCGAGGGCGAAGTGGGACTCGCCGTCCTGATTGGGGATGAAGCAGACCAGCGCGTAGCTGCCCTCGGTGAGAGAGACGGTGGCCGAGCCGGTCTCGCCGGCGATGGTGTTGTTGGGCCCGCCGGCGTAGTTGGTCGCGGCGACGAAGCCGTCCCCCTCGGCTTCGAGGCCGGCGGCGACGTCGGCCGCGGTCTGGCCGTCCTCCAATCGGACGAGGGTGACCTGGTGGTTCTCCGCGCCCTGGTTGTCCTGGTTGACGGTGACCAGTCCGGTGGCCACCTCTTCGGTGTCGAGCGCGTAGGCGTAGTCCGTGCTCGTCACGTTCAGGGTCGAAGGGGGGCTGGGTTCGGCGGTGGTCGAGGTGGTCGAGGCCGCGGTGGCGTCGTCGCTGCTCGAGTCGTCGCTCGAGCAGCCGGCGAGCACCAGCGCCAGCACCGCGACCAGGGCGAGCAGGCGGGAGGGACGGAGGGGGAAGGGGGTTCGGCGCACGATGGCTCCTCGGTCAGGTGGGATGGTGCAGGAGACCGCCGCCCGTCGAGGGCGGCCGTCTCCTGAAGGCCGAAGTCGTCAGCCGCCGGTGGTCGTGGTCCCGCCCGATCCGCCACCGCCGCCTCCGCCCACGGTGACCGGCACGTTCATGCCCAAGGTGAAGTGCGGTGCGCCGGTGTCCACGTCGCTCACGAAGCAGGTGAAGCTGTAGTCGTCCGGGGCGAGGTCGAGCTCGACGTAGGCCGTCGCCCCGGGTGCGATGGCGCTGAGGCCCCCATCACCGTCGTCGGAGGCGGTGGAGATGGTCAGCTCGTGCACCTGGGGGCCGTCGTTGACGACCTCGTAGGTGCCTTGGCCGGTGAAGTCCTCGGGGACGGTGTAGGTGTAGTCGGCCATGTGGATGGTGCCGTCGGTCGCGGGCGCGGCGGCGCCGGGACCTTCCGGCGCAGTCACGCTCAAGGAGCCCACCATGCCCTTCTGGAAGTGCGACTCACCGTCGGTGGACGGGATGAAGCAGATCAGGGCGTAGTCGCCCTCGGTGAGCTCCACGGTCGTGGCGTCCGACCCGCCCGGCGGCGTGGAGTTCGGCCCGCCGGCGAAGGCCTCGGGTGCCGCGGCCGAGTCCCCGCCGGTCGCGAGCGCGTCGGCGAGCTGGTCGGCGGTCTGGCCGTCCTCGAGGCGGATCAGAGTCACCTGGTGCGTCTCCTCGCCCTGGTTGTCCTGGGTCACGGTGACGAGCCCGGCCGGGACGGACTCGGTGTCCAAGGCGTAGGCGAAGTCCGTGCTCGTCACGTCGAGCGCCGTGGGCTCGGGAGCCGCGGTCGTGGTCGTGTCGAGCGACGTGGTCGTCTCGCCGGCGGCGTCCCCGCCGCTGTCGTCGTCACTGGAGCACCCCGCGGCGACGAGTGCCACCACCGCGAGAGCGCACACCAACAGGGACAGGTTCCGCCGTGTGGTCATGGCCTCTCCTTCGCATGACATCCGGTGACGGATTTTCTACACCCTCGATCGGAGGGCCGCTCGTCCGTCAGCGGCCGACGACGGCCTCGTAGAGCTCGGTGAAGGCGGGCTCGACGCAGTCGGCGAGGTCCCACACGTCGGGGAGGAGCTCGTCGCAGACCATGAAGCCGAAGTCGACCGAGTCGCGATAGCTCATCACCGTGACGTTCAGCCCGGCGCCCTCCATGACCGGGCCCATAGGGTAGGCGGCCTGGAGCTCGGCGCCGGCGAAGTAGAGGGGGAAGGGCGGGCCGGGAACGTTCGAGATGACCAGGTTGTGGATGGGGCGGTGGCGGTCGGCCAGGTTCATCGAGGAGTACAGCCGCGATGCCAGCGCGAACGTGTTCGGGGCGGCGAACTCCGTCCAGCCCTGCAACATGTCGGCGCCGATGGCGTTGTGGTCCTCCTTGGCGCCCTTGGTGTTCTCGGAGATGACGGCGAGGCGCAGCGCTGGGTCGCTGATGTCGGACGCCAGGGAGGTGAACATGGCCGACACCGAGTTGGCGCTGGCGCCGGCCTTGTCGTCGGGGGTGACGGCCACGGGGCACACGGCGAGGAGGGGCGCGTCCGGGAGCTCGCCCTTGGACTCGAGGTAGCGGCGCAGCGTGCCAGAGCAGATGGCGAGCACGACGTCGTTCACCGTGGCGCCGGCCGCGTTCTTGATGGCTTTCATGTCCGCCAGTGGCACCCGGCTGAAGGCCACGTTCCGCTTGGCCGAGATGGCGGCGTTGAACGGCGTCGCCGGGGCGGTGAGGGGCAGTGCCCCCGACGGCCGATCGGCGCTGTTGCGCGAAGCGATCAGCGTGGCGGCCGAGGAGATGGTCTTGCCCACGAGCGGCACGATGTTGAGCCGTTGGCGCATCCGCGAGGCAGCGGCGTGGTACATCAGCTCGCCGTCGGACGGGACGGTCTCGGTCTCGATGGGTGTCGGTCCGTCGGGCCCCTCCGCGTCGGGCTCGAGGTCGAAGAGGTGGACCATGAACTGCGCGCCGGCGCTGCCGTCGACCCCGCAGTGGTGCACTTTGGCGACGAGGGCGACGTTGTCATCGGCGAGGCCCTCGACCACCCAGGCCTCCCAGAGGGGACGGCTGCGGTCGAGCGGCGTGCTTGCGATCTGGCCGGCCACCCTGCCGAGCTCGGCCGGCCCTCCCGGCGCCGGTGCGCCGATGCGCCGGACGTGGTAGTCGAGGTCGAACTCGGGGTCCTTGACCCAGAGCGGGTGGTTGAGGCGGAACGGCACCTCGACCAGGCGCTGGTGGAAGGGCGGGATGAGGTGGACCCGGTTGCCGATGAACTCCTTCACCTTGTCGAACGAGTAGCCCCCCGGCATGGTGGACGGGTCGAACACCGCGGTCATGGCGACGTGCATGTGCAGCGTCGGCGTCTCGAGGTAGAGGAAGGTGGCGTCGAGTCCGGACAGTCGCTGCACGCTGGCACAATAGAGGCGTGTCGTGGCTCTTTCTCTTCGTGAGCGTCGTCGGGTTCGCCTTCACCGCCAACGCCTTCCTCCCGACGAACAACCGAATGCTGCTGGTCCCCACGTTCTTCGCCTCGTGGATGACCATCGAGCTCGCCGGTCATCACCTGGTGTGGCAGTTCCTCGCCACGCTCCTCTTCATCTACCTGGGCGCCCTCGACGCCTGGCCCGGGTGGGTGGCCCTCGGCCTCACGTTCCTGTCGTGGATCGGGCTCTGGATCCTCGTGATCCGGGGTCGGCGGGCGGCCGTCACCGTGCGTGGCGCCATGGAGGAGTTGGTCGACGACCCCGACGGTGCGCCCCGCGTGCCGCGCCGCCACGTCTGGGTGCCGTTCCTGTTCCGCCGGCCTGAGGCCCGGGTGATCAAGAACGTCGTCTACCGGCGGGTGGGCGGTCGCACGCTCAAGCTCGACGTCTACCTGCCCCGCCACGCGGCGGCCGACGCCAAGATGCGGCCCGCCATCATGCAGATCCACGGCGGCGGGTGGGTCATCGGCGACAAGCGGGAACAGGGCATCCCACTGCTCGGCCACCTCGCTGCCAACGGCTGGGTGGGATTCAACGTGAACTACCGACTCAGTCCCGCCGCCACCTTCCCCGAGCACCTCATCGACCTCAAGGCCGCACTGGTCTGGATCCGTGCACATGCCGACGACTACGGCATCGACCCGGACTTCATCGCAGTGACCGGAGGTTCGGCCGGTGGGCACCTCACCGCCCTCATGGCCCTCACGATGAACGACCCCGAGTACCAGCCGGGGTTCGAGGATGCCGACACGTCGGTGCAGGCCGCCGTGCCCTTCTACGGCGTCTACGACTTCACCGATCGGCTGAAGACGCAGACCAAGGGGTTCCTGAACCTGTTCATCGAGCCCTACGTGATGAAGGCCTACCTGGCCGACGAGCCCGAGAAGTTCGCGAAGGCATCACCCATCGACCGCGTATGCGCCGACGCCCCGCCCTTCTTCGTCCTCCACGGCGATCGCGACACGCTGGCCCCGCTCGAGGACGCGCGGTTGTTCGTCGAGCGGCTGAGAGCGACCTCCACCCAGCCGGTGGTCTACGCCGAGCTCCGCGGAGCCCAGCACGCCTTCGACATCTTCGTGTCGCCCCGTACGGCGCCGGTCATCGAGGGCGTCGAGCGCTTCCTCGACGGGGTGCACCATGACTGGCTGCGGGGCCTCGAAGGTGCCGCAGAGGGGGCGGTCACCGAGGGCTCCATCGTGGCCGACGGGTCGGCGGGCGAGGATGTCGACCGAGCGCTCACCAAACGCGCCGCCTCATAGCGGACCGGCTCCCGCCGTGGCCGATGGGGAAGGGAGACGGCGCGTGCCCGGCCGGTGTTGCAGGCGCGTGACGAAGGCTCAGGATCGCCGGGGGGAGACCGATGGAGGGTCGTCGGAGAGGTCTTGGGAGGAGGTCGGGCAGTGTTGGCCACACGTTCGGAGGGAGTCGGATCGCCGAAGCCCCATCGCAATCGTCTGCTCCACGGACCCGAGTGGATCAGCCCGTACGAGGTGCGCCGGGCCGCTCTGCGACGCGTGACCCGTAGCGAGCCCGCCGCCTTCCGCTCCTCGCGGGGGGTCGTCCTCGTCGACGCCACCCCGTCGGCGGATGTGGTCGATCTGGCCGCTCGCCGTGCGGACAGGGCCCGCAGGGCGGGCGAGGCCGCCGCGCTGCATCCGTCGAGCTGGCGACCGGCGTAGCCGGCGCAGGCGTCCGGCCGACTCGTCCTCCGCCAGTAGCCTCGGCCGGGTGACCACGGTCGAGCCGGGCACCGCCCTCAGCAAGAGCCAGGCCGAGCGCCGTCGGCGCGTCATCGGCGCGGCCATCGACCTCGGGGCCGGGGGCGGCTACGACGCCGTGCAGATGCGTGATCTCTCCGCGCGTAGCGACGTCGCCCTCGGCACCATCTATCGCTACTACTCGTCGAAGGACCACGTTCTGGCCGAGGCGCTCGTCGAGTGGGTCCAGGACCTCGAGGGCCAGATCGCCCGCCGGCCCCCGACGGGCGCCACCACCGCGGACCGCATGGTCGACATCCTGCGCCGGGCCACCCGGGCCATGGAGCGCGAGCCCAAGCTCAGCGAGGCCGTGATCACCGCGCTCGCTGCCGCCGATCCGAAGGTGATCGAGTGCCAGCGGGTGGTCGGCACGACCATGGCCCGCATCCAGGATCGGGCCTTCTCCGACGACTTCGAGGCAGAGACCCGCGTCGGCATCGTCCGCATGCTGGGGTGGATCTGGTACGCCGCCCTCGTGGGGTGGGTCAACGGCTGGTCGGGCATCGGCAAGGTCGGCGACGAGCTCGAGCTCGCCGCCCGCCTGCTCATCGAGCCGCACGAGGCCTAGCCCACCCGCTTGCCCGTCAGGGTCGGGTGCCTGCCGTCTCCTCGGCCTTGCGCTCCCGGCGGGAGCGCGCCCGGGCCCGGAGGTCGCCGAGCGCGGCGAGCCCGGCCGCCATCACCGGGTCGGCGCCGGCGCCGGCCAGGTCGGGGGCGTCCCCCGCCTCGTTGTAGCGCTCCCACAGCGTGGCGTTGAGCACGGCGGCGAGGACGACCAGGCGTCCGTAGAAGTACAGCCACAGGAGCATGGCCACCGCGATCCCCATCGAGCCGTAGGTGTCCGAGGAGTTCTCGATGGCGTGGGGCAGGTAGAAGATCGAGATCAGGTGCATGGCCTGGAGGCCGAGGGCGAGCACGGCGGCGCCGGGAAGGACGGCGGTGAAGGGGAGGTCGGGTCGGGGCAGCTGGAGGAGTCCGGCCCAACTGAGCAGGGCGAAGACGAGCACGACCGCGAGGGTGATCCCGAGGCCCGGACCGGGGAGCACGTCCCGGAGGTGGTTGGCGGCGGCGGTGGTGGCCACCATCGTGAGGAAGACGAAGTTGTAGCCGAGGACGCCGGCGATGGTCGGCGGCTTGGTCATCGGCACCCGCCACACGAGGGCGCTCGTCACCCACATGGAGCGCAGGGCGTGCTTGCTCGCGGAGTAGAGCGCCCAGAGGCCCAGCGCCAGCAGGAGCCAGCGGCTGCGCTGGACGTCGCCGGCGGCATCGGCCACCGATCGGGCGGCGAAGGCGGTCACCCCCAGGTTGGCCGTGGTCTCACCTGCGTTGCCGCCGGCCGCGGCGAGGAAGCCGAGGCCGGCCACCGAGACCAGGGAGGCGGCGAGCAGCCACACGAACACCCGGAACGCGATGGCGCCCGCGAGCACGCCGCCGCCGATGTCTCTGTCGCGCTGGTATGCCTCCCGGGCGAGCACGACCGGCGTCCAGGCCGTGGTCGCCGCCACCTCCAGCAGCTCCTCGACCTGGGTGCGACGGTGCGCCACCGTGGCGCGCCAACCCGTCGGCCCCTCGGCCTTGGTCCCGTCTGCCGCCTCCGGCGGATCGGCGCCCTCGCTCACGCCTTCAGTGTCGCCGCCGGCGGGGGAGAGGGCGAGTCGAGATCAACCCTGCGGGCGTTCGACCGTCTCGTGGATCTCGATCGTCGGCGGTGCCGTCGCGAGGGCCGAGACCCGCCGCACGAAGTCGCCCGAACCGGGCACAGCGAAGTGGGCGTCGAGGGCGGCGCGGTCAGCCCAGTGCTCGAGGAACACCAAGCGATTGGGGTTCTCCACGTCGTGGTGCACGGAGTGCAGTACGCAGCCTGGTTCGGTGCGGGACCGCCGGACGTGCTCGAGGGCGATCTCGACGGCCTGGTCGAGGTCGTCGGGTCGGACCTCGACGCTGCCGGTGACGATGATCACGTCGCCGACGGTACGCCGCTGAGGCCCGGAACTCTGTTGTACGAGTCTGTACGTCGATGTACAGTTCTCGATCATGGCGTTGACGATGAGCGTGACCGAAGCCAGGGCCTCCTTGCCGGCCGTGCTCGACCGGGTCGTGGAGGGTGACGAGATCACAATCACAAGGAACGGCCGCCCCGTCGCGGTGATGATCCGACCCGATCGCCTGCGGCACCGGCGTGCGGCGCCGATCTTCGAGGAAGCCGAGCGCCTGCGCGAGCGCATGGAAGCTGCGGGCCGGCAGCCGCTTTCCGAGATGAAGGGCCTGGCGCCGGGCCGAGCAGAGGAGTTGGTGGCGCAGCTTCGGGCCGACCGCGACGCAGAGTGAGCCGGTCTCGTGGACGCTTTCGACGCGGACGTGCTCATCTACGCCGCCGACCTCGACCATCAGCTCGGCAACCGGGTGCTCGAGTTGTTCCGGCCCGACACCCGACCTGCCGGGGTCGGCTCGACGCTCTTGCTCACCGAAGTGCTGGTCCCAAGGACCGATGGTCGTGCCGACGAGATCGACGAGCTCGGCCGGCTCCTCGAGAGACTCGACCTCCGCACGGTCGATCGTCGGATCGCCGAGGCCGCTGCGATCTTGCGTGGCAAGTACCGCCTGAAGACCGCCGATGCCGTCCACCTGGCGACGGCGCTCGACGCCGGCGCCGACCGGTTCATCACCAACAACGCACGCGACTTCCCGAAGACGATCACCGAGATCGACATCACCTACCCGACGGACCTGCCCGATCCCGTGACCTGAGCCGCGGCGGCGCGCCGGACCGGGCGACCGGGTGGCGTCCCCCGGGCTCCGGTGTTCTCGGCAGCATCTGACCGCTGGAGGCGGTCGCTGCCTTCCCAGAACTCGAAGCGTGCGCCGGCGCCAGCGTTCTCGGAAGGTCCGGGCCGCCGGCGGCGGTTCGACGCTTCCCAGAACGGTGGTTCCCCGCCGACCTCACGCCTCGGGCAGCCAGAGCGGGACTCCAACGAAACGTCGTTGCCCGCGCCGCCCGCCGCCCGCCGGCGTCGGCGCCGGCTCAGATCTTGGCTTCGTGGCCTTCCCAGTAGGGGTCCCGGAGCTTGCGCTTGTAGAGCTTGCCGTTGGGGTCCCGGGGCAGTTCCTCGACGAAGTCGATGCTGCGGGGGAGCTTGAACTTGGCCAGCTTCTCGGTGCAGTAGGCGAGGATGTCGGCCGCCAGCTCGTCGCCGGGCACGGCGTCGTCGACGGGCTCGATGACGGCCTTGACCTCTTCGCCCCAGTCGGGGTGGGGGATGCCGAACACGGCGGCGTCGGCGACCTTGGGGTGGCCGAGCAGGGCGTTCTCGATCTCGGCCGGGTAGATGTTCACGCCGCCCGAGATGATCATGTGGCTCTTGCGGTCCCGCAGGAACAAGAAGCCGTCCTCGTCCATCACGCCGATGTCGCCGACGGTGAAGAACCCCTTCTTGCGGTTCTCGGCGGTCTTCTCGGGGTCGTCCTTGTACTCGAAGTCCTGGCCCGTGCCCATGCGCATGTACACGGTGCCGACCTCGCCGGGGGCGAGCTCGTTGCCGTCGTCGTCCATGATCACGACCTCGGAGTTGGGCCACGCCTTGCCCACGGTGCCGGGCTTCTCGAGCCACTCCTCGGGGGTGACCAGGGTGCCGCCGCCCTCGGTGGCCGCGTAGTACTCGTAGATCGACGGGCCCCACCACTCGAGCATCGCCCGCTTGACGTCGGGCGGGCACGGGGCGGCGGCGTGGACCATGTTGCGGGTCGACGACACGTCGTACTTCGCCTTCACGTCGTCGGGCAGCGCCAGGAGCCGGTTGAACTGCGTCGGGACCATGTGGCTGTGGGTGACCTTGTACTTGTCGATCAGCTCGAGCATGCCCTCGGGCGTCCACTTGTCCATGAGGATCACGCGGTGGCCCAGGTGCAGCGAGTTGCCGGTGAAGTGCAGCACGGCCGTGTGGTACAGCGGCGAGCCGGTGCAGTGCACGCCGTCGCCCAGCGGGGTGATGCCGAACATCTGGGGGAAGCCGGCGAACAGCTCGCCGAACACGTCGGGGTCGATGTCGACCACCGGGCGCTTCACGCCCTTGGGCTTGCCCGTGGTGCCCGACGTGTAGTGCATGGCCGCACCGGACGAGCGCTCCTCGGGGAGGGTGTCGGGCTGACCCTCGGTCAGCTCGGCGAAGGGTCGGAAGCCGGGGACGTCGCCAACGGCGAAGGCCATCTCGGAGGGGAAGCCGAGCTGCTCGACCGTCGCCGCCAGCTCGCCGGCGAAGCGTTCGTGGCCCACGAGGACCTTGGCCTCGCTGTCAGCGACGATGTAGGCGATCTCGTCGGCCACCAGGTGGTGGTTGATGGGCGTGATGTACAGGCCGGCCTGGAGGCAGGCCATGTAGAGCTCGATCATCTCCACACCGTTGGGCAGCACCGTGGCGATGGCGTCGCCCTTCGTGAGCCCGAGGGCGCGCAGACCGTGGGTGACCTTGTTGGTCTCGGCGAGCAGCTCGCCGAACGTGTACTCCGTGCCGTCGGGCGTCACCAACGCCGGCCGGTCCGGCTGCTCCTGTCCGATCTTCCAGAACCCCAGGCTGGCCACGTCGTTCGTCCCCTTGTTCGGCGGTTCGTCCCTTGCGGGCGTGCGTCAGAGTAGAACGCGTTCCACTACAGTCCGCAACGCCACGGGCACGAGACCCGCCACGACGCCGAAGAAGGAGCCTCCGATGCGAGGAGCACTGCTGCACAACACCGGTGACGAGACCCTCGAGATCGTCGACGACCTGACCGTCGCCGATCCCGGTCCCGGCCAGGTGAAGATCCAGATCGAGGCCACCGGTGTCTGTCACTCGGACCTCCACGCCATGACCGGCTCGCTCCCGCAGCCCGCGCCCGTCGTGCTCGGCCACGAGGGCGCCGGCGTCATCACCGCCGTCGGTGCCGGCGTGGACAACCTCGTCGAGGGCGACCACGTCATCGTGGCCTGGTCCCCGCCCTGCGGGAAGTGCTCGATGTGCGTGGACCACAAGTCGCCCCACCTGTGCGTGATGTTGCAGTTCGAGTGGGCCGTGCAGCAGAAGTTCCAGCGCGGCGACGTCGGCGTGTTCGGCATGGCCGGCGCCGGCACGTGGGCCCGCGAGACGATCATGCCTTGGCAGGGCGCGATCAAGATCGACGACGACATCCCCTTCGACGTCGCCTCCCTCGTCGGTTGCGCGGTCATGACCGGCGTCGGCGCGGCCATCAACACCGCCAAGGTCACGCCCGGCTCCTCGGTCGTGGTGTTCGGCTGCGGCGGCGTGGGCATCTCGGTCATCCAGGGCGCGCGCATCGCCGGCGCGGCGACGATCGTCGCCGTCGACATGATCGACTCGAAGCTGGAGACGGCCAAGACCTTCGGCGCCACCCACGCGGTGAAGCCCGACGCGCTGCAGGAGCTGCAGGGCGAGCTCACGGGCGGCGACGGGTTCGACTACGCCTTCGAGGCCATCGGCCTGCCGGTGACCATGCGTGCCTCGTTCGACGCGGTGCGCCGCGGCGGCACGGCCGTGGTCGTGGGCGTCGGCAAGATGGACGAGATGGTGTCGTTCAACGCCTTCGAGCTCTTCTTCGCCGAGAAGGTGTTCATGGGCTCGTACTACGGCTCGACCGACGTGCGCAGCGACTTCCACCGCCTGCTCCGCCTCTGGCGTGCCGGCAAGCTCGACCTCGAGGGCATGATCAGCGCCAAGAAGGACATCAGCGAGGTCAACGAGGCGCTCACCGCCATGACCAGCGGCGAAGTGGTCCGCACCGTCCTCACCTTCTGATCGAACGTCTCGCTCACGCGACGAAAGGCTCAAGCCCCATGGAGCAAGAAGTCCTCCGCGCACCACTGGTCATCGAGTACCCCTTCTCCCGGACGGTCGGTCCGGCGGTCAGCGCCTTCCTCACCGGCCTGCGCGAGCAGGTCGTGGTGGGGGTGCGGGGGGCCGACGGCCGGGTCATCGTGCCGCCGGTCGAGTACGACCCCGTCACCGCCGAGGAGCTCTCCGAGCTCGTCGAGGTGGGGACCTCCGGTGAGGTGCTCACGTGGTCGTGGGTGGCGACGCCCCGTCCCGAGCACCCGCTCGACCACCCCTTCGCCTTCGCCCTGGTGAAGCTCGACGGCGCCGACGTGGGCTTCCTCCACGCGGTCGACGCCGACGAGTCCGCCATGGCCACCGGTATGCGGGTGTCCATCAAGTGGGCCGACGAGCGCGAGGGTCACATCAACGACATCGCCAGCTTCGTCCCCGAGGAGAACCGGTGATGGCCGGAGGCTGCGGAGCGGAGCGGCGCAGCGACAACCGACGAACCGGATCCCGAAGGGGCGCCGACGAAGGAGGCGCAAGGCAGTGACCATCGACCTGACGACCATCCCGGCGCTGGCGGGTGTCGAGCCGGTGCGCAGCACCAAGACACCGCTGCACCTCGACTACGAGTACACCGCCGGCCTCGCCTCGACGAAGTTCCTCCGGGCGCTGAAGGAGAAGAAGCTGGTCGGCCAGCGCTGCCCGAAGTGCCACAAGGTCTACCTGCCGCCGCGCGGTGCCTGCCCGACCGACGGCGTGCCCACCACCGACGAGGTGGAGCTGCCCCACACCGGCACCGTGACCACCTTCTGCGTGGTCAACGTGCCCTTCCACGGCCAGCAGATGGAGATCCCCTACGTGAGCGCCAACGTTCTCGTGGACGGGGCCGACCTGCCGCTGTTCGGGCTGATCCAGGAGATGCCCGCCCACGACGTGCGCATGGGCCTGCGGGTGGAGGCGGTCTGGAAGGACGACGACGAGCTGGAGACCAGCCTCGAGAACATCAAGTGGTGGCGGCCGACGGGTGAGCCCGACGCCGACCCCTCGACCTACGAAGGGCAGATGTGATGAGCGCAGCGGTGGCCCGAGCGGCCCGTGAGCGAAGCGAACAGGAGCGGGCGTGATGCGGGACGTTGCGGTGGTCGCGTTCGCTCAGTCGAAGCACGAGCGGCGCATCGAGGGCTACAACGAGATCGAGATGATGATGCCGGTGGTCGGCGAGCTGTGGGACCGCACCGGTCTCAGCGCCAACACCGTCGGCTTCACCTGCTCGGGGAGCACCGACTTCCTGGCCGGCCAGGCCTTCTCGTTCGTCACCATCCTCGACGCCATCGGGCCGTGGCCGCCCATCAGCGAGAGCCACGTCGAGGCCGACGGTGCCTGGGCGCTCTACGAGGCGTGGGTGAAGCTCCAGATCGGCGAGATCGACTCCGCCCTCATCTACAGCTACGGCAAGTCGTCGCCCGGGGATCTCCCCAAGGTGCTGACCACCCAGCTCGAGCCCTACTCGGTCGCCCCGCTCTGGCCCGACTCGGTCAGCATCGCCGGCCTCCAGGCCCGAGCGCTGCTCGACTCGGGCAAGGCCACCGAGGCCGACCTCGCCGAGGTCGCGGTGCGCAATCGCGGCAACGCCAAGGCCAACCCAAAGGCCCAGCTGGCCGGCGACTACACCGTCGAGCAGATCCTGGCCGAGCCGTACCTGGCCAACCCGCTGCGCAAGCACGACTGCCCGCCCATCACCGACGGCGCGGCGGCAATGATCATCGCCGCCGGCGACCTGGCCCGTGAGCTGTGCGAGCGGCCGGCGTGGATCCGGGGCATCGACCACCGCGTCGAGGCGCACGCCCTCGGTGTGCGGGACCTCACCGACTCGCCGTCCACTCGCCTGGCGGGGGAGAAGGCGGGCGTCGGCAACGCCAAGGTGGACCTCGCGGAGCTGCACGCCCCGTTCACCCACCAGGAGCTCATCCTGGCCGAGGCGCTCGGCCTGGGCGACGACGTCGACATCAACCCGTCGGGCGGGCCCCTGGCGGCCAACCCGATCATGGCGGCGGGCCTGATCCGCATCGGCGAGGCCGCCGAGCGCATCACCGCCGGCACCGCCGACCGGGCCGTGGCCCACGCGACATCGGGACCGTGCCTGCAACAGAACCTCGTCTGCGTCCTGGAAGGTGAAGGCTGATGGCAAAGCAGCTCGCGGCAATCGTCGGCATCGGCCAGACCAACCACACCGCCACCCGCGGTGACGTGTCCATCGCCGGCCTGGTGCGCGAGGCCGCGCTCCGCGCCCTCGCCGACGCCGAGATGACCTGGGAGGACATCGACGCGGTGGTCGTGGGGAAGGCCCCCGACTTCTTCGAGGGCGTGATGATGCCCGAGCTCTACCTGGCCGACGCCCTCGGCTGCGTGGGCAAGCCCCTCCTGCGGGTGCACACGGCGGGCAGCGTGGGCGGCTCGACCGCCCTCGTCGCCGCGTCCCTGGTACAGGCGGGCATCCACGAGCGCGTCCTCACCGTCGCCTTCGAGAAGCAGTCCGAGAGCGAGGCCATGTGGGCCCTGTCGCTGCCGATGCCGTTCTCGCCGCCGCTGGTGGCGGGCGCCGGCGGGTTCTTCGCCCCTCACATCCGGGCGTACATGCACCGCTCGGGGGCGCCGCCGCACATCGGCTGCCTGGTGGCCCTGAAGGACCGCCAGAACGCCCTCAAGAACCCGTACGCCCACCTCCACGAGCACGACGTGACCTTCGAGAAGATCGAGGAATCGATCATGCTCTGGGACCCGATCCGCTACTCGGAGACCTGCCCGTCGTCCGATGGCGCCGCCGCGCTGGTGATCTCGAACGAGGCGGGTGGCGACGCCAACGGCAACGCCGCCTGGATCCTCGGTACCGCCATGCGCTCTGAGCCCACGATGTTCGCGGGTCGCGACGCGGTGAACCCTCTTGCCGGCCAGCAGTGCGCCGACGACGTGTTCGCCCAGGCCGGCATCAAGGACCGTCGGGCCGAGATCGACGTGGTCGAGATGTACGTGCCCTTCTCCTGGTACGAGCCGATGTGGCTCGAGAACCTCGGCTTCGCCGGTCCCGGCGAGGGCTGGCAGCTCACCGAGCAGGGCGTGACGGCCATGGACGGCGACCTCCCGGTCAACCCGTCGGGTGGCGTGCTGTCGACCAACCCCATCGGTGCCTCCGGCATGCTCCGCTTCGCGGAGTCGGCCATGCAGGTGCGGGGCATGGCCGGCGAGCACCAGATCGACGGCGCCAAGACGGCCCTGGGCCACGCCTACGGCGGCGGGTCGCAGTTCTTCGCCATGTGGGTGGTCTCTTCCGACAAGCCCGGCTGATCGGAGCGGGCGCGCCGTCGCCCCGGGTGCGGGCGGCGGCGTGCCACAATCGCCGATGTGAACGCGCGGGGAACGGGTGATGAACGACCTCTGAACGGCGGCGTCACCCGGCGAGGGTTCCTGCTGGGCGCGGCGTCGGTCGTCGTGCTCGGCGCGTGCGGCAGGGGGGACGAGTCGGCCGGCGGTGGCGAGGGCGCCACGTCAACGACGGCGGCGGTGACACCGGCGTCCGACCTGACCACGGACCCGTTCGCCCTCGGCGTGGCCTCCGGCGATCCCTTGCCCGACTCGATCGTCCTCTGGACGCGCCTCGCCCCGGACCCCCTCGCTGCGGACGGCAGCGGCGGCATGGCCGGCGGGACGGCGAGCGTGGCCTGGGACCTGGCCCGGGACGACACGTTCGCCGATCTCGTGGCCGGCGGCACGGCACCGTCCGACCCGGCCTTCGGGCACTCGGTCCACATCGACGTTCGGGGCCTCGACCCCGCCACGGACTACTTCTATCGGTTCCGCATCGGTGACTTCACGAGCACCGTGGGCCGTACCCGCACGTTGCCCGCAGCCGACGCGTCGCCCGAGCGCGTGCGCCTCGGCATCGCCAACTGCCAGCACTTCGAGGCCGGGTTCTACGCCGCCTACCGCCACCTCGCCGAGGACGACGTCGATCTCGTCGTGCACCTCGGCGACTACATCTACGAGCTGCCCGCCACCGGGGGCCCGGACGGCAACCGCTCGAGCAGGCCGGCGCTGCCGCCCAAGACCCTCGAGGAGTTCCGCCTCCGGTACGCCTCGTACAAGACCGACCCCGACCTCCAGGCGGCCCACGCCGCCGCGCCGTTCACCCTCATGTGGGACGACCACGAGGTGTCGGACAACTACATGGGCGACACCTTGCCGAGTGGGGCCGGCGCCGCGGAAGTGCGGGATCTCCGGGCCGCCGCCTACCAGGCCTGGTGGGAGAACCTGCCCGTGCGCCTCGATCCGCCCGACGGCTCCGACCTCGTCGTGTACCACGACGTCACCTTCGGCGACCTGGCCCGTCTCTACCTGCTCGACGAGCGCCAGTACGCCGACGAGCCGCCGTGCCGCGGGGAGACCGTGCCCTACGACTACGGCGACTGCGACGCCGTGGGCGATGACCGCACCCGCCTCGGTGCCGACCAGGAGGCCTGGCTCGACGAGACCGCCCGCCAGGGTGGGGTGACGTGGAACCTTCTGGGGACGCCGGTGGCCCTCGCCGGCATCGACGCCGGCTCCGGTGACGAAGCGAAGTACTTCCTCGACCTCTGGGACGGCTACCCCGTCGCCCGCCAGCGGGTGATCGACCTGCTGGCCGAGGTCGACAACCCCGTCGTGATCTCGGGCGATTACCACCAGGGCATGGTGCTGGACGTCAACGAGGCCCCCTTCGACACCGACAGCCCGCTCGTCGCCACCGAGTTCATGGCGCCGCCCATCTCGTCGGTGCTCTTCAGCGACGACGTGAGCGAGCGCACGCCGCAGCTGCGCCAACAGCTCGACGGCCACGGCTACCTGCTCGTCGAGGTGACCCCTGAGGCCGTCACCGCCGAGTTCCGCATGCTCGACGACGTGACCGACCCCGACTCGGCCGTGCAGACCGAGTCGACCTGGCGGGTCGACGCCGGCGATCCCGCGGCGACCGAGGTCTGAACCGATCGCGTTGTCCATGGGGCACATGGCGGTGGGGCATGATGAGGGCAAGCCGCCCGATCCCGCAGGAGGGACACAACATGCGAGTCGTCGTCGACTTCGATCTGTGCGAGAGCAACGCCGTGTGCATGGGGATCCTCCCCGAGGTCTTCGAGGTGCGCGACGACGACTTCCTCTACGTCCTCGACGAGAACCCGCCCGAGGAGCTGCGCCCCAAGCTGGAGGAGGCGGTCCGCCGCTGCCCCAAGCAGGCCATCGCCATCGAGGACTGACGGCCCCGGTACCGGCCGCCGACCCGCTGCCTCACTGACCACCTCGTGATCGACCGCATCGTCGTCGTCGGCGCGTCCCTGGCCGGGTTCCGGGCCGCGGAGGCCCTGCGCACTCAAGGCTTCGAGGGCGCGCTGACCCTCGTCGGCGAGGAGCTCCACCCGCCCTACGACCGCCCGCCCCTGTCCAAGCAGGTGCTGACGGGGGAGTGGGAGCCGGATCGCACCACGCTGCCCTCGGCGGCGCCGGCGAGCGACGGCGGTGATCCCTTCGACTGGCGCCTCGGCGTCCGGGCAGTCGGCCTCGACCTGACGGCACGTGAGGTCGCCCTCGAGGGTGGCGATCGCCTCGGCTTCGACGGGCTGATCCTCGCGACGGGCTGTCGGCCCCGCACCATCGGCGGGGAAGGCCTCGTCGGCGTGCACGTCCTGCGCACCCTCGACGACGCCCTGGCCCTGCGCGCCGAGCTCGACGCCGGCCCCGAGCGGGTGGTGGTCATCGGTGCCGGCTTCATCGGCTCCGAGGTGGCGGCGTCGTGTCGGGCCCGTGGGCTCGACGTGACCATCGTCGAGGCGCTCCCGGTGCCGCTGGAGCGGGTGCTCGGCGCCGACATGGGTGCGATGGTCGCCGTCCTCCACCGCGACCACGAGGTCGACCTCCGCCTCGGCATCGGGGTCGACGGCTTCGACGATGACGGTGCCGGCCACGTCACCGGGGTGCGCCTCGCCGACGGCACCACCATCCCGGCCGGCGTGGTCGTAGTGGGCGTCGGGGTCGTGCCCAACACCGAGTGGCTCGAGGGGTCGGGCCTCACCCTCGACAACGGCGTGCTGTGCGACGCCACCTGCCTCGCCGCCCCGGGGGTGGTCGCCGCCGGCGATGTCGCCCGCTGGCCCAACCTGCGCTTCGGTGGCGAGGTGATGCGGGTCGAGCACTGGGACAACGCCCTCGAGATGGGGGTGGCGGCCGCCACCCGCCTCCTGGCCGCCGACGAGTCCGTCGCGCTGCCCTACGAGCCGGTCCCGTGGTTCTGGAGCGATCTGTACGACCGCAAGATCCAACTCGCCGGCCGCTCCGGCCCCGACGACGAGGTGCAGGTCGTGCACGGCGACGTGGCCGAGCGCCGCTTCGTGGCCCTCTACGGACGCGGCGGCCGTCTGGTGGGCGCCCTCGGCTGGAACCGCCCCCGCCACGTGATGCAGTGGCGACAGCGCCTCGGCGAGGGCATGGACTGGCACGACGCCCTCGAGCTCGCCCGCAGCGAACCCTGACGGGCCCATCCATCCGCACGTGGGTGCGCTTTCGGGGCCCTGGCGCCGGAAACGCGCGCCTGTTGGCGGGGCGTGGGGGAGACTGACGCCGTGACAGGACTGGCGTGGGTGTTGTTGGCGGTGACCGGGGTGTTCGCGGTGGGGGACTGGGTGTCCCGGGCCACGGAGAATCGTCGGTTGGAGTTCCTGTGCAAGCCGGCCACGACCATCGGGCTGCTGGCGGTCGCACTCGCCCTCGACCCCGCCGATGCCACCACCCGGACGTGGTTCGTGGTGGCACTGGTGTTCTCGCTCGGGGGCGACGTCGCCCTCATGATCGGCGGCGACGCGGAACCGGAGTCCGACACGAACGACGAGCTGTGGTTCATGCTCGGCCTGGGTTCGTTCCTGATCGGCCACCTCGCCTACATCGTGGGCCTGATCACCGCCGGCATCGAGGGCGGCCCCCTGGCGGTCGGCATCGTCGTCGTGCTGGTGGCGATGGCGGTGGTCGGGCGTCGGGTGGTCAACGGCGTGCGCACGGGCGACGAGCCCGCCTTGGCGGTGCCCGTGGCGGCCTACATGACCGTCATCTCGGTGATGGTCGCCTGTGCGTTCGGCACGGCGTCGGCGCTGGCCATCGTCGGCGCGTCCTTCTTCTACCTGTCGGACGCCCTCATCGGCTGGAACAAGTTCGTGAAGCTCTACGCCTGGGGCTCGGTGGCCATCATGGTCACCTACCACCTGGCCCAGGCCGGCCTGGTCCTGTCGCTTACCTAGGCTCCTCCAACGTCTGCGCGCCTTCGGCATCCGGTTCGTCGGCGCCGCTGCTCCGCTCCGCTCCGCAACGTGTGAGCCTCTGAATCAAGCGCTCGACGGCCAGGGTCGATACTGGAGGCCATGAAGCGACTGGTGGCCGTGCTCGGGGCGCTGGCGGCGGTGGCCGGTGCGCTCGTGGTCACGCCGTCCGCTCCGGCGCAGGCGGCGCCCCCGCTGTCCGCCTGCCCGGTCTTCCCGGCCGACAGCTACTGGCACGCCGACGTGTCGGACCTGCCCGTGCTGGCCCGGTCGGACGCCTACGTGCGCAGCATCGGTCGGACCGCGACCCTCAAAGCCGACTTCGGCAGCGGCCTCTGGGACGGGGGCCCCATCGGCATCCCCTTCATGCGCGAGGACAGTGCCACCCGGCGCGTGTCGGTCGACTTCCTCTACGCCGGCGAGAGCGACCCGGGCCCGTACCCGGTGCGGGGCAACCCCAAGATCGAGGGCGGGCCGAACGGCGACGGTGACCGCCACATCCTCGCCGTCGACACCGAGGCCTGCCGCCTCTACGAGCTCTACGACGCCCATCGCGCCGGGGGGCGGCGCCACTGGCGGGCCGGGTCGGGGGCCATCTTCGACCTCACCAGCAACGCCCTGCGCCCGGCCGGGTGGACGTCGGCCGACGCCGCCGGCCTGCCCATCTTCCCGGGCCTCGTGCGCTACGACGAGGCGCGCCGCGGTGCCATCGACCACGCCATCCGCTTCACCGCACCTGCCACCCAGGATGCCTACGTCTGGCCCGCCCGTCACCGGGCGTCGGACGACGCCAGCACGGCGTTGCCGCCGATGGGCACCTGGTTCCGCCTCAAGGCCGGCGTGGACATCAGCGGGTACACCGGCGAGGTGCGGGCCGTGCTCGAGGCCCTCAAGGTGCACGGCATGATCCTCGCCGACAACGGCTCGCCCTGGTACCTGAGCGGGGCCCCCAACGAGCGCTGGGACAACGACGCGCTGCGCGCCCTCGCCGACTTCAGCGGCGCCGACTTCGAGGCCGTCGACGCGTCCTGCCTCCAGGTCGGCCCCAACTCGGGCCAGGTGCGTTCGAACCCTCCGCCCCGCTGCCGGTAGCCCGCTGGGGCCGTGGCCGGGCGCGGGTCAGACCCAGAGGTGGTTGAAGCAGCGCTGGTCGATGCGGCCGGGGGACCAGCGGCCCCACATCGTCCCCGCGGCCCGGCGCGAGTACTCGATCCACGGCACGCAGGAGGGGTCCGCGGTGCGCCAGGTCACCTGGCGGATGCCGGCGTCGTGCACGGTGTAGGCCGCCCAGGTGCCGGGGTAGTCCTGCGGTGAGCCCACCTCGGTGAGGACGACCGAGCCCACCTCGCGGCGGCGGTTGCGGTGGGTGTGGCCGCTGGAGAGGAAGGCGTTGGGGTTGGCCGCCATGATCTCGGCGAGGAACCGCGAGGTGTGCTCACCCCGGACGCCCGGTGGGTAGAAGTACGACCACCGCAGCGGCTCGAGGTGGTGGTGCAGCCCCATCCACACCGGCAGCTCGGTGGTGCCGACCGCTTCACGCACGACGTCGTGGAGGTGGTGGACGAAGCCCCGACGGACGTCGAGCACGGTCGAGTCCACGAGCACGATGCGCAGGCCGGGCACGTCGAACCAGCGGCAGCCGTCGGGGATGGGCTCGAGGCCGATCTTCTCGAGGGCGTCGTTGGGGTCGATCTCCCGGCGGTCCTCGACGTCGTGGTTGCCCGGGATGGCCTCGCCGACCAGGCCGGCCTCATCGAGCAGGTCGCGAAACGTCAGCCAGTTGGCGATGTCGCCGTGATGGGTGATGTCACCTTTGGCGATGAGGCGCTCGGCGCCCCACCGTTTCGCCTCGATGAACGCGGCACGAGCCATGCGCACGGTGTAAGGCTCCTCGGGCTGCGGCTTCTCGCGCATCGTGTTGAACACGCCGTACGACCGGGAGCCGAGGTGGAGGTCGCTCACGGTGGCGAAGCGGTAGCGCTCGGGGCCCGGCAGCGCGGCGAGCGTGCGGAACGGGAGGCTGATCCTGCTCGCGGGGACCCCGGGGCCGACCAGTTCGACGGTGCCGGCTCGGTCGGGCTCGAGGCCGTGGAACGAGCGGACCCCCGGTCCGCCGTCGGTGTGGAGCTCGACGGCGTCATCGCCCACCGAGACCTCGACCCGGCCGGGCCCGAGCCTGCCCCAGGCGATCTGGACCGCGTCCTCGTCGACCGCGAAGACGCCCAGGCGGACCACCTTGGGCCGGGAGCGAGGCATGTTCAACCGCCGAAGGCCGCGGCGAGGCGCTCGGCCTCGCGGTCGCGGAGCGCGACGTTCACGGCGAGCCGCTCCAGGTGCTGGGCGATGGTGCGAGCGCCCTGGGGCACCGGGTGGGCCTCGAGGAACGAGGTGACGTCGGCCGCCACCTCGGGGTCGGAGAGCCAGCGCACGCCCTCGAGCAGGCGGGCGATGCTGTTGGACGGGAGGCGCTCGCCGACGTCACCCCAGTGCTCGCGTAGGAAGGCCCAGGCATCGGGCCCCCGCTCGCGGTTGATGAGGGCCCGGCGCAGCACGAACGGGGCGTCCTGGCTGCGTACCTCGGTGAGGGTCATGGCCAACGTGTCGGCAAACAACCCCGGGTCGTTGAAGTCCGGGAGGCAGCGGAGGTAGCGCTGCTCGTCCTGCGGCGTGCCGGCGGCCCGGAACCGGGCCAGGAAGTCGGCGCGGTCGGCCGCGCCCCCGGTGGCGGCGATGACCCCCACCGCGGCGGCGGCGAGGCTCGGGTCGACCGCGCTCGGGTCGGCGTCGTGGGCGGCCAGGAGGGTGCGGGCCCGGGCCTGCACCGCGGCGTCGGCGCCGGTGGTGCCGAGGGCGGTGAAGAGCGCGGCGCGCAGCTCACGCTGGCGGTCGGGCTCGCCGGCGGTGCCGGTGGCACCGAGGCGGTCGGCGGCGGGCCTGACCAGCCCGCGCACGAAGCCCTGGAACTGGTGACGGGGGTCGCCGTCGAGCAGCCGGTCGAGGGTGTCGAGCGCACCCAACAGGCGTTGCCAGACCGCGAGGTCCGTCTCGGCGGTGAAGCCCCGGACGAACTCGCAGAACTCGGGGGTGGTGGTCCGCCCGGCGAGCACCGAGGCCCAGGTGTCGTCCACGAGGCCGTAGCGCTCCACCGGGGCGAGCACGTCCTGGGCCCGGGCGGCCAGGGCGGCCCGGAGCTCGGCGTCGTAGTGCACCCGGTAGAAGCCGCTGCCGTTGACGTTGGCCTGCACCCAGTCCACCGGGCCGAGGTCGAGCTCGACCGGTGCGCCCTCGACCAGGGTGCGCTCGAGGCGCTCGCTGCTCGTCGCGGTGGCGCCGACGGGAGCGACGTCATCGCCGGAGACGTCCGTGCCGGCTCGCACCAGCACTGGGACCGACCAGGTGGCCGGGGCCACGTCGTCCTCGCCGCCGCCGGCGAAGGCGAAGCGCTGCTGGCTCACCCGGACACCGGCGGCGGTGCGCTCGACCGAGAGCAGGGGGTACCCGCCCTGGAAGATCCAGCTGTCCATGACCTTGCGCACCGGGAGGCCCGGGTTGGCGGCCTCGATGGCGTCCCAGAGGTCGGTCGTCTCGGTGTTGGCGTAGCGGTGGGCGTCGAGGTAGCCCCGGATGCCCTCCCGGAAGTTCTCGGCGCCGAGCCACTGCTCGAGCATCCGGACGACGGCGGCGCCCTTTTCGTAGGTGAGGACGTCGAACATGCCCTCGGAGTCGGCCGGCGAGACCACCTCGAACTCGATGGGGCGGGTGGAGGCCAGCGAGTCGACGTCGAAGGCGGCGGTGCGCGAGAGGCCGAAGTCGACCCAGCGCTGCCAGGCCGGCCGGAAGGCGTCGGTGGCGAGCATCTCCATGAAGGTGGCGAAGGCCTCGTTCAGCCAGATGCCGTTCCACCACTTCATGGTCACGAGGTCGCCGAACCACATGTGGGCCAGCTCGTGGGCGATGACGTCGACCACCCGCTGCAGCTCGGGCTGGGTGACGCCGTCGGGGTCGACGAGCAGCAGCACCTCGCGGAAGGTGATGCACCCGAGGTTCTCCATGGCGCCGAAGGCGAAGTCGGGCACCGCCACGAGGTCGACCTTGTCGCCCGGGTAGGGGATGCCGTAGTAGTCCTCGAAGAAGGCGAGGGTGAAGGCCCCGACCTCGAGGGCGAACTGGGCCAGGTGGCCCTTGCCGAGCGGGTGGACCACGCGAAGGGGCGTGCCGCCGGCGTCGACCACCTCGGTGGCCTCCAGGGGGCCGACCACGAAGGCCACGAGGTAGGTGGACATGACCATGGTGTCGGCGAAGGTGACCGCCATCGTGCCGTCGCCGGCGGGCTGGCGCCCGGTCTCGGCGGCGTTGGACACGGCGAACAGGTCGTCCGGGACCACGAGGGTGACCCCGAAGGTGGCCTTGAACTCGGGCTCGTCCCAGCACGGGAAGGCCCGGCGGGCGGAGGTGGCCTCGAACTGGGTGGTGGCGATGACCCGCTCGACGCCCTCGGCGTCGGCGAAGGTGCTGCGGTAGAACCCGTGGAGCTTGTCGTTGAGGATGCCGGCGAAGGCGAGGTGCACCGTCCAGGGCCCGGCGGCGGCCGGCTCCTCGAGGGCCAGCGCGGCCCGTTCGCTCTCGGCGTCGAAGGTGACTGTGGCGTTGCGGCGGATGCCCTCGGGGTTCTCCAGCCACGCCTCGTCGATGGTCAGCTCGGCGGCGTTGAGGACGACCTCGTCGACCTCGTCGGCCACGTCGGCGGTGATGGCCACCGCGCCGGTGAAGGTGCCAGCCTCGAGGTCCGGGGCCAGGCGCAGTGCGTAGTGGGACGGCACGACCGTGCGCGGGAGGCGGTACGGGTCCATCCGGGCAGGTTAGGGGTGCGCGGCACCCGTCGCAGTAACCTCCTCGCCTCGTGAGCGAGAACCCCGCACCCTCCGCCGGCCCCCTCGACGTGGTCGGCATCGGCAACGCCATCGTGGACGTCATCAGCCCCGTGGACGAGGCCTTCCTGGCCGAGCACGAGCTCGTGAAGGGGGCGATGGGCCTCATCGACGCCGAGCGCGCCGACGCGCTCTACGCCGCCCTGCCGCCGGCCGAGGAGAGCTCGGGCGGGTCGGTGGCCAACACCATCGCCGGCGTGGCCTCCTTCGGCGGCACCGGCGGTTTCGTGGGCAAGGTGCGCGACGACCAGTTGGGCGAGATCTTCACCCACGACATCACCTCGCTCGGAATCGTGTTCAACGCGTCGCCGGCCACCGACGGCCCGTCGACGGCGCGCTGTCTCATCGCCGTCACCCCGGACGCCGAGCGCACCCTCAACACCTTCCTCGGCACCGCCGGCCTGCTCGGCCCCGACGACGTCGACGAGGCGCTGGTCATGCGGGGCAAGGTCGTCCTCGCCGAGGGCTACCTCTGGGATGTGCCCTCCGCCAAGGAGGCCATCGTCAAGGCGATGGACCACGCCCGCGCTGCCGGGAACCGGGTGGCCCTCAGCCTCTCGGACTCGTTCTGCGTGGACCGCTACCGCGACGAGTTCCTCGCCCTCGTGCAGGAGCGGGTGGACGTGCTCTTCGCCAACGAGGCCGAGATCACCTCGCTCTACCAGGTCGACTCGTGGGAGGCCGCCCGTGACCAGGTGCGGGGCCACTGCGAGATCGCCTGCCTCACCCGCAGCGAGAAGGGCTCGGTGATCGTGACCGCCGACGAGGAGCACGTGATCCCGATCCACCCCCACGGCGACGTGGTCGACACCACCGGTGCCGGCGACCTCTACGCCGCCGGCTTCCTGCACGGCCTGACCACGGGCCAGGACCTCGACCGCTGTGGCCACCTCGCCGCCCTGGCCGCCGGTGAGGTCATCAGCCACTACGGCGCCCGGCCCGAGACCTCGCTCGCCGAGCTCGCCGGCGCATTGGACTGACCCCAACCTCCGGAAATCCTGGTGAGAAACCCCCGTTACGGGGGTTTCTCACCAAGAAATCCCGAGGGGGTAGCGTCGCGGCCCATGGGTTACGACTGCTTCGACGTCGACATCGCCGACCACGTGGCGCACATCCGCCTCGACCGGGGGGACGAGCTCAACACCATGACGCCCGCCTTCTGGCGGGAGCTGCCCGAGATCGTGAACCGCATCGATGCCGAGGGCTCGGCCCGGGTGATCGTGCTGTCGTCCACCGGCCGCCACTTCAGCGCCGGCATGGACCTCAGCGTGTTCTCGGGCAACGGCCTCACCGGCGGCGGTGACCCCGATGCCCCGCCCGTGGAGATGGGCCGACAGCGAGCGCAGCTGCGACTCACCGCGCTGGCGCTGCAGGAGAGCTTCACCTGCTTCGAGCGGGCCCGCATGCCCGTGCTGGCCGCCATCCAGGGTGGCTGCATCGGCGGCGCCGTCGACCTCGTGACCGCCTGCGACATGCGCTATGCCACCGCCGACGCCTTCTTCTGCATCCAGGAGATCAACATCGGCATGACCGCCGACGTGGGCACGCTCCAGCGCCTGCCCAAGATCATCCCCGAGGGCATCGCCCGAGAGCTGGCCTACACCGGCCGGCGCATGCCCGCCGACCGGGCCGCGGAGGTCGGCCTGGTCAACCAGGTGTTCGCCAACCACGACACGCTGATCGCCGGGGTGATGGAAGTGGCTGCGGAGATCGCCAGCAAGTCGCCGCTGGCCATCTGGGGCACGAAGGAGACGGTGAACTACGGCCGCGACCACACCGTGGCCGACGCCCTCAACTACATCGCCACCTGGCAGACCGGCATGTTCCAGCCCACTGACATGCTCGAGACGTTCGCGGCCAAGGCCGAGAAGCGCCTCCCCGAGTTCCAGGACCTCCCGCCCCGCCCCTTCGGCCTCTGAGCGCCGATCCCGCCGGCGCCCGCCGATTCGTACGGAGCGCTATCCGGGGGGCGTGGTGTCGCGGACGGGCTCCTTGGGAGGCAGGTTCATCGTGCCCTGCGGGACCCAGCCGCTGTTGGTGATGATCTCCATGACCTCGGCCATGTTGAGGATGTCGAGCTCGTGGTCGAACCGGCCGTCGCCGGCGTAGCGCATGATCGACACGCCGGGTGCCTGGAAGGGCCGGCCGTCGGCGTCGGTGCCCGGCAGGCGGTTCCACCAGAAGCTCACCACCCGGTCGCCGTCGACCATGATCCACTCCTCGGGGAAGGTCCAGTCCTCGAGCCCCGCCATGGAGCGGTCCATGAAGTCGGTCACGGCGGCGCGACCCTCCGAGCGGCCCCAGGCCGGGTCGATGAAGACCACGTCCTCGGTGAAGAACTCCTCGGCCAGCGACCCCCAGGTGCGCTCGCCGGCCTCGACCCGTCCCCGCTCGGCCACGTAGCGCTCGTAGGCGGCGCGTGCCTCGGCACTGCGATCGTCGTCTGCCATGTCGTCCCCCAGCGTCAGCTTCAGGCTGAAGCTACCCGGTCCGCGCCGATCGCGAGGTCGGTGACGTCCCGAAGCGGATCCCCTCGGAGACACCTCGTGCGCTCAGCGCTCGCCGTCGTCCAGGTCCGGAGGGAGGTACGAGAGCTTCACGTCGCCCAGGCTCACCAGCATCGACGCGATCCAGCCGCCCATGTCCTTGAAGTGGTCATCGAGGATGGAGCCATCGCTGAGGGCCGCTTCGCCCAGCTCATAGGAACCGTCGTAGGAGATCTCGAGCGCGTACTGCGGGTGGTCGAGCTCGCGGTCGTACACGATTTCGACCGTTGGGCTCGACCGGTCGAGGCGCTCGTCCCCGATGGGCGGGCTGGTCTCGGGCAGCACGGACAGGATGGAACGCAGGTCGGGCTGGCTCGACAGGCGTTGGATGCGCAGCACGATCTCGACTTCGATGTGCGGTCCCTCGTCGAAGTCCTCGCCGATGAACCACGACCGGTAGGCACTCTGGGCCCACGTGGGCCAGTCGAGGGTGATGTCGGCGCGGATGCGCGGCGGGAGGCCCTCGCCGGGGAGCCCGTAGCTGGTTTCCCAGGTCAGGTCGCCGAGCAGGACGTCGGCCTGGAAGCGCTCTTCGAAGGCCTGGCGCTCGAGCATGGCGCTGACCAGGGCTTCGCGGAGGGCCCCGATGGCGTCGGTGAAGACGTGGTCGAGCACCGCGGCAGGTTACGGGTTCGCCAGGGGGACCGGCGCGAAGCAGCCGACGCGGTTCGGTAGCGGCGCCAGGGTCATCATCCGACCGCCGCGGGGCCAGGTGAGAGGAACGCCGTCGGCACCGTCAGGTGCAGCTCCCGGGTGCGCAGCGTGGCGATGCGGCGGCCCGGCTGAACGGCGTCCTTGGGGGCGGTGAGGTGGGGGCCGAGGGCGGCGGCCGTGGCGTCGAGGTCGGCCACGGTGAGAGCGAGACCGTAGAGGCGGGCGGGCCGATGGGCGCGTGCGGGGTCGGGCTCCCGGGGGCCGATGAGCTCGAGGATCACCTCACCCAGTCGGAAGAAGTCCTGGCGCATCGGCTGGTCGTAGCCGTCGGCCAACCGCGTGCGGCGATGGACCATCCCCGTCGCTTCGAGTGCGGCGATGGTGCGCTCGGGGTCGGGTGTGGTCATCACCACATGATCGATCACGACCGCACCGTTGGGGTGCGCCCCCCCGGATGATGTCGTCGCGGGTGCGGCGACGGTGGGGACACCGTCGATGTCGGTGGTGGGCGCCGGGAGGTCGTTCAAGGCCCACGAGGTGATCCCGCGGCCCGCGGCCCGTCCCTCCAGCCGGACCGTCACCGATCCGATCCGGCAGGTGGCGTCGGCCGCGACGTCGAACCCGCCCGCACGCCACGGTTCGGGCTCGTCGGCCACGGAGAGGCCGACGAGCACCGGGGTCAGGTGTGGCGCGCCGTCCACTGGGCGGCCACCTCCCTCGCCTCGGCCTCGAAGGCGATGGCCCAGTAGGCGGCCATGTGGTCGCGGAGGGCGACGAGGTTGCGGACGTAGTCCCACAGGTAGCGCCGCAGGAAACCGAACCTCCCGTACTGCTGCCATTGCCGAACGTGGACCAGTTCGTGCGCGAGGAGGGCCTGGCTGGCTTCATGCCCGGGTCGGACGTAGATGGTGCGTCCGAGGGTCATTGCGTCCGCCTGGCGGGGGAGGCGTCGGGCGGTCTTGACCCGTGCGCCTTCGACGGTCGCCGGTGGGAGGTGGTCGAAGCGGGCAGCCCCCGCCTTGCCCAGGGCCACGGCGCGGGCCACGTCAACCGGCCTCGAAATCCGGGACGCCGGCGAGGACCGTGGTGATGAAGCCGATCGTGTCTCCGTCCCAGTTCTCAGCGGTTGCCGCCGACAGGCCGAGGCGGTAGGCCGCGGTGGTGGCCGCCCAGCTGCCGTCGGTCTGGCGCAACAGCTCGTCGACGTAGGCGGCCATGAGCTCGATGTCCTCCGCCGGGACCGCAGGATCGAGTGCCGGGCCGGGGACGAGCTCGTCGTTGATGTAGTCCACCGTCGACGGGCGGAGCTGTGCGATGCCGGTGCGCCCCTCCTCGCCGATCTTGTCGGCGTCCCAGGCCGACGTCTGCCAGGCAAGGGACTCGAGGAGGCCGACCGGCACGTCGTACTGCGTGGCCACGGTGGCGAAGGTCGGGCGCAGGGCCATGAGGTCGGGATCGGCGGCGAGGAAGGTGGGCAGCTCGTCGTCGGCCGACGTGGGGTGCGGTACTTCGATCTGGCTGCCCGGTTCGATCGACGAGGCATCGGTGAGGCCGTTGGCCTCCTGCACCACCTCCTTGGGTGTGCCGTGGAGCTGGGCCACCGACGAGATCGTGTCGCCGAGCCGCACCGTGTAGGTGTCCACGGCGCGGTCGACGGGTTCGTCCCGCTCCCTCACCACGCGAGGCGCGAGGACCAGGGCGATGGCGACGAGGGTGATCGAGGCCGCCACCAGGACCACCCGTCGTGACGGACGGTGCAGGCGGTGGTGGCGGGCCGCCGGCTCTGGGGAGGGCGGTCGCGGACGGGGGGCACCCAGGTACCGATCGGGCGCGGATCGCGAGGCCACAGGTCGTGTCTAGTCGATTTCGTCCCAATTGCGGTCGGGGGCGACGTAGATCAACGGGAGGCTGGCGAGGGTCACGAGACCCTTGACCACGATGTTCACGAGCACGATGTCCCACACCGCGGGCCACGGGAGGGTGAGGGCGTCGTCGCCGAGGAACGGGAGGGCCCCGAAGGCGAGCACCCCGAAGATGACGCTGTCGAGGGGGACGCTGACGGCGTTGCTGGTGAGCACCCGCGCCCACTGGTGGCGGGTGGTGACCCGGGTCACGAACCAGTGGTACACCTCGGTGTCGACGAGCTCGCTCACCACTTCGGCGATGATCGAGGCGATCACGATGCGCCAGACCGGCCCCAGGATGGCCGAGTACTCGGCGCCGAGCCCCCATGAGGGGTCGCTGGCCACGCTCGCCGTCCAGGCGAAGTAGGCGCCCATGAACAAGTTGACGCCGCCGCAGGTGATGATCAGGGTGCGTGCGGCGCGGCGACCGAGCACCTTGTGCACCACGTCGCGGAGGGTGAAGGTGATGGGGTAGATGAAGGTGCCCATGTCGACGGCCCGCCCGGCCACGATGCCGATCTTCAGGCTGGCGACGTCGGCGATCACCTGCGCGCCGGCATAGGCAGCCACGGCGACGATGGCCACCTTGGTGAAGGCCGTGAGGGTCACGGCGGGGGAGGGCGCGAGGTCGTCCGTGCGGAGGGCCATGGCGCCTATCCTGCCGTGGTGAGCGCGCACCGGACGATGCGCTCGGCCGTGACCGACGAGGGACGCCGATGAGCGACGCCGTGGTGGTGGGTGCAGGCCCGAACGGCCTCGTCGCCGCCAACGTCCTCGCCGATGCCGGGTGGGACGTGGTGGTGCTCGAGGCCAACGACGCGCCGGGCGGCGCCGTGCGCACCGCCGAGGTCACCTCGCCCGGATTCCGCAACGACCTCTTCAGCGCCTTCTACCCCCTCGGCGTGGCCTCGCCGCCGCTGAAGGCCCTCGGCTTGGAGCGCTACGGCCTCGAGTGGTGCCGGGCGCCTCTGGTGGTGGCCCACCCGACCCCGGACGGCCCCACCGCCGTGCTCTCGACCCACGGCGACGAGACCGCCGACTCGCTCGAGCGCTTCGCCGGCGGCGACGGGGACGGCTGGCGTCACCTCTACGCCCTCTGGGAGCAGATCGGCGACGCCCTGCTCGATGCGCTCCTGCGTCCCTTCCCGCCCGTCGCCTCCGGGGCACGACTGGCCGCGGCCCTCGGCCCGTCGCGGGCCCTGCCCTTCGCCCGCCTGGCCCTCATGACGGTGCGGCGCCTCGCCCAGGAGGAGTTCCGGGGCGAGGGCGGCGGGCTCCTGCTCGCCGGGTGCGCCCTGCACACCGACCTCAGCCCCGAGTCGACCGGCGGCGGACTCTTCGGCTGGCTGCTCGGCGGGCTCGGCCAGGAGCTCGGCTTCCCCGTTCCGGCCGGGGGCGCGCAGTCGCTGACCGATGCCCTCGTGCGGCGGCTCATCGAGCGGGGCGGGCGCATCGAGTGCGGCGTACGGGTGACCGGGATCGAGGTGCGCGCCGGTCGAGCGGTCGCCGCTGTGGGCGCGGACGGCACGCGCTACGACGCCCGGCGGGCCGTGCTCGCCGATGTCGGCGCCCCGGCCCTCTACTCGCACCTCGTGGCCGCCGAGCACCTGCCCGCGCGGCTGCTCGAGGACGTGCGGCGCTTCGAGTACGGCTCGGGGACGGTCAAGGTCGATTGGGCCCTCGACGGCCGCATCCCCTGGCTCGACCCGGAAGTAGGGCGGGCGGGCACGGTGCACGTGGCCGACTCGCTCGATGACCTCTCCGAGATGTCGACCCAGCTGGCCCGGGGCCTGTTGCCCTCCCATCCCTTCCTCGTGATGGGCCAGATGACCACCGCCGACCCCAGCCGCTCGCCGGCGGGCACCGAGGCGGCCTGGGCCTACGCCCACGTGCCCCGGGAGGTGAAGGGCGACGCCGGCCCCGACGCCCTCACCGGGCGGTGGGACGACGCCGAGACCCAGCGCTTCGTGGCCCGGATGGAGGCCCGCATCGAGCGCATGGCGCCAGGCTTCGGCGACCGCGTCCTCGCCCGCCACGTCTTCACCCCGCCGAGCTTCGAGGCCGCCAACGCCAACCTCGTGGGCGGCGAGATCAACGGGGGCACCGCACAGCTCCACCAGCAGCTGATCTTCCGGCCGGTGCCGGGCCTGGGTCGGCCCGAGACGCCGGTCGACCGCCTGTTCCTCGCATCGGCCTCGGCCCACCCCGGCGGCGGGGTCCACGGCGCCTGTGGGGCCAACGCGGCGAAGGCCGCGCTGGGTCGGGACCGGCGCCCCCGTCGCCTCGTGGCGGCCGGCGCCGCCCTCACGGCGGTCACCGGTGCCAGGCGGGCCGTGCGCCGTCGTCGGCGCGCCGCCTCCAAGTAGGTTTGGCCGCCGTGATCCGGGTCGTGCTGGCGGAGGACAACGTGCTGTTGCGCGAGGGCGTCTCGCGCCTGCTCGACGCCCAGGAGGACCTCGACCTCGTCGGTCTCGCCGGCGACCTGCCCGGTCTGCTCGACCTCATCGAGCGGGAGAAGCCTGATGTGGTGATCACCGACATCCGCATGCCGCCGACCGGCACCGACGAGGGCATCCAGGCCGCGGCTGCGCTGCGCTCGCTGCATCCCGAGGCCGGCGTGGTGGTGCTGAGTCAGTACGCCGAGCCCGCGTACGCCCTGGCCCTGCTGGCGGAGGGATCCGAGGGGCGGGCGTACCTCCTGAAGGAGCGGGTGAGCGAGGTCGACGAGCTGTTGACCGCGGTGCGTGAGGTGGCGGCCGGCGGTTCGGTCATCGACTCGAAGGTGGTCGAGTCGCTGGTCGCGGGTCGGCGCGGGCCCACCAGCGACCTCGCCCGCCTCACCCCCCGTGAGTCCGAGGTCCTCGGCGAGATGGCGCAGGGCAAGAGCAACGCGGCCATCGCCGCCAGCCTCGTCCTCAGTGAGCGTGCCGTGGAGAAGCACACCAACTCGATCTTCTCGAAGCTCGGCCTCTCCGAGGAGCGAGACGTCAATCGGCGGGTCAAAGCCGTGTTGCTCTACCTCTCCGACGAGGGGCGAGCTAGCACCACCCCCTGACACGTGGCTGCACGGTGGTCGCGGGCAGACCGGTCTGCAACGATGAGGCCACGATGAACGATGTCGGGCCGGAGGTGAAGACCGTGTCGGTGCTGGTCGTGGACGACCAGGCGCCGTTCCGCCTCGCGGCGCGTGCGGTCATCAAGCGCGCGGACGGCTTCGAGCTCGTCGGCGAGGCCGAGACGGGCGAGGCCGCGGTCGAGATGGCCGCCGACCTCCGCCCGGACCTGGTCCTGATGGACATCAACATGCCCGGGATCAACGGCATCGAGGCCACCACTCGCATCGTGGCTGATGCCCCCGACGCGGTGGTGTTCCTCTGCTCGACCTACGAGCGCAGCGACCTGCCCGAGGGGGCCGGCGAGAGCGGCGCCAGGGCCTACATCAACAAGGAGGAGCTGGGCCCGGTGGTGCTCCGCGACCTCTGGGACGCCCGCCAGAGCGCCACCCTCTAGTCAGCCTTCGCGTCGGCGGGCTCGACGACGGCCACGGGCACGGCGCCGCTGACGGTCACGCCGTCGCCGGGAGACGAGTCCCATGACACGTCACCCCCGATGGCGCCGAGGCGGTCGCTCATGTTGGTGAAGCCGTGCCCGAGGCCCATCGCCGCGAGGTCGAAGCCGGGCCCGTCGTCGGCGACCTCGAAGCACAGCCGGTCCCCCTGCTCGCCCACGGTGAGGGTCACCTTGGCGTCGGGGGCGTGCTTGCCGGCGTTCTGCAGCGCCTCGAGGCAGCAGAAGTACACGGCGGCCTCCACCTCGGTGGGGTAGCGGCCCACCTCCCCCGGCTCGAAGGAGACGTCCAGGGGGCTGCGGCCGGCCGCGGCGCGGAGGGCTTCCACGAGGCCGCTGTCCATCAGCAGCGGCGGGTAGATGCCGTGGGCGAGGTCGCGCAGCTCCTGGATGGTGTCCTTGATGCTGCCGGCGAGCAGGTCGAGCATCTCACCGGCGGTGTCGGGGTCGTCGGTGAGCAGATCACGGGCGAGGCGCAGGTTGACGGCCAACGCCACGAGGTGCTGCTGCGCCCCGTCGTGCAGGTTCCGCTCGATCTTGCGCCGCTCCGCGTCGGCGGTGGCGACGATGCGGGCACGGGAGGCGCGCAGCTCCTCGGCCTGTCGCTTCACCTCGTCGAGGCTCTCCTGGAGGGCCGAATCGAGCTCGACGTTGTGCAGGGCCAGCCCGACCTGTCTCGCCAACTCGGTGAGCACGCGCTCGTCCTCCTCCCCGAACAGGTCGCCGTCGGCGGGCCGCTCGGCGACGATGAGCCCGAAGAGCTCGCCCGAGTGGCTGACCGGCGCGACCCGGATGGCCACATCGCCGCGGCCCTCGAGCAGCGCCGGCACCCACACCGCCGCCCAGGCGTTGCCCGACACGCCGGCCCGGGCCACGACCGGCTGCTCCTTCTCACCCAGCTCGATGCGTCGCCGCGATCGGTCGGGCACCGAGACCTCCCGTTGGACGACTCCGCCGGTGCCGGTCCACACCTCGGCGGCCGAGAGGCTCATGGTCTTCTTCAGTGACTCGGCGAGCTGCAGCAGGAGCTCGTCCATCGGGACGGCGCGGGACAGACGGCCGCCGAACGTGCGTAGCACCTCGTCGGGCGCCTGGCGCTCGCCGTAGACCAGCCGGTTGGCCACCTCGGACAGCCGTTCTCGGGCAGGCAGGTACAGGAGGGCGGCGACGGCGGCTGCTGCCATCGAGAGGACGAGCACGTGGCGCTCGGCGTCGTCGGGCACTCGGCCGAGGCCGAGCACGATCACGAGGTAGACCGCCACGACGACGCCGGTCAGGCCGGCCAGCGACACCGTGTGGACCAGAATGCGGTCCACACGGGCCACCAGGCGCGGTGACGTGCCGGCCGCGAGGCCGAGGGGGATGAGGATCGTGAAGGCCGCCGCGACGACGGCGCCGTTCGACGGCCAGCCCGCGAACAGGCGCAGGGCGATCGCGACGAGCGCCGCCTCGAACGAGATGGCCGCAGCACACCCCACCCATTGGAGGCGCTGGCGCTCGAGGCCGGCGGTGGTGAGGTAGCTGCGGTGAGCGCCGGGAAGGCCGCAGAGGAGCATCGCGACCGACACCATCCACAGCAACCAGGCGGGAAGGTCGGGGCGGATGGACCACAGGAAGGCGCCGAGGCCGAGTCCGAACGTGAAACCGATCGCGGTCCCGACCCGGCGGGCCGTGCTGTCGAGCCGCCCCGCCGGCAATGCCAACAAGATGGCCAGCCCGAACGCCGGCAACAGGCCGATCCCGAAGGCCCGGACCACCTGGGCGACGGCGTCGCCGGTTCCGGTCCAGTCCTGGGCGACGCCCGCACACGCCACGAATGAAGCGGCGGCCACCGTGGCGCCCGCCAGCACCCAGGTGCCGAGGGGGCGGAGGGCCCGATGGGTGGCGAGGGTGACGCCCGCGAACGCCCACGTGGCGATGATGGCGGCGCCCACGAGCTCCCGGGCCACGAGGCCGTCCTCCGCCGCGATCACCAGGCCGGCGACGACGAGCAGCGCCGCCACCGGGGCGAGCAGCAGCACGGGCGTGCCCTCGCGGTCGGCGGGGCGGGGCGTCTCCGAGAGGATGACGAGGGGTTCGGCGTGGTCGACGGTCACCGCCATGAGTGTGCTCCGATCGGGTAGCGAGGGCAGGGGCAGACGGTGGGCAAGGTCATTCGCTCCTCAGTGCGGCAGCGGGGCGGGTGCGGGCGAGAAGGGTCCCGCCGGCGTACGAGAGGGCAGCGCTCGCCAGGAGGGCGGCACCGGCGAGGGCCAGAAGCGCGGCGAGCGGGGTCACGGGGTCGGGGACGACGCCGAGCCCGTCGCCGAGGCGGGTCCAGAGCGTTCGGCCGGCGGCGATGCCGAGGGGGATGCCGATGACGAGGGCGATCACGACGATGGTCACGGTCTGCCAGGTGACCGTCGTGGCCACCTGACGGCGGCGAAAGCCGATGGTCTTGAGCAGGGCGAGGTCGTGGCGTCGGCTCCGGCTCGCGCCGAGGAGCGAAAGGGCGAGTTGGACGAGGATCAGGGTGGCGAGGAGACCGGCGAGGATCGCCGGCGCACGGCGCACCCGGGCGAGGGCGACGATGTCGCCAGGTCGCCGGGGGACGGTGGCGATTTCGATCTCGTCGCTGAAGGCGATGCCCTCACGGAGGAGGGTGTCATAGTCGGCCGTGAAGGCCTCGACGTCGGTGCCGGGACGGAGGCGGATGAGCTCTTGGCCCTTCTGGATCGGCGCTCCGAATCGGCGCAGGTTGGCGATGGTGGCCATGGCGCCGGTCCCGAGGTCGTTGCGCTCGGAACCCGAGTAGGCGCCGATGCCGGGGAAGACCGCCTGGCCGACCACCTCGAGGCGCTGAGTGCGACCGTCCGGGGCTCGCACGGTCACCGTGTCCCCGATCGACGCGTCGAGTGCACGCAGCGTTCGGCCCCCGAGGGCGATCTCGTCATCCGTGGCGGGTGCCCGTCCTTCGACCACGGTGGGGGCGACGGCATCGGGGCTGCGGTCGATGCCGACGGCAGGGATCGGGGTGCCGTCGAGCACCAGGCGGTTGAACGTGATGGGGGACGACGCATCGACCCTCGGGTCGGCCTGGAGCGCTGCCTCGAGCGCGGGGATCCGCTCGTTGACCCCGATGCTGGCGCTCCAGTTCCAGCCGTAGAGCACCGGGGTGTCGACCAGGCGTGAGAGGCTGGCCCCGAACGTTGCGGCGGCGCTCAGGAGGGTGACCGCGAAGACGGCACCGACGAGCGAGGAGCGCAAGCCACGGGAGGCGCGGCCTCGGGTCGGCTCCAGCGCGAAGTGCACGCCGCTGACGAGGGCGGGCCCGGCTCCCCACCGGCGCAGCGCGGCTGAGACGGTGGTCGGCCGGGTGAGGCGGACCTGGCGGGAGGCGAGGCCGGTGCCCCGCCAGACCGGCATGGCCACCGCCAGCAGCAGCAGGGCCACGGCGGCGGCGACGCCGGCGGCCAGGACGGCCAGGTTGACGTCAACCCCCGGATGGGGTTCGGCGGCTCGAACGAACCCGATCGGGAACCGCGAGGACGCGGCGATCGCCGCCACCGCGCCGAGCGCCGCACCCCCGAGGCCGAGCAGTGCCGCCCGGAGCATCCCGCCGACGAACAGCGAGCGCCGTGTCACCCCCATCGCCTGGAGGGTGCGAGCCTCCTCCTCGTCGAGCACCAGTTGGCGGGTGAGGCCCTGGCTCACGAGCACGAGGGCGGCCAGGCCCACGAGTGCGCCGAGGGCGTAGAGCGCGTGGACCTGCGGCGCCACCGCCCGGCGGATCGCGTCGTCGTCCACCGCCTGGCGCCGATACTCGATGTCCTCGTCCGGGACCATCGCATCGACCGCGTTCCGGAAGGCGGTGACGCCGGCGGGGGAGGGGTCAACCAGGCGGAGGTCGAGGCCCCAGTAGCCGACGGCGCGCCGGTTCGCCTCGAAGTAGGCCGGGGTCAGGAGGATCTGGTTCGTGTCGAAGTTCTCGTCCGCGAGGATCTGGCTCGTGGAGAGCCCGATGCCCGTCACGGTGAACTCGGTGGGGATGAAGTCGGGAAGTTCGCCGTCGATCGGCGGGCGCGAGAGGTCGGGGATCAGCAGCTCGGTCGTGTCGCCGGCCGAGACCCCCAGCCGTTCGGCCAACGCTGGGTCGATGACGATCTGGTCGGGCGCGTCGGGATCCGGGAGATGGCCTTCGGAGAGCAGTGGTCGATCGAGGCGGTAGCCGAAGTCGCCATCGTCCGAGGCGAGGCTCAAGATGGGCGCCGAGAAGTCGGGGTTGCCGTCGGCGTCGGGCGGGACCACGAACATGCCGGCAGCCACGCCCATGGTCTCGACCCCTGGCAGCGCCTCGACCGCGTCGAAGTCGAGCGCGGTCTCGGTGCCGAGGTCTGGGTTGGCCAGGATGTCGCTGGCATCGACTGCCTCGACCATCCGGGGGTAGGCGGTCTGGGTGCGTCGAGCGCCGGCGACCGCAGTCAACACGATGCCGACCGCGAGCGCGAACAGCAGCGTCGCCGCGAGAGCGCCCCCGCGCCGGCGGCGCCACTGGCACCGGCTCCACACCCACCACACGACGCTCATGGCCTCATCCCGCCCTGAGCACCGAGGCGGGCGGCGTCCGGGCGGCGATCCGGGCCGGGAAGAACGCAAGGACCATGGCGATCAGCAGCGTGAGCGGGACGAGCAGCACGAGTGCGGGCCACGGGATGACGGGCACGGGCAGCACGCCGAGTTGATCGGCCAGGGTCACCCAGGCCCAGCGGCCCACAGCCACCCCGAGGGGGACGCCCACCAGGAGGGCCATCGACACGAGGGTGAGCGCCTGCCAGCGCACGGCGGCTCGCACCTGGCCGTCGACGAAGCCGATGGTCTTCAGCACCGCGAGGTCACGGCGCCGCCGGCGGGCGGCGCTGAGCAGGGTGTGGGCCAGCGTGCTGGCCGCCACGACGGCGAGGAGCCCCGCCACGAGTGCCGGTAGCGCGTCGACGCGACCGAAGTTGACCACGTCGCTCGGGGCGTCGAGCGGTAGGGCCAGCACCCCGGTGCCGTCGTCGGCGCCGGTCGGGAGGGTGGCCACGATGGCGTCGAGGTCGGCGCCGGGTGTGGTCCGCACGAACAGGTCGGGCGCCAGGGCGTCTGCCGGCGCGCCCAGGCTGAGGACCCCGGCCCGGCTGATGACGGCGCCTTCGCCCAGGTTCGACTGGGGACTGCTGGGCATCACGACCGAGCCCACCACGGTGAACTGGGCGGGCGTCAGGTCGGCGATCTGCACCTCGACGGTGTCACCGACGGCTACGCCGAGGTCGCGGAGCGTCCGGCCGCCGAGCACGATGTCGCGGTCGGCCTCGGCTTGGTGGCCCTCCAGCAGCGGGGGCAGCGCCGTGGGGTCGTCCGAGTCGAGGAGCAGGACGTTGAGGGCCTCGCCGTTCACCTTGGAGGGGATGCCCGTCTCGCCGACGGCGACGGCCTCGACGTCGGGTCGTTCGCGCAACCGCTCGGCCTCGGGAGCCAGGTCGGGACCCGAGCCGTAGTTGGTCAGTTGGGTGGTCCACACCACCCCGTAGAGACGGGGGACGGTCAGCAGGTGGTGCAGGCTGGCGGCGAAGGTGAGGGCGGCCGCGAGTACCCCGACCGCCAGCGTGACGCCCAGCACGGTCGAGCGCACCGGCACCGAATCGCGGCCGCCACCGGTCTCGACCGCGAAGCGGACCCCGGTGGCGGCGGTCGGCGAGATGTTGGCGGCCGCCCGGGCGAGCAGAGGCTCGTGTCGGCCGGTCGTGGCCCCGCCGACCGCGCCGATCGAAGCCGCGTGGCGACGGGCCGCGGCCCAGCAGGCGGGCACGGTGAGGAGCGGGATCAACACCATGACCCCGACCGCTCCGAGGAGCACGACCAGCGGGTCGACATGGAAGCCGGCAGACGGCTCGGCGATCCGGGCCAGGCCGATGGGGGCGAGCGGTGAGAGCGCCGCCGCGGTCAACACGGCGGTGATCGACGCGATCACGCTGATCGAGATCCGAGGCGCGACGGCAGCGGTGAAGCGCTGGGACCGCGTCGCGCCAAGGGCGGCGACGATCGGAAGGTCCTCGGACTCAGCGTGGGTCGAGCGCGACTCGACCTGGGCGATGATCGTCACCGCAACCAGGGCGAGGACACCGGCCAACACCCAGAACGCGAGGGCCTGCAGGTGGATCGACCGCTCGACCTCGCCCGACTGCTCGGTCTGCAAGATGGACGAGAAGGGCTCGTCGCCGGCGAGTTCCTCGAGCGCCCGGCGGAACGCAGGGACGTCAGCACTGCCGTGCTCGAGTCGAACGGCGATGGCGGTCGGCTCACCCAGGACACCGGAACGTGCGAGCGCCGGGCTCAGGTGCACCATGCCCGCGCCGGGGTACTGGGGCGGGAACTCGCCCGGCGAGGCCTCGATACCCACCACCGTCAAGCGCCCGTCGGGCAGGTCGTCGCCGAGCGCCTGCCGTTGCTCGTCGGACAGCGGGTACGTCGAGATGGTGTCGCCCACCTCGAGGCCGTACCGGTCGGCGACGGGGAACGAGACCGCGGCCTCGTCGATGGCCTGGGGGGCGCGACCTTCGAGCATGTCGAAGCGATTGAGGTCGCGTCCGAGCCGGCCTGACGGATCGGCCAGTGCGGCCTCACCGGTGCCCACCTCGACGTAGCCGTAGACCAGCGTGGATGAGTCGGCCACCTGGGGCAGGGCCGCCACGGCCTCGGGATCGAGGACGGCGAGGCCCTGCTCGCCGGTGTTGGGCAGCAGCACGTCGTAGGCGTCCTGGGCGGCGAGGAACCGGTCATAGGCCGAGTCGGTGCGGCGGGCGCCGGCGACGGCGGCCAACACCGCTCCCGCGAGCAATCCGTACAGCACGCCTCGAGCCAGCCAGGCCCGCCAACGACGGCGACGTTCGATCCGAAAGACATAGCGAACGGTGCCCATCGGTCGTGTCCTCTCAGTCGGCTCGGTCGGTGGGCGCGTGGGAGCCACGCCGGGAAGCGCCGCGTCCCCCCAGGTGGTCGGTGGGTCGCTAGGCCGAGCCGGCGCCGGCGGGCTGGAGGGCCTCGTCGTCCTGGCCCACGATGCGGCCGTCGACCATGTGGACGATGCGGTCGGCGGCGGCGGCGACGTCGTCGTCGTGGGTGACGAGGAGGATGGTCTGGCCGCCGGCGTGGAGGCGCCGGAACAGCTCCATCACCTCGGCGCCCCCCTCGGAGTCGAGGGCACCGGTGGGCTCGTCGGCGAGCACGAGGGTGGGCTCGTTGGCGAGGGCCCGAGCGATGGCGAGGCGCTGGCGCTGGCCGCCGGAAAGCACCCCGGGCGCGGCCTTGGCCTTGTCCGACAGACCCAACAGGTCGAGGAGGTCCCGGGCGCGGGTCTCCGCCTGCTTGCGCTTCGAACCGGCCACGATGGCGGGAAGGGCCACGTTCTCCAGCACGCTCATGCCCTCGAGCAGGTTGAAGAACTGGAAGACGATCCCGATGTGACGCCGGCGCATCCGGGCCAGGTCGTCCTCGCTGCGGCCGGTGACCTCCTCGTCGTCGAGGACGATGTTGCCCTCGTCGGCGCTGTCGAGGCCGGCGACCAGGTTGAGCAGGGTGGACTTCCCGCAACCGGACGGGCCCATGACCGCGACGAACTCGCCTCGGGTCATGGTCAGGTTCGCCCCGCGCAAGGCCCGAACCGGGGCGCCTTCCGCCTCGTAGGTCTTGCGGGCGCCGGTGACGGTGAGGACGATCTCGGACCCTCCGGCAGCGTCGGCGGACGCGTCATCGGTGGTGGCCTCCGTGGCGGAGGCGTCGTCGGTGGGGGGTGCGGTCGTGTCGTCGGTCATGACGCTGCCTCCGGTTCGGTGGGGATGGGCTCGGTGGGGATGGATTCGGTCCGGTCGGTGTCCGCGCGCTCGGGTTCGGGCGTCGGCGCCTCCGTGGTGGCCGGCGTCGCCCTCAGACTGTCCGCTCGGGCGACTTTGTAGGCCTGCACCGGGGTGGTGCGCCCCTTGACGAGCTCAGGGGGCAGGGCGGCTGCGTCGACCCCGTCGCGGAGCGCGGCGAAGGTGGGCTCGCTGAGCACGGTCTCGCCCGGCTCGGCCCACTGCTGGAGGCGCTGGGTCAGGTTCACCGTGTCCCCCACGATGGTGTACTCCAGGCGTTCCTCGGACCCGAGCAGCGCGGCGGCGGCGGGCCCGGTCGACACACCGATGCCGAGACCGAACGGAGGAAGCCCCTGGTCGGCCCAGCGGGCGTTGACCTCGTCCTGGGCGGTATGCATCAGCGCCGCCGCCGCCACGGCTCGTCCGGCGTGGTCGTCCTGGGGGAACGGGGCACCGAACACCGCCATCACCGCGTCGCCCACGAACTGCATGACGGTGCCGTCGACACCGAGGATGGCGTCGTTCATGGCCGCTCGGTGCTCGTTGAGCTGATGGGCCAGTACGGTCGGCTCGGCCTTCTCGGCGATGCCCGAGTAGCCACGGATGTCCGACATGAGCACGGTGACCTCGACCTCGTCGCTTTCGCCGATGCGCCGGCCCTCGAGGCGGAGCTTCTCGGCGATGCCGCCGGGGAGGAGGCGGCTCAGGCTCTCACCCTGCTCCTCGCGGTCGACGATGGCCTGGTGCAGCATGCGCAGCCGGCGCAGCGAGCTGGCCGTGCCCGTGCTGGCGCCCTGCGCGAGCTTCAGGAACACCTGCTCGACGTCGTCGGCGACCGCCTCGGGGGTGGTCTGGAGCGTGACCGCGATGGCCTTCATGGGCTTGCCCTCGGCCACCATGCGCAGCAGTTCCTCGTCGGCCGGCGTGAGCTCGTTGTCGTCGGTCACGGGCTGGACGAGGGCGTTGACGATGGCCGGGTCCAGGGCCGAACCGCCGGTGGCCACGGCGCGGATGGCCTGGACGAGCTGGTCGCCCTCGGCCAGGCGGTCCTTCAGGAGGTAGCCGTAGCCGGCGGCGCCCTCGCTCAACAGTGCGATGGCGTACTCGGGGTCGTCGTATTGGGAGAGGATGACCACGCCGGTGCCGGGGTGGCGCTTGCGCACCTCCTTGGCTGCCTCGATGCCCTCGCGCTGGAAGGTGGGCGGCATGCGGATGTCCGACACCACGACCTGGGGGTGGGCTGCCCCCGCGCCTTCGACGAGCTCGTCGTAGTCGGCGGCCACGCCCACCACCTCGAGGTCGGGCTGGCGCTGCACGAGCGCCTTCACGCCTTCGCGGATGATGAGGTTGTCGTCGGCGAGGAACACGGTGATGGTCCCCCCGGTGGCGTTCGGTTCCCCTGGCACTGGGAGCATTGAACGCACACCAGGGAAGGGCGGGGAAGGGCGTGACCATGTCGACCGGGGGTGGTGCCAGCCACACCTGGCCCCACTTGTCTGCACCCTTCACGGCGCCCGCCCCTCGATCGTACGGTCGAACCAGTCGAGGGAACGCCTCGACGGAAAGGGTCGTCATGCGCATCGAGAAGTCCGTGACCTCGCTCTCGTGGATCCCGTCCGAGGCCATCAAGGGGCCGATGAAGGCGCCGTTCGAAGCCGGGTTCACCCACTACGATCAGGTGCCACCCGACGAGATCGGCGACATCCACGAGCTGCGTCGCGGGGATCGCTTCCGCTTCGTGAACCACCTGACCGCCTGGGTCGAGGTCGAGGCCGGGAGGATCATCGACGCAGGGTTCGGCGACGAGAGCGGCGGGGTGGTCAACTCCACGACGGTGAAGGTCGGTCCGGCCCAGACCGTGTTCCAGCCCGGTGTGATGCCCGACCTCCAGAACGGGCCCGACTGGGGCGCCGCGACCGCGACCTTCACGCAGACCACCGGTGGCCGCACGGGCCTGCCCGCTCCCCGCCGGGTGAACCACCCGCCGTTCGTGCAGTGGCTGGCACCGCTCGTGTGGACCACCCTGTCGCTGACCATCGCGGCCGACGGCAGCTCCTCGTTCGAGGTCAAGGGGGCCAGCAAGTTCCCCCGCCACTGGGTGTACGGAGCCGACCGCCAGATCGCGGCCAAGGCCGGCATGGCCGATTTCCGGGACTGGTACCACTCGTCGTTCGGCAAGCACACCCCCTGGGGGGACGAGGACTCGCCCGCACTCATCACCGCGGCCGAGACCGCCCTCGAGCGCCAGTTGTCGAGGACCATCATGCAGGGCGGGGCCAAGCCCAAGACCCGCAAGGTGAAGGAGGGCAAGACCCTCACCGAGCAGGGCGCCGAGGGCGACGAGCTCTTCCTGCTGCTCGACGGCGTGCTGTCGGTCGAGGTGGACGGCGAATCGGTGGCCGAGGTGGGGCCCGGTGCCATCCTCGGCGAGCGGGCCATCCTCGAGGGCGGGGCCCGGACCTCGACCCTTCGGGCGCTCACCCCGGTGAAGGTGGCGGTCGCCACCCGGGCCGAGATCGACCGGGACGCCCTGGCCGAGCTGGCCGAGGGCCACCGCCGCGAAGAGGCGAGGTAGCGGCTCCTTGCGCCTGCACCTCTGCGGTGTCCGCGGCTCCACGCCGGCCCCCGGCCCGGACTTCGTCCGGTACGGGGGCCACACCTCGTGCGTGGCCGTCTCCCACGACGACGGTCCTCCGACGCTCGTGCTCGATGCGGGTACGGGGCTGCGCAACGTCACGGCGCTGCTCGACGGGCAGCCCTACCAGGGTGCGCTGGTGCTCGGCCACCTGCACTGGGACCACACCCAGGGCATCCCGTTCTTCGTGGGTGGTGACCAGGAGGGGGCACGCGTGGACGTCTACCTGCCGAAGCAGGACGACGAGACCGAGGTGCTGGAGCGCTTCATGTCGCCGCCCCACTTCCCCATCGGGGTCGACGGCCTCAACGGCCGGTGGACGCTGCACGGCCTGGAGGAAGGTGAACGCGGCATCGAGGGGTTCTCGGTGCTGGCCCTCGACGTGCCCCACAAGGGCGGGCGCACGCTCGGGTTCCGGGTCGAGGCCGACGGCGCGTCCTTCGCCTACCTGTCCGACCACTCGCCGCTCACCTTCGGGCCCGGTCCCTACGGCCTGGGGGCGTACCACGAGAACGCCCTTCGCCTCGTCGCGGGGGTCGACCTGCTCATCCACGACGCCCAGCACACCGCCGAGGAGCTGCCCGCCCGAGCCCACTTCGGGCATTCGGCCGCGGAGTACGCCGTGGGCCTGGCCTGCGAGGCCGGCGCCAGGTCGGTGCTGCTGTTCCACCACGACCCCAACCGCACCGACGACCAGCTCGACGAGTTGGGCAGGCACTTCGCGGATGCCCCGGTCCCAGTCACGGCGGCAGCCCAGGGCGGCGTCATCGATCTGTGATCGTGCCGACCGGTGGGTTTCCCTGGCCGTGGCCGGCGCGTGCCTCGACTACCTTGCCCCACCGTGACGGCTACTCCCTTCTCGATCCGGGGCAGCGTCCTGCAGGTCTCGGTCACCGGCCCCGCCGGCACACCGGTCGAGCTTCTCGACGGGGCGGGCCAGGTGGTGCGCTCGGGGACCATCGACCACTTCGGCGACCGGCTCACCTTGGCCGACCTCGGTGTCACCGACAGCCTCGAGGGCAGGGGCGGGCTCGTGTTCCGCCACCTCGATCCTGGGGTCTACATCCTCGCGCTCGGCGACGCCGGCAGCGGCCGGGACGGGGCCCGGGAGGAGGTGACGGTCACCGTCCTCGACCCTTTCGTGCTGCCCGACGACTTCGACGATCGGGTGCGAGGTCAGCGTCTCGGCCCGGGGTACGGCTACCTCGAGGTGCGCGACGGCGCACTCCTGAGCGTCAACGTCAGCTTGCCGGACCCGGTCGTGTGGGGCAACGGCCCTCATCCGACCGTGGTGCAGTACTCGGGCTACAACGACACGCGTCCCGGGTTCCTCACCGGCGACCCGGCGCACGACGTCCACCTCAACACCGAGGCGAACCTCGCGCTCCATCTGGGATACGCCGTGGTCGGTCTGGCCCAGCGCGGCACCGGTGGGTCGGAGGGCTCGTTCCTGCTCTTCGAGCCCATCCAGGGCACGGACGGCCACGACGCCATCGAGGCCATCGCCGCCCAGGACTGGGTCGCCCGACGTGGTGACGGCACCCCCGCATTGGGGATGTTGGGACGCTCGATGCCCGGTTACACGCAACTGCTCACGGCCAGTTTCGGACCGCCGTCGCTCGCGGCGATCACTCCCGCGGCGGTGGGTGCTCGCCCCCTGGGGTCGGCAGGCCGGCCCGGTGGGATCCCCAACGTGTCGATGGCCCGGGGCATCGCCGGTTGGCAGGTCGACCCGATCGAGCCGATCAACGGTGTGCCCCAGCAGCAGCCGCCGCGGTACGCGTCCGGCGGCTGGGACGACTGGGTGCCCGCGCAGGTGGCGGGAGGCGACGAGCTGTGCGCCCGCAACCAGTTGCTTCGGGGCCAGAACGTGGATGCCGTGCCGGCGTGGACCGGCCTCGAGCACGAGGACGGGGGCATCCTCGTCCATGCCGATGCCGAGGTGTGGGCGCAGTCGGTCACGGTGCCCACCCTCTTGATCGGCACCTGGCAGGACCAGTTGTCGGGCCCGTGGTTCTCGGACCTGATCGAGCGGTTCCCCGCCGACACGCAGCTCCGGGTCGTCGCCTTCAACGGGGCCCACGAGGAGACACGGCTGCCGCTGGGCATCGCCGCGTGGGCCGAGTTCCTCAGCCTGTTCGTCCGCGAACAGCCCCCCGAATGGACCGATGCCGCGCAGGCCTACCTCGACGCCGTCCTCGGTGACCAGTATCCCGACGGGATCCCGGTGTCGTTCGACCGGTACCAGGGCCTGTCGTTCGAGGCGGCGCGAGCGGCGTACCTGGCGCGGCCCCCCATCCTCGTGGCAATGGAGAACGGGGCGGCACCGGGCCACCCCGCCGGGTACCCCTACGCGCCGTTCACCGTGGGCTTCGGGCAGTGGCCGCCGCAGGAGGCGCGGCCCGAGCGCTGGTACCTGGGGGTCGACGGGTCGTTGGCGCCGGGCCCGGCGTCTCGGGCTGCGCCCCCGGCTCGGTTCCACTACGGCTCATCGGACCGACCGAGGGTGGCCGGAGGTGACGGGTTCGACGCCAACGGCCCGAATCCGGTCTACGACTGGCGCCCCCCGCACCCGGATCGGTCACTTCAGTTCGTCACGCCGCCGCTCGACGCCGGTCTCCTGGTGGTGGGCCCGTCGAGCCTCGACCTCTGGGTGCGGGCCACCGTCGACGACCTCGACCTGGAGGTGACGCTCAGCGAGGTTCGGCCCGACGGTTGGGAGACCTACGTCCAGGCCGGCTGGCTGCGCGCGAGTTGCCGGGCCCTCGACCCCGCCCTCACCACCGAGCTCCGGCCCCGCCTCAGCTACCGCGCCGCCGATGCCGCGCCGCTGCCGGCCGACGGGTTCACCCTGGTGCGGGTCCCGATCGGTGGGGTCGGGCACCACCTCCGGGAAGGCTCGCGGCTGGCGGTCACCGTGGCCGCACCGGGCGGGACCCAACTCGTGTGGGACCTCGAGCCACTGCACCGGGACGGCCTCGACGCGGAGGGCGATGACGTGGTCGTCCAAGTGGCGCTGGGCGGCGACGCCGCCTCGTCGCTCGTCGTGCCCTGCATCCGCACCTGGACGCCGATCGAGGGACGAATCCCGGCGGAACTGCCGGCAGTGGGTGCGCTGCGCCTTCAGCCAAGCCGACGTTGGGGGCCCGACCAGGGCACCGGAGCCGAGGCCGATCCCGCCGGCGAACCGGCGCCTTCCCCGCCCGGCGAACCGGCCGACGGCGCGTCCGGCGCGGCGCCCGACCGGCGCGCGCGCGGTTCGTTCGCCGCTCGCGCGCTGGCCCTCGTCACGAGTCGACGTGGTCGCTGACGGTCCAGGCCCGCGGTTCCGCCCGCCGGCAGCAGGGCACGGCCCGATGGTGCCTGTTCGGTGGTCTCCCCGCCGGCCCGAAGGTGGCTAACGGCCTGCGTTCGGCTTGCGGCCGTGGTTCGCCTTCTTGCGGCGGGCGTTGGTCTTGCGCTTGTCCGTCTTCTTCGACATAAGGCATAGGACGCTACCGGCTGGTGGCCCCGGCGGGACAGTCGGCGGCGCGGGCGCGGCGCCGGCGCCTTCCCGGCGCGGCCGCGTGGTTCACTCCCCGCGGACCTGCGCCCAGGTCACCGTCACCTGTCCCGGGGCCGGGTTCGAGAACTCCTCCTGCGTCGAGGCGATCTGCACGTCGCCCGAGCCGTCCGGCCACGTGAGCCGGTACGCGTAGAGATCGAAGAGGTTGTCGATGCCGTAGAACCCGTTGTGCTCGGGGCGTGGCTCCACCAGGAAGGACGTGTCCTCGGGGTGCTCGGCGGTCGCCCCGAGGTATCGGATCAGTGCGACGCCGTCCTCGCCGGCCCGGTGCGCAGCTCGGAGGGCCACGAACTGGCCCGCGGCGCAGATGGCCACGAGGATCACCGCGGCGACGAGGGCGACGATGCGCGCACGGTGCCAGAGGAACAGCCCGATCCCGGCGAGGACCATCGCGGTGCCGACGGACGAGGCCCCGTAGATCCGGTTGCTGAGGCCGTAGAGCCCTCCGGGGAAGGCCACCGCGACGACGAGCCCCAAACCCATCACGACCGTCCCGACGATCGCCAGCGCGGGGCCGTCCGCTCGGGAACGGGCGCCGCGGAGCCAGGCCCCGACACACGCGACCAAACCGAGCACGACGCTCATCTCCAGCGCACGCAACAGCAACGTGGGGGCGGCGTCGGTTGCGACGAGCCCCGACGACACATGGCCGGCAAGGGTGTCCCACCAGTCGACCTGAGAGGCTTGGAGCGGGTGGGTCGGGTTGCGCGACATCCACCAGACCACGAGCCCCAGAACGGCCACCATGATCACCCGATGCCACGGTCTCACCGTCCGGGTCGCCGAGGCGGGGTCGAGAGGAGGGGCGAGTGGTGTGCCCACCAGGATGGAGGCGGCGAAGCAGATCGCCACGGCGAACTCGTAGGACAGGATCGAGGCCGAGAACAGCGTCACCGCACCGATCCACCGTCCACGCGACAGCAGGTTCACGCCGCAGAAGCACAGGGCCAGGGCCACGACGCCCTGGCCGGCGGCCGCCCAGACCGTCAGGGTGCTGTGGTTCGCGGTCAGTACCCATAGTGCGGTCACGAGGAACGGGACCGGCGGCCGGAAGAACCGGGCGAGGGCGAAGTAGAGCGCCAGCGCCGCCAGCACGTTGACGATGGACAACAGGACGAAGAGCAGGAGCGGGCGTTGGCCGGAGAGGTTGAAGAGGGCGGTCTGGGTGAGCCACGCCCCCGGTCGGTTCAGCAGGCGCTCGTGGGGGCTCGTCTCGAGTGCGCCGAGGAACCGACTGGCGTAGAGGTGGATGTAGTCATCGAGCAGGAACCGAGCGCCGAGCACCGCGTAGACGGCTGAGCGCCCGACGACCAGGAGGGCGATGCCGGTCGGCGCAGCCCAGGTGCGTCGCACTGCCCACTGCTGCGACAGCCGGACCCACGGCCGGCCACGCGTGGGACGGCCCTCTGGCGCGGACGGAGGTGCGGCGCCGAGCGGCTGGTCCGCCGGTCGGCCGTGCGTCGAGCTCGTCGTCAGGGCGCGCGGGAGCTTGTCCCCGGCGACCACCAGGGCCGCGATGGCGAGTCCCAGGGCGAGCCCCACCGCGAGCCCGACGAGCGCCGATCGAGCCGGGTCGCCGCCTTCCGGGCAGCACGGGGTATCGGGCACGCCCGTCACGAAGGCCGTTCCGGTGTCGATCGCCTCGCGAGCCTGTCTCGCCCGGTCCAGCTCCTGTTGCGCGGTGAGGAGTGCTTCGTCGTCGGTCGCCGTGGCGGCGCTGTCGGCAGTGGCCACCTCGGCGCTCAGGCGGGCCACCTCCGCCTCGAGCCCGGCGATCGCCCGGTCGACCTCGCTGCGAGCGGTCTCCATGCGGACCCGTCCGTAGATCGCACCGGCCGACGACGCCGCGGCGACGGCGAGCTCGGGTGCCGGGGCTCGGGTGGTGACCCGGAGCGTGGTCTCGTCGAGCGACGTCCATCGGACCGACTGCGCGTACGTCACCTCGTCGTCGACCGCCCGTTCCACCGTCCGGCCCCGGGCGAATTCGAGCTCGCCGGCCATCGCCTCGCTCGGCGCCACCGCGGCGGCTTCATCGTCGTAGAGGGATCTCGGCGTGATCGGGTCGAGGGCGACGTCGGCGTGGGTCTCGTAGGTGTCGGGTTGGGTGCGTCCGTCGATCACGAACAGCGCCGCCACGGCGATGGCTGACACGAGGACGACCATGGCGAGTTGGCCGAGTGGTCGCCCGCGGGGGGTTTCGACCCCCAGTGGCTCTTCGGTGCGGTCAGCGATCGCCGTACGGTACAACGGGCCACACGACCAGCGACCAGGTCGCGGCGGACGGATGGTCCCCGATCGTGGGGGCCGCACCCCGGCAGGAGGCCGGTCCCTCGCCTCCCCGAACCCCGGTGGGTCGGCGCTCGCCCGTGTCCGACCGGACGGCCTTGCTCGCGGAACCGGAGCAGCCGCGAGTGCGGCCGGATCGCGAGGGGATCCTGGTCGGTGCCGACGCTGTTAGGTGCCGAGGTGTGATGCGGTCCAGGCGAGGAGGTCGTCGGCCGGCCAGGTGTTGACGATCTCGTCAGGGTCGATGCCGTGCGCCGCCGCCTTGTCGCAGCCGAAGCTCTGCCACTCGAGCTGGCCGGGCGCATGGGCGTCGGTGTCGATGCTGACCTTGCAGCCCCACTCCAGGGCCAGGTCGAGGAGGTCGTCGGGCGGGTCCTGGCGCTCGGGGCGGCAGTTGATCTCGACGGCCTTGTCGAAGCGGGCGCAGGCGGCGAAGACCATCTCGGCGTCGAAGGTGGACGGCGGACGCCCGCGGCCGACGACCTTTCGGCCGGTGCAGTGGCCGAGGATGTCGGTGTGGGGGCTGGCCATGGCCAGCACCATGCGCTGGGTCATGAGCTGGGGCTCCATGCGCAGCTTCGAGTGCACCGACGCCACCACCACGTCGAGGCGGGCGAGCAGGTCCTCGTCCTGGTCGAGGGTGCCGTCTTCGAGGATGTCCACCTCGATGCCGGTGAGGATGCGGAACGGCGCCAGCTCGGCGTTGAGGGCCTCGATCTCGTCGAGCTGGGCCAGCAGCCGGTCCCGGTTGAGCCCGTGGGCCACGGTGAGACGGGGGGAGTGGTCGGTCATCACCAGGTACTCGTGGCCGAGCGCCTGCGCGGTACGGGCCATGTCGGCGATGGGCGCCCCGCCGTCGGACCAGTGCGAATGCAGGTGGCAGTCGCCCCGCAGCGCCTGTCGGATCTCCCGGCCGGCGCCGAGGGGGACGACCGTGGACTCCTCCAGCTTGCGCTGGTACTCGGGCACGAGGCCGTGCGCCGCCTCGGCGATGGCGGTGCCGGTCGAGTCGCCGATGCCGTCGAGCTCGGTGAGGGTGCCGGCGGCTGCCCGCCGGCCGATCTCGTCGTCGCCGAGCTCGCGCACGATGGCGGCCGCCTTCTGGAAGGCCCGCACCTTCTGCGGAGGCTGGAGGCCCCGGTCGAGCAGGTAGACGATGCGGTCCAGCGCCTCGGCCGGTGCGAGCGGCTCGGTGGACGACGTGTGCATTGGGGTCGACACTACCGGCGGCCGGTACGGTCGCCGGATGGAGAGATTCGGGTTCGTCGGCCTTCCCAACGCGGGGAAGTCGTCGCTCTACAACGCCCTCGCCGGCGGCGGCGCCCTCGCCGCGCCCTACGCCTTCGCCACGACCGATCCCAACGTGGGCGTGGCCAAGGTCTTCGACGAGCGGCTCGACAAGCTCGCGGCGATGAGCAACTCCAAGAACGTGATCAGCGCCGCCGTGCAGTTCACCGACATCGGCGGCCTGGTCGAGGGCGCCAGCAAGGGTGAGGGCCTGGGCAACCGCTTCCTGGGCGGCATCCGCGAGGTCGACGCCATCGTCTACGTGCTGCGGGCCTTCGCCGACGCCGACGTCCCCGGCCCCACCGACCCCCTCGAGCACCTGCGGGTGGTCGAGCTCGAGCTCACCCTGGCGGACCTCGAGACCGTCGAGGCGCAGATCGAGCGCAAGCGCAAAGCCTCGAAGCTGGACAAGTCCCTGACCGACGAGGTCCGGGCCCTCGACGCCGTCCACGCGGCGCTGGCCGAGGGCACGCCTCTCTACCGCAGCGACGTGAAGGCGGCCGACCGCGAGCTGCTGCACTCCTACTGGCTGCTCACCAACAAACCGGTGCTGGCCGTGGTCAACGTCGACGAGGAGCAGCTCGAGCACCTCGACGACGTGGTGGCGCCCGTGGTCGCCGAGCTGGGCGACGACGCCCCCGTCTTCGGCGCCTGCGTGCAGCTCGAGGCCGAGGCGGCGATGCTCGACCCCGAGGAGCGCACCGAGATGCTCGAGGCACTCGGCCTCGGCGAGGGCGCCCTGCCCCGCTTCGTCCGTGCCGCCTACAACGCCCTCGGCCTCCGCACGTTCTTCACGACGGGGGAGAAGGAGTCCCGGGCCTGGACCTTCCGGGCCGGGGCCAAGGCGCCCGAGTGCGCCGGCGTGATCCACACCGACTTCCAGCGGGGCTTCATCCGGGCCGAGGTCATCCACTGGGACGAGCTCCTCGAGGCCGGCGGCTGGCACCAGGCGCGCGACATCGGCAAGCTCCGGGTCGAGGGCAAGGAGTACGTGGTCGACGACGGCGACGTCATGGAGTTCCGCTTCAACGTCTGACGGGCACCCGGCGCCGCCCGCCCACCGCCGGTGCGTCGGCCGTCAGCCCACCCGGGCGGACTGGCCGCCGTCGACGGGCAGCACGACGCCGGTGATGAACGCCGCCTCGTCGGACGCGAGGAAGAGCGCGGCGTTGGCGACGTCCCACGCCGTGCCCTGGCGTCCCATGGGCACGGCCTGGTCCCGGGCGGCGGCCACCTCGGCGCGGTCGCGGTCGCCCAGGCGGGCGACGGCGTCGACGGCCATGGGCGTGTCGATGAAGCCCGGCATGATCGCGTTGGCCCGCACGCCGTACTTGGCGTTGGTCATGGCCAGGTTCTGGGTGAGGGCGTTCACGCCCGCCTTGGCCAGCTTGTAGGCGGTGAGCCCGCCGGCCGACGCCACCGCCGCCAGCGAGGAGATGTTGACGATGGCGCCGTCTCCGTTGCGGCGCAGCTCGGGGATGGCGGCCCGACAGGTCCGCCACATGGCCCGCAGGCTGACGTCCATGATGCGGTCGTAGGCCTCGTCGGTGAGGTGGTGGGGCGGCGCATCGCCGGCGCCGATGCCGACGTTGTTGTGGAGGACGTCGAGGCGACCGTGCGCCTCGATGGTGGCCGCCACCACGCGGTCCGGCCCGTCGTCGGCCGCGATGTCGACGACCACCTGGACGGGGTCGGTGCCCGTGAGCCGGGCGGTCTCCGCCAGGCTGGCGGCGTCGCGATCGGCGAGCACCAGCAGCGCTCCCTCGCGAGCGAAGGTCAGCGCGGTGGCGCGCCCGTTGCCCACCGTCTCGCCCTCGGTCTGGCCGGCACCCACGATGAGGGCCACCCGCCCGTCGAGTCGTCCCACGTCGCTGCCTCCCCTCGGCGGCTCCGGCGGCCGCCGTCGCCTTCCATCGTGGCCCACCTGCGCGTTGCACATCGGCGCTGGAGGGGCCAGAGTCACCGCGTGCCCTGGCTGCTGCGCGACGACAAGGTGTTGGCCAGCCTCGACGTGGCCGACACCGCTCGGCGGCGCAGCCGGGGGCTCCTGGGACGCGACGGCATCGACGGTGCGCTCCTGCTGCGGCCCGCTCGGGCCGTGCACACCGTCCGCATGCGCTTCCCCATCGACGTCGCCTTCTGCGACGCGGACATGGTGGTCGTTCGCACCGTCCGCATGGCGCCGAACCGCCTGGGACGCCCGTGCCTGAAGGCTCGGTGCGTGATCGAGGCCGAGGCCGGCGCCTTCGAGAAGTGGGGCGTGGCGCCAGGGGTGCAGCTCGAGGTGAGGACGTGAGCGGGCCGGCGACGCGGCGCGCGGCGGCGTGCCTGGCGAACGGGGGTCGGGTGGCTCCGGCCGCGGCTGCGGCTGGTGCCCCTCGTCGTGCGGCGGGTGGTGCGGAACGACGTGCGCCTGCCGGCGGCCCGCGCTCAGGTGGGCGGCAGGGGCGGGTGCTCGTGGATGGGCGGGCGACCGTGGCGTCGCAGTGCACCCACCAGGCCGACGAGGGCCACCGCGGCCCACGTGGCGTTCAGGAGGAGGAAGCCCCACTGCTGGCTGGCCACCGCGGTGACGGCCAGCAGCGACGCGCCCACCAGGTTGGTGACCAGGTAGGGGACGCTCTCGGTCGACCAACGCCCCAGCTGCGCGGCGGCGAAGCCGGCGAGGACGAGCAGGGCGCCGACGATCTGGACGGTGGTGGCCATGGCGGGCGCTGACGGTAGCGGGCCGCGGCGCGGCGCCCTCATCCTGGTGGCCACGCCCATCGGCAACCTGGGCGACCTCGCGCCCCGCGCCATCGAGGCGCTGGCCTCGGCCGACGTCGTCGCCTGCGAGGACACCCGGCGCACCGGCCGCCTCCTCGAGCACGCCGGCGTGCGGGCCCCCCGTCTGCTCGTCGTGAACGACCACACCGAGCCCATCCAGGTGCGGACCGTGCTCGACCTGCTCGACGCGGGCCAGCGGGTGGCCGTGGTCACCGACGCCGGCACCCCGGGGATCTCCGACCCCGGCGAGCGGCTCGTGGCGGCCGCGGCCAACGCCGGCCACGTCGTGGAGGTCGTGCCCGGCCCGTCTGCTGCCATCGCCGCGCTGGTCGCGAGCGGACTGCCCGCCGGCCGCTTCTGCTTCGAGGGCTTCCTGCCCCGCAAGGGGTCGGGCCGGCGCGAGCGGTTGGTGGCCCTCGCCGCCGAGTGCCGCACGATGGTGTTCTACGAGGCGCCCCATCGGGTTCCGCGGACCCTGGCCGACCTGGCCGAGGCCCTGGGCCCCACCCGGCGGGTCACCATCGCCCGCGAGCTGACCAAGCTCCACGAGGAGCTGTGGCGCGGCTCGCTCGAGGGGGCGCAGGCGTGGGCGGAGGAACACCCGCCCCGGGGTGAGTTCGTGCTGGTCGTGGCGGGCGCGCCGGCGGCGGCGCCCGCCGAGGACGCCGACATCGTCGCCGCCCTGGAGGCGGAGCTCGCCGGTGGCGCCTCCAAGCGGGACGCCGCGGTCAGCGTGGCGGTGGCCCTCGGCGTGCCGAAGCGCCGGGCCTACGACCTTGCGGTGGCGCTCCCGTGACGACGTCCCCGTCGTGGGCCTCGGCGCAGTGGCCGTGGGATCCGCCGCCGGCGCTCGAGGACGTCTACGACGAGGCCACCCTGGCCGCGCTCGACGCCGGCGTGGAGCCCGAGCGTGAGGACCCCGCCGCCGTCGACGAGGCGCCGGTCGCCGCCCGGTGGCGGGGCTCGCTCGCCGGCGGGGCCGTGCTGGCCGGCATCGCCCTCGGTCTCAGGGAGGTCTTCGACCCCGAGCCCGACGGCGGCGCCATGATCGAGGTGCTGCCCGACCCCGGCCTCCAGGCCGTCGACGGCGTCACCCTCTACTTCGTCCCCGGCGACCCTCAGGGCACCGTCGCCGTCGTCCGCCGGCGCCTCACCTGAGGGGACGGCCACCGCATCCCCGATAACTGTCAGACCGGGTGTGCACACTCTGGGCATGGTCACCGTCGTCGCCGCCGTGCTGTTCGTCGTGGTCCTCGCCGCCGTGGTCGGCGGGGTCGTGTGGGTCGTGCTCTCCCGCCAGGCCGAGGCGTCGCGCGACGCCACGGTGCGCGCCGCGGTCGACACCGTGTACGCCCTGGCCGGCGACAAGCTGGGGGACCAGCTCGCCGCAGGCAACCGCGAGCTCGACCACACCGGGTCGGTCATCAGCCAGCAGGTGGCGGGCATGGCCGGCGAGCTCACCCAGGTGCGCGACCTCGTGGCCGCCCTCCAGCGCGAGCGGGCCGACCAGCAGGGACGCCTCGACGCCCAGCTCGAAGAGGCGGCGCGCCGCAGCGCCGACCTGGCCGACGTCACCGGTGCCCTGCGCCAGGCCCTCGCCAGTCCCCAGTCCCGGGGCCAGTGGGGCGAGCGCATGGCCGACGACGTCCTGCGTCGGGCGGGCTTCGTCGAGGGCGTGAACTACACCAAGCGCAAGGCCGTCGGCGCCGGCACCATCCCTGACTTCACCTTCCTCCTGCCCGACGGCGACCAGCTCCACATGGACGTGAAGTTCCCGGCGTCGGCCTACCTGCGCTACCTCGAGGCCGACTCCGATACCGACCGCGAGGTGCACCGTCGCCAGTTCCTGCGCGACGTGCGCGACCGGGTGAAGGAGCTCACGGTCCGCGACTACGCCGACCCGCGGTCCACGCCGGGGTACCTGCTGCTGTTCATCCCCAACGAGGCCGTCTACTCCTTCATGCACGAGCAGGATCCTGACGTGCTCGACCACGCCCTTTCCCAGCGTGTGGTGCTGTGCTCGCCTTCCACGCTGTTCGCGGTGCTGGCCGTGGTCCGCCAGGCCATCGACCACTTCCGCCTCGAGCGCGCCTCGAACGAGATCCTCGACTGCCTCGGCACGTTCACCCGTCAATGGGAGAAGTTCTCCGAGCAGCTTGACAAGGTCGGACGCCAACTCGACGGCAGCCAGCGGGCCTTCGCCGACCTCGCCGGCACCCGCCGCAACCAGTTGCAGCGGGCGGTCGACGCGGTGGTCGACCTCCGCGAGCGGCGCGGGATCGACGAGCTCGGGGCGAACGGCGACGCGGCGGAGTCGGGCGGCGCCGGCGTGGCCCACCTGCGGGAGGTCAGCGGCGCCTGAGCCGTCCGGGCGGTCCCCGAGGGCGTCGGGCGGTCGAAACCCCCGCGGGCCCCGTCGGCGCCTCTCGGTAGCCTGAGCAGGTGCCCCGGTTCTACGTCACGACGCCGATCTACTACGTCAACGACGTCCCCCACATCGGCCACGCCTACACGACGGTCATCGCCGACGCCGTGGCCCGCTGGCACCGTCTCCTCGGCGACGACGTCTGGTTCCTCACCGGCACCGACGAGCACGGCCTGAAGGTCCAGCGGGCGGCCGAGGAGCGGGGCCTCACCCCGCTCGAGCACGCCGACGCCACCAGTGCCCGCTTCCGGGAGGCGTGGGAGCTGCTCGACATCAGCAACGACGACTTCATCCGCACCACCGAAGCGCGCCACGTCGCCTCGGTGACGAAGCTGATGCAGGCGGCCTACGACAACGGCTACATCCACAAGGACGTCTACGAGGGCCTGTACTGCGTCTCGTGCGAGGCGTACTACGCCGAGGAGGACCTCGTGGACGGGCTCTGCCCCATCCACAAGCGCCCGGTGGAGACCCTGCGTGAGGAGAACTGGTTCTTCCAGCTCTCGAAGTTCGAGGACCGCCTGCTCGACTGGTACGCCCGCGGCGACACGGTGATGCCCGAGGGCAAGCGCAACGAGGCCGTCGGCATCGTGCGTCAGGGCCTCCGGGACATCTCCATCAGCCGCACCTCGATCGACTGGGGCATCCCCGTCCCCTGGGACCCGGAGCACGTCTTCTACGTCTGGTACGACGCCCTCATCAACTACGCCACCGCGGTGGGCTACGGCGACGACCGCGAGCGCTTCGACGCCTGGTGGCCCGAGGTGCACCACGTCATCGGCAAGGACATCCTGCGCTTCCACACCGTCTACTGGCCGGCGTTGCTCCTGGCCGCCGGCGAGGCGCCGCCCAAGCAGGTGCAGGTCCACGGGTTCCTGCTCATCGGCGGCGAGAAGATGTCGAAGACCTCGCTCAACCAGATCTTCCCGGCTGACCTCGTCGCCGACTTCGGCGTCGACGGCTTCCGCTACCACTTCTTGCGGGAGAACCCCTTCGGGCCCGACGGCGACTTCTCCTACGAGGCGATGGTCGGCCGCTACAACAGCGATCTCGCGAACAACCTGGGCAACCTGCTGTCGCGGGTGGCCACGGTGGTGGGTAAGAAGTGCGGAGGTGTGGCGCCGTCGCCGCGGCCCGACAGCCCCCTCGCCGCCGTCGTCGACGCGGCCTACGAGGCCACTGCCGAGGCCTGGGGCCGCTTCGCCCCGTCGATGGCCCTCGACGCCACTTGGCGCATCATCCGCGAGGCCAACGCCCTGCTCGAAGACGCCGAGCCGTGGAAGGCCGAGCCCGGCCCTGCGGTCGACGCGGTGCTGGGCGACGCCCTCGAGGCGTTGCGCATCGTCGCCATCCTGGCCAGCCCGGCCGTACCCCATGCCGCCGCGGAGGTCTGGCGGCGCCTCGGCCTGCCTGGCACCCCGCAGGACCAACGCCTGCCCGACGCCGCCCGCTGGGGCCAGTACCCCGGCGGCGCCGCCATCGAGACGGGCGCCCCGCTCTTCCCCCGCATCAAGGCCTGAGCCGACCCGGTGCGCTGGACCGACAACCACTGCCACCTGCCGGCGGACCTCGACGAGGCCCGCGCCGTCGTGGACGAGGCCCGCTCTGTCGGAGTCGAACGGCTGGTGGACGTCGGCACCGACGTCGACTCGTCGAAGGCGGCCGCGGAGCGGGCGGCCGCCCTCGAAGGCGTCTGGGCTACGGCCGGCGTCCATCCCCACGATGCGGTGACCGGACTCGACGGCCTGGACGAGGTGCTGCGCTCACCCGGTGTGGTCGCCGTGGGGGAGTGTGGCCTCGACTACCACTACGACCACTCGCCCCGCCCGGCCCAGCGCGACGCCTTCGCCGCCCAGGTGGCCCTGGCCCACGAGCACGGCCTGCCCCTCGTGATCCACACCCGGGAGGCATGGGACGACACGTTCGCCATCCTCGACGAGGTCGGCGTGCCCGAGTGGACGGTGATGCACTGCTTCACGGGTGGGCCCGACGAGGCCGAGGCCTCACTCGGACGGGGCGCCCTGCTCTCCTTCAGCGGCATCGTCACCTTCAAGACCGCGGACGACCTTCGGGATGCGGCAGCGTCCTGCCCCCTCGATCGGTTGATGATCGAGACCGACTCGCCGTACCTGGCACCCGTGCCCCACCGGGGCCGCACCAACCGGCCGGCCTTGCTCGTCCACGTGGGCCAAGGGGTGGCCGCGGCGAAGGGTGTGAGCGTCGAGGCGGTGGCGGCGGCGACCTGGGCCAACGCCGAGCGCTTCTACGGCCTCGCTCCCTGACCGGCACTGCGGGGCCGATCAGACCGCCGGCGTGAGCGCTTCGCGTTGCGGTTGTGTTACGTTTCCCCAACCGATATGCGACGACGACGCGGCGAGGTGTGGGACCTGAGGGTCGATGACGGGGCGATGACCCCGGAGCCACCCCGTCAGCGCGCCCGCCTGCTCGGCGTGTCGGCCGCGGTGATCCTCGTCCCAGTGGTCGCGCTCGCCCTCGCCGGCAGCCTGCCGAGCCAGGAACTCACCGCCGACCTCGGCGCCACCGAGGTGCGCACCGACGCGCCGGTCACGCCGTCCACCATCACCCTCGGGCGAGAAGCCGTGCCCGACCCGCAACAGGTGATCGATCCGAAGGGCGTGGCCGTCGTGGCCCCGCCGACGACCACCACGACGACCACGCCCCCCACCACAGAGGTCGCCGAACCGGAGGCCGCTCCCGAACCCGTTTCGGTGCCGTCACCCTCGCCGACCACCACGGCTCCCCCCGTACCGGCCCCGGCCCGGCCTCCCGCACCGGCGCCGGCACCCGCACCCGCACCGGCGGGCAGCGTCAGCGCCAACCTCGACGCCATCGCCCGCTGCGAGTCGGGCGGCAACCCCGACGCCTACAATCCGGCCGGCTACTACGGCGCCTTCCAGTTCGCGCTGGCCACCTGGCACGGTCTGGGCATGTCGGGCGACCCCCGGGACTACACCTACGCGCAGCAGAAGTACGTCGCCCTCGCGCTGTACAACCGCAGCGGCTACTCACCGTGGCCACATTGCGCCTCCAGCCTCGGCCTGCTGTAAGCCCGCCGTCTGACCACCTTCCGTAGACTCGGTCCGTGCTGACGCGGCGCGACGTCGTTGCGCTCCTCGAGGCGCGCGGCCTGACCCCCAGTCGGGCCCTGGGCCAGAACTTCGTGGTCGACCCCAACACCGTTCGCAAGGTGGTGCACCTCGCGGCCGTGGCCCCTGGTGACCCGGTGATCGAGATCGGCGCCGGGCTCGGATCGCTCACCATGGCGCTGGCCGATGCCGGAGCCGAGGTCACGACCGTGGAGCTGGATCGCCACCTCGTCCCCGTCCTGCGAGAGGTGCTGGCGGACACGTCGGTGCGCATCGTGGAGGGGGACGCCCGGACGCTCGATTGGGCGGCGCTGCTCGCCGGCCACCGCCGCTGGTCGCTGGTGGCCAACCTCCCGTACAACATCGCCACACCCTTGGTGGCCGACCTGTTGGACGACGTGCCGGCCATCGAGCGGATGCTCGTGATGGTGCAGCGGGAAGCAGCGGAGCGCCTCGCTGCCCCACCCGGGAGCAAGGTCTACGGCATCCCTTCGGTCAAGGTCGCGTACTGGGCCACCGCCGAGGTGGTGGCGCGGGTCAGCCCGAACGTGTTCCTGCCCCGCCCCAACGTCGAATCGGCGCTCGTGCGCATCGTGCGACGCCCCGCGCCCGCCAGCGACGCCGATCCCGACCGCCTGTTCGCCCTCGTGCGGGCCGGGTTCGGCCAGCGCCGCAAGATGCTCCGGCGCTCGTTGGCCGGTCTGGTCGACGCCGACGCCTTCCGGCGCGCCGGCGTGGCCCCGGAGGCGCGCGCCGAGGACCTCGAGGTCGAGGCGTGGGGCCGGCTGGCCGACGCCGCCGCAGCGCCCTCCTAGGGTGAGCGCCGTGCAGGAGGTGGTCGAGGCCCGGGCCAAGCTGACGGTGTCCCTCCGGGTCACCGGCGTGCGCCCTGACGGTCTGCACCTCATCGACGCCGAGATGGTCAGTCTCGACCTCCACGACACCCTGACCTTCTCGGCGGGTGACGGTCTCGAGGTCGTGGGCGCGCCCGGGGCGCCGGTGGACGAGGACAACCTCGTGCGCAAGGCCCTCCGCACCGTCGGACGCAGGGCCCGGGTGCGCGTTCACAAGCGCATCCCTGCCGGCGCCGGCCTGGGGGGCGGCTCGGCCGATGCCGCCGCGGTGTTCCGTTGGGCGGGCGTTGACGACCTCGACCTCGCCGCCAGCGTGGGCGCCGACGTGGCGTTCTGCGTGGTGGGCGGCCGTGCCCGGGTCACCGGCATCGGCGAGCGGGTGGCACCGTTGCCCTTCGCGGCCCGGACCTACACCCTGCTCACGCCGCCGCTGTTCTGCTCCACGCCGGCGGTCTACCGGGCTTGGGACGAGCTCGGTGGGCCGACGGGCGACCACGGCAACGACCTCGAACCGGCGGCCCTGGCCGTCGAGCCCCGTCTGGCCGAGTGGCGAGACCGCCTCGAGGGAGCGACGGGGCAGCGCCCACGCCTCGCGGGGAGCGGCTCGACGTGGTTCGTCGAGGGAGCCTTCCCGGGCGACGGCCGGCTCGTCGCCCACACCATCGGACGCTGATCGAACGCAGCCAGCACGCCCCGTCAGCGGGGGAGGGTGGCTACTTGCCTGCGGCGCGGCGCTGGAAGCGCGTGCGCTTCAGCATCTTCTTGTGCTTCTTCTTGCGCATGCGCTTGCGGCGCTTCTTGATGAGAGATCCCATGGCGTCGAGCAGGGTATCGGTCGCACGTGCTCCTTGCGAACCGGCGCGAGCGCACCCGGCCCGAGCGGGTACCGTCGTTCCCGACGCCCGTGGCGGGTAGTTCAACCGGCAGAACGCCTGACTTTGGATCAGGAGGTTGGAGGTTCGAGCCCTCCCCCGCCAGCTAGTTCGAGAGTTTCTGCAGGTCAGAGGGTCTTCTTGGCGAATGACAACGGTGTCGCTAAGATTAGTACATCGCTCAGACACCGCATAACAACGAAGCTCCAACGTCGTTCGAGAGGCTCCAGCGGTCGTTCTTCCTCGACCTGCGTGCAGCCAATCGAGCCGATCGAACGATCATCAACTACCGAGAGGTTCTTCGCCTCTTTGGTGAGTGGTCCGAGGACAAGGGCTACCCGACAGACCCTGCGTCGGTCTCCCGAGACCAGATCAGGGAATGGTTGATCGACCTCGGAGAACGCTGCCGGCCCGCCACGGTGCGCAATCGGTTCGTGGCACTGAAGCGGTTCTTCGGGTGGCTAGTGGCCGAAGGTGAGTTGGAGTTGAGCCCGATGGCGAACATGACCGCTCCGAAGGTCCCCGACGTGCCCGTGCCCGTCCTTGGCGACGCCGACATCCATCGCCTGTTGAAGGTCATGGACGGCCCGGGTTTCGAGGACCGACGAGACACCGCCATCGTCTTGACTCTGCTGGACTCCGGTATCCGCCGATCCGAGCTCACGGGCATGGCCGTCGGGGACGTGCTCTGGGACGACCAGGTGATCAGGGTCGTCGGCAAGGGGGGACACGTCAGGGCCGCCCCGTTCGGCAACCGCACCGCCAAGGCCCTCGACCGATACGAGCGGCTACGTGCTCGGCGGCCCGATGCCCACGTGGAGGCGTTCTGGTTGGGCGCCAAGGGCGCACTGAAGTCCGATGCTGTGCGTCTGATGCTGAGCCGCAAGGGGGCGGCGTCCGGCATCAAGGGGCTCCACGCCCACCAGTTCCGCCACACGTTCGCCGCCTCGTTCCTGCAGGCTGGCGGGCAGGAGGGTGACCTCATGCGGCTCACCGGGTGGAAGGCCCGCCAGATGGTCGATCGGTACGGTGCATGGACGGCCGACGACCGGGCCAGGGAGAGCCACCGCCAGTTCGGCCCGGCCGACCGCCTATGACCTCCCCTGATTACCCGATTCGGGGGCCACTCGATGAGCCCTGGGAGTTGTGGGCCGAGACCCTCGGCGCTGCCTCGAGCGCATCCCTTGACCGCCTGGTACTCCTCCGATGCACGGGTGGGCAGGGGAAGTGCAAGGCCATCGTCGGCATCGTCTTTCTGGTACCCGGCCGGGGTCGCCTCCTTGCCGTCAGGATCGGTGAGCGCCTCCCGAACTCCCTGCTTGCAGGGTCGCGGCCTCAGATGAAGTCGATTGCGGGGTCTCTCGACACCGTCCACAGCGCCACCTACGAGTGGCTCGATGAAGGCGGTGGGATCCAAGCGGATGAAGCCTTCTGCCACAAGCACGGGCAGGTGTGCTTCGATCACGCTGCGGTGTGCTCTGACAGCGGTACGGCCCGCGCAGAACGAGCACGGAAGCCCAGGAGCGTGCCGGCGCACCCCTTGTGAAGTCCCGAGCGCTGTGCTAATTACATAGTTGTAACTTCATAGGAGCCGGACTCGTAGGAGCGCAGCGCTCGCCCCGTTAGGGCGGGGGTGCCATGTCTCGGCGGCATGGCTGTACCCGAAAGGGGCAGCCCCGCTATGCCTTCAGGCGACTCCCTTACCCCCCAGCAGCGAGTGATCCGGGCTCAGATCGCTGCGGCCAGACTCCACGCAACACACGACTCCCGGGAGGTGACAGAACCAGCTCGTCAAGCCTTCATGGCGCGCTTCGAGGAGGAGGTGGATCCTGGTGGCACGCTCCCGCCCGAGGAACGACAGCGACGAGTGGAGCACGCCAAGAGGGCCTACTTCCTGAAGTTGGCCTTCCGCTCGTCCAAGGCCCGACGGCTCCGTCGCAACGCCGACGCCCTCGATGCGGAAGTGGCCTCGAGTGAGCAGTGCGCTGACAACACGGGTCTGGCCGACAATACGGGTCTGGCTGACGATTCGGGTGTGCCCGGTGCTGAGGATCCGCAGGGCGGTCCTGAGGGGGGTGAGGCGTGATGGCCGCCACCCCTGTCGAAGCCGAGGTGCTGAGGTTGGACAGCGTCGAGCAGGCCGGACCGAATCGGTCGACGGCGCCCTGCCCAGGGCACGACCCGTCGTTGAGGGTCAGCGGTCACCTGGAGGCGGGGTGCGGGCTTTGTGAGCTGGTGCCCGTGGGCCGGGCCGGCCTCTCCGCCGGGTCCACCGACCCGGCCGTGGGCGCAGCTGTTGGTCTGACCCGTGAACAGCGCCTCGAGGCGCTGGTTGCCCTCGGTCTGGTCGAGTACGTCGGGCCGTCCCCAGCGGGCGACCCGATGTACTGGCCGACCAGCCCGGCCGCTGCGGCCGCTTTGGGCGACGCCGGCGTGGTCGGTGCCGTGGCGACGCACGAAGAGGTCTGACCCCCATGTCCGTGCGTAACGAAAAGCCTTCTAACAAGAGAGAGAAAGAGCCCCAGGATTGTGCGCCAGGCGGCCGGGCTCCAGGGGAGGCGGCGGCTGAGGCGGCGGCTGAGCTACCGGGTGTGCGAAGCACACCTGGTAGCGGCGGCGGGGGGGCGGCCGGGCCACCGGCGGTAGGGGTGTGTTCGGCGGGGGGTTCGGCCGGGGGCGAGTTGGCCGCTGTGGAAGGGGCCGGCGTTGTAGCGGTTGCGCCCGGTGTTGTGGTGCCCGGCCTCGGGATCGACAAGGTGCGCCTGACCACCGTGGCGCTCCCCGCTGGTGAGAAGTGGCAGGCGTTGGGCGCCGACCCCGATCTTCCGTTCATGAAGGCCATGGTGAAGGTCGTCGACGGGGTTGTCGTCTCGGTGTGGGCGCACCGCATCGAGGGCGGGTGGCGGATGTCGGTGGAGGTCAACCCGTCGAGGGTGCTCTACCCCGATGGTTGGGGGCTCTGCCCGTTGAGTCGTTTCCCCGAGGCGTGGGAGGTCGTGCTGGCGGCGGTGTCGGAGCTGATCGACCCCGGGGAGGACTGGTCCGGGGAATGGCAGGTGCGGATGGTCCACCTGGCCGTGGACTTCGCCGGGGTGGACTGCAACTACGTCCTGCGGAGCCTGTCGGCGGTCAGGGCCAGCTACGCCAAGGAGAAGCACCTGTGGTTCAGGTGCGGCCCCACTGCCATGGCCGAGACGCTCTACGTCGGCAACGGCCGGGGCAAGGCCAAGGTTTACGACAAGCACGCCGAGACGGAGGGGGCCGCTCCTCCGGGCACCTTGCGCTACGAGCTGGCTGTCGGCAGGGCCTGGCTCGAGAAGGCCGGGATCCTCGCCTCGGACGACCTGAGCGACGAGGAGCTCGTCGGGGCCTTCTTCCGGGAGCGTTGGGCCTGGACCGGGTTCGGGTCGGCGATCTTCGCAGCGCCCGCTGCGTTCGCTCTCCTCCATCTCCCGGACCTGTCGAAGGTCCAGCGCCTCGAGCTCTTCGCCCTGTTCGCCTGCGAGGCCCACGGCCAGGCGCCCTTTCCGGGGTGCTCCGAAGCGTCGCTCGACCGGTACCAGCGATTCAAGCGCAACAACAGCGTCGTGCCGTCGGCCAGTGCGTTCTGCGTCGACTCGGGGGCTGCGGTCACCCGCCTCGATCTCGACCTCGGACGCCAGATCGGGGTGGAGTCGTGAGCGCCCTCGAGAACAGCGGCCCGAGCGTCAACGGGGAGATGGACCCGGTGCCGCCGTTCGAGTTGTCGGTCGGGTTCAGGCCGTGGTCGCCCTGCGACGGGGACCGCCAGCGCCCGGAGCTCGGCGGGGAGGCCCGCCACGGGCTGGTCGGGGAGGTCGCCGAGTTGTTCGAGGCCGGCAGCGAGATCGACGGCGCCGCCGTGATCGTCCAGCTGTTGGCGGTCGTGGGGGCCATGGTCGGCCGCACCAACTGGTTCCCGGTGGGGGCGGACCGGCACTACCCGAACCTGTTCGTGGCCGTGGTGGGGCCACCGGGCACGGGCACCAAGGGCATGGGCCTGCGGGCGGCGCTCGACGTGGCCCGGCGGGCCGACCCCGCCTTCGTGGCGGAACGGGTCACCGGAGGGATCCGGTCTCGTGAGGCGCTCATCGACTTCGTGCGTGACGAGGAGATGGTGGACAAAGCGGTGGTGGCCCGCAGCGCCGACGATCAGCGGGCGGTGGTCACGACCGGGCTCGCCGACCTGTTCGCCACGGCCCACAGGGGAGCCACGAACGTCTCCGAGGTCCTCTGTGGGGCCTGGGACGGGACCACGCTGCACACCACGGCCAGAAAGCCTCCGGTGCGGTCTGGGGAGGCGTGCGTGTCGGTCATCGCCCACGCCACCCCCGGTGAGGCCCGGGACCACGTGAGCGGCGACGGCGCCCGTCTCGCCAGCCATTTCCTGTTCGCCTGGTCCGAGCGACAGCGGGCGGTGCCCCTTCCCCGAGAGGTCCCCCATCAACAGCTTCAGGCGCTGGCCGCTGCGGTGGGCGCCGCTGTCGGCCAGGCACGTGACGAAGGCGGCCCGTGGGTGCTCTCCCCGGCGGCCGCCAAGCTCTGGGCCGACGTCTACGGCGAACTGTCTGGCCCCACCGGCGGCCTCCGCCACGTCCTGGCCGCCCGGGCGCCGGCGATCGCCCTCAGAGCAGCGGTGCTCTACGCCATCGTCGATCCCTACGCCGACGAGCTCGGCGTGGTCCAGGTGGCGCACCTGCGGGCCGCTCTCGCCCTGTGCCGGTACTCGGCCGCCACCATCGAGTACGTCTTCGGCGACGCCCAGGGCGACCTGCTCACCGACCGGCTCCTCGAGGCGGTGCGCACTGCAGGGCCATCCGGGCTGAGCGTGACCGACCAGTTCGCCAAGGTCGGTGGCCACTTCACCAAGGACCGACTCGACCGGGCACGAGACCTGCTGGAGGCCCGGCACCTGATCGCCACCGGCCACCGGGGCACCGGCTCGACGAGGACACGGGTGTCGGTGGCCATCTCCACGGCGTCGTGAGCCCCCTCCCCACGGCCACCCCCGCCCTGGCCTCCCACCCGTTCCCGGTCTGGTATCTGGGCGCCTGGTCGATCGGGCGCCCCAGCCGGGAGGGCATTCCTCGCATTCCTCGCACTTCGCAAGAGCGGGGCGTCCCCCGGTCCATCGCACCTTGGCTTCAACGTGGCGGCACGGACGGGACCCGGGGACCGGTGCCCGCCTGCGCCCGTCGTGCGGTCGAGAACGGCCCGATCGTGAACGGGTGCTGCAACTGATCGAACAACCACGCCGCTCAGCGCAGCGACCGACCCGGGAACGGTCGGCCCGACCCCTCACCGGCCGCCCCGCTGAGAGCCTCTGGGAGCCCCCTCAGCGAACGAAGGGCCATGAGGGTCACGGCCATCACCCCCTCGTCGGGAGAGCCGCTCTGAGGGCGGTGTGGTGGTCGCCATGTGGCGAGCAGGCGGCGCCCACCAGGGCCATCAGGAGGGTGCTCGACGTGGGCGGCGAGCCCACAGCCTGGGCCGAGAAATCGGCGCCCTAGTGAAGGCTCCCCAGCACCTGGGTGACGAAGCAGATGAGAGGCATCACCGGCGCTCGCTTCCCCCGCTCGCTTCGAGGATGGCGGCCAGCACGATGGACCCACCGACCCTGCGCAGGTAAGGGGCCTTGGTGAGGCCCACCACCTTCTCGCCGGCAGGCTCGGCCTCCAGCTGGTGCTCCCGACGTGGGCGTCGACCGCTGGGCTCGACCACGGCGCCAGACGAAGGCCCAGCACGTGTCCGGTGCGCAGGCACGCCCGACTCCTCTGGTCGATGCCGTTGGCCCCGGAGAAGAAATGGGCGCCCCCGTGAATGGCTCCCCGCCACCCCACAGAGAAGGAGAGAGCGGAGCACCGTGGTGCCACCGCCGGGCGCCTACGCCCGTTGCGCTGGGCGGCCTTGTGGGCCACGTGTATCGACAGTGCGGGGGCAGCCACGGGCGCCGCTCAGAGCACACGGGGCGCCGCCTTCACGGTGAGCCCACGCACGGCCGTTGACGCCGTCTTCGAGGGGTGCCGAACCTTCGCCAAGGTCGAAGTCCCCGAGCGGACCAGAGGAGCGAGCATCAACGCCCCGAGCCCTGCGGGCGACCGCCCTGGCTCCGCAACCGTTGACCGGTCACCCGGGGTACGGAGCGCACCAGCCGCCCACGAGAGCTGGCATCGGTGCTGTACCAATCCGGAAGCCCTTCGCTGCGACTTGGCGTTGGGCGCTCTGCGTCAGGAACCCTCTGCCGCCCGGAACCCCGGCAAACACGGGGAGCCGCCGGCGTGGTAGCGACCCCAACGGCGAGCGGCCGAGCGGGAAGCCCAGCCATGCCGCTACAGCCACCGTTTGGCCCTCGAGCAGTGCCTCGAGGTCCCAACGGACGTAAACCGACGACCAGTCCATGACCGATGCCGCAAACAGCTAGGAGATCGCCCTGGTCGTCGACGTGTACTCCGTCTCCGGCCACCAACCTGACCCGTCCGTGACCTGGCCGAGAAGGGCCGAGGAACTTGACCGGTCAGTGGCTGTTTGGTGGAGATGGGCCAGTTCGGTCCATCAGCCACCGGTGAGCCACGTGGGCGCTTGACGGAATGGTTCTTCTGGGCGAGCCCCCACCCTCAAGTCGGAGTCCCATAGGAAGGTGGGGGCGGGGTTTCCGGAGCAGCGGATCGGCACTGAGAGGGAGCAGTACCCCCCGAAGTAGTACCCGACACCCAAACACCCGAGCCCGACGAAACTCATCGTGCGCATCCTCTCCGTCGTTGCGGAGAAGCTTGTGCGGGTAGGCGACGGGTACTGGTCGACCCCCGGCTGATCATCGAGCCTCGTGGCGACAACTGGATTGTCAGGACTCCGACCGTCGTAGCCCTGCGCTGCAGAATGCTCCGAGCGCCTCTGGGCGAGGACCTCTGCTGTGATTGACTTACAGGTGTGCTATCTTCGATGTCCTTGGCCTCATCTAGGACGTTCTCTCCAGTCGTTATAGGGCTTGCACTGGTCCTTGTCACTGGATGTAGTGACAGCAGTCTAAGCACCCTCGAGACCGGTGCAGATGCCGTCACTACATCGCTCACCGATGCAGCAACTAGCTCCAGTCGGGCAGTAGCTCTTGGCGTCAGTGCTGGCGCAGCATGTCCTCTCACTGCCGGGGAGGTTAGTGCCGCGGTCGAGCGGCTCATGGAGGAAAAGACCCCCGACGATCCGATCGGAATATGTCAGTTTTTTCCGCCTGGCGCGGTTGATCCCGAAAACCTCGGGCTTCTGATAAAGCTTGGTCCCGCATCTCCGGACATCGATTCGTCAACAGAGGACCTAGCTCAAGGACTCGCTGGACAGGACGGCTTTCGATTTATCGAAGACCTGGGCCCTGCCGCTTTTGCGTATAATGTTCCGGCCAGTTCGGCTCAATTTGTGACATTTTCTGGCGATGATGGGGGCATTTACCACATGTCAGTGGCTGATGTCGGGCGGCGGGAGTCATACGATCAACTCGGTGTATACGTAGACCGACTTGTTGAACTCCTAGTAGACTGAGGTTCAGCATCGACCCATGACTAGGGCATGCCCAGATTCATGTCGCCCGCGAGCGCTGGTGGCCGCCCAGTCCAACAAGCGGTCCCGCTCATACGTGGCGATCGCCAACCCGTAGACTGGATTGTCGGGATTGCCGGCCCACCAGCCGGTAGCGCGCATCGAACTCGGCTTAGCTGGCGCGAGTGATCCCGGCGGCTTTGAGGGTGTCGGCGGGCACGCCGGCTTCTCGCCAGGCGGCATAGGAGAGCCCTTTGCGTTCGCTGTAGCCCTTGGCGGCCTCGACGAAGCCCTTCTCCACGGCTTCGATATCGACGGTGTCGTCCTTGGCGTCGAGCTCGGCTTGGAGGCCGATGCGTTCCTGGGTGAGTTGGAGCCGCTTGACCGGGTCGGCGTCGGGCAACTGGGCCTCAACCGCTTCGAGGCGCTTGGCGACCGACTCGGGGGTGCGCTTGCGGCCCCGCTTGGGCTTGTTGGCTTCGAGGGCCTCGAGGTAGGCGCGCACGGCTCGGCCCTGCTCACGCCCGAGGGCGAGTGCTGCTTTGTGCTCGTCGGTCATAGTCTTTGCCATGGCAAGGAACTGTACAGGTGTGTCTACTCGGGACCCTTAAGTCGGGACTCCTAGTGGCCGGTCTGGCCCCCAGCGTTACCGCTACAGCCACCGTTTGGCCCTTGAGCAGTACAGGACCGGTCAGGCCGGACCCGGTTGACCGGTGCCTGCCCGGTGCCCGAACCGACCCCGAGACCGCCCTGGTCACCGACCTGTTTGTCGGAGTGGTGGAGTTGACCGGTGATTGACCGTGGCCGAGAAGGGCCGAGCAGGATCCGGCTCCCGACACCAGACGCCTGAACGTGTAGGTTCTTGCGATAATGAACAGAGCGCGATGGCTAACGATCGTGCTGGCCCTCATCCTCCTGGCCGGCGCCTGCGGGAGCGGCGACGGGG
>OBLX010000023.1_pt1 | contig 94999 bp, 92 predicted proteins | sample 1519811 | NCBI WGS metagenome assembly OBLX01 (sample SAMEA3991476, study PRJEB22521) | metagenome | biome: anthropogenic terrestrial biome; feature: sewage plant; material: surface water | place: Sweden | collected 2012-09-26
ACGGAGGTGGGGAATTTCGACGAGCAACTCTGGGGAATTTCAGCGAGCGGCGTCACCTGCGGCAGCGACGATCAAGGGGCGGCGCCGGCGGACGCCGCGCCGGCGGAGGACACCTCGACCACCAGCACGATCGCCGCCGCCGACGTGCCCTTCGAGAACCCGTACGCCGGCTACACCAGCGAGGTCTACGCCGACGACACCCACTGGCTCTGCCGGCCCGACCTCACCGACGACGCCTGCGACCAGGACCTCACCGCCACCGAGGTCGCCCCCGACGGGACCCTCACCGAGGTGCCCTTCGTGCCCGCCGCCGACCCGGCCTTCGACTGCTTCTACGTGTACCCGACCCTCGACTACTCGGCCGAGCCGGGCAACCACCCCTTCGACGAGCTCAACCCGCTCGAGCCCTACACCACCCAGTTCCAGGCCGCCCGCTTCGCCTCGCTCTGCGACCTCTACGTGCCCCGCTACCGCCAGGCCACCGTCGGCAGCTACCCCCGCGGCGGCGACGCCGGCGACCTGTTCGACCTCGACCCCTTCGCCACCGCCTACGCCGACGTGCTCGACGCCTTCGAGACCTACATGGCCACGTACAACGACGGCCGCCCCCTCGTCCTGCTCGGCCACTCGCAGGGCACCCACCACCTCATCCGCCTCCTGCAGGAGGAGTTCGACGACTCGCCCGCCATGCGGGGCCAGCTCATCTCGGCCCTGCTGGTGGGCCCGACCGGCCGGCTGCGGGTCCCGCCCGGCGAGGTCGTGGGCGGCACCTTCGACAACATCCCGCTGTGCACCTCGGCCACCGAGACCGGCTGCGCCGTCGGCTTCGACTCGTACGCCGCCACCGAGCCGCCCAGGCGCGTGGACCCCGTGGACGACGGCACCGTCCGAGCCTGCGTGAACCCCACGCAGCTGGTCGACGGCGACGATCGCCTCGAGGCGGGCTACTTCGGCGTGTCCGTGCCCGGCGTCCAGACCGCCACCGAGGTGATCCCGGACCACTACACGGCCACGTGCGCCGAGACCGACGAGGGCCAGGTCTACCTCGCCATCGGCGCCGACCCGCCGCCCGGCGACACCCGCGAGATCGACCACATCGCGGCCACCGCCGAGGACGCCAATTCGCTCCACACCGCCGACTACAACTTCAGCCTCGGCGACCTGCTCCTCCTCGTCGAGTCCCAGGCCGCCGCCTACCAGGGCTGACCTCGGGACCTCGGCCCTTCGAGGTCGGGACCTGTGGCCCTGCTGCGGGGACGTCGGCTCGGCCAACCTCAGGGAACGCCTTCCCTGAGCCCGAGAGGACGCCCGATGACCGCCGCCGAGTTCTTCGACCACCTGGCCGCCCGTCCCGAGAGCCGGGACCTGGCCACCGAGCTGATGAGCGCCTGGGTGGGAGTGCGACCCCTGCGCACGGCCACCGCCGAGACCCAGCCGGCGCCGTGCGAGCGGCGGGCGTCGTGATCACCGGACTGCGGCGCCGGGTCGAGCGGGACCACGCCATCGTCGGCGCAGTCGACGCCTCCCTCAAGGGCCTACCGCCCCGCCAGCAGCTGACGGGCGACGAGGCCTACCGGGTGCTCTTCGACCTCGACACCTTCCTGGCCGAGCTCGCCGCGGGCGGCGATGACGAGCTCACCTCGGAGGCCCGGGCGGTGGTCGGCGAGAGCCTGCAGTCGATGGACGGCTGCACGGTCGTCGATCGCGGCCGGGTCATCAACCCGCTCCTCGACGTCCGCAACCTCGTCACGGTGACTCACCGCTGAGGGCGGTCCCGGCGAGCGCCGCCGCCGGCTCAGCCCGAGCGGTCCTGCCAGGTGCAGACGCAGGCCTCGTTGCCGTCGGCGTCGGCGAGGATCCACCAGGAGCGGGCGAAGGCGTCGCTCACCAGACGGCCGCCGGCGGCGAGCGCGGCCTCCACCCGGGCGTCGGCCTCGTCGTGGGGGACGATCACGTCGAGGTGCAGGCGGTCGCGGTCGGTGCGGGGCTCGTCCATCTGCTGGAACCACATGGTCGGCCCGGTGCCCCGAGGGTCGACCAGCTCGTCCTTGCGTTGCCGATAGCCGAGGATGGCCTCCCAGAAGGGGCGGATGCGCTCGGCGTCCATCGTGTCGATGCAGATCTCGACGGCCTGCACCGCGCCGGGTTCGGGGGTGGCGCCGGCCTCCGTGGCGAGCTGCGAGATCGTGCGGGCCAGGGCGACGTCGGCGTCGGACAGGCCGCCGACGGCGTGGGTGGTGAGGGCGACGTGCACCCGGCCGGGCCAGCGCAGGTCGACGTCGGGGTGGTGGTCGGCGGCGTCGGCCGCCTCGGCGATGGCCTGCACCAGGGTGGCGCCGGCCGAGAACCCGGGCGCCACGAAGTCGCCGTGGAGGGCGTAGACGAGCACACGCCAGTCGGCGAGGGTCGGATCGGCGGCGATCTCGGCCGGCGTCACGGGCGTGTAGGAGGCCATTGCCCCCAGTCAACCACCGGCCGGTCAGCGCCGGCGGTGTCGCCACGAACTCGACGCAATGGCTCCCTCAAAACGAGAGCTATTGCGTCGAGAATGGGGGAACTGGCGCCGGGTCAGCGCCGGCGGCGGCCCTCGACCACGAAGCCGACGACGCTGCGCAGCAGCAGGAGGACGCCGGCCACCAGCACCCAGCTGCCGACCGCGAACCCGGCCAGCACCAGCACGCCGCCGGCGCCGATGCCCACCGGCCAGAGGGACTGCTCGGGCAGGTAGAGCTGGTTGGGGATCTCGCCCTCCTCCTGCGCCTCGATCGACGCCCGTACCGGCCCGGCGTGGCGAAGTAGGTAGACGGCGTAGGTGAGCGACAGGATGGTGGACCCGTAGAGCAGGACGATGCCGGCGGCCTCGCCCCCGGTCGACGCGTAGAGCGTGCCGATCACGAAGAACGCGAGGCCCGTGCCGCCGAACACGTGGGTCTCGTGCGGCCAGCCCTTGACCCGGGCGACGAGGCCGGCGGGCGCCGCCGTCTCGTCGGTCATCGGTGGGACTCGACGGTCGGGTGGTCGGGGTGGTTGAGGTCCCAGACCGGCCGCTCGGAGCGGATGGGCGGCAGGGCGTCGAAGTTGTGCGGCGGCGGCGGCGAGGTGGTGGCCCACTCGAGGGTGTGGCCGTCCCACGGGTTGGCCACCCCGTCGACCTCGGTGGCGGGCCGGCGCAGGGTCCGCCACACGTTCCAGAGGAAGGGCAGGGTCGACAGCCCCAGCAGGGCCGAGCCCAGCGAGGACATCTGGTTCATGAAGGTGAACCCGGCGTCGGCGCTGTAGTCCGCCACCCGCCGGGGCATGCCGGCCAGGCCGAGCAGGTGCTGCACGAAGAAGGTGAGGTTGAAGCCGATGAACATCAGCCAGAACTGCGCCTTGCCCAGCTTTTCGGACAGGCGCCGGCCGGTGAACTTCGGGAACCAGTAGAAGATGGCCGAGTAGACCGCGAACACCGAACCGCCCATCAGCACGTAGTGGAAGTGGGCCACCACGAAGTACGAGTCGCTCAGGTGGAAGTCGATGGGCGGTGACGCCAGCATCGGGCCGGTCAGCCCGCCGATCAGGAACAGCAGCAGGAACCCGACGGCGAAGAGCATCGACGTGTCGAACGCGATGGACCCGCCCCACATCGTCCCGATCCAGTTGAAGAACTTCACGCCGGTGGGCACGGCGATGAGCATGGTGATGCCGGCGAAGAAGGGCAGCAGCACGGCCCCGGTCACGAACATGTGGTGCGCCCACACGCCCATGGACAGGCCGGCGATGGCCAGGGTGGCGAAGACGAGGCCCTTGTAGCCGAACACCGGGCGGCGGCTGAACACTGCGATCACCTCGGTGACCACCCCGAAGTACGGCAGGGCGAGGATGTAGACCTCCGGGTGCCCGAAGAACCAGAACAGGTGCTGCCACAGCAGGGCGTCGCCGCCGGCGTTGACGTCGAAGATGTGCCCGCCGTAGTGGCGGTCGGCGAAGAGCATCACCGCGGCGGCGGTCAGCACCGGGAAGGCCAGCAGCACGAGCAGGCTCGTGACCAGCATGTTCCAGGTGAAGATGGGCATCCGGAACATGGTCATGCGGCGGGCCCGCATCGTGATCACGGTCGTGATGATGTTGACCGAGGTGAGGATGCCGGAGAGCCCGGTGAGGGCGACGCCGGCGATCCACAGGTCGCCGCCGAGGCCGGGCGAGCGGACCGGATCCGACAGGGGCGTGTAGGCGAACCACCCGAACGACGCCGGCCCGTTGGCGGTGAGGAAGCCCGAGCACATGACGAGGCCGCCGCCCAGGAAGAACCAGTACGAGATCAGGTTCAGGCGGGGGAAGGCCATGTCCTTCGCCCCGATCTGCAGCGGCACGACGTAGTTGGCCAGGCCGAAGGCGAAGGGCCCCACGAACAGGAACAACATGATGCTGCCGTGCATCGTGAACAGCTCGTTGTAGTTGTCCGTGTTCACCACCTGCTGGCCCGGCTCGAAGAGCTCGGCCCGGATGATCAGCGCCATGACCCCGCTCGACAGGAAGAACAGGTAGGCGGTGACCATGTAGCTGAGGCCGATGGTCTTGTGGTCGGTGCTGGTCACCCACGCCAGCAGGCCCGACGGCCGCCCGTGGCGGGGCGTCGGCGAGGCGCTCGGGGCGGCGGCGTCGCCCGGCTCGAACGGCGGCGTGGTGGGCGGGTCGGCGGTGAGGGTCACGAGCCGTCTCCCGGAGCCGCAGCCTGCTGATCGGCCAGCCAGGCGTCGAACTCGTCGGCGGGCACGGCCCGCACGGTGAAGTCCATCTTCCAGTGGTCGAGCCCGCAGTACTCGGCGCAGCGGCCGACCCACACACCCGGCTCGGTGATGTCGACGTCGATCTCGTTGTCGACGCCGGGGATCAGGTCACGCTTCTCGAGGAACTCGGGCACCCAGAACGAGTGGTTCACGTCGTCGGACACGAGGTCGAAGCGGATGGTGCGCCCGACCGGCAGCACGAGCTCGGGCGTGACCTCGGCGCTGCCGCCCACGTCCACCCTCTCGCCCACGTAGAGGAACTGCCACTGCCACTGGAAGCCGACGACCTGGATGGTGAGGTCCGGATCCGGGTCGGTGCGGGTGATGCGGTTCTCACCCATCACCGTGAAGGCGAAGAGGAAGGCCACGATGATGATGGGCACCACCGTGTAGACCACCTCGAGGGGCACCTGGTATTGGCGCTGGCTGGGGACGGCGTCGGGGTCGTCGCCCTTGCGCCGACGGAAGCGCAGTGCGGCGTAGATGATCAGGCCGTAGACGATCAGGCCGACCACCGCGGCGGTGATCAGGAAGCCCTTCCAGAGGGTCGTGAACTCGTCGCCCTGCTTGGTCACCGCCTCGGGGGCGCCCAGGTTGCCCGAGCACCCGGCGAGCACGACCGCGGCGCCGACGGCCAGCGCGGCGACGGCCCAGCGCCGCCGCCAGCCCCCTCCCTTCCTCACCCCGCCGACCTTAGGTCGTGGTCGTTCGGCGTGAACGGAAGGATCTGTCAATCGGTGAAGTCGAGGCCGCGGGGGAGGGGGGCGGTGGTGAGGGCGGCCACGAGGGAGTTCGCCTCCTCCTCGTCGATGTCGCCGCTGATCTGGATGTCGAAGCGGCCGAACTCCTCGTCCGCCACCCGGGGCGCCATCAGCACCACCTGGTCGAGGGCGATGGCGGCCAGGCCGGCGTCGCAGGGCGACTCCCGGTGCTTGCAGGCGGCAGCCAGCTCGTTGAACGTCTCGATCCCCTCGGTGCTGACGATGAGGTCGACGGCCCAGTCGTCGTCGCGGTTGCCGTCCTGATCGGGAGCGATGACGGTGGCGTGGGCCCGCTCGATGGCGGCGTTGGTGATGCCGCCGGGAGCGAGGGCGTAGCAGGCGACGACCTGCCCGCTGCGCTCGCCGCTGAACTCGTACTCCGGGTAGAGCGAGTCGTCGTCGGCACCCTGTGCGGTCGGCGGGTCGGCGCAGCGCGCCACGGCGGGAGTCCGGCGCACGGCACGGATCTCGAGGCGGCCCGGCTCGGTCAGAAGGTCCTCGATGGCGGGCTGGGTGAGGGGCCCCTCGCCGGGGTCGACCCGCACGCCGCCGCCCTCCGGGAGGGCCGACACCGCTGGGTGGCCGGCCGCCGAGAGGCGCTGCTTCACCGCCGTCGCCAGCTCGTCGAGGTCGACGCTGCTGTTCTCCCCGGGCGTGACGAGGAACGTGCCGTCGTCCACGGGCACCGTTGTCTCCGGGGGCTTCTCGAGGATGGGTGACTCGGGCTCGACCACGGTCGTCGAGGAGACGGCCAGCCCCGAGTCGTCGCCCTTGCCGATCTGCCCGCCGACCACCACCGTGAGGGCGATGAAGGCGCCCATCGCGCCCAGCACCCACCCGGCGGCGACCCCGCCCGACGGACCGTCATCGCCGGTCCGGGTCACCACGACCCGCCTCACCGGACCACCTCGAGACCGGACGGCAGCGGCTCCACCCGCAGCGCGGCGGCGAGGGCGCGGGCCTCCGCCTCGGTGAACGTGGCCGACGCAGGGTCCTGGCCGCCGCCCCCGCTGATCTGGATCTGGTCGTGCTCGTAGGCGGGCTGCTGGACGGTCGGCGCGGACAGGACGACACCGTCCACCGCTATGGCGATCATGCCCGTCGGGCACGCCGAGGAGGTGGCGTTGCACTCCGCCGCGAGTTCGTTGAATGCGTCGATGCCCGCCTCGGTCAGGACCGGGTTCACCACCCACTGGTCGCCAGGCGCCACGGTCGTTGACGGGGCAGCCGGATCAGTGAGCACGAGGTCGCCGGTGGGCAAGATCGTCGCGCTTGCGGCCTCGATGGCGTCGTTGGTGAGGCCGGAGGGGGCCAGCGAATAGCAGGCGGTCACGGTGCCGTCCGCCTCGAGCGCCGGATAGACGGCCACCTCGGGCGTACCGGTCGGCTCGACCACGTCGCAGTCGGGCGGCAGCACCTCGAGCACGGGCCGCATCTCAAGGCGACCCGGCGTCGCGAGCAGGTCGTCCAGCGCCGCCGCGTCGAGCGGCCCTGGCCCGGGCGTCACCTCGACGCGGTCACCGGCGACCACGGCGATGCCGTCGTCGTGTCCGGCGGCGACCAGCCGGTCCTGCAGGTTGGCGGCCAAGGCGTCGAGGTCCGCGGGCACGCCCTCGCCGGCGAGGACGGCGAAGGGCTCGACCGATCCGGACGTGACGGTCGTCGTCGTCTCTCGGGTCGCCGATCCGGCGGTGGTCGTGGTGGCGTCGGCGGCCTCAGGCTCGGCCCCGTCGCTGGCGCAGCCCGCCAGCGCGGCCATCCCCACGAACGCGACCACGACCACCGAGAAGGGCCCCGCCACCCAGCGCATCGGGCCACGGTACCTGCGCCGCCGAGCGCGCCTAGCGTGCGCAGCCATGGGGCGGACCGGCACGGTGAGCGTGCTCTTCACCGACATCGTGGGCTCGACCGAGCTGCTGGGTCGCCTCGGTGAGCGGGACTACGACGACGTCCGCCGCCGCCACTTCACCGCCCTCCGCAAGGCGCTCGCCGATCACGACGGCACCGAGGTGAAGAACACCGGCGACGGCCTCATGGCCGTCTTCCGTAGCGCGGTCGACGCCGTCGACTGTGCGGTGGCGATGCAGCGCGAAGCCCTCAACGTCATGAGTGAAGGCCGGCCGGTGGCCATGCGGGTCGGGCTGTCGGCGGGCGAGGCCACCGAGGAGCAGGGCGACTGGTTCGGCGCGCCGGTGGTCGAAGCGGCCCGCCTCTGCGCTGCCGCGGGCACCGACGAGGCGTGGGCCTCCCGGATCGTCGCCGTGCTGGCCGGCTCGCAGGCCGAGGCCCGGATGGTCGAGGTCGGCCCCCAGACGCTGAAGGGGTTCGATCAGCCCGTCGACGTGGTGCGCGTCGAAGCGGCCGAGTTCGGCCGGGGCACGATGTACGCCCACGTGGCGGCGCACGCCGGTGACCTCGGCCAGCGCCTGGTCGCCCAGCTCGACTACTGGGAGACGGTGCCCGGGATCCAGCAGATGCGGGCCGAGGTGCTCGCCCGGGTGGCCCCCCTCCCGGGTGATGTGGTCGCCGACATCGGCTGCGGCGCCGGCACCGAGCTCATCCGCCTGGCCCAGCTGGTCGGCCCCGAGGGCACGGTCATCGGCGTCGACCCCAGCGAGATGATGCTGGACGAGGCGGGCCGGCGGGCGACCGAGCAGGGGGTGACCGTCGAGCTCGTGCCCCGCGACGGGCGCGACACCGGCCTGGCGGACGGGCGGTGCGACGCGGTGCGCTGCGAGCGGGTCGTGCAGCACATCGGTGACGTCGGCGCGCTGGTCGACGAGGCCCGTCGCATCACCCGCCCTGGGGGGACGGTCGTCCTCGCCGACACCGACTGGGGCAGCCTGATGATCCACCCGGGCGACCCCGAACTGGTGCGGCGCATCAAGGGTCGGATGGAGGGTGGCCCGATGGCGCAGCCGTGGGCGGGCCGGCTGCTGCCAAAGGCCCTGCACGACGGCGGCCTGCTCGACGTGTCGTACCGGCTCCTTGCGATCGATGCCCAACCAGGGGTGATGCTCGCCGTATCGCCGGTGCTCGGGCGCATGGTCGAGGGTCGCGTCGCGGAGCAGGCAGAGCTCGACGCGCTCCACGCCGAACTGACGGAGGCCTACGCCGCCGGCGTCGGCGTCTGGGCCTTCACCATGGTGGTGGCGTCGGGCCGAGTCCCGGGCTGAGGCCAGATCGGGGGAGGTGGGTTCAGCGGGCGCCGGCGGCCCGGCGGGCGTCGTCGGCGGCGTCGAGACGGCGGGCCTCGCGCTCGTCGGCCCGCATCCACTGGTAGGCGACGATCACCACGAGCACCACGCCGAGCAGGTCGCCGAGGCCCCACATGAGCCCGGCGCCGGTGTGCTGGTCGTTGAGGGGCGACGCCCCCCAGGTGCGGCCGAGGCCGAGGTACCAGTCGGCGGCCACGGGCCGGTCGGCGCTGAGCAGGGCCAGGCCGAGCACGGCGTGGAAGGGCACGAGCAGCAGGACGAGCAGGAGGCGCACGGGGTAGGTGAGCTGCCGCCCGGCCCGGGAACGGCCCCAGCCGGGATCGACGCCGACCACCGCCTCGGTGAAGAGACATCCGACCACCAGCAGGTGCAGGTGGACCCAGCCGTGCGCCACGCCGTTGCGCAGCGAGAGCTCGTAGAGGCCGGTGAGGTAGAGGCCGAGCATGGTGGTCCCGAACAGGAACCACGCCGTCACCGGGTGGGTGAGGAAGCGCACGACCCGGTGGTGGAACAGCCCGATGAGCCAGCGCTGGGTCGGGCGGTGGGCGGCCTGGATGGCCAGGGTCATGGGCGCACCCAGGACGAGCAGCAGCGGCGCCAGCATCCCCAGGAGCAGGTGCTGGGCGGCGTGGACGCTGAACAGGGTGGTGTCGTAGCGGGCCAGGCCCGACTGGGTGGCGACCAGGATGACCACGAGGCCGGAGGCGAACGAGGCGGTCCGGCCCGTCCGCCAGCGGCGCCCGCGGGCGGAGAGGCGGCGCACCCCGGCGAGGTAGCACCAGCCCGCCAGCACGGACAGGACGAGGGGGACGGGGTCGAGCGTCCACCAGCCGGCGAGCCGGGCGACCGAGATCGGCGGGGGCGCCTCGGCAAGCAGTGAGCACCAGGGCACCCCCGCAAGCTAGGCCGCCACCGCCGGGCGGGGGGATGGTAGGAATGCCCCGTGGAGGGGACCGCTGCGGTGGCCGCCGTGGACGACGGAACCGACCGCGGCGCGGCACCCGACGAAGGCTGGGACGACGACTTCGCCACGTCGGCGTCGCCCCTCGGCATCGGCGTCATCGTCTGGCTGGCCTCCGAGGTCATGTTCTTCGCCGGCCTGTTCGCCGCCTACTTCGTGCTGCGCTCCGAGAACGACCCGTGGCCGCCGGCGGGGGTCGACCTCGACATCCCCCGGGCCGTGCTGTCCACCGTCCTGCTCCTCACCTCCAGCGCCACCATGCACCTGGCCGTGCGGGCCGCCGAGCGGGGTGACCACGGCCAGGTGGGCCGCTGGCTGGCCGTCTCCCTCACCCTCGGCACCCTTTTCCTCGTGAACCTGGGCCTCGAGTGGGCCGGCCTCGACTTCTCGCTCAGCACCGACGCCTACGGCACCAGCTACTACCTGATCACCGGCTTCCACGGCCTCCACGTCCTCGGCGGCCTGATCCTCATGGTGGCGGTGGCCGCCCTCGTGCTGGGCCGGGACAGCGAGGCACCGATCGGTCCCTCGGTGGCGGTCACGGGCTACTACTGGCACTTCGTCGACGTCGTGTGGGTCTTCGTGTTCGCCACGCTCTACCTGCTGCAATGAGGCGCCCTGCGCTGCTGGCGGGCGCCTCGGTGGTGGCCCTGACCGCGATCGGCATGCTCCTGTGGCAGCCGGCGCAGGCCCAGTCGCCCCCCACGACCTCCTCCTCGACCACCGCCGCCGCACCGGCGTCGTCGTCCACCTCCTCGACCCTGCCGCCGGCAGGAGAGGGCATCGGCTACCCCGACGACTACGCGGCCATCGGTCAGCAGTACTTCGACACCGGTTGCGTGAGCTGCCACGGCCAAGGCGGCGTGGGCACCGCCGACGGCCCGAGCCTGATCGGGGTCGGCGCCGCCGCCGCCGACTTCATGCTCCAAACCGGCCGCATGCCCCTGGCCGACCCCCAAGGCCAGTCGCCGAGCAAGCCGCCCGCCTACAGCCCGCAGGAGATCCAGGCCCTCGTGGCCTACGTCGCCTCGCTGGGGGAGGGCACGCCCATCCCCCGCGTCGACGTCGACGCCGCCGACCTCGTCGAGGGCGGGGAGCTGTTCCGGGCCAACTGCGCCGCCTGCCACGGCGCCGCCGCCGTGGGTGGCGCGCTGAGCCATGGCAGCTACGCCCCTTCGCTGCACTCGGTGGGCGAGGTGCAGATTGCCGAGGCGGTGCGGGTCGGCCCCGGCCAGATGCCCGTGTTCGACGAGGACACCTTCACCGACGAGCAGCTCAACTCGATCGTGGCCTACGTGACCTACCTCCAGGACCCGGCCGACCCCGGCGGCTTCTCCCTCGGTCGCATCGGCCCGGTGGCCGAGGGCTACCTGATCTGGGTGCTGGGGATCAGCGTGGTGCTGGTGTTCGTGCGGTGGATCACCCGGCGGAGGACCCATGACTGACGCGCCCGACGAGCCCCGTCCCGACGCCGCCGCGCCCCACGGCGAGCCGTTGGTCGGGGAGACCGCGGCTGACACCGCCCGGGTCGATCGCAGCAGCGGACAGCTGGCCCCGGCCCTGTGCTTCGGCGCCAGCATCCTGGCCGCGTTCGGCCTCGCCGTCGTCTACGCCAACGGCGGCCAGAACCAGGCCGAGGGGGTGCTGTTGGCCGTCGCCCTCGGCGGCATCGGCATCGGCCTCGTCCTGTGGGCCAAGCGCTTCATGCCCGAGGGCCCCGACGAGGAGCCGCGTGGCCGGATCGGCTCGGCTCCCGAGGACCGGGCCGCCTTCGTGGCCGACTTCTCGACCGGGGGCCGCACCTTCGGCCGCCGCCACCTCCTCACCAAGATGCTGGTGGGCTCGGTAGCCGCCCTGGGCCTGGCTGCGCTGTTCCCCATCCGCTCGCTCGGGCCCCGGCCAGGAAGGGGCCTGAAGTCGACGCCCTACCGCGACGGCGTCCGCCTCGTCACCGACGCCGGCGCGCCCATCCGCCCGGACGATCCTGGCGTGGGCGGCGTGATCACCGCGTTCCCCGAGGGCCACGTCGGCGACGAGACCGCCCAGACCCTGCTCATCCGCCTCCAGCCCGGCCAGCTCCAGCCCCAGCCGGGACGCGAGGACTGGACCGTCAACAACGTCGTCGCCTACTCGAAGGTCTGCACCCACGCCGGCTGCCCGGTGGGGCTCTACCAGGCCGAGCGGGGCGAGCTGCTGTGTCCCTGCCACCAGTCCACCTTCGACGTGTTCGATGGCGCCACGCCGGTGTTCGGCCCTGCCACCCGGCCCCTCCCCCAACTCCCCCTCGGCACCGACGACGACGGCAACCTCATCGCCACCGGTGACTTCAGCGGTCCCGTCGGCCCCGGCTTCTGGGACATCGACACGTGAGCGCCGAGACCGACACCGAGGCGTTCGAGGCGCCCCAGGTGTCCGAGGTGGAGGACGGCCCCAAGGGCTCCCGTCTCGGTCGCACGGCCCGGTGGTTCGACGACCGCCTCGGCGTGGCCCGCACCGGCCGCACCCTGCTCGACAAGATCTTCCCCAACCACTGGTCCTTCCTGCTCGGCGAGATCGCCCTCTACTCGTTCGTCGTCCTGCTGGCCACGGGCATCTACCTCACCTTCTTCTTCGACGCCTCCGCGGCGCCGGTCACCTACGACGGCAGCTATGCGCCCCTCCAAGGCGTGGAGGTCAGCGCCGCCTACAACTCGGTGCTGGACCTGAGCTTCGACGTGCGGGCCGGGCTGATGATGCGCCAGGTCCACCACTGGGCGGCGCTGCTCTTCGTGGCCGCCATCGTCGTGCACCTCTCCCGGGTGTTCTTCACCGGCGCCTTCCGCCGACCCCGCGAGATCAACTGGGTGGTCGGCTGCACCTTGATGGTGTTCGCCCTCGGCAACGGGTTCGCCGGCTACTCGCTGCTCGACGACCAGCTCTCGGGCACCGGCATCCGCATCGCCGACTCGGTGATCCTTTCCATCCCGGTGGCGGGCACCTGGATCTCGTCGTTGCTCTTCGGCGGCGACTTCCCCGGCACCGAGATCATCCCCCGCCTCTTCATCATCCACGTGCTCCTGCTGCCGGCGGCCATCGTCATCCTGCTGGCGGCCCACCTCGGCATCCTCGTGCGCCACAAGCACACCCACTTCGCGGGCGACGGCGCCACCGAGGACAACGTCGTCGGCGAGCGCGTGTGGCCCACCTACGCGGCCAAGGCGGGTGGCGTGTTCTTCCTCACCGCCGCCCTGCTCTGCCTGCTCGGCGGACTGTTCCAGATCAACCCGGTCTGGCTGTTCGGGCCGTTCGAGGTGGCCAACGTCAGCTCGGCCAGCCAGCCCGACTGGTACATCGGCTGGTTGGAGGGTTCGCTGCGGCTCATGCCGCCGTGGGAGGTCTCGTTCGGGAACTACCTGATCCCGAACCCGTTCTTCCCCGGGGTGCTGCTCCCCGGTGTCACCTTCGCGCTCCTCTACGGCTGGCCGTGGATCGAGGCGCACTTCACCAAGGACCACGCCCCGCACCACGTCCTCGATCGCCCCCGCGACCGACCGTTGCGGACGGCGCTCGGCGTGGCCACCCTCACCTTCTACGTGATCCTGTTCGCGGCCGGCGCCACCGACGTGTTGGCGGTCACCTTCGGCCTCTCGGTCAACCGCATCGTGTGGACCTTCCGGGTCCTGCTCCTCGTGGCGCCGGTGGCGGCTGCCTTCGTGGCCAACCGCCTCTGCCACGAGCTCCAACGCCGCGACGGCCCCGTCGAGGCGGCGCGTGACGGGGTGACGGCTTAGCCCTGCCCGGCCTGGAACGCGGTGTAGGCGAGGCCGGCGAGGCCGATCAGCGTCGTGACGATGGCGAAGTAGAAGACGCGGACCTGCGCGGCGATGTCCCCCCGGAGCAGGCCGACCTCGCCGAGCACCCGCCCCTCCATCTGGGCCACTCGGCCTTCCATCTCCGCGAACCTGCCTTCGAGTTGGGCGAACTTGCCTTCGAGTTGGGCGAACTTGCCCTCGAGAGCGGTGAACTCGGCCCGCAGCTCGGCGATCTCACGGTGCACCTCGGCCCGCAGTTCGGTCATCTCGTTGCGGAGCTCCGCACGGACCAACTCGATGCGCAGCGTCAGCCGCTCCTCGAGGCCCTGCAGGTCGACCGCGTCCAAGCCGGCCATCAGCAGGTCTGCTCCCCGGTTCCCGAGCGCATCGCGCGCCAGCTCTCGTAGTTCGTCACGTTCTGCAGCACTGATCGACATGGGTTCGCTCCCGATGCTGGATGGTTCCATCGGGGAGCGATGACGGTCGGCTCCCGAGCCGTGGCCGGAGGGTAACCCGACGCCCCGGCGAAGGGAAGGGTTCAGTGCGGTTCGTCGCCCCGTCGACCGGGTGCACCTTGGGGTCGTTGGGCGTGCGGATGGCGTCCCATGTGATGCGCCCATCCCGGGGGTGCACCTTCTCGGGCTTGCCCTCCACCACGTCGGCCTTGAAGGTGGCGCCCTCCTGCACCTTCGGCACGAGGCCGGCGTCGACCGTCCAGGCGGTGGTCACCTCGTAGGTCGGCCCGTCGACGACCTCTACCCGCAGGCGCAGCCGCAGCGACGTGGCCGACTGGTGGCTCTGCACCACCGAGCTGCCGACCTCGACCACCGTCGCCCTCGCCGGCCGGCGCTTCTCGGGCGCCGCTGCCTTCCTCCGCCAGAACGCCATCGCCGCGATCCTACGGACGGCCGCGGGCTCAGCAGTCGATGGCGATGCGCAACGCCCGGCACACCTCGTCGAGGCGCTCGCTGCTCACCATCCACCGTCCCAGGTGTCGAGGTGGCCCTGGAGCTCCTGGCTGAGGCGCTCCTCCCGTTGGGCTGCCTGCTCGAGACCGAGGCGGACGACCAGGTCGGTGGTCGCCGTACAGGCGTCGATGGCCGCGAGCACCTCGACCAAGGGTTCCGGTGGGCATCCCCACTCCAGCGCTGACATGTCGTCAGCCTCGCATCGCGATCGACCGCCCGTGGTCGTTCTTTCAGGCGTCGCCGATGGCGAAGAAGAGGCCGGCGCGGGTGCCGACGTAGATGCGGCCCTTCCAGACCGCCGGCGTGGACTCGATGCAGCCGCCGAGCTCGAGGCTCCAGAGCTCGGGCGGGTCGACCCGCGGGTTCGACACGTCGTAGGCGTGCAGGAAGCCGTTGCAGTCGCCCTGGATCAACACGTCGTCGACCACCACCGGCGACTGCCACGTCGGCCCGGGCAGGTCCTTGGTCCAGACGATCTCGCCGGTCATGCGGTCGACGCCGAGGAGGCGCCCGCCGTTGGTGGGGACGTAGAGCATGTCGCCGTAGATGGCCGGGGTGGCCCAGACGCCGGCCGGGTTGGCGTCGCGGTCGGGGATCGACCACACCAGCGGGTCGTCGGGCTTGGTGGGGTCGAGCTTCATGATCTGGCCGACCTCGTTCGAGCGGGTCGTGCCCCGCTCGTACTCGGAGGCCACGTAGAGCATCCCCTCGTCGTCGATGACGACGCTGGCGTCGGTGTCGTCGCCCGTCCAGAAGCGGAAGGTGCGGGTCACCGCGGAGGGGCCGGCGCCGCCGGGGCGCAGCGGGCCGATGTCCCAGCCCTGCACGAGGCCGCCGGAGTTGGCGAAGTAGGCGGTGTTGCCGGAGATGGCGACCGAGTTCTCGATGGACACCGTCTGGTCGCCGATGTCGGCGAGTAACTGGTCGTCCCAGCCGGGCGTGTTGAAGATGAGCTGCGGGGCGACGGTGACGGGGTCGGCCTCGCTGGTGCCGCCGGCCCGATTCAGGGTGGCGACGTGGAACTGGCTGTTCTCGCCGCCCTCGAAGAGCGTGTCGTCGATCACGAGGCCCGAGCCGTCCCAGTCGTTGTTCCAGAGCGTGGGGCTGACCGCGTCGGCGCTCAGCGACCACAGCTCCTGCACCGGGTTCCGGTCGATGGCGAGCACCCGGTAGAAGTTGTCGCGCGACCCGGTGTAGACGAGCGGGTAGCCGTCGGGGTCGATCGTGACCGAGCCCTTGATGATGTCGCCGGTGGGGAAGGGCGGGCGCAGGTCCTGGCCGGTGGCGGCATCGACGAAGTGCACCGCCCGGTCGTAGGCGCCGAACACCACCCAGGTCACCCCGTTGCGCTCGAACACCGCCGGCTCGCCCGTCCACCCCGACCCGCACCACACCCGGGTCTCGTCCCCCTCGCTCGACTCGGAGCACATGGCCGAGCCCGGATAGCTCCACAGCACCTGCGGGTTCGTGGGGACCGGGCCCTGCCCGTAGTAGGTGCGGGTGGGGTTCCCCCGGAAGGTGAGCAGTCCGGGAACGGTGTCGCCGTAGGGCTGTCCCGACGAGGCCGGGTCCACCCACCCGTCGAAGGGCGGCGCGGTGGTCGTGGTCGGCGCCACCGTGGTGGCGGGCGCCGGCGGGCTGGTGGAGGTGGCGGCGTCCTCACCCCCCGGTCGGTCCGCCCCGCCGCCGGCGCCGCAGGCGGCGGCGAGCGCCAGTCCGATCAGGATCGCGGCAGCACGGAAACGGAGGATGAACCGCAGGCTACTGCTCCGTTCCCGCCCCGATTCCCGTGGCATCCGGGCGCCGCGAGGCCGGTCAGGCGCCGCCTTCGGCGACGAGGCGGTCGAGGGTGAGCTCGGGCTGCTCGCGCTCGACGCGCTCGAGCCAGTACTGGCTCTCGAAGAGGGCGTAGCGGGTGCCGTCGGCGCGTTTGAGGACGTCGACGCCCTGCATGGCCTTCAGAGTGGGCTCGCTCGCCTCGTCGGTGCGGCGGGCCACCCGGTAGCTGGCCCGGTTCAGCTCGACGGGGGCGCCGAACTCGTTCTCCAGCCGGTGGGTGGCCACCTCGAACTGCATGGGCCCGACGGCGGCGAGCAGGGGGGCCTGGTCGCCGGTCTCGTCGCTGCGCAGCACCTGCACCACGCCCTCCTCGTCGAGCTGGGCGATGCCGCGACGGAACTGCTTGAAGCGGCCGGTGTCGCGCACGCGGGCGACGGCGAAGTGTTCAGGGGCGAAGCTGGGGATGCGGGGGAACTCGACGGGCTCGTCGAGGTAGAGCGAGTCGCCCACCCGCACGTCGGTGGCGTTGACGAGGCCCACGACGTCGCCGGGGAAGGCCTCTTCGAGGGTCTCGCGCTCCTGGCCGAACACCTGGTGGGCGTACTTGGTGGCGAAGGGCTTGCCGGTCGGGCCGTGGGTCACGACCATGCCCCGCTCGAAGCGGCCGGAGCAGACGCGGAAGAAGGCGATGCGGTCCCGGTGCGACGGGTCCATGTTGGCCTGCACCTTGAACACGAAGCCCGAGAAGGGGGTGTCCAGTCCGCGAGGCGTGCCGTCGGCGTCCTCGCGGGGCGAGGGCGACGGGACGAGGTCGACGATGGCGTCGAGCAGCTTGCGCACGCCGAAGTTGGTCAGGGCCGAGCCGAAGAACACCGGGCTGGTCTCGCCGGCGAGGAACGACTTGGCGTCGTGGTCGGCGCCGACCTCGGTCAGCAGGCCGAGCTCCTCCTCGGCGGCGGTCCAGGCCAGGCCCTCGTCGGCGCGGGCCTGCTCGGCCGACACCTCTTCCTCCGGGGCCTCGGTGCTGCCGCGGGCGGTGCGGGTGAAGCGGGTGAAGCCGATCTCGCCGGCGGCGTCGCCGGTGAGGGCCCGGTCGGCGACCCCTCGGAAATCCCCGGCGATGCCCACGGGCCAGGTGACCGGCGTGGGCACGATCGACAGCTTCGACTCGATCTCGTCGATGAGCTCGAGCGCTTCGCGGCCGGGGCGGTCCCACTTGTTGATGAAGCTGAGCAGCGGGAGGTTGCGCTGGCGGCAGACCTCGAAGAGCTTGAGGGTCTGGGGCTCGATGCCCTTGGCCGCGTCCAGCACCATCACCGCGGCGTCGGCGGCGGCGAGCACCCGGTAGGTGTCCTCGGAGAAGTCCCGGTGCCCCGGGGTGTCGAGCAGGTTGATCACGCAGTCCCGGTACGGGAACTGCATCACCGTCGAGGTGATGGAGATGCCGCGCTGCTGCTCGAGGGCCATCCAGTCCGACGTGGCCGAGCGCCGCTCGCCCTTGGCCTTGACCGCGCCGGCCTCCTTGGCGAGTGCCCCGCCGTAGAGCAGGAACTTCTCGGTGAGGGTGGTCTTGCCGGCGTCGGGGTGGGAGATGATGGCGAAGGTGCGCCGGCGCGTCGCCTCGCCCGCTGCGCTGGCCGCGGTCACCCGCTCAGGCTACCGGTACCCTGGTCGGGGTCATGTCGCTGCGACGCCTGCGCCTCGCACCGCTCGTGCTCGCCGCTGTCGCCGCCTTGGCGTTTGCGTGGGTTGCGGGCGCCGCCCCCGGGTGGTCGGCGCACGATGCGGCGCACGACGCCGAGGGAATCACCTCGTTCCACCTCGAAGCCCCCGCGATCGCCGCCGGTGGCGACGAACGTTTCGACGTCCGGGCCGAGCGGAACGCGAAGTCCCGGGGCATCCCTCTGGCCCTCGTGGGCGCCGCGCTCGCAGGGGCGACGGCGCTCCGTCGCCGCCACCGTGCGGGCGACGGCATCCAGCGCCTCGTCCCCCACCGGTCTGACGCTCTCGGTCGCGCCCCGCCCGCCCTCCTCGTCACCACGAACTGAACCGCGACCCCGACCGTCGGGGCCGCTGCTCGACCCCGTGACCAGGAGGTCCACCCGTGCCGCTTTCCCGTTCTGCCCTTCCCGTTCCCCGCTCGCTCCGGCGGCTGCGATGACCCGCGCTCCCGCCATCGACCGCGAGCTCGGGCCCACCCGGAGCTGGGCCCCCCGCTTCGTGCACCTCTGGTGGGTGCTCGCCGGCGCCGTCGCCCTGGCTGCGCTGATCCTGCTGGCCCCCCTGCTGCGCATGCCCAGCCACGTCGCCGAGATCGGCTTCGACAACCCCACCGCGTACGGCATCACGGTCGAGGCGAGCGACGGCGACGGCGTGAGCTGGACCCCGGTCGGCACCGTCGGGGCCCGCGAGTCGATCACCTTCGAGCGCGTCTACGACCAGGGCGACGACTGGATGTTCCGGTTCTCATCCCAGGGGCGTGATGCCGGCGAGATCGAGCGGTCGCGCGCCCAGCTGGAACAGGACGGCTGGCAGGTCGCGATCCCCACCTCGGTGGGCGACACCCTGCGCGCCGACGGCGCTCCCGAGCCCGGCTGACCGACCTCCCCACCCCAACCCGCCGTCCCCGCGCGGCGCGCCTCTGCCCGCGCGCCCGGCGGGGAGTTCTCCCTCATCCTCGCCACCCTCGGTGTGGCCGCCGGCCTCGACGAGCGCATCGGTCCCTTCGTGGCCCTCTACGTGCTCTTCCTGGCCCTCCTCGGGCCCATCCTGGTGGCGCAGTCGGAGCGGTTGGCCGGGCTGCTGCCCCCGCGCCTCCTGCCGGGGATCAGATGATCACCGGCGGGCGGCCGCCGATGGCCTCGTAGCAGGCCTCGGTGAGGCCCACCGTCCGGGCGTCGCCGATCATGTTGGGCATCAGCTGGTTCATCACGTAGCCGTACCCGATACCGGCGTCGGGGTCGGCGAAGCCCATCGACCCGCCGGTTCCGGTGTGGCCGAACCCCCGCGGCCCGCCGTAGCTGCTGAAGGCGGAGGACAGGAAGAAGCCGAGGCCGATCGCGGTCTCGAAGAACATCACGGCATCGGGCCCGGTGGTCTGGCGCTCGATGGCCCGCTCGACCTGCGCCTCGGACAGGAGGCGGATGCCGTCGACCTCGCCCAGGCACGCCGCGTACAAACGGGCCAGCGAGCGGGCGTTGGTCACCCCGTTGGCGGCGGGGATCTCGGCCCGCAGCACCCGGGGGTCGTTGAACATCGACAGGTCGATGGTGCCCTCCGTGCCGCCGAAGAGCTCGGGGCAGGGGGTGCGCAGCGCGCGGCCCGTGAGGCTGTCCGGGCCGAGCACCTGCTCGATCACCGTGCGGATGTTCTCGTTGTCGGGCAGATCGAAGGTGAGCAGCGGCGCCACCTGGCCGAGTCGGTCCTCGGGCACGCCGATCCACAGGTCGAGCCCCAGGGGTCCGGCGATCTCCTCGGCGAGGTACGCGCCGACCGACCGCCCGTCGACCCGCCGGATCAGCTCGCCGACGAGCCAGCCGAACGTCGTGGCGTGGTACCCGTGCTGGCTGCCGGGCTCCCAGATCGGCGCCTGGGCGGCGAGCGCCTCGACCACCGGTTCCCAGCTCAAGGTCTCGTCGAGGGTGAGGTCGACGTCGAGGACGGGCAGGCCGACCCTGTGGCTCAACAGCCACCGCACCGGCACGTCCTGCTTGCCGGCCTGGGCGAACTCGGGCCAGTAGTCGGCGACCGGGGCGTCGGGGTCGAGGCGGCCCTGGTCGATGAGGCGGTTGGCGCAGATCGCCACCACGCCCTTGGTGGTGGAGAACACGAGTTGGCAGGTGTCCTTCTCGTAGGGGCGTCCCGTGGCCGGGTCGGCCAGGCCGCCCCAAAGGTCCACCACCTTCTCGCCCCGGTGGTACAGGCAGAACGAGGCGCCCACCTCGCCATGGCTCTCGAAGTTGGCCGCGAAGGCGTCTCGCACGCCGTCGAACCCGGTCGCCACGTACCCGTCGATGTCAGCCACGGCCGCCTCCCTGCCTCACCGGCGCCGATCGCCGGTCTCGTCGAATCCACCGGTGACGGTAGGCCATCGGGGGCGGGGCTCCGTTGCGGTGCCGTGTGGCACAAGGCAGGCCGTGGGAGGGTGGCGGCGCTCGGTGGCGGTGCTGGGGCGAGCGTCCTCGCGACGTTGACCTGCAACGCCGTTCAGTGGCGGCGGCCAAGGTGGGTCGGACGTTGCGAGAAGGTGCGGCCGTCGGGGGTGGTCACGGTGACGACGCCGGTGGTGGGATCCCGGCCGAGGGTCCACCCCTTGGTGTGGACGATCGAGTGGTGGCGCCGGCACAGCAGGAGTCCGTCGTCGATGTCGGTCTGGCCGTCGTCGGGCCACGCAGGGACGTGGTGTGCGTCGCAGTAGCGGGGACCCAAGTCGCAACCGGGGAAGCCGCATCCGCCGTCGCGATGCGCCATCGCCCGCCGCTGATTGCGGTTGAAGAGGCGCTGCCGCCGGCCGTAGTCGAGGACGTGACCGGTCTCGGGGTCGCGGATCACGCGGCGGACCCAGGCGGTGCACAGCCAACGGGCGATCGCTTCGGGTGGCAGGGGTGGCCCGCCCATCACGCCGCATCGAGGGACGGTCACCTCCGGTTCCCGTCGAGGGCGGTCGCGGTACCGCGCGAGCACGTCGTCGATCGGGTTCCCGGTCGACCCCGGCGCGGGCGCCTGGCGCTCGGGGTCGAAGTCGACGTCCAGGTCGAGCTGCGGGTCGTTGCCTTCCTGCCCGGCGAGGGCACGGGCGACCGTCTCGGCGTCGGCGACCAGGTCGAGGCCGTCGGCCGGACCGGTCGGGTCCTCGCCAGCCAGCTCGCGGCGGGCCATGTCGATCAGCTTGTCCCACATGCGGTCGCTCAGGCTCCGAGGGCCCTCGGGGCAGTCGGCGGCGTCGGGTGGGTTGTCCTTGAGGAGCGCCCGGCGCAGGATCGCCGCCTCCTCGGTGGACCCGTGCGCCTTGACGTATGACTTCCCGCCGAACGTGTCGGCGATGGACAGGCCCCGGTCCTTCGGATCGGCGGGCTTTCCCTGGTCGACGGCGTTGGCCCATTGGTTGGCGACCCAGTCGAACTCGACCACGGACGTCCGCTCGGCGGCGCCGAGCAGGCCTTCGACGCAGGTGGCGAACTCGTCGGCATGCCCGTGTTCGGCCTTGGCGAAGGCGGCGACGTGACCGCAGGCGATCGTGCCGGCGGCGAGCGCCGCGGCGATGCCCTCGTACTTCTGGCAGAGGACGGCAGAGTCGATCAGGACCTTGGCGCGCGGTCGGGCGATGTGGACCTGCCAGACCAGCCAGCACACCGCCGAGCGTTGCCCGTCGGCCTCCCAGCCGCCGGCGAGATCCCACCCGCTCAGGGTGCGGATGAGCTCGGCCTCGGCTCGCTCGGCGAGCGAGAACACCTCTCGCACCCGGTCCGAGTGGGCCAAGGTCGACCACCCGGCGCGATCCTCGGCGGCGACCTCTTTGAGGTTCACGTGCGCCTCGGCGACCGCGTCGAACATGCCCCCATTCTCCAGAGGGGGTCTGACAAGTCGCCCTCCGTGCCGCTGGCATCACGGATCGTGGCGCGTTTGGCCTGGTACGGCTTCCCGACACGACATGGCCGTCACGGGAGGGCCGTATCGGAGAGGTAGCGCGGCAGGCCGGTGGCTTCCGCGCCCCCGCCTCGCCGCCGCCTCTTGCCCTACTCCTTGCGGGCGGGACGCCAGTTGGCGAACACGACGAGGAGACCGCCGACGAGGGTCACGGCGATGCCCCGCTGCATGAGGGCCTCGGCGTCGGGACGCTGGACCACCGCCTCGAGGAACTGGACCACCAGCACGAGGACCAGCGTCGTGGCGATCTTGGCCTTGAGATCCTCGAAGGTGGTGACGGTGAGCGCCGGCGGCAGATCCAGGTCGTGGACGAAGAGCTCCCACAGGCCGAGGCCGATGATCAACAGGACCGTGCCGATGAGCAGCACGTCGACCGCCGCGAACAGCTTCACGAGGGCCTCGTCCTCCTTTGCGCTGCCACCGAACAGGGTGTCCACGAAGCGGAGGGCCTTGACGATGGACCAGACGTAGGTGGCGGCGGCCAACAGGAGGGACGTCGCTGCGCCGACGACCACGAGGTACCGAGCCGCCTCGAGCGCCCGGTGGATCGGACCCGTCCTCGGGGTCTCCCGACCGGGGTGTTCGACTCGTTCGCCGTCGCCGCCCATGTCCTGGATCATACGAAGCTCAGTTCGCTCTTCAACCAGCCGGATCCTCAACCGCGGCGCCGGCCGAGGATGCGCAGCACACGAGCCCGGTTGTAGCGCTGGATCACGAGGCAGGGCAGGTTGGCGATGACCGCATAGGCCACCATCGCCCACCACACCAGGAACGGGTTCCACAGGAGGAACAGGGGGGTGGCCGCCATGATGCCCCAGTGCGTGTACTCGGCCCGCCGCGTCTCGAGCACGTAGCGGGGCAGGTCCGCCCGGGTGACCACGCGCTTGTCGTAGCCGTCGCGGAACAGGTCGCCGGCTTCGGGCAGGCGGTCCTTCCACCGGACGATGCGCAGGCGCCGCTCGTAGAAGCGCCCTCCCTCCTCGAACGCTCGTGGGCGGGTGAACGCAGTGTCGCGCTCGAGGCGGTCGTCGGGGAGGCGGTGGCAGGCGTAGCCCACCACGAGGCTCACCAGGAACCAGGCCGCTGCGTCGGTGAGGACGAGGACGGCGGGCGAGAGGTCGACGACCGGCACGTCCGCGGCCCCGTCAGCGGGGCGTGAGGCCGGAGAGGACGGTCTCGACGGTGGCGTCGATGAGCTGGTTCTCGGTGGCCCGGTCGAACCCGAAGGGCATGAGCAGGACGGTGGCCGCGCCGTGGGCCACGGTGAACAGCACGAGGCTGGCCTGGAGCGGGTCGAGGTCGCGGAAGGCGCCCGACTCGATGGCCTCGGTGACGGCGCTCGCGGAGAGGGCGAAGGCCCGGCTGGCCGTGGGGATCTCGGCCCCTTCGGGCGCACCGGGGGCGAAGTCCGGCGGGAAGAGGAACATCACGGGGTAGAGCTCGGGATTGTCCCGGGCGTGGTCGATGTAGGCGCGGCAGTACGCCTCGACCCGCGCCACGGGGTCAGGGTCGTCCACCTGTTCGAAGCGTCCGATGAGGGCCGTCAGCTCGCCTTCGGCGACCGCGCGCAACAGGTCGCTCTTGTCCCTGACGTGGGCGTAGAGGGCCGGCGCGGTGACGTCGAGGGCCGATGCGATCCGTCGCAACGACAGCGCCTCGAGCCCCTCGGAGACGATCAGGCGGCGGGCCTCGTCCACGATGGCCGCACGGGTCAGAGCGGGGCGCATCACGCCAGCTTCGCACCCAGCGGCCGGGAGGGTCCCATGCAGAGTGGGGTCCTGGCTGACGGAGGTTCGGTGTGGCAACCTCGCCTGCGTGTGCGATCGGGTCGCAGGAGCCCAGACGTCGCCGTGAGCAGTGACATCCGGGCCCGCCGTGTCGTGGCCGTCGTGCTGGCGGGGGTCGTGCTCGCCGGCGCCTGCTCCGGTGCTGGCGACGGCGACGACCCCGAGGATGGCGCCCCGCCCGCCCTGCCGCTCGCCTTGGAGTCCGCGGCGGTCGTGCAGGGAGACGAGACGGTGGTCCCCGCCTCGGGCGACGGTGGCCGGGAGGCCGCCGCGGCCTGGCGGGATGCGCCCTTTGACGTCGAGGTGAAGGGCGGCGGGGCGTACCTCGGCCACGAGCTGCTGACCTCGCCGGACGAGCGGAGCCTGCCGTGGGAACCCGAGGGGGTCGAGTTGTCGACCGAGGCCGTCGACGAGCACACGCTGCGCGTCACCGCCACCGCACCGCCGGGCGCCACCCAGCTCTCGGTCAGCTTCGCCTGCCGACCCGACGAGCGCTTCTACGGCCTCGGGGCCCAATCGTGGGCGACCCAGCACCGCGGTCAGACCGTGCCCATCTGGGTGGTCGAGCAGGGCCTGGGCAAGATCACACCGGAGACACCCCAGCCGGCCCCGTCGGTGATGGGTGAGCCGTACGACAGCTACGCTCCCATCCCGTTCTTCCTGTCCTCCGAGCACTACGGGGTGAGCTACCGCGGCGACGCGTACGCGACCTTCGAGCTGTGCACCGAGGACCATCCGGACACGTGGCGCCTCGAGACGTGGGACGACCAGCTCGTGTTCGACGTGCTCCGCGGGGACGAACCGCTCGACGTCGTGGCCGCCTACACCGCCACCGTGGGACGCCCCAGCGCCCCGCCGGACTGGTTCTACGCCCCCATGAACGACGCGGTGCGCGGCCAGGACAACGTCGCGCGGGTGGCCCGCCTCATCCGCGCCAACGACATCCCGTCGTCGGTGATGTGGACCGAGGACTGGATCGGCATCGGCTCGCAACAGACCGGCTTCCGACTCAGCCACGACTGGGACGTGTCCGAGACCGAGTACCCCGACCTGCGCTCTCTCACCGACGACCTCCACGCCGAGGGCTTCCGCTTCCTCGGCTACTTCAGCCCGTTCATCCCGACCGATGAGACCACGCCCGGTGGGCCCAGCGTCGACCAGAACGGCAACCCGGTGGTGCTCCAGCCCCACAACCAGGAGAAGTGGGCCGAGGCGGTGGCCGGTGGCTACGCCTTCACCGACGAGGCCGGTGATCCCTACCTGATGCTCACGCCCCCGTTCGTGCCCCCGGGCGGGGCCGGACTCGACGTCACCCAGGAGGACGCGGTGGCCTGGTTCCGGGGCTACCTCGAGGAGGCCGAAGCCCTCGGCCTGGACGGCTCGATGACCGATTTCGGCGAGTGGGTGCCCTTCGATGCGACTTTCGACGACGGGCGAACCGGCGCCGAGGTGCACAACCCCTATCCGGTGCTCTGGCAGCAGATCCACCGGGACTTCTGGGACGAGGCGCGACCCGACGGTGACTACCTGTTCTACGTGCGCTCGGCCTACACCGGCTCGCAGGCGGCGGCGCCGGCCATCTGGGGCGGCGATCAGAACACCAGCTTCGACCGGCTCGACGGCCTCGCCAGCGTCATCACCCTCGGCGTGAACCTCGGGGTCACCGGGATGGCGTTCTACGGCCACGACATCGCCGGGTACTCCGCCTTCGCCATCGACGGGGTGGAGAACGTCCCCACGGGCCGTGAGCTGTTCCTCCGCTGGGCGGCGGTGGGGGCCTACACACCCATGATGCGCACCCACCACGGCAGCCGTTACGGGGAGAACTGGTCGTTCGAGGGGGCGCCCAACCCGGACGACCCAGCCGAGCCCATCTCGGACCCGACCACGCTGGCCGCGTGGAAGGCCTTGGCCACCGAGCACATCCGCCTGTTCCCCTACCTCTCCGCCTACGGGGACGAAGCCGTCGAGCGCGGCCTGCCCATCATGCGCCACCCGGTCCTCCTGTACCCGGACGACCCCGTCTTCGCCGGCGCACTGCCCGATGAGCCGGTGTGGGAGGACTTCTCCTCGGTCGGCCTTCCCTCCGAGGAGACCTTCGAGTACTTCCTGGGCGACGAGCTCCTCGTCGCGCCGATCGTGGACGAGGGGGCCACCGAGCGCCCGGTGCACCTGCCCGAAGGCACCTGGTACGACATCCGCACGGGCGAACGCTTCCAAGGCCCGGGCACCATCACCGCCGCGGCGGCGCCCGGGGAGATCCCGGTCTACGCCCCCGCCGGCGCCATCGTGCCCCGCCTCCCCGCCGGGGTCGAGACGTTGGTGCCCACCGACGAAGAGGAGGTCGTCGACAACGGCGACGTGGCCGACCAGCTCGACCTCGACGTCCACCTCGGCGCCGACGGCCGCTTCGAGCTGACGGACGGGACCACCATCGAGCTGGCCGGCGCGGTCGGCGCGGTCGGCGCGGACGAGCCCGGGGTGACCCTGGACGGCGAGCCCCTCGACGTGCGCGAGACCCCACGCGGCCGACGGGTCGTGACCCCCGAGGCCGAGTCGGTCGAGCTGCGCATCGGCGGCGCCACCCTCACCATCACCGGGGCGCCCCTGGCCCGCACCTACACCATCGACCTCATCGGCTGACGGCCGGGTCGGGCGGCGTCAGCGTCACAGCTGGCGAGTAGGTACATCGGACATGATCCCGTCGGAGGTCGACGCGATGACATCGAATCAGTTCCGAGAAGTGGCCGCGGAGTGTGCCCTGGCCTGGAAGCACGCGACCGGTGCGCTGCCCGACGGCGCGCGCTCCGAGGGGTTGTATCGCGAGATGGGCGAACCACTGGCACTGTGCCTGCCGAACCAGTTCGCCGAGTACAACCTCCTGCCGGATGCTCGCACGGCCGGCATCGCCGCGTTCGCCGGCGCCGGCATCCCCTGGCATCACGGTGTCGGCGGCCGACCCGGCAATCACCTCCTGTCGTCCCAGATCCAGTGTGTGAACGCATTGGCCCCGATGATCGAGCGTCCCGAGGCGCTGCGGGCGACGTTCGGCGCCGTCCTCGACATCGAGGCGGTCCTTCCCTTCGGCGACCCGACGAACCCCGACGCGCACGTGGCCTTCGAGTGGGTCGGACTCGCCGACCACCTCAACGAGCACCCCGGCGGCGCGGGCACCCGAGGAGCGAACAACACCTCGGCTGATGCCGCGATCCGATACCGCACACCGGCCGGCCTCACCGAGGTCGCCCTGATCGAGTGGAAGTACGTGGAGCAGTACCACGGTGGTCCGCTCTCAGGTGGCGCCGCGTCCAATGAGACGAGGCGCGAGCGCTATCAGCCGCTCTTCGAGGACCCGGACTCACCGGTGCGAGTCGATCGGCTCCGTCTGGACGACTTCTTCGTCGAGCCGCTCTACCAGCTCCTGCGCCTCCAACTGCTCGCGTGGCGCATGGAAGCCGCCAAGGAGCTGGGTGCGGATCGGGTGCGGCTCCTGTACGCCGCGCCGTCGGGCAACGAGCGACTCTGGCGTTCGTTGCACCGGCCGCCGTACGTCGGCCTCGGTGACGACCTGCCGACCCTGTGGGCGACGTTGCTGCGGCGCCCCGATCGCTTCGTCCTGTTCGACACCGCCGCGCTCGTTGCCGCCGACGCCGTGACCAGTAGCGAATTCAAAGCAAGGTACGGGCATCTCGTCTCGAACGCAGCGCCAGCCAACGACACCCGCGCCGATCTGGAGCAGCGAGCCAGGTCGGCAGTCGGTTGGGCCGTGACGGTGTTCCGGCGAGTTGGCGGTGAAGGTGGCGTGCTTGAGCAGGTGCTCGACTCGCCATCACTCGACCGCTGTCCCACCGACCTGCTCGAGGAGCTCACAGCACGGGCTGAGGAGGCCGCCGAGCTGGCGCGGCGTCTCCGAGCAGAGGAGGTCGCCCGAGTTCTCGATCGGCTGAGCCCGCCGTCGGCCGAGTAGGGCTCCGATCTCGGCGAGTAGCCGACCCTGCTCGTAGGGGTCGCGATTCTGGTGGAGCGATCGTTGCAGATCCGCCAGCGAGCGGGTCTCCGTGGGGAGGCTCGCAGGCGCCGCCGCTGAGAAGCCGGCCAAGAGGGCGTCGAGATGGGTCACAATCGGGCTCCGATCCGTGTCGATGACGGTTCGGGGAAGCGGCACGAACCTACGCAGGGGGTATGACACGAATGGCAGCGCTCGACGTCGACAGACTCCGCCGGGGAGCGTCGGTGCGCCTGCCGGGTTCCTCCGAGGTCGTCCGACTCGTGTCGGTGGCGCCCGGCCCGTTCTGGGAGTTCTTCTTCGACGGTCCGTCCGGCCCCGGCAAGCGCGTCCTGGCTGAATCCGAGCTCGGCGGCCTCGAGCTCATCGACGTGGTCGGTGACCTCCGCTTTGACGGTGACCCGATCGAGTTCCGCCTCGGCGTCGAGGCCAAACGGATCGAAGTCGCCTTCACCTACGACATGGCCGCGGTCGCGGTGTCCAACATCCAGCCTCTGCCCCACCAGCTCGAGGCGGTGTACGACCGGTTCCTGCGCGAGCCCCGCCTGCGGTTCCTGCTTGCCGACGACCCCGGTGCCGGCAAGACGATCATGGCCGGCCTCTACATGAAGGAGCTGATCCTCCGGCGGGCGGGTGATCGGATCCTCGTCGTCGCGCCGGCCAGCCTTCGCCCGCAGTGGGTGCGGGAGCTCGATGAGCGGTTCCAGCTCGAATTCGTCCAGCTGTCGTCGGCGCACTTCGAGGTGTCGCTCACCGAGAACCCGTGGGACCAGTTCGACTGGGTCGTCGTGAGCCGGGACTTCCTCCGGCGTGAATCGGTCCGGGAGGCATTCGAGGCCGCGGAGCGCGACTGGGACCTTGCCGTGGTCGACGAGGCCCATGGCTTCACGTTGTCTGTCGACGCGAACGGGCGCATCCGGGACCGGAGCGAGCGTTACAAGGCCGCCGAAGCAGTCAGTCGAAGGAGTCACCGCCTCGTCCTCATGACCGCGACGCCACACTCCGGGCGGGCCGAGTCCCTTTGGGGGCTGCTGCGGCTGCTCGACCTCGATGCGTGGGGCGACCGCTGTCCCCGTCACCTCGAGGTGCCGCCGCAGTCGTTCCGTAAGGTCTCGAAGGAGACCATGCGGGACATGTCGGGCAACAAGCTGTTCAAGGACCGCCACCCGCAGCGGGTTGAGTACCGCATCGACGGCGACGAGTTGGCCCTCTACGACGCCGTCACCCGCTTCGTGTCCGAACAGCTCCGCGAGATCCGGGGCGAGGGTGCACGCACCACAGCGGGCTTCGTGCTCAGCACCATGCAGCGGCGGGTGGCATCGAGCACGCGCGCGATCCGGCGCACCCTCGAACGTCGCATCGACCGCATCGAACAGGCGCTCGCCGACCCGGAGACCTACCTGCGCAATCGGGTGGCCTTCCAGCGCTCGCTTGTCGATGACCTGCAGGAGCTGGAGGACATGGACGAGGAGACGCGTTGGCAACTCGAGGACGACGCCCTCGAAGAGTGGTTGCCCGACACCGTCGCAGAGCTCGAGCTGGAGCGGGAAGCACTCGGTCCGGTGCTCACACTCGCGCAAGAGGTGGAGGCGAAGCGGGTGGAGCGCAAGCTCACCGAGTTGCTCGATCTGGTCAACAGCCAAGGCCTGCGACACGACCGACGCAAGCAGCTCCTCATCTTCACCGAGCACAAGGACACGCTCGACTACCTGGTCGAGAACCTCTCGACCGAGTTCGAGGTCGCCTCCATCCACGGGCAGATGCGACTGCCCGAGCGCATCGAGCAGGAGCGGTTCTTCCGGGAGCGGGCGCAGATCATGGTCGCCACCGAGGCCGCGGGTGAGGGCATCAACCTTCAGTTCTGCCACCTGATGGTCAACTACGACATCCCGTGGAACCCGAACCGCCTCGAGCAGCGGATGGGTCGGATCCACCGCATCGGCCAGACCGAGGATGTGTACATCTTCAACCTGATCGCGGTGAACACCCTCGAGGGCTACGTTCTCGCGAAGCTGCTGAAGAAGATGGAGAACATGGGCGTCGCTCTGGGCGACGAGGTGTTCGACGTCGTAGGCCAGGCCGTTGGCGGCAACCTGCGTGAGATCATCGAGGCGGTCCTGGCAGGTGAGATCACGAAGGAGTCGGCCGTCGCCTCGTTCGGCGGGGAGGAGGCCGACCCGGACGCGGTGGCGCGAGCGCAGGAGCTGCTCCAGAGCGCGTTGGCCACCGATCACCTCGATTGGCTCGGCGAGCGGGAGCGCCACGACCGGGCCGAGGAGCGCCGCCTTCCACACACCTACTTCGAGCGGTTCTTCCTCGACGCAATGGACTACGCCGGCGGGAGGGTCGAGCGTCGCCTCGACCCGGGCTCGTTCCGGGTCGAGCGGACGCCGGACGTGCTCGTGGCGCGCAGCCGGGCGGGTGTCGGATTGCGACCGGTGGCGCCGGCGTACTCCCGCCTCACCTTCGACAAGGCGGTCGCCACGCGCCCACGCCGCAGCGCCGACGAGGCATCGCTGCCCCCGGCAGAGCTGTGCGGTCCCGGGCACCCGTTGTTCGACGCCCTGGTCGAGCTGGTCATCGAGCGGACCGCACCTGAGGTCGCCAAGGGAGCGACCTTCTTCGACCCCGCCGCCGCAGAGCCCGTCGTCCTGCGCTTCCTCGCCGGGGACGTGGTCGACGGCAATGGTGAGGTCGTCCGCCGAACGATGGCAGCCGCGAACGCCTACCCCGACGGCCGGGTGGAGCGGGTGGCCACGTCGTCGTTGTACGACGTCATCCCGCCGGACGATCGCTCGCCCAGGATGCGAGATGACGCCGCCGAGGCAATCCTGTCCGCCGATGATCCGGAACTGGTGATGTGGGCCCGCCAGCACCTGTTCGAGGCGACCTTCCAGCAGGCGCACGCCGCGCGCGAGGAGGTTGCCGCGATCCAGGAGGACTTCCTCACCCGGTCGTTCAACGCCATGCTGGCTCGCGCCGATCGGGCCATCGTCGCCGCGGACGAGGAGGTGGACGCGGTCGTGGGCGGGGCTGCTGGCCGACTGCGCAAGGCCGAGCTCCACCGGCGTCAACTCGAGGAGCGGCGCCACCATCGGCTGGCCGAGACGGCCCGTGGCCGCCAGGTCGACCGCGGCGATGTGGCCGTGGTCGGCAGCGCCCTGTTGTTGCCACTTCCCCCGGAGGAACCAGCGTCGATCGGCGGTGGTGACGCAGCAGGAGCAGCGAACGATGCGGAGGTCGAGCAGACCGCGGTGCGGGTCGCCCGACGATCCGAGGAGGCACGTGGAGCCACCGTGGTCTCCGTGGAGGCCGACAACATCGGCTTCGATCTCCTGTCCACGCTCGGGCTCGAGCGCCGGTGCATCGAGGTGAAAGGCCGAGCCGGCACCGGCGTGGTCGAGCTCACCTGGTCGGAGTTCGCCAAGGCCCAGGAGCTCGGACCCGACTACTGGCTCTTCGTGGTGCTCGACTGCGCCTCCGCCGCACCGCGGCTCTACCGGGTGCAGGACCCCGCCCGGGTGCTGGCGGGCTCGTGGGTGCCGACCCTGGACGTCCGCTACCGGGTGGCGCCCGAGCCGGTCATCGAGGCGGCAACGAGTAGCGGGTGACCGATTCGGGCCATCGGCTGCGTCCCGCGGAGCGGCCCGGCGTCGGCAGGTCGATAGTCAGTTGCTGGCAGCGTTGGCGAGCTGGCGGTCGCGTTCGGCGTTGAGGAACGCGATGGACCAGGAGGCGTCGTCGTGGCGGAGGCGGGTGCCGTCCCAGTCGCTCACGATGGTCTCGGCGTCGATGGTGAGCTCGGCAAGGCGGTTGCGGGTCTCGAGGTCGGCGCCGCTCACGGGCGTCGGGGCCGAGTGGCGCACAGGGTCGCGGTCGGGCCTATGGACGTTGACCTGGCCGAGGAGGAGCTCGATGCGGTAGCCGCCCTCGTGAACGACGTGATGGTGGAACTTGCACAACGTGACGAGGTTCTCGAGGGTGTTCGGGCCCTGGTGCTCGCGGTGGATGATGTGGTGGGCCTCGAGCGAGCCCAGGAGGTCGCAGCCCGGGAACTGGCAACGGCCGTCGTCGCGGATGCCGAGCTCGCGCCTGAGTCGAGGGCTGAGCGTCTTGGCGGCCTTGTCGACCATTCTCGGGTTGCCGTCGGCGTCGAGCGCGATGGTGTAGGTGGTGGCGTCGCAGGCGAGGCGCCGAGCGGTCTCGGGAGACAGGTTGGGCCCGCCGTCGAGCCGGCAGGGCCCGTCGGCGTCGTGGTCGAGGGTGTCGCCGCCGACGAGCACCACCACGGTCGAGGTCGGATCGGCTACGAGGCCCGAGCGCTGAACAGGCTGGCCGGCGTCGCTCTCGTTTCCGGGCGTGGGCCGGTCGCAGGCCTCATAGCGGTCCGGTGCGGTGTTGTGGTCGCTTGCTGTGTCGTCGTGGCCGGGGGTGCTGGGGGCCGCGGCGGGGTCGGTGGCGGTGGCCGCTGGCGCCGTGCGGGCGGGTAAGGGCTGGCCGGTGAGCGCCGTGCCGCAGATGGCCACGAGCGCATCTGCTTGGCGGGCCTTCTTGGGATCGTCCCCCGGTTGGGGCAACGGGTGGCCGGCGTCGTCGACGGGACGTTCCGCGGAGCGTTTCGTGGCGGGGACCGTGGCGGCGCTGATGGCGGCGATGACGATCTGGGCGTCTTCGGGGGCGAGGCGGCCCGAGAAGCAGAACATGCCGTCCTCGTCGACCCACCAGGAGAACTCCCGGCGGCTCCACCGGTCGGCGGCATCGGTGTCGGTGGCCTTGTTGGCCCCACGGAACCCCGAGATCAGGCGCTCCAAGCACGCGGCCGTGGCGTTGAGCGCAATGTTGACGAAGTACTCCTCGACCGCCGGGCAGTCGGCCACCCGGGTGATGGCCCGCACCTGCGAATACGACAGCTCCCCGGTGGAGAACTTGGCGCGCACGAGGGGCAGCTCGCCGAGGGCGTGCGCCACCCGGAGGTGCTCCTGCGCGGTGCGGGGCGCCATCGAGCACTGCCAGCCCAACCAGTGCACGCACGAGCGGCACTCCCACGCCAGCCAGCCCTCCCGGCGGTCGAACTCGGCGACCAGCAGCAACCACCGGCACATGGCCGCTGCGATGTGGCCGGCCAGGGTCTTGATCTCGGCCTCGAGTCGCTCGGTGGGCATGGCGGCGGCGTCGGCGACCACCCGATCCGACGGCGACGACGGTGCTTCAACCACATCAACAGGCACGGCACGACCTCCCAGGGAGACGACGACGGACCTTCATTGTCCCCACCGGGTCTGACACTCAAGAACGTGGGGTTGGCGGCGCTCCGCGGAACGCTCCTACCCTGCGCCGGTCACCGACCGGCGAGGCTGCCGACTCGGTCAGCCTCTCGACCTCCGAGGCGCCCGCCTCGTGGCGCCGAGGCGCGCCAGTCCCGATCTGAAGGAGGTGCTGGCGCCACGGCCCTGGTCGTCGCGAACGTGTCAAAGGAGTCGGGGAAGAACGCAAGGAGCGACCCGGAGGGGTCGCTCCCTGGAACAACGGGTCCATACGCCCCGGAATCTGACGATGGTATCGGGGAGCGAAGGCCGACTGGGTGGTGGCCGGCCACGCGTGTCACACCACGGCCCTATCCTGCTGCGGGCACGAACGATCGGAGGTGGCGATGATGACGGATTCTCGAATCCACCTCGACCTCACGCTGCGCGGGCCAGCGGTGCGCGACGGGGAAGTCGCACTCGGAGATCTTGCTCGCATCGCCGGTGAGACGCAGCAGCTCGTCCGGCGCCTCGGGCGATCGATAGCGGGTCAGTCCGGGCCGGGCCGTACCTCCTCAGCTGTGGAAGCGGGCACTGACCTCGTCCTGGTCGGCATCCGATCCGGCAGCACGGTGCTTGAGATCGCCGGGCCTGAGGTGCATCCCGAGCTGTTCTCCGACACTGAGGTGCCTCCGAGCGTCGGTGTGCAGGCGATCGAACTGGTGGTCGATGGCATCGAGGCCCTCCACTCGCACGGAGCTCTGCCGGGCGCCTTCGACAGTCCATCCACAGACGCGCTGGCTTCCTGGCTCGCAGCTCTTGACGCCGTCGCTGAAGAGGTCGTCGTCGGTGCCGGCGCTCCCGGGCGGGCGACGCGGCAGCAGTCGATGCACCCCGGCGCACTTCGCTCTGCGCTGCCGACCTCGCCGGCGGCGCCGTCCGACGCCGTCGAGTCGATCACAGTCGAGGGCGTGCTCTACAAGCTCAACCTCCGCACGCACCGCTACGGCATCGAGGATGACCTGGGTAACTCGATCGAGATCGTCACGAGCGACGAGGACGACGCGGCGGTCGGCGCGCTCGTCAACCATCGGGCTCAGGCCAGGGGTACGCCCAGGCGAGACGCCGCTGGTCGTCTCGAGTCGGTGATCGATGCGTCGCTCACACCGGCGCCCAACGGTGGGATCGATCGCGCAGAGTTCTGGAGGCCGCACGAGCTCGACGGGCTGCTCGAGGGGAAGCGCCCGATCGTCTCGATCGACGAGTTGGCCATCGAGGGACTCGACGATGCGGAGATCGATGCCTTCCTCGCCGCGATCGACGAGTAGTCGCTCCGGCGTGCGCCCCGATTCGCCCGCGGTCATCGACACGATGGTGTTCAGCTGGGTGTTCTCGTCTGCCGATCTGTCGGGCCGGGCGGCGAGGTACGCCGCACACCTGACCGGTCGGCGCTTGCTGATGTCGGCTCAGACCGCAGCTGAGCTCCGCTACGGCGCCTTGAGCCGCAACTGGGGCGAGGCGCGCCGTGAGCAGCTCGAACGGCGCATCGAGCGGGTGAGCGTGGTGCCCATCGATGACGATCTTACGAAGGTGTACGCCGAGGTGAAGGATCGGTGCCGGCGGGCGGGCCATGCGCTCGCCCAGAAGGACCATGACGGCGATCGCTGGATCGCGGCGACCGCCATCAAGCTCGAGCTGTCCCTCATCTCGGACGACGGGCTCTTCGAGGACGTCCCTGGGCTCCTGCTCATCACCGAACGCGGCGAGAGATAGCCGATCGGAAGATCCAGAGGTCTTCTCTATCTTGCTCACGTGTCGGCGTGATGGTTCGCCCGATCGGTACGCGCCCGAGGCATCGAGCGAACACGTGGCCGGCGGGAACTACGGCTGGTGGGCACGTCCGGGCTACAAATCGCTCTTCCCGCGGCGCTGCCCATCATGCGACGCTCGACATGTGGATGAACGACCGCCGCTTCCCACCCTGGGTGCCGTTGATCGTGTGAAAGTCGCCACTGAGGCGGGGGTCTCGTTGGTCCCGGTCGTCGGTGGCAGCCTCGCCGTGACCCTGGGGGCGGTGATCCCGAGCACGCTGGAGAAGCGCCGGCGCAGATGGGAAGCATGGGTGGATCGCTGCCTGGCCGAGCTCCTCGCCCACGGTCTCGAGCCCGAAGCGCTCTGCGAGGACGAGCGCTTCGTGACGGCGGTGATCCACACGACGCGAATAGCGGTTGGCACCCACATCGAGGAGAAGCTCCGGCTGCTCGCAGGCTGTCTCACCTCGGTCGCCCTCGACCCCCCGACCGACTTCCTCACCGACCGATTCCTCCGATGGGTCGATGAGTTGAGCCCCGAGCACTTCGACGAGCTCGCCTCGCACGACCATCGAAGGGAGGACCCGAACTTCCCTGAGCGCATCGCCGCCTTGCTTGACGGGCACATCGATGTCACGGTCCGACGCCTGGCGGAGCAGGATCTGGTGCGAGAAGGCTTGCTCATCGACGAGGAACCCGAACGTGGTGCCGCATTCAGTCCTCGCCTGAGAATCGCTCCGATCGGACAGCAGTTGCTCGATTTTGTGCGGTTCATGACCGACGACGCTTCGCCGTAGGAAGAGCGATCGTGGATGCCGAAGCGGCCGGCGACCGTACTGGTGCAAGTTGCCTCTGCGCGTCGGCAGCGGGGCTGGGTGGACGCCGCGCGTCGGGTCACGGCGAACACGTAACCTCCGGGCGGTGAGCACGGTGGAGGGGACTTGACCGATCGGCGGTTGATCGAGGAGGAGTTGCCGCTTCGCGTGGTGAACGCCGCCTCGGCGCGGGAGAAGTCGCTGCGGCACGGGCACATCTCGACGATGCACCTGTGGTGGGCGCGGCGGCCGTTGGCCATGAGCCGGGCGGTGGTGTTCGGCACCCTGCTGCCCGACCCCGGCGACGACGCCCGGCGCAAGGAGATCCTCGACCTGTTGGCTGAGGCGGCGCCGTTCGAGGCCTCGGTGCAGGAGGCCCGCATCAACCCGCTGAAGAAGCTTCTGGCCGAGGCCTACCCGGACGGGCCGCCCAAGGTGCTCGACTGTTTCGCCGGCGGCGGCGCCATACCGCTCGAAGCGCTGCGCCTCGGCTGCGACGTGACCGCGGTCGACCTCAACCCGGTGGCCCACCTCATCGAGAAGTGTGTGCTGGAGTACCCGCAGCGCTTCGGCCAGCTCGACGAGCTGGGGAACAACACCCTGGCCGCCGACTTCGTGCACTGGGCCGACTGGGTGCGCCGCCGCGTCGAGCCGCAACTGGCGGGGGTGTTCCCCGCCGACCCCGACGGCAAGCGCCCCTCGGTCTACTTCTGGTGCCGCACCATGACGTGCCCGAACCCGTCGTGCCGGGTCGAGATCCCCCTGCTGTCCTCGTTCTGGCTGGCCAACAGCGGGCGGCGCACCGTCTGGGTCGAGCCCATTCCGGCCGGCGGTGCGGTCGACCTGGTGTTGCACCAGGGTGCCCCGCCCGAGGGCTTCCCGGTGGACAACGGCACCGTGAAGGCCAGCTCGGCGACGTGCCCGGCGTGCGCGACCACGGTGCCCGCGAAGGAGGTGCGGGCCTACGGCAAGGCCACCGGCTTCGGCGCCCGCCTCTACGCCGTGCTCGACATCGACGGCCGCGAACGCACCTACCGCGCCCCCCGGACCGACGAGGTGGCCGGCGCCCAGACGCTGGCGGCGGCCAGGCTGGACGACCTGCCCGAGTGCCCCGACGGCACGTCGGCGCTGCCCGACGAGGACATGGTGAAGTCGCAGTACCGTCGCTACGGCAACCTGGTGTACGGGATCGACACGTTCCGGGGCCTGTTCAACGACCGCCAGCTCTACGTGCTGGGGAGCCTGTGCGAGGCGGTCCGGGCGGCGCATGCGGCGATGCTCGACGAGGGCGTGGAACCCGCGCGGGCCAAGGCGGTAGCGACGTACGTCGGCTTCATGGTCGACAAGATGTCCGACTACCTCTCGACGTTCACATCCTGGGCCGCGACGGGTGAGTTCGCGCGCAGCACCTTCGCTCGGCAAGCCATCGCAATGGTCTGGGATTACTTGGAGACCGATCCGTTTGCTCACTCGGATGGCCCCTGGTCCGCGCACGTTCGCTGGATAGAGCTCGCACTCCAGCACACCTCAACTGCGGCTGAAGGCCCGGCCACATGCGAGCGAGCAAGCGCGCAGGATCTTCCTCTTGAAGACCACTCGATTGATGCCGTCATCGTCGACCCGCCGTACTACGACGCCATCCAGTACGGCGACCTGTCGGACTACTTCTACGTGTGGATGAAGCGCAGCATCGGGCATCTCTACCCCGGTGAATTCTCGACGCCCCTCACGCCGAAGCGACAGGAGGTGATCGAGACCCGGGCCGACAAGAAGTCCCCGGAGTACGTGTCCCACGCCGAGTTCGAGGACCGGCTCCAGCGAGCGCTGAACGAGATGACCCGAGTGGTCAAGCGCGACGGAATCGTCTCGATCGTGTTCGCTCACACCGACGTCGAGGCGTGGGAGCACCTGCTGCGTGCTCTCCGGGAGGCGGGGCTGGTCGTGACCACGTCCTGGCCCATGCGCTCGGAGCGTGAGGCTCGTTCGACCGCCCAGATCAGCGCCGTGCTCGATTCGTCCGTCGTGCTGGTGTGCCGGCCGCACCAGGCGTCGGAGGAGGGGTTCTACGACGACGTCGTGCGGGCGCTGGAGGCGCGGATCGCTGAGCGCCTCGACGCGTTCGAGGAGATGGGGCTCGCGGGCGCCGACTACTTCGTGTCGGCCATCGGGCCGGCGTTCGAGGTGTTCGCCCGGTACCGCCGCATCGTGAAGCTGTCGGGCGACGAGGTGGACGTGAGCGACCTGATGGTGCTGGCCCGCCAGGTCGTGGCCCGCCACGCCATGCGCCGGCTGCTGGGCAGCGACTCGCTCACCGCCCTCGATCCCGAGTCGCTCTTCTACCTGACGTGGCGGTGGGCCTACCTCACCGCGCCGATCCCGGCCGATGAGGCGTACAAGCTCGAGAAGGCGTTCGACGTCGACCTCGGCCTGCTCACCCGGCCCGGGGGCATCGCCCGCCAGGCGGGCTCGAAGTTCTCCATGCTCGGCCCCCACGAGCGCACGAAGATCAAGCTCGGCGCGTCGCCCTCGCTGGTCGACGTGCTCCACGTGGCGTGTCAGCTATGGGACGCGGGCCGCCGTCGCGAGCTCGAGGAGCTGCTCGGGGCCACGGGGATGGGCGCCGAGCCCAGCTTCTGGGCCGCCGGTCGTGCCCTTGCACAGACCCTGCCCGACGGAGCCAAGGAGCGCACCATGCTGCTCGGCCTCACCGGCAACCGGGAGGCGCTGGCCGAGGCGGCGGCCAAGACCACCACCTCGATCGAGGAGCTGACGCTCTTCGACACCGGGTCATGATCCGCGGCGAAGTGGGAGCATCGCGCCATGGCTGAGCTGCGCCCGTGGTTGGAGATCGCCCGTCCCCACCGCGACATCGCCGACGGGTCGTTCGACGAGAGCCGCTTCGCCGCCGACCTCGGTCTCGTCGACCAAGGGGTGGGCGAGGCCGACTACCTCGACGCGGTCACGTTCTGCGAGAAGACGTACCTCACCGAGAGCCTCCAGGCCGTGCTGGGCGAGCTCGCTGCCCGTCTCGATGGGGACAGCGCCGCGGCCGGCGTCTACCGCCTGCAGACCGAGTTCGGCGGCGGCAAGACCCACACCCTGCTGGCTGCCTACCACCTTTTCGGCGACCCGGCCCGGGTGGCGGGGACCCCCTTCGTCACCGACCTGGCGTCCGCGCTCGGCCGCAGCGCGTTCCCCAAGGCGAGGCTGGCCGTGCTCGACGGCAGCGCGCTCATCCCGGGAGGCGCCGGTTCGGGGCCTCGCACCCTGGTCGGGGAGCTGGCCCAGCGGCTGGGTGGCGACGCCGCCTTCGCCACGGTCGCCGCACAGGACGCCGGACTGCTCGGGTCGAGCACGGTGCAGCTCGCCGAACTGCTCAGCGCCCATGCGCCGTGCCTGATCCTGCTCGACGAGCTGCTGGAGTACCTCAACAAGGCACTGGAGGTGCAGGCCCACGACGGCAACCTGGCCGGCACCACCCTCACCATCATCAAGGAGCTGTGCACTGCTGCGGCCAACGTCCCGGGGGCGGCGGTGCTGGCCACCATCACCAGCTCGCGGCTGGAGGACTACTCGTCGGTCAGCGGTGAGGAGATGCAGGAGCGCCTCTCCAAGGTGGTGGGCCGGACCGAGAACATCGTCACCCCGGTGGAGGGCGACGACATCTTTCCCATCCTCCACCGCCGCCTGTTCCAGACCGTCGGCACCGAGGTCGAACGTCGCCAGGTGGCCGACGCCTACGCCGACTACTACGAGTCGCTCGGCGACGCCGTGCCCACCGCCACCCGGGAGGCGACCTACCGCGACCGCCTCGCCACCGCCTACCCCTTCCACCCCGAGCTGGTCGACATCCTCACCAACCGCTGGGGGTCGCTCTCTGGCTTCCAGCGCACCCGGGGCGCGCTGCGCACCCTGGCCCACACGGTGAAGGCGCTGGCCCAGACCAACAGCCGAGCACCGTTGATCCACCCCGGCGACGTCGCGTTGGGTGACGCCGGGATTCGTGGCGAGGTGCTGCGCTTCGCGGGCGAGAGCTACAAGGCCGCCCTCAACGCCGACATCATCCGCTCGGACGCCAAGGCCCCCGAAGAGGATCGCCGCCAGGGCGGCCAGGTCGAAGCCTTGCACCTGGCCACGGGTCTGGCCACCACGGCGTTCCTCAACTCGTTCGGCTCGGATCGGGTGCTCGGCGCCTCGGCGGCGCAGATGCTGATGGGAGTGGCTCGGCCCGGGGTCTCCCGGGGCCAGGTCGAGAACGTGCGCGACGCGCTGGAGGGGGCGCTCTGGTACATGCGTCTGGAAGGGGGCCGCTACCGCTTCACCACCGAGCCCAACCTCAACAAGGTCGTGCTCGAGCGCGAGAGCGCCATCCCCGACGACATCATCGAGGCGCTGCTCCACATCGCGGTCACCCAAGTGGCGCCGGGCGACCCCGTCCTGCGCGTGGTGCCCCGGGTGGGCACCTCCACCGACCTCCCCGACGAGCCGACCCTCACCCTGGGCGTGCTCGACGTCGACCACCGCATCGGCGGCGACGAGACCTCCACGACTACGCGGCTCGCCGAGGAGGTGCTCGAGCACCGGGGGTCGGCGTGGCGGGCCAACAAGAACGCGGCCATGCTCGTCGCCGCCGACGGTCCGGCACTGGTGAAGGCCCGGGCCTCGGCCCGCACGCTGGCCGCGCTGCGCGACCTGCGTGATGACAAGCACCGGCTGAGCCGCTTCAACGCCGAGCAGCGCGAGCAGCTCGACCGGCGGCTCCAGTCGGCCGAGGAGCGCCTGCCCCAGCAGGTGGCGATGGCCTACCGCCACCTGCTCCTGCTGGGACGGTCGGGCAACGGCGGCTCCGAGCTCGACCACGTGGACCTCGGGCCCTCCCGGGCCGACGCTCGCATCGCCGACCGCGTGCTCGAGTACCTGCGCGGCGCCGACCGCCTCATCGACTCAACCCTCGCCCCGGCGGCGCTCTTGGCCGACCGCTTCGGCCTGCTGCCCGAGGGCACCGATGCCGTGGAGCTCGACGTGTTGCTCGGCTACTTCGCCCGTCTGCCCAGCCTCCCCAAGTTGGCCAGCCCCGAGGTGCTGCGCAGGGCCCTGGTGGACGGCGTCGAGCAGGGCATCTTCGGCCTGGCCAGCGGCGCCACCTGGGACGACCCCCACGCCGTCGTGCGGTACCGCCAGCGGGTGTCGCCCGACGAGGTGCAGTTCCAGCCTGGCTCGTTCCTCGTGCGGGCGGCGGCGGTCACGACCCGAGCCGAGACGGTGCCGCACCCGCCGCCGGAGCCGCCCGACGGCGCCAGGCGCCAGGGTGAGGGCACCTCGGCCGGAGAGGCTGGCGGCGCAGCGACAGCCGGTAGGACGACGTCGTCGGGTCGGCGCAACCCGACCGTCCCGAGGGTGACCATCCGGTTGACCGACGTCCCTGGTGAGGAGGCTCGCAACGTGGTCAAGACCGCCGTGCTCCCGCTCCTCGCGGAGAGCACCGACGTGCGATTGAGCGTCACCATCGAGGCGAGCAGCCCCTTGGCGGGCATCCGCCGCGAGACCATCGACCTGGTCGTGGCCGAGGGCCTGCGCCAGCTCGGCCTCGACGCCGAGATCACCGAGGAGGAGTGACGATGGATCTCGATGCCAACCAGGTGTCGCTCACCGGGCTGCTCGGCGACCGGCGCGAGCAGTTCCAGGTTCCTCCCTACCAGCGGCCCTACGCCTGGCAGTCCGAGCAGATCGACGAGCTCTGGGACGACCTCGTGAGCGGGATGGGCGATGGCCACTTCGTGGGGTCCGTGGTCCTCAGCGTCGAGGACAGGCGGCGGCCCCAGATCATCGACGGTCAGCAGCGCCTGACCACCCTGCTCTTACTCCTCGGCCTGATCCGAGACGAGTACCACCGGCTCGGCTGCGATCTCGCCGATCGCATCCAGGACCTCATGTACGCGGACCGGTACGTCAAGGGCGACGACTCGTTCAAGGTCCGCTTGGGTGACGCCAACTGGCGCATCTTCCGCGACGGCGTGCTCCGTTCACCGAACGACGAAAAGCGGGTCGACCTGTTCGCACAGATCGGCGACCCCGAGGAGCGCGACCGCAACGTCCGCATGATCGAGAACGCCCGCCGCCTGCGGGATCGCCTGCACCAATGGCTCGAGGGCCTCGACGAGGCGGGGCAGCGGCGCCGCCTCGAGGACCTGGAGATGATGGTCGCCGAGGACGTGAGCCTCGTGGCGATCCGGGTGGGCACCATCGGCGACGCGTTCCTGCTGTTCGAGACCCTCAACGATCGCGGCCTGCAGCTGTCGGCAGCCGACCTCCTGAAGAACCACCTCCTCTCGCAGGTGGCCAAGACGAGCGGGAGTGACGACGAGGTGCGGCGCATGGCCCGCGAGTGGGATCGGATGCTCGACGATCTCGGCAGCAGCGTCGACGTCTCCCGGTTCTTCCGCCACTTCCTCCTCGTGCGCATCCCGGCCGTGTCCAAGGACGGGGTCTACGACCAGTTCAAGAAGACGGTCAACGAGGCGGGCGCCGAGCCGCTGCTGGAGGAGCTGCGGGTCGCGGCCAAGGCGTACGGCACGTTCGAGGACCCGGGCCGGATCTCGAGCGAAGAGCCCGATGCCGCACACGTCCTCTGGCACCTCAAGACGCTCCGGGCGGCGAGCTGCTACGTGCTCCTGCTGCCGGCCCGACGCTGGCTCACCTCCGAGCAGTTCACCTTCGTCGCCCGCCTGGCGGAGATCCTGACCTACCGGCACAGCTCGATCGCCGGCCTCGACAACAAGAACCTCGAACGGGCCTACCACCGCGCCGCCAAGCTCCTCGACGAGTCGAAGGGTGATGCCTTCGACGAGGCCATCGAGCTGCTGGTCGGCAGCCTGCCGGACCGGGAGACGTTCCTCAACGGCTTCATGCGGCAGCGCATGGGAGTGCAGTACCTGGTGCGCTACACGCTGCGCGAGATCGAGAAGGCGCTCTCGCCCGGCCACGAGAAGCTCAAGGACGGCAGCACCGTCCACATCGAACACATCATGCCGCAGACCCTCACAGACGAGTGGCGCCAGGCGCTCGGGCCCGAGTGGCACGAGCACGAGGACCGGCTCAACCGCTGGGGGAACCTCACCTTCCTCTGGTACCGGCTCAACTCGGGGGCCAGCAACCTGCCGTTCGCCGAGAAGAAGAAGTACTACGAGGCATCCGACGTGGCGCTCACCCGGCGGCTCTGCGATCTCGACCAGTGGGGCTTCGACGCCATCGAGGAGCGCCAGCTCTGGCTGGGCGAGATGGCCGAGCGCATCTGGAGCATCGACGCGCTCCGGGGCGAGATGGGCGACCTGCCGGCCGCCCCGGCGCCCTCGCCTGTCTCCACGCTCGGGCTCACCCCCGACGTCGCCGCCAAGGTGCGGGAGCTCGCCACCGAGAGCTCGTTCCACGAGCTCCTCGAGCAGCGGGCCCGAGTCATCGGCCACTTGAGCGTGGTTGAGATCGAGTGGTCGACCAACCCGGACATCGATTTCCACACCGCGAAGCGCATCACCGACGCCCTCCAGCGGATGATCGAGCGGTCCGCGGACCTCGACGGTGAGCAGCGTGCCTTGGTCCGCGGGGCCGTCGAGTACTTCGTCCTCACCGATGACGTGAAGGGCGATCTCGCCGGGCGCGACGGGTTCGGCGATGACGCTGCGGTGGTGGAGGCCGTTGCGGTCGCGGTCGGGCTCGACGGCATCCGGGTGCACACGGGATGAGGGAAGGAGCTTCGAGGTGGCGAGGCTGATCGAGCTGGCCGGCGGCGGCCCGGTGAACGAGGGTGAGCGAGTCGTCGTCCAGGGGCTCCTCCGGGAGCTGCCCGACGACTACGTGGTCGCCCCCAACGTCGAGATCGCCGACGGGCGCGGCCAGCGACTCGAATACGACGTGGTGGTCGCGGCGCCCCACGCGGTGTACGTGGTCGAGACCAAGATGCTGCTGGGCTCGGTGGTGGGTGACGATCGGGAGTGGGTCGTGAACGGCTCGACCCGGCCGGCGCCCATCCGCATCACCGCCCACAAGGCACGGGTGCTCAAGAGCTTCCTGACCGCCGAGCGACCGGTGCTTCGATCGTGCTGGGTGGAGCCGGTGGTGGTGCTCGCCGCACCCCCGCGCTCGCTGGAACTCCTGGGTGATGCGCGTCGGACGACGTTCGACCCCGAAGGCCTGGTGCGCTTCATCCTGGATCCGGAGCGGCTCCCGCACTCGCCTCGGCCCGTCGAGCGACTCACCGAGCAGGTCGGTGAGCTGCTGCGCTCCCGGGCCCATCCAGCCGGAGGCCCGGCGGCCTTCAACCAGTGGGAGGTCGTCGACACGCTCGACGTCGACGACGATGTCACGGAGTACCGGGCGCGCCACCGCTATGCCACCGGCGCTCCCGAAGTCCGGCTGCGGGTCGTGTCGCTATCGCCGTACGCCTTCACCCCGGAGGAGCTGGTTCGGCAGCGGCAGGCGGCTGCTCGTGAGTTCGCCGCCCTGCAGCGGATGGGCGCGCACGAGAACGTGGTCGGCGCTCAGGACATGTTTGAGGACGACCAGGGCAACGTGGTGCTGGTCGTCCCCGAGGTGTCGGGCACCAGCCTCGGACTTGCGTTGGCCGAGGGTCTCGATCTCGATGATCGAGAGCGCCTGTCCTACCTCGCCGGGTTGTGCCGTGCCGTGCAGCACGCCCATGACCATGGCGTCGTCCACCGCCAAGTTGTGCCGGAGAACGTGCTGCTCGCCGACGGTGGAGGCGTTCGCCTCGCCGGGTTCGGCCGTGCCCGCATCGCCGGCGAGGGCACCGTGTACCAGACGAGCATGCTCGCCGGAGACGAATCGGGATTCGGTGCCCCTGAGTTGGTCGACCCGACGTGTGGTCGCGTCGGCCCGGGGACCGACCTGTTCGGCCTCGCCTGCATCGCCTGGGCCCTGTGGACCGATGCCCCACCGTTCGCCGGGGGCGTGCGGGTCACCGAGGCGCCCGTCTGTCCCGAGGGCCTGCCCGACCCGATCTACGAGGTGATCGCGCCGTGGCTCCATCGGCGGGTCGACGAACGGACGGGCGCGGCGTCCGAGTTGCTGGGTGTGGTCGAGCGACTGTTGGCCGCATTCGATCCGTCGGAGGAGCAGGACGCCGAAACTGCTGTGCAGGTGCAGCGGGACAAGGCGCCGCTCGAGTTCTCGCCAGGTGACGTGATCGAGGATCGCTACGAAGTGCGGGCTGTGCTCGGCCGAGGGGGGTTCTCCACCGTCTACCGGGTCTACGACTCGATGGTCGAGATCGAGGTCGCGCTCAAGCTCTTCCGGCCCGAGTACGGGCTCGAAACCGTGCAACGGGAGCTCCAGGCACTGCGACACATCGATCACCCCAACGTCGTTCGGTTTCTCGGGGTCGACCGGACGAGGCTGTCCCCGCGCCAGATCTTCCTGAACACCGAGTTCGTCGACGGCCGAACACTGAGCGAGGTGCTCGCGGACGGCGCCAGCATGCCCGTCGAGGAGGCCGTGCCCCGGTTCGTCGAGCTGCTCGATGCCCTCGCCAGCTTCCATCCCGACGCACGGCGGATCGAAGAGCTGAAGGCGAAGGGCGATTCGCTGGACGAAGCCGAGTACTTCGAGCTCCGGGATCTCGAGGGCTCCGGTCTGGTGCACCGCGACATCAAGCCGCAGAACCTGATGCTCACCGATGACGGCCATCTGGTGCTGATCGACTTCAACATCGCCAGCCCCGTCGGGTCGCCGGTGCACACCGTTGCCGGAACGCCGGGGTACCAGCCACCCGACGCCGACCTCACCCGATGGGACGTGTCGCCCGACCTCTTCGCCGTCGGCGTGGTGCTGTTCGAAGCACTCACCGGCAGCCACCCGTACGCCGACCGCAACCCGGGTGGCGACGGACCGTGCGACCCGTGCTCGATCGTTCCCGACCTGCCCCGTCCGATCGGCGACTTCCTGATGAAGGCGTGCGCGCAGGAACGCGGCCATCGGTTCTCGACGGCCGTCGCGATGCGTGGCGCCCTGTTGGCAGCGGTCGATGAAGTCGGAGGCGAGCTCGAGGAGGAGGTGGAGCTCGCCGTCGACGAGGCCACCACGAGCACGGTGGCATCGTCGCCGGCCTTCCACGGGATCGAGGTGCCCGTGGGCGATCTTCCCGCCGACCACCGCCGGATCGGTTCCATCACCACGGGCGATCACCGCTTCCCCCTGGTCGTCGCCCCGGCCCCCGACGCGTCTGGATCCGCGCGCGAAAGCCCACTGGTGCTCTCGGCCGTCACCGTCGCAGGGGACCGCCGCTATGCGGCGGCCCGAGGTGCGTACGTGTGGCAGCCGGACGGGCGGGCCCTCGCCTTCGAGCAGGCCGTGGCGGCCGACTGGGTGGTCGACGGGCCGGCGGGTCCGTTGAAGCCGCGGTCCGAACAGGTCGGAGCGTCGAACTGGCGGTTCACCTGGACGGGTGTCGATCTCGACGAGCTGGGGGTCGTCGACCTGATGGTCCAGCTCGATGACCAGGAGGGTTCGGCCTTCGTCGCCGCGTCGGCTCGACCGGCGTCCGAGTCCGCGGCAACGCCTGAGCCCGTTGAGCGGACGGGGATCGTCAACGCGCTCGACGATGGTGGCGGGGAACCGATCGCCCACCACGAGTCGGTGTTGGATCGGGAGCTCGTCGAGTTCCTCGCCAGCCGTGCCGGCACCCAGGCCTCGAAGCTGCCACTAATGGAGGCGTGGCTCGCGCAGGCCTTGGCGCGTGGTGATGTCGAGGTCGAGTACGGCACGTCGACGCGATCGCGTGACGGCAAGGGCACCTACCTGATGCTGCGGTGGAAGGGACCCCAGAGGGCCGGCGTCGCCGCCTACCTGTGGCCGGGCACGGCGATGCTCACGTGGCGACTACCGACGTCCGCCGGGGAAGGGCGCCGTTACACCGAGGTCCGTGGCGGCAAGAACCAGAGCGCCTACCAGCTCAAGTCCACGCTCGTGGACGAAGCCTCGGTGGCGGAGGCACTCGACTTGCTGGAGGAGGCAGTCGCCGTCCTGTCGGGCCGAGAGGTGCCTGCAGAGGCCCCGCCCCCGTCGGCGACACCCGAAGCTCCACCCGCGCCAGCATTTCCCCGGCACCAACCGAAGCCGACCGAGGCCAGCCGCTACGGCTACACCGCCCGGGACTGGGAGCGCCTGGTCGACGCCGGCGAGGCCTTCCTCGTGGGTCGGGCGCGGCTGCGGTCGGACACCGACTACTCGACCTTCTGCCTGGAGGTACGCCGGGCGACGGAACTCGCGCTGGATCCGCACGATCTGGCGCTCAGGGAGGTGTTGGGCGACATCGGCCGCAGGACCTTCGACCGCGAAGGGGTGGTGGTCACGGCACTCGTGCGCTACAAGGACGCCGCCGACCCAGGCGAAGGCTTCTACACGCTCTGCCAGGAGCTCGGACTGCTGCCGAAGGGCAAGGTCGACGCCGACGAGAAGATGATCTTCCGGGCACGGCACGTCGAGGAGGTCTTCAACGCCTACCGGCGTCGTCGCCCCGGCGAACCGCTGCGGTCGGAGACCCAGCCCGGGAAGGGGGATCGGCGCTCGGACAACCGCACGGCGTATGCCGAAGTACAACGTCTCGAGCAGGCCGGTGAGGTGGAGGCGGCCAAGCATCTCGCTCTGGAGCGGGGCTGGGCCGACCTCGCCACCGCCATCGAGGAGCGCGCCGCCAAGCGGGTGGAGGATCAGAACCCCCGCTCGGGCGGCGCGTACGTCGAGTTGACCATGTTCCTCCGGGGCCAGCGCGGTGACCGGGTCAAGATCGCGTTCGACGACCTGGAGGAGACCATCGGGCGGGCGCTCCCGGCGTCCGCCCGAACCCACCGCCCCTGGTGGGCCAACGACGATGGGCACACCCAGGCCCGAGCTTGGTTGGCCGCCGGTTGGCGGGTCCACCGTGCCGACCTGGCCCTCGAGGAAGTGGAGTTCCGGCGCTCATGAGCAAAGCCGGTGGTTCGTTGCCCAAGGGCAAGCGTCGGCCTGAGGAGGTGCCGCCCGTCCCTGACCCCTCCACGCTGAACCCGCTCGAGCAGGAGGCCCAACGGGCGCTTCGGACACTGGTGGACGACACCGGCGGGCGGTTCGAGCGCACCGGGCCGGTCCGCCTGGAGCACCTCGAGCTTCTCGCCGACCTCTTCGACCTCTGGGCTCACGAGCACGGAACACCCACCGAGTACGGCGTCCACTTCGCAGGTCGCCCCGGGCTTTGGCACTGCCTCCACCAGTTGTACCCCCTCCAGGATCCCAAGCGCTGGGACGGGCTGCGCAAGGCGGTGATCAAGCGCCTCGAGCAGGGATCGTGGCAGCGCCATTCGCCGAAAGGGAGTCAATTCGACGTCTTCGACGCGTAGCCGCCGGGAGGTGAGCCGTCCACCGCGAGTATTGGAGTTGGCGGTCAGGAGGTGCCGATGGTTGGTGCAAGCCCTTCGTACACCCCGGGCTCAGCGGTCGAGTGCGCCGAGCTTCCGCCGTACAAACGGTGGGTTTCGTGGAGGGGTTCAGCTTGGGAGCGGGCGAGGTCACCGGAGTAGATCGCGACGCGGCGCCGCTGACCGTTGTGGCGCTCTGCGGCGATTCGGGCGGTGGCGTACGGCACTGCCCCGGCCACGACCCTCGCTATGCCGCTGATGCTTTCGGGCCACACATCGGGATCGGGGGGGAGCCCCGCCAAGTCGGCCAAGTAGCGAGCCCCGGCGGCGCTGATGGTCACCTCGAGATGGCCCGGTCGAGATGATGCGCCCAGCATCACCCGATGGCCCGTGGGCTCCACGCCTGCGGCCTGGAGTGCAGCGACGGGCAGCGCAAGCCGCACGTTGTTGTTGCCGTCAGCCCGCACGAGCAGCGTGACCTCACAGCGGTTTGGCTCGTTCACGTCGTGCCCATCGGATGCCGCCGGATCCGAATGAGCCCTTGCCTTCATCAGCGTCGAACCACATCCGGTGCGAGTTCGGGCTGCCTCGGGTTCCGGCGTCAGGCCTCGGGGCGGAGGAGGTCGATGAGCTCGCCGACGGTGTGGGCGGACTCGAGGGGGTGGCGCAGCGGCTGATCGAGGTCCAGCACGTAGCGGTTGCGCCGCCCGACCCGCTCGCGCTGCACGAAGCCGCTGCGCTCGAGGTCTCCGAGGATCACCTGGGTGGCCCGCTCCGTGATGCCCACCTGGTCGCTGAGGTCGCGCTGGCGTTGCTCGGGGTCGCGGGCCAGGCAGAGCAGCACGTGGGCGTGGTTGGTGAGGAAGGTCCACCGGGGACGCTCGAAGGGACCGTCGGCCATCGGCCGAGATGGTACCGGACTGCCACCGATGGTTCGGGAAACGGCAGGGGCGAAACACAGTTCGCCCCTGCCGGTCCCGGGTGGTGGAACCTCCTGCCGCCGGGCGGGCCGGCGGATGTCGATCAGTCGGCCGCGCGGTGGCGCACGACCAGCTTGCGGATCTCGTCGAACCAGAGGATGGACGAGGCCACACCGATGGCCACGGCCCAGTCGGCGAGGGCCAGGTCGGCCGTACCGAACACGTCCTGGACCGGGTCCCAGTGGACCGCCGCCACCTGGAGGGCGACGACACCGCCGATGGCGAGCCAGAGCTTGGAGTTGGCGAAGGTCTCACGATGGAAGACCGAGGACTGCTCGGCGCGGGCGTTGAAGACGTTGAAGACCTGGAACAGGACGAAGGTGGTGAAGGCCAGCGCGAGGGCATGCTCTTCGCTGCTGTTCGACTGCGACCACGTCAGCACGCCGAGGGTTCCAGCGGCCATGACCGCGCCGTAGGCCACGAGCACACTCAACCGTCGCCCGCTCAGGATGGTGGCCTTGGGATCGCGTGGCCGGCGCTCCATGGTGTCGTGAGCCGGCGGATCGACGCCGAGGGCCATGGCCGGCGGGCCGTCCATGATCAGGTTGATCCAGAGCACCTGGATGGCGGTGAAGGGCGTCGGCAGCCCGGCCAACTGGGCACCGACGAGGCTCATGATGGCGCCGAGGTTCGTGGAGAGCTGGAAGCGCACGAACTTGACGATGTTGTCGTAGATCGTGCGGCCCTCGCGGACGGCCTTGACGATGGTGGCGAAGTTGTCGTCGGTGAGCACCATGTCGGCCGCTTCCTTGGTGACCTCGGTGCCGGTGATGCCCATGGCCACGCCGATGTCGGCCGTGCGCAACGCGGGTGCGTCGTTGACCCCGTCGCCGGTCATGGCCACGACGTGCCCGTCGTCGCGCAGGGCGCGCACGATGCGCACCTTGTGCTCGGGAGACACCCGCGCGACCACGCCGATGCCAGCCAGGCGCCGGCGCAGCTCCTCGTCGTCCATGCGGTCGAGGTCGGCGCCGGTGACGGCCTCGCCTTGGATCCCGAGGTCGGCGGCGATGGCTGCGGCGGTGACGACGTGGTCGCCGGTGATCATCTTCACCGTGACCCCAGCCTTGCGGCACAGGGCGATGGCGTCTCGGGCCTCGGGGCGGGGCGGATCGAGGAGGCCGATCAGTCCGACGACGTCGAGGTCGGTCAGCAGGTCGACCGGGTCGCCCACCTCGAGGGCGGAGGCGGGGATGGTGCGCTCGGCGACCATGAGGACGCGCAGGCCGCGGCCTGCCATCTCGACCATGGCGGCCTCGACCTGGGCCCGCGTGTCGGCATCCACCAGGGACCGGTCGAGCAGCACGTCGGCGGCACCCTTGACGTGCACCCGGACGAGATCGCCCCATTGATCGGGCTCGGCCCTGTGGAAGGTGGCCATCAGCTTGAGGCTCGAGTCGAAGGGCACCTCGGCGACCCGAGGGGCCGCCTCGCGGGCGGCGCCGGTGTCGACGCCGCCCTTCGCGGCCACCACGAGAAGGGCGCCCTCCATTGGGTCGCCCAGCACCTGGCCGTCGGCGCCGAGGTGGCTGTCGTTGCAGCGCGCCATGGCGACCAGCTCGTCCTGCACCTCCCCGGTGGCGGCCTCGTCGGAGATCCCGGCCCGCGAGATGGTGCCCTCGGTCGAGTAGCCCTCGCCGCTCACGGTGTAGTCGCGGCCGTCCACCCACAGCTCGCGGACGGTCATCTCGTTCATGGTCAAGGTGCCGGTCTTGTCCGAGCAGATGACCGAGGTGGCACCGAGCGTCTCGACCGACGCGAGGCGCTTCACGATGGCGCCCCGCTTGGCCATCTGGGCGGTGCCCACAGCCAGGGTCACGGTGACCACGGCGGGGAGGCCCTCGGGGATGGCCGCGACGGCCAGGGCCACCGACGAGAGCAGGGTGTCGGTGATCGACTCGCCCCGCAGGAGGCTGAGGGTGGCGTAGATGGCCACGGCCACGAGGGCGACGAGGCCGAGGCGCTGGCCCAGGGTGTGGAGCTGGCGCTGGAGAGGGGTCGGCCCGACCTCCGCGGCATCCAGCAGGTTCGACACCCGGCCCAGCTCGGTGTCCATGCCGGTGGCCACGACCACGGCTTCGGCACGGCCACGCGTCACGACCGTGTTCAGGTAGAGGACGTTCGTCCGCTCGGCCAGCACCCGATCGGACTCGACGGCCCCGGGCGCCTTCGCGACGGGGGTGGACTCACCGGTGAGGGTGGATTCGTCGACCTCGAGGCCGACGGCCTCCACCAGAACCACGTCCGCGGGCACCTTGTCGCCGGCCTCGACGAGCACGACGTCGCCGGGCACCAGCTCGGCGGCCGGAACCTGCAGCACGGTGCCGTCCCGCCGCACCCGTGCGGTGGCCACGAGCATCGACTTGAGCGCGGTGAGGTTGCGCTGCGCCTTCATCTCCTGGGCGAAGCCGAGGAGGGCGTTGAGGAGCAGCACGACGGCGATGACCACCGTGTCCTTCAGGTCGCCCACGAGGCCGGCGAGCACGGCCGCCCCCATGAGGATCAGGACGAGCGGGTTGCGGAACTGGTCCAGGAAGATGGACAGCGGCCGTCGGGGCGGGGCCTCCGCCAACTCGTTGCGGCCGTGCTCCGCAAGTCGGTCAGCGGCCGCGTCGGACGGCAGCCCGACGGCGGGGGAGACCCCGAGCGAGAGCGCGAGCTCGTCTGCCTCCGTGGCCCACGGGCGGGTGGGGGTCAGGTCGGGGTCCATGACGTCGGCGGGGCTGACGACGGGGGTGGGCACAGGGGGCTCCTCGGCACGATGGTCGGGCCGAAGGTCTTCCCCACCTGAGGTTCCAGGTGACGAGGCCGGGTTCGGACCCTCAGGCCCTCACCGTGATGACGACGCTCGTCGTTGCGGGGTACTCCCCTTCGCTATGTACGAATTCAAGTTAGTCCATTGACACGCCGATCGCAACTAACGTAAGGTATCTCACGAATACTACTTCGTCTGAAAGAGAGGCATCATGTCGCCGCCCACCGCCACCATCGATCGCACGCCCGCACTCGGCCGTCCCTCCGCTGCCCTTGTGCCTCTCCAGCCGGGTGACCGGGTCGACGTCCGCAACCGGTTCGACGGGCGCTGGACGACCGGGTTCCGGGTCGACGCCGTGGTCGCCGACGATGACGGGTACCGCTTCAAGCTCCGAAGGCTCTCGGACGGGGCGGTGCTGCCCGCACTGTTCGACGAGGACACCGTCGTCGGGGTGCGATGAGCGCCGCCCCGCGACGTCAACCTGGTAGACGCGGCCCCCGGGTGGGGGTCGTGGGGGGCGGCCAGCTCGCCCGCATGACCTACGACGCCTCCGTCGAGCTCGGCGTCGATCTGCTGGTGCTCGCCCAGCCCGGTGACGAGGCCGTCCGTGGTCGGGTGCCCGACGTGACGGTCGTCTCCGAGCTGCACCTCGCTGCCCTCGCAGAGTTCTCGAGTCGCTGCGACGTGCTCACCTTCGACCATGAGAAGGTCTCGCCCGAACGTGTCGCTCGCCTCGAGGGTGCCGGCCACGTCGTTCGGCCCGGCGCTGGAGCGCTCACCTTCGCCGTCGACAAGGCGGCCCAGCGCCGCCACCTTCGAGACCTCGGGGTCCCCGTCCCCCCGTTCGTGGTTGCCGAGGACCTCGCCGCGGTCCGTCGCTTCGCCATGGCGCACGGCTGGCCGGTCGTGGTCAAGGCGGCTCGTGGTGGGTATGACGGGCGGGGAGTCGTCGTCGTCGACGGCCCGGGCGCCTTGGAGGAGAGCGGCCGACCCTTCTTGCGGGCGCCCGGCGCCCAGGTCGTGGTCGAGCCCCACCTCGCCATCCAACGCGAGCTGGCCGTGCTCGTGGCCAGACGCGCGGACGGCGCCAAGGCGGTCTACCCGGTGGTCGAGACCCACCAGGACGGGTCTGCCATCTGCCGCGAGGTGTGGGCGCCGGCTCCGATCGCCGCCGATCTCGCCACCGCCGCTCGCGACCTCGCCGTGGGCGTCGCCGATGCCATCGGCGCGGTGGGCATGCTGGCCGTCGAGCTCTTCGTCGTGGACGGGGAGCTCGTGGTCAACGAGCTCGCCACCCGACCGCACAACACCGGACACCTCACCATCGACGCGGCCGCGACCTCGCAGTTCTCCAACCACCTGCGAGCGGTCCTCGATCTCCCTCTGGGACCGACCGCCTTGATGGCGCCGGCCGCGGCCATGGCCAACGTCATCGCCGAGGGGACGGTCGACCTCGGCCCACTCGATGCTCGCCGGGTCAGCGCTCTGGTGGGGGGCCCGGTGGCGATCCACCTCTACGGCAAGCGCTCCCGGCCCGGCCGCAAGGTCGGACACGTGACCGTGATGGCCGACGACCTCGTCACCGCGCGCGAGCGGGCCCGCGAGGCGGCCCGGTACCTCGAGTGTCGGAGCGGGGGCGTCGCTCCCAGCCGCGTCACGGTGGCGTCGTGAGCGAGCCGGACTCCCGGCATGGGCCAGTGCCCGTCGTCGGCGTCATCATGGGCAGCGACTCGGACCTCCCGGTGCTCCAGGGCGCGGTCGACGTCCTCGATCGGTTCGGGGTGCCCCATGAGGTCCGGGTGGTGTCGGCGCACCGGTCACCCCACGCCATGTTGCGCTACGCGGCGACCGCTCGCGAGCGGGGCCTGCGCGTGATCATCGCGGGAGCCGGTGGCGCCGCCCACCTGCCCGGGATGGTGGCATCGGCCACGACCCTGCCCGTCATCGGCGTGCCGGTGGGCCTCGCGCACCTCGACGGGCTCGATTCGCTGCTCTCCATCGTGTCGATGCCGTCCGGCGTGCCGGTGGCCACCGTCGGCATCGACAACGCCGCCAACGCCGGCCTTCTCGCCGTGCGCTTCTTGGCCATCGCCGACGTGGCGCTGGCCGAGGTGCTCGACGAGCACGCCGCCGAGTTGGAACGGCTCGTCGAGGCGAAGGACGAACGGGTCGCCTCGAGGCACTAGTACCGGCGATCCTCGGCGAGGAGGGTGGCGACGGCGTGGGCGGGCTGGGGGCGGGCGAGATAGAAGCCCTGGGCCATGTCGCAGCCGAGGCGCCGCAGCTCGGCGAGCTGTTCGGCGGTCTCGACCCCCTCGGCGATGGCCGCCATGCCGAGTGCGTGCGCCAGGCTCAGGACCGCGGTGACGATGGCCGTGTCGCCCTTGTTGACCCCCAGGCCGGCCACGAACGAACGGTCGATCTTCAACAGGTCGACCGGGAAGCGCTGGAGGTAGCTGAGCGACGAGTAGCCGGTGCCGAAGTCGTCGACCACGAGCTTCACCCCGAGCTCGTGGAGGTCGGTCAAGGCCCGGTGGGCGAGGTCGACGTCGTCCATGAGCACGCTCTCGGTGATCTCGAGGTCCACCAGGCCGGGGTCGATGCCCGTGTCGTCGAGCATGGCGGCCACGTCCTCGACCAGGTGGGGGTCGCCGAGTTGACGTCGGGACAGGTTCACGCAGATGTAGAGCGGCGCGAGCCTGGGCACTTCGGCCTGCCAGCGTTGGGTCTGGCGGATGGCCTGGTCGATGACCCAACGCCCGATGGGCACGATCAAGCCCGACTCCTCGGCCACCCGGATGAACTCGCCGGGGAGCAGGAGGCCCCGGTCGGGATGCTCCCAGCGTAGGAGGGCCTCCGCCCCGATGATGGCGCCGGTGCGCAGATCGATCTTGGGCTGATAGTGGATGCGCAGCTCGCGGCGCTCGACGGCTCTGCGCAGCGAATTCTCGATGCTGAGGCGATCCACGGCCTCGGCACGCATCCGGCGGTCGAACACCTCGTAACGGTTTCGGCCGTGCTCCTTGGCCTGGTACATCGCGGCGTCGGCGTCACGGAGGAGGTCGGAGGCGTCGGCCGGTGCGAGGGTGAAAGCGATGCCGGTGCTCGCGGTCACGAAGACCTCGTCGTCACCGAGGTGGAACGGCTCGGCCAGCAGTTGGCCCACCCGCTGGGCGATGCGCTCGGCGTCGGCCACCCCGGTCAGGTCCTCGGAGAGGATCACGAATTCGTCGCCGCCGAAGCGCGCCACGGTGTCGCCGCCGTGGCGCAGGGCCTCTTTCAGGCGGTCGGCAGCAGCGATGAGGAGCTCGTCGCCTCTCGTGTGGCCGAGGCTGTCGTTGACCACCTTGAAGTGGTCGAGGTCGAGGAACAGCACCGCCACCGCGGTCCCGAAGCGCTGGGCGCGCGCGAGGGACACCTCGAGGCGGTCCATGAGGAGGGCTCGGTTGGGAAGCCCGGTGAGGGGATCGTGGGTCGCCTGATGCTCGAGGGTGGCCTCGAACTCCTTGCGCTCGCTGATGTCGCGCCCGACGCTCGAGATGTACTCCAGGTGGCCCTGCGCGTCCCGGTGGGCGAGGAAGACCAGGGACACCGGCACCTCCTTGCCGTCGCGGAGGAAGGCGGCCTCGCCGTTCCAGATGCCCTTCTCCTTGAGTGCGGGTACCGCCTCCTGGAGGTACTGCTGGCGGGCCCACGGCGGCACCAAGGGGGCGAACTTGAACGACGCCAGGTGCTCCTCATCGATGCCGAAGAAGCGCCGGCAGGCGTCGTTGGCGTAGACCAACGCACCGGATCGGTCGGTGATGGCCACCAGATCGGTCGTGGCCGAGATGATGTCGAGCAGCCGCCCGTTGCGGTGCTCCTCCTCGATGCGAGGGGTGACGTCCCACAGGTTGACCACGATCCCGCCCACCGCCGGGTCGGACAGCAGGTTGGTGAGCATGATCTCCACCCAGCGCCAGCTGCCGTCCTGGTGGCGGATGCGGCCGAGGAGGTCGACGCTGGACCGGTCTGCTCGGAGGAGCCTGGTCCACGCCCGCACGGTGGTGCTGACGGTGGTGTCGTCGGCGTACTCGTGCGGCCGGCGCCCCAGGAGGGCCTCGGCGGGGTAGCCGAAGACGTGCTCGACGGCGGGGCTGGCGTAGGTGATCAGCCCGTCGGCGGTGGTGAGGAACACCGAGTCCGAGCTGTGCTGGGCCAGGGCCCGGAAGCGCTCCTCGCTGCGCGCCAGCGCGTCCTGCGCCTCGATCTGGAGGGTGACGTCCCGCAGGTTCACGAGCAGGGCGCCCACCTGTGGGTCGTGCAGGAGGTTGACCCCGGTGATGTCGATGACACGCCAACCCCCGTCCTTGTCGCGGATGCGCACGATGAGGGTGTCGATCTCGTCCGGTTCGGCGTAGTCCAGGACCTGGCCGAGGTTGTGCGCCACCCGCCCGAGGTCGTCGGGGTGGATCAGCTCGGACGCGTCCGTCCCCAGGACGTCCTCGGGGGCCCAGCCAAGCATCGGGGCAACCGCTGGGCTGACCCATTTGATGACCAGTTCGGCGTCCGTGAGGACGATGGCGACCGGGCTGTGCGCGACGAGGGTCTCGAAGCGCACGTTGGCGCCGGCGGTGGCGCTCTTTGGCTCCGATTCAGCGGCCACCGCGCTCGACCTCCGGTCTTGACGTGCAGGTCAGGGTAATCCCCGGTCTCGGTGTTGGACGTGCTCACCCGGTGCCGGGCTCAGCGTTCGCGTTCGGCCACGTAGTGGGCGAGGTCGATCAGGGCCCGGCGGGCCTCATCGGTGACGGGCGCCCGTTCGGCGGCGGCCACCGCGGCGGCGGTGAGGCGCTCGATGCTGGCGTCGATCTCGTCTCGGGCGCCGGTGTCGACGAGCACGGCCTGGAGGATGGCCACCTCGTCGTCGCTCAGCTCCGCCCGCCCGACCCGATCGAGGGCGACCCGTTGGGCGGTGTCGGCCCGCTCGACGGCCACGGCCAGCAGCGGCGTGGGCTTGCCTTCGCGGAGGTCGCCGCCCACCGGCTTGCCGGTGAGGGCGGTGTCGCCGAAGACGCCGAGGACGTCGTCGCGCAGCTGGAACGCCTCGCCGAGGGGGTCGCCGTACGCCGACAGGGGGGCGGCGAGGTCGGCCAGGCGACCGGCGAGGGCGGCACCGACGTGCAGCGGGCGCTCGATGGTGTACTTGCCCGACTTGTAGCGGGCGATGCGGCGGGCGCCGGCCTCGTCCCGGTCGGCTCGGGCGGTGCCGAGGACATCGAGGTACTGGCCGACGTTCAGCTCGATGCGCAGCTCGTCCCACACCGAGGCGAGCTCGGGGGCGTCGGTGGGCAGCACCCGGTCGGCGAACACGTGGGCGAGGTCGCCGACGAGGATGGCCACGCCCTCGCCGAAGCGGCGGCTCTCGCCGCCCCAGCCGGCGTCGGCGTGGTGGGCGGCGAACTCGGCGTGGATGGTCTCGAGGCCCCGACGGGTGTCCGAGTCGTCCATCACGTCGTCGTGCATGAGGGCGAACGCGTGGAGCAGTTCGAACGCGGCGCCGGCGTCGACGACGCGCGGGTCGTCGGGATCGCCGCCGGCCCCGACGAAGGCCCAGTGGCAGAACGACGGTCGCAGGCGCTTGCCCCCGGCGAGGACGAGGCGACGCAGTGCATCGAGTGGCCACGCGAGGTCGGGGGTCAGGGCGTACCAGCGGGCGGTCTCGGCGTCGAGCAGGTCGGCGAGTCGCGCCTCGACCGCATCCGCCACCGCCTTCACGCTCGCCGGTGCGGACGCCACGGGTGCAGCCTACGGGCCGGCTGCGGCCCTCCCCCGTAACGGGCCCGCTTTGCCCAGGCGCGTGCCTTACGGTCCCACCCATGGCCGACCGGGGGCTCGACGCGGTGATCTTCGACTGGGGCGGCACCCTGTCGGACTTCGTGGCCCTCGAGTTGCTCGACGTCTGGCGCGCCGCCGCCCGCCACCTCGACCCGGCCCGGGAGGAGGAGCTCACCGCTGCCCTTCTCGCCGTCGAGGAGCACTTCTGGGCCCGCACGACGACCACCCAGGAGAGCGGCACCCTCGCCGACCTGCTCGCCGAGGCGTCCCGCGACCTGGGGCTGGACGTCGCCGAGGCCGTCCTGGAGGAGGCTGCGGTGCACCACCTCGACTCCTGGACGCCGCACATCGCCCACGACGCCGACGCCGTGCCCGTCCTGACGGCCCTGCGGGAGCGGGACCTCGCCATCGGCCTGCTGTCGAACACCCACTGGCCGCGCGCCTTCCACGAGGAGTTCCTCGCCCGGGACGGCCTGGTCGAGCTGATCGACGCCCGCCTGTACTCCAGCGAGCTCAGCCACCTGAAGCCCCACCCCTCGGTCTTCCGGGCCGCGTTGCACGCGGTCGGGGTCGACGACCCCGCCCGAGCGGTCTTCGTGGGGGACCGACCCCTCGACGACATCCGCGGCGCCCAGCAGGTGGGGATGCGCACCGTCCTGCGCCCGAACCCGGACGTGCCCGCCTACGACGTCGTCCCCGACGCGGAGATCGCGTCCTTGCCCGAGCTCATCCCCCTCGTCGACGCCTGGCGCTGAGTAGCGTCTCGGCCGTGAGAAGGGGTCTCCAGGGGCGGGGGTTCGTGCGCATGGGAGGTCGACGAGACGGGTTGTGCCGAGGCCTGGCCGCGGGGGTGGCGGTGGCCGTGGCGGTGTTGGTGTTGGGCGCGGCGGGGTGCAGCAGCGACGGCGGCGAGGGGTCGGGTGGCGACGGCGCCGCCGCGACGACGCCCACGACCGCTCCGCTGGTGGCAGCCACCAGCACCGGCGACCAGACCATCAACCCGGGCTACCGCCAGGGGGTCGCCAGCCTGCCCGACGGCGGCTGGGTCTTCTCGGGCACCACCGTGCTGGCCCGCACCGACGGGGCCCTCGCGCAGCAGGTGGCCGACACCACCGCGGTGCCCGATGAGTTCCTGCCCGACGGCTACAACCACGTGGGTGACGTGGACGTCACCGACGGAGTGCTCTACGTGCCCCTCGAGCAGCCGGACTACCAGCGTGACGAGCAGGTCATGGCCTGTTTCGACCCAGAGACACTGACCTACCAGGACTCGCAGCCGGTGGCGCAGCACCACAACTCCTTCATCGCCGTCGAGGGCGACCTCGCCTATTCGATGAAGGGCTTCAGCGGCGACCAGATCCTGGTCTACCGGGTGGGCGAGAGCTGCACCTTCGAGCCACTGGACCCGCTCCAGATGAGCGTGCGGGTCAACAAGGTGCAGGGTGCCGACGTCGCCGACGGTGCCCTCTGGCTCTCCACCGACGACGCCGACCGCGGCCTCTACCGGGTCGACCTCGAGACCGGCACCGTGGCCCCGATCGGCGCGATGAGCAACGTGGCCGACGAGGGCGAGGGGGAGGGCATCGACGCCACCACCCGGCCCCGGGGCCTCCTACACGTGGTGAACATCGTCGACACCCTCGACGTCCGCCTCGAGCACTTCGAGGTGGTCGAGGGTGTCGACCAGCGCACCGTCGTCGACGGCGGCTGACCCGCGGGCCACGTGCTCGCGGGCGTGGGCCACGGCGGCGCCGAGGTCGTCGAACACGTGACGCTCGTGGGCCAGCCGGTCGAGGGCGCCCACCGCGGCCAGCACCTTCAGGTGCTCGGGGCGTGGTCCCTTCAACAGCACGGTGATGCCCCGGTGCTCGAGGTCGTCGACGATCTCGCCGAGGGCCTGCGCGCCGGTGGCGTCGAGCACCTGGAGGCCGGGGAGGCGCAGGATCACGACCTCCACGTCGGCGACCGCAGCGAGCTCGGTGAGGAAGCGCTGCGCGGCGCCGAAGAACAGGGCACCGTCGAGGCGGTAGGCGACGATGTGCTCGGCCAGCAGGGTGCTCTCGGCGTCGGCGTCCACCTCGGGCTCGACGGTGACCTGGACGGCTTCGGCGCTGCGGGCGACGTGACGGAGCGCGAGCACCGCGGCCGCGGCGACGCCGATCTCGACCGCCACGATCAGGTCGAAGACCACCGTCGCCAGCGCGGTGACGACGAGCACGACGGCGTCGGACCGAGTGGAGCGCAGCACCGCGCGGATGTTGTGGAGGTCCACCATGCGCACGGCCGTGACGATGAGCACGCCGGCGAGGGCGGCGAGCGGGATGCGGGCCACGAGCGAGGCGGCGAAGAGGACGACGGCCACGAGGGTGAAGGAGTGGATGATGGCGGCGGCGCGGGTGCGGGCGCCGGCCCGGACGTTCACCGCGGTGCGGGCGATGGCCCCGGTGGCGGGCATGCCGCCGAAGAGCGGCGACACCACGTTGGCCAGGCCTTGGCCGAAGAGCTCGCGGTCGGGGTCGTGGCGGGGGACGTCGGCCATGCCGTCGGCCACCTTGGCCGAGAGCAGGCTCTCGATGGCGGCGAGCGCGGCGATGGCGAAGGCGGCGCTCAGGTAGCGGTCCAGGTCGCCCGGGGCCACGTGGGGCAGGTGCAGGGACGGGAGGGCCTGGGGGAGCGTCCCGATGGTGGTGACGTCGAGGTGGGCGACGGTGGCCAGCACCGTGGCGACCAGCACCGCGAGCAGCGAGGCGGGTAGGGCTCGGTGCACGCGTGGGGCCAGCACCATGATCACGGCGACGAGCACCACGAGGCCGATGGCGGCGAGGTTGGCGTCGCCCACCGCGTCGACGACGGCCCGACCGGCGACCACCGCCGTGTTCTCCCCCTCGGGCTTGGGCACGCCGAGGGCGTTCGGCACCTGCTGGAGGGCGATGATCACGGCGATGCCGAGGGTGAAGCCCTCGACCACGGGCCACGGGATGTAGGCGAGGTAGCGGCCGAGGCGTAGGACCGCGCCGGCCATCACGATCAGCCCGGCGAGGGCGCCGGCGATGACCACGCCGTCGGCGCCGTAGCGGGCGACGAGCGGGACCAGCACCACGGTCATGGCGCCCGTCGGCCCGGACACCTGGAGGTTCGAGCCGCCGAACACCGCGGCGACGATGCCGGCGACGATCGCGGTGGTGATGCCCGCGGCGGCGCCGAGGCCGGTGGTGATGCCGAAGGCGAGGGCGAGGGGCAGCGCCACGACCGCCACGGTGAGGCCGGCCACCAGGTCGTTGCGCCAGTGCCGGCGCAGGCCGGCGTAGTCGGCGCGCTGCGGGAGCAGGCCGGTGAACCGGTCCGTGGCGCTCATCCGGGGACTTCGGCGGCGAGGTCCGCGATGAGGTCGCGGGTCTCGGTGAGCGTGCGCAGCAGCAGTTGCTTGGCCACCGCCAGCAGGTCGGCCACGAGGGGGTCTCGCAGCGCGTAGTGCACCGACGATCCCTCGCGTCGGGCGGTCACCAGGCCGGCCCGGCGCAGGACGCCGAGCTGCTGGCTGAGGTGGGAGGACTCGATGCCCACCAGCGGCTGGAGGTCGCTCACCGTGCGCTCGCCGTCGATCAGCACCTCGAGGATGCGCACACGGGCGGGGTGGCCCAGGGCCTTGAAGAGGTCGGCCTTCACCTCGGCGAGCGGACGGTTCTCCATCTTCTTATCATATGACAGATTTGTCAGATTGACACTTTGACGGGGGCGGCGGTGGTCGTGCACCGAGCCGCCGGCGAGCGTCGGTCAGGTCGGTTCGGGGTCGTCGAAGCCGGCGACGATGCGCTCGACCTCCATCCGGGCGCCGTCGATGCGGTCGCGGCAGTGGGCGATGAGCGCCGCGGCCCGGGCCACGCGCTCGGCCAGCAGGTCGACGTCGAGGGTGTCGTCCTCCAGCTCGCCGAGGATGGCCTCGAGCTCGGCGAGGGCCTCGCCGTAGCCGAGGGCGGCGACGGGGTCGTCCTGGTCGGCGGGGGTCTTCGGGTCAGGCATCGACGGTGCTCCGGATCTCGCCGTCGGCCACCCGGGTGTGCAGGTGGTCGCCGGCGCTGACGTCGTCGGGGGAGCGCACCAGCCGACCGTCGGCGGTGCGGGTGAGCGACCAGCCTCGAGCCAGGGTGCGGGCGGGGTCGAGGGCCTGGACGCGTGCGTCCAGCCCGTCGAGCTGGCGGGCGGCGTTGCGGAGGGGCCGGGGCGCGTCGGTGGCCAGGCGGTGGGTGGCGCGGTCGAGGGTGGCCTCGGCGCGGCGCAGGCCGGTGCGGCTGGCCCGCACCACGGCGCCGGCGGCGCCGTCGAGGGCGCGCTGGTGGTGGTCCAGCTGCGCCTCGCTCCGCTGCACCACGCGGGCCCAGACGTCGTCGCGGCGGGCGCACCAGCTGCGCACGTGGTCGACGAGGCCGGCGGCGCAGGCCGTCGGCGTCTTGTAGCGGGTGTGGGCCACGGCGTCGGCCACGCTGTCGTCGGTCTCGTGGCCGATGCCCGTGAGGACGGGGGCGGGCAGGTGGGCGATGGCCCGGGCGATGAGCTCGCTGTCGAAGGCGGCCAGGTCGGACCGGGCGCCGCCGCCCCGCACGAGGGCGACGACGTCCACGTCGAGGCCGGCGGCCGCCCGAAGGGCATGGGCGACCGTGGCGCCGGCCAGGTGGCCCTGCACCCGGGCGTGCACCACCGTGACCTGCCAGCCGAGCCCGCTCGTCTCGAGCTCGTGGAGGAAGTCGTGGCAGGCGGCGCTGCCGTCGCTCGTGACCAGGGCCACCCGCAGCGGCACCGGCGGCAGGGACCGCCGGCCGTTGGCGTCGAGCAGCCCCTCGGCGGCCAGCGCCTGGAGCAGGCGGTCGCGCTCGGCCGCCATCCGGCCCAATGTGTAGGCGGGGTCGATGGCCGACATCTGGAGCTGTACGCGGCTCTGGGCGTTGTAGAAGCTGACCGTCCCGCGGATGCGCACGGCCAGGCCGTCGGTCATGCGCAGGCCGGCGCCGGACTCCTTGAGGGTCGCGTTGATCCCGTGCTTGTCGGACTCCCAGAGCACGACCGGGATGGACGCAGCCTGGCGCCGGCCCGTGGCCGAGGGCTCGACGAGGTCGAAGTACACGTGGCCACTGGCGGGCCGGCTGAGGCTGTGGATCTCGCCCTCGACCCAGACGGGCGCGGTGAACCCCTTGCGCAGCACCGCGGCGATGCGCTGGCTCAGCTCGCTCACCGTCAGCGTGCTGAGCGCCTCGGTGTCGAAGAGCTGATCCACGGCGCCGACGCTAGCGAGGGCGCCGTGCGATGATCGGCCCATGGCCCGCCTGCAGGGAGACGGACACGGCACCGAGGCCGAGGTGGACCGCCTGCTGGCGCTGCTGGCGGGGGAGGGTGGCCGCCGCACCGCCGCCCGGCGCACCATCGTCGCCACCTTCGTAGCGGCCGGTGGACCGGTCACCGCCGACGAGCTGACCGCTCGGGTGCAGGAGGCGGCGCCCGAGATCAACCAGTCGACCGTCTACCGGCTGCTCGAGGCACTGGAGGCCGTCGGCGCCGCTGACCGGGCCGAGACCGGGCGCGAGGCGGCGTCGTGGCACCTCGTCGCCGGTGCGCACCACCACCTGCGCTGCTCGGTGTGCGGACGGGTGGAGGAGGTCGGCCACGGAGCGGTTGGGGCGCTGGCCGGCGCCGTCCAGGCGGAGACAGGCTTCGTGCTCTCCGACCACCTGGTCCTGGCCGGCCGTTGCCGGGACTGCGCGGCTGACGCGCTCTGAGTCCGTCGTTGGAGGAAACACCTCCGCTGGGCCGGAGGCATTTCCTCCAACGGACCGTCGTGCCGCGGCCTTGTTGCGAACCCCTTGCAGCAGCGGGTCTGGTGCGTTAGGACGGTGGGGTGCACATCCCCGACGGCTTCATCGACCTGCCGACGTCGGTGGCGGCGGGCGCCGTGGCCGTCGGCGGGGTCGCGGTCGCGGTGCGCCGCACGCGTGACCTCGTGGCCGAGCAGGAGACCGCGCTCGCGGGGATGACCGCCGCCTTCGTGTTCGCGGTCCAGATGATGAACTTCCCGGTCGCGGCGGGGACGAGCGGACACCTGCTCGGTGGGGTGCTCGCCGCAGTGCTGGTCGGGCCCTGGGTGGCGGTGCTGTGCCTCACCACCGTGCTCGTCGTCCAGTGCCTGCTGTTCGCCGACGGCGGTCTCAGCGCGCTCGGCCTCAACGTGGTGAACATGGCCCTGGTCGGCTGTCTCGGTGGGTGGGTCGTCTTCCGCGGCCTGCGGGGTGTGCTCCCCCGCACCCACGCCGGCGTCGTCGTCGCCTCGGGGGTCGCCGGCGGGATCTCGGTGGTGCTGGCCTCGGTGGCCTTCACCGTCGAGTACGCGATCGGCGGGACGGCCGACGTGTCCCTCCGGGCGGTGGCCCTCGCCATGGTCGGCACCCATGCGCTCATCGGGGTCGGCGAGGGCGTCATCACCGGTGCCGTGGTGGCCGCGGTGCTCGCCGCTCGCCCCGACCTCGTGTACGGCGCACGTGACCTCCGTTCGTCCCGCCGGGTCACCACCGCCGGGGCCGGCGCGTGACCCGTCGGGCCGTGGCCCTGCTGGTCGCGGTCGGACTCACCCTCAGCCTCGGCATCGCCGTGTTCGGCGCGCCCTGGGCGAGCAGCTCGCCCGACGGGCTCGAGCGGGTGGCGGCCGACGAGGGCTTCGAGGCGACCGCCACCGACCACGTGGCCAGCAGCAGCCCGGCGGCCGACTACTCGACGTGGTTCTGGCGGGCCGTCGGCGTCGTGGTGGTGTTCGGACTGGCCGCGGGCCTGACGGCCGCGACCAGTCGCCGGCGCACCGCCCAGGTTCCTGCCGCCCCCGGTCCGTCGGCGCACTGAGGCCTCTGATTCCGACGACCGTGTCGCTACCGGCTCGGCCCCTCGCGCCCACGGAGGCCGGCCGAGGCGGGATCGCGGGACTGCCGGCACACGTGAAGCTGATGGGGGCGCTCGCCTTCGTCCTCGGCGTTGTGGCGACCCCGCGCACATCGGTCGCCGCCTTCGCCGTCGACGCCGTGGCGGTCGCCGTCGTCGCGGCCCTCGCCCGGCTTCGCGCCGGCGAGGTGCTGCGCCGACTGGTCATCGAAGCGCCGTTCGTGGCGTTCGCCGTCGCGCTGCCGTTCGTGGCACGCGGCCCGCAGGTCGAGGTGGGGCCCCTGACCCTGTCGGTGGACGGCCTGTGGTCGGCGTGGGGGATCCTCGTCAAGGGCACCCTCGGGGTCGCGGTGGCGGTCGTGCTGTCGGCGACCACGCCGACCGCCGACCTCCTCGCCGGCGCCCGTCGCCTGCGCCTGCCGGTCGTGCTCGTGGCCATCGCGGGGTTCATGGTGCGCTATGGGGAGGTGCTCGTCGGCGATCTGGCGAGACTGCGTATCGCCCGCATCTCCCGCGGCGACGACCCTCGCTGGCTCTGGCAGGCGAAGGCGGTCGCGGCCACCGCCGGGTCGCTGTTCGTCCGCTCCTTCGAGCGGGGCGAGCGCGTGCAGCTCGCCATGGTGTCCCGGGGGTTCGACGGCACGTGGCCGTCCATCGGGCAACGACGAGCGCGCCCGTCCGAGTGGGTCGGAGCGGCCGCGTTCGCCGCGGTCGCGGTGACCGGCGCCGTCCTCGCCGTGAGGATGGGCTGACATGGGCCTGGCCCTTCAGGGCGTGCGCTACGCCTACCCGGACGGCCGGGTGGCGCTGGACGGCGTCGACCTCGAGGTGGCGACGGGCGAGCGGGTGGCCGTGCTCGGCCCCAACGGTGCCGGCAAGACCACCCTCGTGCTGCACCTCAACGGCGTCCTGGCCCCCCAGACGGGGCGGGTCCTCGTCGACGGTCTCGACACCACGGCCAAGTCCGACGTCCGCGAGGTCCGCCGCCGGGTGGGCATCGTCTTCCAGGACCCCGACGACCAGCTCTTCTGCCCCACCGTCCGCCAGGACGTGGGCTTCGGGCCCGCCAACCTGGGCCTCGGCGCCGACGAGGTGGAGGCGCGGGTGCTCGAGGCGCTGGACGCGGTGGGCATGGCCGGCGCCGCCGACCGGGCGCCCCACCACCTGAGCCTGGGGGAGCGCCGGCGGGTGGCGGTGGCCACCGTGCTCGCCATGCGCCCGACCACCCTGGTGCTCGATGAGCCCTCCGCCAACCTCGACCCCGCCGCCCGGGGTGAGCTGGCAGCGGTGCTGCGCGGGCTGCCCGAGCTGACCCTGGTGGTGGTCACCCACGACCTGCCCTACGCCCTCGAGCTGTGTCCCCGCTCGGTGGTGCTCGACGCCGGCCGCGTGGTCGACGACGGCGCCACGGTGGACGTGCTGGCTGATCCGGAGCGACTCGCCGCCCACCGCCTGGCCCTGCCTCCCGGCCTCCGCTTGGCCTGAGCGCGAGACTGGCGGGGTGGGGGACACGCTGATCGGGCCCGGGGTCCGCCAGATCGACACGCTGCTCGGCGGGTGGGAGCGGGTGACCGCCGGCTACCTGATCGAGGGGCCGGCGCCGGTGCTGGTCGAGACCGGCAGCCAGAGCTCGGTGGCCGAGCTGCTGGCCGCCCTCGACGCCTTGGGGGTGGCTCCCGACGAGCTCGCCGGAATCGCCGTCACCCACATCCACCTCGATCACGCCGGCGGTGTGGGGGACGTGGCGAAGGCCTTTCCCAAGGCCACGGTGTACGTGCACGAGCGCGGCGCCCGCCACCTCGTCGACCCGAGCCGGCTCGTGGCGTCGGCGGCCACCGTCTACGGCGACCTCCTCGACACGCTCTACGGCCGACTCGAGCCCACCGCCGCCGAGCGGGTCCACGTCCTGGCCGACGGAGAGGAGATCCGCGTCGGCCCCACCCGCACCTTGACCACCGTCGACTCGCCGGGCCACGCCAAGCACCATCTGGCCCTGCACGACTCGGAGAGCGGCCTGCTCTTCGCCGGCGACGCCGTGGGCGTGCGCCTCCCCGACGCCGGCATCCTGCGGCCGGCCACGCCCCCACCGGACTTCGACCTCGACCAGGCGCTCCACTCCCTCGACCGCTTCGCCGAGCGCCGGCCGGCGGGCATCGCCCTGGCCCACTTCGGCCTGGTGCCCGATCCGGGCGAGATCCTCGCCGAGGCCCACGACACCCTGCGGCGCTGGGCCGACGTGGCGGAGGCGGCCTGGCGGGACGACCGCGACATCGCCGCCGCGCTCGACGAGGCCTTCAGCGCCGACCTGGCGGGCGTGGACCCGGCCCTGCGTGAGAAGCTGGAGACCCTGAACGGCATCCACTCCAACGCCGCCGGGTTCCGCCGATGGTTGGACCAACGGGCCGGCTCCGGTTCGTCATCGCACCCCCACCCCCATGGCCATGCTCCTCCCCATGCTCACCCTCCACCTGATGTCGAGCCTTGCGTCGGAGAGGTCGCCGGCGATGGAGGGGCACCGCCGTCGGAGCGATGATGGGTGAGCCCGTGGTGCCGGCGTCGGACGGCCGCACCAAAGCCGCGCTGGCGGCGGTGCGGGCCGAGGCCTTCCACGTCGCTGCCGCCCAGGTCAGCGATGCCCTGCTCGTCACGGTCGAGGACGACGCCGAGGGTCACGCCGTGGTCTGGGTCAACGAGGCCTTCGAGCGCCTGACCGGTTGGCCCGCGGACGACATCCTGGGCCGCTCGCCCGGCTGTCTCATCGGCGAGCGCACCGACCCCGACGTGGTGGCCCGCCTCCTCACCGCGGTGGCCGCCGACCGTCCTGGGAGCGAGCAGGTGGTGCTCCACCGGCGCGACGGCTCGGCCTTCGTGGTCGAGGTCCGCTCCGTCGCCCTTTGGAGCGAGCCCACCAGCCAACTCTGGCTCCTGCGCGACGTCTCGGACGTCACCGAGACCGTGCACATCCTGCGTCGGACCGAGGCATGGGCGCGCGCCATCATCGAGCACACCGACGACGTCGTCATCGTCACCGACGGCGAGGGCGCCATGACCTACGTCGGGCAGGCCGTCGAGCACGTGCTCGGGTATCGGCCCGACGATCTCGTGGGTCGGTCCTGCTTCGACCTCGTGCACGCCGAGGACCTCAACCGCGTCCTCGAGGACTTCGGCGACGAGGTGCGGGGCGTCGCCAAGCGCACGCCGACCGAGTTCCGAGGCCGTCACGCCGACGGCACCTGGCGGCACTTGAGCGTGTTGGCCACCAACCTGCTCGACCTGCCCGCGGTGCGGGGCGTCGTCCTGAACTGCCGGGACGTGTCCCGCCACCGGGCCGTGGCCGACCTGCTCTCCGAGCAGAGCGAGGTCCTCGAGCGGGTGGCTCGGGGGATGGCGGTCGAGGACACCCTCGCCTCGGTCGTCGCCCTCGTCGAGGGCCGCATCCCCGGGGCGCAGTGCTCGGTGGGGCAGCTCGACGAGTCGGGGCAGGTGCGCGTGACGGTCGCCCCCACGCTGCCGGCCGCCGTGGTGGCCGCCCTCGACGCCGTCCCCGGCACGTCCACCCTGGGCCGGTCGCTGCGGGCGCCTGGGCCCGCGGCGGTCATCTACGACGACGTCGCCACCGACTTCCGCTGGGCCTCCGCCCGTGACGTGCTCCTCGCGCACGGCCTGCGCGCGTGCTGGGCCCTGCGCCTCGACGCGCCGGGCACCGGCGGCCTCCTCGGCGCCATCGCCGTCTACGTCCCTGCCGCTCGGGCGCCCGACCCTGACGAGCTGCTCCTGCTCGAGCGGGCCACCCACCTGGCGTCGATCGCCGTCGAGCGGGCCGATTTCGAGGCCACGCTCGAGCACGAAGCCCTGCACGACAAGCTCACCGGCCTGCCCAACCGCTCGCTGCTGCTCGACCGCATCGAACAGGCCATCGCCCGCTCGCGCCGGCTGGGCACGACGGTGGGTGTGCTGTTCATCGATCTCGACGACTTCAAGGTCATCAACGACAGCCTCGGTCACGCCGCCGGCGACCGCCTCCTCCAGCAGGTGGCCGCGCGCTTCCACCGCCCCCTGCGAGCGGGCGACACGGTCGGCCGCTTCGGTGGCGACGAGTTCCTGCTCGTGTGCGAGGACCTGGACGGCGAGGCCGCCGCGATTGCGGTCGCGACCCGCCTGGCCATCGAGCTCGAGCCACCCTTCGAGCTCGATGACACCACGGTGTTCGTGCGCGCCAGCGTGGGCATCGCCCTGGCCGGCGGTGACGGCGCCGTCCAGCTCGAGCCGCCGACGGCCGCCGATCTCGCCCACGCGTCCGAGTCGCTGGTGCGCAACGCGGACGCCGCCATGTACCGGGCGAAGGAACGGGGTCGGTCTCGCTACGAGGTGTTCGAGGAGGACCTGCACCGCCAGGTGGTCCGCCGCTTCGACCTCGAGCGCGAGCTGCACCAGGCCGTCGCCGAGGACCAGCTCGTCGTCCACTACCAGCCCCTGATCGACATGGGCACCGGCGTCATCACCGCGGTCGAGGCGCTGGTGCGCTGGGACCGTCCCGGGCACGGGCTCGTGTCGCCGGCGGAGTTCATCCCCGCCGCCGAGGACATCGGACTGATCGTTCCCTTGGGGGAAGCGGTGCTCGAGAAGGCCGCCAACCAGGCCGTCGAATGGGCGGCGATCGCCCCCGACCTCACCATGATGGTCAACCTGTCGGTCCGCCAGCTCGGCGACGAGCGGTTCCTCGAGCGGGTGGCACGGGTGCTCGAGTCGTCGGGGCTGTCGGCCGAGCGGCTGTGCTTCGAGGTCACCGAGTCGGCCCTCGCCGCCGGCCTCGGCCTGGTCGAGACCCTCCGCGAGCTCTGCGACATGAGCGTGGGCTTCGCCATCGACGACTTCGGCACCGGCTACGCCACCCTCGACTACGTCCGACGCTTCCCCATGGCCAACCACCTCAAGATCGACCAGTCCTTCGTGGCCGGACTCGATCGCCCGGGCTCGCCCGACCGGGCCATCATCTCGGCCGCCATCGTCCTCGGGCAGTCCCTGGGCTTCACCGTCGTGGCCGAGGGCGTGGAGACCGAGTCGCAGCTCGCCATCTTGCGCGAGCTCGACTGCGACGTCGTGCAGGGCTACCTCTTCAGCCGGCCGGCGCCGGCCGACGAGATCGCCGCCCTGCTCGTCGACCCCCGCCCCTGGCTGTAGGTCGCTCGGTGGCGGCGGCGGAGGAGGGCTAGAACGGGCGCCATGACGCTGACCCTCCAAGGCACCGAGGTCCTCGCCGCCGACGCCGGCCTCGAGGTGGCCGTCGACGAGACGGTCGCCGGCCGGCGCTGGGCGTGGTCGGTGGCCAACGCCGGCGACTCGCCCGTGGCGGTCCACTCGGTTCGTTTGCGGTTCCGGGTCGACGGGGTCGCAGCGCCGGTGCGGGTGTTCCAGAACGGCTACCAGTCGTGGTCGCCGACCGGGGCCGTGACCCTGGGCGAACACGTCGACCCGTCGCGCACGCAGACCGGCGACCCGATGCTCGACGACGTGGTCGGCTTCGCCCGTCGGGTGCACCACGCCGACCCCGCCGTGGCGCCTGAAGGTGAGGTGCGCTCCGAGCAGGTCACGGCCTTCCAGGCCCGGAGCGGCGGCGCGGGCGCCGATGCGGCCGTCCGCCTCGTCGGCTTCCTCGGGGGCGCCACCCACGAAGGCACCCTCCGCCTGCGGCTGCTCCCGGACGGCGCGGTCGAGGTCACGGCCGAGGCGTACCTCGGCGGGGCGCGGCTGGAGGCAGGGTCGTCGCGGGTGCTGCACGACGTCGTGGCCGACGAGGGGCCCGCGGCTTCGCCGCTGCTCGAGGCGTGGGCCGGCGCGGTCGGCGCCGCCGAGCAGGCCCGGGTGACGGCCCCGTTCCAGGTCGGCTGGTGCAGCTGGTACCACTACTTCCACTCGCTGACCGAAGAGCACGTCCGCTTCAACCTCGCCCTCGCCGGCGACTGGCCCTTCGAGGTCTTCCAGGTGGACGACGGCTACCAGGCGGCCATCGGCGACTGGCTGGTCACCAACGACAAGTTCTCGTCGGGTGTCGACCGCTTGGCCGCCGACATCGCCGGCGCCGGCTACGCGCCCGGCATCTGGATGGCGCCGTTCCTCGCCCACCCCGAGTCGGCCGTCCTCACCGCCCACCCCGAGTGGGCCGCATCTGACGCCGTCACGGGCGAGCCGCTCATGGGTTGGTGGAACCCCGACTGGGACGGTTTCCAGAGCACGCTCGACACCACCCACCCCGAGGTGCAGCAGCATCTGGCCGACACCGCCGCCGCGCTCGTGGACATGGGCTACCGCTATCTGAAGCTGGACTTCACCTGCGTGCCCGCGCTCGACGGCGGCCGCTGGGCCGACCCCTCGGCCACCCCCGCAGAGCGGGTGCGCCGGGGCTACGAGGCCATCCGCAGGGGCGCCGGGGACGACATCTTCCTCCTCGCCTGTGGTGCTCCTCTGGGCGCCGTGGTGGGGGTCGTCGACGGCATGCGCATCGGGCCCGACGTGGCCCCGTCCTGGGAGCACACCGACGAGTTCGTCATGCCCGGCTACGAGGAGGTCACGCCGGCGACGAAGGGCGCGTGGCGCTCGACGCTGGCGCGGTCGTTCCTGCACCGCAAGCTGTGGCTCAACGATCCCGACTGCATCATGTTGCGCACCAGTGAGACCGCACTGTCGCCTGAGGCGGCCCGGGCCTGGGCGCTCGCCGTCGGCGTCTCGGGCGGCATGGCCATCGTGTCGGACGACCTCGCCCTGCTCGGCCCCACCGACCGGGCCCTGCTCGACGAGGCCCTCGCCCTCGGCCGCGCCGCCGACGCCGCCGCGGTCGTGGGGAGCCCCGCCCGCTGCGACGACCTCCTGTCCGGCGCCGGCGACCTCCCCATCCCCACGAGGCTCACCGACGGCGCCGGCGCCTCCCTCCCCCTGACTCCTCCAGACTCGCCGCACTAGCTGTCGTCTTCCGACGGGTTATTGCGTCGAGTTCGGCGGGACCCGGGTGGGAGGGTGGGGGATGGCCGTCGAGACCAACCAGTGGCCCACCGTCGAGCACGCCCGGGCGTACCTCGCCATCGCCGACACGATCCCGCACCGGGCGGAGGCCCAGCTCACGCTGCTCGAGTTCCTCCCCGAGCGGGTGGAGCGGGTGCTCGACCTCGGCACGGGTGACGGCCGCCTGCTCGCCCTCGTGCGCACCGCCCGCCCCGGCGCCGCCGGCCTGGCGCTCGACCTGAACGAGCACATGCTGGCCGCCGCGCGCGAGCGCTTCGCCGGCGACGCCGACGTCGAGGTGCGCGCCCACGACCTGGAGGACCCGTTGCCCGACGAGGGCCCGTTCGACGCGATCGTGTCCAGCTTCGCCATCCACCACGTGCCTGACGGGCGCAAGCGCTCGCTCTGTGCGGAGGCCTTCGCCCTGCTCCGCCCCGGCGGCGCCTTCCTCAACCTCGAGCACGTGGCCTCGCCCACGCCGGCGCTGCACCAGGCCTTCCGCGAGGCCATCGGCGTCGGCGACCAGCCCGACGACCCGTCGAACCTGCTGGCGCCGGTCGAAGACCAGCTCGGCTGGCTGCGCGCCATGGGCTTCACCGACGTGGACTGCCACTGGAAGTGGCGCGAGTTGGCCCTCCTCGCCGGCGTCCGCCCCTCCTGAACGCCGCAGGGCACGTCGCTACCGCCTCGCGTTTCTCGGGGTCGGCGTCGGGGTCGGCCTCGGGGTCGGGGTGAAGGAACGGGATGCGGAGGTCTTGGCGGCGGAGGAACGCGAGGCCGCTGACCAGCAGCAGCGCCAGCAAGGGGTCGGTGGGCGCTCGGGTGCGGGGCTCGCCGTTCACCAGCAACACGGTGACGAGCGCGGTGTACCCGACGATGAGCCAGCACAGGACCCGGGTGAACGCCAGGCGGCGGTCCATGCCCCGCGTGAGCGCGGCGCCGGGCACCAGGACCGCGACGCCCAGGAACAGCGCCCCCAGGCCCAGATGCAGCAGGTGCCACACGCCGGCCAGCCAGACGCGCCCGCCGTCCGCTGCGTCACGGCTGTCGACCTGGACGTAGGCCACTCCGGCGCTCTCGACCGACGCGAGATAGGACAGCGGGTGGTCGCGGATCAGCCGAAGGTCGCGGCGTAGCACCCAGCGATCGAGCGCGGCGCCCGTCAGCCCGGTGGCCCGTTCGAGGCGGGACCGCGAGTTGAACAGGAACGCCGCGGGGGAATGCTCGCCGTCCTCGACCAACAGGCGGTCGCGCTCGGCGACCAGGATCGATCGGGCGGGCTCGTCGGACGCAGGGAGCTCATCGACCACCAGGGCGGTCTTCTCGCTGAGGTGGTAGGGCAGCAGGCGATCGACGGCCGGCGTGTCGAAGCGGACCCCGTTGGTCACGACCAGCGCGCCGACGACCACCACGACGGGAGCGGCGAGGGTGAGGATCGAGCGGGCGGGGTGCCCGCTCGTGCGGCGGTGGGCCAGCAGCCCGACGATCACCGCCAGGGGCACGAGGAGCAACTGGTAGGTGGGGCGCACCAAGGTCAGGAGGCCGACGGCGGCGCCGGCCGACGCCAGCCACGCCCAGGAGCGGTCGTCGGACCAGCGGGCGAGGAGCCACACGGTGGCGACGACCCCGAGCTCGGCCCACACCTCGGTCCCTGCGAATGCAGCGCCCTGGAGCACGGGTGGCATCACCAGCAGGGCCGCGAGCACGAACCGGCCACGCGGCCCGATCTCGATCCGCCGGGCCAGGTCCACCACCAGGAGCACCGCGGCGGCGTGGGCCAGCAGTTGGACCAGAAAGAGCACGGCACCGTCGGCGCGGTCGGCGCCGGTCGCGATGAGCACGAGCGGGTAGCCGGGTGCTCGGTCGACCATGGTGTCCCAGCCGGACCGCAGCATCGACGCGGCGAGCCGATAGTCGACCGTGTCCTCCATCGGCCGGGTGGTGCCGCCCCACACCAAGAACGCCATCGCGCTCGTCGCGCCGAGCAGCACCATCACGGCCCGGTCCGGGCGCACCCACCTGCCCCTCCCGGCGCGCAGCGTTCGTCCCACGTCAGGGGAAGGGGTGGTCGAGCACATCGTCGTTCCCCACGAGGTGCTCCCGGAACGTCCGGCGCACGCCGGCGAGGGCCTGGAGGCGCATGTCGGTGTCGTGGGACGGGTCGTCGTCGTTGGGCCACGTCTCGTTCCACCACGAGAAGCCCCGCACCGTGGGCCATCGGTTGGCCAGCAGGTCGTCCAGGGCGGCGTCGGCGAACGCCGCGGGCCGGCCGGTCGGGTTGCCCCGGGTCATGCCGAACTCGAACACCATCACCGGCTTGTCCGGGGCGATGGCATCCAGTTCGGGAACGACCTCGTCGAGGGTCTCGCGGAAGGGTCGCCAGTCGCCGGCGTCGTCGGCCGGCGTGAGGGCGCCGTAGGCGGAGAGGCCCACCCAGTCCACGAAGCGGTCGCCCGGGTAGTAGTCCTCGATCTGGTTCCAGGGGGCGTCGGGCACCGAGTCGCCGTTGACGTGCCAGGCCCAGGTGATGTTGTCGGCACCGGCGCCCTCGATGGTCCGTTCGATGTGGCGGTAGGCCTGGCGGAAGCGGCGGGCGCCGTCCTCCCGGCCGTTCCACCGGGCGTTCCAGCCGAACCAGCGCCCGTTCATCTCCGTGCCCCACTCGACGACGAGGGGCGAGCCGAAGTCGGCTGCGGCCGCGCCCCACGCCGCGAGGTCCTCGTCGAAGGCGCCGTCGAGGATGCGCTGGAGGCGGAAGCGCTCGTCGCCCGACGCCGGCCCGCGCCCGCGCAGCATCAGGCGGATGAAAGGGAGGGCGCCGTGGTCACGGATCCACGTCGCGGTGGCGGCGGGGAAGTCGTGGTCGCGGAACCAGTTGTCGGAGAAGTAGACCCAGGCCGCCTCCCGGCCGGCGGCGGTCTCGTAGGCGGCGAGGTCGGCCGGGGTGAGGTCGTCCTCCCACCCGCTGCGGCCGCCCGGGTAGACGCCGTGGTAGTAGGTGCCTCCCGGAGGGGTGGCCACCGACGGACCGTCCTCGTCGGTGACGGCCCGTGACACCAGGCGGGCGCCGCCCGCCACTGCGCCGGTCAGCATCGCGACCAACGCAGCGAGGGTCGCGACGACCCCCAGCATCCGCCAACCCCACCGCCACGGCATCCCCACAGTGTGACGGATGGAGCGCCGGTAGCGTGGGGCGACGCTGCGCAGCGGCGCGGAGCAGCACGGACGACGAGGTCGGATCCCGAAGGGGCGCCGACGAAGGAGGCGCGAAGTGGTAGGTCCGATTGGCGCCCACGTCGGCCCGGACGACCCGCTCGGCACCGCCCTCGCCGAGGACGCCGGCTGCTTCCAGCTCTTCCTGGGCGACCCGCACGGGTGGAAGAAGCCGCCACCGCACCCCGACGCCGAGGCCCTGCGCACCTCGCCCGTGCCCGTCTACGTCCACGCGCCGTACCCCATCAACCTGGCCTCGCCCAACAACAAGATCCGCATCCCGAGCCGCAAGATCCTCCAGCAGACGTGCGAGGCCGCAGCCGAGATCAACGCCACCGCGGTCATCGTCCACGGGGGCCACGTCACCGCCGACGACGACGAGGCCGAGGGCTTCGCGCGCTGGGTGAAGGGCCTCCAGGCCGTCGAGTCCGAGGTGCCGATCTACCTCGAGAACACCGCCGGCGGCGACCACGCCATGGCCCGCCACTTCGACACCATCGCCCGCCTGTGGGACCACATCGCCCCCTTCGGCATCGGCTTCTGCCTCGACACCTGCCACGCCCACGCCGCCGGCGAGACCATGATCGACGCCGCCGAGCGCCTGCTCGCCATCACCGGGCGCATCGACCTCGTGCACTGCAACGACTCCAAGGACCCCCACGGCTCCGGCCGCGACCGCCACGAGCACCTGGGCCAGGGGCAGGTCGACCCCGACGCGCTCCTCGAGGTCGTGCGCACCGCCGGCGCCCCCGTCATCTGCGAGACGGCCGAGGACGGCCGCAAGGACGACATCGCCTGGCTCCGCGAGCGCGTGTAGCGGCGGTACGGTCGGCGGCAGGGGCCGCTTCCCGGGCGTCCTTTGGGGAGACGACCATGTCGAGTGCACCACCACAGTGGGAGCTGGTCGACGGAGCATGGTGCCGGTCGGCCGTCGACATCGGCCGCCCTGTCGCCGAGGTGCCGGCGTGAGCGCCGACCCAGGTGGCCTCAGCATCCAGGAGTCGCTCTACCCCGGCGTCACCTGCTTCGGCTGCGGGCACGCCAACCCCGACGGCTTCCACCTGCGGAGCTACCGGGAGGGGGAGCGCACGGTCGCTGAGTTCACCTCGGGCCCAGAGCACGACAACGGCTTCGGTTTCCTCAACGGCGGCATCATCGCCACCGTGCTCGACTGCCACACGGCGGCGGTCGTGTTGTGGGAGGCAGCGCAGCGCGGGTGGGAGGCCGATCCTGGTGCGCCCATCCCGTTCATCACCGCCGGCTTCGAGGTCCGCTTCCTGCGCCCCTCGCCGCTGGCCGCACCCGTCCAGCTCACCGCTGAGCCGGTGAGCATCTCGGAGCAGGAGATCGTCGTGAGTGCCGAGCTCAGCGCCGACGGCAAGCCCCGGGCGACCATGACCGCCACCTGGCTGCGCTTCCACCCCCGCTGAACCTCGCCGGGCGGGGTCGTCGGGACGACGCCGGCGGGTGCTCCGGCTCGGGGTCGGCGTCTCTCCGCTCAATGGCGAAAGAGGGCGCGGAAGCGGGCGAGGCGGGGGTGCATGGTCGGGCCGCGGAGGGCGACGAGCAGGTCGCCCACCACGTCGAGGTCGAGGTCGGGTCGAGCCCGGGCGACGGCGGCGAGGTCGACCCAGTCCCGAGGTCGATTGAAGGCGAGCTTGAACACACAGAGGTCCTCGGCGGACAGGAACGTGAGCACGTCGTCGCCGCGACCGAACGGGTGGCGGACGACCCGTCGCTCCACGTCGGTGTAGCGCTCGTCGAGCGACGGGAAGACGTCGAGGGGGAACGGCTCGGAGGCGTGGGTGAAGCGGATGCCGGCGGCCGGCGGTCCCGCCGCCACGTCGTGGGGCGGGCGGAAGCCCGCCGGCGCGAGCGCAGCCGTCACCTCGTCGAGGCGGGCGGTCGGAACGAACACGTTGACGTCGATGTCGACGGTGCCCCGGGGCTCGGCGACGTAGCCGAGGGCGAGGGCGCCACCGAAGGCGTGGGCGATCCCGGCGCCGTCGAGGTGGGCGTGCACTGACACGATGAGCTCGACGAAGTCCATCAGCGCGCCTTGCTGCGGATGGTGGCCTCCGAGGCGTCGAGCACGGCGACGAGCAGTCGGGCCCGAAGCTCGACCGGGGTGTCCGGCCCGATCAGTGACGGCGCCTCGAAGGGATCGGTGCGGTCCCGTTCGGTGATCAGGTCGGCGACGATGTCGGGCTCACCCGGCGCCGGCGGGGGGACGAGGCGGATGCGTTCGTCGCCTGCGACGGCGACGAGGTCATAGCCGCAGGCGGCGAAGAGCCGGTGCAGGGTCTCCGCACTCGGCTGCCGGCGCCCGTTCTCGATGGCCGAGATGTTCGCCTGAGCCACCCCGGACGCGGCGGCGAGCTCGCCCTGGGTCATTCCCCGGTCGAGCCGGGCTCGACGAACAACGTCGCCGTACACGACCGCAGCATATCGAAGTCGATAAGCTCGTCGGACAGTAGAACAATGTATATTGCTGATGTATGCGTCGGACGCAGATCTACCTGACCGAAGAGCAGGACGAGGAGCTGAAGCGGTTGGCCGAGGCGCGCCACGAGTCGAAGGCGAGCGTGATCCGGGCCATCCTCGACCGGGCCCTCGATGCTGACGTCGGCGCGGATGAGGACCGAGCGGTGCTGCTCGCCACGGCAGGGATCTGTGCCGACTACCCGGACTGGCCTGAGTGGCTCGAGGTGGTTCGGGGGTCCTCAGCGGCCGATCGTCTCACCGAGCTCGGCCTGTGAAGACGGTCTTCGACAGCACGGTGCTGATCGCCCATCTCCGGGGAGACGATCGGGCGACGGCGCTGTTGATCGCCCGTCCCCGCGAGGAGCGACTCGTCAGCGTCGTGTCCCGGGTCGAGATCGAGGGCGGCATGCGCAGCGCCGAGCGCGCCGACGTCGCCCGTCTCTTCGGCGTCGTGACGATGGTGCCGGTGTCCGACGCGATCGCGCAGCGCGCCGGCGCCCATCTGCGTGCCCACCGCCGGTCGCACCAGGGCATCGACCTGGCCGACTACCTGATCGCGGCGACCGTCGACGTCCACGACGCTGTGCTCGCCACACTCAACGTGAAGCACTTCCCCATGTTCGAGGGCCTCCGGCCGGCGTTCAGCTGAGCGCCGCCGCGCCGGCGCCCGCCTCAGGCGGGTTCGGGCTGGGGCTCCGCCTCTGGCTCGCCGACGGCGTCGCCGCGGATGAGGGTGCGGTAGAGGTCGCGGTAGAGGCCACCGGCGGCCTCGAGCTCGTCGTGGGTGCCGCGCTCGACGACACGGCCGTCGTCGATGACGAGGATCTGGTCGGCCGAGCGGATGGTGGAGAGGCGGTGGGCGATGACGATGGACGTGCGGCCGGCCAGCGCCTCCTCCAACGCGTCCTGCACGAGCGACTCGTTCTCCGAGTCGAGGTGGCTGGTGGCCTCGTCGAGGATGACGATGGCGGGGTCCTTCAGCAGCATGCGGGCGATGGCCAGGCGCTGCTTCTCGCCGCCGGAGAGCCGGTAGCCCCGCTCGCCCACGATGGTGTCGTAGCCGTCGGGCAGGGCGGCGATGACCTCGTGGATCTGGGCCCGCCGGCAGGCCGCCTCGATCTCGTCGGGGGTGGCGTCGGGGCGGGCGTACAGCAGGTTGTCGCCCACCGAGTCGTGGAACAGGTGCGGGTCCTGGCTGACCACGCCGATGGCCTCGCGCAGCGAGGTCTGGGTGAGGTCGCGCACGTCGTGGCCGTCGACGGTGATCGACCCGTCGGTGACGTCGTAGAGGCGGGGGATGAGCGAGCTGAGGGTGGTCTTGCCCGCGCCCGACGGCCCGACCAGGGCGGTGAGGCGGCCGGCGGGCAGGACGGCGGACACGCCCTTCAGGACGGCGTCGGAGGCCTCGGCGCTGAGCGTGCCCACCTCGCCGCCGTTCACCTCGAGCGAGGCGATGGACACGTCGGCGGCGGCGGGGTACCGGAAGGTGACGTCGTGCAGTTCGATCTCGCCGAGGGGCTCGACGAGATCGACCGCGCCGGGCCGGTCCTCGATCTGGTGCTCGGTGTCGAGCACCTCGAAGACCCGGTCGAACGACACGAAGGCGGTCATCAGGTCGACCCGGGCGTTGGTGAGGCTCGTCAGCGGCGTGTAGATCTGCGCCACGTAGGTGCCGAGGGCGACGAGGGTGCCGACCGTGATCGACGCCGAGATCACGAGCTGCCCGCCGAGCCAGTAGATGAGGGCGGTGCCGACCGCGCCCACCAGGCCGAGGGCGATGAAGAAGGTGCGGCTGTAGACCGCGGTCAGCACGCCGATGTCGCGCACCCGGCCGGCGCGGTGGGAGAAGTCGCCCGACTCCTGGTCGTGGCGGCCGAAGAGCTTGACCAGCAGCGCCCCCGAGACGTTGAAGCGCTCGGTCATGGTCGTGTTCATGGACGAGTTGAGGTCCATCTGCTCGCGCGTCATGGTCTGGAGGCGGCGCCCGACCCGCTTGGCGGGCAGCAGGAACAGCGGGAGCAGGACGAGCGAGAGCAGGGTGAGCTGCCACTGGAGGATGAACATGGCCGTGAGGGTGGTGACCAGCACGACCAGGTTCGAGACCACCGAACCGAGGGTGCCGGTGACGGCGCGCTGGGCGCCGATGACGTCGGTGTTCATCCGGCTGATCAGCGCGCCCGTCTGGGTGCGGGTGAAGAACGCGATGGGCATGCGCTGCACGTGGTCGAACAGCGCCACCCGCAGGTCGAAGATGAGGCCCTCGCCGATGCGCGACGACCACCAGCGCTCGGCCAGCGACAGGCCGGCTTCCGTGAAGGCCACCAGCACCATCAGCGCGGCGGCCACCGACACCATGGTGCGATCGTCGTTGGGGAGGGCCTGGTCGATGATGCGGCGGATGAGCAGCGCCGGCACCAGGCCGATCACGGCCTCGGCCACGATGACGAGCAGGAAGCCGATCAGCGGCCACTTGTACGGGCGGGCGAACCCCCACACCCGCCGCACCACGCCCTTGCCGACGGTGGCGCCCGCGATCTTCGACGGGTCGGCCCCCAGGGCCATGTGCGGCGGCATCCTCACGCCGGCAGCCTAGGCCCTGTAATCACGTAATCAGCAGGAGGTGAGAGCTGCCTGCCCGCCGCCCTGGCGTCGCGACGCTGCGGGCCAGGGCGGGGTCGGGGAGAGGATCAGGCGGCGACGCGGCGGCGCTGGTGGAGCGTGGCCGCGTGGTGGTTGAACAGGCGGACCAGCGCGGGCGTGGGATCGGCGGGCGACGGGCGCAGCGCGGCGGGGGCGCCGGCCGCGACGGCGGCGGCGTCGACGGCGACCACGAGCTCGTCGTGGTGGCGGTCGAGGTCGGCGAGCTGCTGGGTGGCCAGCCAGTCGGAGGTCTGACGGAGGTCGAAGGTGAGCGGGAGCGTGGGGGAGAGGGTCGTCGTTGCCATGGCTTCATTGTGGCGGGACGGGCGGCGCAGCAGATTGCGAAGATTGCGCAACTACCGGAGAACAACGCAACGATCTGCCCTCAGGTGGCGTGGCTATCGTGCAGATGTGCCGAACATCTCCCTCGATCCCATCGATGTGCGCATCCTGGAGGAGCTCCAGGTCGACGGGCGCCTCTCGAACGTCGCCCTGGCCGACGCGGTCGGGCTCTCCCCCTCGCCGTGCCTGCGCCGCGTGAAGCGCCTGGAGGAAGCCGGCGTGATCGCCGGCTACCAGGCGGTGATCGACCGCGAGCAGGTGGGCCTCGACCTCACCGTCTTCGTCGAGGTGTCGGTCGAGCGCCACGGCACCGGCACCCAGGAGCGCATGGAGGAACGCCTCTTGGCGCTCCCCGAGGTGGTGGCCTGCCACGTCGTGTCGGGCCAGTCCGACTTCCTGCTCGAGGTGGTGTGCCGCGACCTGCGCGACTACGACCGCTTCACCCGCGAGCACCTCGGTCGCTGGCCCGAGGTGTCCCGGGTCTACAGCAACTTCGCGATCAGCACCGTGAAGGCGGGTGGTCCGCTGCCGGTGCGACGCTCACCCTGACCGCGTCCGGGCGCGGGTCGGGAACTCACGGCGCGCTGCCGGCGACTACCGGTATGTGCATCGGGAGAGCTGCTGGCGCGGTCGCCTCATGACGGTCGCTGCCGTTGTTGTGGGAGTGGTGCTGCTGGCGGCCTGCGGGAGCAACGGCGGCGGGTCGGCCGCGGCGACGACCGAAGTGGGCGCCCTCTCGGGCATCACCCGGCCCGATCCCCTCCAGGTGGGTGACGTGACCGTGCCCGACGCCACCACCGGGGGCGAGGGCGGCGACTTCACCATGCAGGCGGCGCCCGGTGAGCTGCTGATCGCCTACTTCGGCTACACCAGCTGCCCCGACATCTGCCCGACGACCCTCGCCGACCTGCGCACTGCGTTCGAGCAGGTCGGCCCCGACGCCGAGCAGGTCGACGTGGCCATGGTCACCGTCGACCCCGAGCGCGACACCGGTCGCAAGCTCAGCAACTACCTCGGCTCGTTCTTCACCCGCTCCCACGCCCTGCGCGAGCCCGACCTCGACCGGCTCGCCGAGATCGAGGCCCCCTTCGGCGCTTCGTCCGAGGTCGTGCACAACGACGACGGCACCGTCGACGTCGGCCACACCGCCATCACCTACGTGATCGACGACACCGGCGAGGTGCTCGTCGAGTGGCCCTTCGGCACCGAGCCCGACGCCATGGCCGACGACCTCACCACCCTGTTGACCCCGACGACCAGGAGCACGTCATGACCCCCACCTCCTCCTCCCGCCGCCTGCGCGTCGCCGGCGCTCTCGTCGCCACGGCCGCGCTCGTGCTGGCCCTCGCCGCTTGCGGCAGCGAGAGCGACGACTCGTCGAGCAGCGACACGACCGCGGCGGCCGACTCCTCGACCACCGTCGCCGGCGCCGGCAACGTGGTCAGCGACGAGGACGGCCTCACCATCGCCGATCCGTGGGCCCGGACCAGCCCGGAGGACACCACCTACGGAGCGGTGTACCTGAGCCTCACGAGCGCCGACGGCGACGCCCTGGTGGGCGCCAGCGTCCCGGCCGACATCGCCGGCACGGTCGAGATCCACGAGACGGTCGTGGCCGACGGCGCCAGCTCGGACACCACCGAGACGACCATGGCGGGCATGGGTCAGATGACGATGCGCCCCATCGACTCGCTCGAGCTGCCCGCCGGTGAGACCGTCACCCTCGAACCGGGCGGCTACCACATCATGCTCATCGACCTCGTCGCCCCGCTGGAGACCGGCCAGGAGATCGAGGTGACCCTCACCTTCGAGAGCGCCGGTGAGCGCACCATTACGGTGCCGGTCCAGGATGACGCGCCCTGAGGTGAGCGACGACGAGGTGGGCATGGCCGGCGAGCCGCGCCCACCTGCCCGCGTCCGCCCCACCGCCATCGCCCTCGGGGCGCTGGCGGTGGGGCTGGCCTCGGTGCTGGTCACCGTCGGCATCTGGCTGATGGTCCGCCCCGAACCGGGGGGCGAGGTGCACACCATCTCCATCCCCGCCGGCACCGGGGCCCGCATCGACGCCGGCGAGGACGTCCAACTCGTGCCCCGCGAGCTGGAGGTGTCGGTGAACGACACCATCCGCATCGTCAACGACGACGACCGCACCTTCGACGTCGGCCCCTTCGTGGTCACCGCCCATTCGACCCTCGAGCACACCTTCGACCGTCCCGGCCGCTTCAGCGGCGCCTGCACCCTGCACCCCGAGGACTCATTCACCGTCGTCGTGACCTGAGCGTCGGTCCTCGTCCCGCCCGGGTGCGGGCCGCCCACGGGGCGCGCTCTACCATCGCCACCCATGGCTGACCCAACCTCCGCCGCTGTCGCCCCTCTCGCCGGCGTGCGCGTGATCGAGTGCTCGATGCTCGGTCCCGCCGCCATCACCACCGCGCTCGCCGACCTCGGCGCCGACGTCATCAAGGTCGAGCCGCCGGCCGGCGACTACGGCCGCCAGATGACGTGGCCCATCGTCGAGGGCACGTCGCTGCTGTTCCTGCACGCCAACCGGGGCAAGCGCAGCATCACCCTCGACCTGCGCACCGAGGAGGGCGCCGACATCTTCCGCGACCTCGTGCGCGACGCCGACGTCGTCGTCGAGGCCATGCGCCCCGGCGGTCTGGCCCGCCGCGGCCTGGGCTACGACGGCCTCAAGGCCGTCAACCCCCGCATCGTGTTCATGACCATCTCCGGCTACGGCATGACAGGCCCGTACAAGGACTACCCCAGCCACGGCATCGCCTACGACACCTGGGCGGGCATCGTGAAGCCCGAGGTCGACGAGGACGGCTTCACCTACATCCCCGAGCACGTCTCGATCGGCATCAACGCCGGCCCGGTCTTCGGGGCCCTCGGCATCCTGGCCGGCGTCATCCACGCCCGCACGACCGGCGAGGGCATGGCCCTCGAGGTCGCCCAGTCGGACTCGGCGGCCGCCATCGACTGGCTGCGGTCCGAGACCTACCGGGCCTACGAGCGCCCCGAGAGCGAGGTCACCGGCAACCCCTCGGACGACTACGTGCGCCGGGCCCCGGGCACCGCGGGCATGAAGCACGGCGTCCGCTACAACATCTACGAGTCCGCCGACGGCCACGTCCTCTTCATGGCCTCCGAGCGCGAGTTCTGGAAGAACTTCTGCGAGGGCATCGGTCGGCCCGAGCTCTTCGAGGCCCACCCCGGCTCGAAGTACGCCGATCACGCCGTGGGCAACACCGAGCTCCGCGCCGAGCTGCGCGACATCTTCCGCACCAAGACCACCGTCGAGTGGCTCGCCTTCGGTGGCGAGCACAACACGCCCCTCGCCCCCGTGAACACGCCCAAGTCGATCGCCGACGACCCGCAGTTCCAGGACCGCATGCCCTGGTTGCCGAAGGAGGCTGTCGGGGCCGACCAGACGCCGCTGCCGGTGAAGGTCCTCGGCGCCGAGCTGCCCGTGCCGACCATGGCCCCCACGGCCGGCGAACACACCGACGAGGTGCTGGCCGAGGTGTGCGGCTACGACGCGGAGCGCATCGCCGCCCTGCGGTCCGCCGGCGCACTGGGCGCTCCCCCCGAGGGCTGACGGTCGGTCGCGGCCGTCTTTCGGCCGTGGACCGACTTTGCCAAGAATTGGGTTGGCTTTGGGCCATGAGTCCCTAGTCGTGGGCTCGGGCGGGCCCGAAGATGCCCACATGAACATCGAGATCTCCAACCTGATGGGCCTGCCGGCCCACCCCCTCATCGTCCACGGCGTCGTGGTGCTCGTTCCCTTGGCCGCCCTCGGCCTGTTCCTCTCCGCGGTGTGGCCGGCGGCCAGGGACAAGATCGGCTGGATCACCGTCGGCATCTCCGCCTTCTGCCTCGTGATGATCCCCTTCGCCACCGGCAGCGGTGAGAACCTCGAGGAGCGCGTCGACGAGAGCGACCTGGTGGAGAAGCACGCCGAGCTCGCCGACCGCATGCTCCCCTGGGTGATCCTCCTCTTCGTCGCCGCGTTGGCCTTGATGTTGTTCTTCCACTACCGCAACAAGGTCAACGCCAAGGTCGCCGACGGCACCCTGAGCGAGGCCCCCGGCTGGATGAAGATCGCGTCCCCCCTGCTCATCGCCTTCGCCATCATCGCCTCGCTGGGCAACGTGTGGACCACCTACGAGGTCGGCCACAGCGGCGCCAAGGCCACGTGGGACGACACCCCCGCCGGCGAGAACGAGGGCGGCCAGGGCGGCGAGTCCGGCGAGTCGGGTGAGTCCGACGAAGAGGGCCTTCCCGCCCTCGGCGCCGGGACCCTCACCCTCACCTGACGACGCCACCGAAAACGCGCTCCTACGGGTGACCTGAGCGGCCTCTGAGCGTGGCCGTCGGTGACGTAAGGTGGCGCGATGCGCAACTTCAGAAACGTCATCCTCGTCGCCGCTGTGGCCGTGGGCGGTCTGCTCCTCTCCAGCTGCAGCAGCGACCAGACGGTCTCGCAGTCCGACGTCGAGTCGGAGGCGGAGAGCCAGCTCGCCGCCCAGGTGGACGGCACCAATCCGAGCGTCTCCTGCCCTGATGACCTCAAGGCCGAGGTGGACGAGACCATGGAGTGCGATCTCACCCTCGAAGGCGACGACACCGTCTACCCGGTCACCATCAAGGTCACCTCGGTCGAGGGCGACCAGGCCAACTTCAGCATCGAGGTGGGCGACCCCGCCGGCGGCACCACCGACACCACCGCCGGCTGATCCACCCCTCACGCCACCGCTTCTGGCGCCAGGACGGTCATCCCGTGTGGCCGACCTGGCGCCGGAGCGAGGCGAGAGATGGCGGTGGCGGAAGGTGTGGGATTCGAACCCACGGTGACCCGGAGGCCACAACGGCTTTCGAGGCCGTCCCATTCGTCCGCTCTGGCAACCTTCCGGGGACGATGCTAGCGGGACCCCCGGCGTCGTCCGAAGTCGATACGTGTGGCACCATGGCAGGGTGACCGGGCAGTTCCTCTTCTCCCGGACGTTCACCCTCGCCGGTGGTCCCGTGCGGCCCGTCGAGTGGGCACTCGCGATGATGGAGAAGGCCAACGAGGCCGGCGACTGGGACGTCACGCTCTGGACCGGCAGCTTCGGCTTTCCCGGCGGCACGGTGGCGTGGAACACCTTCGTCGACTCCCGTGCCCACCTCACCGAGCAGATCGGCCAGGTGGCCGGACACCAGGGCTTCCTCCAGGCCGCCGAGATGGGCCAGGACTACGCCACGGCGCCGTTCGAGGACGCGCTCCGGTCGGTCGTCCACGTGACCTCGCCCGCCGCGGTGGCCCGTCCCCCCATCGGCGCGGTCATCGAGCTGGTCACCGCCCTGCCCGCACCCGGGCAGATCCAGACGGTGCGGGCGTGGGGGGTCGAGGTGGCCGAGCTCTACGCCGCCATCACCGGCACGCCGGTTGCCTTCCTCGCCGATGCCTACGGTCCCCTCGGCCAAGTCACCTGGCGGGCGCTGCACCCCGACCCCGCCGCGGTCGACGAAGCGGCCCTCGCTCGCGACGCCCACCGGGACTACCAGGACGCCATCGACGACGCCGCGAAGATGTTCCTGCCGGGCAGCGTCATCCGCACCGCCATGGTGCGGGTCGGCTGATCGTCGCCGGGCGTTCAGGCGCCGCCGCGGCGCTCGGCGAAGAAGGCGGTGAGCAGGGCGGCCGCCTCGTCCGCGCGGACACCGGCGTGGAGGGGTACCTCGTGGTTGAGGCGGGGGTCGGCGCAGAGGTTGTAGAGCGAGCCGGTGGCGCCCGCCTTGAGGTCGGGGGCGCCGAAGACCAGGCGACTCAGCCGTGCGCTCACCGCGGCGCCGGCGCACATGGCGCACGGCTCGAGGGTCACCACGAGGGTGGCGTCGTCGAGGCGCCAGCGTCCGAGCGCGGAGGCGGCGTCGCGCAGGGCCAGCACCTCGGCGTGCGCCGTCGGGTCGGCGGCCGCCTCTCGCTCGTTGTGGCGCCGGGCGACCACCTCGCCGTCCACCAGCACGACCGCGCCGACCGGCACGTCGCCGTGGCCGAGCGCCGCCCGGGCCTCCTCGAGGGCGAGGCCCATCGCCTCGTGGTCGCTCATGGGATCGGGCACGAGCCGCGACGCTAACGCCCGCGGTCCGGCCCGATGCCTCGCGCAAGCGCCGCGCAACCGCGGTCCGCCACCGTCGGCACATGCACACGCACGCCGACTTCGCCCTCCATCACGCCGACCTGCACGCGATGGTCGATGCGCTTCCCTGGTTCGACCACGACGACGAGGGGCGAGTGGTGCTCGCCGATCGTGCCGCTGTCGGCCCGATCATCGACTTCCACCGCCACGTCGGGCCGCTGGGCCGCACCCGGCGGTTCGACTACGAGCGGGTCGGGCCGCACGCCCGCACCATCTTCCCACCGACGGGCGTGGCGGTGGACCTCGAGGTGCACTCGGTCGTGAACCTCATGCGCGAGGACAACCCGCGCATGACCCGTGGATGGCTCGGGGCCGTGGCCTCACCGCCGTTCGGCCCGCAGACGACCTGGACGTGCCCGAACCTCCACGCCGACATGGCGGCCTTCGGGGTCGAGCGCAGCGTGATCCTGGCCATGGAGCTGCCCGGCAACCCCCACATCTCCGACGCCTACCTCGACGCCGCGGAGCGCCACGAGGACCTCGTTCCCTTCGTGAGCGTCAACCCCCGCAACCCGCGGTGGGAGGAGCGCATGGACGCCTACCTGGAGCGAGGGGCCAAGGGGCTCAAGGTCCACCCCTACACGATGCTGGCCGCGGCGGACAGCCCCCGGGTCATGGCGGTGCTCCGACGCTGGAGCCGGACGGGCCTGCCGGTGCTCTTCCACACGGCGTGCACCGGGCTGGAGCCACGGTTCCTTCGGGGTCTGGCGGACATCGGGTCCTACGAAGCGCCCCTCGCGGCGTTCCCGGACACGCCGTTCGTCCTCGGTCACGCCGGGTTGGTCCTGGTCGAACGGGCCATCGGCTACGCGCAGCGCTACGACAACGTCTGGCTGGAGATCGACGGTCAGCCCCCGGCGGCGCTGGCCCGCGTGTTCGACCAGGTTCGCCCCGATCGCGTGCTCTTCGGGACCGACTGGCCCGAGCAGCCGCTCGTCCTCTCCTTGGCTCGGGTGCTGATCGCGACCGAGGGGCTGCCCGAGGTGCGCCGACGGGTCCTCTACGGCAACGCCCGGCGGTTGCTCGAGCACATCGGAGCCATGGCGCCGCCGGCGCACGCGAGGTAGTCAGCCGGGAGGACCGCCGACCGGCCGGCTGGCCTCGACCGCCTCCTCCCACTCCCCGGCCCACACCAGCGCGGGCACGAGGGTCGCCCGGATGCGGTCCTGCATCGGGTCTTCCGGCGGGAGTTGGGTGCGCAGCTCGCGCAACAGGTCGATGGACTCGGCCCCGAGGTCCACGCCGGGGGGGCCCTTCGGTCGGGAGGTCGTCGGGGCGGCCCGCCGGCCGGGCGGGCCCTCCGGCGGACCGCCAGTGGGTGGCGGCGGCTCCAGCGACGGGTCGTGGTCGAGTACCGCGGCCTCCAGCCGGCGCAGCGCGGGCCCGGGCTCGATGCCGAGCTCGTCGCGGAGCACCTCGCGGGCCCGCTGGTAGGCCCTCAGCGCCTCCCCCTGGCGTCCGGACCGGTACAGGGCGAGGACGAGCTGGCCCCAACGGCGCTCCCGCAGCGGCTGGTCGGCGACCGCGGGCTCGAGGGCCACCACCGAGTCCTCGTGGCGGCCGAGGGCCAGGGCGGCATCGATCCGATCCTCGAGTGCGATCTCCCGCGCTTCGACGAGTCGGGTGGCCTCCATCTGCCCGAGGTCCGAGTCGGCGAGGTCGGGGAGGGGCGTGCCTCGCCAGAGCGACAGTGCCGCGTCGAGGACCTCCGCGGCGGTGGCTGCGTCGTCATCCAGGCGAGCGCGGCCCTCCTGGGCGAGGGTCACGAAGCGGTGGGCGTCGACCTGCTCCCGGGGCAGGTCGAGCACGTAGTGGTCCTGGGTGAAGCCGATGAGCCGGCCGGTGTCCGGCACGCCTCGATCGGCCAGATGGCGCCGGACGCGGGAGACGATCACCTGGAGGCCCTTCGTCCAGGTCGGCGGCAGGTCTTCGCCCCAGAGGACGGCGGCGAGGGTGCTCCGTGGCACGGGGCGTCCCGGGTGCAGCGCGAGGGTGGCCAGCAGGGCGCGCTCCTTGCCCGCCGGCACGGGCACGAGGGTGCGGTGCACCTCCACCTCCAGTGGCCCGAGCAGCCCGATCTCCACCTCGGCACCGGCTCGATCCGCTGTGGCCACCGGAGAGACCCCGCTCACGCCAGGAGTGTGGCACAGCCGCGCGCTCGGCCCGCGGGCAGCCCTACGCTCTCACCTCCATGAGCGGCGGGGGGGATCCGGGAGCCGGGGCCGCGCTGCTGGCGGGGGCGATGGTGGCCAACGCCTGCGTCAACGAGTGGGCCGACGGGTCCGGTGGAGAGGCGCGCAACGCAGCCACCCTGACGACCTTCCTCGATGGCGTGGGCCTCGATGTCGAGGTCGTCGAGCCCGCGCCCGGTCGGTCGAGCGTCGTGGCCCGGCTGGCGGGCCGGTCCCGGGGGGCGCCCGCCGGGCTGGTCCTCCAGGCGGGCCTGGACGTGTGGCCCGTCGACGAGGCGTCCTGGTCGTTCCCTCCCTTTGCCGGCGACGTCGTCGACGGCGTCTTGCGCGGTCGTGGGTCGTTGAACGCCCTCGGCCCCCTGGCGTCCATGGCCGTCGCCCTCCGTGCCTTGGCGGCCGACGGCTTCCGGCCCGATCGGGACCTGACCCTGGTGGCGTCCGCCGACTCCCACCACCACGGCCGATGGGGGACCGCCTGGTTGGCGGAGCACCGCCGCGACCTGCTGGAGGCGGAGTCCGTCGTCGTCGCCACCGGGGGGCCGCCTGTCCCCGGCCCGTCCGGGTTGTCGGTACCGGTGCTGGTGGCCGACCGGGGGGCCGCGTGGTTGCGACTACGGGTGCGCGGCGAGGTCACCCATCCCGCGGAACCGGCCGAGCCCGCCGCCCTGGCCCTTGCCGCACGGGCGGTCGCCGCGCTCGACGGCCATGAGGCCACCGGCCGGCCCGACCCGGTGCTCGAAGCGTTCGTCGAGCGCTCGGGCTGGAGCCCGCTCGTCGGTGGCCTGCTCGACCCGGTGCGGATGGACGAGGTGATCGAGACCCTCCCCTTCGGGTTGGACCACCACTTCCGGGCCGTGACCCGTCCCACCATCCGGGTGACGGCGCTCCGCGGGGGTGGGGGCCCACTGCTGCCCGGCGAGGTCGTCGTCGACCTCACCGTCCGGGGTCTGATCGAGGGTCCGGACCCGACTGCGGCGGCGCTCGTGCACGCCGCGCTCGACGGCGTGCTGCCCGGCGATGCGTACGTGATCGAGGAGGTGGTCGAGGTGGCGCCCAGCAGCTCGGGCTTCCCCTCGCCCCTGTGGGATGCCCTCGCCGGCGTCGCCGCGGCGGCCTACCCGGGGAGTGCGCCCGTGCCCTTCGTGGCGCCGGAACCGGCCGATGCGTGGGTGTTCCGTGGCCTCGGGGCATGCTGCTACCACTTCGGCCTGTACAGCAGCCGGATGGCCCTGCCCCTCTGGTCCCGCGGCTACGGCCCCGACGAGCAGGTCGACGTCGCCTCCCTCGCCTTGATGACCCGGGGCTGGCTCACGCTGGCCCACGAGTTGCTCGGCTGACCTCCCTCCTTCTCCTCGGTGAGGTCCGATCGCGGCTCAGGTGGATGACGCCAGGGCCGGCGCTGCTCGTCCGGTCCGCAGGTGCGCTACCCGCCCCCGGCCTGGCAGCGGTCGCGCAACAGCTCGACCACGGGGACGCTGGCCTTGTTGGCGCCCTGGCGCTTGATCTCGAAGGCGACGTGGCGGCCGTCGGCCAGGTCGAGGTCGGCTCGAAGGGTGATCTTGCCCTCGGTGAGGCCGACCGCGGTCACGTCGGTGTACGCCACCTGGGCCAACGGGTCGCCGTTCGGCTTGCCCGTGAACGACGCGTTGCAGAGGCTGAAGCGCTCGGGCCCGACGCCGAGCCAGCCGAACTGGCCGATGGTGACGTCCGACGGCGCGCTGCGGGCCGAGGCGAACCCGGCGCCGACGGCCCCTCCGACCGTGCCGCCGATCTGGGCCATCGTCCCCCCGGTGCGGGTGATGGGGCAGGCGGCGTCGACGGGTTCGCCGAGGTGGTCCGCCATGCGCTGGGCGTACTTGTCCTTGCCGGCCACGTCGATCCCCCTCGGTCGGACTGCCGTTGACGGGACCGACGTTACGACGTGGCCGTGGGCCGTGCTCGGCGGTCCTCAGGTCGCGCCGGGTGGGCGCCAGCCGGGGTCGCGGCCGGTGAAGGCGACGAGGGCGTCCTGGGTGGACACGTCGTCCCCGACCTCGACCTTCGGGCCGTAGTGGCCGCTGCCCCGGAGCATCTCGTCCATGGTCACACGTGAGGATCTCGGTGTCGGACGGGAGCTCGACCGTGGCCGAGCCGTGGCGGGTGGCCATCAGCGGCCCCCTTCTCGTTCTTCTCGTTCTTCTCGTTCTTCTCGTTCGGGGTACAGGACTTACGTCACCGTTAGAGGACTGCTGTAACCTCTCGATGATGAAGCGCCTGCAGATCATGATCGAAGAGGATCTCGACATCGCCGTGCAGCACCGCGCCGACGAGGAGGGCATCTCGAAGGCGGCGGTCATCCGGCGCCTCGTGAGGGAGGGCCTCCTGCCGGTGCCGGCGCTGGCCGATGACCCGCTGGCCACCTTCGTCGGCAGCGGCGACTACGCCGCTCCGGCCGACGAGCACATCGACGACGTCGTGTACCGGTGATCTTCGTCGACACCTCCTTCTGGGTCGGCTTGCACAACGGGCGCGACCACCGTCACGAGCCCGCAGCTGCGCTGCTCGAAGCGCACGCCGGCGCTCCCTTGCTCACCACCGACCAGGTGCGCGGCGAGACGTGGACCTTCCTGCGCCGGCGGGGCGGCCATCGCGCCGCGGTCGCCTTCCTCGACGTGCTGGAGGCCTCGCCGCGGGTGAGCGTCGAACGCGTCACGACCGACGATCAGAACCTCGCCCTCGCCTGGCTGCGCCAGCACGACGAGCGCGAGTACTCCTTCGTCGACGCCACCAGCTTCGCGGTCATGCGCCGCCGGCGCCTCCGCGACGCGTTCGCCTTCGACGGCGACTTCGCCGCCGCCGGCTTCGTCGAGCTCCGCCCCTGAGCGATGGACCACGCCGTGGTTCCGAGCGGACGGTCATACGGCCCCGGCCCTCGGCAGGACCCCGTGGTCAGACCCGGACGACGGCGAGCCCGCGAATGTCGACGTAGTCGGCGTCCTGGGTCACGACGGGGACACCCAGGGCCAGCGCCGTCGCCGCGATCCAGGAGTCGTTCACCGGCATGCGCTGGTCGCTGTCGCGGAGGAGCAGGCGCAGCCTCGCCCATTCCTCTGCCACCCGCTCGTCGATCGGCACTGGGTCGAGCGCCAGGGCCTCGGTCAGCGTGTCGAGGCGGCGGCTCCGAGTCTCGACGTCGCCCGCCGCGAGCACGCCGGCGCGTAGCTCGCCAATGGTGATGACCGAGACCCCGAGCTCGTCGGGCAGGGCGTCGTGATCGAGCGGACGCCCCGACTCCCGGGCGATGAACACCGAGGTGTCGGCCAGGCCCCTGCTCACAGCGGTGGGAGGTCGTCCGTGGTGTCGGGTGCCAGCTCGCGGAGCTCGGCCGCGAGTGCCGGGTCCGCCTGACGGGGGACGAACCGGCGCACGAACTCGTCACGGGGCAGCCACTGCGGGCGCCGGGCGATCGGCTCGAGGACAGCCACCGCCCGCCCGTCGACGGTGATGGTCACCGACTCGCCGGCCCCGACCCGATCGAGCAGCGCCCGGGTGTTGTTGCGCAGCTCCCGGGAGGCAACTTCGGACATGCGACGACCGTAGCACATGTGCGACTCTCGCGTCGAGGCGTCGCCGTCGGCGTTCAGCGGGACGCCGTGAGCCGGGCGCGGACGGTGTCGCCGGCGGCGGGGTTGGTCCCGAGTACCCGGGTGGCCGGCCTAGCGCCATTCCGCCGAGGAGCTCGGACACCCGTGCGCCGACGTCATCGACCTTCTCGGGCACGGACTCGTTCCGCGATCTAGCCTTAGTGGCACGCCGCTGGGCGGCGTCTGGGTGGCGTTCCTGCGGACGTCGGACTTCTCGGTGGCGCACCTCGCGGTGGCCAGCGGCAGCGGCGACTACAGCGGCGCGGTGCCGCCGGGCTCGTACTACCTGTACACGGTCGACCCGACCGGCCGACACCGCGCCGGCTTCCACGGCGCTCCCGCGATCGTGAACGCAACGCAGGGCAACACGATCGACGTCGACCCGGCCATGGCGGCGCTGCGAGGCTCGATCATCGGGAGCATCACCGAGGACGGAACTGGGTCACCCGTCCTCGGCGGGTGGGCGGTGGCCGCCAGCAAGGCGACGGGCGCCCCGTTGGCGGGCGCGCTGGTCGACGGCAACGGCCACTTCCACATCGACGGGTTGCGCCCAGGGAACGATTTCGTGATCTACGTGGACCGGACGGGAGCGCACGTGAGCGAGTACTACTCGGACACGCACGACGCCAACGCCGCCGCCCCGATCGTGGTCACGGCGGCCGGCACCGCCACGGCAAACGGGTCGTTGGCCAGCCAGTCGACCACCCCTGGGTCGGCGCAGCTGACGGGCACGGTCACCGAGGACGGCTCGGGCGCTCCCCTCGGGGGGGTTGTCGTCGGCGCGCTGCGCGCGTCGGACTACTCGTTCCGCAAGGCCGAGGTCACGGACGGCTCTGGCCGCTACGCGTTGAGCGTCCCGCCGGGCGACTACAAGATGGTGTTCTTCGACCGCACCGGCGACCACAACATGGAGTGGTACAGCAACCAGCCCTTCGACGGCCTGGCCAACGCCGCGTCCGTCTCCGCGCCCAACCTCACCGACGTCGGACTCGGCCTGGCCACTGGCCGGCTGTCGGGCACCGTGACCCATGCCGCGGGCGGGTCGCCGTCGTCCGGTGCCATGGTGGTGGCAATCGACAGCAACGGCGGCATTGCCGGCGGGACGCTCACGGCCGCCGACGGAACGTTCACCGTGGGGGGCCTGATCCCGGGCACGTACCGGGCCACGATCCTCGACCCCAACGGTGGCGGCACACAGGAGTACTGGGACAACAGCCCCACGTACAACGGCTCGACCCCCTTCACCATCACCGCCGGGGCCACCGTCACGATCACCGCGGCGCTGACCTACCCCTGACGCCGCGGCCAACGCCGCTTGGCGGGGGTTCCTGCCCGCTGAGCCCACGCAGACGGATGCGTCCGGTCCGCCCTGAATTCGGCTGCTTGGCTCGCGGAGGGGTGGTGTGGTGGCGGAGGGGGTGGGATTCGAACCCACGGTGAGTTTCCCCACACACGCTTTCCAAGCGTGCCGATTCGGCCGCTCTCGCACCCCTCCCGGAATGCTGGTGGAACAGTGCTCGCCCCCCGAGTGTGACGGCCAGGCGATCTGCGGCACACGGCGAGATCCGCTGAGAGCTGCTGCCTTCCGGCCCTGACCCGGTTCACGGGTCGCCATTGCACAGGACCCGGCCGCCACACTCGAAGGGCGAGCGGGGACAGGATAGCGCCGGCCTACCACGACGGCGCCAAGCGCCCCCGGCCGCCGGCGCCCCGGCGGGCGTGTCGATGCCCGGCGGTAGCATCGGCCGATGGCCCACCAAGCGCTCTACCGCCGCTACCGCCCGCAGCGGTTCAGCGAGGTCCGGGGCCAGGAGCCGGTCGTGCGGGCCCTGCGCAACGCCGTCGCCGACGACCGGGTCAGCCACGCCTACCTCTTCAGCGGCCCCCGCGGGACGGGCAAGACCTCCACCGCCCGCATCCTGGCCAAGGCCCTCAACTGCACCAACGTCACCGACGGCGAGCCCTGCGGCGAGTGCGAGTCCTGCCTGGCCATCGAGGCGGGCACGTCGATGGACGTCCACGAGCTCGACGCCGCCTCCAACAACGGCGTCGACGCGGTGCGCGAGCTCATCAACCGGGCCGCCATCGGCACGCCGGGGCGCACCAAGGTGTACATCCTCGACGAGGTGCACATGCTCTCGACGGCGGCGTCCAACGCGTTGTTGAAGACCCTCGAGGAGCCCCCGGGCCACGTGGTGTTCATCCTCGCCACCACCGACCCGCAGAAGGTGCTGCCCACCATCAAGAGCCGCACCCAGCACCTGCCGTTCGGCCTGCTCGACGCCGACGAGCTGGCCGAGCACCTCACCTGGGTGGTGGGTGACGCCGGCCTCGAGGTCACCGACGAGGCCCTCCAGCAGGTGCTGCGCGAAGGCGCGGGCTCGGCCCGCGACACGCTTTCGGCCCTCGACCGGGTGGCCGCCGGCGGTGGGGTGGCCGAGGGCATGGAGTCGGTCGACGCCCTCGTCGACGCCCTGGCCGAGCGCGACACGGGTGCCGCCCTGCTCGCTGTCGCCGCCGACGTGCGCCGGGGGCGCGATCCCCGCCTGGTGGGCGAGGGGCTCCTGGGTCGCCTGCGCGACGTGTTCCTCGCCTCGATGGAGGCGGACCTCAGCCACCTGCCCGACGGCGACCGCGCCGTGGTGGACGGGTACGCCAAGCGCATGAGCGCGCCGGCCATCACCCGGGCCCTCGAGCTGCTGGGCGAGGCACTGGTCGAGATGCGCCAGGCCCCCGACCCCCGCATCCCGCTCGAGGTCGCTCTGGTGCGCCTCACCCGGCTCGACACCGACACCTCTGTCGCGGCGCTGGCCGAGCGCCTCGAGCGCCTCGAGCGCGGCGGCGTCAGCGCGGCGCCCGTCCCGGCGGCGCCGGCCCCTGCCGCAGCGCCGCCGCCCG
>OBLX010000024.1_pt1 | contig 92515 bp, 71 predicted proteins | sample 1519811 | NCBI WGS metagenome assembly OBLX01 (sample SAMEA3991476, study PRJEB22521) | metagenome | biome: anthropogenic terrestrial biome; feature: sewage plant; material: surface water | place: Sweden | collected 2012-09-26
CGCCACCACGACGGCCAACGCCGCCCTCCACCACCCGTGACGAACCCCAACCGGCGAGCGCCGGTCGGAGGCAGTCGGCGGTAGCGTCCCGCTGGTGGCGACGCGCGAGGCCTCTGAGCCGACGACCGGCTCGGAGGCGGCGGGCGCGCACGACGCCGCCGAGCGGCGCACCGGCGTCCTCGCCGGCATCGCCGCGTACTCCCTGTGGGGGATCTTCCCCCTTGTGTTCCACCAGTTGCAGGCGGTGGGCGCGGGGGAGATCCTGCTGCACCGCATCGTCTGGTCGTTCCTCGTCGTGCTCGGCCTCCTCTGGCTGCGTCGACACCACCAGCAGGGCGCCGTCGAGTGGCTCCGCGAGCACCCCGGAGCGCTTCCCCGTCTCCTCGCCGCCGGCGGACTGGTGGCGCTCAACTGGCTCGTCTACATCTGGGCGGTGAACCACGACCACGTCGTCGAGGCCGCCCTCGGGTACTACGTCAACCCCCTCATCACCGTCGCTCTCGGCATCGTGGTGTTGGGCGAGCACCTGCGCCGGCTCCAGCTCGTCGCGCTGCTCTTCGGCGTCGCCGCGGTGGGCGTGCTCACGGCCGCGTACGGACGCCTCCCGTGGATAGCGCTCGTGCTGGCCTGCTCGTTCGCGGGCTATGGGTTCTTGAAGAAGGCCGTCTCCGCGCCCGCTACGACTGCCCTCGCGGTCGAGACCGGGGGTCTGCTGCCCTTCGCCCTCGTGGCGATGGTGGTGATCGAGGTCAACGGTGACGCCGCGTTCGGTCACACCAGCATGAAGGAGAACCTCCTGTTGGTGAGCCTCGGCGTGGTCACCGCGGTGCCCCTGCTGCTGTTCGGCACCGCCGCCAGCCGCATCCCGTTGTCGCTGCTGGGCTTGTTGCAGTACCTCACGCCGACGCTGCAGTTGCTCTGCGGGGTCCTTGTCCTCGGCGAGCCGCTGCCCCCCGAGCGCCTCGCCGGCTTCGTGCTCGTGTGGGTGGCGCTGATCCTGCTGGGCATCGACGCCATCCGCGCCAGCCGTGCGCCGGTGGCCATCGATGAGCCCGAGGGCGTCCCCCTGATCGATCCCGTCTGAGGTCGCAGGGCGCGAGACTGGGCCCATGCGAGCCCTGGGCGTCCACCATGTGTCCCTCAACGTCGCCGACGTGGCCGCGGCCAAGTCCTTCTACGTCGACACCCTCGGGTGCACCGAGCGCGACGACCGCCCCGACTTCGGCTTCGGTGGGGCCTGGCTCGACATCGGCGGCCAGCAGATCCACCTCCTCGAGGCCCCGGCGGCGGACGATCGGGGCCAGCACGTGGCCCTCCAGGTCGACGATCTCGCCGTCTGCGTGAGCGAGCTCCGGGACGCCGGGATCGAGATCAGCGACCCGTCGCCGGTGGGGACCGGCCTGCAGGCCTTTCTGCACGACCCAGCCGGGAACCTGGTCGAGCTCCACCAGGCGAACGTGGGGTGAGCATGGTGGGCGGCGCAGGGGGCGACGTCGTCGATGCGCTCACGGCGCAGCAGGCCGAGCTGGGCGATCTGGTGGCGGGTCGCACTGAGGGCGAGCTGCGTCGGCCAACCCGCTGCGCCGGTTGGTCGGCCGCCGACGTCTTGTTGCACCTCGCCCAGACCAACGAGGCCGCAGTGGCCAGCGTCGAGGGCCGCCTGGGGGATTTCTCGCTCGGGGGTGTCGACGGGGGCGCGGCCACCGATGTCGACGAGCTCGCCGACCAGGCGGTGCAGGCCGAGTCCGCGACGGCGCCGGCGGAGGTGCGAGAGCGCTGGCGGGCCAGCGCCGGGGCGCAGGAGGCTGCGTTCCGCACGGTCGATCCCCATGCCCGGGTCCTCTGGGTCGAGGGTGAGTTGGCCGCTCGCAGCCTCGCGTCGACGCGGTTGTCCGAGACGTGGATCCACACGGTCGACGTGGCGTCGGCGTTCGGGGTGGTGCCCGATCCGACGGACCGGCTCTGGCACGTCGCCCGCCTGGCCTGGCGGACCGTGCCCTACGCCTTCGCTCGAGCCGGACAGGAACTGCACGGCCCGGTGGCCTTCGAGCTGGAGGCGCCCGACGGCTCGACGTGGTCGTTCCGACCCGACCTCGCCGATCAGGCAGTGACGACCGTGCGTGGTTCGGCGGCCGAGCTGTGCGAGGTGGCGGGCCAGCGGGCCGACGCCGACGACACCGACCTCACCGCCGACGGCCCCGACGCCCTGGCCGTGCTGGCCCTCGTCCGCACCTTCGCCTGACCGCTCCGCAGCGGTACGCCACACTCCCGCTGGTCGGACCCCGTCCGGGGCCCCCTGAGGTCAGGCTTGGTGGGCGGCGAGCTGCTCGGCCGCCACGGCGCCGCCAGCAGCAGCCGCCGCGGCGAGGAGCAGGACGGCGAAGCGGCCTCGGGGAGCCAGCGACCGGTAGCCGACCAGGGTGGCCGCGGCGTCGACCCCGTCGGCGGCGGCGCCGTAACGGGCCCAGGGGACCGGGTCCTCGCCGCGCTCGAGGGCGCGGAGGGTGCCGACACCAAGGGCGAGGTCGCGGATGCCGAGGGCGCGCAGGAACACCTTCGTGGCCGGTCGGGAGGCCTCGTCGCCGGCCCAGCCGCGGGCGGCCAGCGAGGGGACGAGCACCAGAGCGAGGCCGACAGCCACCCGCCCCACGGCCAGGCTGCGCACGAGTTGGCGGTAGTCCATCCGCGCAGTCTGCCAGGCTCGGCGCGCGCGACCGCGGCCCGGCGGTGCGAGACTCGGTGCACGGAGGTGCGGGTCGGACGGTGCCCGGGAGAAGCGAGGAGTGGAGTGTGGCCGAACCCTGTCGGCGCTGCGGTGTGCCCCTGCCCGATGGCGTCTCGTTCTGCCCGCAGTGCGGCGCGGCCGCCGCGGTCCCGCTCCGACCGGTGATGGCACCGCAGGCCTGGCCCTCCGAGCCGCCAGCGTTCCCTCCGACGCCGTTCACCGCTCCTCCCGGCCCGCCGCCACCATGGGTGAACGCCCCGGCCCCGGCCGCCCTGCTGGGCCCCGAGCCGGCTGCGATGTCGCGGAACACCGTCGCCGGTGTGGTCGGCGTGGTCGGCGCCCTCGTCCTGGGCGTGGCCTCGTTCCTCGCCTGGGCCGAGATCACCCTCTCTCTCGTCACCGTGCGCACCCAGACCATCAGCGGGTGGGACTGGTTCGACAACGGGGTGCAGAGCGGGCCGGTGCTGGCCCTGCTGGCGCTCGTGGGTGCTGCGCTGGGCGGCCTCCTCCTCGGCCAGGTGGCGTCGCCCGTGGTGCGCCTGGCGGTGGTCGCGGTCGGCGCGCTGAGCCTCGGTGTGGCCGTCCACGCCATCAGCGAGATCCTCGGCCGCCAGGAAGACGTGCAGGCCGTGGGCAACGTGGCCATCACCTTCGACAACGGCATGTGGCTCGTGGTGGCCGGGGCCCTCGCCCTGATGGTCGCCGGTCTCCTCGCCACCCACCGACCGCCTGCCACCTGACCGCTGAGGTGTGTCGGTGGCGACGGCCTCGGCTAGAGTCGCCTGCTCCGGGGCCGTTGGCGCAGTCTGGTAGCGCACCTGCATGACGCGCAGGGGGTCACAGGTTCAAGTCCTGTACGGCCCACCGTAGAAACCTCAGGTCAGAGTCGGTCCTGCCGCTCCCGATCCTGAGGTTTCGTCGCGTCCGAGGGCCGTCGACCGCCGGCGGCGTCAGGTCGAACCGTCCCCGAAGTGGCCTTCCCGTGGTCCGGAGGGAGGCTCGGCCCGCCCGCGGGGCCGGTCGGGCCCTACCGTCGAACGAGGGCGGCTTCTCCATGGCGAACGCCGCCCACGCGATCCTGGGGATCCACCCCTTGGGCCGTCCGGGTAGCTCGACGGACTGGTTCGGCGCGGCGTCGCCGGCGGCCTACTTGGTGCCCACGATGCAGCGGGCGAGGCCGGGGACCCGGACCTCGCCGTCGTGCTCGAACGGGCGCACCGTTTCGATGGCCCGAGCGCGGATCCGCTCGCGGATCGGTGCATCGACCTGTCGGAGCGCCGCCACCGCGAGGGAGACGTGCTCGCTGATCATCTCCCAGTACTCCTCGGGTGAGCGGGTCACGAGCTCGACGCCGACGTCCCACTCGGCGACGTCGTGCAATCCGGCGTCCTCGTAGAGGGCACTGACCTGTCGAGGGGCCGCGCACCGGAACATGTTCGGCCTGCCGGGGTCCGGTGGGGCCAGCGCCACCTCGGTCGCGATCGCCTGCATGGCGATCGACGTCCACGGGTTCTCGTCGGGCTCGACCCACACCGACGAGCAGAGCCGTCCCCCGGGTCGCAGCACGCGGACGAACTCGGCGGTGGCCCGGGCCAGATCGGGGAAGAACATGTAGCCGAAGCGCACTGAGACGCTGTCGAAGGTGGCGTCGTCGAAGGGCAGGTCGTCGGCGCTGCACACCCGGGTGGTGACGTTGGCGATCCCCTGCGCCGCGGCCCGTCGCTCGGCGACGTCGAGCATCTCGGGGGCCAGATCGGTCAGCACCACCCGACCGGCCGGAGCCGCCCAGGCGACGCTCAACCCCGGCTCACCGGTACCGGAGGCGATGTCGAGGTGCTGTTGCTCCTCGGTGATGTCGAGGCGGTCGATCATGGCCTCGCCGACGGGACGGAGCTGGTCCATGATCACCGCGTCCCACTTGTCCCAGCCCGCAGACAGCCCAGCCCACGCCGTGCGCTGGCCGTCCCGGACCTCGTCGGCGTTCGGCATCGGTCCTCCCGCGATCGCTGTTCCGGCCGACGTTAGGCGACCGCACACGCCGGAGGACGGCGAGCGGCCCGCAGCGCGACCGCGTGCGCACCGCCCGCACTGGCGCTCTGTGGGAACTCGTTTGCTCACGGGGGGCGTCGGCGAGCACGGTGCCGGGATGGCGAACCCGTTCCTCGACGGCACGAGGGTCGAGCACGAGGGCGGCGGACGCTACCGGGGGGCGATCTCGGACGACTGGGTGCTGCGGCCGCTGCCCCAGGGCGGCTTGGTCACCGCGATCGCGGTGCGGGCCATGCAGGCCGAGCTCGACCACCCCGAGCAGCGCCTGCGCACCCTCCACACGAGCTTCGTGGGCCAGGTGGCCGCCGGCCCGGTCGAGGTCGACGTCGAGGTGCTGCGGCGGGGGCGGTCGATGTCCCACGCCCGCGCCGAGGTCCGCAACCCGGGCGCGGCGCGCGGTCACCTCACCACGGCGATCTTCGGCGCCGAGCGTCGGGGCTTCCACTTCACCGACCTCGAGCCGCCAGCCGAGCGCACCCCGCCGGCGCACTGTCCCTCGTTCCGGGACCCGCCCCCACTGGGGGTCGAGCCCTTCCCGCCGATGGCCTTCTGGGATCGGTTGGTCGAGGGCCGAGCCGTGCAGGGGCATGCACCCTGGGAGGAGTACGTCCCCGACCGGGCCGAGCAGGTGAAGTGGGTGCGCTTCGACGACCCGCCGTACGTCGACGACGGGTCGCTGGATCCGCTTGGCCTCCCCGTGCTGGTCGACACCATGCCGGGAGCGGTGGCCGAGAAGCTGGGGCCGGGGGAGCGGGAGTGGTTCGCGCCCAGCGTCGACCTCACGCTCCACGTGCTCGAGGCGTGGCGCTCGCCGTGGCTGCTGGCCCACAACCGGGCGCGCCACGCCCGTGAGGGATACGCCTCGGCCGACATGGCGCTCTGGGACTGCGGGGAGGACGGCACCGGCGAGCCGCGCCTCGTCGCCTATGGCACCCAGGTGTTCCTCTTCACGTTCCTGTCGGCATGAGCGATCGGGGCCACTCGATGGGTGCACCGTGGACGCGATCGGCGTCGATCACGGGGGCCCCGCCCGCCTGAGCGCTACCCGACCGAGGGCAGGGTGACCAAGCCGGCGGCGAGGCGGTCCTCGGTGACGTCCTCGTCGACCATGCGACCGCCGAGGTAGTCGTCGTAGGCAGCGAGGTCGAAGTGGCCGTGGCCGCAGAGCGCGGTGAGGATCACGGTCTCCTCGCCGGTCTCCTTGGCCTTCTGTGCCTCGCGGATCGCGGCGGCGATGGCGTGGGTCGGCTCCGGAGCGGGGACGATGCCCTCGGTGCGGGCGAACTGCACGCCGGCCGCGAAGCACTCGGTCTGGGCGATGGCCGTGGCGTCGATCAGGCCGAGCTCGTAGATGTGGCTGAGCAACGGCGACATGCCGTGGTACCGGAGGCCGCCGGCGTGGATCGGGTCGGGCACGAAGTCGTGGCCGAGGGTGTGCATCTTCATGAGCGGGGTCAGGCCGGCGCTGTCGCCGAAGTCGTACTCGTACACGCCCCGGGTGAGCGAGGGGCAGGAGGCGGGCTCGACGGCGCGGATGGTGGGCGCCATGTTCCCGGCCAGCTTCTCCCGCAGGAACGGGAAGGCCAGGCCCCCGAAGTTGGAGCCGCCACCGGTGCAGCCCACGATCACGTCGGGGCCGGACTCGCCCGCCTTGGCCAGCTGGAGCAGGGCCTCCTCGCCGATGACGGTCTGGTGCAGCAGGACGTGGTTGAGGACGCTGCCCAGCGAGTAGCGGATCTCCTCGTCCTGGGCGGCGACCTCCACGGCCTCGGAGATGGCGATGCCGAGCGAGCCGGGGTGGTGCGGGTCCTCGGCGAGGTACCGGCGCCCGGCGTCGGTGAGGGGCGACGGCGACCGGTGGACCTGGGCGCCGAAGGCCTCGATCATGAGGCGCCGGTACGGCTTCTGGTCGTAGCTGGCCCCGACCTGCCAGACCTCGCACTCCATGTCGAACAGGGCGCAGGCGAAGGCCAGCGCGGTGCCCCATTGGCCGGCGCCGGTCTCGGTGGTGAGCTTCCGGATGCCGGCCTTGGCGTTGTAGTACGCCTGCGGCACGGCGGTGTTGGGCTTGTGGCTGCCCGCCGGGCTGACGCCCTCGTACTTGTAGTAGATGCGCGCCGGCGTCCCGAGGGCCTGCTCGAGGCGGTGGGCCCGGAACAGCGGGCTGGGCCGCCACAGCCGGTAGACGTCCTGCACCGCCCCGGGGATCTCGATGAAGCGGTCCATCGAGACCTCTTGGAGGATCAGGTCCATCGGGAACAGCGGCGCGAAGTCGTCGGGGCCGGCGGGCTCGAGCGTGCCCGGGTGCAGCGCCGGCGGGGGCGGACTGGGCAGGTCGGGGACGATGTTGTACCAGGCGGTCGGCATCTCCGATTCGTCCAGGACGAACTTGTGTTGGCGAACGGTCTCGTCCACGGCGGGGCTCCTCGCGTCGTCGGCGCCGGGCGTCCCGGCGGCTCGACAAACGGTAGTCAACCCTGCGGGGTCCGCCGTCCGGCCGCCGAGCCCGATGGGCCAGCAGATCCCGGGTTGGACCCGGTGGGCTGCGGGGATGCCGTCGCGGTGAGGGGCGTGTGGGTTCTGTTCCCGGACGGCACCGAGGGCGACCGCCCCGTGGTGGTCGGGCACCGACCCGGGTCCCGGCCGCGTCGGGGGTCGCACGCTAGGGTGCGTTCACGGGGCGACGAAGGGGTGGGGCGATGGTGGATCGTGTGTGGAAGGCCGTGACCCTTGTCGGGCTGATCACGGTGGCGGGGCTCACACCGGCGGCGGCGTGGGCGCAGGTCGGCGACCCGCTCGACGCGGCCCCGCCGCCGACGACGGCCCCGCCGGCGGCTTCCCCAACGACGTCGGACCCACCGGTGTCGTCGAGCACTTCCGTGCCTGCCCTCGACGAGCCGCTGACGACCTCACCGCCTCCGGCCGCGCCGGTGCCGACGTCGCCCGACGGGGATGACGCGACACCTGCGACGACGGTCCCAGCGTCCGAAGCGGCGCCGGCCAACGACGCGTTCACCGACGCCCAGGTGCTGTCGGGCCCGTCGGGGACGGTGGCCGGCTCGACCCTCGATGCCACCGTCGAGCCGAACGAGCCCGATCACGGCGGGGGCGGCCCTTCGTCCGGCGGGTCGGTCTGGTACGAGTGGACGGCGCCGGCCACCGGGCCGATCGCGTTCGACACCTGCGAGAGCGACTTCGACAGCCTGCTCGGGATCTACACCGGCACCTCCGTCGACGCCCTCACCGTCGTGGTGCAGGACGACGACGGTTGCGGCGTGGCCCTCGGCGGCATCGCGACCTTCGACGCGACCGCGGGCACCACCTATGCCATCGCCGTCGACGGCTTCTTCGGCGCGCAGGGTGCGTTCACGCTGGTGTGGGGACCGCCGCCGCCGCCGCCACCGCCGCCGACCCCGCCGGCCAACGACCGGTTCGCCGACGCGGAGGTGATCTCGGGCCTCACGGGCGAGGTGACCGGCACCAACGTCGGCGCGGCCAAGGAGCCGGGCGAGCCCGATCACGCCGGCGTCCCCGGAGGGGGCGGGGCATCGGTCTGGTACGCCTGGGTCGCCCCTGCCGGCGGCGAGGCGGTGTTCGACACCTGCACCGCCGACTTCGACACGCTCCTCGGCGTGTACACCGGTACCTCGCTCGACGACCTCGCTCTGGTGGCCGGGAACGACGACGACTGTGCCTCCGGCGACTTCCCCACCCTGCAGAGCGCGGTCACCTTCACCGCCACCGCGGGCACCACCTACTGGATCGCGGTCGACGGCTTCGGCGTCGAACCGCAATTGCCGGTCGAGACCGGCACGTTCACCCTGGCCTGGGCCCTGGACGCCGTCCCGCCGCCACCACCCCCACCACCGCCCGGCCCTGACATCCCCGAACTGGCTCGAACCGGTGCCGACCTACTGCCCACGACGGGATTCGGGCTGATGCTCTTGGGCCTCGGGGCCGCGTTGGTGCTGATGTCCCGACGGATCCGCCGCGCTCGCTGATCCCTCCGGTCAACCAGGGGCCGACCGTCTCGTCCACCCGCTTCCGCTCGGCGCGCCCGGTGCACGCAGGCCGCGCGAGACTCAGGAGGTGAGTGATCTCGCCGCCACCCCCCCTGCGGACCCGCTCGAGCTCCTCCGTGAGCGCAGCTACATCGTCCTCTTGGTCTTCGGGGCGCTCATCGGCGTGCCCGTGGCGGTCGTCGCGGCCCTCTTCATGCAGTTGGTCGGCAACACGCAGACGTGGCTCTTCTCGTCGTTGCCGGACGCGCTCGGCTTCGACACGGTGCCGGACTGGTGGCCGCTGCCCCTCCTCTTGGTGGCCGGCCTCGTCGTCGGGCTGGTGATCACGAAACTCCCGGGCAACGCGGGCCACGAACCATCGGGGGGCCTGTCGGCGACGGGCACACCGACCGCCCCCGAGCTGCCCTCGGTCGCGCTCGCGGCCTTCGTGACCCTCGGCTTCGGTGCCGTGCTGGGCCCCGAGGCACCCCTCATCGCCATCGGCGGCGGTCTGGCGGCCCTCGCAGTCCGCCTGGTGAAGAAGGACGCACCGGTGCAGGCGATCGTGGTCATCGGCGCGGCCGGTGCGTTCGCCGCGATCAGCACGCTCCTGGGCTCTCCCATCATCGGCGCCTTTCTGCTCATGGAGGTCGCCGGCATCGCCGGGCCCATGATCGGGGTCGTCCTGCTCCCGGGCCTGCTCGCCGCCGGCGTTGGTTCGCTCGTGTTCCTCGGCATCGACGACATCACGGGTTGGGGCAGCTTCTCGCTCGCCGTGCCGGACCTGCCGCCCTTCGACGGGATCGACGGCTACCAGTTCGTGTGGGCCATCGCCGTGGGCGTGCTGTGCGCCGCCCTCGGCACGGCCATCCGGCGGGCAGCGCTGTTGCTGCAGCCTCGCGTCGCGGAACGTCGCGTGCTGCTCACGACCGTGGCCGGCGGCGGGGTGGCCCTCGCCGCGATCGTCTTCGCGGCCCTGTCCGACCGGGGCACCGACCAGGTCCTGTTCTCGGGCGAGAACGCGCTGGCGCCTCTCATCCAGAAGGCCGACGACTGGGCCGTCGGCGCGCTCGTGCTCCTCGTCGTCTGCAAGGGCATCGCCTACGCGTTTTCCTTGAGCGCGTTCCGAGGCGGGCCGACGTTCCCCGCCATGTTCATCGGCGCGGCGCTCGGCATCGCGCTGTCGCACCTGCCCGGGCTCCCCATGGTCGCCGGCGTGGCCATGGGGATCGGCGCCATGGCGGTGACCATGCTTCGCCTGCCCCTCACCTCGGTCCTGTTGACCTCGGTGTTCCTGCAGAGCGACGGGGTCGAGCTGATGCCGCTCATCATCGTCGCGGTCGTGGTGGCCCATGTGGCCACGACCCGCTTCAGCCCGTTGTCGGTGGTCGAGGGTCAGGCCTTCGAAGCCGACGGCGCGCGGGACGGCGACGCGGGCACCGCCGGTTAGGGCAGGACGACGGCCCGGGCGTAGGCGTGGGTGGTCAGTTGGCCGGTGGAACGGTCGGTGAGGGTCACCTCCACGGGGGCGTCGGGTCCATCGCCGAGCGCCCGGCACGCGGAGCGAACCGGGCCGGCGCCGGTCTTCGAGAGGTAGCGGATGTCGAGGTCGCACACGATGACGGGGCCATCGGCACGGGCCCCGACGAGCTCCTCGACGGCGACCTCGACCACGAGCGCGACCATCGCGCCCTGGAGCGTGCCGGCAGGGTTTCTGAGCATCGGGGTGGCCGCCACCTCCGCGACCCCGGCGGCGGCGTCCAGCACCCGGATGCCCGCCTCCTCGCGGAGGGGGCGGTCGAGGCGACCCATCCCCCTGAAGAGCTGGGCGGCCCGGGCCGGGGTGATGTGGGGCTTGGGTGGATCGTCGTCTCGGCGGGGCACGGTGGCGAACCCGACCGCACCGGTGGCGAGGGGCGCACCTGTCGAGGTCGTGACCTCGACGGCACACGATCCCGATCGACCGCCTCGGCGCAGGATGCTGTTGCGGGCCGTGGCGCGCTCGGGCGCGGCCGTGGCCAGCATCCGCATCGAGAGGTCGGTGGTCAGGGTCCAGACGTCAGGGGCCTGGTCGAGGGTGATCCCCGCGATGGCGTCGATGAGGAAGGTCAACACGCTCGCCCGCACGATCCCGTGATGCAGCGTCTCCGGGGTCGGGGCCAGGTCCATGAGGAAGTCGCCGTCCTCCAAGCGGCCCGTCACACCGAGCCGGCTGGGGACCGACGTGAGCTGCTGGGGGAGGTCCGTCATGGCGCGGCGACGGTAACACCGCCCGCTCCGCGTGCATGCCGGGGGCACGATCGCGTCGGTCGACTGCCGGTGGGCGCGCCGACCGCGGCGGGGACGCTCAGGACAGACCGGACGCGAGCCAGGTGAACGGATCCCAGGGCAGCAGGCGCAGAGCCCAGAAGAGCACGATCACCGTCACCGCCGGCGGTACCCACGTGCGCGTTCGCGGCAGTGCCGGCGCCTCGATGCCGAGGCGGCGGACGGCCCACACCACGAAGGCCACGACTGCGAAGGGCAGGGCCGCCACGAACAGCAGGTTGTGGTCGGCGGCGGCGGCCACATCGCCGTGGAGCAGGGCGTTGAGGGAACGGGTGGCGCCGCACCCGGGGCAGTCGAGACCCGTCATCATCTTGAACGGGCAGATCGGTGGGTTGCTGTCCGCCACCGGGTTCAGCAGCCGGACGAAGGTGCACGCGCCGATCGCCGCGGCGCCGACCACGGCGGGTGCCACCCACGGCGGCCGTACCCGCTTGGCGGGCGCAGGGAGCGGAGCGTCGAGGGTGTCCTCGGTCGCTGCCGGCACCACGTCCATGCGGCCATGGTAGATGGCCGGACGCGGCCAGACCTGCCGCAAGGCTCACGTCGTGCGGTGGGCCTCCCACATGGCCAGGTACCGTTCGAGGGCGTTGCCCGCGGCGGTGGCGTCCCCCGAGGCGGCAGCATCGAGGAGCAGGCCGCGCATGACGGCCACCCCGAGGCGCAGGTCCTCGTCCGCAACATCGGCCCCGAGCTCGCCGGCCACCCCGCCGGCCACCTCCAGCCACGGCTCGGTCAGGCCGTTGCGGAAACCCTCGGTGCCGGGCCGCCCGTGCAGTGCGAGGGCGACGACCTCGAAGAAGAGCCGTACGAACGGCTGCACCTCGGGCCGGCTCAGCTCGGCCCACTGCGCCCGGACGACCTCGGCGGGGGAGGATGCTCCTTCGCCCACTGTGACGAGCACGGCACGCTGCTGGTCCTCCATGGCCTCGACGATGGCGGCCACCAGGCCGTCCCGACCGCCGAAGTGGTAGTTGAGCATCCGGTGGCTGGTACCCACTGCGTCCGCGATCTCGCGGAGGCTGGCGTCGGCGAGCCCGTCGGCCGCGACGTGGTCCATCACCTTGGCCAGGAGCTCGTCGCGGGCGGTACCCATTGACGAGAATGTACCACTTGGTACACTTGGGGCATGCACCTCCAAGACGAGCTCCTCGTCCACGCCCCGGTCGAGCGGGTGTGGGCCCTCACCGTCGACGTCGAGCGCTGGCCCGACGCGACACCGACCATGACCGAGGTCACCCGCCTCGACGACGGCCCCTTCGGGGTCGGCAGCAAGGCGCGCATCAAGCAGCCTGCACAGTCGGCCCGGGTGTGGACCGTCACCCGCCTGGAGGAGCCTTCCTGCTTCGAGTGGGAGACGAGCTTCGGGCCCCTGCGCCTGCGCGGCGGCCACCACCTGCACGCCGAGGGCGACAGGTGCCGGAACCTCCTCACCCTGGACGTCGAGGGCTTCGGCAGTCGCCTGTTCGGGGCGCTGGCGGGCCGCTCGCTGCGCAAGGCCATCGCCACCGAGAACCAAGGCTTCAAGGCCGTGGCCGAGGCCGCCGCCACCCAGGGTCAGGACGCCGGTGGCGCCTCCACTGCCTGAGCTCCCACGCCGGCGGTGAGGGCGACGACGGCGTCGATGGTGGCCACGGTCTCCTCCCGGCGCCGACGGGCGACGTCCAGCAGCCCTCGGCGCTCGGCCACGCTGCGCCACGAGCGGTAGTCCCGCAGCAGGCGGGCGATGGCCTCGAAGGCGAACACGGCCGCGAGACCGTCGACCGCGGTGAGCACCGTGGCCAGGAGCACACGGTCCCAGCCGTCGGCGATCACCATGGCGAACACCCACCAGGTCAGGGGGAACGCCACCAGCGAGACGAGCAGTCGGACCGTGCCCTTGGTGACGGGCTCGGCCACCCGCCGGCTGGCCACCCGAACGAGGGTGTACGGGATGAGGTTGACGAGCGCTCCGACGAGCGAGAGCGTGGCCACGATCACCACGAGGATCGCCGTGGCCACGAGGTGGCGAAGCAGCTTGGTGGGGCGGTACCCGGCGACGAGCTCGCCGTCGCGCAGGCCGGCGCCCGTGAGGTCGAGGTTGTAGTCGGCCACCGCGCGGCGCACCCGCTCGCGCTCTGCGGCCGGGGCGTCGGCGAGGCGCTGGGCCAGCACCTCGCGCTCACCGAGGGGCACGGTCGACTCCCAGCCCGTGTCATGGCGGCGCAGGGCCACCTCGGCGGCATAGCGCAGTGCCTGCTGCTCCCGGAGGTCCTCGTAGTGAGGTGAGACCGACTGAAGCCGGGCAGCGATCTCCGCGGTGAGGCGCCCGACGGCCTCGTGGTCGTGCTCGGAGACGGCGGCACCCGGGGCCACGAACTCGTCGATGCAGGCGTCGAGGTCCAGCGGTTCGCCGACCTGGGCCAGCGCGCGGGAGCGCAACGCGATCTTGTCGTCGAAGGTCAGGCCGACGGGCACGATGACGAGGCCCTCGACACCGGCCGCCTTCGCACCGAGCGCGATCCGGGCGGCGCCGGTGCGGACCGCGCTGAGCCTGGGCGCGTCGTGGGTGGTGCCCTCGGGGAAGATGGCCACGACCCCCCGCTCGGCCAGCACCTCGTGGCAGGCGCGGAACGTCGAGTCGTTCTGGGCCGTCCCCTCGCCCACGTCGACCTTGCGGTACACGGGGATCACCCCGGCGAGGGCGAGGAACGGGCGCGCCACCACGACGTTCCACAGCGTCGACTTGGCCAGGAAGCGCGGCACCCGGCCGAGGACGCGCACGAGCATGACCGGGTCCACGAAGCCGTTGAAGTGGTTGGAGACCACCAACACGGGCCGCCGCCCGAGCTCGGGGCGCTCGGGGTGCACCTCGACCCGGCGGTAGAAGCCGAGCAGGAGGACCAGCGCCAGCCCGGCCAGGACCCGGTCGATCGTCCGGCGGGTGACCGGTGGGCGCTCGCGGCGGCGGCTCACGACCGCGAACCTACCCGGGCGTCCGGCGGTGGGACCGGGTGCAGGGCGGACGCCTCCGGCGCCGGGGTGGGTCCGAGCAAGAGCGAACGCACCGGATCCCACTCGTGGTCGACCGTCACGTCGACGTTGCGGACCGGTCGTGGGTGGACTGGCGGTGTGGACCGCCGGTGGTTCAGGGCGCCGTATCGGTCGTGGCCACGACCACGACGGGCGGGGCAGCCCACTGGTCGCGCAGTCGCTCCAGGAGTGCGTCGGGAGGGCGAGGGCCGTCGATGACGTCGCTCGGGAAGCGCTCCTCGTATTTCATGGCCTGGTCCCTGCTTGACGTCGTCCGGCGGCCTCGGGTGCCTTCTCACGGCTGGTCGCCATGCGAAGACCACACGGGGGTCGGGTGCGAAGGCAGAGAACATGCGCCTCGACGGCCCGCTGAGCAGGGCCCGTCCTCGGGACGCCAGGTCGGCGCCGTCGGGTGGGCACTCCCCGTCGGCAATCGACACACGGTCGGTGGGCCGCGGGCCATGACGAGGGCAGGGAGTACCGCTCGACCGGCATCCTCGCTGACTAGCGTCGGCGGCCATGAGGCCAGGACAACCCCACACGCCGGAGCAGCTCGTCGACATCGAGGCGATCTGTCGCTTGAAGTACGCCTACGCCCGTTGCGTCGACACCAAGGACTGGGAGGAGCTGGCGTCGCTCCTCACGGATGACTGTGTGGCCAGCTACAGCGCCGGGAAGTACCACCACGAGGGCCGTGACGACATCATGGCCTGGCTCTCCTCCTCGATGGCCTCCGAGCACTTCCTCTCCAGTCACAAGATGCACCACCCCGAGATCGAGCTCACCGGTCCGGACACCGCCACCGGCACCTGGGCCCTCGAGGACGTCGTGGTCGAGGCCGAGTGGAAGATCATCATCCGGGGTGCGGCGTTCTACACCGACGAGTACGTGAAGCGCGACGGCTGCTGGTACATCCGGCGCACGGCCTACAAGCGGGTCTTCGAGACCCTCGAGCCGTGGACCGACAGCCCCGGCATGCAGCTCACCGCGAGCTGGTGGGGCACCGGCGGCCAGAGCACCATCGACGCTTAGGGCGCAGGGTCTCGGGGCGGAGGGTCGCGGGGCTCAGGCCCCGGGGCGCAACACGTCGAGGGAGCGTTGGAGGTGCGCCGTGAGGAGCGCCTCCGCGCCGGCCGCGTCCTCGGCGCGGACGGCGTCGCGCAACGCCCGGTGCTCGGCCAGGGCGCCGGCTGACCCGCCCCGCCCCGCGGCGGCCGCCGTCGCGTACCGCTGCGCGTGCTCGGACAACAGAGCGGTGACGCGCAGCAGCCAGCGTGAGTCGCAGCGGGCCAGGAGGGCGGCGTGGAAGGCCTGGTGCGCCGCGACCGCCGACGCCACGTCGGTGACCTCGGTCAGCGCGTCGTAAGCGGCGTCGACGACGCTGCGGTGGTCGGCATCGGTGCGCTCGACCGAGCGGCGCAGCGCCTGGGGCTCGAGTTGGAGGCGCAGCTCGTAGACCTCGCGGGCGTCGTCGAGGGAGAGTGGGGCGACCCGAGCCGAGCCGTGTGGGGTCAGCTCCACGAGGCTGTCGGCGGCGAGGCGCTTGAGCGATTCGCGCAGGGGGGTGGGGGAGACCTGCCACCGCTCGGCCAGCGCCGTGGTGACGAGCTTCTCGCCCGGAGCCAGCTCGTTGGTGAGGATGGCCGCCCGCAGCTGCTGGTCGATCCACTCGGTCCGGGTGAGGGGCTGCACGATCGGGGTCGACTCCATAGAAAAGATTCTATAGAATCTGCCCATGCGCTTGGCGAGGTTCTCCCATGACGGCCGCGAGCGGGGCGGGGTGGTGGTCGGCGACGAGGTCGTCGACCTCACCGTCGCCGCTCCCGAGCTCCCCGACGACCCGGTCGCCCTGCTGGCCGCCGGGCCGGATGCCCTGACCACGGCGGAGGCCGCGGTCGGTGCCGGCCCCCGTCTGTCGTTGGAGGAGGTCGAGCTGCGGTGCCCGGTGCCCCGACCCCACAACTTCCTCGCCATCGGGCTCAACTACGCCGACCACATCGCCGAGTCGGGCATGCCCACGCCGGAGGACCCCGTGTTCTTCAACAAGGAGGTGAGCTGCGTCACCGGGCCCTTCGACCCGATCGACCTGCCGCGAGCCAGCACCATGGTCGACTACGAAGGCGAGCTCGGCTTCATCATCGGCCGGCCCTGCCGGCACGTCCCCGCCGAGCGGGCCCACGAGGTCATCGCCGGCTACTTCGTGGTCGACGACGTGACCGCCCGAGACTGGCAGTTCCGCACCCCCCAGTGGAACCTCGGCAAGTCCTTCGACACCCACGGCCCCATCGGCCCCTGGATCGTCACCGCCGACGAGGTCGGCGACCCTCACGACCTCGACCTGAAGACCTGGGTGAACGGCGAGCTGCGCCAGTCCTCCAACACCCGCAACCTGGTGTTCGACTGCTTCGAGCAGGTGGCGACGCTCTCCACCGTGTGCACGCTCGAGCCCGGTGACCTCGTGGCCAGCGGTACCCCCGACGGCGTGGGCATGGCCATGTCCCCGCCGGCCTTCCTCGCCGAGGGCGACGTCGTCACCATCACCATCGACGGCGTGGGCACCATCGCCAACCCGGTGATCGCCGAGCCCGCCGACAACGCGCTGATCTGATCGGAGCCGTCCCGTGCCCCTGCACCGCCTCACCACCATCACCATCGGCGTCCCCGACGTCGACGCCACCGCCGGCTTCTACCGGGACTTCGGGTTGACCGAGGTCGGCCCCGGCCGCTTCGCCACCCGCGACGCGGGGGAGCAGCTGCGCCTGGCGCCGGCGCCGACCCGTCGCCCCCTCGAGCTGGGCCTGGGGGTGGAGGACGCCGACGACCTCGATCGCCTGGCCGCCGCGGCCGCCGCCTTCGGCGTCGAGGGCGCCCGGGCCGGCGACGAGCTGCGCCTCGCCGAGCCCATCAGCGGGCTGCCCGTGGTGGTCACCGTGGCCCCCCGCATCGAGCAGCCGCCGGCGCCCGAGGTCCCGTTCAACCGCCCGGGCCTCACGGTGCGCACCGACGAGCGGGCGCCCGCGGTGGTGCGAGACCAGCCCGTGCGGCCGCGCAAGCTCGGTCACGTGGTGTTCGGGTCCACCGACCAGCCCACCACCCAGCGCTTCTTCACCGAGGCGCTGGGGTTTCAGGTGAGCGACGAGATCGAGGGCATCGCCGGGTTCCTCCGCTGCTCCTCGGACCACCACAACCTGCTCATCCAGGCCGCCCCGGTGCAGTTCGTGCACCACACCTCCTGGCAGGTCGACGACGTGGACGAGATCGGCCGCGGCGCCAAGGCCATGCTCGACGGCGATCCCGAGCGCCACGTCTGAGGCCTCGGGCGCCACTATCTGGGCTCCAACTTCTTCTGGTACCTGCGCGACCCCGCCGGGAACTTCGCCGAGTACTACAGCGACCTCGACGTGGTCATCGACGACGAGCTCTGGGAGCCGTCGGTGCTGGCCGACGAGCGGGCGTTGTACGCCTGGGGCCCGCCGCCGCCCATGTCCTTCATCGCCCCGGACGACCTCGCCGAGCTGATGGCCGGCGCCTGAGCGATGGCCGAGCAGGGCGGGGTGGCGGAGGACGGCATCCATGACGTCGCCATCGTCGGTTTCGGGCCGGTGGGGGCGACGTTGGCGCAGCTCCTGGTTCCCTCGCTCGACTCGATCGCCGTCTTCGAGCGAGCCACAGACGTGTTCCCACTCCCTCGTGCGGCGCATTTCGACCACGAGGTGATGCGGGTGTTCGACGGGGCCGGCATCGCGGGTCGCGTGCTCCCTGCCACGACGCCGGTGAAGGGGATGCACTTCCTCGAGCGCCGAGGTGGGCCGAAGCTGTTCGGGTTCGACGCGCCCGAAGGCCCGACCCGCTACGGCTGGCCCTCCGGCTTCATGTTCTACCAACCCGACCTGGAGCGGGCCCTCCGCCACGGCCTCGACCTCGTGCCCGGCCTTCTGCATCTCGGTCACGATGTCGAGGCGGTCGTCGACGAGGGGGATCACGTCGAGCTGACCGTGCGCGACCTCGCCACCGGCGCGGTGTCCACCCACCGGGCTCGATACGTCGTCGGCTGCGACGGCGCCCGCAGCACGGTGCGCAAGGCCGCCGGGATCGCCTTCGACGACCTCGGCTTCGACGAGCCCTGGCTGGTGCTCGACGTCGAGCTGCTGCGCGACGACCTCGACCTGCCAGAGGTCGTGCAGCAGATCTGCGACCCGGCCCGGCCGGCCACCTTCGTGCCCATGCCGGGGAACCGCCGGCGCTGGGAGTTCATGCTGCTCCCGGGAGAGGATCCGACCGAGATGGAGCAGCCGGAGGTGTTCCGCCTCCTGCTCGCCGACTGGGTGGATCCCGACGCCGTCGAGGTCATCCGGTCCGCGGTCTATCGCTTCCACGCGCTCATCGCATCGCCGTGGCGGGTCGGCCGGCTCCTGCTGGCCGGCGACGCCGCCCACCAGATGCCGCCCTTCCTCGGCCAGGGCATGTGCGCCGGCGTCCGCGATGCCGCCAACCTCGCCTGGCGCCTCCACTGGGTGCTCGGTGGGCTGGCCGGTGACCAACTGCTCGACACCTACGAGACCGAGCGGTCCCCGCACGTGCGCTCGATCATCGATCTGGCCGTGGCCATGGGCTCGATCGTCTGCACCCTCGACACCGAGGTCGCAGCCGCTCGCAACCAGCAGTTCCGCGACCACCCGGAGATGGCCCCTCAGGGCGAGCCCGGCGAGCTGCTCCCGCCGCTCGGTCCAGGGGTCCTCCACCGGGACGAGGATGGCGCCGTGGTTCCACCCGCAGGTGTCTGCTTCATCAACCCGCGGACCGACGACCCATGGCAGACACCGCTCGACCAGGTGGCCAGGTCCTTCACGGTGCTGAGCCGCAGCGGGGCACCGGACTGGGCGCTCGACTGGGACGGGGGGTCACTGGTGCTCCGCCCGGGTGGATGGTCGCCGCCCTTCGCCAACGCGGCGGTCGACGCCTGGTTGGACGAGCACGGCGCGGAGGCCGTGATCCTGCGGCCCGACCACTACGTCTGGGGTGTCGCCCGCACCCTGGACGAACTGCCGGCCTTGGTCGGCCAGCTGGCCGTCCAGGGCGGGGTGTCGTTCGTCCCGTAGCCTCAGCCTCAGCCTCGGCCCGGGTCGAGCTCGGCGCGACCCGATCCGGGGTCGTCGAGGTCGGCCTGCACCGCGACCCAGGTCGCCGTCCGCCGCCGCCCCCGGCACAAGCGACGTTGAGTGGTGGAGTCGACTACGATGAGTGGCAACGGGAAGGGCCCCGGCGGGTGCCTGACCACGGCGGAGGGCAATGACCTGGACCATCTCTCGGCGACACCATCGACCCCACCGCGCCGTGCGCCTGGCGGTGGTCCTGGCCGTCGCCCTGGGATCCCTGGCGGTGGCCGGGTCTGACGCGACGGGTGTCGGCGTCGTTCCCGCCGCCGCCGAGGAGCTGCCTCCGGGGTTCCGCGACACGGCCGTGATCGCCGGTCTCACCGACCCGACCGTGGTGCGCTTCGCGGCCGACGGTCGGGTGTACGTGGCCGAGAAGAGCGGCATCATCAAGGTGTTCGACGACCTGGGTGACCGGACGCCGACGGTGGTCGCCGACCTGCGCACCCAAGTCCACAACTACTGGGACCGTGGTCTGCTCGGATTCAACCTCGATCCCCAGTTCCCCGCCGAGCCGTTCCTCTACGTCCTCTACGTCCGAGAAGCGGCCGTCGGGGCGATCGCGCCGCGATGGGGCACCCCCGGGACCTCGAGCGACCCGTGCCCCACCCCTCCGGGGCCTCTGACAGACGGGTGCGTCGTCTCCGGGCGGCTGTCGCGGTTGCGGCTCGACGGCGACACCGTCACGGGCGGCGAGCAGGTACTCGTGGACGACTGGTGCCAGCAGTACCCGAGCCACGGGCCGGGGGACATCGAGTTCGGCGCCGACGGATCGCTCTACGCCAGCGCCGGTGACGGCGCCAGCTTCAACTTCAGCGACTACGGCCAGTTCGGGAGTGCTCCCAACCCCTGTGGTGATCCGCCGGGCCCACCCGGTGCGGCCCTCGCCCCTCCTTCGTCGGAGGGTGGTTCGCTGCGCTCGCAGGACGCCCGGACCGTGGGCGACCCGCTGGGCCTCGACGGGACGGTCATCCGGGTCGACCGAAGCACCGGTTCGGGAGCAGCGGGCAACCCATGGGCGACCAGTGGCGATGCCAACGCGCGCCGCGTCGTGGCCTACGGACTGCGCAACCCGTTCCGCATGGCGGTGAAGCCCGGCACGGGGGAGCTGTGGGTGGCCGATGTGGGCGGCGGTGCCCGCGAGGAGGTCAATCGGATCACCGACCCTGGCGGCGCCGCCGAGAACTTCGGTTGGCCGTGCTACGAGGGTGCCGACCCGATGCCCAGCTTCGCCGGCACCGGGTTCACCATCTGCCAAGGACTGTACGCGTCGGCCGGCGCGGTGACCGCCCCGGCGTTCGACTACCGCCACGACTCGCCCGTCGCGCCCGGTGACCCCTGCCCCTCCGGGAGCTCGTCCATCTCGGGCATCGGCTTCTACCAGGGCGGCGCCTACCCCGACCAGTACGACGGCGCCATGATCTTCGCCGACTACAGCCGCAACTGCATCTGGGCGCTGCCGCCCGGCGGGGACCCGATCACGCTCGTCGGCGGGGCCCACGGGCCGGTCGACGTGCAGATCGGCCCCGACGGTGACGTGTTCTACGTCGACCTCGACGGCGGGGCCATCCGCAGGATCACCTGGAGCGATGCGGCCCCGCCCACCCGGTCGTCGCACGTGAGCGATCTCTGGTGGGCCGCCGAGACGAACGGCTGGGGACCGGCCGAGCGAGACGCCAGCAACGGCGAGGACCAACCCCTCGATGGAGCGGCCATCACCCTGGACGGTGTGGAGCATGCCAAGGGGGTGGGAGTGCACGCCGAGTCGGACATCGCCGTTCCGCTCGGCGGCAACTGCACCAGCTTCACCGCGCAGGTCGGCGTGGACGACGAGCTGGGCGCCGGCGGGTCGCTGGTCTTCTCCGTGGTCGGCGACGGGCGGGAGCTGTTCCGCAGCGCGAGGTTGACGGGGGCGGACCCGCCGACTGCGGTCACCGCCGATCTGGCGGGGGTGGAGGAGCTTCGTCTGCGAGTCACCGACGGCGGCGACGGGCCGGTGAGCGACCACGCCGACTGGGCCGAGGCGTTCGTCACCTGTGGGGCCACGGGCCCCAGCGCACTCAGCGATCGTCCCTGGCTGGATGCGGTCAACGCTTGGGGGCCGGTGGAGCTCGATCACAGCAACGGCGAGGACGCCGCCGGCGACGGCGGCCCGCTCACCCTCGGTGGAGTGCGCTACGACAAGGGGCTGGGTGTCCACGCAGCATCCCGCATCACCTACGCCTTGGGCACGGCCTGCACGACCTTCCAGGCCGACGTCGGCGTCGACGACGAGACCGGCGCGTTCGGCTCCGTGTCGTTCCGCGTCCTCGCCGACGGTGCGATCCTGTACGAGAGCGCGGTCATGCGCGGAAACAGCCCCACCCGGCACGTCGACGTCGACGTCAGCGGGGTCGAGGTCCTGGAGCTGGCCGTCGGCGACGCCGGCGACGGGTCCACGTTCGACCACGCCGATTGGGCCGGGGCTGCGGTGTCGTGTGGTGCACGGGCACGCCCCGCACAGGCCCACATCGACACGCCCTCAGCGACGTCGCACTGGAGGGTCGGCGACGTGGTGAGCTTCTCGGGCGGGGCCGAGGACGACAGCGGTGCCCCGGTGAGTGCGTCGCAGCTGACCTGGAGCCTGGTCATGCGGCACTGCCCGTCGAACTGCCACGCCCACGTCGTCCAGTCCTGGACCGGCATCCGATCGGGTTCGTTCGTCGCACCGGACCACGAGTACCCCTCATACCTCCAGCTCCGACTCGAGGCTGCCCTGCCAGACGGCACGACGGTCGAGCGTCGACTCGACCTCGACCCGTTCGCTGTTGAGCTCTCGTTCGAGTCGACCCCCGCCGGGCTGCCCCTCGTCGTCGGTGGCGTCGAGACGGCAACGCCGTTCGCGCGAACGGTCATCCCGGGGTCGGCCAACTCGCTGGTCGCGCCCGCCATCGCCAGCCCCCCGGGCGGAGCGAGCGCCACCTTCTCCAACTGGTCCGACGGCGGGGCGCGCAGCCACACGGTCATCGCGCCCGCCGTGGACACGTCCTACCGGGCCACCTTTGCCGTCGAGACGCCGGACACGGGGGTCTCAGGGACGGTGTCGTCGCGTTCGGGGGCACCGGAGGCGGGTGCGTGGGTGGCGGTGTTGCGGACGTCCGACTTCTCGATCGCGGGGGGCGGCGTCGCGAGTGGGGCGGGTGACTTCAGCGTGAGGGTGCCCGCGGGCTCGTACTACCTGTACGTGGTCGACGGGACGGGCGAGAACGCCAGCGGCTTCTTCGGATCGCCCACCCTCGTCGAGGTGGCGGAGGGCATCACCGTCGATGTCGACCCGGTGGTGGCATCGAACCGGGGATCGGTCACGGCGACGGTCACCGAGGCCCCGACGGGCACCGGTCTCGGCGGGGTGTGGGGGTTGGCGCTGTCGGCGGGGGCGGGCAACACCGGGGCGACGGAGGCCGTGGTGAGCGCGAACGGGGCGGGCCAGATGACCCTGCCGGGGCTACGCCCGGGGAACCACTTCGTGGGCTTCCTCGATCCGACCGGCGCGCACGCCACCCGCTTCTACCCGGACACGCCCGACGTGGCGCACGCGACACCCGTCGCGGTGACCGCCGGGGGGTCGACCCTCGCGAACGCATCGCTGCCCACTCAAACCCCGGTCGGGGCCGGGTCGACCATCACCGGCACGCTCACCGAGACCGGCACCGGCGCCCCGATCACCGACGGGCGGGTGGTGGCCCTGCGGGCTTCGGACTACCGGATCGCGCGGGCCGCGGTCACCAACGCGGCCGGTCAGTACACCCTGCAGATCGCCGCAGGGGCCTACAAGCTGGCGTTCCTCGACGCCGGCGCCCGCCACGCCATGGAGTGGTACGACAACCTCCCCAACACCGGCCTCGGCTCGGCGGTGTCGGTCATCGCGCCGGGCACGGCCAACGCTGCGCTCGCGCCGAACACGGGCACCCTTTCCGGCACCATCGTCGACGACGATTCGGGTTCCCCGATCGGCGGGGCCTGGGTGGTCGCCATCGGGCCCACCGGTGTCACCGCCGGTGCCGTGACCGGAACCGATGGCACCTATCGGATCGCAGGGCTGCGCCCCGGGAGCTACCGGGCGACCATCGTCGACCCGGAAGGCGGCCGCGCACAGGAGTACTTCGACGACAGCGCCACCTACCCCGGGGCCGCCACCATCGAAATCAGCGCCAACACCAACCGCACCATCGACGCCGACCTCCACCGCCCCTGAACGAGGCGAAGAGGGCGTTCGCCCAGAGCCTCCGAGGCGGTCTCCCTCGGTCGACCGCCGCCCTGATCCGACCGGTGCACCAGGGCCGGGCGGCCTTCGACACCGCTGGCGGCCGCGGAAGTGAACCCTCAACCCGGAGGGGCGCGCGCCGACAGAAGAGCATCCCTCGTCGAGGAAGAAGGCAAATGATGCTCAGAGAGAATCACACGAAGACTGCGATGGGACGACTCCTCGGCCGCCGCCGGAAGGGTCACCGAGCGCAGGCGGACCTCCGAGGCCGGGGCTCGCTCCCCCGACGCGGCCGGTCCGTCGTGCTGGTGGGTGCCCTTCTGGCACTGGCGGCCGTCGCCGTCCCGTTCGGACCGACCCCGTCGGCGTTCGCGGCCGGGGACAACACGGTGACCGTGACGAAGGTGGTCAACGGGACGCCGACCGAGTCCGGGCTGTTCGAGGTTGCGGTCCGTTGCGGCGCGTCCCTCCAGACGCTCACGTTCGGCCCCACCGGCGGGACGCAGTCCGCCACGTTCGCGGACACGCTCACCAGCTGCACGGTGCAGGAGACCGAGCCCCGCGGGGCCGACACCTCCTCCATCCAGGCGGTGAGTGCCACTGCGGCGATCGTGATCCCCGATGGCGCCGACGCCACCAACCCCGTCCAGATCACCTTCGATGCGGGCGGCGGGCAGTCCGTCAACGTCGGCGTGACGAACACGTTCACGCCCCCGGCGTCGGCGAACACCGTCCAGGTGACCAAGGTCGTCGAGGGTGATGCTCCTCCGGGGGCGTTCTTCCAGGTGGACGTGGTGTGCGGCCCGACCGTCGTGCAGGTGTTGTTCACCGCGTCCGGCGGGACGAAGGCGGCGCTGATCCCCGCCACCGACACCAACTGCACCGTCAACGAGGTCGTGACGTCGGCCAACCAGCCCCTGCAGGTCACGTACGACCCGCCGGGTGCGCCCGTCGGCCTTCCCCCGTTCCTCCCGGGTGGCAGCCAGACGCGGGCGGTGACGGTGACCAACCGCTACGCCAGCCCGAACCCGCTCAACACCATCACGGTCGAGAAGCGCCTCCGCGGCGATGTCCCCCTCGGAACCACGTTCACCGTGGCGGTGACCTGCGACGTCGCACCTGGTGATCTCGCCGTCCCGGCGCCTCCGGCGCAGACCTACGTCTTCTCCGCTGCCGGTGGGACGCACCAGTTCCAGGTCTCCAACGACGTCCGTGACTGCCGCATCACCGAGACCATCGACGGCGGCGCCACGAGCGTCGACTACCAGGCCGTCGTCTCCGCACCGAACCAGCTCCTCAACGCGGGACCGGGCGACGTGGGCCTGCGCTTCGCCCCGGGCGGCGGGCAGGTCGCGCAGGTCGCGATCACGAACCGCTTCCCCGGCGACCCACGCAACGTCCTCACCATCAACAAGGTGATCACCGGCAACGCCCCCGAGGGTGAGCTGACCCTCGTGGAGGTCGCCTGCTCCAATCTCGCCGCACCGCAGTTCCTGGTGTTCGGCCACAACCAGCCTCCGACCCAGGAGGTGTCGGTCCCGGCAGTACCGGGCGCCGGAGCATGCACCGTCCGCGAGACCGTCCAGGGGACCGCTGATCAGGTGGTCTACGCCGCTTCGTCCGACGGTCCCAACACGGTGCTCCTCATCCAGCAGCCCCCGCCGGGCACAGGTTCGGTCACGGTCGGTTGGCCCGTGGCGGTCAACCCTGCAGGCGACGAGGCCGAGATCACCATCACGAACCGCTACCCGGAGAGCCCGCTCGGCGAGGACAACACGCTGCGGGTGAAGAAGCGCTTCCGCAACGACGTGCCGGGTGACCCGAGCGTCGAGGTCCAGGTCAGTTGCTCGGGGAGCGGCGCGGTTCATCAGGAGCTGCTGACGATCACCGACCAGACCCCGATCGACCTGGCGATCCCCGCCAACCGACCGACCTGCGTGGTCCGGGAGCTGGACGACGGGGGGGCCGTCAGCGTGGATTACCTGGCTGTCTCGGAGACCGCCGACGCCACCGACGGCCCCTCGTCGGGTCGGATCGAGTTCGGAACGGAGGGCGGTGAGCGCGGCAAGGTCCGGATCACCAACACGTACCCGGGTACCTGCCCCACGACGCCACCCAAGTACTGCTGAACCACGACGCTGACCACACCGGGCGGCTCCTGTCGAGCCGCCCGGACCCGGTCGGGCACCCGGAGCCCCTGCGAGACGCACTCTCGTGGGGGCTCCGTGCGCGCCCGGCCGCGACGTGCACGACGCGACGGAGCGACCCCCAAGTTCGTCGCTCTGCCGCCGCCGTCGACGTCGTGGCGAGGCCCATGGATCCCGAGGACAGGGGGGCCGTGGCCCGGGAGGCCAGCAGCCGGCCGGCCCGTTCGCCCGAGGATCAGGCCCCGAGCAGTCCCGTCAGGGTCACGTGCAGTACGCACCGAGCCCGGTCCCGGGTGAGCGCCTGCGAGGTCCGCAGGCGCTCCCACGCCTCCCAGCTCGTGGCCAGGTCCATGGCGTCGAGCACCGGGCACCTGCCGTCCTGCTCCTCGTCCAGGCGATCGAGCTCCGGGGCGAAGGTGTCCGCCAGCTGCGCTCGTAGCACCCTGGCGAGGACGGCGAGGTTCTCGTCGATGGTGGGGGAGCGGTGGCGTATCAACAACGCGGCGCGGCGCACCGGGCTCACGATCTCGAAGAGCTCGCACCGGCGCGTGACCGTGTCGGTGATGCGCTCCTGGAGAGGGCCTCCGGGCACGGGCTGCAGGAGCAGGGGCTCGATCTGCGACCGCTGTCGGCGCACCGCCTCGACGGCCAGCGCCTCCAGATCGGAGAAGTGGTAGTAGACCGACCGCAGCGAGACGCCGGCCTGGTCGGCGATCTGCAGGGCGGTCGGGTCGGGGATGCCCCGGTGGTACAGGCCGAGCATGGCATCGACGATGGCGTCGTGGGACTGTTCGTCGCGGAAGGCGAGGGTGTGGCGCATCGGGGTGTCGCCGAGTGGCTCCGCTTCCACGTCGCAATCGGTGGTCTCGATCTCCCCCACGTCGTCATGCTCCCACATCCAGGGGGCGAGTCCATCCCCCGTCAGCGGTCGGGTGACGGCGTGTCCCTCTAGCGTGGGGTCGATGTCGGACGCGGTCGCCTACCCGGAGCACTGGGAGTCCGATGTCGTCCTCGCCGACGGCTCGACCGCCCACGTTCGACCCATCCGCCCAGACGACCGCGAGCGGCTGCGGGCCTTCCACGGCCGTCAGTCGGCCGAGAGCATCTACCTCCGCTACTTCACGCCTCGCCCCACCCTGAGCGAGAGCGACCTCGACCGCTTCACCAACGTCGACTACCAGGACCGCATGGCCTTCGTCGCGGTGCTCGGCGACGACTTGATCGCCGTCGCCCGCTACGACCGCTGGACGGGGCGGGACGAGGCCGAGGTCGCCTTCATGGTCGACGATGACCACCAGGGCCTGGGCATCGGCACCGTGCTCCTCGAGTTCCTGGCCGAGGCGGCCCGCCATGTGGGCTATCACCGCTTCAGCGCCCAAGTGCTGCCCTCCAACCGCAAGATGCTGCGGGTGTTCCGCCAAGCCGGCTTTCGCACCACCAGCGAGTTCGGCGACGGCGTCATCGAGGTCATGCTCGACATCGAGCCCACCCCCGAGGCGCTGGCCGCGGTCGAGGCCCGCAGCCACCTGGCCGAGGCCCGTTCCGTGGCCCGCCTGCTGGCGCCGCAGTCCGTCGCCGTGATCGGCGCGGGGCGAGCGCCTGGCGGCGTCGGGCACGAGGTCGTGGTGAACCTGCTCGCGGCCGGCTTCACCGGCGCCATCTACCCGGTCAACCCCGCGGCCGACCGGGTGGCGGGCGTGCCCGCGGTGGCTCGCGTCCTCGACACCCCGGGCCCCGTCGACCAGGCCGTGATCGCGGTGCCGGCCCCCCTCGTTGCGGACGCCGTGCTCGAGTGCGCCCGGGCCCGGGTGCAGAGCCTCGTCATCGTCTCGTCCGGGTTCCGCGAGGCCGGGGCCGAGGGCGCCGTCGCCGAGCGCGACCTCGTGAGCCTCGCCCGGCGCTACGGCATGCGCGTCGTGGGGCCCAACTGCCTCGGGGTCATCAACACCGACCCCGAGGTCCGCCTGCATGCCTCGCACACGCCCGCCTCGCCGTCGCCGGGTCCCATCGGCCTCCTCTCGCAGTCGGGATCGCTCGGCACCGCCATCCTCGAACACGCCGACTCACTCGACCTCGGGATCTCCACCTTCGTCGAGGCCGGCAACAAGGCCGACGTGAGTGCCAACGACCTCCTGCAGTACTGGGAGGACGACGATCGGACCCGCGTGGTGCTGTTGCACCTCGAGTCGTTCGGCAACGCTCGCCGCTTCAGCCGCATCGCTCGTCGCGTCGGGCGCCAGAAGCCGGTGGTCGCGGTGAAGAGCGGTGCCGTCATCGCCGGCTGGGCCGAGGAGCCGTGGCTCCAGGGGGCCACGGCCGACGCCCTGCTCGCCCAGATGGGCGTGATCCGGGTGGATTCGATCGAGGCCATGTTCGACGTGGCGCGCGTCCTCGTGCATCAACCCCTCCCCGCCGGCCGGCGGGTGGCGCTGGTGGGAAATGCCGGCGGTCCCACGCGCCTCGCCGCCGACGCGTGCGTCGGTGCCGGCCTCACGCTCGCGACCCTGGGTGAAGGCACCCGCAAGCGGCTCCGGGCGGCTACGCCCTCGGCGGGCCTGGCCGACAACCCCGTCGACCTGACCCACCGGGCCGGGCCGGAGGATTATGCCGCCGCGCTGGCGGCGGTGGCCGACGACCCCGGAGTGGATGCGGTGTTCGTCATCTTCGCCCCGCCCTTGAGCGATCGCACGGGCGAGGTGATCGACGCCATCACCGCCACCGCCCCGGCCGGCGGGAAGGCGGTGGTGGCGACCGCACTCGGGGTCGGGGCGGTCGACCTGCCCAGTCCCGGCGACGGCGCCATCCCCAGCTTCACGTTCCCCGAACGGGCCGCACGCGCGCTGGGTGCCGTGTCCGCGTACGGTGCGTGGCGGGCCGAGGACGCGGGCGAAGCACCGACGCTCGACGGCGTGGACGGCGAGCGGGCCAGGCTGCTGGTCGACGAGGTCCTCGAGCGCCACCCGGACGGGGCGGTGCTCGAGCCCACCGAGGCCGATGCCCTGCTCGGTGCCTACGGGCTGACGGTGGCGCCGCGTCGCCTCGCCAGCACCTCGGCCGAGGTGGTGAAGGCGGCGAAAGCCATCGGCTTCCCCGTCACCCTGAAGGCCACGGGATTGGACCACCTCGGCAAGACCGAGGCAGCCGGCGTGGCGCTGGACCTGCACCGCGCGGACGAGGTGCGCCGGGCGCACCGCCGGATGTCCGAGGCACTGGGCGACGCGATGGTGCCGGCGCTCGTCCAGGCCATGGTGCAGCCCGGGCTCGACCTCGCCATCGGCGTCCACCAGCACCCCGCCGTGGGCGGGGTGATCTCGCTGGGCCCCGGCGGCGCTTCCGGCGCGACGAGCGGCCCCGCGCTGCTGCGGGTCCTTCCCCTCACCGACACCGACATCGATCGACTGCTCGACGCCCCGCCCCTCTCAGCGTGGTTGGCGGCCGCCGATCCCGCCGTCGATCGTGCCGGGCTCGGCGATCTGCTCGCCCGCTTCAGCCATCTCGCCGACGACCTGTCGGAGGCCGCCGAGGTGGTGGCCAACCCGGTGATCGTGTCCTCGCAGGGCGCGATCCTCGCCGACGTCCGCGTCCGTCTGGCGCCGTGGCGGCGCCTCGACCCCATCGAGCTCCGCCGACTCTGACCCGCACACTGGCGTGGGCCGTCAGGAGGCGCGGGGCTCGCGGGGGAGGCGCAGGACACGCTCGCCGAGGATGTTGCGCAGGATCTGGGTGGTGCCGCCCATGATCGTGTAGCCGGGGGCGTAGCAGAGGTTGCGGGCCACCCGACCGCTGAGGCCGGCATCGTGGACGAGCGCCGCCGGACCCAGCACCCGGGTGCAGAAGGCCGCCACCCGCTGCTCGAACTCGGTGCAGAAGGTCTTGGTGGCAGCCGAGAAGCTGGGCGGCGCCTGGCCGAGCACCTCGCGCAGCACGAGGAGTCGCCCGATGCAATAGCCGGTCTCGAGCGCCGCCACCTCCTGGCGCACGAGCGGATCGGCGAGGTCAGCAAGGGGGAGGCAATCGCGGTAGAGGGCACGGTTCGAGATGAGGCGGTCGATGCCGCCCCGCTCGTGCTCCATCTGGGCCATGACCTGGCGGAAGCTGCCGTTGACCTCGCCGACGAGCAGGTCGTCGGGCACGAACACGTCGGTGAGGGTGACCTCGCAGAAGTGCCGGGCGTCGGTCATGTCCCGGATGGGGCGCACCTCGATGCCAGGGGTGTCGAGGGCGACGATCAGCTCGGACAACCCGGCGTGAGGTGGCGCGTCGGGGTCCGTCCGGGCGATGAGGTAGCACCAGTCGCCGGTCGTGGCGCCGCTCATCCACACCTTTGCGCCGTTGACCACCCAGCCGCCGGCGCTGCGCTCGGCACGGGTCCGCAGCGAGGCCACGTCCGAGCCGGCGTCGGGCTCGCTCATGCCCACGCACCATTGGTCGGTGCCGGCGATGATCCCCGGGAGGAAGCGGGCCCGCTGCTCTGCGGTGCCGAAGCGGAGCAGCGTCGGGCCGATCTGGCGGTCGGCGAACCAGGAGTAGGCGACCGGCGCGCCGCCCGCGATCAGGGCCTCGAAGACCACGAAGCGCTCGAGGGCGCTCCGGCCACCGCCGCCCTCCTCGACGGGCCAGGTCATGCCGAGCCAGCCCCGGCGAGCCAGCTCGAGGGAGAACTCCCGGGAATGGCCGATGAGCCAGCTGTCCTCGGGGACGGGCGCCGCCCAGGCCGTCGCCACGGTCCGGGCCTCGGCGGCGAGGGCCTCCAGATCGTCGTCGAGGGTGAAGTCCACGCCGGCATGGTGGCAGCCCGGCCGCCGGGCCGCGAACATGAGCGCCATGCAAGCGGTCGTGCTCGAGTCCCACGGAGGGCCAGAGGTCCTCACCCTGCGGGAGGTCCCTGACCCGACGCCCGGGCCCGAGGAGGTCCTCGTCGAGGTGGTGGGCACCGCCCTCAACCGCGCCGACCTCCTCCAGCGCATGGGGCTCTATCCCGATCCCTCGCCGGCGTCAGAGCACGAGATCCCCGGGATGGAGTTCGCCGGACGCGTGGTCGAGGTCGGACCGCGCTGCCGGTCGGCGCAGGTGGGCGACGAGGTCATGGGCATCGTCTCCGGCGGCGCGTATGCGCAGCGCCTCGCCACCCACGAGCGCCAGGTGCTCGCGGTGCCGTCCTCGGTGCCCCTCGCCGACGCCCCTGCCATCCCGGAGGTGTGGATCACCGCCTGGGACGCGCTCGTGCGCCAGGGGGGCCTGCGGCCCGGCGGGGTCGCCCTCGTGCACGCCGGCGCCTCCGGGGTGGGTACGGCCGCCATCCAGATCGCGCGCGCCACGGGCGCCGCGGTGATCGTCACCACCTCGACGGCCAAGGTCGAGGCGTGCGCCGCGCTGGGCGCCGATCTCGTCTTGGACTACACCGAGGCCGACTTCGTGGAGGGAGTGCGCACCTTCACCGACGGGCGGGGCGTCGACGTCGTCCTGGACGTGGTCGGCGGCGACTACCTCGACCGCAACATCGACGCCGCGGCGACGGGTGGGCGCATCATCCAGGTCGGGGTGATGGGAAAGGGGCTGTCGACGTTCGCCCTCGGCAAGCTCCTGCCCAAGCGCCTCACCATCACCGGGACGGTGCTGCGGCCTCGGCCCCTCGAGGAGAAGATCGCCGTCACCCAGCAGTTCGGCCGCGAGGTGCTGCCCTGGTTCGACCGCGGCCAGGCACGGCCGGTGATCGACTCGCGCTACCCGCTGGCGCGCATCGCCGAGGCGCACGAGCACATGGCGGCCAACGCCAACGTCGGCAAGATCCTCATCGACGTCGCCTGAACACGGCGGCGGCCCTCCCGGCCGGCGGGGCGGTCAGCGGTCGGCGAGGGCGACGTAGTCGCGCTGGGCGGGACCGATGTAGAGCTGGCGGGGCCGGGCGATCTTCTGGCCCTGCTCGAGCAGCTCGCCCCAGTGCGCCAACCAGCCCGAGGTGCGGGGGATGGCGAAGAGCACCGGGAACATGTCGATGGGGAAGCCCATGGCCTGGTAGATGAGGCCGGAGTAGAAGTCGACGTTCGGGTAGAGCCTGCGGCTGGTGAAGTACTCGTCGGCCAGCGCCACCTCTTCGAGCTTCAGGGCTATGTCGAGCAGCGGGTTCTTCCCCGTGATCTCGAACACCTGGTCGGCGACCCGCTTGATGATCTTCGCCCGGGGGTCGTAGTTCTTGTAGACGCGGTGGCCGAAGCCTTGGAGGCGCCCCTTGCCGGCCTTCACGTCCTCGATGAAGGGCTCGACGTTCTCGTACGAGCCGATCTGGGTGAGCATGCGGATCACGGCCTCGTTGGCGCCGCCGTGGCGGGGGCCGTAGAGCGCCGCCGCGGCTGCGGCGGTGGCCACGTACGGGTCGGCGTGCGAGCTGCCCACGACCCGCATGGCGGTCGTGCTGCAGTTCTGCTCGTGGTCGGCGTGGAGGATGAACAAGATGTCGATGGCGCGGGCCAGCACGGGGTTGGCCGCGTACTGGGGCTCGGCCACCTTCCACATCATCGACAGGAAGTTGGCGGCGAAGTCGAGGTTGTTGTCGGGGTAGACGAAAGGCTGACCGACGCTGAAGCGGTGCGCGCATGCCGCCAGGGTCGGCATCTTGGCGATGAGCCGGATGATCTGGCGGTTGCGGACGTCACGGTCGGCGATGTCCTTGGCGTCGAGGTAGAAGGTCGACAGCGCCGCCACCGCCGACACCAGCATCCCCATGGGGTGGGCGTCGTAGTGGAAGCCCTCCATGAAGCGCTTGCGCACGTTCTCGTGGATGAACGTGTGGTACGTGATCTCGTGCTTCCAGGCCGTGAACTCGTCCTCGGTGGGGAGGTCGCCGTGGATCAGGAGGTAGGCCACCTCGAGGTAGGTGGACTGCTCGGCCAACTGCTCGATGGGGTAGCCCTTGTAACGGAGGATGCCCGCTTCGCCGTCGAGCTCGGTGATCCCGCTCGAAGTGGCGGCAGTGGTCATGAACGCCGGGTCGTAGAACCACACGCCAGGGAGGAGCTTGCGCCACTGCTCCGAGTCGACCCCACCGTCGATGATGGGGATCTCGACCGATTCGCCGGTCCGGTTGTCGGTGATCGTCACGGTCTCTGGCATTGCGCTCACACTACCCCCGACCATTGCCGCCGTGACCGGCCGGACGCCGTCCTGACGTCGTCCTGCTCGGTTCAATTCGTGGGCATCATGGGGCGGATGCCGCCCTGCGCGTCGGCGTGTGCCGCCACGACGTCGACCAGGGCCGTGCGCAGGGCCCTGGCCGGCGCCGAGGGCAACCCGCGGCGGCGCCGGACCAACCCGACCGAGCGGTGGGGGATGCCGTCGAGGGGGACCTGCATCCACTTGTCGCTGGTGGTGAAAGGCAGCGCGGTGGCCGGGACCACGGCGGCGCCGAAGCCGGTGATGGCCAACGAGGCGAGCAGGCGCATGCCGTCGACCTCCGCCTTGGTCTGCAGGGTGACCCCGGCTCGGGCGGCCTCTTGATCGAGCAGGTCGCGAAAGCCCGTCCCGACGGGCTCGAGCAGCAGCGGGTGCTCGGCCAGCTCGGTGATGCCGACCCGTTCGCGCGAGGCGAGGGGGTGGTCGGCGGGCGCGATGAGGATGCGGTCCTCGTCGAAGAGGGGCTCGACCGTCAGCTCGGCCTCGTCCACCGGCAGGTTGACCACGGCGAGGTCCAGGGTGCCGTTGGCCACCTGGGGGAGCAGCGAGGTCGTGGTGGCGTCGATGGCCACCACGTGGATGCCGGGGTGCTGCACAGCCATGGCCTCGAGCAGCGGCGGGAGCAGCCACCGTCCGGTGGTGCCGATGACGCCGACGCGTACCGCACCCCGCACCTCGTCGGCGAGCGAGGCGACGTCGAACTCGAGCGCGTCGAGCTCGGCGTGGATGCGCCGGGCCCGGGCCACGACCGCCTCGCCCTGCTCGGTGGGCAGGCCGGTGGCCCGGTCGATGAGGGTCACACCGAGCTCGGCCTCGAGGCGGGCCACGTGGGTCGAGACGTTGGACTGCACCGTGTGCAGGGCGCGGGCGGCGGCGGAGAAGCTGCCGTGCTCGGCCACGGCGTCGACGGCGGCAAGCTGGCGGAGGTCCATCACCAGGCACGATAACGCCTATCACGAACAACTGTTGGACAGATCATGTGCGCTCGTTCACAATGTCTTCCAGATAGCCGAGGGAATGGTTCGGTCCCCCCCTGAACCCCCTCGAGCCGGCCGCGGAGAGCCGTCCCCCCCGATGCTCTCCAGGCCCCAATGGAAGGGACCGACCGCCCCCCGGTCGGTCCCTTCCGAATTTTTCCCGCCCTCCGCTAGCGTCACGCCATGTCCACCGCCGCCTTCTTCGACCTCGACCGCACGCTCCTGGTGGGCGCCAGCGGACCGGTGATCTCGGAGGAGCTCCGCCGGGAGGGCTTGCTCCCTGAGCGCCACGTCCCGGGTGAGGGCCTGTTGTTCGACGTGTTCAACCTGCTGGGGGAGACCCTTCCCGGAATGCTGCTGACCCGCCAAGCGGCCCGAGCCGCCGCGGGCTGGCCGCGGGTGGCCGTCCAGCGGGTGGGACGAGGCGTGGTCGAGCCGCTGCTCGACGCAGTGGCGCCGTTCGCCAGGTTGCTGATCGCTGAGCATCAGGAGGCGGGGCGGCCGGTGGTCATGGCCACCACGACGCCCCACGACGTGGTCAAGCCCTTCGCCGACGCCCTCGGCCTCGACGACGTCGTCGCCACCCGCTACGGCCTGCGCGACGACGGCACCTACGACGGCTCCATCGACGGGGAGTTCGTCTGGGGCCGAGGCAAGCTCCTGGCGGTCAAGGCCTGGTGCCGGTCGCACGGCATCGAGCTCCGTGACAGCTGGGCCTACTCGGACAGCTTCTACGACCTGCCCCTGCTCAGTACGGTGCGCCACGCCGCGGCGGTCAACCCGGATGTGCGCCTCGCCATCGTGGCCTCGGCCCGCCGCTGGCCGGTGCTGCACCTCGACGTGCCGCCCGGCGTCCCCAAGCTGGCCGGCGTCGAGCCCCAGCAGGTGCTGTTGCCCCTCGTGCGCGGCGAGCTCATCCCCTACGCCCGCTTCGATGTCGACGGGATCGACAACCTGCCGACCGACGGCCCGGCCATCATCTGCGGGAACCACCGCAGCTACTTCGACCCGCTCGCGGTCGCGGTGACGATCGCCAAGCGGGGGCGGCCCGTCCGCTTCCTCGGCAAGAAGGAGGTCTTCGACGCCCCCGTCGTGGGTCAGGTCGCCCGCGCCATGGGCGGCATCCGCGTCGACCGGGCGACCGGATCGGACGAGCCCCTGAAAGCGGCGGCGCAGGCCCTCGAGGCCGGCGAGATGGTGGCGCTCATGCCCCAGGGCACCATCCCGCGGGGCAAGGCCTTCTTCGAGCCCAAGCTCACGGGGCGCTGGGGCGCTGCTCGCTTGGCGGCGATGACCGGTGCGCCGGTGATCCCGGTCGGCCTCTGGGGCACCGAGAAGGTGTGGCCCCGCTCGGCCCGGCTGCCCAACGTGTTGAACCTCGCCGATCCGCCCACCATCCGCATTCGGGTGGGCGAGCCCGTCGAGCTCGGCCGCGAGGACCCCGATGCCGACACCGCGGCGATCATGGCCGCCATCGTCGACCTGCTGCCCGCCGAGGCCCGAAAGCGGCGCAAGCCGACCGACGAGGAGCTCCTGCTCACCTTCCCGCCCGGCTACAGCGGCGACCCCAACGCCGAAGACACCCGCCGCCCCGGCACGGATTGACGGTCGTCGTGGCGACCCGAGCGCTCCTCGACCGTTCCAGGCGCAGCTGATCCACTGACGATCGTCGGGGCCCCATCCAGTCCGCGGGCCATCGGAAAGGCAAAGGCGGCTTTTCAAGGCGGCGCCGGCCGGGTGCCGGGCGAATCCGGCGGGGCGCGCCACGCTGTGTGGTCAGATCGGCCCACCCGATCCCGAACGCTCAGATGCGAGCGCGCAACGTGGCGACCGGGCCGCCGGGCACCGGGTCGAGGGCGCCGTTCTGGGAAGGCGCAGGCCGTTCTCGGCGGCGTCAGGCCGCCGAGAACGGGAGAACCGGTCAGCCGGCCTGGGCCTGGCGGATGATGTTGAGGGCGGAGCCCGCCTTGAACCACTCGATCTGCTCGGGGGAGTAGGTCTGGGTGGCCTCAAAGTCGATGGTGGTGCCGTCGGGCTTCACGATCTGGCAGCGCACGGGCGTGTCGGGGGTCAGGTCGGCGAGGCCGAGCACGGAGATGCGGTCGTCCTCCTCGATCTGGTCGTAGGTGGCCGGGTCGGCGAACCACAGGGGCACCACGCCTTGCTTCTTGAGGTTGGTCTCGGCGATGCGGGCGAACGACCGGCAGATGACGGCCCGACAGCCACGGAAGCGGGGCTCCATGGCGGCGTGCTCGCGGGACGAGCCCTCGCCGTAGTTCTCGTCGCCGATGGCCACCCAAGGCTGGCCGGCCTCGTGGTAGTGCTTGGCGATCTCGGGGAAGGGCTTGCGCTCGCCGTCGAGCTGGTCCTTGCCGACGCCGGCCTCGCCGTCGAAGGCGTTGATGGCGCCGAGGAAGAGGTTGCCCGAGATGTTCTCGAGGTGGCCCCGGAAGCGCAGCCAGGGGCCGGCGGCCGAGATGTGGTCGGTGGTGCACTTGCCCTTGGCCTTCACCAGCACGGGCAGGGCCACGAAGTCCTCGCCGTCCCACGCCGGGAAGGGCTCGAGCAGCTGGAGGCGGTCGCTGTTCGGGTCGACCGCCACCTCGACCGACGAGCGGTCGGCGGGCGGCGGGATGAAGCCGCTGTCGCCGGGATCGAAGCCGAGCGCCGGCAGCTCCTCACCGACGGGCACGTCGAGACGGATGGCCTCGCCGGCGTCGTTGGTCAGGGTGTCGGTGATGGGGTTGAAGTCGAGGGTGCCGGCCAGCGCCAGGGCCACGACGGTCTCGGGCGAGGTGACGAAGGCCAGCGTGGTGCTGAAGCCGTCGTTGCGCTTCGGGAAGTTGCGGTTGTACGAGGTGACGATGGTGTTGGTGTCGCCCTCCTTCACGTCGCTGCGGGCCCACTGGCCGATGCAGGGCCCGCAGGCGTTGGCCAGCACCGTGGCGCCGATGGCCTCGAAGTCGGCCAGCAGACCGTCTCGCTCGATGGTGGCCCGAACCTGCTCGGAGCCCGGGGTGATCATCAGGTCGGTCTTGGCCGTGAGGCCCGCGGCCGCGGCCTGACGGGCGATGCTGGCCGCTCGGGTGATGTCCTCGTACGACGAGTTGGTGCACGAGCCGACGAGGGCGGCGCTGATCTCGGTGGGCCAGCCGTTGGCCCGGGCCTCGGCGCCGACCTCGGCCACGGTGCGGGCGAGATCGGGCGTGTGGGGCCCGTTGATCAGGGGAGCGAGGGTGTCGAGGTCGATCTCGATGACCTCATCGAAGAACTGCGACGGGTCGGCCAGCACCTCGTCGTCGGCCCGCAGGTCGTGGGCGTGGGCGTTGGCGAGATCGGCGATGGCCTCACGGCCCGTCGACTTGAGGTAGCGGGCCATGGCGTCGTCGTAGGCGAACACCGAGGTGGTGGCGCCGATCTCGGCGCCCATGTTGCAGATGGTGGCCTTGCCGGTGCACGAGATGGAGTTGGCGCCGGGGCCGAAGTACTCGACGATGGCACCGGTGCCGCCCTTGACGGTGAGGATCTCGGCGACCTTCAAGATGATGTCCTTCGGGGCGCTCCAGCCGTTGAGCGAGCCGGTGAGGTGGACGCCGATGAGCTTGGGCCAGCGCACGTTGAACGGGTGCCCGGTCATCACGTCGACGGCGTCGGCGCCGCCCACCCCGATGGCCACCATGCCGAGGCCGCCGGCGTTGGGGGTGTGGCTGTCGGTGCCGATCATCATCCCGCCGGGGAAGGCGTACTGCTCGAGCACGACCTGGTGGATGATGCCCGAGCCCGGCTTCCAGAAGCCGATGCCGTACTTGGCCGAGACGGTCTCGAGGAAGTCGTAGACCTCGGAGTTGTTGTCGAGGGCGGCAAGGAGATCGACCTTGCCGTCGTCGCGGGCCTGGATGAGGTGGTCGCAGTGCACGGTGGAGGGCACGGCCGCTTGGGGCAGGCCGGCGGTCATGAACTGGAGCAGCGCCATCTGGGCGGTGGCGTCCTGCATCGCCACCCGGTCGGGCTGGAGGTCGGCGTAGGAGCGGCCCCGCTCGAGCTCCTGGCCCTCGGGGTCGCGCAGGTGGTTGATGAGGATCTTCTCGGCCAGGGTGAGCGGCCGCCCGAGGCGGCGCCGGCCAATGGAGACGCGCTCCTCGAGCGTGGCGTAGACACCTTCGACGAGCTCGACGGAGGTGGTGGGGGTGACGGTGTGCTCAACGCGGTCAACGGCCATGGCGAGGTTCCTCTCTGTGCCTTCGTGCTGCGGACATGATACAAGTAGAAGACAAGTGCGCGCACATCGATACCAACAGATCGCCGATGAGCTCCGTCAGCGGGTCGAGGCGGGTGAGTTCGCGGCCGGTCGGCTCCTACCCAGCGAGTCCGAGCTCTCCGGACAGTACAGCGCCAGCCGGGTGACCATCCGGCGTGCGCTCGAGTCCCTGCGGGCCGACGGCCTGGTCGAGTCCCGCCAGGGCTTCGGGTGGTTCGCGGCCGCCGATCCGCTCCGCCAGAGCCTCGGTCGCCTCGGCACCATCGAGGGCCAGCTGGCGGCGTCGGGGGTGCTGTCCGAGCGCCGCATCCTCGACTTCGCCTTCGTCCGGGCCCCGGCGCGGGTGCGGGCGGTGCTCGGCGAGGAGACGGTCCTGCGGGTCAATCGGGTGAACCTCGCCGACGGCGAGCCTTTCGCACGGGTGACGGTGTGGTGCCCTGAGTCCCTCGGATCGGGCCTGTCGCGTGACCAGGTGGCGGCGCAGTCGTTCTACGACCTGCTCGGGGTGGCGTTCGGCGGCGCCACCCAGACCATCGGCGCCGATGCCGCCTCCGAGGCCGACGCCGAGGTGCTCGAGATCCCGCCCGGATCACCGGTCCTGGTGTGCGAGCGCGTCACCGAGGACGCCGACGGCCGCGCCGTGCTGCTGTCCGAGCACGTCTTCCCGGCCCACCGCACCGAGTTCGTGGTCGACCTGCCCCACCCCGAGGCCTCCATCAGCCCCAGCGGCCTCCGCCTCGTCGACTGACTGCGTCCTGCGCCGTGCCGGGACCCACCCGGTCGCGAAGGCGACGGCGGTCGTCCGCCTTCATGGCCCGTACGCCGGCCCCGGTGCGGCGAGCCCGAGAGCCGGGCGATCCCGAGGTCGGGCAATCGCTACGCTTTCTCCGTGGCGGGAGCGGGAGGGGTTCGGCGACCGCGTACCCGGAGCGACCCCTCGCCGAACGCATGGCTGCCTTCAGGGCTCGACCAGACGCCGGTGCGGTGGCGCGACGCCCTCGGGGTGTCGCCGGCCGGCGAGGCCTGGGCGGCGATGAGACGCGCACTCGGGGGCGACCCCACGGCACCGGGCGTGCGCTTCGACCGGACGTCGCTCGGTCAGTTCAAGGCCCGCATCAGCATCCCGACCTGGACCAGGCGCCCGCGACCGGACGGTCGTGTGCCCGTGCTCAACCTGTTCAACCGGGTCCGGCCCCCTGCGGGTGCGCCCTACTCGGTGAGGATCACCCATTGCCGGGACTTCCTCGGGGGGCAGTGGACCTACGACAGCCACGCCGGCACCGACTTCGCCAGCCACGTCGGCACGCCGGTGGTGGCCGGCGCGCCGGGCCTGGTGGTGCGAGTCGCCCAGGAGTGGGACCGGGGCGGGCGCGACGTGATGGTCGACCACGGGCAGGGGCTCGTCACCACCCACAGCCACCTCGCCCGGACCTTCGTGGTCGAGGGCCAGGTCGTTGCCCGTGGCGAGGTGCTCGGGCTCTCGGGGGCGGCCGGGTTGGAGTTCCTGCTGTTCTTCCCGTTCATCGCGCCCCACCTGCACTACAACACCTGGGTCGACGGCACCCCCGCCGATCCGTTCGCCGTCACCGCCGACGGTGAGACCTCTCTGTGGCGAACCGGGAACGACCCGGTTCCTCATTGCGGCGGAGCGGTCCTCGATGACGCGGACTTCGCGCCGTCGCAATGGGATGGAGACGCCGTGGCCACCCATGTCGACCTGATCGCGGACCCCGCTGAGCGCGACCGGGTGGGGGGTCTGGATCCGGCTTGGCGTCAGGGCGCCGAGGTGGTGTGGTGCCGGGCAATGCGGGCGCCCATGTTCACCGGGGCCGGGCCGGCGCCCTTCGCGGAACCGGGTGGCCGCCGGGCCGTCCTCGACCTGCCCTACCGGCGGCAGGAAGTGGCCGGCGTCCGTTTGCCCGGTGGCCCGTCGAACCCCTGACGGGTGGGGGAGTGGCGGGGATCCGGCCCACCGCGGGGGCTGCGCCCGTCAGATCACCAGGTGTCCCAGTGGATGAGGTCGTCGGTGGGGATGCGGGCGGCGGGCTTGAAGTCGGTGCCCTTGGTGTAGGCGACGGGGAAGAGGCCGGCCTGGGTCCAGCCGTCGTGGGGGATGCCGAGCAGCTCGGCCGCCTCCTCGGCGCGGTAGAGGTGCATCATCGTCCATGCGGAGCCGAGGCCACGCGCCCGTAGAGCGAGCATGAAGTTCCAGACCGCCGGCAGGATCGAGCCCCAGAACGCGGCGGCGCTGGCGGCGTCCAGGCCGTCGGCCCGGCCCTTGTGGAGGGGGATCACCAGCGCCGGCACCTCGTGGAAGTGCTCGCGCAGGTAGGTCGCCGAGGAGCGCACCGCCTCCTGGCGTGACCCGCGGGGGTCGTCGGGCTCGAACGGGGCGATGGGGAGCGGGGCGTAGAAGTCGTCGAAGACCGCGCCGTAGAGGTCAGCGAGGCCGCGCTTGCGCTCGGGGTCGGTCACGACCATCCACTGCCAATCCTGGGTGTTCGAGGCCGAGGGCGCCTGCAGGGCGATCTCGATGCACTCCTGGATGACCTCGCGCTCGACGGGGCGCTCGAGGTCGAGGCGCTTGCGGACGGCGCGGGTGGTGGTGAGGAGCTCGTCGAGGGTGAGGTCGAGGGTCACCCCGCCAACGTACGCGCCGGCGCGCCTACCACTCGTCCCAGTGGATGAGCTGCTCGGCCGGGAGCCGCGACGCCGGCTTGAAGTCGGTGCCCTTGGTGTAGGCGACGGGGAAGAGGCCGGCCTGGGTGTACTCGTCGTAGGGGATGCCGAGCAGCTCGGCCGCCTCGCGCTCCTTGGGGAGGTGCAGCGTCGTCCAGGCGCTGCCGAGGCCGCGCTCGCGGAGGGCGAGCATGAAGCTCCAGACCGCCGGGAGGATCGAGCCCCAGTAGCTCGCCGCCCCGAACGCCTCGGCGCCGTCGGCCCGCCCTGCCTGCAGCGGGATCACCATGGCCGGCACCTCGTGGAAGTGCTCGCGCAGGTAGGTGGCCGAGCTCGTCACCGCCTCCTTGCGGTGGGTGCGGGGGTCGTCCTCGCCGTAGGACGGGCCGTCGACCTTGATGTAGGGGTCGAAGCCCTGCGCGTACAGGTCGGCCAGCGCCTGCTTCTTGTCGGGGTCGGTCACGACCATCCACTGCCACCCCTGGCGGTTCGAGCCGGTGGGGGCCTGCTGGGCGATGTCGATGCACTCGACGATCAGCTCGCGCTCGACCGGCCGCTCCAGGTCGAGGCGCTTGCGCACCGAGCGGGTGGTGGTGAGGAGCTCGTCGGCGGTGAGGTTCAGGTGCATCCGGCCAACCTAGGCAACCGGGCGCTCGCACTGCGCGACCAAGGCCTTGGATCGATCGTTCTGGGTACAGAACTCCGCTGTCACCGTTCTGTTTCTGGTCCCAGAACGAGCGGTCGATCGTTCTGGGCACAGGCTTCCGCTGTCACCGTTTTGTTTCTGGTCCCAGAACGAGCTGGCTGGTCGTCCGGCGGCTACAGGGCGGAGACGTGGCGGGCGGCGCCGCCCTCGATGCGGCGGACGCGCTCGCGGGGGAGGATGTGCCACAGCTGCTCGGTGGCCTGCTCCCACACCTTGAGCAGCTCGGCGCCGCGCAGGGACTCGGTCTTCTCCACGTGGCGCTCGACCAGCCAGCGCAGCTCGACGAGGGCGTCGGGCTCGGGGCGGATGGCCTCGACGAGGTCGGTGTTGATGCGCGACATGAGGCGCTCGGCCTCGGGGTCCCACACGAACACCTGGCCACCGGTCATGCCGGCGCCGAGGTTCGACCCGACGCGACCGAGCACCACGACGGTGCCGCCGGTCATGTACTCGCAGCAGTGGTCGCCCACACCCTCGACGATGGCCAGGGCACCCGAGTTGCGGACCGCGAAGCGCTCGCCCACGGACCCGGCCACGAACAGCTCGCCGCCGGTGGCGCCGTAGAGCAGCGTGTTGCCGGCGAGGACGGGCGAGCCGGCGGCCGAGCCCATCACCACCGAGGCGTCGTTGGCGGGCGGGCGCACGACGATGGTGCCGCCACCCATGCCCTTGCCGACGTAGTCGTTGGCCTCGCCCACGAGCTCCAGCTCGACGCCGTGAGTGATGAAGGCGCCGAAGCTCTGGCCGGCGGAGCCCTCGAACCGGAGTCGGGCGGTACCAAGGGGCGGCATGGTGCCGTACTCGAGGGCAATGGCCCCTGACAGGGCAGCGCCGATGGCCCGGTCCTTGTTGCGGATGGCGTAGTGCAGGTCGATCTCGTCGCCGTCCCAGACCCGCTGGAAGGCGTCGGCCATGACCTCGTCGCCCAGGTCGGAGCGGGGGTCTTGCAGCTCGACCCGCTCGATGAAGCGACGGGGCTCGTCGAGGTGCTCAGGCGGGGCGATCAGCGGGCCGAGGTCCAGGGCATCGGCGCGCTCGTCGCCGGTCTGGCGCTGGCGGAGCAGCTCGACCCGGCCCACGGCCTCGTCGAGGGTGCGCAGACCCATCTCGGCCAGGTACCCGCGCACCTCCTCGGCCATGTAAAGGAAGTAGGCGGCGACGCCCTCGGGGGTGCCGGTGAAATTGGCCCGCAGGTGCGGACGCTGCGTGGCCACGCCCGGCTTGCAGGTGTCGCGGTGGCAGGCCCGCAGCATGATGCAGCCCTCGGCGATCATCGCCGCGGTGCCGAACGAGTACTCGTCGGCGCCGAGCAGTGCCGCGGTGATCACCTGGCGACCGTTGAGGAAGCCGCCGTCGACCCGCAGGCGCACGCGGCTCCGCAGGCCGTTGTCGACCAGCGAGCGCTGGCAGTCGGCGAGGCCGAGCTCCCACGGCAGGCCGGCGTGCTTGATGGACGACAGGGGGCTGGCCCCGGTGCCGCCGTTGGCGCCACTGAGGTGCACGACGTCGGCCAGCGCCTTGACGCAGCCGGCGGCGATGGTGCCCACGCCGTCCTCGGCCACCAGCTTCACCGACACCTCGGCGGCGTTGACCTGCTTGAGGTCGAAGATCAGCTGGGCGAGGTCCTCGATGGAGTAGATGTCGTGGTGCGGCGGCGGCGAGATGAGGCCGACGCCGGGCTGGGTGTGGCGTAGGCGGGCGATCTCCTCGGAGACCTTGTGGCCCGGCAGCTGGCCGCCCTCGCCGGGCTTGGAGCCCTGGGCCATCTTGATCTGGAGCTCGTCGGCGTGGGCCAGGTACTGCGGGGTGACCCCGAAGCGACCCGACGCGATCTGCTTGATGCGCGAGTTCTTGTCGTCGCGGCCCTGGCCGCGGGTGAAGAACCGGTAGGGGTCCTCGCCGCCCTCACCGCAGTTGGACTTGCCCCCGATGAGGTTCATGGCCTGGGCCAGGTTCTCGTGGGCCTCGCGGGAGAGCGAGCCGTGGGACATCGCGCCCGTGGAGAAGCGCTTGACGATCTCGCTGGCGGGCTCGACCTCGTCGATCGGGATGGGGTCGCCGGCGGGGACCAGGTCGAGCAGGTCGTGCAGTTCGGTGGTGGGCCGCTCGTTCACGAGGCGGGCGAACGCGTCGTAGACGTCGGACGACTCGCTCTTGATGGCGCGCTGAAGCAGGTGGGCCAGCTTCACGTCGGCCTCGGCCCGTTCGGTGGCGGCCTCATCGCCGGTGGCGCCGACGGGTGGGACCTCCTTGACGAGGGTGAGGCTGTTGAGGGTGGCCACGACCTCTTTGTCGTGGGTGTGGTACTCGCCGCCCTTGCGGTCGCGGTAGTAGCCGGGCGAGGCCAGCTCGCCCGAGGCGTGGTTGGCGAGCACGTCGGCGCCGAGGTGCTCCCAGCCGATGCCGCCGACGACCGAGGCCGTCCCCCGGAAGCACACGTCGACCACCTCGGCCCCGAGGCCGATGACCTCGAAGATCTGCGCGCCCCGGTACGAGTCGACGGTGCTGATGCCCATCTTGGAGAGCACCTTGAGCACGCCGGCCTCGATGGCGGCCTCGAAGCGGTTCTGCGCCTCGGGGCTGATGGCGGCCTCGTCGTCGCTGGCGTCGGCCTCCGCGCCCACCGTCTGGAGGGCGAGGCGTGGGCAGATGGCGTCGGCGCCGTAACCCAGCAGGGCGGCGACGTGGTGCACGTCCCGAGCGTCGTCGGCTACCGACACGATGCTCGTCAGCGATCGCAGCGAGCTCGCCATGAGGCGGTGGTGCACGGCGCCGACCGCGAGCAGCGACGGCACGGGCGCCCGCTCCACCGACACGGCGGCGTCGTCGACGACGAGGATGTCGGCGCCGCCTCGCACCGCCGACTCGGCGTCGAAGGCCAGGCGGTCGATCGCGGCCCGCAGGCCACTCGGCCCGTCGGCCACGGGGAAGGTGGCGTCGAGGGTGACCACGGGGAAGTCGGCCAACTCGTCGCGCTCGAGCTCGTCGATGGCTCCGGGGTAGAGGAAGAACGACTCGAGGCGCACCAGGCGAGCGGCTTCGGCGTCTTCGGAGAGGAGATCGGCGCGGGGGCCGAGCACCGTCTCGAGGCTCATCACCAGGCGCTCGCGCAGCGGGTCGATGGGCGGGTTGGTCACCTGGGCGAAGCGCTGGCGCAGGTAGTGGTGCACCGGGCGAGGTCGCCCGGCGAGCGGGGGCAGGGGCGAGTCGTCGCCCATGGAGAAGGTGGGCTCGTAGGCGTCGGTGGCCATCGGTCGCAGCACCATGGCGAGCTCTTCCTTGGTGTACCCGTGCACCGACTGGCGGAACTCGAGGTCGGCGGGGGGCTCCTGCACGGGCTCGCCGACGGGCAGGTCGTAGAGGCCATCGAAGGCCCAGTGGGCGTAGGGGGCGGCGGCGGCGAGGCGCTCCTTCAGCTCTCGGTTGCGCTGCACCCCGCGGGAGGGGTCGACGAAGAGCATCTGGCCGGGGCCGAGGCGGCCGCGCTCGACGGTGCCATGGCCGCTGACATCGACCGCGCCGACCTCCGAGGCGCAGACCACGAAACCGTCCTCGCAGATCGAGTAGCGCAGCGGGCGCAGCCCGTTGCGGTCGAGGGCGGCGCCGACGCCCACGCCGTCGGTGAAGACGATGCCGGCGGGACCGTCCCACGGCTCCATGAGCGTGGCGTGGTAGCGGTAGAAGCCCCGCACCTCGGGGTCGAGATCGGTGGCGTTCTCCCAGGCCTCGGGCACGAGCATGGCCATGGCGTGGCGGATGTCGCGCCCGCCGCGGATCAGCAGCTCGAGGGCCTCGTCGAGCTTGCCGGAGTCGGAGTCATCGGGGTCGAGCAGGGGGCGGAAGAGCTCCTCGGGGCCGAGGCCGACGGCCTCGGTGCCCAGGCGGGCGCGGGCCCGCATGCGGTTCTCGTTGCCCTGGATGGCGTTGATCTCGCCGTTGTGGCACAGCATCCGGAAGGGCTGGGCGCGCTCCCAGGTCGACAGCGTGTTGGTGGAGAAGCGCTGGTGGAAGATCGTGAACGGCGCCGTGAAGCGCTCGTCCTGGAGGTCGACGTAGAAGTCGCGCAGGTGGTCGGCAGGGGTGAGGCCCTTGAACACGATGGTCCGGAACGAGCACGAGGCCACGTAGACGCCAGGCGTCTGGGCGATCGTGCGGCGCACCCGATAGGCGCGGAGCTCGTCGGCGGAAGACTGCGGTGCGGCGCCTTCGGCGTCGCGGAACACCACCTGCACGATGGTCGGCAGGCTCTGCATGGCCAGGGCGCCGAGGTGGGATTCGTCGGTCGGCGGAGTGCGCCACTCGACCATGGCGAGGCGCTCAGCGGCGAGGGCGGCCTCGACCGCCGGGCGGGGATCGGTGCCGGAGGGGAGCTGGTTGCTGATGAACAGCGTGGCCACGCCGTTGCCCTCGCCGAAGATGGCGGCCGGAAGGGGCAGCAGGACACCGCACCCGTCCGAGGTGAGGGCGTCGGCGGCGACGGCGCCACGGTGCTTCACGTTGGCCAACCCGTCGAGGGCCGCCGTCACGATCTGGCGCGACGGGCGCCCCTGCGCATCCGCCACGAAACCGATGCCACACGCGTCGAACTCGCGCATCACGTCCTCCTCCATCCAGCTGTCCAGCACGAATCGGAGCCTGCTGACCGGAGCGCTACGTCTCGTCGCTGAGGACGTTCAAGCGGCGCCGTTGCCCAGATGCCCCGGTCGGAGGCGAGAAGGGACTTTACCCCCTCCAATCCGCCCCCACCCCATCCAAATCAGCCTGTTCTGGAGGGGTGACCGTCAGAGGGGCCAGCGCTGCTTGCGTCGACGGTCCTGGCGGGTCTCGCCGACGGCCCAGGCCCGGCGCCACTTCGCCACCTCGGGGCCGGCGAGCGTCGGGTTGGCCCGCTGGTGGGCCCGCACCCGGGCCTGGTACCAGTCGGTGGCCGTCTCGTCGGCGAGGGCGGCGACCGCGTCCTCGATGCGGGCGGCGAAGCGCCGGGAGTCCTCGCCCTCGGTGGGGTGGAGCGGGTCGCCGAAGGTGACGGTGGTCGACGACGGGGTGGGGAGCTTCTTGCCCTTGCGCAGGATGCGGCCGGTGCCCTGGAGGTGGACCGGAACGACCGGAACGTCGCAGCGCAGCGACAGGTAGGCGGCGCCACCGCGGAAGGGCTGGCCCCAGCCGTCGGGGCTGCGCCCGCCCTCGGGGAAGATGAGCATGCTCCAGCCCTCGTCGATCAGGACGGCGGCCTGGTCGGCCGAGCGCCGGGTGACCTTCTTGCGCTCGATGGGGATGGCCCCGATGGCGAGCGCCGAGAGGGCGCCCGTGACCCGGTTGGCGAAGAAGTAGTCGGCGCCGGCGCCGACGATGAGCTTGTGCCGCCACGGCTCGGGGATGGACGTGAGCATCAGCGGCGTGTCGAGGTGGCTGTGGTGGTTCGCGGCGAAGATGGCCGGGCCGTCGATGTCGGTGAGGCGGTCGCCGCCGCGACGGTCGGGGTCGGCCAGCACCGCCGCGGCCGGGCGCATGAGTCCCTCGATGATCGCGAGGCGGGCGATGCGGGCGGGGTAGCGCCGCGCCCAGTCGGTGTCGTAGTCGGCGCCCACCTTGCCGGGGCGCTCGACGGGCTCGACCGTGCCCGGCGTCGTCGGCGCCGTCAGGGGGAACGACTGCTTGCGCAGCCAGCCCGAGACGAGGGCGCGCGGGTTGGGCACGCCGCCGGCCTTGCGGCCACGGGACACGAGGGGCGAGGGCATCAGCGGGGCGCGCTCACGATGCTCACGACACGTCGGCCATGAGGATGGGCGGGTTGTGGAAGTGGGTGATGGAGGCGTCGCGGCCCACCACGTCCGAGGCCATCTCGAGGGCGTCCTGCAGGGTCGAGGCCGCCTTGAACCCGAGTCGCCGCACAGCACGCACGTCGCCGCCCACGATGATGGTGGCGCCGAGGTGCTTCAGGGCGTGCGAGCCCCAGTACCACATGTAGAACGGGTGGACGCCGTGGTAGGCGTACGACGTCCGGTACAGGTGCCGGTACCACTCGTCCTCGGCGAAGCTCTTCTCGAAGTTCTTCTCGATCTCGACCGGGTCGGTGGTCTCGGCCAGCACCTGCTCGAAGAAGTCGATGTAGCTCGGGTGGTGGACGGGGTGGAACTCCCACGGCGTGGGGTGGCTCATGATGAGCACGCCGCCCTCACGCACGAGGGGCCGGCCCTTGTACATGTTGAAGAAGTACCCGAGGCCCAGGCACATCACCAGGATCGGGTTCATCACCGAGTTCACGTTGTACGGGCAGATGTAGGGCAGGCCCATGGTGAGGATGTCCGTCTGGCCCTCCACCGGCACGAGCTGCTGGCGGTAGACGTCGGCGGTGGTCAGCTTGTGCACCGCCTCGATCTCGCCGGCGTACACGCCGGTCATGCCCATCGGGGCCCGCCAGCCGTTGAAGACCGAGCGCTTGGCCTTCGAGGGCATGCGCTTCAGGCCCTTGGACATGGCGAGGAAGCTGGCGCGGTCCTTGGCGTTCCACTCCCACTCGCGCTTCTGCAGCACGCTCATGGGGCCCTCGGTGCCGAACACGTTGTTGTTCACCGTGGTCTCGATCTGGAAGACCTTCACGCCGGCGTCACGGATGACCTTGCCCATGCGCCAGTTGGCGGAGTGCAGGGCGGAGTGCTCCTGGTCCATGAACGACGTCGAGTGCTGCATGGTGTGGACGTTGTGGTGGTGGCGCAGGCTGCGGTAGCTGGCCAGGCCGGTGGCGGTGCTCTTGTGGCCGCCGTCCATCGACACGAGGTTGATGTTCACGTAGACGACGAGGTCGCTCTCCGCCGCCCGCTTGGAGATCTCGACCTCCTCGCCCTTCTCGGTCTCACCGAGGAACGCGAGGTTGTCGCGGTCCTCGGCATCGAAGTTGTAGAGCAGCCCGTCGGGGGCGAAGGCGTCGTAGACCCGGTCGCCCACCGCGTGGCGCAGCTCGGCCTCGGTCATGCGCCGGTGCAGGGCGAGGGCGGCGATGAGGTGGACGTCGTCGACTCCGGCCTCGGCGGCGAGGTCGAGCACGGCCTCGATCACCCGCTGGCGGATGTCGGGACGACGCATCTGGGGCAGGGGGAGGGAGATGTCGTCGAACGCGATGGTGAGCTTCATCCCCGGGAAGAGCAGGGCCCGGAGCGGCTCCTTGTCGATCGGGTGCTCGAGGGCGTCGCGGATGGCGCCGTCGGGGTCCTTCAGGGCCTTGAGGGGCTCGGCGGCGTAGATCACCCGCGACCGGCCGGCGGGCAGGCGCTCGAGGCGGAAGCCCTCGCCGTGGTGGAACAGGATCGGCGGGGTCGACTTGTCGACCTCCAGCACGAAGCCGGGACGGGGGCTCATACCTGTTCCCCTTGCGCCGCCTTCGGCGTCGCCCCTTCGGGATCCGACGCACTCCCGCGGCGCGGCTCCGCTCCGCGGCGCTGCCTTGCGATCAGCTGGCACGCGTCGTGTCTCGCGTGTTCGAGGTGAGTCATTTCTCACGTTCCTTTTCGTTGCGCAGGTCGAAGGCGACCTTCACGGCGCCGCGGGCGCCGGCGCTGGCTGCGTGCTCGATGGCGTCGCGGTAGCGGCGCAGGGGATAGGTGGCCGAGACCAGGTGTCCGAGGTCGGCCTCGGCGGCCAGTTCGAAGGCCAGGTCGAAGGTGCGGCGGCGCTCGCCGCCGGGCAGCGTCTCGGTGCCGTAGGTGTAGGCGCCGACCATCTCCACCTCGCGGTGCCAGAGGCCGGTGAGGTCGATGGACACCTGGCCGGGCATGCCCGCCACGACCACCCGACCGCGGGGGCGAACCACGGCGAGGGCGTCGGCCAGGCTGTCGGCGCTGCCGACGCAGTCGAGCACGATGTCGGCGCCGCCGGTGAGGCGCTCGATGTCGCCTTCGTCGTCGCCCCGGCTGATGGCGAGCGTGCCGGCGAGGCGGCGCACGGCCCGGCGCACCTCGCCCGGCTCGACGACGCGGTCGGCGCCCATCGCCTTGGCCAGCGCTCGCTGTTCGGGGTGCTTGGCGGTGGCCAGCAGCTGCGCCGGCGGCGACCAGCGGCGCAGGGCGGCGACGGTCAGTAGGCCGAGGGTGCCGGCGCCGAGCACCGCGACGGTGTCGTCCGGGCCGGCGTGGGCGGCGAGCGCGGCGTGGATGGCGCAGGCGGCGGGCTCGACCATCACCGCGGCCTCGTCGCTCATGGTGTCGGGCACCTCGTGGAGCTGGCTGCGGTGGGCGACCATGAAGGTGGACCAGCCGCCGCCGGTGTCGCAGCAGAAGCCGGTCTGGAGGCCGGGCTCGAGGCGCCCGAAGGCGATGCGCTCGCAGTTGCCGAGGTCGCCGCGGGCGCAGGCGGCACACACCGGGTCGATGCCCCGGGTGGCGCAGCCGAGCACGGGCTCGAGCACCACGCGGGTGCCGTCGTCGAGCTCGCCGACGACCTCATGGCCGGGGACGAACGGGAACGAGACGATGGGCTCGAAGTACCGCGAGGAGGCGCCGTCGATGGTGGCGAGGTCGGACCCGCAGATGCCGGCGAGGCGGGGGCGCACCACCACCCAGTCGGGGCCCGGCAGCTCGGGCGGGTCGACGTCGTCCAGCTGGAGGGGCCCGACGCGCACACCGCGTCCGGCCAGCAGCCCACCAGCCACCTTGGCGGCGGCGAAGCGGGGGACGTCCCGCTCGAACACGAGGGCCTTCATCGCCGGCCCTTCCCGCCGCGGGAGCCGCTGGCGCCGGCGGCCGTGGAGGACGACTCCTTGTTGAGGAGCGACTCGAGGAGTCCCGGGCCGGTGGCGCCACGGCGGCGGGCGAGGGGCAGCGGGGGACGGGGCCCGCCGGGCGCCTTGTCGAAGTGCTCGACCAGCCAGCCCCGCTTGCGGGCGAGCGCGGCGAGGCGGGTCTCGGGGTTCACCGCGACGGGGAAGCCGACCGCTTCGAGCATGGGCAGGTCGCTGGCGGAGTCGGCGTAGGCGACCGACTCCTTCAGCGAGAGACCCTCGGCGGCGGCGTAGCTGGCCATGGCCTGGGCCCGCGTCTCCCCCGTGGGCGGGACGTCGATGAGCTCGCCCGTGTACCTGCCCCGCCTCTGGGAGAGCTCGGCGCACACGATGTCGTCGAACAGGGGGCGCAGTGGCTCGATGACGAAGTCGAGGGCGCCGGTGATGAGCACGGTGCGGTGCCCGAGGCGGCGGTGCTCGCGCACCCGGCGGATGGCGGCGGGGAACGACTTCGACAGGATGAGCGCGCTGAACATCTCCTGGCTGTCCTCGGCCAGCTGCTCGACCGAGGCACCCTCGTAGCGGCGGTAGAAGAAGCGGAGGAAGTCGCTGCGGTCCTTGCGGTCGAGCGAGAGCAGGCGGGGACCCTCGGCGAGGGTGCGGGCCACGAAGCGCGCCCGCTCCTGGCGGGACAAGCGGCGGCTGGCCAGCCAGGCGTAGGAGGCCACCACGTTCGAGGCGATGAGGGTGTTCTCGAGGTCGAAGGCGGCCAGATGGCGATCCGGCGAGAGGATCTGGCCGCGGAGGCGCACCTCGCGGGTCGGCCCCTCCTTCTTGCCGGGGTTGCTCTTGACGCGGGCCTGGTCGACGACCGACGGCAGGTGGACGTTCGGGACGAAGTAGTCCCAGTCGATGACCCGGGGATCGAAGGCGAAGTCCCGGCGGTCCTCGTCATCGAGCGACTCCCACAGGGCGAGCAGGCGATCGACGCCGTAGAGCGCCTCGCACTCGGCGTACGCGCCGTAGAGCTCGACGTAGCTGAGGGCCCGCTCGGCCTCTTCGCGCTTGGTCTCGACGTTGGCGCTGAACTCGGCCTGCTTGCCTCGGAGGGGGAGCGCCGACAGCACGGTCTCGGTGCGCTCGAGCACCTTCTTCGATCGGCGCAGCTGGCCCTCGACCTTGCCCCGACCGGGGAACTGCCACTCGGGCACGGCGATGGGCTGGCCGTCGTTCTCGTACAGCGGGTGCTCGGTGAACCAGGCCTCGACCAAGTTCACGAGCTGGCGGTAGCGGAGGGGGTTGGCCGTGCCCGACGCCACCTGGATGACGTGGGGCTCGTCGGGCGGCGGTTGGGCGGCGGCGGCGCAGATCGCACCGACCACGAGGTCGACCGGGATCACGTCGATGATGCCCTCGGGCACCCCGGGGAACTCGGTGAGCAGGCCGCGGGCGTAGGAGATGATGACCGGCTCGGCCATGCGGAAGCCCCGGATCCAGCCTGGCTTCGGCTCGGCGACGGCCGACTCGATGATCGACGGGCGCACGATGCTGACCGGCACGTTGCCTCGGGACTCGCCCAGCGCCCGCTCGCCCAGGGCCTTCGTGTAGGCGTAGGCGTCGGGCCAGCCGAGCGAGCCGGCGCGGGCGATGCCGGCCTCGGCCATGCGGTCGGCCACCCAGCGGGTGCGCTGGTGCTCGGTCTTGGCGGAGAGCAGGGGCGTCCCGGCGGCGCCCAGCTCCTGGCGGGCCATCCTCCCGAACTTGGCCAGCATCTCGGGGGTGCGGCTCTCGGCCTCGGCGTCGGTGCGGGCCCGGCGGGCGGCGTCGACCTCGGCCCGCCACGGGACGTCGACGAAGAACGGGCTGTCGTCGACGAGCTCCTCGGGGGCGTTGCCGCGGCGCGAGCCGGCGACGTAGCAGGTGGACACGGCGACGAGGTGGGGGGCGACGCCGAGGTCTTGGAGGGTCTGGACGATGCGGACGGGACCGAGGAGGTTGACCTCGACGGCGCCGTCGAGGGGTGAGTCGAACGAGACGGTGGCGGCCGAGTGGATGACGATGTCGCAGCTCGCCAGCGCGGCGCGCCCGGCCTCGTCGAGGCCGAGGCCGTCACTGCTGACGTCGCCCTGCACCACCTGCACGCGCCGCTCGAGCAGGTCGGCGAAGCCCTCCTTGCCGTGCTGGGCGCGCAAGCGGTCGAAGGCGTCGTTCTTGAACAGCTCGCGGGCGGCGCGGCGCTCGACGGTCGAGCTGCGGCCGGCGCGGATGAGCAGCACGAGCTCGCAGTCGGGCACGGCCCAGAGGAGGCGCTCGACGAGGGCGGTGCCGAGGAAGCCGGTCGAGCCGGTGACCGCGATGCGCGTGCCGCTCAGCGCTTCTCTGATCACGACGTCTCCCGGATCACGGCCCCATTCTCTACCATCTGGTAAGTGGCGCGCACGACCGACACCCGCGAGCGGGTCCTCGAGGCGGCGCTCGTGTCGTTCGGCGGCCCGGGCTACGACGCGACGTCCCTCGACGACATCGCCGCCGAGCTCGGCGTGTCGAAGCAGACCATCCTCTACTACTTCCCGTCGAAGGCAGCGCTGCTCGACGCGGCGATCGACCACAGCGCCGTCGAGGTGGCGGCGGTGCTCGAGGGTGCGCTGGCGGGCGCCGGCGAGGGATGGGACCGCATCGAAGCCGTGGTGCGCTCGGTCTTCCGCCTCGCCCTGCGCCGTCCCGAGCTGCTGGGCCTCATCCGCGAGGTCAGTCGACTCGGCCCGCCGGCGGCCACCCGCCTCACCGAGGACCTCGACCCGCTCGTGGTGCGGGCCCGGGAGTTCCTCGAGGCCGAGATGGCGGCGGGCCACATGCGCAGGACCGATCCACGGCTGCTGCTGGTCTCTGCCTACTCGACGGTGATCGGCGTGGCGACCGAGGTGGAGGTGCTGCGGGCGGTGGGCATCGAGCCCACCCTCAAGTCGATGGTGCGCCGCCGCACCGAGCTCCTCGGCTTCCTCCGCTCCGCCCTCATGCTCCCCACTTGATCCCCCCTCGAGGGGAGTCGGATGGGTTCAGTGATCGGTGCGGTGGCGGCGGCGGCCGTGGCGCTCGATGGCCAGGCGGACGAGCTCATCGATGAGCTCGGCGTAGGAGAGGCCGGACGCCTGCCAGAGCTTGGGGTACATCGAGATGGGGGTGAAGCCCGGGATGGTGTTGATCTCGTTGAGGAGGAAGCCGCGGTCGGCCTCCTCGAAGAAGAAGTCGACCCGGGCCATGCCCTCGGCCCGCAGTGCGCTGTAGGCGCGCAGGGCGAGGGCCTGCACCTCGGCGGTCTCGGCCTCGTCGAGGTCGGCGGGGATGAGGGCCTCGGCGCCGTCCTCGTACTTGTCGGCGTAGTCGTAGAACTCGGCGCCGGGCACGATCTCCCCGGGCACGGAGGCCCGTGGCTCGAGGTTGCCGAGCACGGCGACCTCGATCTCCCGGGCCGGGGACACCGCCTCCTCGACCACCACCCATTCGTCGTACGTGAGGGCCAGGGCGATGCCGCCCTCGAGCTCGTCGAAGGTGCGGGCCTTGGTGATGCCGATGGACGAGCCCATGTTGGCGGGCTTCACGAACAGCGGCAGGCCCAGCTCGTCGATGGTGGCGTGCAGAGCACGGTCGCTGAGGTCGGCTTCGCGCCACGCCCGGTACCGGGGCTGCGGGATGCCGGCGGCGCCGGTGACCTGCTTGGCCATGGCCTTGTCCATCGCCACCGCCGAGCCGAGCACGCCGCTGCCCACGTAGGGCACGCCGGCGAGGTCGAGCATCCCCTGGACGGTGCCGTCCTCGCCCATGGGGCCGTGGAGGAGGGGGAAGACCACGACGGCTTCGTCCCCGGTGGGGGCGACGGTGGGGAGCGCGTCCACGCCGGGGCCACTGGCCGACAGCGAGGCCGGGAGGGACGCAGGGCCCTCGGCGAGCGCCTTGGCGGCCTCCTCGGCGAACACCCACTTACCGTCCCGCGTGATGCCGACGGGCTGGACGGCGTAGCGCTGCGGGTCGGCCGCGGCGAGCACGTGGCTGGCGGTGACGCAGGAGACGTCGTGCTCGGCGGACTGCCCGCCGAAGACCACGACCAAGCGGATGCGGTCCGGCAGCGGCGGGACGTCGGCCATTGTGCCAACCTACCCGCGGCCCCAGGCTCGTCCGGGTGGTGGTGGCGCCTGGTGCGGGGTACGGGGGCATGGCGGCGCTACCTTCCGCCCTGTGCGCCTGGATGCCAGCGAGCTCGCCGAGATCACCGACGGTGAGGTCATCGGCCCGTCCCGCGGCCGCCCCGACGCCGGCGGGGTCACGGTGGAGGGCGCGACCATCGACAGCCGGGCCGTCCCGGCGGGGTCACTGTTCGTGCCGGTCGTCGCCGAGCGCGACGGCCACGAGTTCATCGAGGCGGCGGTGGCTGCGGGGGCGGCCGTCTACCTGACCCAGCGGGACCCCGGCGAGGCCGATCGCGACCTCGATGCCGTCGCCGTGCGGGTCGGCGACACGTCGGCGGCCCTGAGCGCGATCGGCGCCCACGTGCGAGGCCGCATCCCGACGGTGGTGGGCGTGACGGGCTCGGTGGGCAAGACCTCGGTGAAGGACCTGGCGGCAGCGGCGCTGTCGGTCCGCCACCGCACCGCAGCCTCCTACCGGTCGTTCAACAACGACCTTGGGGTGCCCCTCACCCTCGTCAACGCGCCCGACGACACCGAGGTCGCGGTCATCGAGATGGGCGCCCGCGGCTACGGCCACATCGCCCGCCTCTGCGAGGTCGCCCGTCCGGACATCGCGGTGGTCACCGCGGTGGCGCATGCACACACCGAGCTGTTCGGGACCATCGACGACGTGGCCGAGGCCAAAGCGGAGCTGGTCCAGTCGCTGCGTGAAGAGGGTGCCGCCGTGCTCAAGGAGACCGACGAGCGGGTCAAGGCGATGGTTCGCCACACCAACGCCGACATCGTCACCTACGGCATCGACCGCGGCGACGTGCGGGTCACCGAGCTGCAGCTCGACGGCCACCTGCGCCCCCGCTTCCGCCTCGTCACGCCCGAGGGCGTCATCAGCCTCCAGCTGACCGTCCACGGCCGCCACAACGCCGAGAACGCGGCGGCGGCGGTGGCCGTGGCGCTGCTGGCGGGCTCGTCACTCGACGATGCCGCCGAGGGCCTGAGCCGGGCGCAGATGTCGCCGTTCCGCATGGCCCTGCATACGACCGCCAGCGGGGCCATCGTGGTCAACGACGCCTACAACGCCAACCCGGAGTCGATGCGGTCCGCGCTGCAGGCGCTGGCCGACCTCGAGGCCGACCGCCGGGTGGCGGTGCTCGGGGTCATGGCCGAGCTGGGCGACATCGCCGAGGACGAGCACCGGGCCATCACTCGCCTCGCCCACGACCTGGGCATCCGGGTCATCGCCGTGGACGCGCCCCTCTACGGAGTCGACGCCCGCGACCAGGTGGCCGACTTCGAGGTCGCGGCAGACCACGTCGGCACCCTGGGCGCCGGCGACGCGGTCCTGGTCAAGGGCAGCCGTGTCGCCGGCCTCGAACGCCTCGCCGACCTCCTCGTCACCGACGACTCGTAGCAGGACCCGCGGCGCCCCTTTGGAGGAAATGGCAGTCGGCACATATGACTGCGATTTCCTCCAAAGAAGGTCCCGGTTGACGGCGCCGCGGCGGGTCAGGGGGTGGCGAGGCGGCGGCGGCGACGGGGGCTGGGGTCGGTGGAGAAGAAGTAGCCCCAGGTGGCGAGGCCGAGGGCGACGAAGGCGCCTGCGAGCATCAGGGTGGTGACGCCCCAGGTGTCGATGACGGGGCCGGCCACGAGGCCGCCGATGGGGACCACGCCACCGAAGGACATGATCCACAGCGCCATCACCCGGCCGCGGACCGACTCCTCGACCTCCTCTTGGAGCATCGTGTTCAACGACGTCACCGTGGCGAAGTAGCAGAAGCCCACGGCGAAGACGACCGGGTAGGCCAGGGGCTCGGCGCGCAGGACGGCCAGGATGGCCAGGAAGAAGGCGAAGCCGAAGAAGCCCTTGCGCACGATGCGCCGCTTCGACAGCCCGACGAAGAGCGTGCCGATCGACAGCGACCCCGCCACCGCTCCGGCGCCCAGGCAGGCGTACAGGAGCCCGTAGGAGGTGGAGTCCGGCTCGATGCCGAAGTTGGATTCGGCCACGACCGGCATCTGCACCACGAAGGGCAGGCAGAAGAACGAGAAGAAGCACATGGCGACCAGGACCATCTTGATGGTGCGGTTCTGGCGAGCGGCGGTGATGCCCCCGATGACCCGGCGAAAGCCCGTGGGCTCATCCGACTTCCGCTCGACCCGTGGAAGGTGGACCCGGGCCAAGACCACGAGCACCGCGATGTAGGTCAGGCCGTTCAGCGCGAAGACCCAGGACACGCCGACGAGGTGGTAGAGGATGCCGCCGATGGCCGGACCGATGACCCGGGAACCGTTCATGGAGGTCGAGTTCAGGGCGATGGCGCCGGCCAGGTCCTCCTTGCCCACCATCGCCGGCAGGGCGGCCGAGTACGCCGGCGCGTAGATCGCCTGGGCGGTGCCGATGGCGAGCACGAAGGCGACCAGCACGACCCGCGACGGGTCGGGGACGGTCGTCAGCCACGCCAACGCGAAGGCGAAGAACATCTGCTCGATGGTCACGACGACGAGGAGCTTGCGACGGTCGAACTGGTCGGCCAGCGCGCCCCCGATCATCGAGAACAGCAGCAGCGGTCCGAGGTTGGCGAAGGCGATGATGCCGACGAAGGTGGCCGAACGGGTCAGCTCGAAGGCGTAGGCGCCGAGGACCGCGTTCTGCATCCACGAGCCGATGTTGGACGTGAAGGCGCCGAAGTAGAGGTTGCGGAAGTCCTTGTGGCGCAGGGCCGCCCGCGCGGTGCCGGGGCGGTACTCCCGGTCGGCGTCGACCAGGGCATCGGTGGCGTCCTCGGCGACGAGCTGGAGGTCCCGCTCGTGCTGGCTCAGCCTCCGGTTCACACGTCGAGGCTATGGGCTTGTGGCAGCGGCAGCGTCACGAGATCCCGGCGCGAGGATGGTCGTCGCCTGGGTGGGGGAGGGCGACCGTCGCGTGGACCGGGAGGTGGTCGGAGAGGAAGCGGCCCTTGGGCCGGGCATCGATCGAGCGGTGGCTGAGGACCGTGACGTCGCTGGACACCAGGATGAAGTCGATGATCCGGCCCTCCTTCACCGCCTTGAAGCCGGTCCACGTCGAGTCGGGGCCCTGGTGGCCCGACAGCGACGTGTGGCGGGCATCGACCAGCACGGGGCCGCCGTCGACGGGGGCGCGTTGGGTCAGGGTGGCGTAGGCGTCACCGTCGGGACCGTCGTTGAAGTCGCCGGTCAGGATCACGGGGCGTGCGCCGGCGAGCAGGCCGAGGCGCTTGCGTATGACCTTGGCGCCCTCGGCCCGGGCCTCGGCCGACTTGTGGTCGAGGTGCACGTTCACGACCAGCAGCTCGCGTCCAGTGGCCTTCTCGTGCAGCACGGCCCAGGTGGCGATGCGGGGCCGTGACGACCCCCACGACGAACTGCCCGGGTCGTCCGGGGTCGTCGACATCCAGAACGTGCCCCGGTCGCGCCGCTCGAAGCGCTCGGACCGGTAGAAGACCGGCGCGTACTCGCCCTTGCGCCGGCCGTCGTTGCGTCCTACCCCGACCCACTTGAAGTGGCGCAGGTGGCGGACCAGGTAGCCGAGGGGGCAGCGTCGGGCCTCCTGGAGGCCGGCGAGGTCGGCGCAGCCGTCGATCATCTCGATGACGGCGCGCCGGCGGTGCTTCCAGCGGTCGGGGCCGTCGGCGGGGTTGTCGAAGCGCAGGTTGAACGACAGCACGCCGATGGCCTCGTCCCGCCGGAGCCGTGCGCCTTCCACCTGGGCGTCGGGCTCGTCGGTCATGCCGGCGAGGCTAGGCGAGGACGTCTGGGCATCGGCCCGGCGCCCCCGATCCTGTGCTGTGGGACCACGCTCGTGTGCCTCACCGCGTCACGGTGGTCCCCGAGGCGGGCTCGGGTTGGGGGTTCAGGTCGTCCGCGGGTGGGCGAGGAAGAAGTCGAGGGCGTCGGCGGTGGCGTCGAGCGAGTCACTCGGAGAGCCGGCGATGAACGCCCGGTCGGCGCCGCCCGGCCACTCGTGGTTGCCGTCGGCGAGCGACCGCAGGCGGACGGCGCCGTCGGCGTCGCAGCCCTGGGCGTCCTTGGTGCGGAGGTCGCCGTCGACGGTGACCGACGAGGGACCCTCGCAGTGGTTGATGCGCCGCCAGCGGTCCACGGCCTGGGTGACGGACGCGTAGTCGACCCGGCTGTACCCCACGCCGATGCCTCCCTCGTAGGGGACGTTGAGGTCGCGGAGGCCGTGGATGATCAGCACGTTCATGGGGTGGCGGGGCCGGCACGGATGGGTGTCGTCGATCGCGCCTTCCACCGGAGCAATGGCCGCAAAGACGCCGGGGAGGTCGCACGCGAGGCGATAGCTCATCATCGCCCCGTTCGAGTGGCCGATGGCGTAGACCCGGTCGGGATCCACCGAGTACTGCCGCCGGACGCGGGAGACCAGCTTCTGGATGAAGCCGACGTCGTCGACCGAGGCCGCCACGGAGTAGGCGCAGCAGTTCCCGGCGTTCCACGTGCGGACCCCGCTCACGGGGCCGGCCACGCCGTCGGGGAAGACGCCGAGCATCCCCCGCCCCGAGAGGGCCGGATCGAGGCCGTTGGCTCGCTCGAACTGCTCGCCGCTGCCGAAGCCGCCGTGCAGGCCGACCACCAACGGTGCCGGCGTGCCCGGTGTGTAGCTGCTCGGGACGAACACCCGGTACGTGCGGGTGCGGCCCTGCCACTGGACCGCCCCGGTCACGACCGTGCCCGCCTCCGGGGGGCGCGCCGCCGATGACTGGGCGGCGACGGGGGCGACCGACCCTACGAGCGCGACCGCGAGGACGGCCATCCCCACGATCGATCCGGCGAGTCGGTGGCGGCGCGTGTGCATGATCACAGGATCGTCGCGCACGACGCCGGGGATGAGAACGCGGTCAGCCGACCAGGTCGGCCATGAGCTCGAGCAGCTCGGGCGGGCCCGAGAGCAGGAGGGTGGTGACCACACTCTCCTCCCACTGCTGGAGCTCGTCGCGGATCTTGTCGACCGAGCCGATGAGGGAGATGTCCTCGACCATCGAGGTGGGCACCGCGGCGATGGCTTCGTCCTTGCGCCCGTCGAGGTAGGCGTCCTGGATCTTCACGCAGTCCGCCTCGTAGCCCATGCGGGAGAAGACCTCGAAGTGGAAGTTCTGGTCACGGGCGCCCATGCCCCCGATGTAGAGGGCGAGGTAGGGGCGCACCATGTCGGCGGCCGCCTCCACGTCGTCGATGGGCACCACGATGACCGTGGCGGGCACCTCGAAGTCCTCGATGGTGTGACGGGCGCCGGGGCGGGCGAAGCCCTCGTCGAGGGCGGTCTTGTAGAAGGCGTTGTCCTTCGGGGCGAAGAAGATGGGCAGCCAGCCGTCGGTGATCTCCGCGGTCATGGCCACGTTCTTGGGGCCCTCGGCGCCGAGGTAGATGGGGATCTCGGTGCGCAGCGGGTGCAGCGTGGACTTCAGCGGCTTCCCGAGGCCGGTACCGCCGGGGAACGGGAGGGCGTAGTGCCGGCCCTCGAACTCGACGGGCTCGTCGCGGGCGATCACCTTGCGCACGATCTCGACGTACTCACGCGTGCGGGCGAGGGGCTTGGGGTACGGCTGGCCGTACCAGCCCTCCACGACCTGGGGCCCGGAGGCGCCGAGGCCGAGGATGAAGCGGCCACCCGAGAGGTGGTCCATGGTCATGGCGGCCATGGCCGTGGCCACCGGCGTGCGGGCGGAGATCTGGATGATCGACGTGCCGAGTTGCACGTTCTTGGTGGCGGCACCCCACCACGCCAGCGGAGTGAGGGCGTCGGAGCCGTAGGCCTCGGCGGTCCAGATGGAGTGGAAGCCGAGGCGGTCTGCGGTCGCGATCTGCTCGACGGCGCCGTCCGGGGCGCCGCGGCTCCAGTAGCCGATCTGCAGTCCGAGCTTCATTGAGGCCTCTCCTCGTCCGGGGGACCGCCGATGCTAGAGCGATTCAGGCGGCCGACAGGTCGAGGGCGGTGAAGGGGCGGCCGAGGGCGTCGGCGACGATGGCGTGGGTGACGTGCCCGCCGACGGTGTTGAAGCCGTGGGCGAGTGCGGGGTCGCGCTCGACCGCGCCGGCCGGGCCGAGGGCGGCGAGGTCGCGCAGGTAGGGGAGGGTGGCGTTGGTGAGGGCGTAGGTGGAGGTGTGCGGGACCGCCCCGGGGATGTTGCCGACCGCGTAGTGCACGACGCCGTGCTCGACGTAGACGGGGTCCTCGTGGGAGGTCTCCCGGATGGTCTCGATGCAGCCGCCCTGGTCGATGGCGACGTCGACGATCACCGAGCGGTCCTTCATGCCCCGGACCATGTCCTCGGTGACCACCGTGGGCGCCCGGCCGCCGGGCACGAGAACGGCACCGATGACGAGGTCGGCCGTGGCCACGGCCCGCTCGATGGCCCCCCGGTTCGAGGCCAAGGTCATGATCCGGCCCTGGTGGATCTGGTCCACGAAGCGCAGTCGGTCGAGGTTCTTGTCGAGCAGGAGGACCTCGGCCTCCATGCCTGCCGCGATCCACGCCGAGTTCCAGCCCACGTTGCCGGCTCCGATGACCACGACCCGCGCCGGCGCCACGCCGGGGGCGCCGCCGAGGAGGATGCCGCGCCCGCCGTTCTCGCGCTCGAGGTAGTGGGCGCCGATCTGGGTGGCCATGCGCCCCGCCACCTCGCTCATCGGGGCGAGCAGCGGGAGTGACTGGTCGGAGTTCTGCACCGTCTCGTACGCGACCCCGGTGGTGCCGGCCGTGAGGAGCGCGTCCGCGACCGCGGGGTAGGCGGCCAGGTGCAGGTAGGTGAAGAGCACGAGGTCGTCCCGCAGGAAGGGGAACTCCTCGGCCTGGGGTTCCTTCACCTTGACCACGAGCTCGGCCCGGGCCCAGGTCTCTTCGGCGGTGGCGACGATCTGGGCGCCGGCGGCGACGTAGTCCTCGTCCTCGATGGCCGAGTTGCGACCGGCGCCCGACTGCACGAGCACCTCGACGCCGTGCTGGTGCAGCTCGCGCACGCCGTCGGGGGTCATGGCCACCCGGTACTCGTTGTTCTTGACCTCCGTCGGCACCCCCACGCGCAGCGTCATGGCCACAGCGTGCCAGCCCCGCCGCCTTCGTGCTGGTGCTGGGTTACGCACATCTCCCGCCCGGCGGGATCCGGGACTGGTGGCCCCCGCTTCGGTACCGTTCGTGTCGTGGGGCGACCACGGATCGCGCTCGAGCCGGCGGGCCAGCGCACCTGGCTGGCGGGGGCCGTGACGCGCGGTGGCGGCGAGGTCGTCGGTGCCGACGAGGCGGAGGGCGTCGTCTGGGCATCGACCGGCGAGGCCTTTGCGCTGGCCGCCCTGTTGGCGGATCACCCCGGCATCCGTTGGGTGCAGCTGCCGTGGGCCGGCATCGAGCCCTTCGCTGCCGTCCTCGACGACACGCACACGTGGACCTGCGGGAAGGGGGTCTACGCGGAGCCCGTGGCCGAGCACGCGCTGATGCTCGGCCTCGCCGGCCTCCGGGGGCTGGACCGCTACGCCCGCGCCAGGTCGTGGGAAGCCCAGCGGGGCACGAACCTCCTGGGCGCGGCGGTCACCATCGTCGGTGGCGGCGGCATCGCCGAGTCGCTGCTGCGGCTGCTCGGCCCCTTCGAGGCCGACGTCACCGTCCTGCGACGCACGCCCCAACCCATGGCCGGCGCGGCGCGGGTGCTGCCACCAGATGCGCTGCACGAGGTCCTGCCCGGGGCCACCCTCGTCGTGCTGGCCCTGCCCTTGATCCCCTCGACGTCGGGTCTCATCGGCGCACGCGAGCTCGCGCTCCTGGACCCCCACGCTTGGCTGGTCAACGTCGCCCGGGGCGCCCACGTGGTCACCGACGACCTGGTCGATGCGCTGCGGGCGGGCACCATCGGCGGCGCCGCCCTCGACGTCACCGACCCCGAGCCGCTGCCCGACGGCCACCCCCTCTGGTCGCTGCGGAACTGCCTCATCACGCCACACACGGGCAACACCGCCGAGATGGCCACGCCGCTGTTGTCGGCACGCATCACCGCCAACGTGGCCCGCTTCGCGGCGGGCGAGCCTCTCATCGGCCTCGTCGATCCGGTGCTCGGCTACTGAATGCTTCGTCGCAGGCGGGCGGGTCCCGGTTGCACCCCGCGCCGGGCGCATCAGGACGTTGCCAGTGGCCGCGACACCACCCCACACGCGGGAGCGCCCCACCCCGAAGGGTGAGGCGCTCCTCAGGTACTGGCGGCCGTGCCGCACACCGCCGTGCGGTCAGACGAACCCGGTGGTCGATCGGAGCGGTCCGGACCATCGGCCCGGGCGCTCGAGTGCGCACATCCGTCGGCTCGTAGCGGGTCGGGGCGACACCGCCGCCAGCAGGTCTCCTACCGGACCCGGTCGGGCGGATCTTCCCCTTCGTGTGCGGTGCTCATGTTCCTGACAACCTCCTTCGCTCACGCGTGGACCGTCTGTCTGGATCGTTTCCCACCCTCCTCCCCGGGGGCCGGGGTGTCAAGGGTGAACCGAGGGCGTCCCGACGCAGTCAGCGGGGTGCCGGCACGATGACGCCCGGATTGAGCACGCCGGCAGGGTCGAGGGCCACCTTCACCGCGGCGAGGGCACGACCCACCGGCTCGGGGCGCTGGCGTCGGTACCAGCGGTCGTGGTCGCGGCCGACGGCGTGGTGGTGGGTGATGGTGCCTCCGTGGGCCGCGAGTGCCTCGGCTGCCGCCACCTTCACCTCGTCCCACATGGCCACCTCGGAGCCGGGGCGACTCGGGGCGAACACGCTGAAGTAGGGCGCCGGGCCGTCGGGGTAGACGTGGGTGAAGCGACAGGTGATCCAGCCGTCGCCGCAGATGCGGCGCACCGCGTCGAGCACGGCCTCGGTGACACCTGCGTGCAGCGCCGGGAAGGCGTCCCAGGTGCACGCGGTCTCGAAGGTCTCGACGATCACGCTCATGCGCACGAGGGCATCGCGTCCGTAGGGGGCGCGCAGGAACGAGTTGCGCCACTGCCCGACGGCGCCCTGACGCCCCGCCTCGGCGCCGCCGGCCGGCGGGTCGTCCGTGATCGTGGTGCCGCCGGGGACGGAGCCGCCGTGGTCCTGGGCGAGTTCGACGGCCCGGTCGATCCATGGTCCGAGGGGGTGGTCGGCGGACTCGAAGCCGAGGATGAGCAGGTGCGAGCCGTCGTCCACGCCGGCGGCGGTGGCGGCCTCGCCGGCGTCGAGGAGGCGGCAGTTGGTGGGGAACAGACCCGACTGGCTGATCGCCCGGCAGGCCGCCACGGCGGCCTCGAAGTCGGCGAAGCGGACGCCGGCCGAGGCCTTGTGGACCGGACGGTCCTGCAACCGCATCCAGGCCTCCGTGATGATCCCCAGCGAACCCTCGGAGCCGAGGAAGAGCCCGTCCGGCGACGGACCTGCACCGGACCCGGGCAGGCGACGGGACTCGCTGATTCCCGTCGGGGTCACGACCCGCATCGACTCCACGAGGTCGTCGATGTGGGTGTAGACGGTGGCGAAGTGCCCGCCGGAGCGGGTCGCGAGCCAACCGCCCAAGGTCGAGAACTCGAACGACTGGGGGTAGTGGCGCAGCGTGTAGCCCTCGGGTCGGAGCTGGTCCTCGAGGACCGGGCCGAGCGCGCCCGCTTGGATGCGAGCGGCTCGGGACACCCGATCGATCTCGAGCACCCGGTCGAGGCGGGTGAGGTCGATGGACACCGCGCCGAGGTAGCCATCACCCACGTCCGCCTCGACGCCGCCGACCACCGAGGAACCCCCGCCGTAGGGGATGGCGGCGATGCCGGCGCCGGCGCACCAGTCGAGGAGGTCGACGACGTCGACTTCGTCCTCGGGGAAGGCCACGACATCCGGCGGGTGGGCCAGCTCGCCACGGAAGCCCCGCACGACATCTCGGTACGACTTCCCGTAGGTGTGGGCGGCCCGGTCGTAGCGATCGGTCGAGCAGACGCGTGAGACGCTCGCCGGTGGCGCGATGCGAGGCTCGGGCAGGTCGAGGTCGGCGAGCCGAGGCGCGGCGGCCACGGTGATGTCGGTGCCGAAGCGGGTGGCCATGGCCGCAGCCAGCTTCTCGGCCTGGTCGTCGCCGAGGGCTTCGTCCTGCCAGCCCCAACCCCACCAGGATCGTCGTCTGCCGTTGCCCGTCATGGGCCGACGCTAACCGGGGCCCCGTCCCTGCGCGACGGGGGGAGATCGCTACGCTGGGTCGCCGCCCCACGGCGCGGGCGAGCACCACGGCGAGGAAACGGAGAGCACCACGCCCACGTACTACGAGGTCCTCGGAGTGGCCACCTCGGCGACCCACGACGAGGTCCGCGACGCCTACCGCGCCCAGGCCCTTGCCCAGCACCCCGACCGGAAGGGGTCGGTGGATCCCGACGCCGCGGCGGAGGCGGAGTTGCGCATGCGAGTGGTCAACGCCGCCTGGCAGGTCCTGGGCGACCCCGTGAGCCGGGCGGCCTACGACGCCGAACTGGCGCGGGCACGCCGAGTTGCAGACGAAGACGACGGGACGCCGGCCGACCCGCTGCTCGCGTGGCAGGGCCCGGAGGGGGAGGAGCGCTGGCCGGCCGAGCGGCCCACCAGCGTGCTGGTGCCGCTGATGCCGCTGCTCCTGCTCGTCGGCCTCTTGCTGCTCATCGCCGTGTTCACGGCCTACGCCCGGACGGGCTGAGGGCGCGAGCGGGCCTCGAGCACCAGCCGGGTGCCGAGGTTGTCCTCGGGTGCGACCACCCAGGTGCCGTCGTCGGCCGGAGTGGCGCCGTCGAGGAGTGCGGGGTCATCGACTCCGAAGGCGATGTGGTGCAGGCGACCCGTGCGATCACCGATCCAGTCGGCGAGCGGGCCGGGGCCATCCGGCTCGAGGAGGCGGAGGCGTCCACCGCCGGGCCAGGCCAGCTCGCGCCAGCGACCGGTGCCCTCCGGAACCCGGTGTCCGTCGCTCGACCCCATGCCCTGTGCGACCTCCTCGCCGAGGAGCACGTCCTCGAAGAGCGCGCTGGCGGCGGAGAGCGACGCCACCGCGTGCGTCGTCCGGAGGAGCGCCGCCGGGCGAGTGGGGAGCCGAGGGGGGAAGTGCTCGGGTGGCGGGGGGCGTTCCCAGTCCTCGTCGTGGGACTCGGCCACCTGCACGACGATGCCGTGGGAGGCCTTCGGGTGGAGGAAGGCCTCCATCCACTCGCGGAACTCGACGTTGACGCTCACGGGCGGGTAGCCGCCGGCGGTGACCGCGTCGATGGCCACGTGGATGTCGGCCACCTTGAAGGTGAGGTGGTGGGGGCCGGGGCCACTGCGGTCGAGGAAGCGGCGCAGGAAGTCGTTCTCCGCGACGCGGTGGGGCCGCAGGATCTCGAGGTTCATGCCGGACGCGTAGCGGAGCTGGTTGTTGGCGAAGCCCACCGTGGCACCGCTCCCGAGCCACTCACCCCCGAGCTCGGCGCGGTAACGGGACCAGGCATCGCGCCGGTGCTCGGTAGCGACGGCGACGTGGTCCAGGTCGATGGTGCCGGGCATCAGGCGATGATGGACCGGTGGCGGCGCCGGTGTCGAAGTCAGACCAGGGTCGGGGCCGCGGGTGTCGGGTTAGGGTGCGCCCATGGTCCGAGCCCGGGGGATCGACCACCTCGTCCTGAACGTCGCCGACGTCGAGCGCTCGGTCGCTTGGTACGTCGAGCGCCTGGGCTTCGAGCCGCTCCGCCTCGAGGAGTGGCGACGAGGCGAGGTGTTGTTCGCGTCGGTGCGCCTCACCGACACGTTCATCATCGACCTGTTCCAGAACGAGCGCTCGGGCACGAACGTCGACCACCTCTGCCTGGTCGTCGACCCGCTGGACCTCGACGCCCTCGCGGCATCCGATGAGTTCGACGTCCACTCGGGGCCCTCCGAGGTGTTCGGCGCCCAGGGGATGGGACGCAGCGTGTACGTCCGCGATCCCGACGGCAACACCGTCGAGCTGCGCAACTACTGAAGCGTCCGGCGACGACCGCCGACGCACCGAAGGGGGACCCATGGACTTCCGCCAGACCACCGTCGCCGACCTCGCCGAGCAGGTGCGCACGAAGCAGGTGTCGTCTCGAGAGCTGACCCAGGCGGCCCTCGACCGCATCGAGGCGCTGAACCCACAGGTCAACGCCTTCGTGGCGGTGGACGGCGAGGCGGCGCTGCGTGACGCCGCGGCGGTCGACGAACTGGTGGCCGCCGGCGAAGACCCGGGCCCTCTGGCGGGGATCCCCATCGGGGTGAAGGACCTCGAGGACGCCGCCGGCTTCGTGACCACCATGGGCTCGTCCACCCGGGCTGCGGGGCCGCCCGCGGCCGGCGACTCGATCCTCGTCTCGCGGTTGCGGGCCGCGGGCTGCGTCGTCGTGGGCAAGACCAACACGCCCGAGTACGGGTGGAAGGGCGACACCTCGAACCCCACCTTCGGCGCCACCCGCAACCCGTGGGAGCTCGGGCACTCGGCGGGCGGGTCGTCCGGCGGGTCGGCCGCCGCGCTGGCCGCCGGGATGGTGCCGTTGGCGACCGGCTCGGACGGCGGTGGCTCGATCCGCATCCCCGCCGCGGTGTGCGGGCTGTCGGGCTTCAAGCCCTCGCTGGGCCGCGTCGCCGTCGGCGGTCGTCACGCCCCTAACTGGGCCGACCTGTCGGTGAAGGGCCCGATGACGGTGCGCGTGCGCGACGCCGCACTGGCGCTGGGGGCGGCCGTGGGGCCCGATCCGACGGACCTGCGCTCGCTGCCCATGCCGTCGTCGGACTGGCTCGACGGCGTCGCCTCACCGAACCCTCCCCGCAAGGTCGCGTGGTCGCCGACGATGGGCTTCTCGTCCGTGGACGATGAGGTGCGGGCGCTCTGCGAGGCGGCCGTGGCCCGGCTCGAGAGAGCCGGTACCGAGGTCGTGGAGGTCGACACCGTCTGGCACGAGGACCCGGTCGTCTCCTGGTTCGGACTCACTGCGGTCGCCACGTACCGCACGTTGCGGGACTTCGAGTGCACACCCGAGTGGGAGGGCATCGACGCGGGCCTGCGCGAGCAGATGGCCTACGGCAAGGACCACGTGGCCGCCCCCGACGTCCTCGGGGCCATGGACCTCGCCCACCGCCTGAACGTGGCCCTGGTCGAGCTCTTCCACGACGTGGACTACCTGCTCACCCCGACGTGCGCGGGCCAGACACCGGCGCCGGGGGAGTTCGGCACCATCAACGGCCACCCCGAGGTGAACTGGGTGCGCTTCACCTACGGCTTCAACATGACCCGCTCGCCCGCGGGGTCGGTGTGCGCCGGCCTGACCGCGAAGGGCTTGCCCGTCGGCCTCCAGGTGGTCGGCCCCCAGCACGCCGACGCCGGCGTCCTGCGCCTCATGGCCCTCCTCGAGGACACCATCGCCTTCGACCAGCAGGCGCCGATCGCGTAGCGGCGGCGGCTTTGGCCGTCGAGCGTTCCGAGGTCCGAGGCTCGGATGGGGTCCGCTACACCGGGCCGGCCAGGTACGTCGCCACCTGCCGCACGTACTCGGCGAAACCGTCGAGGACCGTGTCGATGGCCGCTGCGACGAGATCGGTTCGGATGTCGGTGTAGCGATGGACGAGGACGTTGCGCAGCCCGGCGGCCGGTGCCAACGCCGCGGCGAGATCCTCGGTCATGGCCCCGGACGTTGCCGCGGCAAAGAACGAGTCACGTCCCGTCTGGGGCGCTGCACCCGTTGCCCCCACGGCGACGTGAGCGTTGATGTCGACGGCGAGGTCGACGACGACCTGGATCAACCGTTCGGCGGCCGCTCGCGTCAGCGGCTCGGCCTCGAGCCGAGCGGCATCGACACCTCGAAGGCTCGCCAACTCGTCGAGCGTCTCCCGCATCGTGCGCAGTCGCGCGCCCGCCTGTTCGCGGTCGAGCGACGGAGGCGTCATCGCTTGAGTGCCTCGAGGTCGAGGTCACGGAGCCATTGGGTGTCGCGGCGTTCGGCGAGCGCAGCCATCTGGGTCGTGGAGTAGAGACCCGGTTCCGCTTCGAAGAGGGGCCTACCCACCATCGCCTCGGCACGGAGCAGGGGGCTTGCGCCGTCGATGACGGCGAGGTCGACCTTGTCGAACCCCGTGATGCGGACGAGCTCGTCGAGCAGGGCAAGCGTGTCCGGGGTGCCCGAGAACGAGACCGCGATGTCGAGGTCCGCTGGTTCGCGGTCGTGCGTCGGCCGTGCCGCGCTCCCGAAGACCCCGAGGAGTCGCACCCTTCGGGAGTGGCAGATCGCGTCGAGCTCCCCGGATTCCGCCGCGGCGAGGAGCCGCTCGACAGCTTCGCCGGCGCTGGTCACGACGGCAAGCGTACGTCGGTGGCGGTCGCCAGAGCTGGGTTCGGATCAGCGCCCTCCCCGCGCTACGCTGACCCGCCCCGGGCGATTAGCTCAGCGGTAGAGCGCTGCCTTCACACGGCAGAGGCCACTGGTTCGAAACCAGTATCGCCCACCCGGAGAACTCCCTGGTCAGGGGCCGGAAAGGCCCGACCGTGCAGTTCCCGCCACCCCAGGAGACACCCGATTTGTCCGCGGTTTGTCCGCGCCGGCGTCGCGCCCGCCGCCTGAGGCCCCCCATTTGGTCGCGGCCGCTGGCATGTTGTGTCGGTGTGAGCGATGGTGCCGCCGGGCTGTCCGGGGAGTTGTGGGACGTGGACCGCCTTGCCGCGTACCTGGGGGTGGGCCGCCGGTTCGTGTACCGGTTGACCCACGAGCGCCGCATCCGCCACGTCAAGGTCGCCAACCAGTTGCGGTTCCGCCCCGAGGACGTGGCCGCGTTCCTGGCCGACCAGACCGTCGAGCCCGACGCCGGCGAGGTGCCGCCGTCGCCGGCGCGGCGGGGTGGGCGGCCCCGCAACGAGGTGGTGTGGTGAGCGGCCGACGGCAGGTGCCGGGCGTGAAGCGCCGCGGGGCGGGCTGGCAGGTCCGCCTGCGTGGCCCCGACGGCCGCGAGGTCAGCGCCACCTTCGACACCCAGGACGAGGCCGCCGCCTGGCGGGAGGCCCGCCTCGCTGATCGCCGGCGGGGCACCTGGGTCGATCCCGGTCGCGGTCAGATCACCCTCGCCGAGTGGGTCGAGGTGTGGGGCCGGGGCCAGGTGCATCTGCGGCCCCGCACCCGGGCCCGCGACGACGCCTACCTCAAGGCGCGGACCCTGCCCGCACTCGGCGGGGTGCCAATGGCCGCGGTCACCACCGCCATGGTGGAGCGGTTCCGCGACGACCTCGTCGCCGACGGGTTGGCGCCGGCGACGGTGACCAAGCACCTGCAGATCCTCTCCAAGATCTTCGCCGCCGCGGTCGACGACGCTCGGCTGCACGACAACCCGGTCGTCGGGGTGAGCCCGCCGCGGGTGGAGTGGCCCGAGGCCCGGTTCCTGGACCTCGATGAGTTGGCCCGGCTCGAAGCCTGCTTCGACGGTCACTACCGGGACCTGGTGGGGGTCAACGCTGATCTCGGGTTGCGTATCGGTGAGCTCGCCGCCCAGCGGGTCCGTGACCTCGACCTCGAGGCCGGGTCGGTGCGGGTCCGTGAGACCGCCGGCGAGGTGCAGAAGAGCTTTGGCGACGGCCACAGCCTGGTGTTCGGCCCGCCGAAGTCGGCCGCGGGCCGGCGCACGGTGCCCACCCTCACCGACGAGTCCGCCAGGGTGCTGGCGGCCCGCATCAGCAGCCTCGGCCTGGCCTCCGACGACCTGGTGTGGGCCGGCCGGCGGGGGGCGACGTTGCGGCCGAACAACTTCCGTGACCGGTTCTGGGGTCCGGCGGTCGCCGCCGCCGGGCTGGCTCACCCGCTGCCTACCCCCCACGCCCTGCGCCACACCGCCGTGGCCCGCTGGATCGCCGCCGGCGTCACCGACGAGTACAAGCTCGCCCGGTGGGCCGGCCACACCAGCACCACCACCATCTACCGCTTCTACGGGCACCTGCTGCCCGAGGACACCACCGACCTGCGCCGCAACCTCTCCGCCCAGCGGGCGCGGCCTCAGGTTGCCTGAGGTCGGGCCGGGGCAAGGTCCACGACCACGCCGTCGTGGTCGGAGACGTCGATTCCGTGCTGGCGGCGATCGATTCCGATCGGCGGTCCCTGCGTCTCGAGTCGTGGGCTGTGGGCGATGTGATCGATGAGCGGCCGGCGCAGACCCTCGACGCGGACTGCGGTTGGCACCGAGAGCCCTTCGAGTGCAGAGCGAAGGGCGTCATGGACCCCGCCCGGCGCCATTCGACCGTGGAACCGCTGGTTGAAGTCGCCGGTGACGATGAGCGGTCCGTCGCCAGCGGCGTGGACGACCTCGGCGAGCCCGGCCAGGTAGGTGAGATGGTCCTGCCAGACGGCACGATCACGGGACCCGGTGGCGACGTGGGCCATACGCCATGGAATACAGATACCAATCACCCGGACGGGCCCCTCCGGGCTGGGTGTCGTGCCGGCGACGAACCGGCCTTGGGGCATCGCGGCGGAGCCGAGGGTGTCAACGTCGTGCCAGCCCCACCGGCTCCACAGCCCCACCTTGCGGCGATCCGGAGGGGCCGGGTACCCGTAGTCGGCGTCGGCCCACACGGCCTGCTCGGTCGCCGGAAGGCTGGCGACTCGGGCTTCGGTCAGGCACATGACATCGGGCCTGAACGAGTCGATGGCCCGTGAGGCCGCCGTCCCCTTCCGCCCGGACGGCGCGACGAACTCGAGGTTCCAGGCGAGCACCCGCACAACCCGCAGTGTGCCCGTCGGTCAGGCAAGGCGCTGGTCACAACGGCAACGTACGGTTCGGCGATGAGGATGTGGGAGGACCGGTCGGTGCTGGAGGCGGCGTCGTGGCGGCTGGCCAGCGAGCTGGTGCGGCGGCATCCCGAGACGGTGCGGCTCATCCGGGCGCATCCCGGTGGCGGCCAGTCCGATGTGTTGTGGATCCTGCCGACCGCCGGCGAGGAGGGTGACATCCGGCTCAACCGGGGTGGCACCATCCAGGTATTGGAGCGCTTCGACGGCCGTCCCGCCGATGCGTGGGAGCCGACCGAGTGGGACCACTACCTGCGGGCTGATCCCCGCGAGTTTTTGCACCGCCTCGAGGTCGCCGCCGGTCTGCCTGTGCCCCAGTCGGTACCCGCCGCCACCAACACGACCCTGACCTACCGGATCCTGGCGGCCATCGCCTCGACGGCGGTCAAGTCGGTCCACCCGATCGACATCCAATCGGGGATGATCGACACCAGCGGCTACGGCGGCGGCCCCAACGAGGCCCTGGACGGGTTCAGCGCCATCCCCGACGAGCTCCGCCGCCCGCGCCCCGACGACCTGCTCGGTCATCCTGGCTATCGGTTCTGGGTGGTAGTGCGCGACGGCGTGCCGGTCCTCGCCCTCGAGCAGCGCGAGGGGCTGGCGTGGACCCAGCATCACGATGTCGGGTTCTCGACCATGGGGCTGTACGAGGAGTCCCGCCGCCATCTGCTGGTCACCGCGCTGAAGCTGCTCCGTCGGGTCGATCACGTCTGATGCGGGTCCGGATCCACCGGGGCGCCCACGAGATCGGCGGCAACTGCATCGAGGTCGAACACGACGGTGACCGCATCGTGTTGGACCTGGGCCGGCCGCTGTCGGCGGGCTGGGACGAGGACGTGCCCCTGCCCCCCATCGGCGGGCTCGCCGAGGTGGACCCGAGGATGCACGGGGTGGTGCTGAGCCACCCGCACCTGGATCACTACGGCCTCGCCGGCCAGCTCGCGGCCGGGGTCCCCGTGTACCTGGGGGAAGAGGCGGCCCGGGTGTTGGAGGCGGCGTCGTTCTTCTCGCCGGTGAGCGGCTGCCCGCCGCTGGCCGGACACCTCCACCACCGGGTCCCGCTCGAACTCGGCCCGTTCACGGTGACGCCGTACCTGGCCGACCACTCCGCCTTCGACGCGTACTCCCTGTTGGTCGAAGCTGGCGGACGGCGGCTCTTCTACACCGGCGACCTGCGCGCCCACGGCCGCAAGGCGAAGCTCTTCGACGCCCTGGTGGCGCGTCCGCCTGCTGCTGACGTGTTGTTGATGGAGGGCACCAACGTGCGCGCCGGCGGCGACGCCGCGGTGGGATCCGAGGCGTCGGTGGAGGCGGACCTGGTGTCCACGTTCGCGGCGACGCCGGGGATGGTGGCGACGTTCTCGTCGGCACAGAACATCGACCGGCTCGTCACCGTGTACCGGGCGGCCCGGCGAGCCGGGCGCACCCTGGTGGTCGACCTCTACACGGCGTCGGTGGCCCGAGCCACCGGCCGGTCGACCATCCCCCAGCCCGGCTTCGACGGCTACGCGGTGTACGTCCCCTTCCGTCAGCGCCTCCGGGTGCTCCAGTCCGAGGAGTTCGAGCGGGTCGCCGAGATCGCGTCGATCCGCCGGTATCCCGAGGACCTCGCCACCGACCGCGGCCAGGTCGCATATCTCGGCACCTCTTCCACCCTCCCCGAGCTCATCGAAGCGGGCGCCCTGCGCGACGGTGCGGTGGTCTGGTCGCTGTGGCACGGTTACCTCGCCCAGCCCGCCGGCCAGCGGCTCCAAAGCGACCTGGCCGACGCCGGCGTGCCCCTCGTCGAGCACCACACCTCCGGCCACGCGGCCGTCGAGGACCTCCGGCGCCTCGTCGACGCCTTCTCGCTCGCACGGGTGGTGCCCATCCACTCCGAAGCCACCGACCGCTTCGCCGATCACTTCCCCCGCGTCGAGCCCCACGCGGACGGCGTCTGGTGGGAGGTGTAAGAAGATGACCGTGGCGGCGTTCGACGTGCTCGACTGGGCCCGGGCCCACGACCCCGGTGCCGACGGCCGACGGGACAACCGGCTCTCGCTGTCCTCGCGCCTGGCCCGCTTCCGCTGGGACGGGACACCCGCCGTTGCCGTGCGGGCCGGCGTGGCTCCCAAGGTCCGACTCGACGCGGTCGTCGACGCGCTCGCCTGGTACTTCGATGTCGCCACACCGACCGATGACACGCTCCATCTGCTCCTGGGCGCCGAGGACGGCGCCGACCCCGCAGCGCTGAGCGACCAGCTCGGCGCCATCGGCACTCTCGCCACCTCGATCGTCGACGGACCGCAGATCCGGGTGTGGCTGCTCGGCCCGAACGGCGAGCCGCAGCACCGACCGGTGAGGGCGGCGACATTCGACTCGTCGGTGGTTGCGCGCTGGACCGAGTGGCTGCTCACCGAGGCCAGGCGCCCGGTGAGCGGCCTCGCCCGCCACCTCGTCCAGACCGTCGACACTCCGGCCTTCGCCCTGTACCCCAAGCTGTCATCGAAGGACGAGAGCCGGCCGTGGCAGATGCGTCTCGACGGCCTCGAGATCGGCCGCATCGGCGCCGAGAGCGCCACGCTGGCGCTGGCGACGAGCGACCCCACCAAGCCCGGCGAGCCCCGGGACACCTGGCGGGACGTCGTCGGCACCGAGCCTCGGACCGTCGGTGCGGCCGATCTCGGCTCCCTGAGGGCCCTTATCGCTGAGCTGGTCGGCCGCTGGTCCGATCCCGAGCACCCGACCGCCGTGCTGCGCCACGGCCAAGCCGAACACGCCCTCGAGGCGCACCTCCTCACCGGTCGCACCCGGCTCACCAGCGCCACGGCCGGCGTGCTCAGGCCAGCCGGCCTGATCGTGTCGGGCGTGGTGCGAAGCGCCCAGTTCCCGACCCTGTGGGGCGGACCACCACGGGCCCGCTACCTGGACGCCCTCCTGGCTGATGACGCAGGGCGGCCCTGGGCCATCGAGCTGAAGGACCAGGACGCCGGCGGCGGCATGGGCGCTTATCTCCGCCACGGCATCGGCCAAGCCGTGCTCTACCGGCATTTCATCAGCGCCGCCACGGCCCTCGACCCCTACTTCGCCGAGCTCGGTCTTGGGCGGGCCGAGTGCAAGGCGGCCTTGGCCTTCCCGGCCGCTGCGCCCTCTGCTGCTGTGAAGATCGATGGTCACCGCCGGGTCGCGGCCGCCTTCGGCGTTGAGGTCATCGAGTTCCCCCGCCCCGGCCAGTAGAGCGGTGGCGCGAAGGCGGTAGCCGCCGGACGGGAGCCGCAGGTGGGTGTGCCTACGGGCCGGGGAGTCGGCCCGTGGCTTGGGCCCAGGCTTCGACATCCGGCCAGTACCAGACCTTGGCGGCCCTGAGGCGAACGACGGGCTGGGGGAAGTCCGGGTGGCGCTCCTGCCAGACGTGGACGACGTTCTGGTGGCTGAGCGAGAGGCGATGCGCGATCTCGGCGGAACCGACGAGGAGATCCACGTCGAGTCGTCGGCCCACGACGGCGGAACCTACGCGTCCGGCCAGCGGCGTGCCAGATGTTTGATCGAGGATTCGATCACCCGGTACTGTTAGAGAACGTAAACAGTAGAGGTGGGGGAGAAGGAGTCGGTACATGTCCATCACCCCGCTGGGCGCGGGTCTTCGGAAGGTCGAGGCGCTCGTGGCCGCGCTCGAGCCGGGCCACCGTGCCGTGGCCGAGGTGTTGCTCGAGTACCAGCACGAGATCGAGCTGGTCCAGCCGCACGCGTTCGGCATCCTGTTCGAACCGGCCGGCGCCTTCTCCACCTTGCAGCAACTACGGATCCGACCCGACTTCGTTCTCATCGGCCCCTTCGGTGCTGCGGCCATCGAGGTCGACGGGACCAGCCACAACGGCCGCTACGCGTCGGACCGTTCCCGCGACCGGCTCATCTTGAACAGCGGCGTGCAGACCCATCGCATCCCCATCGAGGAGACCCGAGACCGCTCCGACCTGGTCGAGGTGCTCCGTCACCCGATCTGGCAGGTGTGCGAGGTCGATGTCCGGCGCCTCGATCTGTGGTGGGACAATGCTCCCGGCCGCGGCGCCGCATAGGCGGCAGCCGGGGCTGACTCGTGTGTGGTTCAGGCCTTGTCTCTCGAGACCACGGGGTGGAGGCTCCGGTTCGCGGCCGGTTGCCACCTGAAGCGCGGGCATGAATACGCCTTCTGGTAGTTGGCCAGGTGAGCATTCACAATCCGTGCGGTCCTGGGCCAAGGATCGAAGTCCCAGAAGCCGTTCGGGTCGCTGAGCCCTCGACGCCGCCATCGGCCGTCGCCGGCGTTGAACACTGTGGGGAGGCTGGGGAAGGAGCCGCTGACCAGGCCGGGGGCCGGGAACCAGTCCATCCAGGAGGCGAGGTGGATCTGGGCTCGGGCGCGCGCGAGGTGTCGCCACATGGCGCGAACCTCGTCGCTGCTGAGGCACTCCTGGCTGAGGGCGCGGGTGTAGGTGTCGCGCAGTAGGCGGGCCTGCATCCGGTGTTCGCCCTCGATGGATTCGAGACCGCTGTTGGGAACCGCCGCGTTGACGAACACCACCATGAGGCCGGTCTCGTGCCAGTTATGGGTCATCAGCAGCCGCCCCCAGCGGCGCATCTTGAACTCGATTTCGCCGGGGTGTCGGGCCCGGGTGATCTCGATGACGATGCGCAGCCCGTCGGAGCGCAGCAGTGTGAGATCGCCACGCCATGTCTCCTTGCGCCCGAGGTGCCTGAGCAGCAGGGAAGGGCTGGACACGGATTCGGGGAACACGGCGACCACCCCGGGGATCAGCTCAAGCGCTCGGATGGCGAACTCGGCGGCGAGCAGGTCGTGGCGCACAGCGGCGCCGGCGGGGACGGGAGCGATTCCGAGGGTGACCGAGTACCGGGTCTCGTCGTCCAGTAGCCCCAGGAACGTGCGCAGCGGCTTGTCGATCCGGAGTCGGTATAGGTAGTCCGTTCGCAGGAACACCTGCTCTTTGGGGTAGTGGCCTCGTTCAACGATGCCGAGCTCGAAGAGCGGCTTGAGGATCCTCGACAGCTTCGTGAACGGGTAGCCGACGATGGCGGAGAGCTGCTTGCTCGACAGCTGGTGCCATCCGGCCAGCGCCGCCACCACACGCTGTGCGGCCAACAGCCCGGCCATCCTCCGCATCAGCGTGGTGTCGGTCGAGAAGTCAGGGACCTTTCTGGTGCCGACCGGGTCGCCTGGTGGGCTCGGCTCGATCTTCCAGTGGCACCACCAGGGACCGCTGCCTTCGAAGATCCCTGGTGCGTAGAAGGGGTCGTCGCGTTCCCACAGGTTCAGGTGGGCCCCGGTGCTGGCGCGGGCAAGCGGGCGAAGCGGCAGCGTCGCTTTGTCCCCGACCGTGAAGTCCTCGATGCGTCGGCTCATGGTCCGTGAAGATGCCGCGCCAGCGACCAAAGACATGTTGGACGGACCACTGCCCCCGGATGTCCCGCGGGTGGAGAAGGACTGGGAGTAATCGAAAGTTCCTCTTGGTCGGGTGGGCGGGCGGGGTAGACGATTTAGACGCATAGCACCGACGGGGGCTTTGGCCCGGGAAAACGCGGATTCGGTCCAGCGCGGGTACCCCGTGGTTTTCGGTGGGGCGGGGGGCGGGTTGCCCGGCGAGCGGGTCCGGCCTGGCCCCGGTGTGCGTGATCGGTGGTTGCTGCTGGTCAGGGAGGGTCCGTGGGTGGCCGCTGGTGCGGACGTTCGGGGTGGTTGCTGGGTCGTTCCGAATGGCCGTGGCTGGGCAACTGGTGGTGCCGGGGGTGCAGGTGGTGTTGGGACGTGTCGTTGCCGTTCCGAGTCGTGTCGTTGTCGTCGCCAGGCAGGTGCAGGGTCAGGGTGAGGGGCATCAGGCCCGGAAGGCCAGGGCGGTCGTGGAGGGCATCAGGCCGAGGGCGATGACGAGGAAAGGCAGCGGGGCGGAGGCGGGAGAAGTCAGACGACGGGATCGGGGGCCACCGGTTTCCGCCAGCACCGGAGCGGGAGACTTCGTGGCCGGACCGGAGGTGGCCGAGCGTCGACTGGCCGCCGCCCTTCATCTTGGGGCGTGCTCGTCCGTTCGGAGTCGGGATCTCGACATCGGAAGCCGTGGGCCGAGGGGTGTTGGAGCACCCCCCGTTCGCCTTGGCCGACCGTCGGTTGTCGTGTCCGGACCCTGATTGTTGGCGCCGCATGCGGCGTACTCCGGAAACGTCTCGGCATCACGTCAGTCCCCGCCGCTGCGTTGCAGCCAGCACCCGGAAGGCGGTCCCACGAGCCCCAGGCGCGGGCAGGCGGAGGTGGTGCAGGCATCTGGCAGGGATGTCGAGGCGGGCACCACCGTCCATGAGAGCTCGAGGCGATTCGTGTCGTTCGGTTCGTATTGCTCGGATCGCTGCGGGCGGTCCGTTGGCGTTGCCTGCCGGGCCGGGGCCGTGACGGACGTTGTGGTCGTGGCGTGCGGCTGAGCGTCGGCGGGACTGACGTGTCGGGAGCGCGCCGGGCGACGGGACGGGCAGTGCACCCCAGGTCCTCGGCGAGAGCGGCACCAGCGGTCGGCTGGGCAACATCGGCAACCCGGCGACGCATGAGGTCCCTGGCGGGCACGACGCCCCTGTGGGCCGCCGTGCCCGCCGGGTGCGAACAGAGGCTGAGTCGGCCCAGCGCGGAGCATCCGGCACCCAGCGCACGCGGGGGATCATCAAGACCGTGGGACCCCTGACTGCCGCGTCCGCCGCGACGGTGAGGCTCTTTGTTTCGGGGGTCATGGGGGGTGGGTCGGGTGGGCGCTCTCGGGCGGGGGCTCGTCGGGCAGGGATCTGGCCGGCGGGTGCATGATGGGGTGGTGGGGGAGCGGACGGTGAGCGGGTGACCGAGGACGAGTTGTTGGCTCGCCTGGCGTCGTTGCGCACGGCGCCGCTGGCGAGCGGGCGGCGGGCGCCGCACAAGCCGCTGCTGTTGTTGTTCCTGCTCGGGCGGCTGCAGGCCACGGGGTCCTCGGCGGTGAGCTACGCGGAGGCGGAGGAACCGGTGAGCGTGCTCATCGACGAGTTCGGTCCGCCGGCGCGTTCTCGGCGGCGGGCGGCGATGCCGTTCTTCCATCTCGAGGGGGATCTGTGGGACCTCGAGGGCGACCCGGGCGTTGAGCTGACCGACCAGGCGGGCCGGTTGGCGAAGGCCCGGGCGCGGGGCCGGTTGCGTCCGGAGGTCGAACAGCTCTTGAGGCGCCCGGAGGTGCTGTCGAGGGCGGCGCGGCTGTTGTTGGAGGACCACTTCACCGACAGCTACGTGGACCCGATCACCAGCGCGGTGGGCCTCGACCTCGACGCCGATCTGGAGGCGGGTCTGGTCACGCGGGTGTCGGTGGTGCGGCACCGGGATCCGGCGTTCCGGGAGGCGGTGCTGGCCGCCTACGGGTTCACGTGCGCGATGTGTGGGTTCGACGGCCGGCTGGGCCGCGACCCGGCGGGGATCGAGGCGGCGCACGTGCGTTGGCACGGCCACGGCGGCCCGGACCGGGTCGACAACGGCCTGGCATTGTGCAGCCTGCACCACACGCTGTTCGACCTGGGTGTACTGGGGGTCACCAGCGATGACCGGGTCCGGGTCTCGCCCCGGTTCGTGGGCACGTCTGAGACTGCCCGGACCCAGGTGCACGGCCTCGACGATCAGCCGCTGCGGAACCGCCAACCCGGCCGCCCGGGCCCCGACCCCGGCAACGTGGACTGGCACACCGCCGAGGTGTTCAAGTCGGTCCCTCTCGCTGCCTGAGCGGTTGAGCCGACGGTGCTGGCCACCTTCTGTTGAAGCGCCAAGTAGGTTCCAGCGGGCGGGGGAGTCCGGTAGCGGAAGGGCCGGGTCCGGGTCACGGCTTCCTCGTACACCCATCTGTCTGACTCCCGTCCCCAAGGCCGTGTATGTCCGTCACCTTCGAAGAGCTCGACGCCGGCAAGCGCCTCGCCGGCGTCATCGCCGACGGCGAGGTCACCGTGGTGGCGGTCGAGGTCCACGGGGCGACGTCGGCGACGCTGACGTACCGGGCGGGTGACGGCCGGCTCGGTGAGCGGATCGTCACGGTCGACGACCTGGCGGGCATCAGCGAGGTCTCGCAGCGGCGGTGGACCTTCGACGCCGACGGTGCCATGTTCCGGCTGGCGTCGGAGGCCCGTCGGATGAAGTGGGCGCATCTGGCTGATCCGTTCGCGGCGGTCGACACGTCGAACATCGAGCCGTACCCGCATCAGATCGATGCCGTCTACAACCGGTTCCTCGAACAGCGGCCCCTGCGGTTCCTCCTGGCCGATGACCCTGGGGCGGGCAAGACGATCATGTCGGGCCTGCTGATCCGCGAGCTCATCATGCGGGGGGACGTCGGCCGCTGTCTGATCGTGGCGCCGGGGAGCCTGGTCGAGCAGTGGCAGGACGAGCTGTGGGAGAAGTTCGGTCTCGACTTCGGGCTGATGTCTCGGGCGGCCGTGGAGAGCTCGCGGACCGGCAACCCGTTCCTCGAGAAGAACTTCCTGATCGCCCGGGTCGATCAGCTGGCCCGGGCCGAGGACTTGGTGGCCAAGCTCGAGGTGACGGACTGGGACCTGGTCATCGTCGACGAGGCCCACAAGATGTCGGCCCACCAGTACGGCAACGAGCTGCGCAAGACCAAGCGGTTCGCTCTCGGCGAGGTGCTGCGGGACCACACCCGCCACCTGCTGCTCCTCACGGCCACCCCCCACAACGGCAAGAACGAGGACTTCTTGGCGTTCATGACCCTGATCGATCCCGAGCGGTTCGCCGGGCGGCTCCGCCACGACGACCTGCCCGAGGTCGACGACGTGATGCGTCGACTGGTCAAGGAGAACCTTCGCACCTTCGAGGGCAAGCCCATTTTCACGAAGCGGTACGCCCACAGCCTCAACTTCGAGCTGTCGGGCCCCGAGACCGAGCTGTACGAGGCGGTAACCGACTACGTGCGCACCGGCATGAACCGGGCGGCGCGCATGGCCGAAGAGGGCGACAAGCGCAAGGGCATCATCGTCGGCTTCGCCCTTGCCGGCCTGCAACGCCGCCTGGCGTCCTCGCCCGCGGCGATCTACCACTCGCTGCGCCGTCGCAAGGAGCGGCTGGAGAAGCAGGCATCCGAGCTGCGCCGCCTGGCTGCATCCGGCGAAGCCGTCCCGGTCGTGGACCTCCCCCGTGGCGTGAAGATCGCCGACCTCGAGGATTTCGACTTCGACGACTACGACGACGAGGAGCTGGAAGAGCTCGAGAACGTCGTGATCGACGCAGCCACCGCGGCGGCGACCGCGGACGAGCTCGAGGCGGAGGTCCTGGAGCTCGCCGACCTGGTCGCCCTGGCCGACGCCGTCCGCGCCAGCGGGATCGACACCAAGTGGACCGAGCTGCGGGACTTGCTGCGTTCGGGCCAGTTCCGGGCCGGCGACGCGGCCAGCAAGCTCATCGTGTTCTCCGAGCACAAGGACACCCTCACCTACGTCGCCGAGCGCATCGCCGCCGAGCTGGGCCGCCCCGAGGCGGTGGTGACCATCCACGGCGGCATCAAGCGTCACGACCGCCGGGACATCCAGGACCGGTTCCGGGTCGATCCCACCGTCCAGGTCCTGGTGGCCACCGACGCCGCCGGCGAAGGCGTGAACCTCCAGGTCGCCAACATGATGGTCAACTACGACTTGCCCTGGAACCCGAACCGGATCGAGCAGCGGTTCGGCCGCATCCACCGGATCGGCCAGGAACGCCCCTGCCATCTCTGGAACCTCGTCGCCTACCAGACCCGGGAGGGCCAGGTCTTCAAACGGCTCTTCGACAAGATCGAACAGCAGCGAGGCACCTACGGCGATCAGGTCTATGACGTGCTCGGCGACTCCCACATCAACACCTCGCTCCAGGACCTGTTGATCCGTGCCATCCGAGAGGACCACGACCCCGCCCACGCGGCGTACATGAACGAGGTCATCGAGAGCGAGATCGGCCCGCAACTCGAAGAGGTCCTCGCCGAGCGGGCCCTCGTTGCGGGCCTCGCGGATCCGATGGCCAACGACAAGATCCGCCAGGTGATGGAGCGGGCCCGGGCCCGCAAGCTCCAACCATGGTTCGTCGAGGCTTTCTTCACCGCCGCTCTCCAGCTCTACGGCGGTCGCATCACCGGACGCGAACCAGGCCGTTTCGAGATCACCCGGGTCCCGGCCGCCATCCGTTCCCACACCGACCCAACCCTCGGACCGGTCCACGACCGCTACCACCGGGTCACCTTCGACAAGCGTTGCGTCCATCTCGACGGCGCCGACCGGGCCGAGCTCATCTCGCCCGGAACGCCGATCCTGGCGGCGGTGGTCGAGAAGGTGCTCGCCGACCACGGCGACACCCTCCACGCGGGAACCACTCTCGTCGACACCGAGGACCCCGGCACCGAACCCCGCCTCCTCGTCTACCTCGACCACACCGTCACCGATGGCCGTCACCTCAACGGGCAACGCCAGGTCGTCTCCCGCCGCTTCCAGTACGTCGAGATCGACGCCGACGGCAACACCACCGACCCCGGCGGCGAGCCCTACATCGACTACGCGCCCCTCGCCGACGACCAACGGGCCCTGCTCGACGGCCACATCGACACAGAGTGGGCCGACGCCACCGCTGAGTCCACCGCTCGGGCCTGGGCCATCGAGCACCTCGCCACCCCGCACTTCGACGAGATCGCCGCCATCACCAACGAACGAGTCGCCAAGGTCCGCGCCGCCGTGCGGGAGCGACTCGAATCCGAGATCCGTTACTGGGACCAGCAGGCCGAAGAGCTCAAGGCCAAGGAGTTGTCCGGCAAGAAGCCCAAGATCAGCTCTGGACGGGCCCGAGCGCGGGCCGATGAGCTGGAAGCTCGCATGGCCCGGCGGCGCCTGGACCTCGACAAGCAGGAGAACCTCCACAACAACCCGCCCACCGTGGTCGCCGCCGCCCTCGTCATCCCCCATGGCCTCCTCGACGCCCTCGCCGGCCAACCCCCCGACCCCGAAGCGGCCGCCGACAAGATGGAGACCGACCGACGAGCCGTGGACGCCGTGGTCGCCGCCGAACGTGCCCTGGGCCGCAACCCCGAGCCCCAGCACCACAGCAACCCCGGCTACGACATCCTCTCCATCGACCCCGTCACCGGGACGAACTACTTCATCGAGGTCAAGGGCCACCTACCCCGCACCCCCGAGATCAGCGTCAGCGCCGCGCAGGTCCAGAAAGCCAAGGGTGACCCCGAGCATTGGCGCCTTGCCGTCGTCGCCGTCCCCGACGACCCCGACGGCGAACCAACGGTGAGCTACCTCCTCGAGCCGTTCCGGGACGTCACTCTCCACTTCGCCCAGACCAAGGTGCCGTTGAACGTCACCCAGCTACTCCAAGCCGCCGGAGATCCTGCATGACCGACTACAAGCCCAAGCTGATCGAGGTCGCCCTTCCGCTGGCGGTGATCAACGCTGAGGCGGCTCGTGAGAAGTCGATCCGACACGGGCATCCTTCGACGCTGCACCTCTGGTGGGCGCGTCGGCCGCTCGCTGCTGCGCGAGCAGTGGTCTGGGCGTCCTTGGTCGACGATCCCTCGGGTGACGAGTCGCTCACTTCCGACCAGCAGGATGTGGAGCGCCAACGGCTGTTCGGGATTCTGGAGCGGCTGGTGAAATGGGAGGCGTCCAACGACCCGAACGTGCTCGCTGAGGCCAAGGCCGAGATCGACCGCTGCTACCCCGACGGTCCGCCGCCCATACTTGACCCGTTCGGTGGCGGCGGAGCGATCCCGCTCGAGGCCCAGCGGCTCGGCCTCAGGGCGCTGTCTGGAGACCTGAACCCGGTTGCAGTCCTAATCCAGAAGGCCATGATTGAGACCCCGCCTCGGTTCGCGGGCCGACCACCGGTACATCCGGACCTCCACAACACTCTCGGCGGCTGGGAACGAGCTCAAGGCCTTGCCGCCGACATCGAAGCCTATGGCCGATGGATGCGTGACGAAGCTGAGCGCCGGATCGGGCATCTCTACCCGAAGGCCAGAGGGCCGGAAGGCGAGGGGCTCACTCCGATCGCCTGGATCTGGGCCCGGACTGTTGAATCACCGGACCCGACGTGGAAGGGGCATGTGCCTTTGGTGGCATCGTGGATCCTTGCCAACAAGAAGGGCAAGCCCCTGGTCTGGATCGAGCCGGTCGTCGACCGCTCAGCCCAGACGGTGAGCTATGTGATCCGAGAGGGTGGCGCCCCGACATGCGAGCGAACCGTCGAGCGGGGTAATGGGACTTGTATTGCTACTGGGTCAGCAATCACCGGCGATTACATCAAGGAGCAGGGCCGCAGCGGTCGGCATGGGGCGCAACTGCTTGCGGTCGTAGCTGAGGGGCCGAGGTCGCGCACCTATCTTGCTAGCTCTGACGAGCAAGTCGAGGCGGCGGCCTGCGCGATGCCTGATTGGCTCCCCGCTGGCCACATGAGTGACCACCCCCAGTACATGGGGACACACCGCTATGGCCTTGATGAGTGGTGGAAGCTGTTCAGCCCGCGTCAGCTGGTCGCGCTGACGACATTCTCGGACCTGCTTTGTGATGTCCGAGAGCGGGTGAGGGAGGACGCCTTGGCCGCGGGATCAACCGACGACGACGTCCGGTTACGTGACAGCGGATCAGGCGCGGCCGCATACGCGGATGCCGTTGTCACCTACCTGGCGTTCGCTATCGACAAGTCCGCCGACTACTGGTCCACCACCTGTAGTTGGCACAACACGGGAGAGAAGATTCGTAACACGTTCGGCCGCCAGGCCATCCCCATGACCTGGGACTGGGCGGAGACCAATCCGTTCTCGTCATCGACAGGCAACTGGATGGCGATGGTGGATTGGGTGCGCAAGGCCGTCGAGCATCTTCCGGCAAGTGGGGTAGGCGAAGTGGTGCAGCGCGATGCCCGAGCTCGTGTACACGAGTTGCCCGGAGTCTCAGTGTCGACAGACCCGCCCTACTACGATGCCGTGCCGTACTCCGACATCTCGGACTTCTTCTACGTGTGGCTTCGGAAGAACCTGGGTGATGTATGGCCCGACGAGTGCGCGACCTTGCTGACACCAAAGTCTGAAGAGATGGTTGCGGACGTTAAGCGCTTCGGTGACCGGTCGGGCGCAGAAGAGCATTTCGAGTCCGGGATGGCCTCATTCATGGCCGAGGTGGCCGCCTCGCAGTCCGCTGATACACCCGCCACGATCTACTACGCCTACAAGGCGACCGAAACCAAGGACGGCGAGGTCCGCTCGACAGGGTGGTCGACTTTCCTGCAAGCTGTACTCGACGCAGGTCTCCTGGTGACGGCGACGTGGCCAGTGCGAACAGAGCTAGCTAACCGCATGCGTGGTCTCGGGGCCAACGCCTTGGCCTCCTCGATCGTGCTGGCGTGCCGACCTCGCGATTCGGCGGCCCCGCTCGCATCGCGCGGCGAGTTCGCCGCTGCGCTGCGCGACGAGTTGCCGGAGGCGGTGCGGACGCTGCAGTCGGGGAACATCGCTCCGGTCGACATGTCCCAGTCAACGATCGGTCCCGGGATCAGAGTGTTCTCTCGGTACGGGAAGGTTGTAGAGGCTGACGGGTCGGCGATGTCCGTCTCTACGGCGTTGTCGATCATCAACGACGTGCTCGGCGAGGTGCTGGACGGCGAGGAGGCCGAGCTGGACGCGGACACCCGTTTCGCGTCGACCTGGTTCGCTCAACACGGCTACAACCCGGCAGGTTCGGGCGAGGCGGATGGGTTGGCCCGGGCCAAGAACACATCGCTGGGTGGGATCCAGGATTCGGGGATCGGCGAGGCTCGGGCCGGGAAGTTCCGGCTCTACGAGCGTTCCGAGCTCGACCCAGAGTGGACGCCGGTCGCTGACGACCGGCTGACGGTGTGGGAGGCGACGCAGCATCTGGTTGCGGCGCTGGAGCGGTCGGAGTCGGAGGCAGCTGCGTTGCTGCATCAGCTTGGCGGGTATGCCGACCGTGCGCGGCAGCTCTCCTACGTGCTGTTCCAGAAGGCGACTGAGAACGGGTGGGCCGACGAAGCCGGCGCCTACAACACATTGATCACCGCTTGGCCGGCGTTGCAGGCCATGACCGGTGGCGACGACAGCCAGCAACAGCTCCTGTGACGACGAACGGCGGAGGTCCCCAGCCATGGTGATGGCGAACACCGAGCGCATCTCGAAGGCGCTCGACCTTCTCCGCGACGGGCTCGCGCCCAAGTGCGAGGAGACCTGGCAGGGCTTCTACGGCGACGATTGGCTCGAGAAGGTCAACCAGCAGCTGCACAACCCTGAGCGGTCGCCCAGCACAGCTGACGTGGCGTTCTTGTTCAAGGGGATGAAGGCGACGTGGAACGAGCTGTTCGGCCACGGGTTCGCCCCGGCGATCCGCTCGCTGGTGTTCGAGCTGTCCGACGTGCGCAACAACTGGGCACATCAGGGGTCGTTCTCGACTGACGACGCCGTGCGGGCCCTGGATTCGATGGAGCGGGTGCTCGAGGCGTTCGGCAACGCCGATCAGCGGCAGGAGATCCGGACGCTGCGGCGGGACCTCATGCGCCAGATGTTCGACGAGGAGTCGCGTTCGGAGCGCCGCAAGACCGCGGCGAAGCCCACTGAGGGCCAGCCGCAGGCCGGGCTGACACCGTGGCGGGAGATCATCACCCCTCACGCGGACGTGGCGTCGGGGCGGTTCGACCAGGCCGAGTTCGCCGCGGACCTGTTCGAGGTGGCCGCCGGGTCCGCGGATGAGGAGTACCAGGACCCCCGGGCGTTCTTCGCCCGCACCTACCTGACCGAGGGGCTTCGGGATCTGCTGGTGGGTGCCGCCCGCCGCCTCTCCGGTGACGGTGGTGACCCGGTGATCGAGCTGCAGACCAACTTCGGTGGCGGCAAGACCCACAGCATGATCGCCCTCTACCACCTGGCCTCCGGTGCGTCGGCCAAGGACCTGCCGGGGGTGGCAGAGGCGTTGGCCGAGGAGAAGGTCGAGCTGCCGGCGAAGGTCAGCAGGGCGGTGCTCGTGGGCCAGATGATCTCGCCGTCGGCGCCGGAGCCGGCGGAGAATGGCATCGACCTACACACGCTGTGGGGTCACCTCGCCTATCAGCTGGGCGGCAAGGCTGGCTATGAGCTGGTCCGCACCGACGACGAGGCCGGCACCAACCCCGGCGCGGCGCTCAGGACGCTGTTCCAGCAGTTCGGTCCGGCGGTGGTGCTGATCGACGAATGGGTCGCGTACGCCCGTCAGCTCCGCGACGGTGGCGAATCCGACCGGCTTGCCGGCGGTGACTTCGACACCCAGTTCACCTTCGCCCAGGCCCTGACCGAGGCGGCGTCCGCCGTGCCCAACGTGGTAGTGCTGGTGTCGATCCCGGCATCAGACATCGAAGTCGGCGGTGACCGTGGCAAGACCGCCCTCGAGAAGCTCAAGAACGTCGTGACCCGCAAGGCCGCCCAGTGGCAGCCGGCGTCACCGGACGAGTCGTTCGAAATCGTGCGCCGGCGGCTCTTCGACCCGATCCCCGACGACAAGGCCAAGGTCCGAGACGGGGTGATCAGGGCGTTCGCGGAGATGTACCGCACCCAGACCGCCGACTTCCCCTCAGGGGTCTCGGAGGCCGAGTACCGGCGGCGGATGGAGCTGTCCTATCCGATCCATCCGGAGCTGTTCGACCGGCTCTTCGGTGACTGGTCGGCGCTGGACAAGTTCCAGCGGACCCGCGGGGTGCTGCGGCTCATGGCGCTGGCCATCTCCCAGCTGTGGCAGCGGGGGGACCAGTCGCTGCTGATCATGCCGGGCAACCTCCCCATGGACTCGGGGGCGTTGGTGAGCGAGATGAAGAAGTACCTCGAGGAGGGGTGGGACCCGGTCATCAAGTCCGACGTCGACGGGGAGAACGCGCTGCCCCTGCGTATCGACAAGGAACAGAAGCACTTCGGGCGGATCTCGGCGACCCGTCGCGCCGCCCGCACCGTGTACATGGGATCGGCCCCCCGCCCCGACGGCTCCCGTGGCGTCGACCTCAAGTCGGTGGTACTGGGCTGCGCTCAGCCCGGCGAGCCCGTCGCCCAGTTCGCCGACGCCCTGAAGCGCCTGTCCGGGCAGGCCACTCACCTCTACGTCGACGGCGCCCAGTACTGGTACTCGCTGCAACCCAATGTCACCCGCGTTGCCGCGGATCGGGCCGCCTCGAACTACAGCGACCGTGACGCCGACGACGAGGTCAAGCGCCGCATCGGCGCCCAGGGCGATCGGGGGGACTTCACCGCGATCCAGGTCTTCGCCGAGGGCCCCGGCGATGTCCCCGACGACGATGACGGTGTCCGCCTCGTTGTTCTCGCCCCAGACGCCACCCACTCGGCCAACGACGACAACTCACCCGCGGTCGTGCTCGCCGACCGCATCCTGGGCCAACGAGACGGCGGGCCACGGCTGAATCGGAACCTGCTGGTGTTCACCGCGGCTGCCGCCAATCGGCTCAGCGAGTTGCGGGCGGCTACCCGCCTCTACCTGGCGTGGTGCTCCATCGTGGAGGACCACGTCGCCCTCGATCTGACGGCTCACCAGAAGAAACAGGCCGAGAGCAAGGTGTCCGAGACCTCCCAACAGGTCGACAGCCTCATCGCTGAGACCTTCACGCAGGTGCTCACCCCGAGCCAGCAGCCCGGCACATCCACCATCACCTGGCAGACCACCAAGGCCACCTCCGCCGGCGACATCGGCGCCCGGGTGACCAAGAAGCTCGCCACCGAGGAGAAGCTCATCGCCACCTACGGCGGGGTGCGGGTCAAGATGGACATCGATCGTTACGACCTGTGGAGCGACCGCCACGACATCAGCGTGGGCGACCTCTGGGCCACCTACGCCCGCTACCCCCACATGCCCAGGGTGGCGTCCTTCGCCACCCTGGCGCGAGCGGTCAGCGACGGCACGTCGAACATCAACTGGGCCGCCGAGACCTTCGCCTACGCCGAAGCCCACGACGGCACCGGCTGGGTAGGGCTCAGCGTCGGCCAGCACGTCACCCCTGCGGTCAGCGGCCTGATCGTCGACCCGGCCCACATCCCCGCGGCCGAACCCGAGGGCGGCGACGGCGATGGCGGACCTGGCGGCGACGGTGGCGACGGTGGCGACGGCGAAGGGACCGGCACCGGCACGACGGGCAAGGGGGGAACCACACCGCCGGGTGGGGGAGACGGGTCAAGTGCGTCGCAGTTCTACGCACTGTTCAAGCTCGACCCGATCCGGGGCATCAAGGAGCTGGGCGAGATCCTCGAGCACGTCACCGCACGGCTCGGCCCCGACGTCGAACTGTCCCTCGAGGTCCGCGCAACCAGCAGCGATGGCTACGACGACGGCACCCAACGCATCGTCTCCGAGAACGCATCGAACCTCGGCGCCGAAGCGGCGGAGTTCGAGTAGGGCACGGGGCTGGTCGAGTCGTGACAGGGGATCGGGCTCGTCGGATCGAGACGCCAGATGATGTGCTCACCGTCCTCGAATCCGGCCACGCAACCTTCCGCGAGTGGATCGACTGCATCGAGACGAGCCGGCGTCACCATCGCTGGGACCTCGTCGACCGTGTCGGCCATGAGGTCCTCCGCGACGTGGTCGCCAACCCCGCGACCCGCATCCCGACCCTCGAAGAGGCCGTCCGGTCGGTCGCCAAGGCCTACATCGACCGCGTCGCCCACCTCGAGGACCTCTCGGCCGCAGCGGCCAGCGCCATTGCCGCGCTTCAGTCCGCCAGGCATGAGCTGCCGGGCTCGACCATGGCATCGAACGCGCTCGACGGGGAGATCGACTGGCTCGACGAGCTTCGACTGCTCGCGTCAGACCCGAGCCCGCCAACGCTGACGAAGCTCTGTCGCCGACTTCGCGAGATCGGTCGATCGGACCTCGGTGCCGACGCCGCCCGTCGGGCCCTGAGCCAGGAACCGGACAGCGTCCCCGCCATGACAACCCTCGCCGCCGCTCTCCTCGATCAGGAGAAGACCGACCTAGCGATCGCAACAATCTCCAAAGCGTGGGACCTCGACCCGTCGGCGTACGTCGCCAACACCTTCAGCCGAGCGCTGCTGGCGAACGGCCGACTCGACGAGGCCTACGGCATGGCGCATCGGGCGTTCGACTTGGATCCCGGCCCAGTGTCGCAACACACACTGCTCGCCGCCGCAGCAGCTTCCCCGGACCCCGCTGCAATCGAGGATGTCCAAGCGCTCATCAGCAGATGCGGTACCGGCGGCGACGGCAACGATCTCCGCGATCGCCGGTACATCGAACTCCTGGCGGCCGAGGCGCTGGTTGAATCAGGTCGCCTCGACGAGGCGGAGCGGATGGTCAATCAGCTGCTCGCTGACCCGGAGGGGTGGAAGGCTCGGATAGAGCAGCTCCGCAATCGCATCCGGTACCTCCGACGAAAGCAGCAAGGCGAGCTCGGATTCGGATGACGCAGTCAGCAGCCGGTAGCCACAGGACGAGCCGGGCAGCGCCTTGGTCTGGACGAGCACGATGGGCCCATCCGTGACCGGTCTCGAGAGGGCCGATGCTGTGAAGCCCAGCTTGATCGACCGCCTCCGAGATGACGAGATCGCGTCGATCCGATCCGAGGTCGCCGCCGGACGGCGAGACCACATCCTGAAGTCGCTCGACGAGCGAGGGCGGGCCCAGGAGCTCGTCCGGCAGCAGTACTCGGGTCGCTACCCGTTCGAACTGCTGCAGAACGCCAACGACGCCGCCGGAGACGCCGAGCGGGCCGGTCGGGCGCGATTTGTCCTCACCGACACTGCTGTCATCGTGGCGGACAACGGCGCAGGGTTTGGTGAGGACCAGATCCGGGCGATCTGCGGGCTCGGGCGTTCCTCGAAGGATCCACGCAAGTCGGTGGGCTACAAGGGTCTTGGATTCAAGTCGGTCGGAGAGATCACCGCTCAGCCGCAGATCTTGTCGAACGGCGTCAGCTTCCAGTTCGACGATCTGCGGGTTCGCGAAAGCGTCGAGCATGCGGCGGGCGCCCTCGGCGAGGGCCAGCGGCTGCCGGTCTACGCCTTCCCGTTTCCCGTGGGCCAGCGCGAACTGGGTCGCGATGTGGACATCGTCGAGGAGGCCCGTCGAGACGGCTTCACGACAGTCATGCGACTCCCGCTGAAACCTGAGGTGTCACGTCTCGACGTGGAGCGACACCTCGTCGAGAGCCTCGTGCCTCGGCTGCTGCTGTTCCTGATGTCAATCGAGGAACTCGAGTTGCGAGGGACTGGCACCGACTTCGTGTCGGTCATCAGCCGAGACGTCGGGCCCGTGAGCGAGGAGGTACTTCTCGAGACCAACGGCGACGTCGAGCACTGGATGGTCTACCGGGAATGGAACGCCGTCGATCGGGATCTGGTGACCCCGCTCGGTGACGCGTGGGCGGAGGTCGAGCGCGTCCAGGTCGCTGTAGCCGTCCCACTCGACGCAGCGGGTGCGCCGAGCACGGACCGACAGTTTCCTCTCCATGTCTACTTCCCGACGGAGGAACGGACTGGGCTGCCGGTGATCGTGCACGGCGACTTCGCGCTGCAACTCGACCGACGGCAGCTCGCGACGAGCCCAGAGACGGTGCCCTACAACGAGCACCTGATCCAGACGGCCGCGACGTTCTTCGCGTCCACGGTGGCGGCTGACCTCGCGGCTCGCTTCCCCGGCACGGCGGCGAGTGCGGTGGCCGTGACGCCTCGGGCTGCCGCGACCGGGCTCGGCGCGGTGTGCGTCGAGAAGTGCGCGTCGGCACTTCGCGGGGTTCGGTTCCTCGCCGCAGTGGATGGCAAGCCTCGACTCCCGGCGGAAGCCCTCCTCCTTCCTTCGGGTGTCTCGGACCCCGATCGGGCGCACCGATACCTCGACCTCGGCGGTCACGCCCGCGTGTTGGTCCCGGCCATCGAGAGCGACATGGTCATCCGGGAGTTCCTCCAGACGACGCTGGAGGTCGAGGAGTGGCCACTCGACGAGACCTTGAGCCACCTGCGGCTACCGGACCAGGGCGAAGACCAGGGCTTCTACGAGATGCTCGTGGACTGGGCCGAAGGCCACGGCAGGCGGACCTTCGTCGACGTGCTGGCGTCCGCTCCCTGTGTGCGGACGACGACAGGAGCAGTCATGGCCCCTGCCGACAAGGTCTTCTTCCCCCGCCGGCGGGACGATGTCGCGATCCCCGCGGACCTGCCCGTGCCCATCGCTTTGCTTCCGGAGGTCGATGGCTTACACGCCCTCCTTGATGACGCAGGGTTGCAGGACTTCGAGTGGCGCGAACTCATGCGCGATTACCTCCTACCGATCCTCACGGACCCGGAGACCGACGCCAACCTGCGAGCGAGTGCGACCAACGGCCTGCGCGCGTACTACGAGAGTCAACGCACCGGAGACCCCGTCCTCCAGCGTCGCATCCGCGACACGCTCCTCGAGGCCAGGACGGCGGACGGCGACGTGATCGGACTGCGGCCCGCAGGCGAGATCTACTTCGGCAGTGACTGGACGGGGAACGAATCCCTCGAACGGATCTACGGGCCATTCAACCAGGCCGAGTTCCTCGCTGCGCAGCCGCCAAACGACGGTGACCAGCGCGCAGACGAAATGACCTTTCTGTCGTGGGTCGGCGTAGCTGGCCACCCGCGCGTCATCGAGGTGCGCGCCGAACAACGCGACACCTACATGACCCACGGGCTGAGGCGGCATCCACACCGAAACCTGGGGCAGGTGTGGGACGACTGGTGGGCCAGCCCCGGGGTCGACGCAGCCCGGCGCTGCGAACAGGGCCATCCTGAGAGCCAACAGCTTCGGATGTCGTACGCGCTGGACCGCCTCGCCGAACTGGCAGCAACTCAGGACCGGGGGCGGCTGCAACTTCTGTGGGAGGAGCTCGCCAGCAGGTGGGGGGAGGTCTACGCGCCTGCCACCCGTGCGGTCTTCCATTGCCAGAACACCGGCCACAACGGCGAACGAGACCGAATCGCGCCGTCGCTGCTCCGGCACGTGTTGACCCGTCTGCCATGGATGCCCGGCCTCAAGGGCGAGGACCAGGCCTTCGTTCGGCCGGCTGACGCTTGGCGGGTGGCCTTCGACACGCCCCGTTGGGTCGTCCGGCGTGTTCCCATCCTCGACCCGCGGCTGACCGCCGTCGACGGAGGCGTCGCCCTTGCTGTTGCACTCGGCGTGACCGACGCCGCGCGACCACGCGTTCAGGATCTCGTCGCGCTGCTTGTCGGTCTTGCCGACGAACACGCCGCGTCGAAGGAATCGACGAGAGAACTGCATCGCGCTGCTCGTTGGGCCATGCGGACCCTCAACGACGTTTGAGCATCCCCCCGTTGGGCGGACACCTCATATAGGAGGAAGTCCATGTCCAACA
>OBLX010000025.1_pt1 | contig 86819 bp, 89 predicted proteins | sample 1519811 | NCBI WGS metagenome assembly OBLX01 (sample SAMEA3991476, study PRJEB22521) | metagenome | biome: anthropogenic terrestrial biome; feature: sewage plant; material: surface water | place: Sweden | collected 2012-09-26
CGTCGTCTTGCCGTGGTCGATGTGACCCATCGTGCCGATGTTGGCGTGCGGCTTGTTCCGCTCGAACTTGGCCTTGGACATCCGAGTTGCTCCTTGAACCTGTCTGCTGTGGGTGCTGGGTGTGGTGGCGGCGGTCGGACTCGAACCGACGACCCCTCGATTATGAGCCGAGTGCTCTTACCGACTGAGCTACGCCGCCCCGGGTGGGGCGCTGCGCGGCCCGGCGAACCGGGCCACGTCCTGCGAGCCCCCTGCCAGAATCGAACTGGCGACACCAGCCTTACCATGGCTGTGCTCTACCGACTGAGCTAAGGGGGCGTCGCCCCCAGCCGGGGCCGGAGGACAGCGAGCCAGCGTACCGGGGCCCGGCGCCTTCCCCCAAACGTGATCGCGAGGGCTCGTCCGTGGGTCGAGCCCCACCCGGTGGAGCGGGCGCCCGGGGAGCGGGCCCGGGACCGACCGAAAGGGTCGTCCGGCATGGGCCATATGACCCAGAATCGGTCCTAACGTCCGGACCTCGGCCTGCCGATGCGGGAATGTGCACTTCGAGCGACTGGTGATCGAGGCCGGCGACAACACCTTCACGCTCGACCTCCACCCCCGGCTCACCGTGATCGCCGGGGTCGGCCGCCTGGAGCGCGAGGGACTCGTGAGCGAGCTTGTCGGCGCCCTGAGCAGCAGCCGGCCCGGCGTCCACCTCGAGCTCGAGGAGGACTCGGGGCGCCACCTCGCCGTCTTCCGTCCCCACGGCGCCCGCCACCGGGTCGTCGACGTCGAGCAGGGCCTCGACATCTCGAGCCACTTCGCCACCGCCGACGGATCGATCGACCTGCTGGCCCGGGCCGGCCTCGAACCCCGGACGGCCAAGCGATACCTGCGCATGAACGCGTCGGACCTCACCACGAGCAGCCAGAGCGACCAGCTCATCCGCGACCTCGCCTCCGTCGACCAGGCGGCCCTCTGGTCGGCTGCCGACCACGTCACCATCTGCGACGACCAGCTCCAGGCCGAGGCCGCGGCCACGGGGTCCACCCCCGAGGACGCCGCCGTCGTCGAGGAGATCGAGGCCCGCCATGCCGCCTTCCTGCGGGCACAGGAGGACCACGACCGGGTTCGGCGCCTGTCCTTCTTCACCGCCGCGTTCGCCACCCTGGGCGCCATCCCCCTGTCGATCCTCGAGGGCCCGACCACGGCGCTGCCCTTCGTGCTCTTCGCCGCCGTGGCCACCGGTATCTCGATGCTCTATTGGCGCCGCATGGAGAACGCCCGGGCCAAGGAGAACCACGTGCTCGAGCAGGCCGGCGCCAGTTCGTACCTGGGCTTCCACCTCCAGCGCGTCAATGGACTGCTCGCGACGGACCAGAACCGCCGGCGGCTCATGGATGCGGCCGAAGCCTACCGGGAGGCCCTTGCCGGCTGGGAGTTGGTGGCCGGGCCGGTGCAGGTCCAGTTCGCCATCGACCACCACGAGGAGATCATGGCGGCAGCGCGCATGCGTCGCGAGGTGGGGTCGCAGGCGCTCGCTGCACCCGCCATCGACAACGACCTCACCTCGGGCATGGCCCACGCCCTCATCGGTCGCCTCGCGCAGCTTCGCTCCGTGGGACCCCGCCACGAGAGCTTCCCCCTGGTCCTCGACGATCCGTTCATCGAATTGGACGCGTCGGTGAAGCCGTCGCTGCTCGAGCTGCTCGGTCGGGCCGCGAACCACCAACAGATCGTGTTCCTCACCGAGGACGAGGACGTCGCCTCGTGGGCCAAGATCGAGGCGCTGACAGGAGACCTCGCCGTCCTCGAGCCCTCGGCACCCGAGCCGCCTCCACTACCCAGCCGACGCTCCCGGGCCATGCACTGACTCCCCGGACACGGGTACCCACGCGGACACACGACCGGTAGCGTCGCCGCCGTGGGCTTCGTGGTGCGGTCGGCGACAGTGACAGATGCCGAGGCCATCCGCGCCATCTACAACGTCGAGGTCTCCACTTCGACCGTCACCTTCGACCTCGTGCCCCGCACCCTCGAGGAGCAGCAGGCCTGGCTGGTCGATCGCAACGGCGCCCACGCCGTGCTGGTGGCCGAGGGCGACGATGGCCACGTGTGGGGCTTCGCCTCCCTCTCGCCGTTCCGTGAGCGCCCCGCGTACAGCACCACGGTCGAGGACTCGGTGTACGTGCACCGCGACCACCAGGGCGCCGGCGTCGGCAAGGCCTTGCTCGCCGCGCTCGTGGAGACCGCCACGAGCCATGGCTTCCACACCGTGATCGCTCGGATCGTCGGCGGGCACGACGCGTCCATCGCCCTGCACGGCTCGGTCGGCTTCGAGCACGTCGGCGTCGAGCGCGAGGTCGGGCGCAAGCACCGCAAGTGGCTCGACGTCGTCATCATGCAGCGGATGCTCGACACTGGTTCCTCCTTCGTCGGAACGCCTTCGGCACCCGGTTCGTAGGCGCCGCTGCTCCGCTCCGCTGCGCAGCCTTACGGTCGCACTCAGGCTCAGGCGCAGTCGCGACAGCGCCCCACGAGGTCCAGGCGGTGGTGCTCGGCCCGGAAGCCCGTCGCTCCGGACACGTTTTCGATGGCCGCAGCGAGGGTGGCCTCGACCTCGGCCGACACCGTGAAGTCGGCCACGGCCCCGCACGAGGAGCAGATCAGGTGGTGGTGGTGCCCGGCGAGGTCCTCGGCGAGCTCGTAGCGGGCGAAGTCGTCCGAGCTGTGCACCCGGTGCACGACCCCCGTCTCTTCGAGGACGGCGAGGTTGCGGTACACCGAGCTCTGGGCGAGGCCCGGACGGTGCTCGAGGATCTCGGGGATGGTGAGGGGTCGATCGGTGCCCTCCAGGACCTCGACGACCGCGCGGCGGTTGGAGGTGTAGCGCTGGTCGCCGCCGGCGAGGCGCTCGGCCACCGTCGTGTGCAGGTCCACGCCCGGAGCGTACCCGTGGAAGTGGGAATCAGTGAGAATGGCGTCTCGCCCCGCAGGCGGTCACCCCGCCGGGCGGCGGCGCTGCTCGTCGGCCCGGTGCTCGTGACGACCGTGGTCCGCCTCGTCGTGGGGACCGGCCTCGGGGTGGTGGTGGGCCCCGTCGTCGACCATGAGCGCGCCGTCTGCGAGGAGCAGCACGGCGCCCCGGTAGGCGGCGGCCAGGTGGTCGGCGGTCAGCACCTCCTCGGGGGTGCCGGCAGCCACCAGGCGGCCGGCCAGGAGCACGAGATGGTCGGCCCCCGCGGCCTCGGACAGGTCGTGCGTGCTCGTCACGACGGTGCGCCCGAGATCGCGCTCCTCCGCGATGACGGCGCGGATCTGCTGCTGGGAGGCGAGGTCGAGGCCTGCGAGCGGTTCGTCGAGCAACAGCACGTCGGCGTGCTGCACGAGGCCCTGGGCCACGAAGACCCGCTGACGCTGGCCGCCCGACAGCTCGTTGAGGTGGCGCCTTGCCAAAGGGAGCAGGTCGAGGCGGGCGAGGGCCTCGTCCACGAGACGGCGGTCCTCCTCGGTGAAGCGGCGAAGGGCCCCGAGGTGGGCGTAGCGCCCCATGGCCACCGCCTCGCGGGCGGTGACGGGCAGGTGGGCGCCGGTCGTCGTGGCTTGCAGCACGTAGGCGATGCGGGCACGCACGGCGTCGGGGCGCTCGCCGAGGACCGTGACGGAGCCTGACGTGGGGCGATGGAGGCCGGCGATGGCGTTGAGCAGGGTCGACTTCCCCGACCCGTTGGGACCGATGAGGCTGGTCGACTCTCCACCACGCAGCGTGAACGACACGTCTGACAGAGCGAGGCGGGTGCCGTAGGCCATCGACACGTCATCGATGCGCACGGTCTCGACCGGGGGGTTGCGGGGTGGCGTCGTCATCTCTAGGGTGCCTTCGCAGTAAGAGTAGTTCTCATTCTAGTGGCAGAGCCGAGAAGGGACACCATGGACCGCGCCCATCGCCGCATCGCCATCGCCATCGCCTTCGTGGCCCTCGGCGTGCTCGCCCTGGCGGCGACGGCGTGCTCGTCCGACGGATCGACCTCGTCCTCCTCCACCACGCCGACCGTGATCGTCACGACCAGCATCCTGGGTGACGTCGTGGAGAACATCGTGGGCGACGCGGCCGAGGTGGAGGTGTTGATGCCCGCCGGGGTTGACCCCCACGAGTTCGAGCTGTCCGCCGCCCAGGCCGCGGCGATGCAGGAGGCCGACGTCATCGTGGCCAACGGCCTCGGCCTCGAGGCGGGCATGGTCGACGCCCTCGACGCCGCGGAGGGCGCCGGCGTCCCGGTGTACGAGGTGGCACCGCCGCTCGACCCCCTTCCCCTCGGCGACGCCGCCGCCGAGGACCAGGGCGGATCCGGCCTGGACCCTCACGTGTTCACCGACCCCCGGCGCATGGCCGACGGGGTCGAGGACATCACCGCCGCCCTCGGCGAGGAGGTCCCCACCCTCGCCACCGAAACCGTCCGAGCGCGGGCCGACGCCTACGCGGCCGAGGTGCGCGGCGTCGACGCGGGCGTCGAGGAGGAGCTGGCGGCCATCCCCGAGGACCAGCGCGTGCTGATCACCAACCACGAGGTGTTCTCCTATTTCGCCGCCCGGTACGGGTTCGAGGTGGTCGGCACGGTCATTCCGAGCGGCACCACCCTGGCCGAGCCGAGCTCGCAGGAGCTGAGCGATCTCGCCGACACCATCCGCGAGTACGACGTGCCGGCCATCTTCGCCGACGCCTCGTCGCCCACCGAGCTCGCAGAGGCCCTCGCCGACGAGAGCGGCGTGGAGGTCGAGGTCGTCCCCCTGTTCAGCGAGTCCCTCGGCGAACCCGGTTCAGGGGCCGACACCTACCTGGGGATGGTCCAGACCAATGCCGACGCCATCACCGAGGCGCTCAGCGGGGGGTCCTCGTGATCGACTGGTTCCTCGACCCGTTCCAGTACGCGTTCATGCAACGGGCGCTCCTCGGCGGTGCCCTCGCCGCGGCCATCTGCGCGGTCGTGGGCACCTGGGTGGTGCTGCGGGGCCTGGCCTTCATGGGCGACGCCCTCGCCCACGGCGTGCTGCCCGGCATCGCCCTCGCCTTCCTCTGGGGCTTCGACCTCACCCTCGGCGCCCTGGCCAGCGCCGCGGTCATGGTGGCGGGCATCAACCTCGTCAACCGCCGCGGCAACCTCCGCGAGGACACCGGGATCGGCCTGCTCTTCGTGGGGATGCTCGCGCTCGGCGTGATCATCATCTCCAGGGCCAGCACGTTCTCGACCGAGCTGACCGGCTTCTTGTTCGGCAACGTGCTCGGCGTCACCACCACCGACCTGCGCACCCAGGCCGTCGCCGCCGTGCTCACCATCGTCGCCTGCACCCTGCTGTACCGGCCCTTCCTCGCACTCGCCTTCAACCAGGAGAAGGCCGCCCTGCTCGGCCTGCGGCCCCGGCTGGCCAACGTGGTGCTCCTCGGCCTCATCGCCATCGCCGTGGTGTCGTCGTTCCGGGCCGTGGGCACCCTCTTGGTCTTCGGGCTCCTCATCGCGCCGCCGGCCACGGCCTCGCTGCTCGTACGTCGGGTCCCGACGATGATGGTGACCGCCGCCGCCATCGGGGTCGCCAGCGTGGCCCTCGGCCTGGTGCTCAGCTTCCACTACGACACCGCTGCCGGCGCCACGATGGCGGGCACCGCGGTGCTCGTCTTCTTCGTCGTGCTCGCCTGCACCGAGCTCACCCGCACCCTGCGCCGCCCGGCCGCGCTGGCGTGACCCGACGCCGGACGTAGCCTGTCCGAGTGCTGGAGACGCCCGGCGTCGGGGCTGAGGTCGACGTCGATGAAGCGGACGAGCGCCGAGCCAACCGGCTCGGCCTCGCCGGGCTCGTGTGGGCCTACATCCCGGTGGTGCTCATCGCCCGGGGCTCGTTCGGCTACCTGTTCGAGGGCCAGGCCCTGCGCAACTGGTCGACCATCTTCGTGTCCCTCACCCTCCAGGCCATCCCGTTCCTGGTGCTCGGCACGGTCATCAGCGCCGCCATCTCGGCCCTCGTGCCGTCCCGCTGGATCGCCAACGCCGTGCCGAAGCGCACCATCCTGGCCGTGCCCGCGGCCGGCGCCGCCGGCGCCCTGTTGCCAGGCTGCGAGTGCAGCTCGGTCCCGGTGGCAGGCCGTCTGGTCGCCCGGGGCATCCCCGAGGGCGCCGCCCTCACCTTCCTGCTGGCGGCGCCCGCCATCAACCCCATCGTGATGGTGTCGACCGCGGTGGCCTTCCCGGGCCGCCCCGAGATGGTGGTGGCCCGCTTCTGCGCGTCGCTCGTCACCGCGGTGATCGTCGGATTCTTCTGGTCCGGCTTCGCGAGCCCTGAGTGGCTGACCTCGAAGATGAAGGTCCACGACCACGGCGACCGCCTCGACAACTTCGTGTCGACCGCGGCGTCGGACTTCTTGCAGGCCGGCGGCTTCCTCGTGGCCGGTGCCGGCCTGGTGGCGGCCATGCAGACCCTCGTGCCCCCGAGCGTGTTCGACCGCATCGGCGGCTCCGGCCCCCTTGCGGTGCTCGTGATGGCGGGCCTGGCCATCACCTTGTCGGTGTGCTCGGAAGCCGACGCCTTCGTGGCCGCGGGCATGACCCAGTTCTCCCTCACCTCGCGCCTGGTGTTCCTCACGGTCGGCCCCATGGTCGACCTGAAGCTCATCGCGCTGCAGGCCGGCGCCTTCGGGAAGGGATTCTCGATGCGGTTCACCCCCCTGGTTCTGACCGTGGCCATCGTCACGGCGTCGGTCGTCGGGTCGGTCCTGCTGTGAGGCGCACGGACGCCGGCGCCATGGTCACCCTCATCGGGGGCTTCGCGCTCTGGATGGGGCTCACCCCCACCCACCTCCTCTACATCAAGCCGTCGATGACGCGGTGGCTGGTGCTCTCCGGGGCCATCCTCGTCGCCATCGGCATCGCGGTGTTGGTCCTGGGTCGACGCGACGCCCGCGCCGAACGGGCGGCCGAGCACGAGAGGGCCGGCGATACGGCGGCGCACGCCGGTCACCATCACCACCACGCCACCCGCGTGGGCTGGCTCCTCGCCCTTCCCCTGTGCGTGGCCGTCGTCGTCGGATCGAACCCCCTCGGCTCCTACGCCGCCGGACGCCAGAACTCCCAGCGGGTGCTCCCCCCGGGCCAGTTCGACCTCGAGCAGTACCTCAACGCGAATTCCTTCGGCGGCCAGGCCCCGGCACTGCGCAACATCGATTTCGTGCGGGCGAGCCAGGACGGCGACCAGCGCCGGCTGCTGTCCGAGCACCCGGTCACGCTCACCGGCTTCGTCGTGGCCGACCCCGACGGCCAGGGTCGCGACTTCCTCCTCACCCGCTTCATGATCGGCTGCTGCGCCGCCGACGCCCTCGCCGTGCAGGTGAAGGTGCCGGTCAAGCGGGGCGAGGCGCCCGAGGAGGAATCGTGGGTGCAAGTCGAGGGCACCCTGGACCTCGACCGCTCGCCGCCGCCCGACGAGTCCCTCGACCCCCCGGTGTTGGCGGCCACTGCCGTTCGCGCCACCGACGAGCCCGACGAGATCTACGAGTACCCCTGAGCTCCGCGGCAGGGAACTGTGGCACACGCCCAGACGACCACCAGACTGAGACCACCCATGAGCACGGACGCCGTCACCCTCCTCCTTGCGCTGTTGACCGTCGCCAGCTGGATCGCGTCCGCGTCGCTGATCGCCGCCCACCTCTCCCCGTCGCTCCGGGCGCGCGCCCACGAGCACCTCGAAGGGCAGATCCTCCCCCTGGCCCTCCTCGTGGCCGCGGTGTCGATGGTGGGCAGCCTCTACTTCTCCGAGGTGGCCGACTTCATCCCGTGCAACCTCTGCTGGTACCAACGCATCGCCATGTACCCGCAGGTGGTGCTCCTCGGCATCGCCTGGTTCCGACGGGACGAGGCCATCCGCACCTACGTCCTGGCCCTCGCCGTCATCGGGGCGTGCATCAGCTCGTTCCACATCCTCGTCGAGCGCTTCCCCTGGATCGAGGGGTCCGGCGGCGTGTGCGACCCGGCCAACCCCTGCACCATCCGTTGGGTGGAGGAACTGGGCTTCATCACCATCCCCACCATGGCGCTCAGCGCCTTCGTGTTGATCGCGCTCTTGATGAGCCACCTGCCCTCGGGCGGACACCTCGGCGACGGGGCCAACGCGTCCGACGAACCTTCCACCCCCGATCCAATTCCGAGCGAGGCACCGTGAGCAACCGACCCAACCCCAAGACCAAGGCCCCCGCACGCGCCGTGCAGAAGGCCAAGGGCCAGACCCGCCGACCGTCCCTCGCCCTGTGGGTGCTCGTCGCCATCATCGGCATCGGCATCGTCGCCGTGGTGGTGGCCGCGCTCTCGAAGGACGACGCCGTCGCCGGTCAGGAGAAGCCTGTCACCGTCGAGGGCACCGCCCTCACCGAACTACCCGACTCCGGCGAGGACCCCGCTGTCGGCGCCACCGCTCCCACCCTCATCGGGTCGACCTTCACGGACGAGCCCATCACGATCGGTGGCGCCGGCGACCAGCCCACCATCGTGGTGTTCGTGGCCCACTGGTGCCCACACTGCCAGGCCGAGGTGCCCCGCCTCGTCGAGTGGCAGGCCGACGGCACCATCCCCGAGGACATCCGCCTCGTGGCCGTGGCCACCAGCACCGACGACGTGCAGCCCAACTACCCGCCGCAGGAGTGGCTCGAGCGCGAGGAGTGGCCCGGCGACGTGCTGGCCGACTCCGAGGACAACACGGCGGCCGGCGCCTACGGCGTGAACGGCTTCCCCTTCTTCGTGGCCCTGAACGCCGACGGCACCGTGGCCCAGCGCGGCTCGGGAGAGCTCGACCAGCAGGGAATCGAGGACCTCGTGGCCAGCCTGGAGCAACCCTCGTAGTCGCTAACGACCACGGATGCGGACGGTGTCTCGCGCCGTCGCTTCCGTGAAATCGTCCACGAGGGCCCGCACCTCGATGGTCCAATCACCCGGCAGCGGCACCTCGACGTCATAGGCCGAGAAGTGGCCCGGCCCGGCGCGCTCCAGCGGCACCTCGAGGGGGCCGAGGTCGCGCTCGGGCAGGCTCAGCTCCAGGGCCAGCTCCTCGACCTGGGCCACGGCGCCCGTCGCGGTCAGCGTGTACACGTGGATGTCGGTCGGACCGGCCTTGGCGGGGTCGATGGTGACGTCGATGAGCAGGTCGTCGGCCACGAGCTCGGCGGAGTAGGGCTGCGACAGGGCGGACCGGGCAGGCTGCGCGTTCACCAGGAGGGCGGTCACGGCGAGGATGGCGATGCCGAGCGCGGTCTCGACCCGGATCGAGCGGCGATAGCCGGCCACGACCTCGGCATCATCGGCGCCGACGTCGACGGATTCGTTGCGGTAGCCGCGCTGGACCCAGCGCCGGCCGAGGTAGCCGAAGCCCACCATCACCACGAACAGGGCCAACTTCGCGAGCAAGAGGTGGCCGTAGGTGGTCTGGGTGAGGGCGTCGAGACCACCCACCTGACGCCACGACTGGAACACACCGGTGACCACGAGGGCGACGACCGCCGCGAAGGCGATGCTCGAGAAGCGCGGCACCACCCGGCGCAGCTCGTCCGGCTGCGCCCGGGGCAACGCCACCGCGAGCACCACCAGCAGTCCGCCGAGCCACAGCCCGACGGCACCGACGTGCACGAGGTCGGCGACGAGCGCCACCGGCACCAGATCGCCGGTCGCGGCGTGCCCGCTCAGGCCGAGGGAGAGCAGCAGCGCAACCCCGAGCACGCCGAGGGCCACCCGAGCGACGACCGACGGCTCGACGCCGTCCTTGCCGCGTCCGTCGGTGCCCTCGTCGGGTGCCCGTTGCCGCGCGGCGGCCACCAGTGCCACGCCCGCCACGACCAGCAGGACCACTCGACCGAGGGCGACACGTCCGTAACGGGTATCGAACACGGAGGACACGACGTCGAGGTCGACGACGTCGCGCAGGGCAAGCGCACCGACGTACGCGCCCTGCGCCCCGACGCTCACGACGGTGGCGCCCACCGCGACGCCCCAGGCCCACCACAGCAGACGCCGGACCCCGGGCAGGCCGAGGCCCTCGGGCCAGGCGAGGAGGCAGAAGGCGGCGGCGCCCACCAGCAGCACAAGTGATGCGAAGACGAGGAAGCGCACGACCGCGAAGACCACACCCACGGCCTCGCTGCCGCCGTCGGCGGCCAGGAGGCGCCGGGCGAGGGCGTCCGTGTCGCCGGTCGCCACGTCGCCCACCTGGAAGGTGAAGGCACCGTGGATGGGGTGGCCGTCGGCGGAGACGACCCGCCACGTGACCACGTAGGAGCCGTTGGCGAGGTCGCCCAGCGGCTGCACCACGGAGTCACCCCCGTCGTGGCGGACCTCACCCTCTTCGACGCGTTCGGCGTTCGAGTCGTACACGCGCACCGCACCCAACGACACCTCGACCGGCTCGCTGAAGGTCAGCTCGACCTGGCCCGGAGGGGCGACCAGCACCTGGCCGGCGCCGGGGCTGGTCGATTCGAGCGAGGCGTGCGCCGCGGCGGGCCCCGCTCCGGCCACCAGCGCGACCAGCGCCGCCGCGGTGACGGCGACACCGGCGAGGATCTTCTTCACGAAGGGGCGAGGTTAGGACCCGGCAGCGGCCGGCGGTAGGCGTGGGCCAGGGCCCAGAGCATCACGAGCCCGAGCAGGTGGGTGAGGTGGAGCGTCTCCCCGCCGAAGGTGGCCCGGCCCTCGGCGATGTCGACACCACTGGTGACGGCGAGGCAGCCGGCCAGGACCGCCACGAGGGGGACCATGCCCCACGCGCGCGCCGGGCGCCAGGCGGCCACGAGGAAGCCGACGGCGAGCGCGACGTCGAACGAGCCCACCTCGCGGGCCACGTGCACGCCGGCGCCGGCGTCCTCGCCCCAGAGCAGCGCGGGAACGGCCAGGAGGAGCTGCACCACCCCGAGCGCCACCAGGCCGACCCGCCACGGCAGGAGGGCGTCGTCACGTGCCTCCCGTTCGTCCGCGGCGAGGTCGGCGGCCAGTGCGGCGAGGATGGCCGGCGAGCGGTCGGGCACAGGCTCGGCGACGTGCAGGTCGAAGCGATGTACGAGGGCCACGGCGTCGGCCCGCCAGGCTTGACAGCCGACACAGGCCGCCAGGTGCTCGTCCACCGACGGGTCGGCGACATCGTGGCCGTCGAGGCGGGCGGAGACAGCCTCGCGGCAGCGTTCGCAGTCCATGTCAGAAAGGGTCGTTGGTCCCTCCCGAAAAGTTCCTCGACCGGCCACCGGCGCCGTACGGTGGCCGGAATGTCGTCGGATGCGCTGACCGACCTCGCCCTACGAGCACAGGACGGCGACCGGGTCGCCCTTTCGGACTTCGTGCGGGCCACCCAGGACGACGTGTGGCGGGTGTGCGCTCACCTGACCTCGCCGGCGCAGGCCGACGACGTCGTCCAGGACGTCTACCTGCGTGCGCTGCGGGCCCTCCCCCGCTTCCGGGGCGACTCGAGTGCCCGCACCTGGCTTCTCGCCATCGCCCGCCACACGGCCATCGACTCCGTGCGCGCCGCGGTGCGCCGACGCCGCCTGCTCACCCGCACGCCCCCGGTCGAGGACACCCCGGACACCGCCGGCGGCGCGGACCTCACCGCCTTGGTGGCCACGCTCGACCCCGACCGGCGCAGCGCCTTCGTCCTGACCCAGGTGGTGGGCTGTTCCTACGAGGAGGCGGCGGAGATCTGCGCCTGCCCGGTCGGCACCATCCGCTCGCGGGTGGCGCGGGCACGAGGCGACCTCGTCGACGCCCTCCGGCGGGCAGAGGCGACGTGAGGTCGCTGCGCCGTGGGCTCGCCGCGCTCGCCACGGTGGGCGCCGTCCTGGTCCTGGCCGCGTCCCCGGCCGGCGCCCACAACGTCTCGGGCGTCACCTCCACGAACTACCTCACCACCCTCGACGGCCTGTCGCCGGAGACGCCGGGCATCACCGTGGCGGTGGTCGAGAAGGGCAGCCGCATCGAGCTCACCAACACCAACGAAGCGGACGTCGTGGTGCTCGGCTACGAGGACGAGCCCTATCTGCGCATCGGCCCCGACGGCGTGTTCGAGAACCAGCGCTCCCCCGCCACCTACCTGAACCGCGACCGCGCGGGGTCGCAGTCGGGAGGCGAGGCCACCGACCCCGAAGCCGCGCCGCAGTGGGAGAAGATCTCGTCGGGTCGGACTGCCCGGTGGCACGACCACCGCATCCACTGGATGGGCGCGGACGTCGATCGTCCGGACGAGCGCTTCGTGGTCGAGGACCGTTGGGCCATCCCCCTGCGCTACCAGGGCGACGAGCTCGAGATCACCGGCCAACTGCTCTGGATCCCCGGGCCCAACCCCCTACCGTGGTACCTCCTGACCGCCGCCTGCATCGGGCTCAGCGCCTTCGTGGGGCTGCGGTCCTGGTGGGGGAAGGGACTGGCGGCGCTCCTGGGCGTGCTCATCCTCGTCGACCTCCTGCACGTCATCGGGATCGTCGGCGCCCGCGCCGGCGGGCCCGATCTGGCCAGCATCGGTTCCAACCTCCTCTACTCCGTCGTGGCGTGGTCCGTGGGCATCGCGGGGATCACCATGCTGGTCAAGGGCAAACGAGACGGCCTGTTCGCGGCCATCTTCTCCGGCGTCCTGCTCGCCATCTTCGGCGGCCTGCAGGACCTCGGGGTGCTGAGCCACTCGCAGGTGCCCTTTGCGTGGGGTGCCGTGGGCGCGCGGTTCTTCGTGACACTGAGCATCGGCCTCGGCGTTGGGGTGACGGTGGGGTCGATCCTGGCCCTCTGGCGGCTGGGCGCGTTCACCCTGGCTGCTCGTCCGGCCGCGACCGACGCGACGTCGTAGTCCCCCCGTCGGCGGGCGGCGCGACCGCCCCGGCGGTGTCGCCGGTACCCTCCGGCCCCATGAGGTCGCTCCATCGCGGACAGACCGACTGGCGCCTCGCGGCCGCCGCCGGTGGGCTGCTCCTCGTCCTCCTCGCAACGATCGCGCCCGCGGGCGCGGTGCCTGCCCACGGTGGAGGTGGCCAGATCACGCTGGTGCGGGCCGAGGCCACCGGGCCCTTCACCGTGGCCGTCGAGGTCTGCGTGACCTTCACGCTCGACCGCGACCAGGCCGACACGGCCCGCGTGGTCCTCGGGGCCACCGGCCCCGGCGACCTCGAGGTCCCGGCCGAGACCATGGGGGTGGGTGACCAGCCGGGACTGCGCACCGGCGAACTCACCTTCCCCGAGGTGGGGTCGTGGACGGTCCAGGTCACCTCGACCTTCCCGCCCGCCGAGCTCGCGGTACCCGTCACCGTCGACGGTGAACGCCCCGAGGCCGCGATCACGTCCGGGCCCCAGGGCGGGAGACTCGCGGCATCCTGCGAGCCCGAGACCGGCCCGGGGGCCCCCACCTGGCTGGTCGCCGGCATCGGCACCGCCGGCGCCGTCGCGGTCTTCGGCGGCCTGCTGCTGCTCCTGCGCCGAGCGACGACCCCGGAGCCCGAGCCCGAGCCCGAGGATGAAGCACCGTCACTTCGACCGCAGCGCCAGGAGCACCGCTGAGCGGTCACCTACCTCAGGAGCTGGACCGCCGCGAGCGCACGAGCATCACGCCCCCGAAACCGACGGCGGCGAGCACCAACACCACGATGGCGATGGTCGCAGAGTCGTTCTCGTCGCCGCTCTCGGCCGTGTCGGACGCGGCGTCCTCCTCGTGGTGGCCGGCCTCGGTGGTCGCGGTCTCCTCGGCGTGGTGGTCACCACCGCCCGCTTCGGCACCGACTGCCAGCACGGTCACCGACGGAGCCGGGTGCTCGGGCTCCTCGCCCTCGCCGTCCCACTCCTCGATCCAGCGCAGCTCGCCCGTCTCGCAGGTCTGCACCGTCTTCAAGTACAACGTGTCCCCCTCGGTGCCGGCACCGGGCGTGAGCTCGACCTCGAACTCGTCGGCCTCGTCGGTGGGCAGCTCGTTGCCCGGCTCAGCCGTCCACGTGACCACCCCGTCGCGGCTGTCCACGCTCCAGCCGGTCTTGGCGACGGCGGTCGCCTCGACCTCGTCGGGGAGTTGGACGGCCACCGCGGTGGTCGGCGACTCGTCGCACCCGTGCTCGATCCCCAGCGCCACCGTGGTGGCATCTCCCTCGGGGATCTCGGAGGGGTTCGGGTCGACGTGCGCCGCCGCCGGGCCGGCGATCAGCAGGACCAGGACGGCCCCGCCGCCCAGCGCGACGAGCGGACGGCGGAGGGGACGGAAGGACATGGGTGGCTCCTTGCGGATCGTCGGAGTGCCGGCGGGGCGCAACCCGCCTTCGGACGTTGGTCGTCCGGACCAGCCCGATGGTTCCCGGGATCTCGAAAGCAGGGACGTTCGGCCCTGAGCAGCGTCGGCGACCGCCGGTACCCTCCAACCATGGACACGAGCGCCGCCGACACGGCGGTCGAGGAGACCACCCACGAGCCAACCTCGGACGGCGACGGCGCCACCACCGAGGCGGAGTCCGGGGGACTCAGCACCGCGAAGATCGTGGTCCTGGTCCTCGCCTGCGCCTTCCTGGCGGGAGCCGCCGGGTACCTCCTCGGCGATCGGACCGCCGGGCCACCCGACAGTGCGGTCGACACCGGGTTCCTCCAGGACATGATCACCCACCACGAGCAGGCCGTCACCATGGCCAGCGTCACGACGGCCAGCGCCGGCGATGCCGTGGTGCGCGACATGGCGCGCGAGGTGCTCATCGAGCAGCGCTACGAGATCGGGCTCATGGACGGCTACCTCCAGGCACGCGACGAGGTGCGCGGTGCCGACGATCGGGAGGTCATGGGCTGGATGGGTCCCCCGTTGGCCATCGACGAGATGCCCGGCCTCGCCAGCCGAGAACAACTCGACCAGCTCCAGTCGGCCAGCCCCGACGAGCAGAACGAGCTCTTCCTCGAGCTGATGATCGCCCACCACCGCGGCGGTGTGGACATGGCCGAGTACGCCGCCCGCAACGCCGAGGACCCGCGGGTCCGCCACCTCGCCGAGGTCATGGCCAACGTGCAGACGCAGGAGATACGTGAGTACGAACTGAAGCTGGCCGCCCTCCAGAGCGGCTGATCGCCGGCGTCAGGGGGGTACCGGCGCACCTGCGAGCATGGGCCGCATGAGCGCTCGCCGGCACGGCGCCGGAATCGACGCGGTGGTGGCGGCCACGCCGGCCGACCGCGACCGGGTCGTCGACTTCCTCCGTGCGGCCAGCATCCTCGCCGTCGTGGCCGGGCACTGGCTCATCGCCACCGTGGTGCGCGACGGCGACGACCTGAGGGGGGCGAACGCCCTCGCGGCCATGCCCTGGCTCCGCCTGCTCACCTGGGCCTTCCAAGTGATGCCGGTGTTCTTCCTGGTGGGTGGCTTCGCCAACCTGCGCTCACTCGAGGCCGGCGGCGGCCGAGACACAGGGGGCTTCCTGGCCGGCCGAGCCGAGCGACTCCTGCGACCCACGGTCCTGTTCGCCGTGGTGTGGCTCGTGGCGGGGCCACTGCTCGTCGAGGTGTGGGGCGAGCCGAGGCTCGCAGCCGACGTGGCCCGCATCGCCGCACAGCCACTGTGGTTCCTCGCCGTCTATCTGCTCGTGGTGCTGGCTGCCCCGGTGCAGCTCCGCCTGCATCACCGCCACGGCCTCGCCACCCTCGTGCTCCTGGTCGCCGTGGTCGTCGTGCTCGACGGCCTGCGCCTGTCGGACGCGGCCCCGGGGCCGGCGGTGGTCAACTACCTCGCCGTCTTCTTGTTCGCCCAGGGACTGGGCTTCGCGTACGCGGACGGGCGTTTCGCCGGAGTCCCGTCGCGAAAGGCGTTGGCCGTGGCCGCGGGCGCCCTCGCCGTCCTGACCGCCCTCACCACCGTGGGGCCCTACCCGGTGTCGATGATCGGTCTCCCGGGCCAGCGCATCTCGAACATGAGCCCGCCCACGTTGGTCATCGTCGTCCTCGCCCTCGCCCAGGCGGCCCTGCTGCTGGCCGTCCACGACGTGCTGGCCCGATGGCTCGAGCGACCGCGGGTGTGGCGGGCCACCATCGTGGCCAACCTCGCCGTGCTCACCACCTTCCTCTGGCACCTCAGCGCGTTGATCATCGCCGGGGCGGTCCTCCTGGCCGTCGGGGTTCCCGTGGTGGCGCCCGGAAGCGCCGCCTGGTGGCTCGAGCGCCCCCTCTGGCTCGGCGCGGCGGCCCTGGCGCTTTCCCTGCTGGTGCTGGCCCTCTCACCGATCGAACGTCGACGGGCACCCACCCCGGCGGCAGGCCACCTGCCCCGACGGGTGGCCGGATGCGTCGCCGCCGTCTTGGGCCTGGCCGGGCTCGCCCTGGCCGGGTTCGCCCACCCCTTCGAGCCGAGCCACCACGCGCTCCTCGGCGTGCGGCCCGTCCCCGCGCTCTCCGCGGCCCTGCTCCTCGCCGGTTGGCTCAGTGCCAGGGGACCAACAACCGCCCGTTGACCCAGGTCCGCCACCCGTTCTCGCAGACGACCTCCGCCCAATCACCCTGCCATGCCATGACCCGCACCGGGAGCTGCGCGTCGAGGGCACCGTCGGCCGGGACCGCTGGGTTGGGCTGCGACCACGAGGGCAGGCCCCCCGGCGGCACGCGATGGGAAGGGAGGAACTGCGGTCCCGACGCGACCGGCCAGGGCGTGGTGGGGACCGGACCGGGGGCGACGAAGGCCACCGCACCGCCGCTGCCCGGCTTCGGAACGAACGAGCCCACGATTGCGCCCAGGACGAAGCCGAACGGTGGGAGGACGGTGACGAGGAGGCTGCCCAGTGGGATGACGCCGAAGAGCACGAGGTCGAGGGCGAGGAAGAAGAACAGGAAGAACCCCGCCACCGCGGCAGCGAGGGCGCGCCCGACGTTCACGAGGCCCTCCGGAACATCGGCCAGATCGCTGCCGCGAACCCGGCGCCGGCCAGCAGGGTGAACACCAACGAGGCCGCCGGCAGCGCCGGCGACTTCAGCGGACCACCCTCGATCACGGCGTTGACGAAGCCGTCGCACGACTGGGCGGCGTCGCGGTGCTGCCCGACCACCCGGAACTTCACCCCGGACGGGACCAGGGCGGGGAGGTCGTAGTCCTCGACCCCCTGGTTCGACGTCGCCTCCGTGGTCCCCTCCCACGAGTCGATGGTCACGTCCCCGAACGGCGGTGGGAGCTCGACCGCGACCTGACCGGCGTAGGCCCCCGGCGGCGCCGGCACGGACCCGGTCCACGACACCGAATCCTGCCGGGGCACGGTGACGGTCTGGCTGCCGATCGCAGCGGCGTCCACCGTGAAGGGCCCGCCGGCGTCGGTGCCCTGGGCGAAAGCACCGGTGGCCTGGCACGGCCCGTCCACCTCGGCCCCGGCGGGCAGGGCCACCACGATCGAAACGGTCGTGACCAGCACGCCGACGAGCACCCCTCGCACGTACCGCCTCATGGTCCGATGATCCGCCCGGGCGAGGGATCCGGCAAGGACCGTTGGTCCCCCCTCCGAGGCGCCGTGGCGCCTCGGAGGGGGGCCTCGTGGTGGGCCGGGGAGGATTTGAACCTCCGTAGGCAATGCCGACGGGTTTACAGCCCGTTCCCTTTGGCCACTCGGGCACCGACCCTTGGAGCCATGCAGACTACCGCCTGTAGGGTCGCGGCATGCCAACGTTCGACGTCGTCTCCGAAGTCGATGCGCAGGAGGTGCGCAACGCGGTCGACCAGGCCAGCCGCGAGCTGGGCCAGCGGTACGACTTCAAGGGCACCGACTCGTCCATCGAGCTGGGCACCAACGAGATCACCCTCCACACCGCCAGCGAGGACCGCCTCACCGCCCTCAAGCAGCTTCTCGAGGAGAAGCTGGTCAAGCGCAAGGTGAGCCTCAAGGCCCTCGACTACGGCAAGGTGGAAGAGGCCTCGGGCAGCACCGTCCGCCAGGTGGTCACCCTCGCCGCCGGCATCTCGTCCGACAAGGCCCGCGAGCTCAACAAGTTCATCAAGGGCCTCGGCCTCAAAGGCGTGCAGTCCCAGACCCAGGCCGACCAGCTCCGGGTGAGCGGCAAGAAGCGCGACGACCTCCAGGCCGTCATCGCCGCCCTCCGCGAGGAGGACTTCGGCATCCCCTTGTCGTTCAGCAACTTCCGCGACTAGCGCAACCGATCAGGCCGCCCCTGCGGCACCATCCCGTCGGATGCCGAGGACGAACACGACCTCGTCGGCCACCGAGCCGTCGCGCCGCACCGAGGCTCGGTGGAGTCGCTGGGATTCGCTGAACCCGCAGCGAGGCCACGGGCGCAGGCTGGCGAGGTTCTGCGCGTCGATCAGCGGTCGAACAGCTCGGCCACGTCGAGGGTGAGGCCCGGGAGGAGGGGGCTGGTCAGATCCTCACCGGGGGTCACTTCGAAGGTGACGTCGAACGCAGTCACGTCGGGGTGTGACCGGCGGTGGAGGATGACCCGATCCCGAACGGTGTCGACCAGCCAGAGCTCGGGGAGACCGGCCGCCTCGTAGCCCCGCTTCTTGGTGCCGACGTCGAAGCGCCACGTGCTCGGCGATCCGATCTCGATGGCCAAGTCGGGCATCGCCTCGAAGCGGATCGGGCCCGGCAGCCGGGACGGGGACGACCACCAGAGGTCCGGGAGGTAGACGTCGTGGTTGCCCACCGGCACGTCCATCTCGAGGCCTGGACTGCCCAAGTGGGGGTTCGCCCGACGGAACGTCTCGAGTTCGTACGCCATCCAGTAGAGGATCCGCTGATGCCTCATGCTGGGTGCGTTCACCACGATCTCCCCGTCGATCAGCTGCGTGTGCCTCTGTTCGCCAGGGAGGGCGAAGAACTCATCCACCGTGAGGCGCTGGTGCGGCTGCGCGGTCACGGCCATGCGCCGACCATACCGAGGCAGGTCACTGAAGACAAGGGGTGGCATTCCGAGGTTTCACCCGCCTCGTCATGCCAATTCGCGCCCCTCCGACGCACGGTCAGGGGACCGGGCGGAAGGGGCGGTGATCAGCAAGGGTCCCCCCGATCCTCTGGTCGTCCGCCCGACTCTCCTGGTCGCCCGCCGCGAGGCGGTACCCAGTGTCCGAGCCCAGTGTCCGAGCGCCGTTGCTCAGCTGTCGTAGTAGCCGGAATGGATGTAGACGCAGGGGATGTCGTTGGCGTGGAACATGTCCACGTTGCGGCGGTCGTCCTCGAAGGCGAGGCGGAGGTCGAAGCCGAAGTCGCGCAGCTCGGCCACGGTGCGGTCCTTGAAGTGCCGCGAGGCCATGTAGTCGGCGTGCTCGCGCATGATGAGCAGGTCCCAGCGCAGTTGGTAGCGGTCGAGCCAACCGAGGGTCTGTGGCTGCACCCGGATGGGCCGGGCGGTGAGCAGGATCACCGAAAGCTCGGCGTCGAGCAGGGAGAGCAGGCGGGCCACCTCGTCGATGAGGGGGTCGTCACCGCAGGCCCGGAAGAACGCCTCCCAGTCCCGCCTCGGGTACTCCAGGTAGTGCTGGCGGCCGGCGGCGTCGGAGAGCACGCCGTCCATGTCGAACACCACGGCCGGGCCGGGCTCGACCCGGCCCTCCCGCCACCACCAATTGTCCCAGTCGCCCGCGACGAACCCCGGCACCCCCTAGTCCTCTTGCGGGGACTCGGTGGCCCGACTGCGGATCTCCTCGACCACCGACGGGTCGGCCAGGGTGGTGGTGTCGCCCAGGACGTGACCGTCGGCCACGTCCCGCAGCAGGCGCCGCATGATCTTGCCGCTGCGGGTCTTGGGCAGGTCGGGCACGAAGATCACCATCTTCGGTCGCGCCGTCGGGCCGATCTTCTTGGCCACGTGCCGGCGCAGCTCCTCGCCCAGCTCGGGAGAGGCGGTCTGGTCGCCCTTCAGGATGACGTAGGCCATGATCGCCTGGCCGGTGGTGGGGTCGTTGGCGCCCACGACGGCGGACTCCGCCACGGACGGGTGGTCGACGAGGGCGGACTCGACCTCGGTGGTGGACACCCGGTGGCCCGACACGTTCATGACGTCGTCGACCCGGCCGAGCAGCCACAGGTAGCCGTCGTCGTCGATCTTGGCCCCGTCGCCGGCGAAGTACCGGCCCGGGTACCGGCTCCAGTAGGTCTCCTTGTAGCGCTCGGGGTCGCCATAGATGCCCCGGAGCATCCCCGGCCACGGCCGGGTGAGGGTGAGGTAGCCGCCGCCCCGCTCGATGGCGTTGCCGGCCTCGTCCACCACCTCGACACCGATGCCCGGGAGGGGGAACGTGCCCGAGCCCGGCTTGGTGGTCGTCACACCGGGGAGCGGGGTGATCATGTGGCCCCCGGTCTCGGTCTGCCACCACGTGTCCACGATGGGGCAGCGCTCGCCGCCGATGTGCTCGTGGTACCACATCCACGCCTCGGGGTTGATGGGCTCGCCCACCGTGCCGAGGACCCGCAGGCTCGACAGGTCGTGCTTGGCGGGCTCCTGGGTGCCCCACTTCATGAAGGTGCGGATGGCCGTGGGGGCGGTGTAGAGCTGCGTGACGCCGTAGGTCTCGACGATCTGCCAGAGGCGGTCCTTGCCCGGCGTGTCCGGCGTGCCCTCGTAGATCACCGAGGTGGCCCCGTTGGTGAGGGGGCCGTAGACGATGTAGCTGTGGCCCGTCACCCAGCCGATGTCGGCCGCGCACCAGTAGGTGTCCTCGTCGGGCTTGAGGTCGAAGACGTACTTGTGGCTGAAGGCGACGTGGGTGAGGTAGCCGCCCGTGGTGTGCATGATGCCCTTGGGCTTGGCCGTGGTGCCCGAGGTGTAGAGCAGGAAGAGCAGGTCCTCGGAGTCCATGGGCTCGGGCGGGCAGTCCGTCGACGCCTCGGCCATGAGCTCGTGGTACCAGTGGTCACGACCGTCGACCATCTCGACGTCCTGGCCGGTGCGCTGCACCACGACGACCGAGCGCACAGACGGCGTCGAGGGGACCGCGGCGTCGACATTGACCTTCAGGCCGGACGCGGCGCCGCGCCGGTAGCCGCCGTCGGCGGTGATGACCACACCGCACTCGGCGTCGTTGATGCGGTCGATGAGCGAGTCCGGTGAGAAGCCGCCGAAGACCACGGAGTGGGCGGCGCCGATGCGGGCACAGGCCAACATGGCCACCGGGAGCTCGGGGATCATCGGCATGTAGATGGCCACCCGGTCGCCCTTGGCCACCCCGAGGCCCTTGAGGACGTTGGCGAACTTGCGCACCTCGTCGTGCAACGCGGCGTAGGTGATCGTGCGGGTGTCCCCCGGCTCACCCTCCCAGTGATAGGCGACCTTGTCGCCGCGACCGGCCTCGACGTGGCGGTCGAGGCAGTTGTACGAGACGTTCAGCTCGCCGCCGAGGAACCACTTGGCGTCCGGAAGGTTCCACTCGAGGATGGTGTGGAAGTCCTTGCTCCAGCTGACCAGCTCCCGCGCCTGACGGGCCCAGAACGCCTCGAAGTCGGCGTCGGCCTCGTCGTAGAGGCGCCGGTCGCTGACGAGGGCGGCGGCGGCGAAGTCCGCCGGCGGCGGGAAGGTGCGGTCCTCGACGAAGTAGTTCTCGATGGTGGCATCGGACATCGGTGGATCTCCCTGGCTGGCCGGGTCGAGCCGCTGACGGCCCGGAGGCGATCCTAAGCGAGTACTCGGCGACTCCCGGTCCCTTGCCCCCTGCGACTGGCCACCAGGGTCGCCGCTGGGAGCGGCGGCGGCCGAGAGCCGGCCAGCGGGTCGCGAGGGGTCATCGCCGGGCTCAGCCCACCACCCATTCGAGCACCCGGAACGCCCCGAGCCCGGCGGGGTCGCACAGCGCCTCGGCCTCGGTGATCCTGCTCCGGGCGCGCAGGGCGGGCAGGTCGGCCACGTGGGCGCGCTCGGTCCACAGGCGCCGACCCTCGGCCACCAGCTCGTGAATGCCGTGGGCGGCGAGGAAGTCCGCCTGCGATCGGTCGACGTCAGGCCTGCGCACGGCGGCGAGCTGGTCGATGGCGACCTCGACGGTGATGTCCTGGGTGCCCGGGGCGTCGAGCGGGTCGCCGCCGCGCTCGTGCCCGCGGTAGGTGCGCAGCCACTCCTGCTGCGGACGGGCCGCCATCGCCGCCGTGGTGTCGGCGTAGTCGATGAGCACGATGCGGCCCCGCTCGACCAGGGCCAGCGCCTGCGCCAGCCAGGCCGCGGCGGCCTCCTGCACCGGCATCCGGGCGCCCACCGGGGCGGCGTCGAGGCCGGTGCAGGCCTCGGGGACCTCCTCGCCGGACAGGGCCACGAGCACGTCCTCGCCGTCGTGCACCCACACCTCGGACCAGCCGGCGGCGGTGCGCTCGAGCAGGCGGAAGGGCACGTTGTCGAGCAGTTCGTTCGCCACGACCACACCGGTGATCGGCCCCTCGGGTAGCGCCGCGAGCGCCTCCACCCCGTCCGGGTGCTGCGCCCGCTGCGCCGCCGACGGCTCGACGGTGAGGTAGCGCAGCGCCGGCGCGCACTCGGGGGCGGCAAGGGCGACGGTGCGAGCGAGGGTGCCGGGCCCGGCGCCCGCCTCCACCACGGTGAAGGGGGCAGGCCGCCCCAACTCGCGCCACCAGGTGTCGAGCGCCTGCGCCAACACCGCGCCGAACAGAGGGCCCACCTCCGGACTCGTCAGGAAGTCGCCTCGGCGTCCGGCCTGACCCCCCGACGCGTAGAAGCCCTGCGCAGCGTGGTAGAGCGCCCGCTCCAGGTACTCGTCGAACCGCTCAACTCGCATACTCGACGCAATGACTAGCGGAATCCGACGGCTGCTGCGTCGAGTTCGTGGTGCCGCCGGTGCAACACGAGGACCCTCGGCGGCTCAGCCCGGGAGCTCCGCCCGCACCCCGGCGACGATGCCGAGGCCGGTGACCTGGACCTCCTCCGCGGTGAACGGCGTGGGCTGATCCCGGTAGAAGCGGACCTCGTGCCCGCCGAGGGGGTCGACGAACGCGAGGCGGTAGTCCCCGACGGCAAGGCCGCGCACGTTGTAGTTGCCGGCGTCCGACGAGGTCGTCCCACGCACGACCCGGCCGTCCGACCCGAACGCGAGGATCCAGGCCCCGACGATGGCGCGGTTGTCGGGGTCGCGAACGCTGCCGCTGATCCCGCCGTAGGCGCGGGACAAGCTCACGTCGACGGTTGCGGGTGCAGTCACCGTGGCGGCGGCCCCGAGGGCATCGAAGGGTTCGTCCTGGTACCACTCCATGCTCGACGTACCGCTCGGGTCGACGAACGCCAGCTTGTACGTGCCGGGACTGACGTCGAGCGCGTAGTCACCGTCGGCGTCCGTCGTCGTCGCCCGCACGAACCGGTAGTCCGATGCCCGCAGCGCCACCACCAACGCTCCCGGCGCCGCCACCACCAACGAGCCAGGCGTGGCGCTCACCCGGCCCTCGATCGTCACCCCGCCGGGATCGACCGTCTGGGTGGGCAACATGGCGTTGGACTCCGCCGTCGCCCCCGCCGTGACCGTCACGGGTTGGGCCCCAGACGGCACCGGCGATCCGGGGTGGTACGCAGGCGCGTGGGCCCCACTGCGGTCAAGGTGCAGCACGAGGTGCGACCCCGGGTCGACGTCGCCCACGGTCACCTCGCCCGACGCGTCCGCGGCCGCTCCCCGCCTCGGGATGCCGGTCGTGGCGTCGACCAGGATGGTGTACGCCGAGGCGATGGGCGTGCCCGTCCCCTGCTCGGCGACCACCCCGGCCACCGTGCCCCGCGTCGAAGGCACCGACGCATCGGCCTGCGTCGACGCGCCCGCGACCACGGTCACGAGATCGGGGTCCGACCCACCGGCGAACCGGTCGGCGTGGTCGCCGGTCGGGTCGATGACATACAGGCGGTAGGCCCCAGGGGCCACTCGGGCGCTGTACACACCTCTCGCGTCGGTGGTCGCGCCCTGGTCGAACGACAGGTCCGAAGCCCGCAGCACGGCCACCTGGGCACCCGGCACCGGCTCGCCGGTGGCGGCATCGGTCACCGTTCCCCACAGCGCGGGACCTGCACCGACGCCTTCGAGGACGACGACCCGGTCCTGGCTCGTCACGTAGACCCGGCCGTCGCCGGTGACCGTCAGCGACGAGGGCCGCGGCACGGGCCACTGCGCCAGCGGCGAGCCACCGGGCGAGTACTTGCGCACCAGCGAGTTGGCCCGGTCCGCCACGTAGATGTCGTGCTGGTCGTCCTCGGCCACATCCCAGACATCCACACCGGGGAGGGGAACCCTGGTCCCACCGGCATGCAGGCCCCGACCCCGGTTGGCCACCTCGACGTACCCGTCGCTCGTCACGAACAGCCCCCGGGGCAGGTAGATCGAGCCCTCGTCGGCCGTGGCGCCACCCCACGAACTCAGTGGCACGCCATCGGCATCGAAGACGCGGACCCGGTTGTTGTCGCTCGGGTAGAGCCACGTGCAGAACTGCGTGCCGTCGTAGTCGTAGCACGGCGGTCCGTAGAAGCCCTCCTGCGAATCCACCACGTACACGTTGCCGTCGGGGTCGGTATCGATCGCCGTGGGCACGCCGGGTGCGGTGGTTCGCGTCGACCACGAGGCCATGAACGTCCCATCGAGGTCGAACTGCTGCACCCGCCGGTTTCCCTGGTCGAGCACGAACAACGTCGACCCGCTGCGGGCGACGTCGATGGGGCAGTCGAACTGGCCGGGTCCGGTGCCGCTGGCGCCCCAGAGCGACACGAACTCACCGTCACGGGTGAAGCGCTGCACACGATCGTTGCCGCACTCGGCCACGTACACGTCGCCACCTGCCGTCGCGATCCCGGCCGCACCGGTGAAGCGACCGGGGCTGGAGCCGGCCGCGCCCCAGGAGGCCACGACGCCCGTGCGCACCTCGACGGCGACCGGGTTCGACAGGACCAACGGGGTCTGGTCGCTGGCGACCCCGACGACCCGCCGCAGACGTCCGATGTCGGCGGCGACGGGCACCTCGTCGCACGACACCGTCCGGGACGCTCCCGGCGCCAGATCGTCGACGGGGCCGGCACATCCGGGCAGCGCCGACGCGACGACCACCACCCCGGTCAGCGGCACCACGCCGACGTTGGTGACCTTGGCGTCGAACCCGACGGTCCGGCCGACATCGACCTGGGTCACCGTCGAGGACAACTCGACGCGCGCCATGGGGCCGGTGGGGAAGGCGAACTCCACCACGCTGCCGTCGGGGGCCCCGAGGTACACGTGCACCGAGCCCTCGTCGTCGATGCGCACGTCGACCCGGTCGGAGGTCACGCCGAACTTGCCGAGGTACTGGCCGTCGGCGCTGAAGACCTGCATCCGCGCCCCGTCGTCGACGTAGACCCGGCCGGCGCCGTCCACGGCGATACCGGTCAGCGAATCGAACTGGCCGTTGCCCGAGCCGTCCGACCCCCACGTGCGGTCGAACGAGCCGTCCGGGTTGAACACCGAGATCCGGTGGTTCCCGGTGTCGGCCACGTACACGCGACCGTCCGGTCCCACGGCGAGACCCTCCGGTTCGTGGTGCAGTCCCGGCGCAGAGCCGGGGTTCCCCGCGAAGTAGACCGAGGAGTCGCCCACGACCTCGAAGATCCGACCCGTTCGCGACAGGCCGTAGACGGTGCCGTCGGGCGCGACGTCGAGGTCCTGACCGGAGACGTTCACCTCGCCGTCGAACGCGCCCTCGGGGGTGAATCGGTGGACTTCGCTGCTCGCCCCCGACGCGAGGTACACCTCGCCCGACGGCGCGACCGCGACGGCGTTCGGCTCGGTGACACCGCTCGGACCGTCTGGATCGAGGATGCGGTCGAGGAAGGTGCCGTCGGGTTCGAACCGGCTCACCGCCCGCGCCGGCCTGAAGGCCCGGTCGCCGGCCACGCGCAGGTTGCCGTCCGGGTCCACGGCGATGGCCGACGAGTCGGGCGGGTCCCCGTCGGGAAGACCGGTGGGCGACGCCCACCAGGTCCGCGCGAACTGCGGCGTGGCGAACCTCGAGACGGTCACCTCGTACTCGTTCGACGCGACCGGGGCTGTCTGGTCCGCGTCCACGGTGGCCACGTTCACCAGGAGCGGGCCGTCGACGGCCGTGGTGAGCCGCTCGCAGTCCACGGTGACGACTGCCGCGACGGCGAGGTCGGGAACAGGACCGGCGCAGCCAGGTGCCACCGCGTCGGCCACCGTCACCCCCGTCAACGGGACCGATCCGACGTTGGCGATGCGCACGTGGTAGTGGATCGTGTCGCCCGGTAGCACGTCGGTCTCGTCGGCCGACAACCGGGCGCTCAACGCCGCCGCCTCACCTGCGAAGACCTGCACCCGGTCGTTTGCGGTGTCGGCCACGAACAAGCCGCCGGCGCTCGACACCGCCACGTCGCCCGGGTCGTCGAAGGCGCCCGGCCCGGCCCCGACCGATCCCCAGGAACGAATCAGGTCGCCGGCGGCCGAGTACTGCGTCACTTGGTCCATCGAGGGTGAGGCGTCCACCACGGCGACGCGACCCAACCCGTCGACGTCGATGCCCTCGGGCGCCTGGAGTGCCCCGAAGGAGCGGACGACGGCACCGGTCGCGGAGAACTGGTGCACCTGTTCATCGACGGTCGCATCCACCACGTACACGTCGCCGGACGGCCCCACCGCTACCCCAACGGGGGAGTAGACCGTCGTTCCACCCCAGCGGCGCAAAAAGGTGCCGTCGGCGGTGAACTGGTGGACCTGGTGGTTGTCGGTGTCGGCCACCACCACGTCCCCCGAAGGCCCGATGGCGACGTCATTGGGGGTGTCGAGGCGCCCGTTCTGTGACGACCCGCCCGCCCCCTCCCCGAACTCGAACAACAACGACCCCGTGGACGAGAACACCTTCACCCGGTCGTTGCGCGAGTCCGCCACGTACACCTTGCCGTCCTCGGCCACGGCGAGGCCCAACGGGAACGCGAACTGGTCCCCCGCCGACCCGTACGACCCCCACTCGCGCACGAAGTCCCCGTCCTGCTCGAACACCTGCACGCGGCTGTTCCCCGTGTCCGCCACGTACACGAGCCCGTCCGGGCCGATGTCGACCCCGCCCGGTCGGTACACCCGCCCTTCCCCCACGTCGGCGCCCCAGAGGTCGACCAGCACCCCCGCGGTCGTGCGCTTCTCCAGCCAGTCGCGATCGTACGGGGCCTGCCCCTGCTGGGCGACGTACACCGTGGCCGATGCCGCGTCCACGGCGAGCCCGCGAAGGAGCGGGTTGTAGCTGTAGTAGGGCCCCGCGGGCGCGTACGCCACCGACGAGCTCACGAACGCGCCCTCGGCGGTGAACGCCTGGACTCGGCGGTTGTCGGCCACGTACACCCGGCCGACAGCATCGACGCCGATGCCGTCGGGCGTGGTGAACTGACCGCTCCCCGACCCCCGTGAACCCCATGCCCGCACGAACGAGCCGTCTGCCGCGAGCTGGACCACCCGCTTGATCGAGGAGGACGCGCCGAGATCGGTCAGGTAGAGGTCGCCCCCCGGCGCGAACGCCAAGCCGTTGGGCTCGACCCCGGGGACCGATCCGAACGGACCCAGCGGTGTGCCGTCGACACCGAAGCGCAGGACCGACCCGTCCCCACTCGCCGAACTGCCGCGATCCGACAGGAACAGGTCACCGCCGGGTCCGACGGCCAGACCCGATGGCGAGGTGCCGGCCGCGAAGCTCGACACGAACCCACCCGACGCATCGAACACCTGCACCCGCCCCGCGCCGGCACCGCTCGGCTGGTCGGCGACGTACACCCGGCCGCCGCCGACGGCCAGTGCCGCCGCCCCGCTGAACTGCCCCTCTCCGGTGCCCGGTCCACCCCACGACCGAACGACGGCTCCCGCCGAGGTGAGCTCCTGCACTTCGGCCTGGCTGCCGGCCTGGAGCACGAACACGTGGCCGCCCGGGCCCACCGCCACGTCGACGGGGTCGACCACGACCGCCACGCCGTCGGGACTGGTTCCGATCTCACCCACGAACGGCGGTCCCGAATCGGCGCCCGCCGGCGCCGCACCCGCCGCCACCGCCAGCGACGCCAGCAGGGCAAGCACCACGAAGCACGCCAGACCTCGAGGGCGTGGCGTGCCGGTCCGCCGCTCCGTCTCGCTGGCCTGGCCTCTGGTCACGGAACACCGCCTCTCGGGCGCAGCTCCATGGTAGGCCACTCCCCCGGCCCCCTGGGCAGGCGGGGAGGCGAGCAGCCAGGACGCAGGCTCGATTCGGACGGCGGACGTCCGCGCTGCCGAGGAGCCGGTCAGCCGCCGGCGGCCAGGTGGACGGCCTCGCCGAAGTGGGTGAGGGCGCCGGGGACGATGCCCCACACCACGGTGGCGATGACGGTGATGGCGATGGCCGCCACCAGCGACACCGGCACCTTGATGGGGGTGCGGTCGTCGCCGGCCACGGGCTGCATCCACATCTCGCGGGCGACGTTGGCGTAGTAGTAGAGCGCGATCACCGAGTTCACGGCGATGAACACCGCCAGCACGATGCCAAGGGTCGACGTGTCCTGCAGCACGGCACGGAAGATGAGGAACTTGCCCACCCAGCCGGCGAGTGGCGGGATGCCGGCGAGCGAGAAGAGGAACACCGTCATGGTGACGGCGAGGCCCGGGGCGTACTCGAAGAGACCGGCGAACGAGGAGATCTCGGCCGAGCGGGTCTTGCGGGCCACGGCGATGACGACGGCGAAGGCGCCGAGGTTCATGGCCGCGTAGATCACCAGGTAGACGACGATCGACGTCAGAGCGGCGGCCGGCTCGCCGGTGGTGGCCAACGGGGCGAGCATGTAACCGGCCTGGGCGATGCCCGAGTAGGCCAGCAGGCGCACGACGTTGGTCTGACGCAGGGCGATCAGGTTGCCGACCGTCATGGTGAGGATGGACAGGGCGGCGAAGAACCACTGGGTGACGTCCTCGCGCCCGCCGAAGCCCACGAACACCAGGATCATGAGGGCCACGAAGCCCGCTGCCTTGGAGGCGACCGCCAGGAACGACGTCACCGGCGTGGGGGCGCCCTCGTAGGTGTCCGGGGCCCACGTGTGGAACGGCACCGCCGACACCTTGAAGGCGAAGCCGATCAGGGTGAGGACGATGGCCAGGGTGATCACCGGAGTGCTGCCCGAGGCCTCGCCGATCTGATCGCCGATCTCTGCGATCACGGTCGTACCCGTGAGGCCGTAGAGCAGGGACATCCCGTAGAGCATCACCGCGGAGGCGAAGACGCCCATCAGGTAGTACTTGATGCTCGCCTCGTTGCCCTTCAGGTCACGTTTGCGCCAGCCCGCCAGCAGGTAGGCCGGGATCGACAGCAGCTCGAGGGCCACGAACATGGTGATGAGGTCACGGGCCGAGGCCATGACCACCATGCCGAGCAGGGACGAGAGCAGCAGGAAGTAGTACTCACCCTCGTAGTAGTCGCCCTCGGCCACGTAGTTGGTGGAGAGCAGCACGACGATGTAGCCGCTGACCACGAACAGGGCGGTGAACACCAGGGCGAAGTCGTCGACCGCGTACGCGCCGCCGAACAAGAAGCGGTCCTGGCCGTCGACGGCCAGGGTGATGACCGGGATGAGCGTGGCCAGCAGGCCGATGCCGGTCAGCGACGGCAGCGCCCACTTGCCGTCCTCCTCGGTGAAGAGGTCGACGAGCAACACGACGACCAGCGTCCCCGTCAGCACGAGGACGGGCGCGAGCGCGTGGTAGTCGAGTTTCGGCGCGGTGAAGCCGGTCACCGGGGCGAGCAGGGCGGCAGCCATGGCCTCAGCCACCCACCCCGAAGGCGCTCAGGGCCCGTCCGACGGCGCCGTCGGTGACCTCGAAGATGAGGTTCGGGTACACGCCCAGCACGATCATGAGGATGATCATCGGGGTCCAGGCCACGAGCTCGAAGCCCGTGGCGTCAGGGATGTCGTGGCCCTCCCACTCGGCCTTGGGGGTGCCGAAGGCCACCCGCTGGTAGAGCCAGAGCAGGTAGCCGGCGGCGAGGACGGTGCCCACCGCGGCGATGACCATGTAGACCCGGAACACGGTGACGTCCATGCCCGCCCCCGGCTCGTAGGCCGAGAGGATGGCGGGGAACTCGCCCCAGAACCCGGCGAGGCCGGGCAGGCCCAACGAGGCCATCACGCTGAGGCCCAGGATCCAGGCCATGTGGGGGGCCTGGGTGAGCAGGCCGCCGAGGCGCTTGATCTCGAGGGTGTGGAACCGGTCCTTCGTCGAGCCGGCGATGAAGAAGAGCATGCCGGTGATGAGGCCGTGGGCGACCATGCCGAAGATGGCGGCGTTGAAGCCGAAGTCGGTGAGGGTGGCGATGCCGAGCATCACGAAGCCCATGTGGGCCACCGAGGAGAAGGCGATGAGGCGCTTCATGTCGGTCTGGGCCAGACAGCACAGGGCGCCGTAGATGATGCCGATGACGGCGAGCAGGGCGATCCACGGGGCCCACTCGGAGGCGGCGTCGGGCAGCACCGGAATGGCGATGCGGATGAAGCCGTAGGTGCCGAGCTTCAGGAGGACCGCGGCCAGGATCACGGAGCCGACGGTGGGGGCCTCGGTGTGGGCGTCGGGCAGCCAGGTGTGGAACGGGAACATCGGCACCTTGATGCCGAAGCCCAGGAACATGCCGCCGAAGATCAACAGGCCCGTGGTGCGAGCCAGGCCGGCGCCGCCCATCTCGGCGAGGACGGGGATCTGGAAGGTGCCCTGGAGGAAGTAGAGGGCCAGGAACGACACCAGCATGAGCGCTGAGCCGAAGAGCGTGAACAAGAAGAACTTGATGGAGGCGTACTGACGGTTCGGACCACCCCAGACCCCGATCATGAAGTACATCGGGAGCAGCACGACCTCGAAGAAGACGAAGAACAAGATGAGGTCCTGCGCCAAGAAGGTGCCCACCATCCCGGTCTCGAGGATCATGATGAGGATCAAGAAGGCCTTGGGGTTGTGCGGCTCCGGGAAGTGCTTCCAGGAGTAGATGATGCACAAGGGCACGACCAGCAGCGTCAGGGCCAGCAGCGGCAGCGAGATGCCGTCGAGAGCCACGTGGTAGCGGGAATCGATGAGGGGGATCCAGCTCTCGTCCACCTGGTACTGGAGGACGGCAGTGTTGTCGTAGTCGAAGTTCGCCATCAGCAGCACCCCGACGCCAGCGGTGGCGAGCGATGCGACGAGGGCGATCAGCTTGTGCGTCTCCTCCTGGGCGCGCGGCACGAGCAGCATCAGGGCCGCACCCACCAGGGGCAGGAAGATGGCGAGGCTCAGGCCCCAGCTATCGAGGAAGTCGGACATTGGTCTGCCTCAGCTCCTAAACGATGATCACGAAGATGCCGGCGATCAGGACCACGCCCCCGAAGAGCAGGGCGGCGTAGTTGGAGATCTTCCCGGTCTGGATGCCACGGAGCACTTGCCCCGACCCCTCGGCCGCATGGCCCGAGGCGTTGACGGTGCCGTCGATGGCGCCCTGGTCGACGAAGCGGTACAGGAACTTCGCGGTGCCCCGGGCACCGGTGGCGACGCCGTTGACGACCGCGTCGAGGACGTGCTGGTTGAACCAGTACATGGCCCGGGCGATCGGCCCCTTGGTGCCGGCCACGATGACGCCCTCGTAGAGGTCGTCCAGGTAGTACTTGTTCTCGAGGAACGTGTAGCCGGCGTGCGCGGCCTTGTTGCGCTCGGTGAGGCCATGCGGCCCCCTGCCCTTGAAGAAGTAGAAGTACGCCAGCGTGATGCCGAGCAGCGCGATCAGCGTCGAGATGATGGCCAGCGGCAGGGAGAACTCGGGGTGATCGATGGCCGGGAAGTTCTGGACCGGCTCGATCCAGTGCTCGAACTTGAGCTCGATGCTGTCCGGAGCGATGGCCGCCGGCAGGTTCACGATGCCCAGCAGCAGGGCGAAGCCGGCCAGGATGCGCAGCGGCCACAGCATGATCTGCGGGGACTCGTGGGGGGTGCCCTCGCCGCGGTACTCGCCGAAGAAGGTGAGCCAGATCGTGCGGGTCATGTAGGCCGCGGTGAGCAGGGCGCTGAAGGCACCGAACACCAGGATGAGCGTGTAGGCGTTGCCGTTCTGGCCCTGCTGGGCGCCGGCCAGGATCTCGTCCTTCGACCAGAAGCCGGCGAGCGGCGGGATGCCCGACAGGGCGATCGAGGCGATCAGGAAGGTGCGGAAGGTGGTGGGCATGTACTTCCGCAGCCCGCCCATCTTGCGCATGTCGAAGGTGTGGTGGGCGGCGTGGCTGACCGAACCGGCCCCGAGGAACAGGCAGGCCTTGAAGAAGGCGTGGGTGAAGAGGTGGAAGATGGCGGCGGTCCAGGCGCCGACGCCGAGGGCGGCCACCATGTAGCCGAGCTGGCTGATGGTGGAGTAGGCCAGCACCTTCTTGATGTCCTTCTGCGCGAAGGCCAGACAGGCCGCCATCAGTGCGGTGAAGCCACCGATGAAGGCCATGTAGTTCACGCCGCCGTCACCGATCGACAGGCCCTGGAAGAACACGGGGTAGAGCCGGGCCACCAGGAACACGCCCGCCACGACCATGGTGGCGGCGTGGATCAGGGCGGACACCGGGGTGGGGCCGGCCATGGCGTCGGGGAGCCAGGTGTGCAGCGGGAACTGGCCGCTCTTGGAGGTGACCGCCGCCATCAGCGCCAGGGCGCCGACCAGCATCACGGTGTGGCTCATGGTGCCGTCGAGCGCCGCGACGTTGGTGTCGATGACGCCGAAGGTGCCCGCCCCGAAGAACAAGATGATGACGCCGACGATCAGGCCGATATCGCCGACGCGGTTGGTGAGGAAGGCCTTGAGGGCGGCGTTGCTGTTGGCCTGCTCTTCCCACCAGTGGCCGATGAGCACGAACGAGCAGACGCCGACGAGCTCCCAGCTGGTGAGCAGCTGCAGCGTGCTCTGGCTGATGACCAGCATCAGCATCGAGGCGGTGAACAGGCTGAGGAAGGCGAAGTAGTGGGTGAAGCGGCGGTCGCCCTTCACGTACTCGGTCGAGTAGATGTGCACGAGCAGCGAGATGCTCGTCACGGTGAACACCATGATCGCGGCGAGACCGTCGACCAGGGTGCCCGCGGTGAACTCGACCCCGCCCGACTGCCACCAGGTGAAGCTGTGGACGATGGGCAGCACGATGTGCTCGCCCCCCTCGCCCTCGCCGGCGGCGGCGAAGATGCCGGAGAGCCCCGAGTGGCCGCCGGCCGTGTTCACCCGGTTGATCCACTGGGCCAGGACGCCGACGGCGAAGATCCACGAGAGCGCGACGGCGGGGATGCCGACCTCGGAGCCGCCGCGGGGCAGCCGCTTGCCGAACAGCAGGATGATCAGGAACGAGGCCGCCGGCAGCGCGGGGATGACCCACGCGTGGTCCAGGAAGAACCCGGGCGCCGATTCGTGGGCGGCTTCCGCCGCCATGGTGAGCGCGAACATCGTCAGCCCTTCATGAGGTCGATCTCCTCGAGATCGACGCTCGCCCGGTTGCGGTAGATGAGCAGGATGATGGCCAGGCCGACGCCGACTTCAGCGGCGGCCACGGCGATGACGAACAGGGCGAAGACCTGCCCGCTGATGTCGCCGTTCATGGCGGCGAAGGCCACGAGGTTGATGTTGACGGCGTTGAGGATGAGCTCGATGGACATCAGGACCATCACCCCGTTGCGGCGGGCCAGCACGCCGTACACGCCGATGCAGAAGAGCACCGCGGCCAGCAGGAGGAACTGGTTGAGCAACATGGCGCCTAGTCCCTTCTCGCCACGACGATGGCACCGACGAGGGCGGCCAGCAGCAGCACCGAGATGACCTCGAACGGGACCAGGTAGGTACCGAAGATGGCGTCGCTGACCTGGGCGGTGGTGGTCACGGTGTCGGCGGGCAGCTCGCTGTCCTCGAAGCGGTCGATGAGCGTGTAGCCGATGACCGCCAGCAGCAGCACGGCGATGAGGCCGCCGATCCAGCGCTGGTCGTTGTCGAGGTCGGACTCCCCGCCGATGGGGGCCCGGGTGAGCATGATGCCGAACAGGAACAGCACGATGATGGCCCCGATGTAGACGAGGATCTGCGTGGTGCCCACGAACTCGGCGCCGAGGATGAAGTAGAGGCCACCGACGCCGGCGAGGACCATCACCAGGTAGAGGGCGGCGTGCACCACGTTGTTGGTGGTGACCACCCGCAGGGCCGAGGCGATGATCACCAGGGCGATGACGCCGAAGGCGATGTTCTGGGCCACGTTGAGATCGACGGCGAGGAGCGTGAGCATCGCGGTCATCGGGGGATCTTCTTCACTTTCTGCTCCGACCCGGCCTCGTAGGCCTCGTGGTCCGGAACGGTCAGCATCCACTCGCCGAGGCGCTCCTTGTCGTGGAGCAGGTCGGCGAGGCGGAACTCGGAGTACTCGTACTCGGGGCTCCAGAAGAGGGCGTCGAAGGGGCAGACCTCGACGCAGATGCCGCAGTACATGCACAGCGAGTAGTCGATGTCGAAGCGGTCGAGGGCGTTCTTCTGGCGGGGAGCGCCGCCCTCGCGCCGCGGCGGGGCCAGGTACTTGTGGCCCTCGATGTAGATGCACCAGTCCGGACACTCACGGGCGCAGAGCATGCAGACCGTGCAGTTGTCCTCCTTGAGGGCGATGACGCCGCGCGCCCGGGGGGTCGGCGTCTCCTTCTCGTGCGGGTACTGCACCGTCACCGCGGGCTTCAGCATCGTGCGGAGCGTGACGCCGAGGCCCTTCACCAGGCCGGGGAGCTCGGGCATCAGAACACCACCTTCAGCACGGCAGTGGCCGCGATGTTGACCAGGGCGATGGGGATGAGGAACTTCCAGGCGAACTTCTGGAGCTGGTCCTCACGGAACCGCGGGTAGGTGAAGCGGAACCAGAAGATGAAGAAGGCCACCAGCATCACCTTGGCGAACAGCACCAGGGGGCCGAGCACGTTGAGGAAGTTGCTGTCGAGGTCGAACCCTGGCAGCCACCAGCCGCCGAGGAACAGCGTGGCGGCGATGGCGGCGAAGGCGAAGGCGGTGCCGAACTCGCCGATGAAGAAGAACAGGAAGCGGAAGCCCGTGTACTCGACCTGGTAGCCACCCACGATCTCGGACTCGGCCACCGGCATGTCGAACGGGGTCTGGGTGAGCTCGGCCTGCACGGCGATGAGGAAGATGGCGAAGCCCACGAACTGCGTGATGATGAACGGGTTGCCGATGAGGTCGAATCCGAACATCGACCCGTTGGCCTGGGCGGCGACGATGCCCTGGAGGTTGAGGGTGCCGGCCTGGATGACCACGCCGACCACGGCGAGGACGAGGGGCAGCTCGTAGGCGATGAGCTGGCCCGCGGCACGGAGGCCACCCATGAGGGAGTACTTGTTGGCCGACGCCCAGCCGGCCATCAAGATGCCGACCACCGACAGCGACGAGACCGCCAGGGCGAAGAAGATGCCGGTGTCGAGGCTCTCGACGTAGATGTCGGGGCCGGCGGGGACGACGACGAAGAGCAGGAAGGTGGACAGCACCACCACCAGCGGGGCGATGGCGAAGACGAAGCGGTCGGCCTTGTCCGGGAAGATGTCTTCCTTCTGGATGAACTTCACGCCGTCGGCCACGAGCTGCAGCACGCCGTGGGGGCCGGCCTCCATGGGGCCGAGGCGGCTCTGCATGTGGCTCATCATCTTCAGCAGGAACACGTAGCCGAGGATGAGCGCCGACAGCGGGATGAACGACAGGACGATGATCACCTTGATGGTGGTGACCTGCCAGTAGGCCAGATCGATGGCCAGCAGCGAGTGCATCACCGGTCAATGTCTCCCAGGATGAAGTACAGGCTGGCGAGGATGGTGATGACGTCGGGGACGTAGACGCCCTTCATCACCCAGGGCACGATCGAGATGTTGTTGAACGAGGCCGAGCGGATCTTGACCCGGAAGGGCACGAGGTCGCCCTTGCTGACCACGTAGTAGCCCATCTGGCCGAGGGGGTTCTCGGTGGCCACGTAGGCCTCGCCCGCGGGCACCTTGATGATGCGGGGCACCTTGGCCATGATCGGGCCGGCGGGGATGCCGTCGAGGAGCTGGTCGACGATGCGGCTGGCCTCCCGGGTCTCCTGGAGGCGAACCCAGTAGCGGGCGAAGGAGTCGCCGTCGGGGTGGGTCCAGACCTTCCAGTCGACCTCGTTCCACGCCAGACCGACGGGACGGTCGCGGCGGAGGTCCCAGTCGATGCCGCTGGCGCGCAGGTTGGCACCGGACATGCCGTAGGACAGGGCGACGTCGGCGGGGATGACACCGATGCCGCGGGTGCGGGCCTCGAAGATCTCGTTGCCCATGATGAGGTCTTCCATCTCGTCACAGAAGGTGCGGACCTTGTCCATGACGGCCTTGGTGTCCTCGATCCAGCCCTTGGGCAGGTCGTCCTTCAGGCCGCCGATGCGGTCGAAATTCGGGTGGAAGCGCCCACCGGTGACCGATTCGATCTGGTTGAGGACGTGCTCGCGGTCGCGGAAGGCGAAGAACACCGGGGTGAGAGCGCCGAGCTGCACGCCCATGTCGCCGAGGAAGAGCATCACGTTGGCGATGCGGCTGAGCTCGAAGAGCACCGTTCGTATCCACTGGGCCCGGGGCGGCGCCTCGACCTCCATCAGCTTCTCGGCGGCGAGGATGAAGGGGACCTCGTTGGCGAAGCTGCCGAGCCAGTCGATGCGGTTGATGAGGGTGGTGACCTGCGGGTAGCTCCGGACCTCGGTGAGCTTCTCGTAGCCCCGGTGCATGTAACCCATGATCGGAGCGGCGTCGATGACCTGCTCGCCGTCGAGCTTGGCCACGATGCGCAGCGTGCCGTGGGTGGCCGGGTGCTGCGGGCCCATGTTGAGGGTCATGCCCTCGGTCTCGATCTCGACGTTCACCCGGGCATCGGCGGCCTGACCGGCGATGTACGCCAGCTGCTGGCGGTCCGTTATCGCAGTCACGATGCGTCCTCCGCGGGTGCGTCCTCGGCGGGGGCGTCGTCGCCGGGCATGGGCTCGACGTCGACGATGCCCGGCCAGGGCTTCACCCGGCGGGCCAGGAGGGGGAAGTCCTTGCGCAGGGGGTGGCCCTCGAAGTCGCCCGGCAGGTAGAGCTTGCGCAGGTTGGGGTGGCCCACGAAGGTGATCCCGTACATCTCGTAGGCCTCGCGCTCGTGCCAGTTGGCGCCGGCGTAGACGGGGATCCAGGTGTCGGCAGCGGGCGCCTCGTCGTCGAGGTCGGCCTTGAGGGTGATGCCGTAGCCCTCGGTGGGCGACTCGACGCGGGCGAGGAGCTGGAAGCGGCTGGTGCCTCCGGCCACGCCCCACTCGATGGTACCGGGCTCCTTGGCGCCGGTGGCGGTGGGGTCGGCGCCCGCGGTGACGAGGTCCTCCTGGCTGTCCATGTCCCGCCCGAACGGCGACGGCAGCCAGTCGATGGCCGAGAGGAAGTCGAAGTAGGTGCAGCCGAGGTCGTGCTTGGCGACGGCCGCGGCCTCGCGCCACGACGACAGGGCCACTCGGACCCAGAGGTCGTCGTTCGGGGCGAGGTGGTGCTCGAGCAGGCCGTCGCCGAGCTCGGCGGTGAGGCGCTCGAGGACGCCCTCGCGCAAGGGATCATGCTCGACCGGCGGCGCCGCCTCGTCGGCCGCGGTGGGCTCCTCGGTGGGCGTGTCGCTCATCGGGGGTCACCGCCGCCGACGACGATGGGCTCGCCCCGCCAGCGGGCGGCCATGTCCTCGGTCTTGATGCGCTCCTGGAGCAGCACCACGCCCTCGAGCAGGGCCTCGGGTCGCGGCGGGCAGCCGGGCACGAACACGTCGACGGGGATCATCTGGTCGACGCCCTTGGTCACCGAGTACGAGTCCCAGTAGGGGCCGCCGCAATTGGCGCACGAGCCCATGGAGATGACGTACTTCGGATCGGGCATCTGCTCGTAGAGGCGCTTGATGGCCGGCGCCATCTTGTCGGTGACGGTGCCCGAGATGACGACGAGGTCGGCCTGGCGGGGGCTGGCCGGGAAGGGGATGACCCCCAGGCGCATCACGTCGTAGCGGGGCGAGCCGAAGGCCGATCCCATCTCGATGGCGCAGCAGGCGAGTCCCCACTGGAACACCCACAGGGAGTAGGTGCGGCTGAGGTTCAGCAGATAGGTGAGGGGCTTCGGCAGCTTGCCGCTCTCGACTAGACCCATTGCACTACACCCATCGGAGCACTCCCTTTCGCCAGGCGTAGACGAGGCCCAGCGCCAGGATGACGATGAACACGAGCATCTCGACGAGGCCGAAGGTGCCGTAGGCCTCGAGCTGCGTGGCCCACGGGAAGATGAACACGGCTTCGACGTCGAACATCACGAAGAGCAGGGCGAAGATGTAGTACCGGATCTGGCTCTGCGACCACCCCGTGCCGACGGCATCGACACCGCTTTCGTAGGTGGCGTACTTCGAGGGCTGCGGCCGGGTCGGGTGCAGGAGCTTGGACACGCCGAGCATCGCCGCGACCATGACCACGGCAGCCCCGGCGAAGATCGCCACGGTGAGGTAGCTCCGCAGGTAGTCGGACACGGTTCGGCAGCGTAGTGAACGCCTTCACATGGGGCCAAAGAGGGCGGGCCGGCTCGGCCGGAGCGCGGGCCCCGCTCGGGCGCCGTCCGGCGGGGGTATTGCATTTCAGTACATCTCACGCGAGACTCGTGGGACCTCCCCTCAGGACCCATCACAACCATGGAGGGTGCCCATGCGCACCACCTGTCCACCGGGGAGCGCGCCGCGAGCCATCGCGCCCGGCCCCTACGTCGCTCCGGCCTTCGCTGCCGGGCGGCGCCCGTCCCCCACCCTCGAGGAGTCGCCCGTGGCCACCTTCGTGGCCACCATCGTGGTGATCCTCGCCTTCTTCACGAGCACCGCGGCGTGGTGCTGGTTCGTCTGCCGACGCAACGGCGGCGTCCGCTCGTGCGACGTCGGCTGGTACACCGCCCGGGCCCGCTGCCGGCGCTGAGCGACCAGGACTGCCCGACCCGGGCCACCCAGCTGACCCGTCCCAACCATCCCACCCGTCCGGCCTGAGCCGCGGGCTCGGTGCACCGGTCTGCCTCCTGGCGACCGGGTGCGCCGGGCCCGCCGGGCCCGCCGACCACCAGGAGGCCCCGTGCCCTTCTCCCTCGACGCGTCCGACCGCGTCCGCCTCGACACCTGCGTGCTCGACCACGACACCCTCGTCGACCTCCTCACCGACGGCCGCTACCCGCTCAGCCCGACCGCGGCCGCCCTGCTGGCCGGGTGCGACGGTCAGATGCCGGTCGGCCACCTCGCCGACGAGCACGCCCGGGCGTACGGCGTCGACCCGTCTCGGCTGCTGGCCGACCTCGGCCCCTTCGTCACGGAACTGGCGGAGGTCGGATTGGTCCGGGTGCAACGACGCTGGCGCCACCACGTCGCCGGCTTCCTCCTCGACCTCGGGCGCACGCCGCCCGAAGCCCCGGTGGCGCGCCGGCGCTTCCCCGGCACCACGTTCGGCTGCACCCGGGCGGCGCTCCACGGTGGCCGCGCGGCCGTGCTGCTGGGCACGGCGTGGTCGTGCGTGTTGGCGCTGGCCGTGCACACGCTCGCGCCCGGCGCGTCCCTGACGGTGGCCCTCGTGCCCGTCACCGTCGCGCTGGCGGGCGTGGTCAGCGTCGCCGCCCACGAGATCGGCCACCTGCTCGCGGTGCGGGCGGTGCGGGGTCACCCGCGGTACGCCGCCGCCGGGCCGAGCCAGGTCGGTCTGCTGCACGACGTCCGCGACGTCGGCCGCCGACGCTGGGTGGCCGTCGCCGGACCGGTGGCGGGTGCGCTCGTCGCCCTGGCGCTCGCTCCCCTGGCGGCCACCCTGCCGGCACCCGCCGACGGCCTGGCCCTGCCCCTCACCGCCGTGTTGGCGGTCGGCCACCTCGTCGGCCTGCTGCCGTTCTTCAAGGACGGCCGCCACCTCTGGGCACCGGCGGCATGATCCCCGTGCGCTCGGTGCCGGCCGTCCGCCTCGCCGGCGCCACTGCACGAGCCGGTGGTTTCACCCTCGGGCCGCTCGACCTCGAGGTGGCCGCCGGCTCGATCCACGTCGTGCTCGGGCCGAACGGCGCGGGCAAGACGACGCTGCTCGATCTCGTCGTCGGCCTGCGCGTGGTCGACGACGGCACCGTCGAGGTGGAGGGCCGCATGCCCGACCCTGACGACGCCGCCCGGTACCGGCGCCTCGGCTTCGCCCCGGACGGCGACCACAACGTGCCCCTCGAGCTCACCGCCGGTGAGCTGTGGGACCTCTGCGCCCGCCTCCACGCCCGCATCGCCGGCGACCCGGCGGCGACGGCGGCCGCTGCTGCCGTCGTCTCGTCTCGCCTCGACTTCTCGCCGCCCGACCGTCCGATGCGCAGCTACAGCCACGGGATGCGACGCAAGGCCCAGCTCGTCGCGGCGCTGCTGCACGACCCGCCCGTGGTCGTGCTCGACGAGCCCACCAACGGGCTCGACCCCCGTTCGGCCCACGCGCTGGGGACGCTCCTCGTCGAGCAGTCGCGGTCACCCGCCGCTGTCGCCGTGCTGGCGACCACCCACGATCTGCTCTGGGCCCTGCGCTTCGCCGACGTCCTCACCGTCCTCGCCGGCGGCGAGGTCAGGTTCTCAGGGCCACCGATCGACCTCCTCCCCGCCGACGCCCTGGCTGCGGCGGCGGAGGCCTTCGACGACCTGGCCGACGGCCTCCGCTGATGGTCGTGACACCGCCGGCCGAGCGAACCCCACCGGTTCTGGCGCCTGATCTACTGGCCAGGGCCAGTAGATCAGGCGCCAGTTCGTGGGTGCTGGGCGGGATGGTGGTGCGGCGATGGGCCGTGACGCTGGGGACCACGCGCAGGAGCCTGGTCTTCGGGGGCACCGTCGGCGCCGTCGTGCTCGCCGGGGTCGGCGCCGCCCTCGCCGACCGGGTGCCGACGCAACGGGACGATCTCCTCGCCCTCGGGCTCGTGGTGGCGGTGTGGGCGGCGGCCGCGGGGTTCGGCATCCTCGTGGCGCACGCCACCACGGTCCCGCCGTCGCTCGGCTTCTTGCGGACGCTGCCGGTGGCCCGTCGGTCGGTCGAGGCTGCGGCGGCACTGCCCCTCGCCGCCGTCGGCGCGGCGGGCCTCCTGGTGCTCGGTCCGCCGGCGGTCATCGCCACCGCCTCTGCGTCGGATCGGTCGGCGGGCGCAGCGGCGCTCGCGCTGGGGGCGGCCGTGATCGGCGGGGTCGCCATGGGTGTGCTGCTCCACGGCCTCGCCGGGCGCCTCACCGCTGGGACCGCGGCGGCGCCGCTGCGCCTCACCCTGGCGGTGCTGGCGTGGTTCGGCCTCGTCGGCGCTTGCCTGGCGGCGGCGCTCCCCCTGCTGACCCGATTCGGGGACGCCGCCGGTGCCTGGGTGATGGCCCCGCTGGGCTGGTCCCTCCCGTGGTCGGCGCTCGTCGATCCCGGAGCGGCCGAGACGCTGGGCGCACTTGGCGTGCTCGTCGTCCTGATCGGCGTCGCCCTCGCCGCCCGACCGGTGCCGATCGCCGGACCAATCGACCTTCAGGTGCGGCCGCTCCGTCTGGAGCGCAAGGTGCCCCTGGTACGCGTGCAGGCCCGACGCCTCGTCCGCCACCCCCGCACCCTCGAGGCGCTGGTCGTGGCCGGGGCCACGGCGGTCGCGCTGGTGGCCGGCGCGGCATGGGCCGAGCGCCGCGTGCCTGGCGCCCTCGACCTACGGATCGTGGCGATGCTCGGCGCTCAGGTGACGACGGCGCCCGCCGCGCTCGCCCGGGGCCTCTCCGATCGCGGGCGTCCCGCCGAGGCGCACCTCGGCATCGCAGCCGCTCCCCACGTCGCGGCCCTGACCGCCGGCGCCCTCGCCATCGGCGCGGTGGCCGCCGCCCCTGGGATGGCCCTCGCCGCCGCGCTGCTCTCTCCCACGGTCGCTGCGGCATGGCTCGTAGCCCTGCTTCCGCTGACCGCCGCGGCGGTCGCGGTCTCGGTGGCGCTCGGCCCCGAGTTGGGCAACGGCTCCGCGGAGGCCGGCGCCGTCCTGGCCGCTGCCGCACTCACCACCGTGCTGCTGGCGATCGCCGGTGAGCTCCCCGGGTGGGTTCTCCCCGTCACCGGGCTCGCCCTGACCCTCGCCGCCCTCGCCGCGGCCACCACCCTCGAACGCGCCCACCGGAGGCCCACATGACCCGCCCCGCCCGCCTCGTCCTGCTCGCCGGCGTCATCGCCACCATCGCCCTCGTGGTGCTGGCCACGGCGACTGGCGCTGCCCGGGTCGGCCCTCTGGTGTTCTGGGCGGTCCACCGGGAGGAGGTCGCCGGAGGCTCGGAGGTGGCCCTCCGCCCCGGCCTCGGCCTCCCTGTGTTGTGGCTCCTCGTCCTCGCGGTGGCCGCCGCGCTTTCCCGTCGACGTGATGTGTAGGGATGTGTACGGTGCGTCTCGTGGGCCGGACCAACATCGTGATCGACGACGAACTGGTGGCCAAGGCCAAGGAGCTCTACGGCTTCGAGACGACCCGGGAGGTCGTCGACTTCGCCCTCCGGCGTCTGGTCGGCCAGGGCTCTCGAGAGGGCTTCCTGGCACTGGAGGGCACGGGCTGGGAGGGCGACCTGGACGAGATGCGACAGACGCGGTTCCCCGATTGGTTGTACTAGACACCTCGGCGGTCATCGAGTTCCTGCGCGGCACGGGCTCTCCCGTGCACCGCGCCGTGCTCCGGCTGGGACGGGACCCGGACATCGAGCTGGCGATCACCGAGGTCGTGCTGATGGAGGTCCTCGCAGGCGGGCGTGGCGAGGCGCAGGCGGTCAAGCTCGGCGACCAGTTGACGTCGTTCAGCATGCTGCGCCTCGACCCCTTCCAGGGCTATGAGGACGCCGCCGCGATCTATCGCGCCGCACGTCGGCAGGGCATCACCATCCGCAAGATGACCGACTGCCTCATCGCCGTGCCCGTGATCAAGGCCGGTGCCTCGCTGCTGCACGCCGACACCGACTTCGACCGCATCGCCCGGGTCGCTCCCCTCCGCATCGAACCCGTGGGGCCGTGACCGCTCTCCCAGTGTCTGACGCTTCGTACACTGAACGTATGACAACGCCGGTGACGCTCCGGGTGCCCGACGACCTCCTGGCCCAGCTCGACGCGCTGGTCCCCGCCGTGCACCCCTCACGCTCCGAGGCCCTCCGCCGGGCACTCGAGCTCTACCTCTATCGCGTGGCCTGCGAACAGGACGCCGACGCCTACGAGCGTCGGCCGCTCACCGAAGACGAGGTCGCGGTCGGCGACGACGCCTGCGACTGGGAGGCCACCCCGTCGTGGTGAGAGGGGAGGTCTGGTGGGCCGACACCCCGTCGGGCGACCGTCCCGTGATCGTGCTGACCCGCGACCCCGTGGCGGACCGCATCGACGCCGTCGTGGTGGTGGCGTGCACCCGCGCCGTCCGCGGCCTGCAGAGCGAGCTGCCCCTGGGGCCAGAGGACGGGCTCCCGGAAGCGTGCGTCGCCAACTTCGACAACCTCCACACCCTGCGCCGGGCGTCGTTCCGCCAACGGATCGCGACGTTGACCACCTCCCGCATGGACGAGGCCTGCCGCCGGCTCGCCCTCGCGCTCGGCTGCGTCTGAACGATCCCGCCGCACCCGGTGCCGCTACGCCGGCAGGGCGCCTTCCGCCATGGTGGTCAGCGCTGGCCCGTAGAGGTCCTGCTTGAGTTGCCCGATGGACGAGCGGCCGCGGCCGGCCTGGGTCACCGCGAGGGCGAGGGCGTCGCGGAGCACCTCGGTCTCGGGGGCCACGGCGTCCACGATGCCCTTGACCAGGGCCTCGTCGGCGGCGTAGCGCCGGCCGGTGAGGACGGCCTCGTGGGCCACCTGGTGGTCGAGGCGGGCTTGGATGATGGCGGCCATGCCCGGCGCGAGCGGCATGTTGAGGTCGACCTCGGGCAGGCACCAGAAGCCCCGGTCGGTGCGCATCACCCGGGCGTCGTGGGCGAGGGTGAGCATGGCGCCGCCGGCGAAGGCGTGGCCGTTGACGGCGGCCACCGTGTACATCGGAAAGCTGAGCAGCCGACCGAGCAGGCGGATGGTGTCGGTGATCATCTGGCCGGACTGCGCCCGTTCGTCGTCGGGCAACGACCCCATCCAGTCGAGGTCGAGGCCGTTCGAATAGAACTTGTCGGTCCCCGTGGTGACGAGGGCGGCGACGGTGTCGTCCGCCTCCACCTCGTCGAGGGCGGCGTTCCAGGCCGTGATGGACGTCGGGTTGAAGCGGTTGTCGCCCGCGGTCAGCGTGATGAGCGCGACCTCGTCGCGCCGCTCGAGGGTCAGCGCCCCGAAGTCGGTCACCGCGCCACCAGCCCGATCAGGGGGCGGAGGCGACGAGGACGGGGATGGCGTCGTTGGCGAGGTCCAGCAGGTGCTGGGGGAAGAAGCCGACGAACACGGTGACGGCGAGGCAGATGGCGAGGGCCAGGCCCGCCGCCGCCGGCACCTTCACCTCGGGGCCCTCGAGCTCGGGCAGGGGGTCGTCGCCGTCGGCCGCACCCATGTACATCGAGACGATGATGCGCAGGTAGAGGAAGGCGGAGATGACCGCGGTGAGCATGGCCACCAGGGCCAGCCAGTACGAGCTGGCGTCGACCGCAGCCTCGAGCACGTAGAACTTGGCGAAGAAGCCCGACGTGAGGGGCACGCCGGCCTGGGCCAGCAGGAACACGGTGAAGACGAAGGCCAGCAGCGGGCGGCTGCCGCCGAGGCCCTTGAAGTCGTCGAGCTTGGTGAGCTCGTCGCCCTTGCGGCTGACCACGGTGATGACGCCGAAGGTACCGATGACCATGAAGGTGTAGGCGGCCAGGTAGAACAGCGACGCCGACGTGCCCTGGGCGGTGGCGGCCTCCACGCCGAGCAGGATGAAGCCGGCGTGGTTGATGGACGAGTACGCCAGCATGCGCTTCACGTCGGTCTGCACCACGGCGAGCACGGCGCCGACCACGAGGGTCAGCACCGCCAGCGCGTAGATGATGGGCTGCCAGTCCGTGGCGTACGTCGAGAAGGTGAGGGAGAAGACCCGGATGAGCCCGGCGAAGCCCGCCACCTTGACCCCGGAGGCCATGTAGGCCACGACCGGCGTCGGCGAGCCCTCGTAGACGTCGGGCGTCCAGCTGTGGAACGGCACGGCGGCGATCTTGAAGCCGAAGCCGACGAGTAGGAAGGCGAAGCCGACCAGCAGGGTGGCGTCGGTGAGAGGCACCTCGGTGGCCAGGAAGGACGCGATCCTCACCATGTTGGTGGAGCCGGTGGCGCCGTAGACCATGGCGATGCCGTAGAGGAAGAACGCCGACGAGAAGGCGCCGAGCACGAAGTACTTGATGCCCGCTTCCTGCGACGTGGTGCGCTTGCGGTGCATCGCCGCCAGCACGTAGACGCTGATCGAAAGCACCTCGAGGCCGAGGAACATGACGATGAGGTCGTTGGCCGACGCCATCACCACGCCACCGGACGCCGAGAGCAGCATCAGCACGTAGAACTCGGGGCCCTCCATGCCCTCTTGGCGGAGGTAGCCGTCGGCGATGAGAGCAGTCAGCACCACGGCGCTGGCGATCAGGATGGTGATGTAGACGGAGAAGCCGTCGACGCCGATGGCCTGGGCCACCGCGCTGAAGGGCCCGTCGCCGGTCTGCACCTCGTGCCACAACGGGATGGAGGTCGCGATGGCGGCGAGACCGGCGGCCACGGTGAACAGGGCATAGAAGCCCTCGAAGAGCCAGCGCTTGGCCAGCGAGGCGATGGTGAGCAGCAGGATGCCGCCGAGGGCGAGGCAGATCCCCGGCCACAGGGCCGACCAGTCGATGGTGGGGGTGTCGAGGGCCTGCACCTCGGCGCCGCTGGCCTGGGCCAGGGTGACGAGGCCGGCGAGGGTGCCCGTCATTCGCCCTCCTCCCCGTGCTCGGTCTCAGCAGGCGGGTTGGCGGCGATCAGCTCGGCGCCGACGGCGGCACCGGCGGTGGCGACGGTCGGCTCGCGGTAGTCGCTGTGGTCCTCGACGTGGGCGATGAGCTCGGAGACCGAGGGGTCGATGCGGTCGAGGGCGGGCTTGGGGTACACGCCGAGGAAGACGATCAGGGCGACGAGGGGCACCATGACCAGCGCCTCCCAGCCCTTGAGGTCGCCCATGTCGCGGTTGGCGTCGTCGGTGGGCCCGTGGAACACCCGCTGGTAGGCCCAGAGCAGGTAGAGGGCGGCGAGGATGACGCCGAACGCGGCGGCCACCGTCCACCAGCGGGCGGTGAGGAACGAGCCGGTGAGGATGAGGAACTCACCCACGAAGCCGTTCAGGCCGGGCAGGCCGATGGAGGCGAACATCACCACGGTGAAGAACGCGGCCAGGATGGGCGCCGCGGTCTGGAGCCCCTTCAACTCGGAGATCTCCCGGGTGTGGCGGCGCTCGTAGATGTAGCCGACCAGGATGAACAGGGCGCCGGTGGAGAGGCCGTGGTTCACCATCTGGAGCACGCCGCCGGTCAGGCCCTGCTGGGTGAGGGCGAAGGTGCCGAGCACGATGAAGCCGAGGTGCGCCACCGAGGAGTACGCCACCAGGCGCTTGAGGTCCTTCTGCATGGTGGCGACGATGGCGGCGTAGAGGATGCCGATGGTGCCCAGCGTCAACAGCAACGGGGCGAAGTACACCGTGGCCTCGGGGAACAGGTAGAGCCCGAAGCGCAGGAAGCCGTAGGTGCCCAGCTTCAACATGACGCCGGCCAGGATCACCGAGCCCGCGGTCGGCGCCTCGGTGTGCGCGTCGGGCAGCCAGGTGTGCACTGGGAACAGCGGGGTCTTGATGGAGAAGGCCAGGGCGAAGGCGAGGAAGATCCAACGGGCCGTGACCGTGGCCACCGACTGGCTCTGGGCCAGCTCGACGAGGTCGAAGGTGATGGGGTTGCCCGAGGCCTTGGCGCTCAGGATGACGAGGCTCAGGATGCCCACGAGCATGAGGGCCGAGCCGAACATCGTGAACAGGAAGAACTTCAGCGCCGCGTAGACCCGGTTGCCGTGGCCCCAGCCACCGATGAGGAAGTACATCGGGACGAGGACGATCTCGAAGAAGACGAAGAAGACGAACAGGTCGAGGGCCAGGAAGACCCCGAGGCAGCCCGCCTCGAGCACGAGGAGCCACGCGTAGTACGGCTTGGGGTCGTGGTGGGGGGCGGTGGCCAGCATGGCGATCGGGAAGAGGATCCCGGTGAGCACCACGAGCAGCAGCGAGATGCCGTCCACGCCCAGGTGCCACGAGATGCCGAGGTCGGCGATCCAGGTGTGCTGGGTGGAGAACTGGAAGCCCGCCTCGCCGGTCTGGAACGCGGCGAGCAGCCAGAGGGTGAGCGCACCCGTGGCCGAGGCGAAGAGGACCGCGGTGAGGCGGACCAGCTCGGGCCGGCGCTTGGGCAGGAGGCCGACGACGAGCGCGCCGATCCCCGGCAGCAGCACCAACGCGGTGAGCAGCGGGAACGACGGGCTGGCTTCGGTGGCGGCGGAGGCCGCGGTCGCGAGCATCAGATCCCCGCCCTCGTGATGAACCAGGCGAGGAGGAGCACGGCGCCGACGGCCACCCCCAGCGCGTAGTTGCGCAGGTAGCCGGTCTGGAGGCGACGCAGGCCCATCGACCCGCCCCGCACGACGGCGGCCACGCCGTTGACGGCGCCGTCGATGACGCGGGTGTCGAAGAACACCAGGGCGTTGAAGGCCCAGGTGCCGGGCCCGCTGACGAAGGCGGCGTAGCCCTCGTCGATGTGCCAGGCCCGGGCCAGGATCTCCTTGTCGAAGACCTTGGCGTCGATCTTGTGGGCCAGGTAGGTGCGGTAGGCCACGAAGATGCCGATCAGGCAGAGCACCACCGAGATGGCGGCGAGCACGAACTGCATGGCGCCGGCCACGTCCATGGGGGTCTCGGCCCCGGCCACGACGGGCTCGAGCCAGTTCTCCAGGAAGGAGAAGTTGGTACCGAAGGGCAGGTTGAACACGCCCGCGCCCACCGAGAAGACCGCCAGGATGATCAGCGGGATGGTCATGGTGGGGGGCGACTCGTGGGGCGTGAAGTCGGCGTCGACGTGGTGGTCGCCGTGGACGGCGGCCTCGGGGGTGGCCGCCTCCTGGCCCTCGTCGCCCTCGGCGTGGGCCTCGTCGCCGCCGCCCACGGGCACCGGGACGTCCGCGGCAGCGGCGCCCCAGCGGGGCTCACCGAAGAAGGTCAGGAACATCAGGCGGCTCATGTAGAACGCGGTGAGCAGGGCCGTGAGCAGGCCGACCACCCAGAGGATCTTGTTGTCCTGGTAGGCGAACAGGAGGATGTCGTCCTTCGACCAGAAGCCGGCGAAGGGCGGGATGCCGGCGATGGCGAGCCAGCCGATGAGGAAGGTGAAGAAGGTGATGGGCATGTGCTTGCGCAGCCCGCCCATCTTCCGCATGTCCTGCTCCTCGTGCATGCCGTGGATGACCGAGCCGGCGGCGAGGAACATCAGGCCCTTGAAGAAGGCGTGGGTGATCATGTGGAAGCCGGCGGCCACGTAGGCGCCCGTCCCGATGGCCACGAACATGTAGCCGAGCTGGCTGACCGTGGAGTACGCCAGCACCTTCTTGATGTCGTTCTGGCCGATGGCGATGGTCGCGGCCAGGAGCGCAGTCGCGGCGCCGATCACCGCGATGGTGGTCGGCAGCCAGTCCGCGGAGGCCGCCAGCATCGGGTTGATGCGGATCATCAGGTAGACGCCGGCGGTGACCATGGTGGCGGCGTGGATGAGGGCCGACACCGGGGTCGGGCCGGCCATGGCGTCGGGCAGCCAGACGTACAGCGGGATCTGGGCGGACTTGCCGACGGCGCCGATGAACAGCAGGGCGGCGATGGCGGTGACCGTGGTGGTGGCCATGGAGCCGGCCGCGGGGAGGATCTCCTCGTAGGCCAGAGAGCCGACGGTGAGGAAGGTGAGGAAGATGGCCAGCATGAAGCCGAAGTCACCGATGCGGTTGGTGACGAAGGCCTTCTTGCCGGCGACCGCGTTGGCCTCCTCGGTGAACCAGAACGAGATGAGGAAGTACGAGCACAGGCCGACGCCCTCCCAGCCCACGAAGGTGAGCAGGAGGCTGTTGCCGAGGACCAGCACCAGCATCGAGAACACGAACAGGTTCAGGTAGACGAAGAAGCGCCCGAACTTGGGGTCCCCGTGCATGTACCCGACCGAGTACACGTGGATCAGGGCGGCGATGCCGGTGACGAACATGCACATCGACATCGAGAGCGGGTCGGCGAGGGTGGCCACGTCCACGTGCAGGCCGCCGACGGGCAGCCAGGTGTAGAGCACGTCGACGACGAGGCGCTCCTCGGCGGGCAGCCGCTGGAGGTCGAAGTAGACGCCCAGGGTGACGAGGAACGACCCCGCCACCGTGAGGGTGCCGATGATGCCGGGCCACGGCTCCTTCAGGCGCTGGCCCCCGAAGAGCAGCACCAGGAAGCCGGCCAGCGGCAGCGCAGGGATCAGCCAGACGTAATCGAGCATCGCGTCCTCAGCCCTTCAGCGCCGACAGGTCGTCCGCGGTGGCGCCGGGGCGCTTGCGCAGGATGGCCACGATGAGCCCGAGGCCGACCACCACCTCGGCGGCGGCGACCACGAGCACGAAGAACACGACCACCTGCCCGCCGATGTCGCCGAGCATCGTGCCGAAGGCGACGAAGGTCAGGTTGACGGCGTTGAGCATGAGCTCGACGCACATGAACATCACCAGGGGGTTCCGGCGCACCAGCAGGCCGAAGGCCCCGATGGCGAAGAGAACCGCGCCCAGGGCCAGGTACCACTGCGGCGTCACCTCGATGGCGGCCAGCATCAGCCCTCCTCGCCGTCGGTCGCGGCCTCGTCGTCACCCCGGCGCGAGAGCGCCACGGCGCCGACCACGGCGATGGTCAGGAGCACGGCGGTGAGCTCGAAGGCCAGCACGTAGTCGGTGAAGAGCACCGTCCCGAGCTGGTTGATGTTGGCGACCGTGTCCGAGATGGCCGCGGTGGCGGCCTTGGCCCCGGTGGCCGGGGTGTCGCCGGCGAAGATGGCCACGAGCAGCAGGGCGGCGCCGGCGACGCCGACGATGGCGGCCATGGGGCGCTGGCCCACGAGGGGGTCGACGCTGAGGTCCTCGGCCTGGTCGACGCCGAGCAGCATCAGCACGAAGAGGAACAACACCACGATGGCGCCGGCGTAGACGATGACCTGCACCGCGGCCAGGAACTGGGCGTCCTGGGCGATGAAGAGCACGGCGATGCCGAACAGCGTGGCGACGAGGGAGAGGGCGGCGTGCACCGGGTTCTTCGACCCGACGACCCCGATGGCGCCGGCCAGCACGATGGCGGCGCTCACCACGAACACGACGAGCTCCATCAGTGGTGCCCCCCGTCGTGGTCGTCGTGGCCGTGCGCGTCCTCGGTCGGCAACGCATCGGAGGGAGGATCGGGCAGGTCATCCAACTGGCCCTGCTCGGGGGCGCGCACGCCGTAGCCGAGCTCGCCCGCCCAGGCGACCCGGCCCACGTAGTTGGCGTTGCCCGCCGGGGCGGTGGCGCGCATCCAGGCCGAGGTGTTGTCGTCGTCGCCCGGCCGCCAGTCCTCCCACGGGAGCTTCTGGGGCTGGCCGTCGTCACCCACCAGCAGCTCGTCTCGGGTGTAGATGGCGTCTTGGCGGTTCGTGAAGGAGAACTCGAACAGCTTCGACTCGGTGATGGCCTCGGTGGGGCAGGCCTCCACGCAGAGGTCGCAGTGGATGCAGCGCAGGTAGTTGATCTCGTAGACGAAGCCCCAGCGCTCGCCCGGCGAGACCGGGTCGTCGGGCGGGTTGTCGGCGCCGCGCACGTAGATGCAGCGGGCCGGGCACACGCCGGCGCACAGCTCGCACCCGATGCACTTCTCCATGCCGTCCTCGTACCGGTTCAGCACGTGGCGGCCGTGGCGGCGCAGCGCGATGGGCGCCTTCTCCTTGGGGTACTCGTCGGTGAGACGGTCCTCGAAGAGCTTCTTGAAGGTGACCGCGAAGCCGCGGACGTAGTCGAAGGGATCGCCGGCCATTACGAGAAGGCCTCCGTCTCTTCCTCTTCCCGGCGCCGGCGGGCGGTGCCGATGGCCCCGTTGAGCAGCGACGCCGCGATGAGCAGGACCACCACGGCGATGGCGAGCACCACGGCGAGGTTCCAGTCCTGGTCGCGGGCGATGCGGAAGGCGCCGATGAGCAGGAGCCAGCCGAGGGCCAGCGGGATGAGCAGCTTCCAGCCGAGGTCCATGAGCTGGTCGTAGCGGAAGCGGGGCAGGGTGGCCCGGAACCAGACGAACACGAACAGGAAGGCGCCGAGCTTGGCGAAGAACCAGATCGGCGGCCACAGCCACTCGGGGCCGAAGAGGATCGGGCCGGTGGGCCCGCCGAAGAAGAGGGTGACGATGATGGCCGACATCGTGACCGTGTTCATGAACTCGGCCAGGAAGAACAGTGCGAAGCGGATCGAGCTGTACTCGGTGTGGAAGCCACCGACGAGCTCCTGCTCGGCCTCGACGAGGTCGAACGGGGGCCGGTTGAGCTCGGCCGTCGAAGCGATGAGGAAGATGACGAAGGGCACGAACCCTGCGGCCCACAGGTTCCACTGGTAGTTCGACTGGGTCGACACGATGGTGTGGGTGCTGAGGCTGCCCGCCAGCAGGACGATGGTGGCCACCGCCAGGCCGAGGGCGGCCTCGTAGGACACCATCTGCGCGGACGCCCGCACCGAGCCCAGCAGCGGGTACTTCGACCCCGAGGACCAACCCGCCAACATCACGCCGTAGACCGCCACCGACGACATGGCCAGGGCGAGCAGGATGCCGATGGGCGGGTCGGCCAGCTGGGCGTAGGTGGTGTGGCCGAACAGCGTGATGGTGCCGTCGCCGCCGTCCATGAAGTTGCCGCCCACCGGGATGATGGCGAAGGTCAAGAAGGCGGGCACCAGCGACAGGTAGGGCGCCAGCTTGAACACGGTGAGGTCGGCCTTGTCCGGCTTCGAGTCCTCCTTGAAGAAGAGCTTGATGCCGTCGGCGAGGGTCTGGAGCAGTCCCCACGGCCCGGCCCGGTTCGGGCCGATGCGGTTCTGCATGTCGGAGATGAGCTTGCGCTCGAACCAGACCATGAACATCACCGCGACCATCAAGAAGGCGAAGGTGAGCACCACCTTGAAGATCACGATGAGCACGACCGTGAGGTCCAACCCGTCGATGAAGAGGGGGTCCATCAGCTCGCACCCCCTTCCACGCTCTCGATGCGGACCTCGGTGACGGCGGCGCCGGCATCGATCAGGGTGGCGGCGGCGGTACCGGGCTGGTGGAAGGCCAGCGAGGCGGTGCCGGCGGCGAGGGCCTTGTCGGCCACGGCGGGAACGACCACGTCACCCTTGGCCGAGCGGATGCGCACCTCGGTGACCCCGGCCACGCCCACGCCGACGCGGTCGTGGTCCTTGGGGTGGAGGTGGACGACCGCGGCCGGCGCCAGGTTGGCCAACGAAGGTGAATGGGCGACGAGGGTGCCCTGGTCGTAGAGCTTGCGGCCGACCACCAGGCGCAGCGAGTACGAGTCGGTGGCGGCGGGGGCCGGGCCGGGCGCCGGGGCGGTGAAGGTGAGCAGCGCGGGCCGCGCGGGCGCCGGGGTGTCCTCGACCGGGTCCGCGTCCTCGGCCTCGGCGTCCTCCGCGTCGGCGTCGGCATCGGTGTCGGCGTCGGCATCGCCGGCGGCGTCGGTCTCGCCCCCGGCGGGTGCGGCGGCGGCGGCGGCGTCGCCCTCCGCCGACTCGTCGTCGCCCTCGGTGGGCTCGGCCGGCTCGGCGGAGGTGGCGTCGGCGGGGAGGGGCACCACGAAGCCGGCGGTGGCGGCCTCGGAGGCCAGCAACTCGACGGTGAGGCCGGCGTGGACCGGGGACACCCGCTCGATCTCGTCCCAGAGGTCCTCGACGGACTCGACGCCGAGGTCGCCGCCCAGGCGGAAGGCCAGCTCGGCGGCGACCATCCAGTCGGCGCGGGCGGTGCCCGGCGGGTTGACCCGCTGGCTGACCCGGCTGACCCGACCCTCGAGGTTGGTGGTGGTGCCGTCGACCTCGGCGTACCCGGCGGCGGCCAGCACCACGTCGGCGGTGTCGGACGAGGCGGTGCGGAACAGGTCGACGGCGATGACCTTGGCCGCGCCCTCGAGGCCGCGACGGGCGAGGTCGGCGTCGGGGAAGTCGGCCAGCGGGTCGGCGCCCAGCAGCACGAGGGTCTGGATGCGGCCCTCGGCGGCGGCCGCCAGGATGCCGGCGGTGTCGAGACCGGCGGCGGCGGGCACCGAGCCCCAGTGGGCGGTGAACCAGTCGCGGCCGTCGTCGAGCGACACGCGCCCGGGCAGGACGCCGGGGGCGAGGCCGAGGTCGAGGGCGCCGTGCACGTTGGCCCGGCGCAGCGCGGTGAGGAAGCGGGCCTCCGGGCGGGAGGCGAGCACGGCGGCGGCGGCAGCGACGACGCCGGCCGCGGACTCAGCCAGGGAGGGCCGGCCCACGATGACGGTGAGGGGGCCGGTGGCCAGGGCGTCGCGCGAGCGGGCCAGGGCATCGACATCGACTCCGGCGGGGGTGGGGCCACCCGCCAGGAGCGCGGCGACCACAGCGGCAGTGTCACCCGGCTGGTGGCGGAGCGAGGCGAGGGTGTGGGAGGTGATCCCGGTGGCCTGGGGCGAGACCTCGATGATCTTCACCCCGTCGGACACCACGGCGTGGCGGAGGCGCAGGTGCAGGACCGGCAGCTCCTCCTTGGCGTCGATGCCGAGGAGCAGGACCGTGCCGCCGGGCGCGCAGGCGTCGTCGATGGTGGCCCGGGGCAGGCCGAGCACGGTCTCGGCGGGCAGCCCGTCGCCGAGCTGGGCGTCGACGTGGTCGGTGCCGATGACGCTCTTGGCCAGCTTGGCCCAGGCGTAGGCCGACTCGTTGGTGAGGCGAGCGCCGCCGATCAGGCCGACGGCACCGGCGCCCCCGGCATCGATGGCGCTGCGGAGGTGGCCGGCCGCGGCGGTGAGGGCCTCGTGCCACGACGCCTCGGCGAACTCGCCGCCGTCGCCCCGCACCAGCGGGGCGCCGAGGCGGTCGTCGCTGTGCACGGCCTCGAAGTCGAAGCGCCCCTTGTCGCAGAGCCAGCCCCAGTTGACGGGGTCGACGTCGACGCCCTGGTAGCGCAGCACCCGGTCACGGGAGGTGTGCACCGACACGCGGCAGCCCACCGAGCAGGAGGTGCAGGTGGACTCGGTCTCGACGAGGTCCCACGGGCGGGCCTTGAAGCGGTACGGGCGGGCCGTCAGGGCACCCACCGGGCAGATCTGCACGGTGTTGCCGCTGAAGTAGGACGAGAACGGGTCGTCCGGGAAGGTGGCGATCTCGGTGTTCGAGCCCCGCTCGGTGAAGTGGATCAGCGGGTCGCCGGCCACGTCCTTGGCGAAGCGGGTGCAGCGGTCGCACAGGATGCAGCGCTCGCGGTCGAGGTAGACGTTCTCGCTGATGGGGATGGGCTTGGCGTGGTGGCGCTTCTCCTCGACGAAGCGGCTCTCGCCCGGGCCGTAGGCGATGGTCTGGTCCTGGAGGGGGCACTCGCCGCCCTTGTCGCAGACCGGGCAGTCGAGGGGGTGGTTCAGCAGCAGGAACTCGAGCACCCCGTCCTGGGCCTTCTTGGTGGCGTCCGATTCGGTGTTGACCACCATGTCGGGGGCCACCTGGATCATGCAGGACGGCTGGAGGGCGGGACCGCGGCCGGCGTCGATGTCGACGATGCACATGCGGCACATGCCGACCGGCGCCATCCGTGGGTGGTAGCAGAAGTGCGGGATGTAGACGCCGGCACGCTCGGCGGCCTTGATGACCAACTCGCCCTTCTCGGCCTCGACGGGCTGACCGTTGAGGGTGAAGGTGATCTTCTCGCTCACGAGGACGCCCCCACGCGGATGTCGACCGGGACGGAGCCGCCCACGGTGGCGATGGCCGCGGGTTCGGCGGCGGCGAGGTAGGCCTCGAACTCGTCGCGGAAGCGGCGCAGCGCCGAACTGATGGGCGAGACCGCGGACGGGCCCAGCGGGCAGATGGTGGTCTGACGGGGCGGCCACGAGATGCCGGGGCTGATGTTGTCGCAGACGTCGAGCAACAGCTCGAGGTCGTTGGGGCGGCCGTGGCCGTGCAGGATGCGCTCGAGGATCTTCTCGAGCCAGTCCGTGCCCTCACGACAGGGCGTGCACTTGCCGCAGGACTCGTGGGCGAAGAACTTCACGACCTTCCAGCAGGCCTTCACCGCGTCGGTGGTCTCGTCCATGACCACGATGGCGCCCGAGCCCATCATCGAGCCGGCCTTGCCGATGGCACCGGTCTCGAGGGGCAGGTCGAGGTGCTCTTCGAAGAACCACGGCGCAGACGCGCCGCCGGGGATGAAGCACTTCAACTCGTGGCCGTCGCGGATGCCAGCGGCGTGGGTGTAGATGAGGTCGCGGTAGGTGGTGGTGCCGAACTCCACCTCGAACACGCCGGGGTTGTTGACGTGGCCGGACACCGCGAACAGGCGGGTGCCCCGGGACGTCTCGGCGCCGAACGACGAGAAGGCCTCGGCCCCGTTGTTCAGGATCCACGGGAGGTTCGAGAGCGTCTCGACGTTGTTGACGATGGTGGGCTTCAGGTACAGGCCCTGGGCGGCCGGGAAGTACGGCGGCTTGAGTCGGGGCATGCCCCGGTTGCCCTCGAGGCTCTCGATGAGGGCGGTCTCCTCGCCCACGATGTAGGCGCCGGCGCCCCAGTGCAGGACCACGTCGACCGAGTAGTCGGTGCCCAGGATGTTCTTCCCGACGTAGCCGGCGGCGTAGGCCTCGTTGAGGGCGGCGGCGATGCGCTCCTGGGCGAGGGCCATCTCGCCGCGCACGTAGAGGAAGGCCTGGGCGCAGCCCACGGCGTAGCAGGCCAGCAGGACGCCTTCGATGAGCTGGTGCGGATCGCGCTCCATGAGGATGCGGTCCTTGTAGGTGCCAGGCTCGCTCTCGTCGCCGTTGACCACGAGGTAGCGGGGCCACACGCCGGGCGGGCAGAAGCCCCACTTGACGCCGGCGGGGAAGCCGGCGCCGCCACGGCCGAGCAGGGAGGCGGCCTTCACCTCGTCGACCACGGCCTGCGGGGCCTTGGTGAGGGCCGAGCGCAGTGCGGTGTAGCCGCCCGTGGCCTCGTAGCGGGCGAGGGTGTAGGAGTCCTCGAGGTCCCAGCGGGAGGTCACGACCTTGGGCAGCGCGGTCATCCTTGCGCCTCCTTCGTCGGCGCCCCTTCGGGATCTGACCAGACCCCTCGGCGCAGCTCCGCTCCGCTCCGCAACGTCATGACGATCACGCGGGTCATGTGCTCGCCCCTTCGGCATCGGTGGGGGCGGGCGCCGAGGCCAGCCACGCGGGCTCGGATTGGCCTTCGGGCACGATGGCGCCGGCGGCCTTGTCGGCGGGGATGGACTGGCGGACGCGGGCGAGCACCCCGTGGTGCGGGACCTCCGCGTCCTTGCGGCCGTTGCGCAGGTCGTCGACGAGCTGATCGAAGCCCTCGTTGGTCACCTGGTGCGAGTACCGGTAGTTGGTCTGGAGGCAGGGCGCCTCGGTGCAGGCGGCGATGCACTGCACGCCGTTGAGGGTGAACATGCCGTCGGCGGTGGTGCCGCCGTCGCGGACCCCGAGGGTCTCCTCGGCGTGCTCGAGCAGCTCGTCGCCGCCCACCAGCGAGCAGGCGATGTCCGTGCAGACGTTGATGACGTACCGGCCCACCGGCTCGCGCTTGAACATCTCGTAGAAGCTGGCCGTGCCGAGCACCTCGGCCGGGGTGACGCCCACGAGCTCGGCGAGGTGCTCCATGGCGTCCTCGGCGAGCCAGCCGTCCTGCTCCTGCGCCAGGTGGAGCAGGGGGATGAGGGCGGACTTCGGCCGGGGGTACCGGGCGATGATCTCCTGTGCGATGACCAGGTTGTCACGCGAGAGCCGAGCCATCACCGGGCTCCCGAGGTAGCGGAGCGGAGCGGAGCTGCGGGCACCTGCCCGGCCAGATGCCGAAGGCGCTCCGACGAAGGAGGAGCAAAGCAGTAGGTCCTCATCGGTCGACCTCGCCCATGATGGGGTCGACGCTGGAGATGATGGCCACGGCGTCGGCCAGGAGGCCGCCGCGCATCATGTGGGGCAGGGTCTGGAGGTTCACGAAGCTCGGGCCGCGGATGTGCATGCGGTAGGGCTTGGAGCTGCCATCGCTCACGATGTAGCACCCGAGCTCGCCCCGGGGCGATTCCACCGCGACGTAGGCCTCGCCCTCGGGCACCTTGAAGCCCTCGGTGAAGATCTTGAAGTGGTGGATCAGCGCCTCCATCGATTCGTCGATGCGGGCACGGGGCGGCGGCGTGACCTTCTTGTCCTGGATGCGGTAGTCGCCCAGGGGCATCTTGTCGAGCACCTGGTGGATGATGCGGATCGACTCGCGGATCTCGTTGAGGCGGATGGCGTAGCGGTCGAAGCAGTCGCCGTAGGTGCCGACCACGACGTCGAACTCGACCTCGTCGTAGGCGAGGTAGGGCAGGTCGCGGCGTAGGTCCCAGGCGTAGCCCGTGGAGCGCAGGATGGGGCCCGTGGTGCCGAGGGCCAGGCACTCCTCGGTGGTGATGACGCCCACGCCCTGGAGGCGCTCGCGCCAGATGGGCTGGCCCGTCATCAAGGTGTCGTACTCCTCGAGGCGGGGCGGGATGAGGTCCAACAGGCGCAGCACGTCGTCGCGCCAGCCGTCGGGGAGGTCGGCGGCCACACCGCCGGGGCGGATGTAGTTGTGGTTCATGCGCAGCCCGGTGATGCGCTCGAGCACCCGCAGGGTCTCCTCGCGCTCGCGCCAGCCGTAGATCATCATCGACACGGCGCCGAGGTCCATGCCGTTCGTGGCCATGAACAGCAGGTGCGAGGACAGGCGGTTGAGCTCGCTCATGAGCATGCGGATCCACACCGCCCGGGGCGGGACCTCGATGCCGAGGAGCTTCTCGGTGGTGAGGGAGAAGGCCAGCTCGCTGAACAGCGGCGAGGCGTAGTCCATGCGGGTGACGTTGGTGGGGCCCTGGAGGAAGGTGAGGTCCTCGCCCGTCTTCTCCATGCCGGTGTGGAGGTACCCGATGATGGGCTTGGTGCGCAGCACCGTCTCGCCCTCCATCTCGAGCATGAGGCGCAGCACACCGTGGGTGCTGGGGTGCTGCGGCCCCATGTTCATGATCATGGTCTGGTCGTCGCCGGCGTCGGACTCGCCGAGCTCGGCGGCGGCGGCCTCGCTGAGGCGCAGGACCGAGCCCAGCTCGCGGAGGCGCTCGGTGGCGGACTCGAGGGCGCGGTCGGCCATCTCCTGGGCGCCCTCGGAGGTCTCGGCCACGAGCTGGTCGCTGGGGGTGGTGGAAGCGCTCATCGGGCGGCGGGTGCTCCCTTGAACTGCACCGGGATGGCCCCGATGGCGTAGTCCTTGCGCAACGGGTGGCCCACCCACTCCTCGGGCATGAGGATGCGGGTCAGGTCGGGGTGGCCGTCGAAGACGATGCCGAACATGTCGAAGGTCTCGCGCTCCATGGCCTCGACCCCGGGGTGCAGGTCGAACAGCGAGGGCACGGTCGGATCGTCGGCGGGCACCTGGACACGCAGGCGGATGCGGCGGCGCTCGGCGTGGGACATCAGGTGCACGACCACCTCGAAGCGCTCGGGCGTGACGCCTTCGGGCAGGTCACCCCGGCCCGGGTGGCGCAGGTAGTCGACACCGGTGACGTCGAGGCACTGGTGGAAGCCGTCGTCGCCGAGGGCCTTCACCAGCGCGACGAGTTCGTCGCGCGAGGGGTGCAGGACGACCAGGCCCTCTGGGCCGGTCGTGACGAGGGCGCCATGCAGGCGCTCGGGCTCCGGGACGACCTCTTCGACCTCGTCGGAGGCAGTCTCGTCGGCCGTGGTGTCGTCGGCGTCGGCCATCAGGAGTTCTCGAGGATGGTGACGTGGCCGCGGTCGGGGCGCGGGCTGCCCACGGCCACGGGCTCGGCCTGTCCGTCGTGCTGCGCCACCGTGATGCCGGCGCCGGCGCCGGTCTCCTCGCGGCGGCGGGTCAGCTCACCGGTCTGGATGGTGTCGTAGAGGGTCAGGATGCCGTGCATCAGGGTCTGGGGGCCGGGCGGGCAGCCGGGGACGTAGACGTCCACGGGCACCACCTGGTCGACGCCTTGGACCAGTGCGTAGTTGTTGAACATGCCGCCGCTCGACGCGCACACGCCCATGGAGATGACCCACTTGGGCTCCATCATCTGGTCGTGGATCTGGCGCAGGACCGGGGCCATCTTCTGGCTCACCCGACCGGCCACGATCATGAGGTCGGCCTGGCGGGGGGAGGCCCGGAAGACCTCCATGCCGTAGCGGGCGAGGTCGTAGTGAGCGCCCCCGGTGGCCATCATCTCGATGGCGCAGCAGGCGAGGCCGAAGGTGGCCGGCCACATGCTCTTCTGGCGGGCCCACTTCACGAGGTCCTCGAGCTGACCCGTCAGGAAGTTGTGCTGGAGGCCCTCGAGACCGTCGGTCAAGATCCCCTGCTTCGGGGCGTCGTTGACGTTCATGCCGCTTCCTCGACCCGGCCCTCGAGGCCGACGCGCCGCACCGTGGTGTCGCTGGTGCGGGCGGCGCTGACCATCGGGCTCTGGGTCATGGCCTTCTTCAGCGGGCCCCAGTCCAGGGCGCCCTGGCTGATCAGATAGACGAAGGACTCGAACACCGCGGCGGCGAAGATGACCACCGCACCGAGGCCGAAGGCCCCGAGCTCGCGGTACACCACGGCCCACGGGAAGAAGAAGATGATCTCGATGTCGAAGACGATGAAGATCATGGCCACGAGGTAGAAGCGCACCGGGAACCGGTCCGGGGCTTCCCGGCTCGGCACGATGCCGCACTCGTAGGGCGCGGACTTCGCCTCGGTCGACCGCCGCGGCGCGAAGAGCCACGAAGCGATGAAGCTGATGGCCGCGAAGAGCGCGGCCAGGATCAGCAGGGCGAGGACCGGGAGGTACTGGTCCACCGCTACGCGTCGGCCTTCGCCAACTCGGCCGCCTCGTGGAGGTGCTCGTTCAGGATCTTGTCCCGGCGGTGCAGAAGGTAGGCGCACACGAGGAACAAGATGAGCGAGCTGATGGTGACCACGCCGGAGGGGAAGCGCAGGTCACCGAGGTTGCGCACCATGACCACGGAGATCACGGGCTGGCTGGGGTCGGCGGTGGGTGTCGGTGGAGGCTGGCCGGGAAGGGCCTGGGTCTCGATCGCGGGACGCACCTGGATGATGGCGTAGTGGGTGGGGTTGTCCACCCGGAACGCGTCGGTGAAGGCCCACTTGACCCGCCCGACGAGCGACTGGTCGGTGCGCTGCGGCTTGCCGCCGTAGGCCCAGGCGTCGATGGCCACGTAGTCTGCGGTGGTCTCGAAGCGGGCGTTGTCGCTGAGGGTCAGCTCAGCGTCCACCGTGGCCTGCGCCTCGGCGCGGTCGGCGTCGCCGGCCGGCAGTTCGACCCAGGTCGAGAGATCGGGGTCACTGCTGAGCGGTTCCAACTGGGCCTGGCTCAGGTCGCCTTCGTTGATCTCGATCACCTGCCAGGAGGGTGCCGCCCCCAGTGGTCCCTTGCCGTACATCCACCACACCGACCCGAGGATCACCATCCACCCGAACAGCGCGGTGAGGGCGACGAGGAAGCCGAGGCGGGCGCCGACGTTGGTGGCCAGGAGCAGGTAGACCGAGCCGCCGAGGATGGCCACGGCGATGGCGACGGTGAGCACACCGCGGATCTCGGGCTTCCAGCTGATGCCCGCCAGCGTCATCGTGAGCGTCGTCAAGGTGGTCATCAGTCGCTGCTCCTCGCGGTCTGGCCTTCCTGGCCGATGACCTCACGCTCGTAGATCACGATGGCCTCGATCTGCTCGGGGGTGAACATGCCGTTGTCCTCGGACATGCCGGCGAGGTCGGCCCGGAGGCGCTGGACGTCCTCGACGGCGTTCGGGCTGACGCCGAAGCCGGGCATGCGTCCGCTGCCCTGGCCGTGGAGGCCGTACTGCTTGCCGTTCTCGGAACCGATGGTGATGAAGTCGATCATGTCCTGGTACTGGGACTCGCCTTCGGCCGGCTCGGTGTTGGTGGGGAACTGACGCTCGGTGTCGCCGTTGGTGAGGTTGGGGCCGAAGGCACCGCTACCGGCGGGGATGGTGCCGTCGGCCACCTGCTCGTCCCCGTAGGACCAGCCCTGGGTGTGGCAGCGACCGCAGGAGTAGGCCCCGCCGGCGAAACCGGAGTCGAAGCCCAGGTTGAACAGCGCCTCGCCGAGCTCGCGGGGATCGTCCTGGTTCAGGCCCTCTTCCTCGGTCAGGCGGTCGAGCTCGCCCTGGACCTCGGCCTGCATCTCCTCGGGGGTGAGCTGGATGGTCCACATGTAGTCGATGAGGTTCTGGATCTGCTGCTCGTTCAGGGGACCACCGCCGTCGATGCCCCACGCCGGCATCGGCGAGAAGGGCCGGCCGTACACGAGGATGTAGCGGACCTCGTCCTCGCTGAAGCGCCACAGCACCGTGTTGAGGGCAGGCGCCTGCCACTGCACCTGCTCGACGAAGTTGCCGTTGGGGTCGGTCAGGGTCTGGTTGGCCACGCCGCCCACGCCTTCGGGGCCGTGGCAGCCGGCGCAGTTGAGGCCGCCGTCCTGGGTGGTGGCGAACAGCTCGGAGCCACGATCGGTGAACTTGCGGTTGAAGTCCTGCACCGCGCCCTCCTGGCGACCGGGCTCGTTGAGCCAGTACAGCGGGAGGGTGAGGGCGATGACGCCGAGCAGGATCAGGCCCCACGTGAGGGCCCGGTCGAGGACGCGCCCCTCGAGCTGCTCGTCGTCGACGTAGGGCTTGCGGTTGGCCGCGAGCTCGAGCTCGGCGCCGATCTCGGCCCGGCCGCGCCGGACGTTGACGAGGGCATAGACGAGGAAGCCGCCGATGATGACGACGGCGACGAGGTAGCCGACGCTCTTGTAGACGCTGACCGCGGCGAGGAGTGCAGGAGTTGGCATGTTCAGATCAACCGATGCAGTGGGGGCCTTCGGCCTCTTGGCCGGTGGTGTTGGTGCCGATGGGCGGGCCCTGGATGACGAGTCCGGTGTTCACCGAGAGCTTGCCGCCCGAGACCGCGGTGGAGAAGCGGTCCATGCCCCGGGGAGCGGGACCGGCCTTCTTCTCACCGGCCTGGTTGTACTGCGAGCCGTGACACGGGCACTCGAACCACTGCGACGTGTCGCAGTTCGGCACCCGACAGCCCAGGTGGGGGCACTTCTGGTACATGACCGCGATGCCCTCCTCCATCGAGGCGAGCACCGGCGGCGGGTACACCGACTCGGCCTTGCTGAGCGCCGACGACGGGTACTCCGTGAGCCACATGCGGCCCTCGGCCTTGTAGAGGAAGCCGTTGTTGGCCCGGATCTCGGCGAGCAGGTCGCTGACGTTGCCGACGGTGATCTTCGAGCCGAAGCCACCGCCCAGCTTGGGCCAGATGAAGGCCAGAGCCGAGGCCCCGAAGGCGAGCAGGCCCAGCGAGAAGAACCCGATGATGCTGCGGTTCAGGAACTGGCGGCGGGTGACGCCGAGGGCGTCGGCGTCGGGCGGGACGAACGGCGCCGGCGGGGCCGCCTCGGTCTCGTCGACGACTGCCACGGCGGTGCCGGTGCGACCGCCACGAGCGGCGGCCTTCTCGACCTCACGCCCGGTGAGCGCGGCCTCGGGGGACTCGGGCAAGGTGACGTCGGTGTCCTTGCGCTTGGTCTCGCGGGACAGGCGCCCGACGGCGTCGCCGGTCTCGCGCCGACGGGCGGCCGCGAACAGCAGCACGCCGGCGAGGACGACCAGCAGGGGGATGACGATGAGGAGGACGGACACGGTTTACCTCACGCTCACAGGTCGAAGAAGATGCCGTCTGCCCAGGGGAAGACGAAGTTGAAGCCCGGGCCGCGGAAGAACGAGCCGATGATGACGAGCACGGCCCAGAACATCATGAACAGCGTCATCAGGGAGATGACGAACTTGCGGTCCTCGGGCTTGTTGGAGGGGTTGCGGTCGATGTAGGGCGCCAGGATCAGGGCGAAGATGCCCATGCCCGGGATGGTCACGCCCGCCACCATGGGGTGGAACATGGTGAGCAGCTCCTGGAGGCCCAGGAAGTACCACGGCGCCTTCGACGGGTTCGGGGTCTGGTTGAAGTTGGCCAGCGTGAGCAGCGGGGCGTTCACGAAGATGGCGAAGATCAGCGTGAAGCTGAGCACGGCCAGCGCCGCCACGAACTCGATCACCAGCAGGTGGGGCCAGGTGTGGACCTTGTCCATCGGGGTGGCCTTGACGTCCTGGATGGAGCCGGACTTGACCACGGTGAGGAGGCGCTGCGTGTGCCCGCCCGGTCCGGTGGCCGCCGGGGGTGCGGCGGTGGCGACGGGAGTGCCGCCGCCGGCCGGGGCCGCAGGGGCCTCGGCGGTGGCCACGGCGCCGCCGGCGGCGCGCTCCTTGGCGGCCCGGCTGCGCTCGAGCAGGTGCGCGGGGATCTTGCTCTCGGCCTCGCTCGCCGGGGCGTCGTCGCCCGCGGGGGCGTCGCCGCTGGCGCCGCGTGCGGCCTCGGCCTTCTGGCGGGCCTCCTCGGCCCGCTTGCGGAGGTGTTCGGGGATCTCGGTCATCTTCCCTCGCTCCTTACAGCGGCCCGGAGATTCCGCCGTCCTTGCGAACCCGCCAGAAGTGGATCGCCATGAAGATGACGATCACGAAGGGCAGGAGCAGGACGTGCAGGACGTACCAGCGCAACAACGTGGCGGAGCCGATCTCGGTGCCACCCAAGAGGGCGAAGCGGACCTGGCTGCCGAACACGGGGGTGTAGCCCATCATGTTGGTGCCCACCGTCACGGCCCAGAGCGCCAGCTGGTCCCACGGCAGCAGGTAGCCGGTGAACGACAGCAGCAGGGTGAGGGTGAGCAGGATGACGCCGATCACCCAGTTGAACTCCCGGGGCGGCTTGTAGGCGCCGTGGTAGAAGACCCGCGCCATGTGCAGGAACACCGACAGCACCATCAGGTGGGCGCCCCACCGGTGCATGTTGCGCACCAGCAGGCCGAAGGTCACCGAGGTGTGCAGGCTCTGGATGTCGTTCCACGCGGACGCCGAGTCGGGCCGGTAGAAGAACATCAAGAAGATGCCGGTGACGGTGAGCAGGATGAACAGGAAGAAGCTGAGCCCACCCAGGCAGAGGGTGTAGCTGACCTTCACCGCGTGGCGCTTCACCTTCACCGGGTGGAGGTGGTACAGCACGCTGTTCATGATCACGTAGGACCGGTTCCGGGGGCTGTCCGTGTAGCCCTTGCGGAACACCGAGCCCGGCCGGAAGATCGAGTTCCAGGCCTGGGAGCCCTGCACCGTGTCACCGAGGTCGGAGATCTTCTCGGCGATCTTCGGCTTGTCCTGAACCGACTTGGCCACGTGGCCGTCTCCTCTTTCTCGACTTACCCGAGCCGCATGCCGTAGGCGTAGCCATGGGCATTGGTCCGGGTGTGGGGATCGCCCTCGGGGGCGGGTGCGGCGACCTTGCCCAAGATGATGACGCCGGTGGGGCACCGGTCGACGCAGAGGGCGCAGCGGGTGCAGACGTCGTCATCGATGGTGAAGATCACGTGGTCACGCGGGTCCTGACCGGGCTGCTCGGTGCCGACGGCCTCGTCGATGGCCGATGGCGACACCATGTGGATGCACTTCCAGGGACAGATGTCGACGCAGCCCTCGCACATGATGCACTCGGACTGGTCGATGTGGATGAACTGCTTGGGCTTGACCGCCTTCGACAGCCAGTCGGCGTCGACCTCCTGGAGGACGTAGTCGTCCCGGAAGAGGGGCATCGGCGGGTTGGCATCGGTCTTTGCCATGCGCTACGCCCCTTCCCGCACGAGGGGCCGGCCGAAGCGGGACTTGACGACCTCGTCACCGGGCTTCTTGTCGCCGCGGCCCTGCCAGATGGCCCACAGGGCGACCATCCCCGCGAGCTCGATGCCGTAGATGACGACCACGACGAGGTCGCGGATCGTCTGGTAGGTGATCGTGAAGGGCAGGGAGTCGGCAAGGACGTTGCCAGGGCCGTTCACGATGGCGTCCGGTCGCCAGTTCAGCTCGTTGTCCGCCCAGGTGAGCCACTGGTGGGGGACGACCCCGAAGGCCCAGAACATGATGAAGAAGACGTAGGTGGCGGCGACCATCGCCTCGCCCCACGACAGGAACGTCCCCACCGGCCGGTGGCGGGCGTACAGGGGGATGGGGATCACCAACGCGAGCATCACCAGCACGGACACCACGAACGCAACCACTGGCTTCCTCCTCACGTGTTGTGACTAGAGCTTGTGAAATCGATCACATGGTACCGAGGGTGTTCGCACTGCTCACCTACGGACGGGCAACGGTCTACCACGACCACTTCGACGTGAGCACATCAGCGCCGCCGGTCCCCGGCCACAGGCTCGGGGTGAGCCACGGAGGACGGGCCCGCCACGGCGCCTGCTTGGCCCCCCGATGGCGGCGGTCCTAAAGTGCGGCGCGTGACCGAGATCCCCGAGCACCTCCTCAAGCGCTCGCAGGCGCGCCGGGCCGCCATGGGCGGCGGCGGCGAGGGCGGCGAGGCCGCCACCCCCGCGGAGAGCGCAGCCGGCACGGCCGTGACGAAGTCCGCCGCCGCGCCAGCGGCAGCGGCCGCCACGCCCACCGAGGTCGAGGTCGCCAAGCCCGCGCCGGTCCCCCCCTACGTCGAGGCCGCCCAGCGCCGCAAGCGGGTCCCGCTGTGGGCCCTGCCCGTGCTCGCCGCCTTGCCCGTGTGGGCCTTCGTCTACGCCGCCACCCTCGAGCCGCCGAGCCTCGGCGAGAGCGACCCCTTGTCCTACGGCGCGCAGGTCTACTCGTCGAACTGCGCCACCTGCCACGGCGCCACCGGCGGCGGCGGCGTGGGCCCCGCCCTGAGCGGCGGCTCGGTGCTCGACACCTTCGGCGACCCGGCCGACCAGATCGAGTGGATCCAGCTCGGCTCCGCCGGCTTCCAGGCCGACGGGCGCAGCACCTACGGCGACACCAACAAGCCCATCGGTGGCGGCATGCCCGGCTGGGAGGGCACCCTCACCCCCGAGGAGATCAACGCGGTCGTCTACTACGAGCGCTCCGGCCTCTCGGGTGAAGAGCCCAACCCCGCCCTGATCGATCCGACCGGCGCGCTGCTCGTCGACGGCGTACCCGTCGTCCTCGCCGGCGGTGGCGGCGGCGGCGGCCACCACGGCTAGAGGTCGCCGCGCCAGACCCGACCCGGGTCGCAACCCGCGTGCGCTCGACCAGACGCGCGCCGGGTGGTCCCTCGTAACCTGATGGCCGTGCCCTCCACCGCCCCCCACCGCCACGACGTCCTCGTCATCGGGGGAGGCCCGGCGGGCTCCGCGGCCGGCTACTGGCTGGCCGAAGCCGGCCACGACGTCCTCATCGTCGAGAAGAAGGTCTTCCCGCGGGACAAGACCTGTGGTGACGGCCTCACCCCCCGGGCCGTGCGCCAGCTCCAGGACATGGGCCTCGAGCACCGGCTCGAGGACCACCACCGCTACGACGGCCTGCGGGCCGTGGCCCACGGTGTCACCCTCGAGCTCAATTGGCCGGACCACCCCCGCTTCCCCAACTACGGCTACGTGGTGCGCCGTCGCGACCTCGACGAGTTCGTGGCCGACCACGCGGTCAAGGCCGGCGCCCAGCTGCGCACCGGCGTCGAGGCCGTCCGCCCCGTCCTGCACGACGGCCTCGTGGCCGGCGCCGTCGTGGAAGACAAGGAGACCGGGCAGACCGAAGAGATCCTCGCCCGCTACGTCGTGATCGCCGACGGGTCCAACTCCCGTTTCGGTCGCGCCCTCGGCACCGCCCGCGACCGCACGTACCCCCAGGGCATGGCCATCCGGGGCTACTACGAGAGCCCGCTGCACGACACCCCGTGGATCGAGAGCGCCCTCGACGTACGCGATCGCCAAGGCAACTCGCTGCCGGGCTACGGCTGGATCTTCCCCCTGGGCGACGGCACCATCAACGTCGGCATCGGCCTGCTCTCCACCTTCCGGGACTTCAAGAGCGTCAACACCACCCACCTGCTCCGCGAGTTCTCGGCCACCGCCCCCGACTACTGGGAGATCGGCCCCGACCGCGCCGTGGGCGAGCCCACCGGCGGACGCCTGCCCATGGCCGGCTCGGTCGGCCCCAAGTCGGGCCCCACCTTCATCGTGGTGGGCGACGCCGCCGGCTCCATCAACCCGTTCAACGGCGAGGGCATCGACTATGCCTACGAGACGGGGCGCATGGCCGCGGGCCTGCTCGACGAGGCCCTCACCACCGGCAGCGGGATCGCCCTGGCCCGCTACCAGGCGATGCTCGACGAGGAGTTCGGCCTCTACTTCAAGGTGGCACGCCTCTTCGTGAAGATCATCGGGCGACCGGCGCTCATGCGAGAGCTCACCCGAGTGGGCATGCAGTCGCGCACCCTCATGGACTGGGTGCTGCGCATCATGGCGAACCTGCTGCGCGACGACGAGATCGGCGGCGCCGAGGCGGCCTACAAGGCCGTCGCCGCCCTGGCCCGGGTCGTCCCCGAGCCCCTCACCCGCGCCTGAGCCGGCCCGGAGGGCACGCTGCCGGTCCGAACCCTAAGGTGCCGCCATGGCGCCGCTCCCGGAGGTGACGGGCTACCGAGACCTGGTCGAGATAGGCCGGGGTGGCTTCGCCCGCGTCTACCGGGCCCACCAGGACCGCTTCAACCGCGCCGTGGCGCTGAAGGTGCTGGACCTGGCCGACCCCGACGAGCGCACCCGCGACCGCTTCGAGCGCGAGTGCCGGGCCATGGGCGAGCTGTCGTGGCACCCGCACGTCGTCGCCGTCTACGACTCGGGCGTCACCGAATCCGGCCACCTGTGGCTGGCCATGGAGCACCTCGAGCAGGGCTCGCTGGCCGATGCTGCCTTGGCCAACGGGTCGGCGCTCGATTGGGGGGCGACCGTGACCGCCGGCATCGAGGTGTGCGGCGCGCTCGGCGCAGCCCACGCCGCCGGCACCCTGCACCGCGACCTCAAGCCCGAGAACGTCCTCGTCGGCCCCTTCGGCGAGGCCAAGCTGTCGGACTTCGGCATCGCCGCGGTGGACGGCGGCCGGCGCACCACCACCGGCGTGGCCAGCTTCACCGTCGCCCACGTCGCGCCCGAGGTGTTGCGGGGGCGGCGCCAGGACGAGCGCACCGACGTCTACGGCCTGGCCTCCACCCTGCACACCCTGCTCTCGGGCCGTCCACCCTTCGAGGGTGAGCCCGACGAGCCGGTGGCGACGGTGATGATGCGCATCATCGACACCCCCCCGCCCCGACTGGGCGAACCCGTGCCGGCCGAGCTCGCCGACCTGCTCGTGGCCGGTCTGGCCAAGGACCCCGACGACCGCCCCCAGAGCGCGGCGGCCTTCGGCGAGGCCCTCCAGGCGATCCAGCGCGCCCATGGCCTCGGCGTCACCCCCCTGCGACTGGCCCCGGCGGCACCGACCGCGCCAGCGGCCCCGCCGGCGCCGGTGGTGGCCCCCGTGGTCGCCGCGCCGGGCCCGCCCGCCGACGACCGCTCGACCATCGCCGTCGACCTGGGGGCGGCGCCGGTGCCGCCAGCAGGCGACGAAACCGTGACCGTGTCCACCCCCGCGGCGGCGTCGCCCGCACCCGCTCCCCCGCCGCCACCGCCTCTGGACCCTGCGCCGGCATCGCCATCCACACCCGAGCCGACGACCGCTCCCCCGCGGGCGGCGCCCTCCGGGGGCGGCCGGGGCCGCCTGCTGCTCGTCATCGGCGCCGTGGTGGTCGTGATCGCCCTCGTGATCGGCGCGATCGTCCTGCTCACGGGCGGGGACGACGGTGGTGGCGCGGCCGCGGGCACCTTCCAGACCGACGTCATCGCCGAGTCGCCGTCCAGCGTGGCCTTCGACGACCAGGGCGTCTGGGTGACCAGCCGCGCCGAGACCGAGATCTTCCGCCTCGACGTCCAGGGCAACTTCGTCACGAGCACCGGCATCATCAACTTCGGTACGGGCATCGCCCTCACCGAGGACGGCGCCGGCTGGGTCATCGCCGACGACACCCGGGACATGGTGCGTCTCGACCTGGCCACCAACGAGGACACCAACGAGATCGACATCGGCACTGACATGCGCTCGATCAGCGCCCAGGGCACCGACGTCTGGCTCACCACCGGCGTCGACGGGGACACCGGGGCGCTGGTGCGCTTCGACGCCATCGCACTGGAGCCGACCGCGGCGATCGACGTCGGCACCGCCCCCAACGCGGTGTCGGCCACGGACGACGTGGTGTGGGTCACCAACGCCGGCGACAACACGGTGACGCGGGTCGACCCCGACACCAACGAGGTCACCGCCACCGTCGAGCTCGACGTCGAGCCCAGCGCCGTGGCCGCGGTCGAGGACGCGGTCTGGGTGCTGAGCACCGACAGTCGAAGCCTCACCCGGATCGACCCCGACACCAACGAAGTCGTCTCGGTCGTCGACCTCGACCAGGACGGCGGGGCCTCACCGGTCGCGGTCGCTGCCACCGCCGACGCCGTCTGGGCGGTCGACGGCGAACTCGACGAGGTGGCGCTGGTCGACCCCGCCACCGACACGGTGATCGACCGCGTCGCCGTGGGCAACGAGCCCGTCGCGGTCGCCGCCGGCGACACCGACGTCTGGGTGGTCAACGCCGGCGACGGCACCCTCACCCACATCGATCCGTCGGCGTTCGGCTGAACGCCGCTGCCGCTAGGTCGGGGGGAGGGGTGGCGCCGCCAGGCCCGAGGACTCGGGCAGGAGGGGGTCGTGCCAGCCGCCGTGGGCGTCGGCCAGCGCGTCGGCTTCGATCGGGCCCATGGTGCCCCGGTCGTAGAGGTGGACGTGGGGCACGTCGCCGCCGAGCAGGGGCTCGACGATGCGCCACTGCTCCTCCAACGAGTCCTCGCGGCCGAAGCGGCGAGCGTCGCCCTCCAGGGCGTCGCCGATGAGGCGCTCGTAGGCCTCCTGGCGGGTGCCGAAGACGTGCTCGTAGTCCACGTCGAGGTCGGTCGACTTCGTGGCCAGGGCCTCGCCGGGCGCCTTCGAGTGCATGTGGAAGGTCACCCCGTCGTTGGCGCCGAGGCGGAAGCGCAGCTTGTTGGCGCTGGGGCGCAGGTCCTCGTCGGTGAAGAGGAGGCGGGGCGGCGCCTTGAACTGGATGACCGCCTCGGTGGCGGTGACGGCGAGGTCCTTGCCGGTGCGGATGAGCCAGGGCACGCCCGCCCAGCGCCACGAGTCGATCTCGGTCTTCAGGGCGATGTAGGTCTCGGTGTCGGAGCCGCCCTGGACGCCCTCCTCGTCGGGGTAGCCGTGGTACTGGCCCCGCACCACGCAGTCCGGCTCGAAGGTCCGCACCTGGCGGAGGACCTTGTAGTACTCGTCGCGGAGGGCGTCGGCATCGGACGCCGCCGGTGGCTCCATGGCCAGCAGGGCCACGATGAGCAGGAGGTGGTTCTGCACGACGTCGCGCAGAGCGCCCACGTTGTCGTAGAACTTGCCGCGACCCTCGACCCCGAAGTCCTCGGACATCGTGATCTGCACGTTGTCGATGAAGTTGCGGTTCCAGACGGGCTCGAGCATCGAGTTGGCGAAGCGGAAGATGAGCAGGTTCTCCACCGCCTCCTTGCCGAGGAAGTGGTCGATGCGGAAGACGTCCTTCTCGGCGAAGGCCTTGTGCACGACGGCGTTGAGCTCGCGGGCCGACTCGAGGTCGCGCCCGAAGGGCTTCTCCACGACCACCCGGGCGCCCTGGTTGAGGCCCACACCGGACAGTCCTTCGATGACGTCGTCGAACAGCGCCGGCGGGATGCTCAGGTAGAACAACGGCCGATCGCAGCCCGTCATCTTCTTGGCCAGGGCGGCGAACGTGCCCGACTCGCGGTAGTCGCCGCTGACGTAGGTCATGTTGGCGGCGAGGCGGGACCAAACGCCTTCGTCGATGGTGTCGTTCTTGGCCTCGACGGCCTCGCGTGCGTAGGCCCGGAGCTGGTCGTCGTCCCACTCGCGGGTGGCCACCCCGATGACGGGCACGTCGATGCGGCCGGAGAGGGCGAGGCGGTAGAGCGCCGGGAAGATCTTCTTCTTGGCAAGGTCGCCGGTGGCGCCGAAGAGGACCAGCGCGCCGCTGACATCTTCGGGGGCAGCGTCAGGCACCGGTCGCCGCCCCGGGCTCGGCCTGCACCGCGTGACCGCCGAACTGGTTGCGCAGGGCGGCCACGGCCTTCATGGCCAGCGACTCGTCCTGCTGGGACACGAAGCGGGCGAACAGCGCCGCCGAGATGACGGGTGCGGCCACGCCGTGGTTGACGGCCTCGAGCACCGTCCAGCGACCCTCGCCCGAGTCGGCGGCGACGCCGCGGATGGCCTCGAAGCCGGGGTCGGCCTTGTTGGCGGCCACCAGCAGGTCGAGCAGCCACGAGCGCACGACGCTGCCCTCCTGCCAGCACTCGAGGGCGGCTTGCACGTCGATGCCGAGGTCGGCCCGGGTGAGCAGCTCGTAGCCCTCGGCGTAGGCCTGCATCATCCCGTACTCGATGCCGTTGTGGACCATCTTGGTGAAGTGCCCCGTGCCCACCGGGCCGACGTGGGCGAAGCCCCCGGGGGGCGCCAGCGCGTCGAAGATGGGCTGGGCGACGGCCACGGACTCGTCCGTACCCCCCACCATCAGCGCGTAGCCGTTCTCGAGGCCCCAGACGCCGCCGCTGGTGCCGGCGTCGATGAAGCCGATGCCCTGCTCCGCGAGGGCCGCGCCCCGACGCACCGAGTCGTGCCAGTTGGAGTTGCCGCCCTCGATGACGAGGTCGCCGGGCTCGAAGAGGACGGCCAGGTCGGTGACGGTCTGCTCGGTCGGGTCGCCGGCGGGCACCATCACCCACGCCACCCGGGGACCGTCGCCGGCGAGGGCCGCGGCCAGCGCCTCGAGCGACGCCACCTCAGAGACGTCGCTGAAGGCGTCGTAGCCCACCACCTCGTGGCCGCCGCGGCGCAGGCGCTCGGCCATGTTGCCGCCCATCTTTCCCAGCCCGATCATGCCCAGCTTCATGTCGCTGCTCCTGTTCATCGCTCTTCGGCTGACGCCACATCGCACCATCGAGACTCGCTCGTCCCTCGCTCGTCGCGCCTTCGACGTGGCCGACTCATCGGACGGCGAGCAGGTCGTCCAGGGTGACCCGGGCGGCGCGCAGACCATGGGCCCGCAGGGTGGCGAGGTCGCCGGCCGCCTGGGCGGCCAGCAGGGTGCCGAAGCCGAAGCCCTGGCCGGGGATGGCCGGCCCACCGCCGGCGACGGCGGCGTCGTCCACCACCTGCACGAACACGCCCGACGGGGGGCCGCCCTTGTGCAGCTGGCCGGTGGAGTGCAGGAAGCGCGGGCCGACGCCGAGGGTGGTGGCCACTCCGAGCCGGTCGCGCAGGGCGAGGCGCACCCGCTGGAGGTCGGCGACCACGGGCGACTCCGGGTCGACGTAGGCCTGGAGCGCCAGGTAGTCGCCCGGGCGCACCGTGGCGAGGAGGGCGTCGAGAGGCTCGGGGTCGATGGCCAGAGGGTCGTCGGCGGCGTCGCCGGCCTCGATGCGGGCGAGCACGTCGTTGGTGGCGGCCTTGGCCTCGGCCACGTTGGGCTGGTCGAAGGGGTTGAGGCCGAGGCCCGCGCCGCAGATGGCGGTGGCGAACTCCCAGAGCAGCACCTGGGCGCCGAGGCCGTAGGCGTTCTCGAAGGGCAATTCGAGGACGGGGTGGCCGGCATCGGCGAGCTCGTCGAGGGCGGGGTGCCACCCGAGCCCGACGAAGAGGCGGTCCTCCCCGTAGGCGGAGAGGTCGTTGGCGACGTCCTCGCCGGCCACGGGCACGACGCCGGTACCGGCCTTGCCCGTCGACTCGGCGATGAGCTGCTCGAGCCAGAGACCGAAGGTGGCGATGTCGGGGTCGAGGAAGAGGGTGAGCTTGTCGCGCCCGGCCTTCACCGCGGCCACCATCACCGCGCCGAGTCGCAGGCCCGGATGGCGGTGCGGGTCACCGTCGGGGCGGAGCTGGTCGGCCACCACGTCGGCCGAGCGCAGCAAGCGCAGGTAGTCGATGCCGGCGATGGCGGCGGGCACCATGCCGAAGTACGACAGTGCCGAGTAGCGACCGCCGATGTCGGAGCGATTGACGAAGACCCGCCGGAAACCTCGCTCGTGGGCAGTGGCCTCGAGGGCCGAGCCGGCGTCGGTGACGACCGCGAACTGGTCGGGGCGGCCGACCTTGTCCCAGAAGTAGGACAGGTGGCTGGCCGTCTCGAGGGTCGAACCCGACTTGGAGGAGGCGATGAACAAGGTGCGGTCGAGGTCGAGCGCCCCTTCGACCCGGCGCAGCGCCGCAGGGTCGGTGCTGTCGAGCACGCTGAGGCGGGGGCGGTCCTCGGGCCGGGCGAAGGTGGTGGCGATCACCTCGGGGAACAGGCTCGAGCCACCCATGCCCATGACGAGGACGTGGTGGAAGCCGTCGCCGTAGACGTCGGCGGCGAAGCGGTCGAGGTCGGCTCGTGCGGCCGCGACCTCTGGGCCCACCCGCAGCCAACCGAGGCGGTCGGCCACCTCGGTGGGGTCGTCCTGCCACAGGGTGTGATCGCCGGCCCACACCCGAGCCACGGCGTCACGCTCGACCAGCTCGGCGATGGCGGCGTCGACGGCAGGGCCCAGGGCGCCGAGCCGCTCGCCCTCCCGGGTGTTCAGCCACTCCACGGTCATGTCCTCTCCGACGGGGCCCTCGCGGTCTGATGCCGACCGTACCGCCCCGGGCCGGGCCGGTGGCGCCCACCCGGGTACCTTCGGGGCCGATGGCGCCCAAGACGGACTGGAACCCGGTGCTGCGGGGCGAGTTCGCCCAGCCCTATTGGGCCGAGCTCCAGCGCTTCGTGGCCGACGAGCGGTCCCGCCACCCCGTCTACCCGCCCCCCGACGACGTCTTCGCCGCCCTCCACCAGACCCCCTACGCGGAGGTGAAGGTGGTCATCCTCGGCCAGGACCCGTACCACGGTGCCGGCCAGGCCCACGGGCTGTGCTTCTCGGTGCGCCCCGGTGTACCGCCGCCGCCATCGCTCCAGAACATCTACAAAGAGCTCCACGACGACCTCGGCATCGACCCGCCCGACCACGGCTGCCTCGACGCCTGGTCCCGCCAGGGGGTGCTGCTGTTGAACACCACCCTGACCGTCCGGGCCCGCCAGGCCGCCTCGCACCAGGGCAAGGGCTGGGAGACCTTCACGGACCAGGTCATCCGCGCGGTGAACGAGAAGCCCGACACGGTCGTGTTCATCCTCTGGGGCGCGCACGCCCGCAAGAAGAAGGGCCTGATCGACACGAGTCGCCATGTGATCATCGAGTCGGCCCACCCGTCGCCGCTGTCGGCCCACAACGGCTTCTTCGGCAGCCACCCCTTCTCCCGGGCCAACGACGCACTGATCGCCGCCGGCCGCGCGCCCGTCGACTGGACCGTCCCGCCGCAGGCGCCCCGATGACCGCGTCGCTGATCGTCGCCGCGGTGCTGCTCGTCGTCGTCATCGACCTCGCCTTGTACGGCCGCTGGGCCGGATGGAGCTTCGGCCTGCGCTGGTGGGGCCGCCCCACCCCCGCCCAGGTCCTGTCGATCGAGCCCCTGCGCGGCGCGCTCATGAAGGGCGGCGCCCCGTGGGCCATGCGCGAGGCCCGCCACCGGGTCCGGGCCACCGTCGAGGTCCAGCCCGCCGGCGACGTCCCGTACCGCGCCATCACCGTCACCTGGCAGGCGGCCAACGCCCCCCTCGCCGGCCTCCCCGCCACCGTCCGGGTCTCCCGCACCCGCGCCGGCCGGGTCTGGCTCCCCCGCGGCGAGGCCGCGCCGGCGCCCACCGACCCCACCGCCGGCCGCTACTGACCCTCGCCTGACGCCCACTGCGCTCGTCCTGGCACCGGATTTCGGTGCCGGTTCGGACGGGCCCGAGCCCTCAGCGGTCGTCGGGGCCGATGGCGGGGGCCACGTCCTCGGGGCGGGCCGCGGCGAGCACGTCGAGGGCCTCGTCGGCGCCGCCGGCGCGCAGGATCAGGCTGCGGTTGCGGGGCAGGAGGAAGCCGGACTCGACCATGCGCTCGAGCATCTGGACGAACGGGTCCCAGAAGCCGTCGACGTCGACCAGCACGAGCGCCTTGGCGTGGAGGCCGAGCTGCGCCCAGGTCGCCACCTCGCACAGCTCGTCGAGGGTCCCGAGGCCGCCGGGCAGGGCGAGGAAGCCGTCGCTGCGGTCGTACATGAGGGCCTTGCGCTCGTGCATGGTGCCCACCTCGACCAGCTCGTCGAGGCCGGGGTGCACCACCTCGCGGGCGAACAGGGCGCCGGGAATGACCCCGACGACGGTCCCGCCGGCGTCGAGGCAGGCGTCGGCGGTGGCGCCCATCAGGCCGACCTGTCCGCCGCCGTAGACGAGGCCGATGCCCCGGCCGGCGAGGGCGGCGCCGACCCCGCGGGCGAGGGCGAGGTGGCGGGGGTCGCGCCCAGGCGACGACCCGCAGAACACGCCGACGGCGGAGAGCTCGGGCATGGCGCCGACGGTAGGCGATCCCGGGCCCGACGGAAGCGGCGTGCAGGTACTGTTCGCGCCCCGGCCACCGGCCGGTCACGGGGAGGCACGATGGCGGACGAGCGGGACCTGACCGGACGGGTGGCCGTCGTCACCGGCGCCAACAGCGGCATCGGGCGGGCCACCGCCCTCGCCCTCGCCGGCCGCGGCGCGTCGGTCGTGCTGGCCTGCCGCTCGGAGGAGAAGGCCTGCGCCGCCGTCGACGAGATCCGCGCCGCCACGGGCAACGAGGACCTCGGGTTCCTCGCGCTCGACCTGGCCGACCTCGCCGCCGTGCGTCGGGCCGCCGCCGAGCTGCTGGCCACCGACCGACCCCTCCACGTCCTCGTGAACAACGCCGGCCTGGCCGGCCAGCGGGGCGCCACCGCCGACGGCTTCGAGTTGGCCTTCGGCACCAACCACCTGGGCCACTTCCTCTTCACCACCCTGCTGCTCGATCGCCTCCGGGCGTCGGCCGCGCCCGGCACCCCGGCCCGGGTGGCCAACGTGTCGAGCGGCAGCCACTTCGACGCCAAGGGCATCGACTTCGATGCTGTGCGCCGCCCCACCCGCAGCTTCGTGGGCATGAAGGAGTACAGCGTCTCCAAGCTGGCCAACGTCTGCTTCACCCAGGAGCTGGCGCGCCGGGAGGACCCGGCCACGTTGGTGGTGGCGGCGTCGGACCCGGGCCCGGTCGACACCAACGTGTGGCGGCGCATCCCCGGGCCGATCTACGCCGTGTTCCGCCGGGTCGTCGGCCTGACGCCGGTGGCCGAGGGTGCCGCCTCGACCATCTTCTGCGCCACCGACCCGAGCCTCGACACGGACAGCGGCGCCTACGTCGACCAGCACTGCCGGGTGAAGCCCCCCAGCGCCATCGCCACCCCCGAGCTCGGCGCCGAGCTGTGGGCCCGCAGCGAGGCCTGGGTGGCCGGCGCAGCCACGGCCTGAGCGCAGCCGCAGACCCCGTTCTCGTCAGACCCCCTCGGTAGGCTGCGCGCATGGGAACGTCGACGAGCGCCTTCGGGGCGGGCAAGCGCGAGGGGCACGACGCCTCCGACTTCTACGCCCGCTTCACGGCGCCCAAGATCTCCAAGGATGCGCAGGTCGCCGACCAACCCATCAAGGATTTCATCTGGCAGGGTGACGCCCGCCAGATGGACGCCATCGTCGACAATTCGGTGGCCCTCGTGGTCACCTCCCCGCCCTACTTCGCGGGCAAGGAGTACGAGCTCGCCCTCGGCGAGGGCCACGTCCCCGCCAGCTACCTCGACTACCTCCAGATGCTCGAAGACGTCTTCGCCGAGTGCGTGCGCACCCTCGAGCCGGGCGGGCGCATCGCGGTCAACGTCGCCAACCTCGGCCGCAAGCCCTACCGCTCACTGTCGGCCGACGTCATCACCATCCTCCAGGACCGCCTCCGCCTGCTCATGCGGGGCGAGGTCATCTGGTGGAAGGGCAAGGGCGCCTCGGGCTCGTGCGCGTGGGGCTCGTTCAAGAAGCCCAGCAACCCAGTGCTCCGCGACCTGACCGAGCGGGTCATCATCGCCAGCAAGGGCCGCTTCGACCGTGCCGTGCCCGAGAGCAAGCGCGAGGACGTCGTGCCGGTGAACGAGGCCGGCCAGGCCCTGCTGTGGGCCGACGACTTCATGGACATGACGACCGATCTGTGGGAAATCCCCACCGAGAGCGCCCGGCGGGTCGGTCACCCGGCGCCGTTCCCGGTCGAGCTGCCCAAACGCCTGATCGAGCTCTACACCTATCCCGACGAGCTCGTGCTCGATCCCTTCATGGGCGCCGGCAGCACCGCCGTGGCCGCTCTCCGCGTCGGCCGCCGCTACTCGGGCTACGACACCGAAGCGGAGTACATCGAACTCGCCAACAACCGGATTGCCGCTGAGCGAGAGCGCGCTGAGCTCTACCGGGGTCCCAAGGCGATCACGCTGCCGGCCCTGCCCGCCGCCGCCGGCGACGACGAGGACCCCATGTCTCGAGCGGTGCGAGAGGGGCGCAAGGCCAAGGACATCGCCCAGGCGCTCCTCGAGCAGTGCGAGTTCCGACAGATCCGCGAGGACGTGAAGACCGCCGCGGGTGTCGAGGTCGATTTCATCGCCCTCGACGTCGATGACAACGAGTGGTGGTTCGACGTTTCCGGTGCCTTCACCAGCACGCGCCCGGGGCTCCAGCGCACCGACACCCTCTGGAAGGCCATCGGGCGCGCCGCCGTGGTGCACGCCGCCATCGACGGCGGCCCGCGCTACGTGCTGCTCACCACCGACGCACCCCGAAAGGGCAGCGCGGGCGCCAAGGCCCTCAAGAACGTCGTCGGGTCGAGCGGCCCCATCCACGCCGTCATCGAGCTCTTGGACGAGTCCGACTGGCAGCGCCTGCGCGACTTCGCCCTCGGGATCGACACGCCACCCGAACCTGGCCGGTAACGCACGATGGCTGATGACCTGTTTCCCCAACGTCATCATCGGGTCGCTCTTGGCGTGGTCAGAGGCGAAGTCCCCCAGGTGTTCCTGGCCGAGAACGTCGAGGTGCTCGGACGGCTCCTCGCCCTCGAGGTCGTCGCCCGCACCCCAGCACACAAGGTCGGAAGCTCGGCCCCCGTCATCCGGGAGGCGCTGCTCGAGGAGCGGTGGGGCGACGCCGTGCTCGAGTGGATGAGCGCCACCGACAACGTGGTCGACGGCTACGACGACGAGCACGTCTGGACGGACGAGCGCCTCGAGCGCGAGTTCGCCGACTTCGAGCTGCGCCTCTCGCCGCTCTTCCTCGATCCCCCCGGCTGACGCTCCCGCCTTCGCTCTGGGACCACCGTGCTGTCGTCCAGCACATCCACGTGGTCCCAGACTGCGGGCCCCACTCCACCGGCCTCACTCTGGGACCAGCCTGCTGTGCCCCAGCACATCCACGTGGTCCCAGAGTGGCGTTAGAGCGTTCGAGCGTTCGAGCGTTCGAGCGTTCGAGCGTTCGAGCGTTCGAGCGTTCGAGCGTTCGAGCGTTCGAGCGTTCGAGCGTTCGGGCGGTCAGCCGGTGGCGCCGAGGGTGGGCCAGGGGGCGATGTCGGTCCAGTGGGCGTCGACGAGGCGGGCGGTGCGCTCGATCTCGTCGAGCGCGGCCTGCAGGTCGGTGGTGGCGAAGCCCGCCTCGCTGAGGTCGAACAGGAGCTTCCCCTTGAGGCGGGTGCCGGCGCCGCGATCGAGGGCCCGGGCGTGGCGCGCCCGGCTGGCCACCAGCAGCGACCCCACCGACCACAGCACCCACCGCGCCTGGGGGATGTCCCGCACCAGGAGGAAGGCGTAGCGGCCGGCGTCGACGATCTTGCGCAGGGCCAGCTCGTCGAGCACGAAGAGGTCCTCGGGGCGCACCTCGGGGCGCAGGTCCCGCCACCCCTTCGACAGGGGCTGGCGCTTGGCCTTCAGCTCGACCTGCACGAGCTGTTCGCCGGCGCTGAGCACCTGGAAGTCGAGGCGGTCGAACGAGGTGGTCGACGCCTTCAGCAGGGTGAGCGTCGGGTGCACGGACAGGGCGTGCTCCACCTGCGCCTCGATGCCGTGGCGGCCGTTGAGGTCGATGACCCAGTCCGAGCTCTGGCGCTCACGCATCGTGGTCGTCCTCCGTGGTGGTGTCGAGGGGGTCGGCGTCAGGGGCGTCGGCGTCGGCGGCGTCGGCGGCGGCGTCGAAGTCGAACTCCAGCCCGAGCTGCACGGCCCGCCACGGCGCCGGCAGCGGGACGACGGGGCCGGGCGGCAGGTCGGCGCTGAAGTAGTGGTGCAGGCGCTGGCGGCCGGGGAGGTCGCCGACGACGGGCACGGCGTCGAGCAGCACGTCGTTCAGCTCGGACAGCAAGAACTCCGACGACGAGCCGGGTTTGGGCATGTGCGACGTGAGCAGCAGTAGCGGGTGCGGGCAGCCCCGCTGGGCCAGGCGCAGGGCCTTGAAGCCGAACTTCAACATCGTGTCCTGGCGGCGCAGCCCGGCCTTGCTGCGCTCGGTCCGGTCCGGGGTTCCGTGGGCCGCCACCAGGTAGCGCCGGCCGTTGGCCCCCTCCACGAGGAAGTCGAGGGTGTAGCTCTCGACCCTCGGGTAGCGCTCCACCAGGGTGGCGCCCATCTCCTCGAGGAACTCCAGGGCCAGGGCATCGAACTCCTTGCCGTGGAGCGTGGAGCGGGCCTGGGACTCCGACGCCGTATCGGGCGGCAGGTCCTCGAACTCCTCGGCAGCGTCGTCGGCGTCGCCGCCGGGGACGGCGAACAGCTGCGGGGTCATGTTTCCGGCACCCGTTCGCTTCGCTGCTGTTGCGTTCCACCACGCAGGCGGCGGGCCGCTCCGTTGACCGTTCGGGCCACGGAAGCCGGGGCCACGCCCTCGCACCTCGGACTCATGCCGACCGCCGTTCCGCCGGCTCGCCGGCAGTCGTCACCGTGGGGTCTGAGGCGGCCACCGTCGGCGAACCGGCCAGGCGGGCCCGCAGCGGCGCCGGGTTGTAGACCACCCAGGCGCCGGATGCCTCGACCGCAGCCAGCGCCTCGCCGGCGGGCACGACCCGCAGACCCAACTGGTCGGGATCCTTGGCGCCAACGGGGCCCCACAAGATGCGCACGTCGCCGGCAGGGACCTCACACGCCGCCACCAGCGGCCCCGCCACCGCCGGGTTCACCCGGGACACGGCCAGGTGGCGCAGCAGGTCGAGGCGCACCACGTCGTCGGCCGAGTAGCGGCGCCGGCCGGAGCGCCCCTCGCCGGCGTCCACCGACGGGGTCACCCAACCCTGGCGGGCCCAGTGGTCGAGCTGGCGGTAGCTGATGCCGGCGAGGCCGTGGGCGTCGGCGGCGACGATGCCCCCCCTGATTCCCTCGTCGGCGTTCGGTGTAATCACAGGAGTCATTACACAGGAGGGCATCTGTGTTGTCAACCACCGGGGCGACATCTTTCGGGAAATGTGCGGCGATGATGTCGAGAAGGCGAGGGCGGCTCCGTCACCGGGGTGCGACCGGCCGGCAGGGCCGGCCCCACACAAGGAGAGAACCACGATGGCCAAGTACCTGTTGCTCAAGCACTACCGCGGTGCCCCGGCGCCCGAGAACAACGTCCCCATGGATCAGTGGACGCCCGAGGAGGTCGACGCCCACATCAAGTTCATGCAGGACTTCGGCGCCCGGCTCGAGGCCACCGGCGAGCTCGTCGGCGCCGAGGCCGTGGCCCCCGAGGGGCGTTGGGTCCGCTACGACGGCGAGGGGAAGCCGCCCGTGACCGACGGCCCCTTCGCCGAGACGAAGGACCTCATCGCCGGCTGGATGATCATCGACGTCGACAGCGAAGCGCGGGCCATCGAGCTCGCCGGCGAGCTGTCGGCCGCCCCGGGGGCCAACGGCGAGCCCATCCACGAGTGGTTGGAGGTCCGGCCCTTCCTGACCGCGCCACCCACCGTCACCGAGTAGGGCGGTCCGCTGATGCTGGACCAGGTCGAGCTGCGTCGGCTCGTCCCGCAGGTCCTCGGCGTCCTCGTCGGCCGCGGGGCGGACTTCGCGACCGCGGAGGACGCCGTGCAGGAGGCCCTCCTCCGGGCGCTGGCGACGTGGGGGGCTGACCCGCCCGCCGAGCCGGCCGCTTGGCTCGTCACGGTGGCGTGGCGGGCCTTCCTCGACCTGACCCGGTCGGAGACCGCCCGCCGCAGCCGGGAAGAGCGTTTCGACGCCCAACCGCCCACCGGCGCGGTCCCGAGCGCCGACGACACCCTGCACCTCTACTTCCTCTGCGCGCACCCCGTCCTGACGTCGTCGTCAGCGGTGGCGCTGACCCTGCGGGCCGTCGGCGGCCTCACCACCCGCCAGATCGCCGACGCGTACCTCGTCCCCGAGCCCACCATGGCCCAACGCATCAGCCGGGCGAAGCGCTCAGTGGGACGGGAGGGCGTGGCTCGGGCGGGGTTCGACACGCCGGGTGACGTGAAGACGGTGATGCGGGTGCTGTACCTCGTGTTCAACGAGGGCTACTCGGGCGACGTCGACCTCGCCGCCGAGGCCATCCGCCTCACCCGTCAGCTGGCCGAGCTGACCGACGACCCCGAGGTCGCGGGCCTGCTCGCCCTCATGCTCCTGCACCACGCCCGCCGACCCAGCCGCACCCGTCCCGACGGCAGCCTCGTCCCCCTCGCCGAGCAGGACCGCCGCCTCTGGGACGACGACCTCCTCGTCGAGGGCACCGGCCTCGTGCAGGCGGCGCTGGCCCGCGACCGGCTGGGCGAGTACCAGGCGCAGGCGGCCATCGCCGCGCTCCACGCCGACGCACCCTCGGTCGAGGAGACCGACTGGGTGCAGATCGTCGAGTGGTACGACGAGCTGCTGCGCTTCGCCGACACCCCCGTCGTCCGCCTCAACCGTGCCGTCGCCGTGGGCGAGGCCGACGGCGCGCCCGCCGGGCTGACGGCGCTGGCCGAGGTGCCGGACGGCGTGCCCCGACGCGACGCCGTCGCCGCCCACCTCCACGAGCGCAACGGCGACCTCGAGCTCGCCGCCCGCCTCTACGCCGACGCCGCTCGCAACGCCCCGAACCTGGCCGAGCGCGACCACCAGACCCGCCAGGTGGTGCGCCTCAACGAGCAGCTGCGCGGGCGCTGACCCCGGGAGCCTAGGGCAGGGCGATGGGCGCGATCGTGACGGTACGGGTGGTCGGGGCGCTCTGGCCGACCGCATTCAGCGCCCGCACCTTGACCGTGTACGTGCGACCGGGTCGGAGGGGCGAGCCCTGGAGACCGACGTCGACATGGCGGGAACTCCCGCCCACGGTCACCGCCGGCACCCCGCCGCTGACGGCGACCCGGTAGCCGGTGATCTTGGTGCCCCCGTCGAAGTCCGGCGGCCGCCAGGACACACGCAGGGTGGCGCCCCGCTGACTCGCCCGCACCCGCAGGGGGCGGTCGGGCACCTCGTCGGGGTCCAGGTAGCGGCCCACGAAGTCGGCATTGGCCGCCACCCGGCTGAACACCGCAGGCCGCTCGGGCGCGGGACAACCGTCCCCGCCGAGCACGACACCGACCTGGAGGGGGGTGCCGTTGTCATCGATGACGAGAGGTCCTCCACTGTCGCCGAAGCAGGGTGTGGGGAGGCCGTCGGCGAGGTCCCCGGCGCACAGGTTCCGGCTCGCGTCCACGTCGGACCCGTAGGCGGTGGCACACTCGCCATCGGCCACGATGGGCAGCGTCGCCTGCTGGAGGATCGTCGGCGGCGCCTCGAGCGCGTTGCCGGTGTTGCCCCAGCCCGACACGGTCGCGTTCGTTCCCGCTGGGTACAGGCCCTCTTGGCCGGGCACGGCCAGGGCCACGGGCGTCCCGGTGGTCGAGGCCGAGGCGAGCTGGAGGATGGCCACGTCGGGGACGAAGAAGTTGAAGGTGGCATCGAAGTCCACCATGAAGGCCGGGTCGACGCGGATCTGGCGCACGTCGAGGCGCTCCGCTGCGCTGTCCCGGCCGAGGTCCACGTCACCGGCCAGGATGTCCACGTCGGTCGGCCGCAGAAGGTCGACCTGGACGTCGAGGATCTGGTCGTCCGGGCCCACGAGCACCCACAGCCCGGCGACGACGCAATGGGCGGCGGTCAGCACCGTGTCCGGGGCGATCAGCGAGCCGCCGCAGAACTGGCCGCGGATGTTCAGGCCCGGCAGGTCGGGGTCGGACAGGGCGACCTGGTACGGGAAGGTCCCCGGCGTGGCCGGGGTCCCGCCGACGACCTCGGGCCGGGCCTCGGGGCGATCGCTGGCCACGTAGGTCCAGTGCGTGCCGGCGGGCGCCGGCCGAGGGGGGCCACCCGCCTCACCCTCACCGGTCTGGGCGCCCGCGGGGCTCCCGACCAAGGTCAGCACGGCCGCCAGCAGGCCAGCGCAGCACAGCACGATGACGAGTCGTCGCACGTCGTTTCCTCCCGACGCCCCGGGCGAGGCGTGCGCAGACCGTACTCGCCCGCAGCGACGCGCATCGGTCGATTCGATCAGTAGGTACCCGCCACCTCTCGGGCCGCGGCGGCCACGAGGTCGCTGACCCGCTCGAGCTCGTCCTTGGAGTGGGCCAGGCCGGGGAAGAGCACCTCGTACGCGCCGGGGGCGAAGGCCACGCCCCGCTCGAGGCAGGCGTGGAAGAACTTGGCGTAGAGCGCCTCGTCGGTGCCCTTGGCCGTGGCGTAGTCCGTGGCGGGCGTCTCACCGAAGTAGAGCCCGAGCAGCGAGCCGAACACCGGCACCTGCGCCGGCAGGGAGGCGTCCTCGAAGACCTGGACGAGCCACTGGCCGAACATCTCGGCCCGGCCGCAGAGCATCCGGTAGGCGCCCTCGTCGAGCAGGGAGAGGGCGGCGAGGCCGGCAGCGGTGGCGAGCGGGTTCCCCGAGAGCGTCCCCGCCTGGTAGACGGGCCCGAGGGGCGCCAGCGAGGACATCACGTCGGCGCGGCCACCGAGGGCGCCGATGGGCAGGCCGCCGCCGATGACCTTGCCGAAGCAGGAGAGGTCCGGCGTGACGCCGACGAGGGCCTGGGCGCCGCCCCGGTCCACGCGGAAGCCGGTGATGACCTCGTCGAAGATGAGCAGCGCGCCGGCCGCGTCGCAGGCCTTCCGCAGCCCCTCGAGGAAGCCGGGTGCCGGCGGGACGAGGCCCATGTTGGCGGCCACGGGCTCGACGATGACGGCGGCCACGTCGTCGCCCAGCTCGGGTACGACGTTGTAGGGCACGACCAGGGTCTCGGCCACGGCGGAGGCAGGGACACCCGCCGAGCCGGGCAGGCCGAGGGTGGCCACCCCGCTGCCGCTCTCGGCCAGCAGGGCGTCACCGTGGCCGTGGTAGCAGCCGGCGAACTTCACGATGGTGGGCCGGCCGGTGTGGCCACGGGCCAGACGGATGGCGGTCATCGTGGCTTCGGTGCCGCTGCTGACCAGGCGCACCATCTCGCACGACGGCACCCGCTCGCAGATGGCCTCCGCCAGCAGCACCTCGCGCTCGGTGGGCGCGCCGTAGGAGGTGCCGTCGCCGGCGGCGTCGCGGATGGCCTCGACGATCACCGGGTGGGCGTGGCCGGCGATGATGGCGCCGTAGCTCTGGACGAAGTCGGTGTAGCGCTTGCCCTCGACGTCCCAGACGTAGGCACCCTCGGCGCGGGCCACGAAGTACGGGGTGCCGCCCACCGAGCGGAAGGCCCGCACCGGCGAGTTCACCCCGCCGGGGATCACCCGCTGGGCGCGCTCGAACAGGCCGGCGTTGGTCAGCCTGCCTCCGGCGGGGGTGTTGGTCAGGGCGTGCTGGTCGTCGGGGGCGGGCATGGCCCCAGCTTCGCCGTCAGGCGAGGGCCTCGGCCACCTCGCGGGCGAGGTAGGTGAGGATGATGTCGGCGCCGGCCCGCTTGATGGCGGTGAGGTGCTCGAGGGCGACGGCGTCGCCGTCGATCCAGCCGTTGGCGGCCGCGGCCTTGATCATCGAGTACTCGCCGGACACGTGGTAGGCGGCGAGGGGCACGTCCACCTCGGCCCGGGCCCGGGCGATGAGGTCGAGGTAGGCAAGCGCCGGCTTGACCATCACCATGTCGGCGCCCTCGGCCAGATCGGCCCGGATCTCCTCCAGGGCCTCCCGGCCGTTGCGGTAGTCCTGCTGGTAGGCCTTGCGGTCGCCGCCGTCGGCGATGCTGACGTCCACGGCGTCGCGGAACGGCCCGTAGAGGGCGGAGGCGTACTTGGCGGCGTAGGCGAGGATCGACACCGCGTCCCAGCCCTCCTCGTCGAGGGCGTCGCGGATGGCCATGACCTGGCCATCCATCATCCCCGAGGGGGCCACGACGTCGGCGCCGGCCTCGGCCTGGGCCAAGCCGGCCCAGCCGTACCGCTCGATGGTGGCGTCGTTGTCGACCTCGCCGGTGTCGGTGAGCAGGCCGCAGTGGCCGTGGTCGGTGTACTCGTCGAGGCAGAGGTCGGCCATGAGGACGAGGTCGTCGCCCACCTCGTCGCGCAGGTCCCGCAGGGCCACCTGGACGACGCCGTCGGGGTCCCAGGCCTGGCTTCCCTCGGCGTCCTTCGTGGCGGGGACCCCGAAGAGGATGACCGCGGGGACGCCGAGGTCGGCGAGCTCGCGGACCTCTTTGCGCAGCGACTCGCGGGTGTGCTGCACGACGCCGGGCAGCGAGGCGATGGGCTGGGGCTCGTCAATGCCCTCGCGCACGAACAGCGGGGCGACGAGGTCGTCCACCGACAGGCGGGTCTCGGCCACGAGCCGGCGCATCGCCGGCGTCGTCCGCAGGCGCCGCATCCGACGCTGGGGAAAGCTCATCTCGTCCGCTCCTGTTCGCTTCGCTCACGTGCCGCTCGGGCCACCGCTCCGCTCATGACGCCAGCCTACGGCCAGCACCCGAGCGGGCCAGACTCAGGAACCCGCTCCCACGACCCGATGGGCCACCATGAGCTGGCGGTGGTCGGACGAGGTGCCCACCGGTGCCAGGCTCGCGCTCTGCGCCCTTCCGGCGGCCGTCTTCCCCTTCGCCCTGTCGAGCACGAACGCCGGGCTGATGGGGGTCCCCGACGTGATCACCGTGGCGGTCTTCTTGGTCACCCTCCTCGTGGGAGCACTCCTGTTCGCGATGACGCGCACCCGGTTCGGCGTGGCGCTCGGGCTCTCGTCGCTCTCCCTCACGGGTGTCGTCGGCCTCTACCTCGCCGGTCGGGGGAACCCGATCGAAGCGGCCGCCGGCTATGTGTGGGCGATGGTCTACCTCGGCTGCGGCTCGGCGCTGGTGGTCGGACTCGTCGACTCGGTGGTGCGGCTCCGCCGGGTGCGCTCCGACGGGGTGGACCGAGCGCCCAGCGACGCTCGCCGCGTCTGAGCGAGGTCAGGCAACCAGCCCGGCGACGAGCGCCGCCGGCGCTGCGGGATGGCGTGCTCGTCGGCGGACACGGGCGGCGCCACGCAACGTGACGGGATCGCAGCAGGCGGACGTCGTTGGAGGAAATAGCTGCCACATATGGCAGGTATTGAGAGTGTTGCGAAATAGGTTGGGTGCTCGCGTTCGGGTCCGGGGTTCGTC